>Ga0233425_10000288_pt1 | contig 133024 bp, 116 predicted proteins | sample Watercolumn_Towu_2_FD_181712 | JGI IMG/M metagenome (GOLD analysis project Ga0233425, IMG submission 181712) | Freshwater microbial communities from Lake Towuti, South Sulawesi, Indonesia - Watercolumn_Towuti2014_140_MG | ecosystem: Environmental > Aquatic > Freshwater > Lake | place...
GGCGTTCAGCTGCGTGCTGACGGCGGCATGGGACGGAACGGACACGGGCGACCTCCTTCACGACAAAGCGGGAAGGTCAGTCTGCCTCAACCAGCGCCAGCCCGCGCCCATGGGATCTTTTTCGCGCGGGCTAAATAAAACCATAATGAGAATCAATAGCAGATTGGCGAGATGCCTACGGGTGTCGCTTCATCATCATCGGGCCGCCGGGGTGACGGCGGCCTGATAGGGCTGGGCGTTCCATGCATAACCCTGGCCGTCGCGGGTGACGTGTCCCAGCCCTGGGAAGCTGACGTGATCGGCCGCGACCAGTTCGTGCGTGCGCGCCAGTTCGGCGAGCGTCCGCTCCCGCGTCGCTCTTGCGCGTGGCGGATCGGCGTCGAAGTCGGCGGTCACATCCGGATGGCCAAACTGAACCTCGGCCGCGTGGATGATGTCGCCAATCACCAGAAGATGATCCTGGCCATCGGCGATACGGTAGAAGCTATGGCCCGGCGTGTGGCCGGGGGCGGGGATCGCGGTGATACCGGGAAAGAGCACACTGCGGCCGGAGAAGACATGCAGCCGCTTGGCCGCGTCGTAAGGCGCGATCGCAGCACGTCCCTCCGCGAACATCTTCTTGTGACTGGGATTGACGCGCGCCTGCTGGACATCGCTCATCCAGTAATCATATTCGGCACGGGCGAGGTAGATGTCGGCTTTCGGAAACACGGGGGCGCCGTCGACGGTAAGGCCGCCGGAATGATCACCATGAACATGGGTGAGCAACACCGCATCGATCGTCTCGACCGGGTAGCCCGCTTCGGCAAGGTTCGTTCGCAAGCGACCGCAACAGGGCCCGAACAGCGCCCCCGCTCCGGCATCGATCAGGATGCGCCGGGTGCCGGTATCGACCAGGAACGCATTGATCGAGGTGTCGCGGCTCGTGCTCTCGCCGACTGCCGCGAAGCGTGATCGTATGTCATCCGGCGCCATTCCCTTGAGAATATTCTCCCAGGGAATAGCGGCCGTACCGTCCGAAAGTGCGGTCACGGTCATCCGGCCGACCTTGAAGCGGTAATAGGCAGGAGCCTGCTGCGTCAGCGCCGGGGCGGGCGCCTGGGTTGCCGGTGCCGCCGTGCCGACGGGCAGGGCACCTCCGGCGGTCATCAGCAAGCCGAGGATTGGCGGAATGCGCATCGGTCATACTCCCGGTGATTGGCTCCGCCGCCATTTGTTGATACATGCTCTGTGATCAAGTACCGACCTATGGGTAAGTATGAAATGAGTGTCGAGTTCCGCCGTCTGGCCTGCGATGTCATGCGACCCGATTGTCCGGCGCGCGCGATCCTCGCGCTGCTCGCGGAAAAATGGGCGTTGTTGATCGTCCACGCGCTGAGCGAGCAGACGATGCGGACGGGCGCGCTGCGACGGCGGATCGGGGGTATCTCGGAGAAGATGCTGATTCAGACGCTCAAGCGGCTGGAAGGCGCCGGCCTGGTGGTGCGGCTTGCCCACCCCGAAGTGCCCCCGCGGGTGGAATATTCGCTTACCGACCTGGGACGCTCGCTTAGCCCTCTCGTGACGGCCCTCGACGAGTGGGTGGAAACACATGCATTGGAGATGGTTCAACCACCGGACCGGCGGCATCAGCGCCTTGGATCGGAGCTGACATAATTGGTAGTTGGCAAGGCCGGTCCCCGGCGGAAGATTTCCGCCGAAGACCGGGATATTTCCAGAACTGCCCCCGATGGAATGCTCCCGCGATATTTGCCGCTTCGGTCGGCGCCGGGATGCCGCAATCGACCTTATGATGACAGGATCACGATCGCCTTGATCCGCCCCACGCCCATCGCGAGATTCTTCCGGGCCGCCGCCAGGCCGAATGCGGCAATCGCCTTGGCGGTTGCGCCGGAGGGGTCACGGACCACCGTTATCAGCAACGTAGCGTCGTCGGCGGCGCCGATCTGAAGATCGAGCGTCCCTGCGATCGTCTCGACCTGAACCGCCGCCATGCTGGCCGGTTGACTGAAGCGGTCCAGCGCCAAGGCTTCACCTGGCGCGGCCTCCAGCTCGATGGCGTTGCCGCTGTCGGTGGCGACGAAGGTGCCGACAAGGTCGGGCGCCGCCGCGGGCCTGGTCGTATAGATCGCCATCGGCTGGCTTCGCTCCGGCGCGGCGGCGGGATCAGCGGTCAACAGGCTGAGCCCCGTTGCGGTGGAGATCGTTCGATCCGCGAGGAGGAGTGTCGAATTGCTCGCGCCGGTCGCGACGCGGGCCACCGGGGTGGCCGCTTCTGTGATGCGGGCGCCTCCGATCACGGCGGCCGTGGTGGTCAGCGCCGGGGTGGCGGTGCCGGGGCTTGTGTCGGCGGTGCCGTTCGCCCCGTCGGGACGAGCGATGACGCCGGCCAACGCTGTATCCAGATCCTGCCGTGGCTGGATGCTGGCGTGCACCTCCGCGGTCGTGGTCGACAGGCGGTAATTGCCGCTGTCGGCACCGATCAGCTTGATGCCGGTGATCTGTACGGACTTGCCGAAGCCGATCGCCGACGTATCGAAACGGGCGTCGTCCGCGACCGTGAGGCTGTCGCCCGCCAGCACGCCGCCGGCGGCGAAATTGGCGGTGACGGTGGCGGCGGTGGTGCCGTCATAGACCTTGTCACCGGCGGCGAAGGTGGCCGCGATCGTGCGCGGTGTAATCGAGGCGGTGGTGGTGCCGCCCGATGTGAGCAACCGGTAGTTGCCCGCGTCGGCACCCGACAAGGTAAGGCCGAAGACGGAGACCGTTTTGCCGATCCCGGCATTGCGGTCGGCGAACGTACCGCTGCCTGCGATTGCGAGGCTGTCGCCCGCGAGCACGCTGCCGGTGCCGAAGCCGGTCGTGATTGTGGCGGCGGTGGTGCCGTCATACACCTTATCAGCGGCGGCGAAGGTGGCCGCGATGGCGCGGGGGGTGATCGAGGCGGTGGTCGTACCGGTGGTGGCGAGCAACTGGTAATTGCCCGCATCCGCGCCCGACAGGGTCAGACCCGAGACGGCAACCGTTTTGCCGATCCCTGCATTGCGGTCGGCGAACGTACCGTTGCCAGCGATCGAAAGGCTGTCACCCGCGAGCACGCCGCCTGTGCCGAAGCCCGTGGTGACGGTGGCGGCGGTGGTGCCGTCATAGACCTTGTCGGCGGCGACGAAGGTGGCCGCGATCGTTCGGGGGGTGATCGAGGCGGTGGTCGTGCCGCTGGTGGCGAGCAACTGGTAATTGCCTGCATCCGCGCCCGACAGGGTCAGGCCCGAGACGGCAACCGTTTTGCCGATCCCTGCATTGCGGTCGGCGAACGTACCGTTGCCAGCGACCGCGAGGCTGTCACCCGCGAGCACGCCGCCGGTGGCGAAGCCCGTGGTGACGTTGGCGGCGGTGGTGCCGTCATAGGCCTTGTCGGCGGCGACGAAGGTGGCCGCGATGGCGCGGGGGGTGATCGAGGCGGTCGTCGTGCCGGTGGTGGCGAGCAACTGGTAATTGCCCGCATCCGCGCCCGACAGGGTCAGGCCGAAGACGGAGACGGCCTTGCCGATCCCTGCATTGCGGTCGGCGAACGTGCCGTTGCCTGCGATCGCGAGGCTGTCGCCCGCAAGCACGCCGCTGGTGGCGAAGCCCGTGGTGACGGTGGCAGCGGTGGTGCCGTCATACACCTTGTCGGCGGCGGCGAAGGTGGCCGCGATCGTGCGCGGTGTAATCGAGGCGGTCGTCGTGCCGGTGGTGGCGAGCAACTGGTAATTGCCCGCATCCGCGCCCGACAGGGTCAGGCCCGAGATGGTTACAGTCTTGCCAATACCGGCATTGCGGTCGGCGAACGTACCGTTGCCTGCGATCGAGAGGCTGTCGCCCGCGAGCACGCCGCCGGTGGCGAAGCCCGTGGTGACGGTGGCGGCGGTGGTGCCGTCATAGACCTTGTCGGCGGCGGCGAAGGTGGCCGCGATGGCGCGCGGTGTGATCGTGCCGATCGTTCCCGTCGCGGTGGTGGGCAAAGCGTAGCCATAGACGGTGACCGCGCCGTTGCTGGCGGCGCCCCCGCTCAGGCCAGTGGCGGTCACCAACTTGCCCGTGCCGGCATTGCGATCGGCATAGGCGGCGGTGCCGAAGCCGGTCAGCATCTGGCCGAGATCATCCCCGTCGATCGCGCCCGTCAGCAGGAAGTTGCCGGCGGTCGTCAGCGTGGCGGCGGTGGTGCCGTCATAGGCCTTGGTGGTCGATCCGATCAGCGAGACCGTCACCAGCGGCGCGACCGTGTAGAGCTGACCATTGCCGGTCGCCTGCGCGACGCTGGTTACCCCATAGGTAGCGGCATATTGCTTGAACGTCGTCGCCAGACCGCCCCGGGTGTCGCTTAGCGGCGAGGTCGAATAGGTGAGCCAGCGACCGTTCGCCGCCGACAATGCGCCGGCGCCCGCATCATTGACGAAATTGCGCGCCGCCGCGGCGATCACCGCGGTGCCCGTGCCGAGCGCCTTGATCTGGCCAGCGCTGCCGATGGTGACGTCGGTCGAGCCCGCCTGCGCCACGATCGTGCCGGTCGCATTGGTATTCTGAAGCAACCCGTCGACCTGGATGGCACCGTTGAGCAGCGTCAACTGCCGCGATGCGCCGAAGGCGAAGCCGCTGCTGCTGATCGTCGTCGTCCCGGTTCCATCGAGGCGCCCGATCGTCAGATCGCGTATCCCGCTGAGCTTGGTGAAGCTGTTGGCGGGGACAATGCCGTCATTGCCGTCGAGATTGATGTTGGTCGCGGGATCATAAGGCTCGAGCACCAGGCTCGCGGTCGAGGCGTTTTGCAACGTCGCGCCGGCGAAGCTGATATTCGTTGCGCGCAGCGTCAGCGATTCGTTGCCGGTGTTGAAATTGACCGTGCTGGTGAAGTTGATGTCGCCATCGGTGCGGATGTTCGCGCCCCCCAGCATCGTCAGCGGGGTCGAGAAATTGACGTTGCCGGACAGCTCGAGCAGTCCGCTCAGCCGCTTGACGCCGCTCGACGCGCCCAGGTTGTTGCGGAAGTTGGTCGCCGCATTGACCTCGTCGCCGAACACCAGCCGGCCCGTGCCCAGCCGCACCTCGCCACCGATCTCGGCGAAATTCTCGGCCGCGCTATTGCCGAAATAGACGTACAGGTTGCCGCCGTTGGTGGTGATGTTCTTGGTCAGCTGGATGGCGCCACCACCACCGACGTCCGAGTCGCCGGAAATCCGCACATAGCCGCCGTGCGTCGTAATGTTGCCCGAGATCAGGATGCCGTCCGCGCCCAGCAGCGTGATGCTGCCGGCGCCGGGCGTGCCGTTGCCGATCGTACCGACATTATGGTCAGGCAGCGCGGTGATCGCCGGATTGTCGCCAACATCGCCGGCATCGCCTGCGATCAGGTTGAATGTACCGGTGCCGGGCGTGATGTAGGTCGAACCCGAGTCCGGCCGATCGCCAATCGTGCCATATCCGCTGCCGCCCCCGCCGCCGTTCATGTAGATGCTGCCGGTGCCCGAAACTTTCAGCGTGTTGTTGGAGTTGGAAAAACGGATCGACGCGCGTCGGTCGTTGGGTGTGCCCGACAGCGCGTTCATCGTCTCGGCGCGGAAGCTGACGTTGCGCTGCATGACGATATCGCCGTCGCCGCCATTGTTGTTCAGGTCGTTGAACGTGATGTAGCGCGTCGCCTCCAACAGCACGTTGGCGGTCTGCGCCTCCAGCGTGGCGGCGTAGACGGTCACGTCGCCGGTGCCGGATGACCAGTTGCCGCTGGTGCCGGCACCGCCTTCGATCGTGATGTTGGTCGGATCGAGCAGCAGGTCGCCCGTTCGCCCGTTCGGCGCCAGCGCATTGGCGACGCCGGCATAATAAAGCTCCTGTTTGCCGGAAACCTCGATCTGGCCGCCATCGCCGCCGTCGCGGCCACCGCGGGCGAAGATCGTGCCGGCAAACCGCGTCGACCCGTCGGACCAGGCGGTGATCGTGCCACCGTTGCCGCTCCCGACCGCATCGGCGCGCAACACGCTCGCATCATCGACGGTCAGCGACAGCGCATTGCTGATCGCGCTATCCTCGCCATGGCGCCCACCGCCGATCGAGACGGTGCCGCCCCCGGTCGCGCCGCTCGCGTCGATGGTGGCCCCCGTCAGCGCCACCGCGCCGCCCGTCACGGTGACGATCCCGCCATTGGCGAAGCTGGAACTGGCATCGATCGTGCCAGACACGTTCGTATTGCCACCGGCGGTATCGCCATCGAGGACGATCCGGCCGGCGCGCGAGACGAGCGCGGTTGCGCGTATCTCGCCGCTGTTGTTGACCACGCCCGCGGTCACCGCATCCGCACCGCGCGCGGTGAGGACGACCATGCCGCCGGCGGCGCCGATCACGCCGCGATTGCTGACGAGCGCGTCCGCAACCCCGCGCTCGACACGATAACTGACGAGGCCGTCGCCGGCGAAATCGAGCGACACGGCGTCGCCCGCGGCCAGCACGGTGCTGCCGCCCGGGCTGGTGATCGAGCCGCTGTTCGTCACCGCCGGTCCGATCAGCGCGACCACGCCGCCGCGGGCGGTGGCGATCTGCCCTTCGTTGGTGATCGCGCCTGCGCCGGTGCCCCCGGTCAGCCGCAGCCGCCGCGCCGCCGCATCCGCATCGGACAGGTTGAGCGACGAGGCGACGAGGCCACCGACATCGACCGCCGCGCCCTTGCCGAACAGGATACCGCGCGGATTGAGCAACCATATCTGGCCGTTGGCGGACAGATGGCCGAGGATCTGGCTGGCGCCGCCGCCGGTGACGCGATTGATCGCGAGGCTGGAGGCGTCGGGTTGATGGAAGACGACGCTGGCGTCGGCGCCGATGTCAAACCCCGTCCAGTTGGTGACGATCGTCGCGCTGCCCTGATGGATGTCCATCCGGTTCGCCGTCGTGGCGATCGTGCCGGTGCCCTGGACGATCGTGCCGCCGGTCGGCAGCGCGGCACTTTGTGCCCACGCCGCGCCGGGGAGCGCGAGCGTCAGCAGCGAGGCGACCACGCCGGGAAGCAGTGCCGTGCGACTGGCACCGGTCAGCAGGCGGCGGCGGGACAGAAAGCTATTGGTGATGCGCGACATGATCGATCCAGCAGAAGAGTGCGTTAAAAACGGAAGGCGGCCTGGCACCAGGCGCGCCAGTCGGACCGGTCGACGGTGCCGACCAGCAAGGCGTTCTGGGAGGAATCGCCGCCGATGCGTCGTGCCAGCGCGGTGCGCAGCGACCATTGCGAGCCGGAAGCGTTCAATCCGATGCCGGCGGCATAGAGCCCGCGACTGTCGTCGCTGGCCGCGAACCCCGGGTTGGACCAGGGGTGCCGGTCGGCCCACACACGCGCACCATCGACGAAGCCGAGCAACTGCACATTGGCGCGCAGCGGGCGGACGGCCAGCGACCGCCGCACTTCCAGTGTGCCGAGCAACCCCTGATCGCCGATCCCGTCGCCGACGGCATAGCCACGTACTCCCGATGGCCCGCCGCTGAGGAATTTCTGCGAGCTGTCGAGATTGTCGCTGGCGATCTGACCGGTCATGCTTGCGAACAGCGACCAATGCTGGTCGCGATCGAGCATCTGCTCGCGGGCGAGATGCCCGTTGGCCCTGGCGTAGGTGCCGTCGATCCGGGCGGTGAGCCGGTCGACCAGCCACTGATCGCGATTGCGCGACAGGTCGACCGTGCCGACGGTCATCGTCACGCCGGCATCGGTGATGCCGCCCGCGCCGATCGCGTCGATCAGCGTTGCCGACAGGTTCAGTGTCACGTCGTCGACGCGGCGGTCGCTGATCGACACGCCGCGCACGTCATCTTTCAGCACGAGGTGTTCGAAGGCGAGCGCTGCGTACAGGTTCGACCGGCGGCTGCGGACGATCGGATAAGCGAGTTGCGCGGACAGCGACGCCGCCGAGCCGGTCAGATCCAGCGCCCGGAATTGCGCCTGGTTCACGCGATAGTCGAGATAGCTTCCGGAAAGCGTCAGGCTAAGGCCCGACGGTGTCAGCGGCAGTGCGTACACCACATTGCCGAGCGTCGATCCCGACGTCACCCGCACCGCGCCGATCAGTTGATCGCCGATGTGCAGCGGATCGACGAGGCGAACGCCGCCGCCCACGCGTGTGCTGCCGGTGCTGGGGCTGCCATAATTGTCGACCGACAGATCGATGCCGATCAGGCTGGCCTCGTTCGCCTGGACATCGATGTGGCTGGTGCCGGCCGTGGCGCCGGGGCGCAGTGTCGCACTGGCGGTGATGCCGGGCAGGTCGTTGACCAGCAGCACGGCGCGTTCCAGAGGCGCGGATCGCAGCGGCGCGTCGCCTTCGCGTGCGGTGTCGACGATGGCGGCCAGGCGACGCGCCGGGATGCGCGTGCGCCCGGTGACGGTGACCCCGCCGCCCTGCTGTTCCAGCCGGCCGGCGACGACGGTGATGGTCAGCGCGCCGTCGGTGACATCCTGTCGCGGAAGATAGGCATAGGCCAGCGCATAGCCGCGCTGCCGCAGCGTGCGCGTGATGTCGTCGGCGATCGCCTGCAACCCTGCATGATCGAGCGTGCGGCCGATCGCCGGCTGGACCATCGCCTCCAGTCGTTCCGCCGCGATGAGGTCGCGATCGCCGGTCAGCGCGATGGTACGTATCGTCATCGAAACCGAGCCGATCGCGGTTCCCTTTGGCTTGCCCTCGATCGCCAGCGTCGGCGCGGGCTCCTCCGCCGGAGGGCGCGGCGGCCTGGGTGTCGTCCGCTGTTCGTTCAATAGGGTACCGGCGTTCGGCACCGATTGTGCGAACGCGGCGGGTGCGCATGCCAGCGCGCTCGTGGTGACGAGCAGAAACAGCGCCCCCCGCAAGGAGGACGAGCCAACGTGTTGCAGTTGCAAGATGAAATATCCAATGTCGCGGTTGCTGAGCTACTATTGTCGGCGCCGCTAAGATTGAATTAACCGGCACGCCCGGTTTGTTTACGTTCTTGGCGAGATTACCCATTTTGAGGTTTGCTGTGAGGGCAGCATGAAGTTCGTTGTTCAACGAGCCTCGCGCGCCGGATCGGTTCGAACGGCATCGGCGGAGCGAGCCTCAGAGCTGTCGCGCAGGCGCCGCAGCATCACTTGGCACAGGCGTCGCCCGCCCCGCAGACGGCGTGAGCCACGACTACAGGCGATCGGGGGGGGGGGGCGCCGTGGCGCGATCCGCGGAACTCGGAATAGCCGCAATTTGTGGGGTAGGTTGTCACACTGGCGCGCCTGCGCCGCGCCGCCGTGTCGATCGTTTCTCGACCCGTCAGGGACTTGGTTCAGCCGCAGCGCAGAAAAAGGCGGCGATCCCGGAGGGGAAAGAAGTCCTCCAGGCGAGCGCAAGCACATACATCAGCATGCATCATGCCCGCGCCGCCTGGATCGTATGAGGGCGCGTTACTTCGGTGCGCCGAAACGCTGGCGGAACCCGGTCAGGTTGATCGTAAAGTCTTCCTGGTCATGGAACTGCGCATCCGTCAGTTTGGGTTTCTCGACCGCCTTGTACCAGGCGGCGTATCGCCGCCCCCGCAAGCGCCAGCCCGGAAACACGGCAAAAGATCGGACGAGCTTCCCTCGCCGTTATTGAGGGACGGAGGGCGCGTGCCCTCCCAGTGCGCGGGCTAGAGCGGCGTCGGCGGTAAGGCGTTGGGTCTGCAATGCCAGCGCGTCTTGTTGGTCGCGAAGAAGGCTTTGCTGGGCGGTCGCCACGTCGAGATAGGTCGCGGCACCTTTGATGTAGCGATCCAGCGCGATCTGGCTGGTGCTGGTGGCGGATGCGACAGCCTGGTCCTGCGCGACCTTGGCTTCGTCGAGATGACGGAGCGTGGCGAGGGAATCTTCGACGTCCTGGAATGCCGCCAGGGCGCGGGCGCGATAGTCGGCGGAGGCGGCATCCCAGTCCGCACGCGCCGCGGCGACATCGGCGCGGCGTTTGCCGCCATCGAACAGGTTGAGGATCGCACCCGGTCCGATGGCCCAGAAGATGTTGGGGGCAGCGATCAACCTTGCCAGTGCGGTGCTCTGAAACCCGCCGCTGCCACCCAGAGTGATATGCGGAAAGAAGGCGGCCCTGGCGACGCCGATCCGCGCATTGGCCGCCGCCATGCGACGCTCCGCCGCCGCGACATCGGGGCGTCTGGCGAGCAATGTCGAGGGAACGCCGACCGGAATGACCGGCAGGGTGAGCGGCGTATCGCGGCGCGGGATCGAGAAGACGGAGGCGGGCTGCCCGACCAAGGTGGCGATCGCATGTTCGGTCACGGCGCGATCCGCCTGCAACGCAGCATATTGCGCGCGCGCCTCGCCCAGCAGCGCCCCGGCCCGGCCGACATCCATGCCCGTCGCGATGCCGCCGCGAAAGCGGTTGCGGGTCAGGCTGTCGGCCTTGGCGAAGGCGTCAATCGTTTGGTCGAGAAGCGCAAGCTGCAGGTCCTGCCCCCGCAAGCGCACGAAGTCGGTGGCCAACTGCCCCTGCAAGGCGAGCTTGACGGCCGCCAGATCGTCGCGGCTCGCTTCGGCGAGAGCATGGCCGGAGGCAACGGAATTGCGCACACGCCCCCACAGGTCGGCTTCATACGATATGTCGCCCCCCAGCGTGGCGGCGGTGTATAGATCCGGCTGGGTGCTACCGCGCAGGGGACGCTCGCTCGACTGCCTGTTGCGAAAGAGGCTTGGCGTCAGCTCCGCATGCGGGAACAGTCCCGAACGTGCGCCTGCCAGGGAGGCGCGGGCCATGTCATAGCGTGCCAACGCGCCCGCAAGTGTCGGATTGTCGCTATCGATCCGCGCCTCCAATTGGTCGAGCAGCGGATCGCCGAAGCCGATCCACCAGGCAGCGGGCACGGCGGTGGTCGCTGCATCGACCGGCTTCCATACCGGGTCCCCGACGGTCGGCATCTCCTTGAACGCGATGGGGGCGGGCATGACCGGCGGATGATAGGCGGGGGCCATCGAGCATCCGCCCACCAGCGTCAGCATGGCCCCCGCGAGCCCGCGGGATGCCATCAGGCGGGAGAGGGGCTTAGCCATGACTATGCTGCCCCACGCGGACCAGCTCGCCCTGCGCCAGCGAGTCCGGCGGGTTGTCGACGATCTGCGCACCGGGTTTGATGCCCGACAGGATCTGCACGGTCGGGCCGTCGTCCTGCCCGATATGGACCTGATGCATCACGATATGCCCGCGTGGATCGACCGTGGCGACCTGAGCCCCGCCCGCGCCGAACAGGATGGCGCTGGATGGCACCACCGCCGCGTTTGCTTGTCCGGACAGATCGAAGCGTGTCTGTGCGTAGCCGCCGGGCTTCAACAGGCCATCGGGATTGTCGGCGAGCAACTGGACACGGAACGCACCGGATTGCGGATCGACGGCGCTCGACAGGCCCGCGACCGTGGCGGTGAACTGACGGCCCGGAAAGGCGGGGACGGTCAGCGTCGCGGTCATGCCTGGCTTGATCGTGGCCGACAGCGATTGCGGCACGTTGACATAGAGGCGGATGCGGTGGGTGTCGGCGACGCCGAACATCGGCGCCTGAGCCGCCGCACCGGGGCCGACGAGATCGCCGACTTCCGCACTGCGCGCGGTCACGACCCCGGCAAAGGGCGCGCGGACGACGGCATAGCGTTTCATCGCCTCCAGCCGCGACAGCGCGGCGCGCGCCTCGGCGACACCAGCCATCTTGACGGCGAGGTCGCCGTTTTTCTCATCGACTTCCTGTTTGGACACCGACGAGCTGGTCAGCAGGTCGCTCCAGCGTGCCGCCGTACTGCGTGCCAGCTTCTCATGCGCGACGGCACTGGCAAGCGCGGCACGCGCCTGGCCGATCTGCTGGTCGAGTTCCGGTGTGTCGATGACGCCCAGCGCTTGCCCGGCCGCGACATGGGCGCCGATGTCCTGCGACCAGCTGCGGACATAGCCGCTGACGCGGGGGAACAACCGTGCGGCTTCCCACGCCTCCAGCGTGGCGGGCAGCTCGAGCGCTTCGCTCGCCGCGCCGCCCTTGACGGGGACGAGGTGGACGGTCGGAATGGCGTTGGCCGTAGACCAATTGGCCGCCGCCGCGACGTCATGGCTGCGGATCATGGTGCCCACGCCGATGGTGCCGATCGCCAGCACGACGGCGGCGATGCCCGCGATCTTCAGGCCCTTGGGCGCGGGCGTGTCGGCCGACACAGCGGGGGCCGGGGCGGCGTCATGCATGGATGGCTTCTCCGATGGGCATAGGGGGAGTGGGCGTGGTCGCCTTCTGGCGGCGGTGCGCGATGGCGAAGACGACGGGAACGAAGACCAGCGTGGCAAGCGTGGCGCAGAGCAGGCCGCCGATGACGGCCCGGCCGAGCGGCGCATTCTGCTCGCCGCCTTCGCCCAGACCGAGTGCCATCGGCGCCATGCCGATCATCATCGACAGGGCGGTCATCAGCACCGGGCGGAAGCGGGTGGCTCCGGCCTCCATGGCGGCCTGGATCGCATCACCGCAGGCCGCCAGCCGCTCCCGGGCGAAGCTGACCACCAGCACGCTGTTCGCGGTCGCCACGCCCATGCACATGATGGCCCCGGTGAGGGCGGGTACACTGAGCGGCGTGTAGGTCGCGAACAGCATCCACACGATCCCGGCGAGCGCGGCGGGCAGGGCGGACACGATCACCAGCGGATCGATCCAGCTCTGGAAGTTCACGACGATCAACAGATAGATCAGGATGACCGCGCCCGCGAGGCCGAGGATCAGGCCGGTGAAGGCGGTGTTCATCGTCTCCACCTGTCCGCGCATCGCCACGCTCGCGCCCTTGGGCAACTGGCTTTTGGTCTGGGCCAGTAGCCGGTCGATATCGGCGGCGACCGCACCGAGATCGCGACCCTGTGGCGTCGCATAGACGTCGAACACCGGCTGCACCGCATAATGCGAGACCAGCGCGGGGCTGGGTTCGCGGTGCAGCGTGCCGAGCGCCTGAAGCGTCTGGAAGCTGCCGGACGCGGTGCCGGTAATTGGCAGATTGTCGAGCTGCTCGATGGTGCTGGCGCGATATTGCGGTGACTGCACCACGATCGGATAGGACACGCCATTCTTGGGGTTGAGCCAGAAGGTCGGTGCGACTTGCGAGCTGCCGGCCAGATTGACCGACAGGCTGCGGGTCACGTCGTTTTCGGTGATGCCCAGGCGGCTGGCCTGCGCGCGATCCACAGTGACCGCATATTCGGGATAATTGGATGCCTGTTGCAGGCGGACATCCGCCAATCCGGGGATTTTCGACAGCCTGGCGACGAGCATCCGGGCGTAAGCCTCGTTGCCCCTGGTGTCGGACCCGGCAACCTGTACGTCGATCGGCGCGGGCGAACCGAAGTTCAGGATCTGGCTGACGATGTCGGCGGGCAGGAACGCAAAGGACGAGCCGGGAAAATCCTGCGGCAATTGTTCGCGTAGCGTCTTGACGAAGCCGGCGGTCGGGTGGTGTCCTTCCTTCAGCGTGACCAGGATGTCGCCGTCCTGCGGACCCACGCCACCGGTGTTGGAATAGGCGCGATTGATGCCGCTGACCGGCAGGCCGATATTGTCGACGATGGTGTCGAGCTGGTCGGCGGGAATGACCTGACGGATGCGGTTCTCGATATGATCGAACAGCGCCGCCGTCTCCTCGATCCGGGTGCCGACGGGCGCGCGGACGTGGAGGCTGATCTGTCCGGCGTCGACTGCCGGGAAGAAGTTGCGGCCCAGCATCGGCACTAGCCCAAACGACACCAGCACCACGATCATGAAGGCGATAACGAACGGCCGGCGCCGGGCGAGCGCGAAGGCCAGGAGGCCGGTGTAATAGCTGCGGACCGCCTCGAACCGGCGTTCGAAGCCATGCTGAAACCGGCGCAGCGGATTGCGGCTCTCCGGGCGTCCGGCCTGCGCGTCATGCGCCGCCATCACTTCGGCGGTGTGCTGCCCGGCGTGATCACGCAACAGGTAATTCCCGATGGTCGGCACCAACGTGCGTGACAGGATGAACGAGGCGATCATCGCGAACACCACCGCCATCGCCATGGGTGCGAACAGGAAGCCCGCGACACCCGGCAGGAAGAACATTGGTACGAAAGCGATGCAGATGCATAGCAGCGAGACGAAGGCGGGGCCGACGATTTGCCGTGCCCCGTCCATGATCGCCTCGCGCACCGATTTGCCCTGTTCCAGATGCCAGTTGATGTTCTCGATGGTGACGGTCGCGTCGTCGACCAGGATACCGACCGCCAGCGCCAGCCCGCCCAGCGTCATGATGTTGAGCGTCTGCCCGGCCAGCGCCAGCCCGGCGATGGCGGCGAGAATGGCGAGCGGGATCGAGGCGGCGATGATGATCGTGGAGCGCCACGAACCCAGGAACAGCAGGATCATCAGACTGGTCAGCGCGGCGGCGATCGCGCCTTCGCGCATCACCCCGGATACCGCCGCCTTCACGAATACTGACTGGTCGGACAGCGGCTTGACGCTCAGCCCCGGCGGTAACGTCGCCTCCAGCCCGGGCATCAGCGCCTTGACCTGATCGACGATGGCGATCGTCGAGGCCGAACCGCTCTTCAGCACGGTCATCAGGACCGAGCGGGCACCGTCCACCCGCACCTCGTTGCGCTGCGGCGGCGATCCGTCGCGGACATGCGCGACGTCGCGTATCAGTACCGTCGTCCCGCCGATCGTCTTGATCGGCAGGTCGTTCAGTTCATCGATCGCGTTGGGGCTGTTGTTCAGGCGCAGGTTATATTCATACTGGCCGATCTTCGCGGTCCCGGCGGGCACGATCTGGTTCTGCTGCGCCAGCGCGTTCGCGACGTCGGTCGCCGACAGGCGATGGGCCTGGAGCGCGGCGGGGTCCAGGTCGATCTGGATCTGGCGTTCCTTGCCGCCATAGGGCGAGGGGATCGCCGCGCCCTGCACCGACGCCAGCGCGGGGCGGATCATGTTCTGACCCAGGTCGTAGATCTTCTGTTCGGACAGCCCCCTGCCGGAAAGCGCGAGCTGAAGGATCGGCACGGTCGAGGCATTGTAGTTCAGGATCAGCGGTGGCGTAATGCCCGGTGGCATCTGCTTCAGCACGGTCTGTGATGCGGACGTCACCTGCGCGGTGGCGGTGCGGATATCGACGCCGGGGCGGAAGAAGATCTTCACGATGCCGACGCCCGACAGCGACTGGCTTTCGATATGGTCGATGTCGCCGACCGTCGAGGACAGCGAGCGCTCGTAATAATAGATGACGCGCCCCGACATGTCGCGCGGCGGCAGGCCGCGATAGGTCCATACGGCGGCGATGACGGGAATGCGGATGTCGGGGAAGATGTCGGTCGGCGTTTCAACCGCCGCGATCCCGCCCCCCAGCACGATCAGGATCGCGAGCACGACGAAGGTGTAGGGTTTGCTGAGGGCGAGCTTGACGAGCTGAAGCATGGGCGTCCCGGTGACCGTCAGGGATGGGCGGTGTCGGCGACGGCGCGGGGATCAACGGGGGGTGGGGAACCCGCAGCGCGTCGCCGACGGCGGCTCATCGCGCCATTTGCGGGCACAGGCGAATTAAATGAATTTCACTCTCGCTGCGGCAACGAAATTCGCACGCACAGGCCCGGCGCGGCATCCGACAGGTCCAGGCGAAAGCCGTGCAGATGCAGGATCGCCACGACCAGGCTGAGGCCCAGGCCGCTGCCCGCTATGCCTTGCGCCCCCTGTCCCCGGTGAAACCGGCGCAATACCGCATCGCGTTCGTCGGCTGCGATGCCGGGGCCGTCGTCACGAACCTCAATCGCTCGACCGCCTGCGTCTTCGATCATGGCCATCGAAACCCGACCACCGGGCTTTCCAAACTTGATCGCATTGTCGAGCAGGTTGCTCAGTGCCTCGAACAACAGCTTGTCATCGCCTTCCACCGGGCATCGTCGGGTGGCGACCGACAAGGTGATGTCGCGATCCTCGGCCAGCGGTTCGTAGAGGTCGGCGACCTGGGTGATTAGAATGCCCAGGTCGATCGTGCGGAACCCGGCGCGGCGGCGCCCCGCTTCCAACTCGGAGATGCGCAGCAGGGCGGCGAACCGCTCGAGCACCAAATCCAAATCGCCCGTCGCCTGTCGTATCCCCGCCGTCACATCGGCCGCGTCATGGGGGTGGTGGCGCAAGGCGTTCAGGGTCGCCCGCACGCGGGTGAGGGGGGTGCGCAGATCATGGGCGATGCCATCGGTCGCGCCCTTTACCTGGGCGACGACGCGGCCGACCTCCTCGACCGTCGCGTTGACCGTCGTCGCGAACTGATCCAGCTCGTCATGTCGCCCGGCGATCGGCATTCGAACGGAAAAATCGCCCGCTGCGATCTCCCGGCTGGCCCGCTGCAGGGCGCGCACCCGGCGGAGCGGCGCCCGGCTGAACCAGATGGCCGCCGTCGCGACGCAAAGCAGGGTCAGCAGGCCGCTGACGATCAGGGTTTCCAGGATGGTATGGCGCAGGTCGCGCAGCAGGCTGATGTCGCGCCCGACCAGCAGTGTCTCGCCATCGTGGGTGCGCAACGCGATCAGGCGGAAGGGGCCACGCGATCCGTTTTCGATGTCGATCGGGTGGCCGGGGGTAAGAGCGCCCGACAGGCGGACATTGCCGACGACCAGGGTGCCGTCGGCGGCGATCAGGGACAGATAGTTGAAACCGGCCTGATCGCGCTGCAGTTCGGATCGCACGCGGTCGGGCAATTCGTCCGCCGGCACCTGCAGCAGGCTTTGCGCGGCGGCGTGCAGGATGCGGTCGCTGCGCGCCGTCAAGTCACGGGCGGTGGCGGCATAGACAACGCCCAGCATCGCGATCAGTCCGACGACGAACACCGCCCCGAGCATGACCGAGAGGCGGAACGTGCTGATCCCGATGATGTCGCGCCAGCGCAGCGGCTCGTCAGCCCTCGAAAAGATATCCCTCTCCCTTCACCGTAAGGATCGGAGACGGTCGGTCTGTTCGATGGATTTTCTTGCGCAGCCGGGCGATATGGACGCTGATAAGGTTGGCGCCCGGATCGAAATAATATCCCCAAACCCGCTCGAAGATAATCCGCCGGGTCATCACCTCGCCCTGGTTGCGCATCAGGAATTCGAGCAGCCGGAATTCCATGTGGAGCAGCCGGACCGGTTCGCCATCCACCCTGACCGTGCGCCGGACCAGATCGCATTCGATCCCGCCGCCGCGGATTACCACGGCCTCGGCCTGCTCGCGCCGCCGGAGCAGCACTTCGACCCGCATCGCCATTTCGGTGAAATCGAACGGCTTGGTCAGATAATCGTCGCCGCCGGCCCGCAGACCCGCGATCCGCTCATCGACATCGCTCAATGCGCTCAGCATCAGCACCGGGATGGCGATATGCCGTTCCCGCAGACGCGCGACCAGGGTCAGGCCGTCCAGTCCGGGCAGCATCCGGTCCAGCGTGATCGCATCGAAAGCCTCACGGGTGGCGAGGTCCAGCCCGCTATCGCCGTCTGCGGCGCGGCTGGCGACATGGCCGTGCCGCTCCAATTCGGCCATGATGGCCGCAGCGGTGGCGTCGTCGTCCTCGATCACCAGAATATCTGCCATGCGTCGCGGCATAACCGTACACCCTGATCGCGGCCAAGGCGCATCGCCGCAGGTGAAATTCATTTAATTCGGCAGGCACGGCCTTTGGCGCGAGAGGGGGTATCTCACAGACCTGGTTTAGAGGCTTCAAATGCGCTGCCGCCGCTTCTGGACGATCGTGCTTCCGCTTGGTTTGATCGCCGCCCCTGCGCTAGCCGGGCAGAACAAGAGCGATGCGGGCAACGACTGTTTCGACGTCGCGGCGCCCATGGCCGACGCGACGCCCTGCTATGAACCCGGCCGTCACGCCTACCTCCATCATACGCATCACGGTCGCAACGCGCCCAAGATGGCCTCGGAAAAAGTTGGCGTGGGCAGTGACGATAGACGAGGAAGCCTGGTGAACAGCTTGCGGAAAGAATGACGACCACATCGCGCAATCCCACCTAGAACGCCGACCCGGAATTCGAGCGTCGCGATCGGGAAGCGCTCAACTCCTTTTTCGAGAAGGCTTTTTGAGCGGCTGCCGGTTTCGAGCAGCCCGAAAATCCGTGCCATCGCCGATGTGTTGACGACCGATCCTTCAGATCGCGCCACCAAGGCGGAAGGGGCGACGGGGGTGGTTATGAGCGATTGGGCTCGCGATCCGTGTCAGCAGGGCCCAGCCGTAGGCCTTGGCGTTCATCGCGGTGCCGTTCGGCCAGGTCATCGAGAGCGCCGACCGGCGGATATCCTTCTCGCCGGGCAAGGCCTAGGGCGTACCGCCCATCGGATGGCGACCGAGATGCGCGTCGAAGAAGCGTGCGATCGTTGCGAACGCTTCGTCGGATTCGGGCATGTCCGGCCACATGAAGAAGGCGTGGGGCAGGCCATCGAACAACTGCAATTCGCTTGCCACTCCGGCGGCGGCGAGCCGGCGGTGTGCGAGCGTCAGCGCACTGACCGCGAAATCGCGTCCGCCCGCCAACAGCAGCGTCGGTGGCATCGCCTTGACCTGCGCGTCCGAGGACAGCGGATAGGCGAGCGGATCGGTCGCCGGCACGCCATTCATGTAGCTTGCCGGCAATGTGGCGGGCAGCGCGGGTATCGCCGGCGGCGCATTGCCGGCCAGCGCGGGGGCGAGATAGGGACTATCGCCGCTATAGGCTGCCCCGGTGCCGCAAAAGGTGCCGATCGCGCCCGGGCGGGGCAGGCCTTTGCTGGCGATCCACGCCACCGACTGCGCCGTGATGATGCCGCCGGCGGAGCAGCCATAGATCCCGATATTCTCCGGTCTGTATCGCTTGAGAAGTTCTCGATAGACGGCGGTGACGTCCTCGGACGCGGCGGGGTAACGATGCTCCGGGGCGAGGCGATAATCCACCGTCACGACGCGGATGCGCATCGTCGCGGCGATTGGGATCGCTTCGACCAGCGCGCCGCTGCCGGAGCCCCACATGAACGCGCCGCCATGAACATTGATGAGCACCCGGCCCGCATTGGCCGGCAAGACGCCGTTCTCCGGTTCGACGCTGTCGACCCCGACGCCGCCGATCGTGGCGTGACGGATCTTCGTGCGGAAATGCCGGCGCATCTCGGCCAGGCGATCGTCGTTCCATTTGTCGTAGAAGGCGCGCTGTTTCGCGACGTCTCCCTTGATCGAATCGGGTGCGGACGCCTGATCCATGCGCGTCAGCACTTCACGCGCGGCCTCGCTCAACTGGTTGGAGGGCGGCAGCGTGAAGCCCGGCACCTGCTTGACCGGGCCCTGCGCGACCGCCGGTGTGGCGAGCAGGGCGAGCGGGATCAGCCAACGTGTCATAAAGTGATCTCCGGGTGCCGGCGCGGGAACCGCGCCATGGTTGTGAAGGCGGCGTTGCTCTCGGGTACCTCGATATAGCTCCGACAGGCATGCGTCAGGACCGGAGCGATCCCGAGTGCGGGGCAGGTCGCGGCGAAGCGGGTCCATGACGATGAGGTGGCATTGATCACCCGCTCCGGCTTTCATGAGGTGTTCGATCCGACGCCTGGTGGGCCAAGCGGCGGGGCCGCGTTTCCTTGGACGGCGGCAATCTGGCTGATGTGGGCAAGCGATGCAAATCCGTAACACTCGGAAACAACTTGCGCGCCACGTGCGAAATTCCGTTGAGGATTGGCAAATTCGGTCACAAACGAATTGTCAATGAAGCGCTTCCGAATCTACCGGAACGTCGTGGGGAGGACATTCGTGAACACTATTCCGAAGCATGCCCGCTTGCTTATCACCGCCGCACCGATGGCGCTGATGATCGCTGGTCCGGCGCAGGCGCAAACGGGCCCGGTCGAAGCGCCGGTCGCCACGACCAGCGCCGCGCAACGCGCCCAGCCTGATGCCGGCATCGTCGATGCGGATGCGCAGGCGGGTGAGGATATCATCGTCGTCGGCACCGCTGGCGGCGGTACGCGGCGGCAGGATGCGGCGTTCGCCGTCACCACGCTCAGCAACGACGCGATCGAACGCGCCGCGCCGAATAGCACCGCAGACCTGCTGCGCACCGTGCCGGGCGTCATGGCGGAAAGCTCGGGTGGGCAGAACGGCGCGAACATCTTCGTGCGCGGCTACCCCTCGGGTGGCGACGCGCAATTCGTCACCTTCCAGCTGGGCGGCGTCCCGATCTTCCCGCCTTCGACGCTGTCGTTCCTCGAGAATTCGCAGTTGATCCGCCTCGATGAGACGGTGCAGCGGGTAGAGGCGGTGCGCGGGGGGACGGGTTCGCTGTTCTCCAACGGCCAGCCCGGTCTGACGGTCAACGTCGTCCCCCGCATCGGCGGTGACACGTTCAAGGGCTTCGCGAAATTCTCGTATACCGATTATGACGAGGTTCGCGGCGATGCCTGGGTTTCGGGGCCGCTCGGCGGCAACACCAGCTTCATGGTTGGCGGCTATTACGCGCAGGGCAACGGCATCCGCGATCCACGTTATCGCGCCGAAAAGGGCGGGCAGATCACCGCCAACATCCATCACGATTTCGACGACAACAAGGGTTCGGTCGAGATCTATGCCCGCTATCTGAACGATCACGGCCAGTGGCTGCTGCCGATCCCGATCGTGCAGAACGGCAGTTCGATCACCGCATATCCCGGCTTCGATGCCGGTACGGGGACGCTCGCAGGGCCGGAAACGCGGGTGACGACCAATCTCGTCGGCCGCCGGGTCGACCTTGCCGAAGGTCGCGGTGCCGACGTCATCAACACGGGCATAACCTTCGATTACGAAGTCGCCAGCGGGCTGCGCGTACGCGAGCGGTTGAGCTACCTGGGCGGCAGCGCCGATACCGTCGGGCTGGTACCTGCCGACGCACCGACCGCGGCGTCGACCCTGGCGGTAACGCTGGGTGGCGCGGGATCGACCGTCACTGGCCTTACCTACACCAACGGCGGCGGCGCGGTGGCGACCGGCGCAAGCACGCCGCTGATGCGCGCGGGCATCTGGGAGGTGCGCAAAAAGATCTCCTCGTTCGTCAGCGACAGCGCGCTCGAATGGACCGCCGGATCCAACAAACTGACCGGCGGCTTCTATTATGCCAATTATACGACGCGCGATAACTGGTCGCTCGGCAACCAGATCCTGCTGACCGCCACACCGAATGCGCGTGTGGTCGATATGACGCTGAACGGTAGTCGCGCCGCGACGCTGCGCGGCTTCACCGGCGGCCCGACCTTCCTCGTCAACGCTGGTTACGAGGGCAACGACTATGCGCTCTACGCCGTCGACGAACTGCAGATCACGCCGGAACTGCGCATTGACGGAGGCCTCCGCTGGCAGCGGCATGAGGTTAGTGGCACGATCCGCACGCCAGCCGCGGGTACGGTCAACCTCGATGGCAACCCCAACACGCTATATGACAATGCCATCGCGGTGATCGGTGGATCGCGACAGATAGACTATGGCGACTCGAAGTGGTCGTGGACTGCCGGTGTGAACTATGACTTCACGCGGGCGGTGGGCGTGTTCGCTCGCTACAGTCGCGGTAACAGCTTCCCCGCGTTCGACAATCTGCGCGAAGGGCTGACGATCGTCGCACAGGTCGATACGTACGAGGGCGGGCTCAAGGTTTCCCTGCCGTGGGTCAGCCTGTACGCCACCGGCTTCCACAACACGTTTGATGGGTTGGCGACGACGCAGATCATCAACAACGTCCCCTCCAGCGCGACCGGCGGCGCGAAAGCGACCGGCGTCGAGCTGGAAGGCACGCTGCGCCCGTTCCGCGGGTTCAGCCTGAACGCGTCGGGCACGTACCTCGACGCGACCTACCGGGGCTTCTTCACCAACGGTGGCCTGATCGACAATACGGGCAACCGCGTCCAGCGGCAGCCGCGGTGGGGTTGGCGCGTGACACCGGCGTATGAGGTGCCGATTGGATCGGTGCGTCCCGCGCTGTTCGCCACGTTGCAATATACCGGCGACCGCTTCTCCGATCCGGAGAACAACCAGCTGCTGCCGCACTTCTACCAGCTCGACGCGGGCGTGTCGGTGGACGTCTTCGACCACGTCCGTCTTCAGGTCACCGGCAACAATCTGACCAACGAGATCGGGCTGACCGAGGGCAATCCTCGTATCATCGGCTCGCAGGGGACCGGACCGATCCTCGCTCGACCGATCCTGGGACGCTCGTTCCGGTTCAGCGCCGCGGTGAGCTTCTAGAACGGCGTCACCCTCCGGATCGCCGATGTCGTCCCGAACCCTGATCCGGAGGGTCCTTATCCGGCGATGGCAGCATGGCGCTGCCGTTGCCCAGGAGTGATATCATGGTCGATCGACGCGGCGTCCTGAAGGGCATCATGGGCACCGCCGCGTTGTCGACGGCCCCGGCGGTCGCAGCGGATGCACCGCCGGGCCGGCGGCGCAACGTCCTGCTGCTGATCTCGGACGATCAGGGGCTCGACGCGGGCTGCTACGGCGTGCCGATCAAGACGCCGCGGATCGACCGGCTGGCGCGCGAGGGGACGCGGTTCACGCAGGGCTATGCCGCGGTCTCTTCATGCAGCCCCAGTCGCGCGGTCATCAACACGGGCCTCTACACGCATCAGAACGGCATGTACGGCCTCCAGCACGACGTGCATCACCAGTCGCTGCTCAACGGGATCGAGACGCTGCCCGCGATGCTGCGCCGCGCCGGTTACGCCACTGCGCTCGTCGGCAAGAAGCATGTCGGCCCCGACGCAGCCTTCCCCTACGAAGAGGAACTGGTGCCCGAACGATCGGGTATCCGCGACGTGCGCGAGCTGGCGATCGCCGCTGCAAGCTTCATTCGGTCGCACGACGACCGGCCGTTCTTCGTCACGATCGGCTATAGCGATCCGCACCGCGCGCCGGTGACCTATGGCAACGATCGGGTCTGGCCCGGAGTGAAGCCGACGCAGTACGATCCGCGCCGCGTGCCGATCCCGTCGCATCTGCCGGATCTGCCCGCAATTCGCGGCGATCTGGCGCAATATTATGAATCGCTCAGCCGGCTGGATGCGGGCGTCGGCATGCTGCTCGATGACCTGGCGGCGATGGGCAGGGCCGACGATACGCTCGTCCTCTTCCTCAGCGACAATGGGCGGCCCTTTCCCGGCGCCAAGACCAACCTGTACGATCCCGGGTTGCACCTGCCGCTCATCGTCCGCGCGCCGGGCGTCGCGCCGGCAGTCAACGATGCCATGGTGAGCTGGGTCGACATCGCACCGACGATCCTCGACTGGACCGGGGTCGCGGCCCCGGTGGCGCCGCCGATGTCGGGGCGTTCGCTCATGTCTATCCTCGGACGGGGCGGCGATCCGGCGCGCGACGCCGTTTTCGCCAGCCACGATTTCCACGAGATCAATCAATATTATCCGATGCGTGCGATCCGCACCCGGACGCACAATTATATCCTCAACCTGGCGCATCCGCTCGACTATCCGATCGCCAGCGATGTCGCAGGGTCGCCGAGTTGGCGGGCCATCGCCGCCGATCCCTCGATCCGCCTCGGGCAGCGCACCCAGACGGCCTATCGGCACCGTCCAGCCGAGGAACTCTACGACCTCACCCGCGATCCCGGCGAATGCGTCAACCTTGCGGGTGCGCCCGAACTTGCCGCGGTAAAGGCACAGCTCGCGGAACGACTTCAGGCGATGCGCCGCGCCACGAATGATCCGTGGCTCGAGGCCTGAACTTTCATACCAGGTCCTGTTCTTCGCCTCCTTCCCCGTGGCGTCGGTCGCACGTGCAAGGGTCGGTACGGTCGTTCACTTGGATTGCCCCGAACTTGAAATTGGCAATGAAAGCGAGCGGTGTCGGATCTCCGCAAAGGGCTTCCCGTCGGCGTCCGAATTCGGAACGGCAGAAAAGCCCCGCAGCTTGTGGGCGTGGCCTGCGTTCAGCTGCGGCCCTTTCCAAGCCAAATGGCACTAATGGATAGCGATGATCGTCACGCGTAGAGCCCGGCCGAATTCGGGCCGGGCGAAGAAATAGCCTGTACCCCGGTCGCCCGAATTGAAGGAGCCGGCTCTCGGGTTGCCTTCGGTCAACCCGAGTGTGTTGGTGACATTCGTCACCTGTGCGGTGAACCTCAGCCTTTCGGACAGACGCGCATCCAGGTGCAGGTTGAGGAGCGAGAAGGGCGGCAGGCGCTGTGTGTTGGCGATATCCGCGAAGCGCTCGGAATAGTGCACGATGTCCGATGCGAGACGAAGACCGCCGCCAAACAGTACGAGGCTCGGCGTTGCGCGTATTGCGAGCTTCGGCACGCGGATGAGTTGATTGCCGGTCACGTCGTGCGTGACCGGCGTGCCGCCCACCAGATCGACATAACGGAAGTTGCGGTAGCGCGGCTGCTGCAGCGTCGCCTGGACATCCAGGTGTAGCGGTCCCACCAGATCGGCATGGCCGTCCACCTCCAGGCCCATCGTCGCCGTATCGGCTACCGAGGTCCGCTCGACATAGGTATATGACGCGGGGTCGAAGCGATAGTCGGTGAACGGCAGCCGCGTGAAATGCGTCCGAAATGCCACGGCGGACAGGTTCCAGTGGCGGTGCCGCAGCATCAACCCCGCCTCGGCCATGGTGATCGGAACCGCCGCTTCGTCGGTCCGGTTCGGGTTGGCGTTGAAATCGGTTGCGCTCGGCAGCCGGGCGATCCGCGACAGGCGCGCGAACATGCCGAAGGGGCGCGCGGGGTTGAAGTTTACGCCGGCAGTCCAACTTACGCCCGAGAAGCGGCGATCAATCGCCGTGGTCGCGCCAGTGCCGGTCAGCACCGCGTCGTCTGCCAGCGTTGCCGGATCGCCGAGATCGATCGCCGTCGTGCCTTCGACACCGCCGCGGATGCGCGTCTTCTCCCAGCGCAGGCCCAGATCGATCCGCCAGTGCGGCGCCAGAGTCCATTCGTCCGCCCCATAGATCGCGACGTTCGATGCGCGCAGGTCGACATGATCGAACAGCGAGCCGTAGCGAACGAAGCCGTTATCGGTGAGGGCGCCAATCCGCCGTCCCGTCTCGTCGAGTGCGAGGACGTCCAGGCGTTGCGCTTGGCCGCGCACGTTCAGCAACACCGTGCCCATCCTCCGATCGAACCCAAGCCGCATATGATCGAAGCTGAGACCAACCGCCGCTTCGTGTCTGCCCAAGGCATCAAAGCGCTGCGTCAGACGGGTATCGGTGATGATTTCCGTCATCGGCATCCGCACCGAAAGCAGGTTTGCGCTCATGACCAGGCCATTGCCATTGCTATCCGGAAGCAACGGCGCGCCGCTGCCGGTGTAGCGGATCTGCGTCGTGGCGGTGCCGGGAAAGGCAGACACCAGCTGCGTGCGGACGCTGTCGAGATACGCGGCGCTGGGCATCGGCCGGCCGATCGGAAACAGCCCATTGCGCAACGTGCTTCCGGTGCGCAGGCGCGCCCTGGTTTCCAGCGTACGCCGGCCGCCCAACGCATGCCGGGCGGTGAGCGTGTAGAAGGTAACACGGCTGTGTGTGCCTTCGGAAAGATCGAAGTCACTCAGGCCGGTCGCAGTCTTCATGGGGACGTGCACTGCCTGCGGCCCGGCAAGCGTGTCGAACAGCGGATCGAAGCCCGGGACGCCGCGGATGGTGCCGTCGCCAGCGAGTTGGAGCGGCACCGGCAGGTAGAGGATGACGCGATCGTCGAGGTGCTTGGCGTTGAACGACAAGCGCGTGATCCCGTCGTCATACTCGATCGCACCACGAATCTGGCCGCCGCGATCAGCCGGGTAGCCCGGATCGCGCAGCCCGTCGTCGCGGCGATAGAAGCCACCGACCGATACACCGAGATGTGGCGCTACCGCGGTGCCGACGAAGCCGTCGATCCGCTGGTAGCCGAAGCTTCCGACCGTGGAGGAAAGCGTCGCACCCGGCGCATGCAGGCCTGAGCGCGTGAGGAAATTGACGCTGCCGCCCGGCGCGTTGGGCATGAATACCGCAGACGGGCCGCCGCGGACCGCCTCCACCCTTGCAATCGTCGAGTCGGCGCGGAACACCTGGTCGGTGTTGAGATAGCCCAGGCCGCCGTCATATTGGATCGGCAGGCCGTCTTCTAGCAGCGCGACCGATGAGTAGCCGTCGGTGGGGATCCCGCGCGAGCGGACGTTGTTACTCGCCTCGCCGCCGGTGGACTCGACCCAGAATCCGGGGATCTGGGTGAACAGGTCAGCGGTGGATTGCGGTCCAGCACGCGCCAGCGTCTCCGCGTCGATCCGCGTGACCGCATAGCTGAGCGCCGTGTCTCGCAGCGGCGTGCCGGCAGCGCGCCCGGTTATCACCAGGTCTTCGGGTTGCGGGGGCGGTGCCGGGGGCGCCACTCGCTGGGTTCGGGGCGGCGGCGGCTTGGGACTGGTTCGGGTGCTCCGCGCGGCCGGCGCCGAGCGCAGGACGACAACGCGCTCGGACAGGCGTGCGATTTCAAGGCCGCTGTTGCGTAGCAATCGGTAGAGCGCCTCGCGGGCAGTCATCCTACCGCGGACGCCGGCGCTATGACGGGGGGCGGCGAGGCGGTACGGATAGAGGATCTGCACACCCGCCTGCCGAGCGAAACGGTCGAGCGCGGTCGCGAGGCTTTGCGCCGGGATGTCGAAGAACAGTTCGGGCGATGCCTGCGCGGCCTGCACGGGTGCGGCCACCGCCATGGCCGCGCCGCATATCAGCGGGCAGGCATGAAAGGACACGCGGATAGGAAGCAGGCTCCGGCTCGGACGCATGAAGCGTCCGTGACGGCGGTAGGCGACAGCTTCGTGTCATACAGCGTGGCGGGGTGCGTGGCCGTCAGTCGGTGCGGCGGAACAGCTCGATTCGATCGCCTGTGCGGCGGTGATCGATCGCAAAGCCTTCGCGCAACGCGAGCAGGAAGCTGTCTGGGTCGTCGATCTGGAACGCGCCGCCCAAGCGTGTCGTGGCGAGATCGGCCTGTCGCAGCACCATCTTCTCGGTGAGGTAGCGGTTGAATTCGGCGATAGCGCGGTCCAGCGGCATGCCGTTGAACACGATCCTGCCCTGCTCCCAAGCAGTCGCGGCGGCGAGCGCGTCGGGCGACCAGCGGCTGATGCGCCGCCGCGCCATCGGCGAGGGTCAGGGCACTGCCGGCGGCGATCGTCTTGGCCGGCGCGCCGCGATAGGTTGCCGTGGCGCTACCCGCGACAACGAGCAGCTGCCCGCCTTCCGGAGCGATCCGCAGGTTGAACCTGCCATCGCTCACCTGCGCATCGATCGGATCGCTGTAGAGGCGGAACGGCTTCGCCGCCGCGCGCACCAGCAGCGCCGCTTCGCCTTGCTCGACCCATAGTTCCCGGTCGCCGGCGAACCGCCATGCCACTTGCGTGTCGGTGTTGAGCATCGCCAGACTGCCATCCGGCAGACGCAGGGTTCGCCGCTCGCCCACCGCTGTCGCGGCGTAGCTTCGACGTGGCCAGGCCAGGAAAGCACCAGCGCCGCCAATGCTCAGCATCGCTGCCGCGCCCGCGGCCACCGCACGGCGCGACACCTGGCGCGAGGGAGCAGGCTCGACCACCGACGACATGGGCTCGGCCGTATCGAGTAGAACGGAAAGCCGCGGATCGGCGGTGCGTCGCCACGTTGCGGCAACCTGCGCGAAGACCGAAGCATGCCGGGGGTCTGCGTCGCGCCAGGCAGTGAATGCCTGCTTGTCGGCAGTGCCGCAATCGAGCGCCACCAGCCAGTCGATCGCCTGCGCCGTCAGTTCCGCTCCAGCCTGTCCTTCGTCTCCCAAGATGCGTGCTCCGTCTTCGCCCGTGCTTCCGTTCGGTTCAGCCGTTGCATCAATAGGCGAAGGGCTTTTACCAGATGTGTCTCCACCGTGGAGACGGAGATATTCATTCTCTCCGCTACTTGGGCCGGCGGCAAGCCTTCGATTCTTCGTAACGTCATCGCCTCGCGCATCCGCGGCGGCATTTCCTGCAGCACGCGAGCGACATGCTGAAGCTCCGATCGGTCCATCGCTATTACGTCGGGTGTCGGGTCCTGGTCCGCGACGTCCAGCGCCTGGAGCAACGCCCCCTGGGCGATCTGCACCACCCCCGCCCGGCGGAACCGCTCGATCGCGAGGTTCCGCACGATCCGGATCGTGAAGGCGTGCGGGTTGGCGATCGTTCCCCAATCGTCCAGCGCGAACAGCCGCGCATACGCTTCCTGTACGAGTTCCTCGGCCTCGTCGGACTGGCGAACCAGACTCCGTGCGTAGCGGAGCGTTCGCTGGTGATGGGCGAATACGTGATCGGCGAACCAGATGTCGATGTCGCGCAGCCATGCCATATCGTGTCGCGCCCCGTCGCCAATACCGGTGGGGCGTCCCTAAGGCCCGCGCGTGACAGGCAATTGACACCGGGCCACACGGTCCTGCCTTTCGCGGTGCACAAATAATTTTCGGCCGGCGATAGCGGGAAGCGCAGCCTGCCCCGTCTGCACCGCGAAAGCACCTTGCAACGCATTCTCCGACGCGCACCCGCGCGGCGGGCCGGCCGGTCGCGCATCCAGCGCGGCGGGGGATGCCGCGCGCCGACAATCTCAAGGGGGAACATCATGAAGCCATTGCTGCTCACATCGTCGCTGCTCGCTTTTCTCTGCGTGGGGGCCGTCCCGGCCTGGGCGCAGGATCAACGGGCGGAAGCAGCGACGGACACCGCGCCGGGCGAGGCGATCATCGTTACCGGGCGTGCCGGCACCGGCGAGCGGACGAAGGCCGAGATGAGCTATTCGGTGACGCGTATCGATGAAGAGGCGCTGCGTCTCCAGGCGCCGACCAGCGTCACCGAAGCGCTGAAATCCGTCCCCGGCTTCTGGGTCGAGGCATCGGGCGGCGAGGCGAGCGGCAACGTGCGTGCGCGCGGCGTGCCGGTCGACGGTTATGGCTCGATCCAGCTGCTCGAGGACGGCATTCCGGTCCAGCACGATCCCGCACTCGGCTATTTGAACGGCGACCAGGTTTTCCGCCTCGATGAGACGATCGAGCGGATCGAGGTGGTTCGCGGCGGCCCTGCCTCGCTCTTCTATTCAAACGCGCCCGCGGGCGCAGTGAACTTCATCCCGCGTCAGGTAGGCGATACCGCATCCGGCATCGTCAAGGCGACGGTCGGCGCGGACAGCATGTATCGCATGGACTTCTGGGTCGGCGCGCCAGTCGGCGGATGGAAGCTGGCGCTCGGCGGCTTTTACCGCTCCGAGGGCGGCGTGCGCGATCCCGGTTTCACCGCCAATCATGGTGGCCAGCTCCGCGCGACGGTGTCGCGCGATTGGGAGCGCGGCAGTTTCAGCCTCGACGTCAAGCATATGGACGACATCGTCGGCTTCTACACCGGCATCCCGATGCGCACCTATTCGGACGGCAAGATCCGCGCGGTACCGGGGTTCGACGGCCATTACGGCACGGTCGCCGGGCCCGAGACCGAGCGCGTGAAGATGATCATGGGCGACGGCAGCACCTATGATTTCGACAACAGCGTCGGCACGCAGGTCAAGCGCACCCAGGTCACCGGCAAGTTCGCGTTCGAGCCGTGGGATGACTGGAAGATCACCAACACCTCCCGCTACAACGACACGACGACCCAGCGGAACGGCGTCTATCCCAACACGCTGCAGAGCGCGGCTAGCCTGCTGACCCAGTCGGCGGCGCTGCTCAGCCAGGCGCCCGGCGCGACCGCGCTGCAGCTCCGCTATGCCACGACACCGAGCCAGCGTTTCGACACCGTCAACCAGAACGGCAACGGGCTGGCGATCGTCGGCGGGCTGCGCGGGCTGACGCTGCCGGTGAAGGAATTCATGAGCGACACCCGCGTCTCGCATCGGTTCGACATGGGTTCGACGACACACGACGTCACCTTCGGCTATTATTTCGCGCATATCGACGAGACGTTCGGCCGCTATTCGTCGACCGCGCTGCTGGATGTGCAGAACAACGCGCGGCTCATCGATCTCGTCGCGGTGGACGGGGCGGGGAACGTCGTGCGGACGTTTACCGATCACGGCATCTACAGATATGGCTATGAGTGGGAAGACGCGCATGGCGAGCAGACATCGCATGCGCTTTATCTCGCCGACGAATGGCAGGTGACCCCGCGGATACGTATCGACGGCGGCGTGCGCTGGGAGACGATGCGCGCGCGCGGCACGGTCGCGCTCAAGAAGACCGTCAACCTCGGCACGTTCGCGACCTCGTCCATCCTCACGGGCAGTGGCGTCTACGCCAATTATGACGACAATTTCAGCCACGCGACGTGGACGCTGGGCGTCGACTATCAATTCAACGGGGACGCAGGCCTGTTCGCCCGCTACACCTCGGCCAATCGTCTGCCGAGCCTGGGCAATTATATCACCAGCCCCACGGCGAAGCCGATCATCCAGACAATGGATCTGGGCGAGGTGGGCGTAAAATATGCGAGCGCGCTGGTGTCGCTCTACGCCACGGGTTTCTGGACCAAATACAACAACGTCTCGTTCACCAACTATCGTTTCGACCTGAACGGGCCCGCGGTGAGCGAGGCGCGCTATGCCGACACGCAGACCTTTGGCCTGGAACTGGAAGGGACGCTGCGTCCCGTGCGCTGGTTCGACCTGTCCGGCACCGCCACGTTGCAGGACCCCAAGTACAAGGGGCTCACCTATGTCGATGCCAGCGGGAAGAGTTTCGATTTCGACGGCAACCGTCTTATCCGCATCCCGACGGTCAGCCTGCGTTTCGTGCCCGGCCTGAATTTGCTGGGCGACCGTCTGCGATTGCAGGCGTCGTGGGAATATGAAGGCAAGCGCTATGTCGATACCGCGAATTCGGTGCGACTGCCCGCCTATGCCACCGTCAATCTGAGCGCGCGGTTCAATGTGTCGCAGGCGTTGTCACTGTACGGCTATGTCGACAATCTGAACAATTCGCTGGGCCTGACGGAAGGCAATCCGCGCGCGGGCGAGCTTCAGAACGGCGATGCGGGCGCGAACACCTTCATCGCGCGTCCGCTGATCGGCCGGAATTTCCGTGCCGCGTTGATGTACAGGTTCTGAGCGATGACGCTGCGTACCGCGTTCGCCGCGCTCGCCCTGCTTTCGGCCTTGGCCGCCCCTGCGCATGCGCAGGGCGGCCGGGTGGAAACGCCGCCGTCGGATCCGACATCGGGCGCGCCCTGGCGCGTGATCGAGGGCAGGCTCACGCGCGCCGCACATGAACGCTACACCGAACTCCCGTTCGACCTGCCAGCCGGTGTGGTGCGTCTGACGATCCGGTTTCGCTATGCCGGCAAGGAGCAGCACTCGGTGATCGATCTCGGGTTGCGCGATCCGCAGCGCTTCCGGGGCTGGAGCGGCGGGACGCGCAGCAGCATGACACTGAGTACGGAAGATGCGACGCCCGGCTATCTTCCCGGTCCGCTGCCCGCCGGGCGCTGGAACCTGATCCTCGGGGCGCCCAATATTCGCGAGGGTGCCGAAGCACCCTATGAAGCGCAGGTCTTCATCGAGCGGCAGCCCAACGTAACCGAATTTGCCGATGCGCCGATTTCGGTCACGGCCGGCTGGTATCGCGGCGACCTGCACATGCATAGCGGCGAAAGCGACGGGCGGTGCAAGGCCCAGTCGGGCGCGAGCATTCCATGCCCCGTCTACCGTACCGTAGAGGCCGCAGCGGCGCGCAGGCTCGATTTCATCGCGCTCAGCGATCACAACACCACCGCGCACTATAACGCGCTCCGCGAACTGCAGGGCGCGTTTGACAAGATGCTGCTGATCCCAGCGCGTGAAATCACCACCTTCTGGGGCCATGCCAACGTCTTCGGGCCCACAGACTTTCTGGATTTCCGCATGACGGGCCCAACCTGGAGCCAGGCGCGCAAGTGGATCGACCCCGTCCATCGCATGGGGGGCATCGTCTCGATCAATCATCCCGGCTTGCCTTCGGGCGAGGTCTGCATGGGCTGCGGGTGGCGCGTCGGGGATCCGCCGGATAGCGCCGTCGACGCCATTGAGGTCGTCAATGGCGGCACGATGCGGGAAACCCGTGCGGCCGACGGGGCGCTGCAGGGCTTCGCGGTGTGGGACCGGCTGTTGAACGCCGGCCGTCACGTCACGGGCGTTGGCGGAAGCGACAGCCACGAGGCCGACCGTCCTGCGGCCGAAGCGGGTTCGGTCGGCAGCCCCACCACCGTCGTCTACATGCAGGCCCTGTCGGTGCACGGGTTCCTTGATGGCGTTCGCTCCGGCCGTGTGTTCATCGATGTCGAGGGTACGCGCGACCGCTTGCTGGACCTTGAGGCCGTCGCAGGAGGGCAACGCGCCGCTATGGGGCAAACGTTATCGGCGCATGCAGGCGAGACAATCATCTTCTCCGCTGCGATCAGCGGGGTGGCGCAGGGGATCGTGCAACTGGTCATCGACGGCAATGCCGAGGAACCGTTCCGCACCGCCTTCGACGACGCCCGCCCGCCTTCGCCCTGGCATTGGCGTGCCGACGGTCGCCCGCACTGGTTCCGTGCAGAGGTGCGGGATCGACAGGGATGCCTGCTCCTCATCGGCAATCCAATCTATCTGGCACAGAAGTGAAGAGGCGGCAGCGCGGCGGGCTGCGCACGAAAAGACGCATGCGTACAGTCTGCCCGCAATCGGCAGTGTGAGCGGATCATCCTGACCTGAGCCCTTTGGATTGCTCCATTCCTTGTGAGAAAATCCCGGTTCGCAAAAACCGCTAGGTTTCTAAAGAGCCGTGGGCCTTCATGGATCTTGCGACGGCTCCGCGCGCCTGAGCGGGCTTACAGATTCCCATTCGCTAGGGGCAATAGCGAGCTGTTGATCAGTTGGCACCGACGGCACACGTCGAGCGCATCTGCCTGATCGCCTCGGCTGTGAGGCCGAACCTCCACTCCGCACATTGGCGTCGTTCGCCATCGATCATCACGCTATACGGCAACCCTGTTATGCCGGAGGCATATTGGTGTGCTATCTGTTGCACTTCCTCTCCCGACGCGATTTCGACGTTGCCAGGTAGTGTCAGCTTATAGCGTCTGATGCCGCGATCGGTCCATACGACCATTATTCGATCCGGGCTGGCACCGGAAGCGAGCGCAACGATGTTACGCAGTTCTGCAATACATGGGGCGCACCAGCTGGCGCCGAACATCAGGATCGTACGATGGGCCGCCCCATTGTTCGCGGGAGTGGCCTGCGTTTCGGCATGTCCCGAACCGGATGTAATAGCTGCGGCAAATATCGCTGCGGTGATGGACAGGCGAAACATGCGGCCATAGTAATATTTTGAGCGCATCAAGGGCAAGGCGGGGGTGGTTGTGAATTTGATCCTGACATTGATGCTTGCCGCTACGGCGTCGGCCGTCGCCGATAGCCCGCCATCCGGACCCCGGACAATTCAGCAGGATTTCGATGACGCCTCCTCTGACGCCTCGGCAGGCAAGTGCGAGAGCGCGATACCGAAATTTGAGGCTTTGGAGCGCAGCAACAGGGTTAAAGCGGGGTCGTTGCCTGCGGCTGCCATAGCAGTTCGCAAGGGCATTTGCGCGATCAGCCTGTGGCGTGCGGATGCCGACGAATCTGCATTACAAGCCGGTCTGAAAATATTGGACAAAGCCGGAGCCAGCTTTGACATCGACATTTCCAATGGCTGGACGGCGCTGGGCGATGAGGCATTCCGGCGATATGATTATGCTGGGGCAACCAACAGCTACAAGAATGCTCTGGCACGGTCGATGGGAGAATATCGTCTCAATGTCCTGACCAAACTGGCCAAGGCGACCGCGTTCGATCAAGACGCCGAGGCATTAAGTTATGCCGATGAAGGCGTGAAAATCATCTCGGCGACTGCAAAGCCGAACAAGGACTCCCTGGCCACTTTTCATACCCTTCACGCCCGAACACTACTAAATCAAGGCAATGCGGAGGGGGCCTATAAGGAACTGAATACCGCGCTTTCTTTGAGCGGAGGGCTGACCAATAAAGCAACGCTGAGCGAAGTGGCATTGCGCGGTGACCTTGCAATTGCCGCGATGTTGGTTGGCAAGAAGGATGATGCCCGACGGTATCTGGCCTATACCGGCGCGGGCCGCATTGGAAAGTCCCCGTTCGCAAGAGCGGTGTCAATGAATCCACCCCTGTGCGGGGTGGAGACGGGGATTCGTCCCGAAGATGTCGCTGTCGTGGAGTTCGGCATCGCCGACGATGGGAGTGTGTCTTCCGCCCGGACTGTCTACTCGCGGGGCGGGCCGGATGTCGCCGCCGCCTTTGGTAAAGCCGTGAGCGAGTGGTATTGGAAGCCGGAGGACATCGCTGCGATCCCTCCCTTTTATCGGGTTCTTACCCGTGTTGAATTGCGATGCAGCAACGTGCTGAGTGACGGTCCCGGCGTAACGGGACCGCTCAGGGAGCGGTTCTTGTCATGGGCGGTGGCTTATCTTCCTTCGACAGCCACGCCCGACATGAGCAATGCGAACCTGCGCAAAACGCTCCACCACTATATCGATGATAGCAGCAGGCCGTCGAACGATGCCGCCCGGATCGCGGTGTTGGGTTGGCTGGCATATATGGAGCCGGTTTCAAGGCAGAAGCGCATGGCGATGGCCGATGAGGCGCTGGCACTGGCCTCGAAAACGCGGGTGCCGCAGGAGGTTGTCAATTGGTTGCGGATCGTAAGGCAGGCATTCTCAACAGTTGGCAAGCGTACAAGCAGCGCCCTTCGTGCGCTTGTTATGCTTTCCGATGACCCGGCCATATCGAATGATGCGCTTGCGGCTGATACACTCCGTCTGCAAGCCGCTCGCGGTTGGAGAACCACGAAACTGAAGGAAGCGCCCCTGCTGCTGGAAAAGGTCGCGCAGGATGATCGCCTGCCGCCGCATCATCCGTTGCGGCAGCTTGCATGGCTCGATCTGGCTGGCAAGGCCGCTGAGAGAGGCAACAGCGCACTCGCGCAGGATTATTACGGTCGGACGGGTCTCGCCGATAAGCAGTGTGGGCTTTTGGGAGTTCCCCCAACGCTCAAGCGCTCGAATGTGAGCAGCGTTGATTATCCCACTGATGCAGCGAGAATGGGGTTTGAAGGCTGGGTGCTGACGGAATATGACATAATGACCGACGGCAAGACGACGAACGTCAGGCCGACCATTGCCTATCCGCCGCTTATATTCGTGGATGCTGCCGCCGGAATAGCCAAGGGTCTGCAATATGACGTGAGTTTCAGGCCGGGAAGTTCGATGGCGTGCAGCGCAAACCGCCGCGCTACCAGTTTCGTCATTCCCAAAGATAATTGATCGTGGTCTCGGATCGGCCCTGCTTGACGCTGCTCCAAGGATAGCGGAATGAGCCCCTGTTCTGGCTGCCGGACGAGCAGATGGAGCGGCTGCGACCGTTCTTTCCGAAAAGCCGCGCCAAGCCGCGTGTGAATGACCGGCGGGTGCTGAGCGGTATCGTGTTCGTTAGCAAGAACGGGCTGCGCTGGCGAGACGCACCCGGCGCCTGCGGTCCGCACAAGACGCTCTACAATCGATGAAAGCGCTGGGGTAAGGCAGGCATGTTCACGCGCATGATGGAGGGGCTGTCGGCGGCAGGTGCCTAGCCGAAAACGGTGATGGCCGACGCTACCTGCATGAAGGCGCACCGCACGGCATCCAGCCTTTTGCATCCCGGGCCGGCGATCACCCAACGAGCCGGTCAGATACGACAAGTGGCGTTATCCGCAACGAAGCCGCATCGAGATCATGTTCTGTCGCCTCAAGGATTGGCGCGGTGTTGCCATCCGCTACAATCGCTGCGCCACCGCCTTCTTTTCCACCCTCACTCTCGCCGCCACCGTCATCTTCTGGCTGTGATCGACGCGACCTGACCCCAGGTTATCGAGTGCGGCGGGAAGCGCGAGGGTGACGGCGGAAGTGGACAGGATACGTGTTTCTCCGGCGATCGGGCTTAGAATTCCGACCATTCGTCGACGGCAACGGCAGAACCGCCTTTGCGGCGCGACTGGGCAGCGATGCGGCGACCAGCGTCGGCCGCCTGCTGCTGAAGGCGGTGGACCACCGGAGCCGGCGGTGCGGCCGGTGCGGCGTGCCCGCTTGCGGCGTCCGTATCGAAGGTAAAGCGGGCGACCTGGCGGGCGAGATTGTCCGCCTCCGCCGACAAAGAGCGGGCGGCGGCGGTGGCCTGTTCAACCATCGCGGCGTTCTGCTGGGTTACGCCGTCCATCTCGCTGACCGCAGCGTTGACCTGCTGCAGCCCGGTCGCCTGCTGTTCGGACGAGCGGGCGATGCGCGACACGAGATCGCTGACCTGCGCGAAGCGGCCGATGATCCGCTGCAGCGCCTGACCCGTTTCGCTGACCAGCTCGACGCCGACGTCGACCTGTTCGGAACTGGCGTTGATGCGCGTCTTGACGTCTTTGGCCGCTTCCGCCGAGCGCTGCGCGAGGGCGCGCACTTCGGAGGCGACGACAGCGAAGCCCTTGCCCGCGTCGCCGGCGCGTGCCGCCTCGACCCCGGCGTTGAGCGCAAGCAGGTTGGTCTGGAAGGCGATACCGTCGATGACGCTGATGATTTCCGAAATCTCGTTCGATGCGCGTTCGATGCCGCTCATCGCCTCAACCGCACGGGAGACGACGTCGCCCGACTGCTGCGCTTCGCTGCAAACCTGTTCGACGACGCCATTGGCTTCGATCGCATTGGCGGCCGCCTCGCGCACCGTCGAGGTGATCTCGTCCATCGCGGCGGCGGTTTCCTCAAGGCTCGCGGCCTGTTGTTCGGTGCGTTGCGACAGGTCGTCGGACGCGCGGCGGATATCGTCGGCGCCGTTGTTGATCTGATGCGTCGCCTCGGCAACCTCGGCGAGCGTACCCGACATGCGGGCGAGCATCGTTTCGATGCTGGTGCCCAGTGCCTGATATTCGGCGGGCAGCGCGTCGAGGCGGGCGGTGAAGTCGCCCTGTGCCATCCGCTCGCACACCGTGCTGACTTGCGCGATCACGGCGTTGCGGCGTTCCTGCTCGGCCTTGAAATAGGTGCCCAGCGCGATGTCCATGTCGAGCAGCGACGCCTTGACCAGCTCGGTCGCGGCCCTGGCCGAACCGGGACGCAGGATCGACCAGGACAGCATGCGCGGCAGGATGATCTCCAGCACGCGGGCGTAGCCGCTGATGTACCAGGTGGGGTCGAGGCCGATGCGGGCGTGAATCGTGCCGATCCGTTCGGCACGGACGACATAGGCTTCGTCGACGGGACGCGAGAACAGTTCGCGCCAATGTTGGAGCTGCTTGTCTTCGGCCTGCGCCATCGCACCCTGCGACGAGAAATAGGCGGCGGCGCGCGGCGTTGCGCGGATATGCGCGTACAATTGCCTCAGGGCGGCGGGAGCGTGACGTTCGATGGCACGCTTGATGGCCGGAAAGCTGCGATAGCTGGATCGAGAATAGTTGAAGAGCGCAAGCTTCGCGTCGAGCGTGTCGTTCGACTGCGCTTCGTTCGACCGTATAGCCACCTCAGTACCCCCCTCCGACCGTCTCTATTCGCCCGATCTATCCCATCACAATTAACGGCAAGTTTCCGGCACTTCCCGCCGCCGTCAGAACCCCGGCTAGTCGTCACCGACCGCGACCGCCGCTGCCGCACCCCCCCCAACGATCGCCATGCTGCGGCCAGTGCGTGCGATGGATCGACCAGCGTCCGCGGTGCGGCTGGCCGGTGGCTGTTCCGAGTGCAATCTGGGCGGGGCGGCGCAGGGACATCGGCCTAGGCACGCTGACAGCCGTTTCCCTGGTTGATGCTCGCGAGGCAGGGCTCTCGATCCGTAAGAAGATCGCGCAGGGCATCGACCCGGTCGTCGAGCGGAAGCAGGACTGGCAGGTCATTCCGACCGTTCGCAAGGTTGCTGAGATGGTCCATGAGGAACGCCGGAAGGCTTGGAAGAACGGCAAGCATCACGATCAGTGGATCGCCACGCTGAAGTGCGAGGTTGACGTCATCGAGCTCATATAGAGCCGCGTTCCGAAACGCAGCCACGTCAGCGGTAGCAATTGTGCCGCGGTGGTGAAGCGCCGCACCGCGGCGACACCGGGGAGACCTGACACTTCCGGCACATGGATCTGATTGAACCACCGGTCGAACTCCGCTTCGTTCGCCAGAGTTACCGGCACCGCAGCCGCATCGAGATCATGTTCGGCCGCCTCAAGGACTGGCGGCGCATTGCCACCCGCTACGATCGCTGCCTGACCGCCTTCTTCTCTGCCGTCGCCCTCTCTACCACCGTCATCTTCTGGCTGTCATCAACGATTCCTGACCTCAAGCCGGTAATTTCAGAATGACATTGTCGACTAGGTCTTCAATGAAATCGATGACCTTTGATCTGTTTACGGTAACTCCGGACGGGTGAGCGCACGAGTTTCGGGTGCCGAGCTTCTGATCAAGGATTTTGCGAACATCATTTGAAATGATGCCTGCCGCGCGACATAGCTCAATGAACTTCGTCTCCTTCATTTCGGTGAAGTCATCTCTCTGAGTGACTGCATCAATTTTGACGCCCTTATCTTTCAGCAAGGAAGCATTGAAATCCGTCAGCTTATGCGCGAGGATGTGAGCGAACAAGTGATCCATCGTCAATATCCATGTCATCACGATGGCGGCACGATTAGCGCCAATCTCAAAGCAGTCGATGGCCTCTTCGAGGAATTCCTTGTTAGCGCCAGCAGGTAGTTTCTGCTCCAGCCCCCGGAGGGTGGCGCTTGTTTGAGCGGTCACGGTTTCCGCACCTAGCTTTCTCGACAATGCTTCACGCATGTGTCGTTGAAGCTTGTAGCCTCCGTTCGCCTTGATGTATTTCGGCGGCTTGCTCTTGAGGCCCTCGGAGAGGCGCGCGCCCACGTTCCCGGGGACAACGAGGTCGCATGCCGAAAAGCATTCCGCGACCTGTTTGGGCGTCGCGGTATCCTGCCCAGATTCGACTGTCAAGAAATAGACGAATAGTTCGGTGAGCGCACTTTGGCTCTGCCCGGGCGCGTTCTCAATCGAGCTGTAGAAGCGGTTGACCACAGTGGTCATTCAGCGCCCTTTTTCTTCAACGAATGATTGAAATGATTGTCACCCGCTATCGTGATGGGCAACTCCGTTGGAGTGCGGAAGTCAATGTACCCGTTTTTGGAGCTTGTGTCATAAAACGCCTGTGCAAAGGCTTTCGGGATTTTGTCACCTGTAGCTTTGAAGCAGGTGTAAACCTGATCCGTATTAGGACTTTCTATTTTCAGTTCTTCGGTCATGAACTTGAGGAATATCAGTATTTTCTCTGGATTGTTTTTAGGCGCATACCTGCCATAAAACGCGCCCAGCCCCGAGGTATCTAGGTTTTTATCTAGCTTCGGCGAATCCGCAATCACGCCGCTAGCGTTCTCATCTCCATTGACCTTTTTCTTGGCCACGGTGCGGCGCTTGGGCTTAGATTTGTTCGATGCCTCGTTAGCGCCTTCGCCATTTTCAGTGGGAGTTGATGCAGGTACGGAAGTAGGTGACGCGGCAGGCACCCGCTTCACGGCGTCAAGTAGATGTTCTTTGAAATCGTCATAGATCGCGCGAACGAGATCTGGGTCACCTTCGACGTCAATGATGCCCTGCGAAATGTTGATATGAAGCTTCGTGGTCACTACACCCCCCTAGAAAGCCTCGCGCCGATGGCCCCTTGGCGCGCTTGCGATCAAGAACATGCAATCAAGCATCTTCAAGCGCAAGCGGGTCGAGAAGTTCCGTTATCAATCCGTAAGGAGATGAGGTCGAATCGGATCAATTGCCGATCCGCGCATCGAGCAAATTCGCGCGCGTGCAAAAACGCTGGCTCTGGGGCCAACTGTGCCCTGACGATTGACTGCTACCCCGACCCGGCTCCCACATGCGCTCCAGCGATCAGGAAGAGCATAGCGCGCCTCTGCCCGCTTACGCCAGTGGAGCTGCTTACGATTTGCTTATGAGGAAATGTAAGCAGCATTTGAAGCGGCCGCCCGAAGGCGTAATTTGCTGTATTTTCTAGGAAGGTATGGTGGACGCACTTGGGCTCGAACCAAGGACCCGCTGATTAAGAGTCAGCTGCTCTACCAACTGAGCTATGCGTCCAATTCCCGGTGGGAAGGGGCGGCTGGTAAGGCCGTCCGCGTTGGGAAGCGCGCCACTACCAACGTGATGGCGGCGTGACAACCGCTTTTTGCATTTTTTTTGCGTCCCGCCGGGTTACCAGCGGGGGCGGGCGGCGGTCGATCGGTCGATGCCCATCAACACGCCGAGCGAGATCAATACCGTCATCTGCGCCGACCCGCCGAAGCTGACCAGCGGCAGCGGGATGCCGACGACGGGCGCGAGCCCCATCACCATCATCAGGTTGATCGCCATATAGAAGAAGATCGTCGTCGCCAGCCCCGCCGCGGCGAGCTTGGCGAAACGATCCTCGGCGCGGACGCCGACGTTGACGCCCCAGCGGATCACCAGCAGGAACGCGACGATCAGGAACGCGCCGCCGAGCAATCCCCATTCCTCCGCCATCGTGGCGAAGACGAAATCGGTATGGCCCTCGGGCAGATAATCGAGGTGGCTCTGCGTGCCGTTCATGAAGCCCTTGCCGAACAGCCCGCCCGAGCCGATCGCGATCTTCGACTGGCTGATGTGATAGCCCGTGCCGAGCGGATCGCTTTCCGGATCGAGGAAGATCAGGATGCGGTGGCGCTGGTAGTCGTGCAGCAGATAGTTGATCGCCAGCGGGGCCGCGACCGCAAGCCCCAGCGCGCCGCCGATGAACAGCCGCAACGGCACCCCGGCGAGGAACATTACCGTCGCCCCGCCGGCGCAGATCATCAGTCCGGTGCCCAGATCGGGCTGCAGCATGACCAATGCGGCCGGCAGCCCGATCAGCACGCAGGCCGGCCAGATCGCCTGAAACCGTCGCGTCTCCGCCGCGGGCAGCATGTCGTAGAAGCGCGCGACCGCCAGCACGATCGCCAGCTTCATCATCTCCGACGGCTGGATGCGGATCGGACCGAAGCCGAGCCATCGCTGACTGCCGCCGCGCACCGCGCCGAGCATCTCCACCAGCACCAGCAGGATCAGGAACAGGCCATAGATCCAGAAGGCGTAGCGCTTCCACCAATCGAGCGGCACACGCGACAAGACGATTGCGCCGACGATGAACACGCCGAAGCGAATGCCCTGTGGCGCCACCCACGGGCGCAGGCTGCCCCCGGCGGCGGAGTAAAGCACGACGAGGCCGAAGCCGCCGATCGCGATCACCAGCAGCAGCATGCGCCACGGCAGTCTCACCAACGGGGCGGGGACGACGAAGCCGTTCATTGCGGCGGCGCCTCCCGATCGAGCGGCGCGGCGCGGCGCTCGGCATCGGTTTCGGGCTCGGGCGATCCGGTCCGCGCCGGGCCGGCGCCGTTGTTGATGTCGCTGGCGATCGCCTCGACAGAGGCATTCGACGCATCGGTGGCGGCGCGCACCGCATCGGCGCGCGTCGCGGCCTGTTCTTCCAGATCCTCGCCGGTGGCTGGCGGTGGGGTGGCGTGCGCGGCGCGATAGGCGGCCTCCTGAGCCGCCATGCGGGTCCGGATATCGCCGCCCCAGGTCGGCTCGACTTCCGCCAGGCTGGCCATCGCACGATCGCGATCGAACAGATAGGTCATGATATCGCGCCCGATCAGCGGGGTATCGAGATTGCGCACGGTATGGCCGTTATGCTCCAGCACGATCGCCGCAGCGTAGCGTGGATTGTCATAGGGCGCAAAGCACACGAACAAGGCGTGGTCACGCAGCTTGAACGGCAATTGCGCGTTTTTCAGCACGCCGATGCGTCGTTCCGCCATCGTGATCCGGCGGACCTGCGCGGTGCCGGTTTTCGCCGCGAGCCCGACGCCGGGCACCTGCAGCCGCGCCGCGCCGCCAGTGCCGCCGGTATTGACCACACCATACATCGCTTCGCGGATCAGCGCGAAATGCTCCGGCGCGATCGGCAGGGGGTCCGCCTGCGGCTTGAACGGATCGCGAATGATCGTCGGATGCAGAGATCGGCCCGAGGCGATCCGGGCCGCCATGACCGCCAATTGCAAGGGGTTGGCGAGCACATAGCCTTGACCGATCGAGGCGTTGAGGGAATCGGCCACCTTCCAGTCGGCATTGTATTTGCGGCGTTTCCACGCGCTGTCGGGGACAGTGCCGTAACGTTGCGTGACGAACGGCAGATCGAATTTCTGCCCGAGCCCCAGCGCACGGGCAATCGGCGCGATCTTATCATAACCGACGCGACGCACCATTTCGTAGAAATAGATGTCGCAACTTTGCATGATCGCGTTCTTCAGATCGAGCGGGCCATGGCCGTTGCGTTTGTGGCAATGGAACACGCCGGTACCGACGCGCATCGCGCCCGAGCAATAAACCCGCTCGTCAGGGCTCACCCCCGCGGCCAGCAGCGCAAGGCCGTTCATCGGCTTGACGGTCGATCCCGGCGGATACAGCCCTTGCGTGACCTTGTTCATCAGGGGGACGTGATCGTCCTCGCTCAGCATCTTCCATTCGAGATGGCTGATCCCTTCGGAAAAGCTGTTGGGGTCATAGGCCGGCATGCTGACCATCGCCAGCATTTCCCCAGTCAGGCAATCGAACACCACTGCGGAGCCGGAATTGGTGCCCAGCCGCCGCGCGGCATATTCCTGCAATCCCGCGTCGATGGTCAGGCGCAGCGTCCGGCCCGGTATGTCGGGGCGGGTGGCCAGTTCCTTGACCAGCCTGCCCCGCGCGGTGACCTCCACCCGGCGCGCGCCCGCGACGCCGCGCAGCAGCGGCTCCATCGTTTTTTCCAGCCCGTCCTTGCCGAGCTTGAACCCGGGCGTGACGTAGAGTGGATCACGATCCTTCTTATATTGTTCGGCGGTGGCTGCCCCGACATAGCCGGTGAGGTGCGCCACCGCTGCACCGGCGGGATAGAGGCGCGCGAAGCCGCGGGTGGGGGCGACCCCGGGCAGCTCGGGCTGCCGCACCTGCACCGCCGCGAAATGTTCCCAGTCGATATTCTCGACGACCTTCACCGGACGGAAGCCGACCGCCTTCGCCAGATCGGCCTCGATCCGCGCCATCGCCTCATCGTCGAGCGACAGCAACTGGCGCAGGATCGCCAGCGTGCGATCCTTGTCGTCGAGACGATCGGGGATGATGTCGACGCGAAAATCGGTTCGGTTGCTGGCGATCGGCTGGCCATGACGATCGACGATCCAGCCACGGCGCGGCGGGATCATCGTCATGTTGACGCGATTGCTCTCGGATAGAAGATTGTACCGCTCGTTCTGCGCGATGGCGAGCCAGCCCATCCGCCCGATGAGCAGCCCACCGACCCCGGCCTGCGCCGCGCTGAGCAACCAGGCACGGCGGGAGAAGCTGTACGCTTGGGAGGCCTGGGTCATCACCTTTGGCGCGCGTGGCACGTTACACCACCCGCTTCAGGTCGATCCACGCCACCAGGCGCGCGGTTGCCGGGAACAGAAGGATGGAAATCACGATCTGGAGCCATAGCACGCTATCGACGTGCGCGCCGAGCGGCGTTGCCACCAGCCTGCCACCCGCGAGACACAGGGCGATCGCCACCGCCGCAATCGCCCAATTCTGTACGAAATCGCGCACCCCGGAGCGGGCATCGAGGGCCTCGACAAGGAAGAATACCGCGGTCCACAGCATCATCGCGCTGCCAATCGGCTGGCCGGAGACGAGATCGTCGAACAGACCCAGCATCGACGGCGCCCAGCTGCGTAGCGACAGCGGTGCGAGCAGCCGCCATGAAAGCATCATCAACAGGCCGAACGGGGGCAGCACCGGCAGGGTCGCTCCCCATGGCAGGATCGTGACCAGCGATCCCGCCATCACGCTGGTCCATGGCAGCAGACGCGCGCTGCCGGCGGGCAGCGGGTCATCGAACGGGCGGCGCGGGGGGAGCGTCACGTCGCGGGATCGGCGGTCGCGCGGGCGGTCGGTGACGGCGGCGGGGGCATGAAGGCGCGATGCACCATCGCCACGTCGAGCACGTCCGCGCGGGCGAAGGGGCGGGCGGGTGCGCTCTCGGTGCCGGCGCGCAGCACGCGCGCGACCGGCACGCCGGGGATGAAGATCCCCCCGGTGCCGGAGGTGACGAAGACATCGCCGGGTCGGAATTTCGCGTCGGCGGTATCGATCGTGCGGATGTCGATCATGTTGTCGCCGCGTCCCGCCGCGAGCGCGGCGCGATTGTCGCGCAGCCGCACGACCGGCACCACGCTTTCGGCGTCGGTGATCAGCAGCACCCGCGCGGTGTTCGGCCCGACATACAGGACGCGGCCGATCAGCCCCTCGGGGCCGCTGACCGGCTGACCATCGGCGACGCCCTGCCATGCGCCGGCGTTGAGCAGGCCGTAACGCCGCGTGCTGGATGCGCTGGTGCTGACGATACGCGCGGTGGCGACCACCTCGGGCCGGCGGTCCCGCAGTTGCAGCAGCGCGCGCAGCCGGGCATTCTCGATCTGCGCGCGCCGCCCGGCAATAAGGGCACCACGCGACCGGGCGAGCCGGGCGCGAAGCTGCTCGTTCTCGCCATGGACGTGGAAATAGGTGCCGATCGTATCCGGGACCGCCACGATCGCGCGCACCACCGCACCGGCCGCGGTGGAGACGGGCGCGGTCACCTCGGCCACGCTCGCGCTGAACAGCGCGAAAGCGGCGGGATTGAGTGTCGAGATCGCGAGCAACACCGCCCCGACAACCGCGCCTGCGATGCCGAGGATGTAGGTGAAAAACAAACCATATTGCGCGCGCCGTGAAAATCCCGGGCGCCGATCCCGCGACGGCGCCATTGCCGCCCTCTCCCCCCGGAGTTAGCCGTTCTGCAACACCGCGCGGAACATCGGATCCTCCAGCGCGCGTCCGGTGCCGATCGCGACGCAGATCAGTGGATCGTCCGCCACGGTGACGGGCAGCCCGGTTTCGTCGCGCAGCACCTCATCCAACCCCTGCAGCAGCGCACCGCCGCCCGTCAGCACGATTCCCTGGTCGACGATGTCCGCCGCCAGTTCCGGCGCGGTATTCTCCAGCGCGATCCGCACGCCATCGACGATCGTCGCGACCGGCTCACTGACCGCCTCGGCGATCTGCGCCTGATTGATCTGGATTTCCTTCGGGACGCCGTTGACCAGATCGCGCCCCTTGATGTGGACGGTCTTGCCGATGCCGTCGACCGGCGGCTTGGCGCAGCCCAGTTCCTGCTTGATTCGCTCAGCGGTCGCTTCGCCGATCAGCAGATTGTGGTTGCGGCGGACGTAGCTGACGATCGCCTCGTCCATCTTGTCGCCGCCGACGCGCACCGACGTGGTATAGGCGAGCCCGCGCAGCGACAGCACCGCGACCTCGGTCGTGCCGCCGCCGATATCGACCACCATGCTGCCGACCGGCTCGGTCACCGGCATGTCAGCGCCGATCGCCGCCGCCATCGGCTCCTCGATCAGATAGACCGCGCTGGCGCCGGCATTCTGCGCGGCGTCGCGGATCGCGCGGCGCTCCACCTTGGTCGAGCCCGAGGGGACGCAGATCACGATCTCCGGCCAGCGCATGAAGCGGCGACGGCCATGCACCTTCTCGATGAAATATTTGATCATCTGCTCGGCGACATCGATATCGGCGATCACGCCGTCGCGCAGCGGGCGGATCGCCTCGATCGTCCCCGGCGTCTTGCCCATCATCAGCTTGGCATCGTCGCCGACCGCCTTGACGCGCTTCTGCCCGTTGATCGTTTCCACTGCGACCACCGACGGTTCGTTCAGCACGATTCCGCGACCGCGCACGTATACCACGGTGTTCGCGGTTCCGAGGTCGATCGCCATGTCATGCGAGGTCATCTTGAACAAGCGCGAGAATACCATTGACGTTGCTGTCCGTTGCCTTTGGTCGCCGGGAGTATGTCCGGCCGTGGTCGTCCGTCTCCCGGTCGCACCGGTGATCGTCTTTCGACGGCGTCTGCGGGGTCGCGGGATGCGGTCGATTGGGCTAGGGACTGTCCTGTGTCAATACGTCGCCTACCCACGCATCTGGTCAATCGCATCGCCGCCGGTGAAGTGGTCGAAAGACCGGCCAGTGCGTTGAAGGAATTGGTCGAGAATGCGATCGATTCCGGGGCGTCGCGCATCGCGGTGGTGCTGGCCGCGGGCGGGATCGAGCGGATCGAGGTTTCCGACGACGGGTGCGGCATGGCACCGGCCGAAATCGCGCTGGCGCTGGAGCGGCATGCCACCTCCAAATTGCCCGACGAGGCGATCGATCGAGTCGTCACGCTGGGGTTTCGCGGCGAGGCGTTGCCGTCGATCGCTTCGGTCGCGCGGCTGACGATCGAGAGCCGGCCCCGCGGCATGGAAGGGTGGTCGCGCACGGTGAACAATGGCGTGCTCGAGCGTGACGGCCCTGCCGCGCTGCCGCCGGGTACGCGGGTGGTGGCGGAGGCCTTGTTCGCGCACGTGCCTGCGCGTCGCAAGTTCCTGCGCTCGCCGCGTGCCGAATATGCGGCGTGCCTCGACGTCGTCCGGCGGCTGGCGATGGCGCGGCCCGATATCGCCTTTACCGTCGAGCATGACGGGCGCCGCACCCTGTCGGTCGTCGCGGCGGAAGGACGGCCGGCGCGCGTCGCGGCGCTGACCGACCGCGCGCTCGCCGACAACAGCGTGACGATCGACCTGGAGCGCGAGGGCCATGTGCTGGGCGGCGTGGCGGGATTGCCCACTTTTCATCGCGGGGTGGCGGACCACCAATATCTGTTCGTCAATGGCCGCCCGGTGAAGGACCGCCTGTTGATCGGCGCGATCCGAGGCGCCTATGCCGAGATGATGCCACGCGACCGGCATGCGGTGGTGGCGCTGTTCATCGATGTGCCGCCGAGCGAGGTCGATGTGAACGTGCACCCCGCCAAGACCGAAGTACGTTTCCGCGATCCCGCGCTGGTCCGCGGCATGATCGTCTCGGGGCTGCGTCGTGCGCTCGACGCGGCGGGGCACCGCGTGGCGCATGAGGCGCCGGCCGACGTGATGGGATTGTGGCGTCCCGAGTCGCCCGGTGGCGATCCGCTTAGCGGCACCGCCGGGCCGGCGGCGCCGGCCTTCTGGTCGAATCCGGACGAATTGGCCTTCACCCCCGGCGGCCACGCGGTCGGCATGGTGGCGGATCGCCGTACCGGCTTCACCGTCCCGCCGCCGCTGGCACGTGCCGAGCCCGCCTGGGCGCCCCCGCCGGAGCGCGCGGACTTCCCGCTCGGCGTCGCCAGGGGGCAAGTGGCGCGAACCTATATCGTCGCCGAGGCGCAGGACGGGTTGGTGCTGGTCGACCAGCACGCCGCGCACGAGCGGCTGGTGCTGGAGCGGATGCGGGCCGCGCTGAACGGCGGGCGCGTGGCGTCGCAGGCGCTGTTGCTGCCCGAGGTGGTCGAGCTGGACGAGGCCGCGTGCGATCGGCTGGAGGTGCGAGCCGCCGAGCTGGCGGATTTCGGCCTCGAAATCGAGCGCTTCGGCGCGCGCGCGATACTGGTCCGCGCGACGCCGGCGTTGCTGGGGCAGGGCGATCCGCGCGGGCTGGTCACCGATCTGGCCGATGAACTGGCCGCCTATGACGAGGCATTGTCGCTGCGCGAGCGGCTTGATGCGGTGGCGGGAACGATGGCCTGCCACGGGTCGGTTCGCGCCGGGCGCGTCCTGTCGGTGGCGGAGATGAACGCGCTGCTGCGCGAGATGGAGGTGACCCCGCATTCCGGGCAGTGCAACCATGGCCGGCCGACCTGGGTGAAGCTGGCGCATGGCGATATCGAGAAACTGTTCGGGCGACGCTGACCGATGGTACGTCATCCGCGAAGCGATTGGTTGCTGGCGGCGTGCCTGTCGTGGCTGGCGGGCTATGTTGACGCGCTTGGGTTCCTGCGCATGGGCGGGTTGTTCGTTTCGTTCATGAGCGGCAATTCGACGCGACTGGCGGTCGGATTGGTGCGTGATCCGGCGGTGGCCAGGCTGGCGGCGGGACTGGTCGGCGCGTTCATCGTCGGGGTGATCCTGGGCGCTCTGGTGGCCGGCCGGCGCCCCCGCCGACAACGGGCGGCGGTGCTGGCGCTGGTGACGCTGCTGCTGGGTGGCGCGGCGATCCTGTCCGGCGGCACGGCAGCGCGCTGGACCGTGTTTGCGCTCGCGATGGCGATGGGCGCGGAAAACGCGGTGTTCCTGCGGGACGGGGAAGTCAGCATCGGCGTGACCTATATGACCGGCACGCTGGTCAAGCTCGGTCAGCGCATCGCGCTGGCCCTGCGGGGTGGCGCGCGCTGGGGCTGGGTGCCGTATCTGCTGCTATGGGGCGGGTTGATCGCGGGCGCGGTGACGGGGGCGGTGGCGTTCGTTCACGCTGGCGGCATGAGCATCTGGATCGCGGTGATCGTCGCCGGCGTGCTGTCGCTGATGAGCATGACCCCGATGTGGCGCGGCTAGCGCCGTCCGCCGTTTTTTTCATTCAGACTTCCGCAACCTTTGGCCGCGGCGGGCATTCTGCCTTCGACCCGAACGGAAACGAGAAAGTCCGCCAGGAATGAGACAGATTTTCCCAATTGTTCTGGCACTTATGCCGTTCGCTGCCGTGCTCGGCGCGTTCGTGGCGGTGCCCTGAACCACGGCCCCCCCGGGCGTCGCGCCCCCCACCCCCCGCTAGCGGCGCCCAATTGAAAGGCCCGCCCGGAGCGATCCGGACGGGCCTTTCTTTATGCCTGATGGCCAGGTGAATGGCCGGGCGGGGCGCGCATACGACCCGCCCGGCAGGAGCGGGGATCAGGCCTGCGCCTGCTCCTCCTGCGTCTCGGCGGTTACGCCCGGCTCGGCGTTCGGGTCGTAATCCTCGGTGAAGCCGCCCTGGTCGCGGCCTTCCTCGAAGACCTGCGCCATGACATCGACACCCGCCGCCTGCATCTCGGCCTCTTCGGGCGAGCGGGCGACATTGACCTTCACGTTCACCGCGACTTCCGGGTGCAGCTGCACGCGAACGTCGTAGACGCCGATGGCCTTGATCGGGCGATCGAGCACGATCTGGCTCTTCGACACCTTGTGGCCGTCGGCGACCAGCGCGTCGACCAGATCGCGCACCGCGACCGAGCCGTACAGCTGGCCGACGTTCGACGACTGGCGGATCAGCGTGACCGACGCGTCCTTGAACGAACCGGCTTCCTTCTCCGCGTCGCTACGACGCGCGGCATTGTCGCTCTCGATACGAGCGCGGTTCGCCTCGAACACCTTGCGGTTGGCTTCGTTGGCGCGCAGCGCCTTCTTGCGCGGCAGCAGGAAGTTACGGGCAAAGCCGTCCTTCACCTTCACCACGTCGCCGATGCCGCCGAGCTTCTCGACGCGCTCAAGCAGGATGACATCCATCTGCTGTACTCCTTACTTCACGACGTAGGGCAGCAGGCCCAGGTGACGTGCGCGCTTGATCGCCTGGGCGAGTTCGCGCTGCTTCTTCGCGCTCACCGAGGTGATGCGCGACGGGACGATCTTGCCACGCTCGGACACGAAGCCCTGCAGCAGGCGGACGTCCTTATAGTCGATCCGGGGCGCATCCTTGGCGCTGAACGGGCACGACTTGCGACGACGGAAAAACGGACGCGCCATTATGCGGCCTCCTCTTCACGATCACGACGGGGGCGATCGCCGCCGCGGTCTCCACGCTCGCCACCGCGCTCGCCGCGGTCGGCACGACGCTCGCGATCACGCTCCTGCTTGCGCATCATCACCGACGGGCCGGCTTCGTGGCCGTCGACACGGACGGTCATGTAGCGGATCACGTCTTCGTTGATGCTGGTCTGACGCTCCAACTCGGCGACGGTGTCGCCCGGGGCGTCGATCTCGAGCATCACATAATGCGCCTTGCGGTTCTTCGCGATGCGATACGCGATGCTGCGCAGGCCCCAGGTCTCGGTCTTCACGACCTTGCCGCCGTGATCCTCGACAATCTTCGTGGCGGCTTCCGCCAGCGCGTCCACCTGCGCCTGTGCCAGATCCTGGCGCGCAAGGAACACGTGCTCGTAAAGAGCCATGTCTTTCCTCATTGTTGGCCGATCGCTGACGGACGCCCCATGCGCACCGCCCCTCCGGCTGTCGTCTGCAAAGGCAAACGGGCGGAAAAGGCATCGCCTTCCGCCCGAAGCGAGCGCGCTATGCCGCAGGTCCATGGCAAAAGCAAGCGTGGCATCGCCGTGGCGCGGATACCAAATGGCAAGCCGCGCGCGCTAGGCAGGGAACGATGGTCGCCGCCTCTCCGCCCGATACCCCCGCGCACGACGCACCAGGGCCGCCCTGGCATCGCCTCTGGGCGCTGTCCCTGATCCTGGCGATCGTCGCGGCGCTGCTGGTGGGGTGGATTGGCTATATCGCCTCGGACGACGCGCTATATTACCGGGGGGCGGCGCGCTGGTTGAGCGATCCCCCCTTTGCCGGTAGCGATCATTGGACGACGCGCTTCCCGGTGGTGGTGCCGTTCGCGGCGATGATCGCGCTGCTGGGGCACGGCTATCCCGCCTTCGCCGCGACCGCGCTGCTGTTCTATATGCTCTTGATCGCCGTGATGATGCGGCTCTGCGCCAGCATCGCCGGCGCGCGGTCTGGATGGATCGCCGCGATCCTGACCGCGACATTGCCGGTGGTGGTGGCCAGCGCTACCACTGTCGGCACCGATCTGGCGGAGGCGAGCGCCTTGCTGATCGGCGTGATGCTGCTGACGGGCGCGCGCGCCGGCTCCGCGCGCGGGATCGCGGCGGGGGGAGCATTCGGTGTGGCGATCCTGTGCCGCGAGACGAGCGTGCTGCCGCTCGCCGCGCTGGGCGCGATCTTCCTGTCCGGGCGGCCGGTCGAACGCCGGCTGCTGGTCGCGGCGGGGCTTGGGATCGTGCTGGTGCTCGGTGCCGAGGCGGTGTTCCAATATGCGGCAACGGGCGATGCGTTGCGCCGCTACGATCTCGCCTTTCACCACGACGCTCATATCGATCGCGCCGCCAACAGGGAGGGCAACCTGCTGCTATGGGCGCCGGTCGATCCGCTGCTGGTGCTGCTGGTCAATGACGATTTCGGCCTGTTGTTCTGGGTCCTGCCGCTCGCGTGGTGGCAGGGCAGGGGCCGGTTGACCTCGCCACGCGCGATCGTCCTGGCCGCGATGGCGTTGGCCAGTTTCGCGCTGGTGGCGGTGCTGGTGCACAAGCTGGTGCTCAACCCGCGCTATTTCCTGCTTCCCGCCTTGGCGGGGGTGGCGTGGGTCGCGGCGTGGCTGGCGTGGTTGGCGCCCGCCCGGCGCACGATGATCATGCTGGCCATGGTCGGCAGCAATCTGCTGCTGCTGAGCGCCGCCAACGTTCACCCGCGCTGGACGATGGAGGTGCTCGTCGAGGCCAGCCGCAGCTATCCGCACGAGGTGGTCGCCGCTGATCCGCATATCGTCGCGATCGCGCGGGAATCGCTGGCCTTTGCCGGGCGTCGCAATGTCGCGCCCGGGCCGGCCGGGCCGGGGCGGCTGGTCGTGGTCGAAGCGGACGAAGCCCCCGCCGGTCGCATCGTCGCACGCTATCCGGCGCCGCCTACGCGGATCGGCGCCATGATCCGGTCGATCGGGCTGGAACCCTGGATTCCCGCCCCGATCGCGCGGCGGATGTTCCATCCCGGCGCGGACGTCGTGCTCGTGCGGACGTCCGCCGGGGCGTGCCGGAGGTTGACCGCGCCGCCCTGCGCCGCCTAGCAGCGCATCCCTTCGTTCAAGGAGAGGCACGATGCGCGCGTTCATCTTTCCCGGTCAGGGCAGTCAGTCGGTCGGCATGGGCGTCGCGCTTGCTGACGCCTCCGCGGTCGCGCGCGAGGTGTTCGGAGAAGTCGACGAGGCGCTCGGCCAGAATCTGCGCCGGCTGATGGCGGAGGGGCCGGCGGACGAACTGACGCTGACCGAGAATGCGCAGCCCGCGATCATGGCCAATGCCATCGCCACCCTGCAGGTGCTGGTGCGCGAGGGCGGCGTGTCGCTGGCGGACAAGGCCGATTTCGTCGCGGGCCATTCGCTGGGCGAATATAGCGCGCTCTGCGCGGCGGAAGCGCTTGACCTGACGACCACCGCACGGCTGCTCAAGCTGCGCGGGCGCGCGATGCAGGCGGCGGTGCCGGTCGGGGAAGGCGCGATGGCGGCTCTGCTGGGCGCGGACGTTGAGAAGGCGCAGGTGATCGCCGGTGCGGCGGTCGACTCGATCGCGGCAGAAGGGGGACCGGCGCTCGTCTGCACCGTCGCCAATGACAATGATCCGCTGCAGGTGGTGATCTCAGGTCACCGTGTCGCGGTGGAGCGCGCGGTGGCGCTCGCCAAGGAGATGGGCGCGAAGCGGGCGCTGCTGCTGCCGGTATCCGCGCCGTTCCACTGCCCGCTGATGGAAGATGCCGCGCGGGTGATGGAGGGCGCGTTGGCCAAGGCCGAACTGCGCGCGCCGCTGGTGCCGGTGTACGCCAATGTCGATGCCGTGGCTGTCGCCGATCCGGGCGCGATCCGGCGGTTGCTGGTCGAGCAGGTAACGGGCCGGGTGCGGTGGCGGGAGTCGGTGTTGGCGATGGTCGATGCCGGCGTGACCGAGTTCATCGAGTTCGGCGGCAAGGTGCTGGCGCCGATGGTCAAGCGCATCGCGCCGGACGTGGCGACGGTGAGCGTGGTGTCGATGGACGATATCGAGGCGGTGCTAAAGACGATTTAGGGTTCGCGCCAGGCACGCCGAGGACGCAGAGCAGGTGAGGGACATTGATGCCGTCAGTGGCGACGTTCCTGACGTCGCGGTGTGCCTGGATCGGCAATTCGGGTCGGGATGCCCCGCGTCCTCTGTGCGAATCCGCTGACTCGTACTACGGAGAATGAGATGTTCGACCTTACAGGCATGACCGCGCTGGTCACCGGCGCTTCGGGCGGTATCGGCAGCGAAATTGCGCGAGCTCTGACGCTTCGGGGCGCGCGAGTAGCATGGTCTGGTACGAGCGAAGAGAAGTTGCAGGCCGCCCGGCGGGCCGCGAACGTGCTGCGTGATGGTGAAAATGTCTCGTCCTCGCCGGATCATGGCGCCGACGATATGGATCACCCCATCCTTCCGTGCGACCTGTCGGACGCCGCCGCCGTCGACGCGCTGGTGCCGCAGGCGGTAACGGCGCTGGGCGGGCGGCTCGATATCCTCGTCAACAACGCCGGGGTCACGCGCGACAATCTGGCGATGCGGATGAAGGACGAGGAATGGGATCAGGTGATCCGCGTCAATCTGGAAGCCGCCTTCCGCCTGATCCGCGCCGCCGCGAAGCCGATGATGAAGCAGCGTTTCGGCCGTGTCGTGTCGATCACCTCGGTCGTCGGGCAGACGGGCAATCCCGGCCAGGCGAACTATGCTGCCTCGAAGGCGGGGCTGGTCGGCATGTCGAAAGCGCTGGCGCAGGAACTGGCGAGCCGCAACATTACGGTCAATTGCGTGGCGCCGGGCTTCATCCGCTCGGCGATGACCGATGGCCTGCCCGATGCGCAAAAGGCCGCACTGACGCAGCGGATCCCGGCGGGGGCGCTCGGGACGGGGGAAGACATCGCGGCCGCGGTCGTGTATCTGGCGTCGCGGGAAGCGGGGTACGTCACCGGCCAGACGATCCACGTCAACGGCGGGATGGCGATGGTGTAAGCGCCGGCGTGGCCATGTGACTGTCCCGCCGGACGACCCGTTCGCGGGCCGGGGCGCGCACGGTTGCTCTTGTCAGGCGGCGAACCCCGTTCTACCTGCGTTCAGCAATTCTGATTTTACCCCCCAATTCGAAAGAGGGACCGATATGAGCGAGACCGCCGACCGCGTGAAGAAGATCGTCGTCGAGCATCTCGGCGTCGAGGCCGACAAGGTGACCGAGGATGCCAGCTTCATCGACGATCTGGGTGCGGACAGCCTCGACATCGTCGAGCTGGTGATGGCGTTCGAGGAAGAATTTGGCGTCGAGATTCCGGACGACGCTGCCGAGAAGATCTCGACCGTGAAGGACGCGATCACCTATATCGACGAGCACAAGGGCTGATCGAGCGGGCCTCGGCCCCGCTCGTCAGAGCCGGAATTGAGCGGCTCCCCATCCTCGGCTAGAGGGCGGGGGGCCGTTTCATTTTGGTGAAGGTTACTTTGAAAGCGCCGCACGGCCGAGGAGATGGCGCCGCCGCGGTGAAGAGGAAATGTCTATGCGTCGTGTCGTCGTCACCGGTCTCGGCCTCGTCACCCCATTGGGCGCGGACGTGGAAACAGCTTGGGCGAATTTGATCGCCGGCAAATCGGGCGCTGGTCCGATCACACGTTTTGATACGCAGGGGCAGAAATGCACCATCGCTTGCGAAGTGAAGCCGAAGGGCCACGAATATGGCTTCGATCCCGACAAGCGGGTCGACCATAAGGTGCAGCGGCAGGTCGATCCCTTCATCATCTATGGCATCGATGCCGCCGGCCAGGCGCTCGAAGACGCCGGGCTCGTCGATATGGACGAGGCGACCCGGCTGCGGGCGGGCGTGTCGATCGGCTCGGGCATCGGCGGGCTGCCGGGCATCGAGATCGAATCGGTCAATCTGCACGAGCGCGGCCCGGGCCGGGTCAGTCCGCATTTCGTCCACGGTCGCCTGATCAACCTGATCAGCGGGCAGGTGTCGATCAAATATGGATTGATGGGGCCGAACCATGCGGTCGTCACCGCATGCTCGACGGGCGCGCACTCGATCGGCGATGCTGCGCGCATGATCCGCGACGACGATGCCGACATCATGCTGGCGGGGGGCGCGGAAAGTACCGTCAACCCGCTCGGCGTGGCCGGATTCGCGCAGGCGCGGGCGCTTAACATGAGCATGAACGACCGCCCGACCGAGGCAAGCCGCCCCTATGACAAGGATCGCGACGGCTTCGTCATGGGCGAGGGCGCGGGTGTGGTCGTCCTCGAGGAATATGAGCACGCCAAAGCGCGCGGCGCGAAAATCTACGCCGAGGTGGTCGGCTATGGCCTGTCGGGCGACGCCTATCACGTCACCGCGCCTCACCCGGAAGGCAAGGGAGCCGAGCTGGCGATGCGCATGGCGCTGCGCAAGGCCGGGATGGAGCCCGCCGATATCGACTATATCAATGCCCACGGCACCTCGACGATGGCCGACACGATCGAGCTGGCGGCGGCGAAGCGCGTTTTCGGTGACGATCTGTCGGGGGCGTCGATGTCGAGCACCAAGTCCGCGATCGGGCATCTGCTCGGGGGCGCGGGCGCAGTCGAAAGCATCTTCTGCATCCTCGCGCTGCGCGATCAGATCGTGCCGCCGACGCTGAACCTCGACAATCCCGACGAGGGCACCGAGGGCGTCGATCTGGTGCCGCACACCGCGAAGAAGCGCACGGTGCGCGCGGTGCTGAACAATTCGTTCGGTTTCGGCGGCACCAATGCGTCGCTGGTGATGAAGTCGATCTAGGACGGATCGGCGATGCGCAGGCTTGGTTGCGTCGGGCTGATCGCCGGCTTGCTGCTGATCGCGGCGGGTCTGTGGGCGGCGCGCGGATGGAAGGGGCATGGCCCGGCGGAGCGGCCGACTATCGTGCAGATCGCCGAGGGCTCCAGCCTCGCGGGTGCGGCGCGCACGCTGGAGAAAGCGGGGGTGATCGCCTCCGCCAGCCGTTTTCGTCTACAAGCGCGGTTGTTCGGTTCCGACGTCGCGATCAAGGCGGGGGAATATTCCTTCCCCGCCGGGGCGAGCGCGTCGGACGTGCTGGCGATCCTGCAGGGCGGCAAGGCGACGCAGCGCGTCCTCGTCATTCCCGAAGGTTACCCGTCGGTGCTGGTGCATGCCGAGCTGATGAAGGCCGCCGCGCTCACCGGGACGGTGCCGGTGCCGGCGGAAGGGTCCGTATTGCCAGACGGTTATACGTTTGAGCGTGGCGAGACACGCGCGGCGGTGCTGCATCGCATGCAGACCGCCATGACCCGCTATCTGGCGAAGGCGTGGAAGAGCCGCAAACCGGCCACCGTCGTTACCTCGCCGCAACAGGCAGTGATCCTCGCTTCGATCGTCGAGAAGGAAACCGGCAAGCCGTCCGAGCGGCGCATGGTCGCGGCGGTCTATTCGAACCGTCTGCGGCTGGGCATGCCGTTGCAGGCCGATCCGACCGTCATCTATCCGATCACCAGGGGGCGTCCGCTGGGGCGGCGGATCCGGCAATCCGAGTTGCGCGCGAAGAATGGGTACAACACCTACGCAAGCGCCGGCCTCCCCATCGGGCCGATTGCCAACCCCGGCCGGCTGTCGATCGACGCGGTGCTCGATCCGGCGGCGTCGAAGGCGCTCTATTTCGTCGCGGACGGCACCGGCGGGCATGTCTTCGCGGACACATTGGCCGCGCATAACGCCAATGTCAGGAAATGGTACGCGATCCGCCATGCGCGGGGGGAAATGTAGCGGGCGCCGCCATCGCCCGCACCACCAGTGCCGCGCTGGTGAGCGTCAGCGCGTCTTCGACGACGCCCGTCCACGTCTGACCGAAACGCCGCATCGCGGCCTTCCGCAGGCGAAAGGTGAGATAGGCCGATCCGATCGCGGTCACCGCCCCCAGCGCGGCGGCGGCCGGGCGTTGCCGCCGGGGCGCGAGGCTGACGGCTGCCAGCGCGCCCGTCGCGACGCGCGCGGCAAGGCCAGGGGCGATGATCCGGTCGGGTGCGCTGCGCATCTTGTCGCCGGCCCACTCGCCCGCCGCGATCGCGCTGGCGCCCGCGCTCACCAAGGGGTGCGACAGCAGCCGCGGGGCGCCATTGTCCGCCGGTAGTTCACCCCGGCGCGCGGCATGGGCAATCGCCGCGAACGGCGTCATCGCGCGCGTGCCCGCCACGGCGGCGAGAAGGAGGGAGCGGAGCATGGCGGGGGCCCTTTCATCGATCGTTCCCGCCATAACGCCGCCGGGGCACGCTTCGCTCCGGGGCTTGTCGCCTGTGTCCGCCCATGGCACCGCGACGGCATGGATCGCGCGGGGGGAAAATAGGTGAACGAACTGGAAGGGCGAGTCGCACTGATTACCGGGGCATCCTCGGGGCTGGGGGCGCATTTCGCCGAGCGTTTCGTCGCGGCGGGGGCCAAGGTGGTGATCGGGGCGCGACGTGTCGACCGCATTGCCACGCTTGCCGAGCGGCTCGGCGAAGCGGCGCTGGCGGTGGCGGTCGATGTCACCGACGAGGCTTCGGTGGCGGCCGCGTTCGATGCCGCGGAAGCGCGCTTCGGCACCGTCGATACGATCGTGGCGAATGCCGGGCAGAGCAATCCGGGGCGTTCGACCGACATCACCGCCGCAGCGTTGCGATCGACGATCGACGTCAATCTGACCGGTGTGTTCCTCACCGCGCGCGAGGGCGCACGCCGGCTCATCGCGGCCGCGTCGCGAGAGACCGGGCGGGGTCGGATCGTGCTGATCGGATCGATTACCGCGCATCAAACCGCGACCGGCGATGTCGCTTATGCGGCTTCCAAGGCGGCGGTGGCGCATCTCGGCCGCAATTTCGCGCGTGAGTGGGTTCGTGCCGGGATCAACGTCAACGTCATTCAACCCGGTTACATTCAGACAGAAATCAACGGTGACTGGTTCATGACCGAGGGAGGGCAGGCGCAGATTGCCGGTTTCCATCGGCGACGGCTGCTGCCGCTCGATGCCTTGGACGACATGCTGCTGTATTTCGCCTCCGATCGCTCCGCCCATCTCACCGGCTGCGTGATGGATGTCGACGACGGTCAGTCCCTCTGATCGCCCGGATGGTCGCGCGGCTTTTGTATTGCAACAAAGCGGACACTAGCCGGTTGCGTAGCCATGCGAACCACTCATCGACGCGAGTTTATGCTGGCGGGCGCCGCCGCGACCTGCTGGCCCCTGATCGCCACGGGCGCCCCCGCCCGTGACGCCGCTTTCTCGTGGGAGGGCGTGCAGCAGCGCGCCGCCGCGCTGGCGCGCCGCGCCTATCGCCCCGCCAAGCCGGTAGCGGCGGCGCAAGCGATTGATTTCGATGCGATCGGGGCGATCCGGTATCGTGCCGACAATGCATTGTTGGATAACATCCGCCTGTTTCCACTCGGCAACGTGGCCGCAACACCCGTCGCGATCAACGTGGTGGAGCAGGGGCGGGCGCGTCCGATATCCTTCGCCCCCGAGCTTTTCGATGTGCCGGCGGGGAAAGCCGCTGCGCCGGGCTTCGCGGGATTTCGCGCGATGGAGCCGGGACGGGAAAGCGATTGGCTGGCGTATCTTGGCGCTGCCTATTTTCGTGCCGCCGGCGCGCAGGACCAATATGGCCTGTCCGCGCGCGGACTGGCGATCGACACGGGCCTGGCGGATCGGGAGCAATTCCCGCGCTTCACCGAATTCTGGATCGAACGCGCCGGAGAGCGTGCCTATGTGATCTACGCGCTGCTCGACGGCGAGAGCGTGACCGGCGCGTTCCGGTTCGCCTCGCGCCATGACGGTGACGTCGTGCAGGACGTGTCGAGCGTATTGTTTCCGCGCCGTGCCATCGAGCGTTTGGGGATCGCGCCGATCACCAGCATGTTCTGGTATGGCGACCGGACGGGTGCCGGGGCGGGTGACTGGCGCCCGGAAATCCACGATTCCGACGGGCTCGCGCTGCTCACGGCATCTGGGGAACGGCTGTGGCGCCCCCTGATCAACCCGACGAGCCCGGTGACCGATAGCTTCGCGGCGAGCAACCTGCATGGCTTCGGATTGATCCAGCGGGACCGTAATTTCGATCATTATCAGGATGATGGCGCCTTTTATGATCGCCGCCCCAATCTATGGGTAGAGCCGCGCGGCACATGGGGCGACGGGCAGGTGATGCTATATGCCTTCCCCACCACCGGCGAGACGGTCGACAATGTCGCCTGCTTCTGGGTGCCGAACGCGCCCGTGCGCGCTGGCGAGCGGCTGGGGTTCGATTATCGGCTGCGCTGGGCCTCCGCGGATCCGAGCGTCGCGCAGGGCGCGCGCGTGATCGATACGCGGCTCGGCACCGCCGGGCGTCCGGGCGCGGCGATCGTCGCGGGGGCGATAAAGCTGGTGACCGATTTTCAGGGTGACGGACTGGCGGGGTTGACCCGGCAGAGCGGGGTGGTGCCGCAGATCGACGTCGCGCGCGGGCGCGTGCTGACGAGCTCGGCCTACCCCGTGGTAGGGACGCGCGATCGCTGGCGTGTCACCGCGGATATCGCCCCGGACGCGGGGGCGACCGCCGACGTGCGGCTCTATCTCAAGCGCGGGGAAGCCGCGCTGAGCGAAACCCTCCTGTATCCGCTGACGCTGCGATGATGCGCCCCTTCCGTCTTCCCGACGAAGCACCGCTCGACATGCCGGTGCAATTGTTCGAAGGGCGTCCGCCGGTGCCGACCGCGCCGACCGCCGCGCATGGCGTCCCCGATATGCTGACTCGCCGGATCCTGCTGGTGCTGCTGACCGGCGTGCTGGCGATGGCGGCGTCGACGGCGCTCAAGGAGTCGGTGCTCGCCGACGGCTTCGGTTTCGGCGATGCGATCCTGCTGACGATCTTTTCGCCGTTGTTCGCGCTGATCGCGTTCGGGTTCATCAATGCCGTGATCGGGTATTTCGTGCTCGCCACCGGGATGCACCCCGGCTTCATGCCGGTGCCGCGCTGGTCCGAACCGCTGAGCGGTCGCACCGCCGTTCTGATGCCGGTGCACAATGAGGATATGCACGCGGTCGCCGCGCGGCTCGCATATATGGCCGATGCGATCGCGGCGGCGGGTGCCTCACCCGCCTTCGACTTCTTCATCCTCAGCGATTCGGCGCCCGAGGCGGAGGAAACCGAGGTCGCGATCTGGCGCGGGCTGACGCAGCGGTTGCAGTGCGCCATTTATTACCGTCGGCGTGAGCGCAATATCGGCCGCAAGCCGGGCAATATCGCCGAATGGCTGCGCCGCTTCGGTGGCGCCTATGATTATATGCTGATGCTCGACGCGGACAGCCTGATGGGCGGCGATACGATCATTGGCATGGCCCAGATCATGGACCGCCGCCCCGCCGTGGCGCTGTTGCAGAGCGTGCCGCAGGTGATCGGCGCGCACACATTGTTCCAGCGCTGGATGCAGTTCGCCAGCCGCGTCTATGGGCCGCCCTCGACCGCCGGCCTGGTGTGGTGGTCGGGGTCGGAAGCGACCTTCTGGGGGCATAATGCGCTGATCCGGGTGCGTGCTTTCGCCGATAGCTGCGGTCTGCCCGAACTTCCCGGCAAGCCGCCGTTCGGTGGCACGATCATGAGCCACGATGTCGTGGAGGCCGCCCTGCTGCGGCGTCGCGGCTGGCGTGTGCACATGGTGATGACGGAGGAGACATTCGAGGAATATCCCCCCACGCTGATCGATGCCGCGGTGCGGGACCGGCGCTGGGCACAGGGCAATCTCCAGCATCTCGGCCTGTTGCACGCCTCTGGCTTCCACTGGATCAACCGCCTGCAACTGCTGCTCGGCGCGGCGGGCTATATCGCCTCGCCGCTGTGGCTGTTGCTGATCGCGATCAGCGTCTTGCTGGCGGTGACGGGGCAGGAGGGGCTGATCTCCGCATCGACATCGGGGTCGGTGCTCGCGCTGACGATCGCGCTGCTGTTCGGGCCGAAGCTGCTGGGCGTGATCCACGCCGTCAGCGACCGGCAGCGGCGGCATGATCTGGGTGGTGCGCGCGCGATCCTCCGCTCCGTGGCGCTCGACGTGCCCTTGTCGATCCTTGCGGCGCCCACGATCGCGCTGACGCAGACGATCGATCTGATCGGTATCGCGCGGCAGCGGCGGGCGGAATGGCATCCGCAAAACCGCAGCAGCCAGGGCTTGTCGATGGCGGAGATCCTGCCGCGTTATCGCTGGCACATTGCCGCCGGCGCGGTGTTGCTGATCCTGTCTCCGTTGATGCCGGTCGCGGCGGCGTGGCTCGTGCCGGTAACGGCGGGCTGGCTGCTGGCGCCGTGGATCGTGCAATGGACAGCCAGCGAACAGGCTGGCCGCTGGGCGGCGCATCGCCGGATCTTCGTCACCGATCTTGGGCAGGCGGAGCGCCAGGCGGTGGTGCGGCAGGCGGGTCACCCGGTCGACGGGGACGAGGCGCTGGCATGATAGCGGGGGCCTGACGGCGGAGCGTCTGATGGCGGGCGCCGAATGGCGGGGGGGGGCCGAATGGCCGGGGGCGCAATGGTGGAGAGCCAGAGGGCCGGGCGGACCATGCGGCCCGCAGTGGCGCGATGGTCGCGCCGGTGATCGGTCGGGGAAGAGGGCGAACCCTCTTCCCCTCAGCAAGATCAGTTGCTGTCCGAATCGTCGTCGTCGGCGATGATGACGATGCCGGCGACAACCGCCGCCGCCGCCAGAACCGCGACGATCAGGCCGCCACCGGCCAGTTCGTTCTTCTTCGCCGACGGCGAACCAGCGCGAGCCGACTTGGCGACCGAGAGGCTGGCGGCCGGGTTGGCCGGCGCAGCCATCGCCGGCGCCGTCGCCATCATGGCGGCCGCAGCGGCGAGCAGATAAGTTCCGAGCTTCATATTACTCTCCCTGTACAGGAGCGCGGTACATGTCACGGCTTGTTCCATTGTGCAACGCCGTTGCGATGACAGGTATGTGAAAGGCGATTGCCCGAAAGTCATTCATAATGCATGCTTTACGCGCACCGTAATATTGCTGCATTCGGACAGATGGTACTCATAACGGTTAACCACCCCGGCGCTCGCGCGCCGAGGTGGTGATTTCCGTTATCGGATCAGGTCAGGCGGCGAACTGGTTCATCGTATTGTGAACCCCGCCGGCTTTCAAAGCGGCCTCGCCGGCGAAATACTCCTTATGATCGTCGCCGATATCGCTGCCCGACATGTTCTGATGCTTCACGCAGGCGATGCCCTGGCGGATCTCCTGCCGCTGGACGCCCTTGACGTATCCGAGCATGCCAGCTTCGCCGAAATACTCCCGCGCGAGATTGTCGGTGCTGAGCGCCGCAGTGTGATAGGTCGGCAGCGTGATCAGGTGATGGAAGATGCCGGCGCGCGCCGCGGCGTCCTTTTGGAAGGTACGGATCTTCTCATCCGCCTCGATCGCCAGCTCGCTGTCATCATAGTCGACGCTCATCAATCGCGCGCGATCGAAGGCGGAGACGTCGCGGCCTTCTTCAACCCAGCGATCGTACACCTGCTGGCGGAAATTGAGCGTCCAGTTGAAGCTCGGCGAATTGTTGTACACCAGCTTGGCGTTCGGTACGACCTCGCGGATGCGATCGACCATGCTCGCGATCTGCTCGATATGCGGCTTCTCGGTTTCGATCCACAGCAGGTCAGCGCCGTTCTGCAGCGAGGTGATGCAGTCGAGGACGCAGCGATCCGCCCCCGTGCCCTCGCGGAACTGGAACAGGTTCGATGCCAGCCGCTTCGGGCGCATCAGCTTTCCGTCGCGCTCGATCACAACATCGCCGCGCAGCGAGGTGACGTCGGTCACTTCCTCGCAATCGAGGAAGCTGTTGTACTGATCGGCGATATCGCCCGGCCGGCTCGAAAAGGCGATCTGCTTGGTCAGGCCCGCGCCGAGCGAATCGGTGCGCGTCACGATGATGCCGTCGTCGACCCCCAGTTCGAGGAAGGCGTAGCGGCAGGCGCGCACCTTGGCGAGGAAGTCCTCGTGCGGCACGGTGACCTTGCCGTCCTGGTGCCCGCACTGCTTCTCGTCGGAGACCTGATTCTCGATCTGGAGCGCGCAGGCACCGGCCTCGATCATCTTCTTCGCGAGCAGATAGGTCGCCTCGGCATTGCCGAAACCGGCGTCGATGTCGGCGATGATCGGCACGACATGCGTTTCATAATGATCGATCGCGTGGATCAAGCGCTGCGCTTCGACCTCGTTGCCGCCTTCGCGTGCCTTGTCCAGCTCGCGGAACATCATCCCCAGCTCGCGCGCGTCGGCCTGCTTCAGGAAGGTGTAGAGTTCCTCGATCAGCGCGGGGACGCTGGTCTTTTCGTGCATCGACTGGTCGGGCAGCGGGCCGAAGTCACTACGGAGCGCGGCGACCATCCAGCCCGACAGATACAGATACCGCCCCTTGGTGGTGCCGAAATGCTTCTTGATGCTGATCAGCTTCTGCTGGCCGATGAAGCCGTGCCAGCAGCCAAGGGACTGCGTGTAATGCGCCGGATCGGCATCATAGGCCGCCATGTCACGGCGCATGATCGCGGCGGTGTATTTGGCGATGTCGATTCCGGTGTTGAAGCGGTTCTGCAACTTCATCCGCGCCACCGCTTCGGCGTCGATCCCGTCCCACGTGCCGTTGAACGTGCCGATCAATTGCGCGGCGGCGGTGATATTGTCCTGATAGGTCACGGGCGGATCCCTTTTTGATAGCGGTGGTGGCGGGGGAGTGGACGGGAATGTCCGTCGACACGCCGAAGCATGCCGACGGACACCTTTCCTCCCCAGGAAAGTGCTGGCTCGGCCGAAGCGAGCCGTCCGATCAGCCGAGGCGGCCGAGCCGGTGATAGAGGTTCGAGAATTTCGACGAGCGCGGATCGTCCGCGATCTGGCGAACATAGTGCGCGACGGCTTCCTTCATCAGACCGAAATCCTCGGTGGAGAAGACGGCGCGGCTGCGCTGCGGCTCGGTGGTCATGGTCACTCTCCTTGTTGGATGCCGGCGATCGCTCGCCTGATAGGAGTGTGATAATCGACTAAAATCGCTTTTGCGAAGCGGTGTCTTCACACTTTCGTGTCGCTTCGTCGGGTAGAATTCGGTAAATAGAGGTAATGTTGTAAAGATATTTACAGGGGCATATGGCGAGAGAGAAGGTGCTGGCCGGCCACGCGGTACGGCGATTGCGGCGCCGCAACGGGCTGACGCAGGCGGCAATGGCGGAGGCGCTGGGTATCTCCGCGAGCTACCTCAACCTGATCGAGCGCAACCAGCGCGCCTTGCCGACCGGCCTGCTGGTGCAGCTTGCCGAGCGCTTCGATTTCGATCCGCGGGCGCTGTCCGCAGGCGAGCCGGGGGGTGGCGCCGAGGCGATCCGGCGGCGGCTGGGTGACCCGATGTTCGCCGATCTGGAAGTCGATCGCGGGGAAGTGGAGGAGTGGTTGGCAGCGGCGCCCGGCGGCGCCGAGGCGTTCGCGCGCGCGTTCGACCGGGTCGGAGGCGGGGGCGATGTGGTGGCCGGGGCCGGCGACGATCCCGCCGCGGCGGTTCGTCGCGAGATTGCCCGCTGGCGGAACCACTTCCCCGATCTCGACGCGGCTGCGGAAGCGCTGGCCGACGAATTGCGATTGATCGCGGCGGACCTTTATGGCGCGCTGGTCGAGCGACTGCGCGTCAGGCACGGACTGGCGATCCGCATCCTGCCAGTCGAGGTGATGCCCGATCTGCTCCGCCGGCTCGACCTGCACGCGCGGCAATTGCAATTGAGCGAGCGGCTCGGAGTCGCGTCGCGCACCTTCGCCATCGCGGTGCAATTGGCCCAGCTCGAAGCACGCACGGAGATCGATTCGCTCGTTCGCGGGGCGGGGTTCGCGGATCGCGCGGCCGGGCGGCTGTTCCGTCGCCACCTGACGGGCTATTTCGCCGCCGCGACGATGATGCCTTACGCCCGCTTCCTCCGCGCCTGCGAGGCGACGGGATACGACGTGGACATTCTGCAACGCCGGTTCGGCGCCGCGTTCGAGCAGGTCGCGCATCGTCTGACGACGTTGCAACGGATCGGGGCGCGGGGCCTGCCCTTCTTCATGATCCGTGTCGATCGGGCCGGTCAGTCGTCGAAACGCTATGCCGGGGCAAGCCAGTCGGCCTTGATCGAGGCGGAAGGGCGATGCCCCCTGTGGCGTCTGCACCATGCCTTCGATCGCCCCGGCGAAACGGTGACGCAATTGGTGGAGCTGGAGAACGGCGAGCGCTGGTTTACACTGGCACGCTGTGTTCGCGCGCAGGGTGGCGCGGTGGGATCGGCGTCGCAGGCGGTCGCGGCCGAATTTGCGATCGGGCTGGGGGTGGCGGCGGCCCAGGCCCCCGCGCTGGCGGCGGCGCGAGGCGTCGATCCCGGCGGTGTGGCCACGCCCATCGGCCTGGGATGCCGGATGTGCGAGCGCGGAGATTGCCCGCAACGCTCCGCCCCGCCAGCGGCGCGCGCGCTACTGATCAACGAGCGGGAGCGGGGGGTGTCGGCCTGGGGGTTTGCGGGAGACTGAAGCGCGGCGGGTCATTCCGCCATTCCTTACGGGCTGCCCTTGCCGCCATGCGCCCCGACCGCGGTGCCCGTGGAGAAGCTCGTGCCATCCTCGGCGAGCATCACGTACAGCGGTGCCAGTTCGGCGGGCTGTCCGGCCCGGCCGAGCGGCGTGTCCTGACCGAACTCGCCCATCTTGCCCGGCAATTGCCCGCCGGCGACCTGCAACGGTGTCCAGATCGGGCCGGGCGCGACCATGTTTACGCGGATGCCCTTCTTCGCCAGCTGCTTCGCGAGGCCCTTGGTGAAGATCAGGATCGCGCCCTTGGTCGACGCATAATCGAGCAACTCCTCGCCGGGATCGTAGCTGTTGACCGAGCCGGTGTTGATGATGACCGAGCCCGGCGGCATCGACGGGATCGCCGCCTTGCAAATCCGGAACATCGCGAAGACGTTGGTTTCGAAGGTCCGAACGAATTGCTCGTCGGTGATGTCGGCAATGCTCTCCTTGCTTTGCTGATAGGCCGCGTTGTTGACGAGCAGGTCCAGCCCGCCCAGCGATCGGATCGCGCTGGCCACCAGCGTTTCGCAATTGCTTGCCGAACGGATGTCGGCGGGCAACAGCACCGCCTTGCGCCCCGCCTGCTCGATCAGCGTCTTCACCTCGCGCGCGTCGGGCTCCTCGCTGGGGTGGTAGTTAATCGCGACGTCGGCGCCCTCGCGCGCGAAGGCGATCGCGGCGGCCCGCCCGATACCGGAATCGCCGCCGGTGACGAGCGCCCTGCGCCCCGCGAGCCGCCCGGACCCGCGATAGCTCGATTCGCCACAGTCCGGCCGCGGCGTCATCTTCGATTGGAGCGCGGGCCAGGCCTGGCGCTGTTCCGGGAACGGCTGGCTGGTATATTTGCTGCGTGGATCGTTGAGTCGTACCGGGCCGGCCGAAGCCGAAGCCGGGGCCGCCTGCGCGGTCGCCGACGCGCCACCCACCGCCATGCCGGCCGCCATCGCCGCCCCGCCCAGGATCGTGCGGCGCGTGGTTCCGTTCTCGTCCATCTTGTTGTTCTCCCGTCGGAATTAACCAGAACGGGTAAACGGCGTGGAGGTTCAGCGCGCCGATCCCGCGACGGCGCGAGGGCGACGATTCCGGGAAGCTGTCTGGTCAGGGACCGTTAGCGGCCAGCTCGTCCAGCCACGCGGTCGCAGTGCCGTCGGACGGCGCGCGCCAGTCACCGCGGGGAGAGAGGGCGCCCCCGGCCGACACTTTCGGCCCGTTGGGAATGGCCGAGCGCTTGAACTGGCTGATCTGGAAAAAGCGGAACAGGAAGCGTTCCAGCCATAGCTTGATCGTGTCGAGATCATAAGCGGTGCGCACCGCCTCGGGATAGCCGAGCGGCCACGCCCCGGCCGCGGCGTCGCGCCACGCATGCCACGCCAGGAACAGGATCTTCGATGGCGCCAGGCCATAACGCACGACATGATGCGCGAAGAAATCATTGAGCGGGTATGGCCCGATCCTGCTTTCGGTGCTCTGCAACGTGTCGCCGGGCACCAGCTCGGGTGAAATCTCCTGCCCCAGTATCGCTTCCAGCACCGCGTCCGTGGCGGGATCATATTGATCGGTCGCGATGCACCAGCGGATCAGGAACTGGATCAGCGTCTTGGGAACGCCGGCGTTGACCGCGTAGTGGCTCATCTGGTCGCCGACGCCATAGGTGCACCAGCCGAGCGCCAGCTCGCTGAGATCGCCGGTGCCGACCACCAGCCCGTCGCGCTGGTTGGCGATGCGAAACAGATAGTCGGTGCGCAATCCCGCCTGCACGTTCTCGAACGTCACGTCATAGACCGGTTCGCCACGGCCATAGGGGTGATCCATGTCCTTCAACATCCGCTCGGCGGCGGGGCGGATATCGATCTCCTCGGCGGTGATGCGCAGCGCGTTCATCAGCTTCCACGCATTGCCTCTGGTGCCTTCGCTGGTGGCGAAGCCGGGCATGGTGATGCCGAGAATGTCGCCGCGCGGGCGGCCGAGCCGATCGAGCGCCTTGGCCGCAACGATCAGCGCATGGGTGCTGTCCAGCCCGCCCGATACGCCAATCACCAGCCGTCGCGCGCCGGCCGCCACCAGCCGCTTGGCGATCCCCTCCACCTGGATATTGAACGCCTCGAAACAATCCTCGTCCAGCTTGCCGGGGGTATTGGGAACGAACGGGAACCGACGGAGATCGCGGATCAGGCCGACGTCGTCGAAGGCCGGGCGATGTTCGAACGCGATGCGGCGAAAGCGCGTTTCGGGATGGCCGGCATAACTGGCGGCATCGTTGAACGTGCCGTTGCGCGATCGCTCCTGCGTCAGTCGCTCGGCATCCACATCGGCGATCACCAGCTCCGGCTCGCGTGAGAAACGGCTCGATTCGGCGAGCAACTCGCCCAGCTCGTGGATCGTGCCCTGTCCGTCCCACGCGACATCGGTGGTGCTCTCACCCGGCCCGGCGGCGGCATAGACATAGGCGCAGATCGCGCGCGCGGATTGCGATGCGGACAGCATCTTCCGTTCCCGCGATTTGCCGATCACCACGTTCGACGCCGACAGGTTGCAGCAAATCAGCGCGCCCGCCAACGCACCGACGGTGGAGGGCGGGGTGGGGGACCAGTAATCCTCGCAGATTTCCGCGTGGAAGGTGAAATGGGGCAGGTCGCTGGCGGCGAACAGCAGGTCGGTGCCGAAGGGCACAATTGCCTCGCCCAGCTCGATCGTCAGCCCGGTTATCCCCGCACCCGAGGCGAACCAGCGCTTCTCGTAATATTCGCGATAGTTCGGCAGGAATGTCTTGGGTACGACGCCCAATATCCTGCCGCGCGCGATCGCGATCGCGCAATTGTACAGTCGGCCGTTACGCTGCAGCGCCGCTCCGACCAGCAGGACGGAGCGTAGCGGCTCACTCGCGATCCGCACCGCCTCGATCGCCGCCCGTACCGCCCGCTGCGACGCGCTTTGCAGATGCAGGTCATCGATCGCATAGGAACTGAGGTTCAGCTCCGGATACACCACCAGGTCGACTGCCCGCCGATCCGCCTCCTGCGCCAGGGCGATGGTGGCATCGGCATTGCGTGCCGGGTCCCCCACGGTGGCGAGCGGTTGCGCGGCGGCGACCCGCAGCATGCGGTGATGGTGCAGCGAGGCGAATGACGGCTTCATGCGCGACGGGTTACCCCCAACCGGCGCCGGATGCCACCGTCGCGCTGGGCAGGCGGGGCAGGGCTGTTTGCCCCGCGCGCGTCACGCGGCGACGCGCTGGGGTGGGGAATCGCCTCCTTCGGTGGATCGCTGCGGTCGCTGCCCGCGGATCATGTCGGCGGCTTTCTCCGCGATCATGATCGTCGGTGCGTTGGTGTTGGAGCCGACCAGTGTCGGCATCACCGAGGCGTCGACGACCCTCAGCCCCTCCACGCCGCGCACCCGCAATTGCGGATCGACCACCGCCATCGCATCGCCGTCCGCGCCCATCCGGCACGTGCCGACGGGGTGGTAGATCGTCTCGGCGGAGCGGCGCACCCAGGCGTCGATCTCCTCGTCGGTGCGGACCGAGGCGCCGGGAAACAGTTCATTCGCGCGATACGGATCCAGCGCATGCTGGCTGGCGACGTCGCGGCCGATCTTGACGCACGCGCGCATCACACGGCGATCCTCCGGCGATGCCAGGTAGTTGGCGTAGATCAGCGGGTCGGCAAGCGGATCGCCGGATGCGGCCACGATCCGGCCACGGCTTTCGGGGCGAAGCTGACACAGGTGCAACGAGATACCGTCCTGATTGACGCGCACCTTGCCGTGTTCGCGCATCACCGCCAGCACGCCGTGGATCTGCACATCAGGGCGCGACAGACCTTCGCGCGAGCAGACGAACGCGCCCGATTCGAGGAATTGCTGCCGCCCGAGGCCCTGGCCGCGCAACAGATAGTTCAACCCGGTCTTCAGCTGCGCCAGCCCGCGCGTAGCGGAAAAGGCGGTCACCAGCCCGCGTGTCGACCAGTTCATGATGACGTCGAGGTGATCCTGCAGATTTTCCCCGACGCCGGGCAGGGCATGCACGGTGGCGATGCCCGCCGCGCGCAGCCGCTCGGGATCGCCGATCCCCGATAGCTGCAACAAATGCGGGCTCTGCACCGCGCCCGCGCACAGCAGCACCTCGCCGGCGACGTCGACCCGCTGCGGCGTCTTGCCGCGCAGGAATTCCACCGCCACCGCCCGCCCGCGCTCGACGACGATGCGGGTGGTGCGCGCGGCGGTGATCACGGTCAGATTGCGACGCCCCAGGACGGGGCGCAGATAGGCCGCGGCCGTCGACCAGCGGCTGCCGTCGGCGATCGTCAGGTCATAGCGGCCGAAGCCTTCCTGCGACGCGCCGTTGAAATCCGGGGTGACGGGATAGCCCGCTTGCCGCCCCGCGTCGATCAGCGCATCGTGAAACGGGCTGTCGCTTTCGCCGGCGGAGATCGACAGCGGCCCGCTGGCACCGTGCAGCCCGCCGCATTCGCCGCGATGATGCCCTTCCAGCTTGCGGAAATACGGCAGCACATCGTCCCACGACCAGCCGGTCAGCCCCATCTGGCGCCAATCGTCATAATCCTGCGGATGGCCGCGCATATAGATCATGCCGTTGATCGCGGACGATCCACCCAGCCCTTTGCCGCGTGGCCACCACAGCCGGCGATTGTCCACGTGCGGTTCCGGCTCGGTCCAGAAACCCCAATTGTGCTTGTTCTTGCTCTTGATGAGATTGCCGACCCCGGCGGGCATGCGGACCAGCAGATCCTTGTTGGCGCCGCCCGCCTCCAGCAGGCACACGCTGGCGGCGGGATCCTCGCTCAGTCGCGCGGCGAGCGCGCAGCCCGCCGAGCCGCCACCGATGATGACATAATCGTATCCGGCCATCGTTCCTCTCCATCACGCCGGCCCGCTCGTCACGGCAGGTCCGGCCCTATCCATCTGTTACGGGATCAGCGCGATCTTCCCGATCATTTCGCTGCGCTCCATCGCGCGGAAAGCATCCTGCCAGCGATCGAGCGGATATTCGGCGTGGACGCGCGGGCGGATCCGCCCCGCCTCCGCCATCGCCCAGATCGCCTCCTGGTTCTCTCGTCCGCGTTCGGGGAACTGCCGCCCGTATTCGCCCGCCCGCACCCCGATCACCGAAAATCCCTTGATCAGCGGCATGTTGGTCGAAACGCTGGCGATCCGTCCCGACGTGAAGCCGACCACCAGCAAGCGCCCGCCGAACGCGATGCAGCGCACCGACTCATCAAAGACGTCGCCGCCGACCGGATCATAGATCACGTCCGCGCCACCGCCGGTGATCTCTTTCACGCGCTCGCGGAAGCCCGGTGCGACCAATGCCGCGTCGACGCCATATTGGTCCGCGACGATCGCCAGCTTCTGCGCCGAGCGCGACGTGGCGATCACCCTAGCGCCGAGTGCTTTCGCCAAATCCACCGCCGCCAGCCCGACGCCGCCGGTCGCGCCGTGCACCACCACCCATTCATCGGGCTGAAGGTTCGCCAGCCGCACCAACGCCACATAGGCGGTGAGATACGCCGTGCCGACCCCGGCGGCCTTGGCATAGGAGAGATGGGCTGGCTTGCGGCGAACCGATCCGGCATCGACCGCCACCCGTTCGGCAAAACCCCCCACCCGCATGCCCGCGACCACCGCGCTGCCGGGTGCGAATCCTTCGCCCGCGATCACGTCGCCGGCGATTTCCATTCCCGGCGTGAAGGGCAGCGGCGGCTTTAGCTGATAGTCGCCGCGCGTCATCAGCAAGTCGGGAAAGTTGAGTGCCGCCGCGCGGACGCGGATGAGCACCTGATCCGCGCGAAGGATCGGCTCGGGCCGGTCCATCAGCGCCGTGCCCGACAGATCGGGTGACAGCGCGGAGACCTGCAGCGACCTCATCGGCCGGGCTGTTCCGGCCGCGCGGTCATGATCGAAAGCAGATGATCGAATACCGATGACATATCGAGATGCGGGGCATGGACCTTGCTGAGCCCGAGCGTGATCAAGCCATAGGCGCGGATGTCCGCATCCGCGCGATCGAAGCCCGCCGCGGTGAGGCAACGCGCCAGAAAGTCCAGCATCAGCAAATCGTGGCGTTCCACCGCGCGCCGTGCCCGCTCGTCGCTCTCCGCCCAGGCGCGCATCGCGATCGCCAGCCGTGACGAACCGCGCCGCCGCACCGTCTGTCCCAGCAGGCGGATGCGATCGATCGGGTCGGCGGTGGCGCGTTCGAGTGCGTCGATCAGATCGCTGATCTGCGCTTCCGCGAAATAGGTCGCCAATTGCCCCTGATAGGCGTCGAAGTCGGCGAAATGATGATAGAAGCTGCCGGTCGAAACGCGCAATTCCTCCGCCAGCGGCCGCAGCTTCAGCGCCTTCAGCCCGCCACGACGGAGCAGCGACTGCCCCGCCTCCAGCCAGTCACGCGGGGTGAGATCCGGCACCCGTTGAGAAGCCGGGGCGGGTGGGGACACGCTTGACATCGCTTCGACCATAACGAAGGTTATGCCGGAACTCGGCGGGGGTAAAGAGGCGTCCGCCGCACGGTATCGGGAATGGAGAATATCATCATGGCAGAGGCCTATATTATCGACGCGGTGCGAACGCCGCGCGGGATCGGGAAGCAGGGCAAGGGTGCGCTGGCGGACCTGCATCCGCAGCATCTGGCTGCCACGGTGCTCAAGGCGATCAAGGAACGCAACAACATCGACACCGCCGAAGTGGACGACATCATCTGGTCGACCTCCACGCAGCGTGGCAAGCAGGGCGGTGACCTTGGCCGGATGGCGGCGCTCGATGCCGGTTATGACGTCACGGCGTCTGGCACGACGCTCGATCGCTTCTGCGGCGGCGGCATCACCGCGGTAAGTTTCGCCGCCGCGCAGATCATGAGCGGGATGGAAGACCTGGTGATCGCGGGTGGCACCGAGATGATGAGCCTTACCGCCGCGATGTCGCAGGAGGATATGGAGAGCGGCAAGCCGATCCTCGGCATGGGCTCCGGCAACGAGCGCCTGGATCTGAGCCATCCGCAAAGCCATCAGGGCGTGTGCGGCGATGCGATCGCCAGCATGGAAGGAATCTCGCGCGAGGAACTCGATGCCCTGGGGCTCGAGAGCCAGCGCAAGGCGGATGTGGCGATCAAAGAAGGCCGTTTCGCGCGCTCGATCGTGCCGGTCACCGACGATGCCGGCCAGGTCGTGCTCGACCGCGACGAATATCCCCGCCCGCAAACCACTGCGGAGGGGCTGGCCAGCCTGAAACCGTCGTTCGCGGCGATTGCTGATGTACCGTACAACAAGAACGGCGATACGTTCCGCAAGCAGATCAACCGCCGATATCCCGATCTGGAGATCCAGCATGTCCACCATGCGGGCAATTCGTCGGGCGTGGTCGACGGTGCGGCGGCGGTGCTGCTGGCATCCAAGGATTATGCCGAGAAGCATGGGCTGAAGCCGCGCGCGCGCATCGTCGCGACCGCGAACATCGGCGACGATCCCACGCTGATGCTCAATGCCCCGGTCCCGGCGGCGAAGAAGGTGCTGGCGAAAGCCGGACTGACCAAGGACGATATCGATCTGTGGGAGATCAACGAGGCGTTCGCGGTGGTCGCGGAGAAGTTCATGCGCGACCTCGACCTCGATCGGTCCAAGGTGAACGTCAACGGCGGGTCGATTGCGCTGGGCCATCCGATCGGTGCGACCGGCGCGATCCTGATCGGCACCGTGGTCGACGAACTGGAGCGCCAGAACAAGCGCTATGGGCTGGTGACGATGTGTGCGGCGGGCGGGATGGCGCCCGCGATCATCGTGGAGCGCATCGACGCCTGATCGCGATACCGCGCGCTGACTGCCACCGGGACCGCGCATGAGACGCGGCCCGGTGGAATGCGAACAGGAGAGAGACGATGCTGCACCCGGCCGCGCATGCCAGGACCACCCCGGACAAGCCCGCCTATATCATGGCCGGGTCGGGGGAAGTGGTAACGTACGGCGAACTGGAGCGCCGCGCCAATCAGGGTGCGCAGCTGATCCGGGCGCATGGCCTGAAGCGCGGCGACGGCATCGCGGTGATGATGGACAATTCGGCCCGCTATCTTGAGATCATGTGGGCGGCGGAGCGGACCGGCGTCTATTGCACCTGCATCTCCTCGAAGCTGAGCGTCGCCGAGGCGGAATATATCATCCGCGACGGCGATTGCCGGATGCTGATCGTGTCACGCGGGACGGCCGCGTGCGCGCGCGAGCTGCTGCCGTTGATCGACGACGTGCAGCGCTACATCGTCGATACCGACCTGGAGGGTTTCGCGCGTTTCGAAACCGCTCGTGACGCGATGCCGGACGGGCCGATCGCGGATCCGTCATCCGGGGGCACGATGCTCTATTCCTCGGGCACCACCGGCAAACCCAAAGGCGTCAAGCATCCGCTCTCCAGCCAGCCGTTCGGGGAGAACCTCAGCCCGCTGGTGCCGCTGGGGCAGGCACTTTACGATTTCTCTCCCGAGATGGTCTATCTCAGCCCGGCGCCGCTGTATCATGCCGCGCCGCTGCGCTGGTCGATGGCGGTGCAGCAACTCGGCGGCACCGTGATCGTGATGGAGCGGTTCGATCCCGAGAAGGCGCTGGAATATATCGAGCGCTATCGCGTCACCCATGCGCAATGGGTGCCGACGCACTTCATCCGCATGCTGAAACTGCCGCCGGAGGTTCGCGCGCGCTACGACATGTCTTCGCTGCGGGCGGTATGGCATGCGGCGGCACCATGTCCGATTCCCGTCAAGGAACGGATGATCGAATGGTGGGGGCCGATCATCGGCGAATATTATGCCGGTACCGAGGGCAACGGCTTCCACGCGATCAGCGCCGGTGAGTGGCTGACGCACAAGGGATCGGTCGGCCGTAATCTCACGACGATCACGCATATCTGCGACGACGACGGCGAGGAGGTGCCGCCGCGCACCGAAGGCGTGATCTATTTCGAGAGCCCGACCGGCAGCGCCGGTTTCAGCTACCATAATGATCCCGCCAAGACGCGCGATTCGACCAATGCACACGGCTGGACCACGCTGGGAGATGTTGGCTGGATTGACGAGGAGGGCTATCTGTACCTCACCGATCGCAAGAGTTTCATGATCATTTCCGGCGGGGTGAACATCTATCCCGCCGAGATCGAAAACCTGCTGGTCACGCATCCCGAGGTGGCGGACGTCGCGGTGATCGGCGCGCCGCACGAAGAAATGGGCGAAGAGGTGGTCGCGATCGTCCAGCCGCGTGATCCCGCCGCGGCCGGGCCGGCGCTGGCGGCGGAACTGACCGCCTTCGCACGCGCGCATCTGTCGCACGTCAAGACGCCGCGCCGGATCGATTTCCGGGCCGAACTGCCACGGCATGAGACCGGCAAGCTCTACAAGCGGCTGTTGCGCGACGAATATTGGGGCAAGACGACTTTGGTCGGCGGTGTGGCGGCGTGAGTTTCAACTTCGGCGACATGATCGAGGCAGTGGAGCGCGCGATCCCCACCGATCGCGTAGCGCTGGCGCATGGCGATCAAGTCGTCTCGTGGGGCGAGTTGACGCGCCGTTCCAACAATCTGGCACGCGCGCTGATCGCTCGCGGGCTTGCCCCCGGCGAGCGGTTCGCCTTTTATGCCTATAATTCCGCGGATTATCTGATCGCGTTGATCGCATGCTGGAAAGCGCGCGGCACGCATGTCAACGTCAACTATCGCTACGTGGCCGACGAACTGGCCTATATCCTGGCCGATAGCGACGCCACCGTGCTGGTCTATGATGCGCGATTGCGCGCAGCGGTGGCGCGGGTGCTGCCGGGCGCGCCACTGCTGCGCAGCGTGGTCGAGATGGGTGGCGCCGGCGACCCGCCCGATTTCGCGGAGCGCTTCGACGATCTGTGCGCCGGCGATGGCGCCGCGCTGACACTGATGCGCGATCCGGCGGATCGTTTCTTCATCTATACCGGCGGTACCACCGGCATGCCCAAGGGCGTGATTTGGACGCATGCCGATCTCAACGCGATCGGGCTGGCGGTCGCCGCGACCCAGGGGTTGCCGGTGCCGGCCACCGTGGAGGAAGCGGCAACCTTCGCCGCTGCCAATCCGGATTACCCGCGCACCGTTTGCGGACCGCCGCTGATGCACGGCACCGGGCTGCTATCGTCCTATGGCACGCTGCTCGCCGGTGGCATGGTGGCGACATTGCCCTCCGCCAGTTATCGCGCCGACGAGGCGCTCGATGCGATCGATCGCTGGCGCGCCAACCGGCTGGTCGTCGTCGGCGACGCCTTCGTCCGGCCGATCCTCGATTCGCTCGATCGGGAACCCGGCCGTTGGGACGTGTCGTCGGTGCGGCTGATCACCTCGTCGGGGGTGATGTGGACCCAGGCCGTCAAGGATGAGTTGCTGCGCCATATGCCGCAGGCGATCTGCCAGGACAATTTCAGTTCGTCCGAGGCGATCGGCATGGGCGCCGCGGTGACGACGCGCGACGGCACGGTGGAGACGGCACGCTTCATGACCGGGGCGCGCTGTCGCGTTCTGGACGATGACGATCGTGACGTGGTGCCCGGCTCCGATGTGACCGGCAAGGTGGTGCTTGGGCCGCCGGGTCCCCTCGGCTACCATAAGGATCCGGAGAAAAGCGCCCGCACCTTCCGCATCATCGATGGGGTTCGCTACACCGTCTCGGGTGACGTTGCGAAGGTGAAGGCGGATGGCTCGCTGCTGCTGCTCGGTCGTGGCTCCGGATGCATCGTCTCGGCCGGAGAGAAGATTTTCGCGGAGGAAGTCGAGGAGGCGCTGAAATTGTGCCCCGGCGTCGCCGATGCGCTGGTGTTCGGCACGCCCGATCCGCGCTGGGGACAATCGGTCAGCGCGGTGGTGCAGGCGGACGCATTCAATGAAGCCGCGATTCGCGCCCGATTGCGGCGACACCTGGCGGGCTACAAACTGCCCAAACGAATGGTGGCGACGGGGGAAAGCCTGCGGGCCGCCAACGGCAAGGCCGATTATGCCAAGGCGCGGGCGCTATACGACGCGGGCTAGCGGGGCACAAAGCTGTCGCTTCGCTGACACCGTGGTTCAGCGACCATTCTTCGTTGCCGGTGCATAACCGCACTATCGCAGGGCCGGCTCGTGCGCCGGCGGATGGAAAGACCCGACGATGATGAAGGCGATGGTGACGGCCCTGATGTCCGCGGTCGCGATGATGCCCGCGCTCGCTTCGGCGCAGGAAGGCCCGCGGCGGGAGGGGGAGCGTGGCCCCCGGTTCGAGCAGGGCGCGCCGCGCCCCGAGCGCGGCGGCGATGGCGGCGGCTGGCGACGCCGCGATGACGCGCCCCGGCCGCGCCCTGCCGCGCCGGCGACGCAGCCCTCCGACGGCGGCTGGCAGCGCTCCGATCGCGCGCCGCGCGCCGATGCGGGCAACGCCGGTGGCTGGCAGCGTCCGACCTGGGTGCGTCCGGACCGGCCGGAGGGTGGCTTTCGCCGGCCTGACCGCGATCGCGGCACCGAGCGTCCACGCCCGCCGGAGGCGGATGCGTCGCGCGGCGAATGGCGCAGCGAACGCCGCGACGGCGACGATCGACGCGCGGTCGATCCGCGCCGCGCCGGGCAATGGGGCGCGTGGTCGAGCGGGCGAGCCGATGCGGGCCGCGACTGGCGCGACGGCGATCGTGGTGGCTGGAACCAGGGTCGTTGGGGGCAAGGGCAATGGAACCGCGGCTGGCGTGACGACCGGCGCTATGACTGGAACCGCTACCGGGCGGAGAATCGCTTCGCCTACCGCCTGCCGCGCTATTACGCGCCGTACGGGTGGAGCCGCGGCTATCAGCGCTTCTCGGTCGGCATCCGGCTGGCGCCGGTGCTGTTCGGGCAAAGCTACTGGATCGACGATCCATGGTCGTACCGGCTGCCCGACGCTTATGGGCCGTACCGCTGGATCCGCTATTACGACGACGCGCTGCTGGTCGACGTCTACAGCGGCCAGGTGGTCGACGTGATCTACGGCATCTTCTGGTGATGCCGGACGCTTGAAGAAAGGGCCATGCTGCGCGAAGGCGGCGGCATGGCCCTGACGACGCATATCCCCGGTCCCCCTTCCAGTGAGCGCGCCGCGATCGGCCGCCACGTATCGGCGCGCCTCGATGCCGATCCACGCATGCAGCGATTGCCGAGCGACGCGGTGCAGGCGTATCGCTGTATCGACTTCCTCGACGCCGCGAATTGCGACTGGCTGGTGCAGGTGATCGATTCCAACCGGCGGCCGTCGACACTGCTGACCGATCGTGGATTGGGCGCGAACCGCACCAGCGAAAGTTGCGATATGGATCGCCATGCCGATGGCATCCGCCAGATCGACCGCTATATCGCCGACAGCCTTGGTATTCCGCCTGACTATGGCGAAACCATGCAGGGGCAGCGCTACGCCCCGTCGCAGCATTTCCGCGCGCATCACGATTATTTCCACCAGGGCGAAAGCTATTGGCCGCGGATGCAGGCGTCCGGTGGGCAGCGGACCTGGACCGCGATGATCTATCTCAACGACGTCGAGGAAGGGGGCGCCACCTGGTTTCCGCAGGCGGGCCTGCGGGTCGCGCCGCGCAAGGGCCTGTTGCTCGCATGGAACAACATGGCGCCGGACGGCAGCCCGAATACCAGGACCCTGCATGAAGGGATGCCGGTCGTCGAAGGTACGAAATACATCATCACGAAATGGTTTCGCGAAAGCCCGTGGGGCACGCGACCCTCATGACCCGAACGCCGGGGGCGTGGATCGCGTGCGGGATCAGCCCTCCGGCGGCACCGGCGGCTCCTCGCCCAGCGTCAGGCCGTGGCGCATCAGCATCGGAACGTTGGCGACCGCGAACAGCAACGTCAGCGGGATCACCACCCACAGCTTGTAGATCGCCCACAGGTCCCATCCGCGCGTCGCGCCGTAGATCGTGGCGGCGCCGCGCCAGACCGTTTCGTTGAGCACTGCCATGCCAGCGAAGAACCACATCCAGTTGAGCGTCAGTCGCCGCCAGCCGGCTTCGCGCAGGCCCGGATAGGCGCTTCCCATCAATTGCTGGAGCAAGGGACGCCCGGTGGCGACACCGAAACCCAGCACCGCCGCCAGCAGCAGATAGACGATCGTCGGCTTCATCTGAATGAAGCGCGGATCGCGGAAATACATCGTCAGGCCGCCGAACACGATGACCAGCCCGGCGGAAATCAGCAACATCGGCGGGACGCGCCCCAGCTTCGCGCGCGCCAGGGCGAGCGCGGCGATGCTCGCGATGACAAAGACCGCGGTGGCCAGGATCACGCGCGCCATCAGCAGCGCCTCGACCTGGTTCATCGTCGACAGCATCGGTGTGAATTGCGCGACGATGCGCCGTGCGGTTTCGGCGGGGACGAGGAAATTGGCGATGAAGAATAACGCCAGCGGTCCATAGTCGACCGCTGCGCGGATTCCGGCGCCGCCGTCCTTATGCTCGGCTGGCGCGTTCATCGGCCGCGCCCCGCATCGTCGACGCCCGCGATGATACGGCTTACCTCATGGGGATCGAAGGGGCGCAGGTCGTCCATCTGCTCCCCGACGCCGATGGCATGGATCGGCAGGCCGTAGCGCTCCGCCGCCGCGACCAGAACGCCGCCGCGCGCGGTGCCGTCCAGCTTGGTCATCACCAGTCCGGTAACGCCCGCCACTTCCTTGAAGACCTCGATCTGGTTGAGCGCATTCTGGCCGGTGGTGGCGTCCAGCACGAGCAACACGTCATGCGGTGCCGCCGGGTTCAACCGTCCAAGGACGCGGCGGATCTTCGCCAATTCGTCCATCAGCTCGCGCTTGTTCTGCAATCGCCCGGCGGTGTCGACGATCAGCACGTCGGTGCCGATCGCGGTCGCCTGCTTCACCGCGTCCCACACCAGCCCGGCGGCATCGCCGCCCTCCGGCCCGGTGACGATCGGCACGCCGATCCGCTCCGCCCAGGTCTTCAGCTGGCCGATCGCGGCGGCGCGGAACGTATCGCCCGCCGCCAGCATCACCTGATAGTCCTGTTCCAGAAACAGATGCGCCAGCTTGGCGATCGTCGTCGTCTTGCCCGACCCGTTGACGCCGATCACTAGCACCACCTGCGGTCGGGGGAAGGCGTCGATGCCGATCGGGCGGGCTACCTGACGCAGCACCTTCTCCACCTCTTCCGCCACGACGAGGCGGATGCCCAGTTCCTCCATGTTGCGCTCGAACAGGCCCTCCGCCAGCCGCTGGCGCACGCGCCCCGCGGTTTCGGGGCCGAGGTCGGACGCGATCAGCGCCTCCTCCACCTCGTCGAGCGTCGCCTCGTCGAGACGCGCCCCGCCCAGGCCCGCGAGATTACCGACCAGCCGGTCGGAGGTGCGGCGAAACCCGCCCAGCAGCTTGTCGTGCCAGCTCGTACTCATGCGATGATCGTTCCGGTCAGGTGGTCGGCGGCGGCGGCGGTGATCGTCACACCTGTCACCTGGCCGACGGGATAGGAGGAGGCGAGACGCACCTCGGCAAAGTCGGGAGTGTGCCCGCGCGTTCCCGGCCGCTCCACCAGCACCTGCTGGACGCTGCCGATCTGCGAGCGCAGCCGCCGCGACAGCAAGGCGGCGCTCTCGGCGCGCAATCGTGCGGCGCGGTCGCGCGCGACCGCGGGATCGACCTGCGGCATGCGCGCCGCCGGGGTGCCGCGACGCGGCGAATAGGGGAAGACGTGCGCGTGGGTGATCTCACCTTCCGCGATCATCGCCAGCGTATTGGCGAACATCGCATCGTCCTCGGTCGGGAAACCGGCGATCAGGTCCGCGCCGATCGCGATCTCCGCCCGCGCCGCCTTGAGTCGCTCGATCAACCGCAGGGCTTCCGCCCGGCGATGCCGCCGCCGCATCCGCTTGAGCACCAGATCGTCTCCCGCCTGCAGCGACAGATGCACATGCGGCATCACACGCGCCTCCTGCGTCAGCAGGGCGAACAGCGCCTCGTCGATCGCATGCGGGTCGAGCGACGACAGCCGCAGGCGCTCCAGCCCGGGCACCTGGACCAGCAATCGCTCGACCAGCACCGCCAGGCCCGCGCCGTGATCGTCATAGCTGGCAAGGTCGACGCCCGAGAGGATCACCTCCCGTTGCCCCGCCGCGACCAGCGCGGCGATCCGGGCGATCACATCGGCAATCGGATCGGCGCGGTTGGCGCCGCGCCCCTGCGGGATCGCGCAGAAGGTGCAATGGTGATCGCAGCCATTCTGCACGCCGACGAACGCACGCGTCACCCCGCCGGGGCGGACGGCGTTCGGCCGCGCCCCCCAACTGGCGGGCAGCAGCTTGACGCTATTGCCCACGATACGGTCAATCTCGGGCATCGCGCCGAAAGCGTCGGGCTCCATCGCGACGGCGCAGCCCGTGACGATCAGTTCGGCGTCGGGGCGGCGACGACGCAACCGCCGGATCGTCGCGCGCGTGTCCTTCAATGCCTGTTGCGTGACGCCGCACGAATTGACGATCGCGGTTCCTGCGCCGGCGAGCTGCCGGATCGTATCGCTTTCGGCGATGTTGAGGCGGCAGCCGAGCGTCACGATCTCGGGCTGGGGGCTGGCGGACATGGCGCGCGATCTAGTCGCCCGTGGTGCGTTAGTCGAGGGTGGGGTGGCATCGCGTCCGTCCCCTTCGTTCTGCCATCGCATCGCCGTCAAGGCGGCGGCGGATAGCTGATCGCGATCACCTCATAGTCGCGGTCGCCTGCGGGCAGCGTAACACGGCGCAGGTCACCCACCGCCGCCCCGCGCAGCGCGCGCGCCAGCGGCGCGTTCCAGCCGATCCGCCCCGCGCCCGCGTCGGTTTCATCATCGCCGACCAGCGTCAGCGCGCGGTGGCGATCATCCTCGTCCGCGATCGTCACGCTGGCGCCGAACCACACGCGCGAGCGATCCTCCTGCCGGGCGGGGTCGACCACGCGCGCGGCCTTCATCCGCCGCGACAGGAAGCCGAGCCGGCGGTCGATCTCGCGCAGTCGCTTCCGCCCGTAGATATAGTCGCCGTTTTCCGATCGGTCGCCGTTGCCCGCCGCCCAGGCGATCGTCTCCACCAGGGCGGGGCGCTCGGTAGCGAACAATTTGTGATATTCCTCACTAAGCGCGGCATAGCCGGCGGGCGTGATGTAATTGGGTCGATCGCTCATCGTCGTCATCCGGCGCGACTGCGGCCGAGATACCAGCTCAGGTTGTTCGGCCCCCGGCTGCGCGCGCGCGACGGGTTCATCAAGTCGTAGACGACCGCGTTTTCCAGCACGCGCTGCACGTAGTTACGGGTTTCCATATACGGGATCGCCTCGACCCAATCGACCACGTCGACCGCGCCGGTGCGGGGATCGCCGTTGGCGCGCAGCCATTTGTTCACGTTGCCGGGCCCGGCGTTATACGCCGCGATCGCCAGCGGGTAGCTGCCATATTGATTGAAGATGCGCTGAAAATAGCTGGAGCCGAGCTGGATGTTGTAGCTCGTGTCGCTGGTCAGGCGGCCGGCGTCGTAGGACAGGCCCAGCTTGCCCGATTGCTCCCGCGCGGTGGCGGGCATCAGCTGCATCAGCCCGCTGGCGCCGACCGGGCTGCGCGCGGCGCGGTCGAACTGGCTTTCCTGCCGCGCGACGGCGTGGATCATCGTCCACTGATCCTCGTAACCCGATGGCACGGTCACGGTGGGGAAGCCGATCGCGCTATATTCGGGCAGGCCGTTCTGCATCGCGCTGCGCGCCACCAGCACGCCGAGATCGGGGCGTCGCAGCGTGCGCGACAGCTCGTTGGCCAGATAATGATCGGTATCGCTCGTCGCATCGGCGGCGATCTGTCGGACGAAGGCGGTCTGATCCTGATATTGACCCGCCTGGCCGAGGAATTGCGCGGCGCGCACCACTTCGCGCGCGAAGAATGCGTTGCGCGCGGCGGTCGGGATGACGGGGTTGGGGGCGGGTGGCGGCGCGGTCAGTGGGCGGCCGAGATGCTCGATCGCGAGCTGTCCGTAATATTGATCGCGATAGCCCGCGGTCTGTTCGAACAGCGCGCGCGCATCCGGCTGGCCGGCGCGCTCCGCGGCGCGCGCCGCCCAGTAAAAGCCCTTGGCGCGGGTCTGCGGTGCCTGACTGCCCCGGCCATAGCGTTCGAACATCGCGCGCGCATCGGCGGGGCGGTTGATCTTCAACGCAGCCTGGCCCGCCAGCCACGCGAGGCTGGTATAGTCGTCTCGTTCGCCATAGGGGCGCGTCGACACGTTGGTGCCGGGGGCATAGGCATCGTCCACCTGCCGCGCGATGTCATAGGCGGTCTGCCACTGATTGTCCGCCGCCGCGCCACGCGCGTTGACCAGCAACGCTTCGTAGAATTTCTCGACATTGCCGGGGAGTGCCATGCCGTTGCGGCTTCGCGCCAGCCAGCCGCGCGCGCTGGGGGAGGCGCCGCTGGCGCGCAGCCACAACGCCTTGTCGGCGATATAGCCGGGATCGCGCGCGCCGATCGCGTCCATCGCCGCCGCCCGCGCCGACGCATCGGGCGCGTTGCTGCGAAACGCCAGTCGCGCGGCGAACAACTGCTGCGCCGCCGGGCTGGTTATCGGCAGCAATCGTGCCGCCGCGGCGGTTGCCCCCTGCCACAGCAGCGCATCCATCCGGCGGTCATGATCGGCCGACGACAGCGCGCCCGCAAACTGGCCGAGGATCGTCGCCTCATCCTGTGGCGCCAGCGTGCCCAGCCGCCACGCGGCGCGCGCGGCATTGTCCGCCTCGGCGCGTGCGCCCGTCGCGGCGAAGGCGCGCGCGCAGGCGACCCGCCCGGCGCTCGTCAATGGCGTCCAGCGACGGCAGAAGGCGGCGACGCTGGCGGGCGCGATCGTGGGATCGGTCGCCGCCTTCCGTTCCGCGGTGCGGCGGATCGCCGCCTCTCCGGGCCAGCCGGGATGCGTGGTGATGAACGAGGCATAGCTGTCGAACGGCAGCGCGTCGGTCTGTTGCAGCACTTTCCATTGCGCGATCGGCTGCGCCAGATCGGTCAGCGGGGCGGTATAGGCCGGCGCGGAGCTGGGCGCTGGCACCGGGTTCGAAGGCGGGGCGACCGGGGCGCCATATTGCGATGCGACGAGGGCGATCGCGCCGGATGCTGCAACGAAAAGGATCAACGCACCTGCCTTCACTGACATACCTGTGGTGGACAGACTAGCGATGCTAGCCGTATCTGCGCTGAACGACAGCCCGCGCATACGGGTCCAGGGAGCGACACGCCTATCATGTTTTCCGGTTCCATTCCCGCGCTGGTGACTCCGTTCGACCCCGATGGTCGGTTCGTCGAGGCGGCCTATCGCGATCTGATCGAATGGCAGATCGCGGAGGGATCGTCCGCACTGGTACCGTGCGGCACGACGGGCGAGGCGGCGACGCTGACGAAGGATGAGCAATTCGCGATCGTGCGGGTGTGCGTCGATCAGGCGCGCGGTCGCGTGCCGGTGATCGCCGGCGCTGGATCGAACGATACGCGGGTCGCCGCCGCCAACCTGATCGCCGCGAAAGAGGCCGGGGCGGATGCCGCGCTGATGGTTCCGCCATACTATAACCGCCCGTCGCAGGAGGGGATTTTCCGCCATTTCGCGGCGCTCGCTCCTGATGCGCCGCTGCCGATCGTCCTGTACAACGTTCCCGCGCGCACCGTTACCGACATCCAGCCCGATACGCTGGTACGGATCGTCAAGGCGTTCCCGGAGGTATTCGTCGCGGTGAAGGATGCGTCGGGGGTATTGCAGCGCGTGTCGCAGCATCGCGCCGCACTGGGCGCGGAATTCTGTCAATTGTCGGGCAACGACGATCTGGCGCTGGGTTATAATGCGATGGGCGGGGTGGGGTGCATTTCGGTGTCCGCCAACGTCGCCCCACGGCTGTGCGCCGATTTCCAGGCGGCCTGCGCGGCTGGGGATCAGGCGACCGCGCTGGCACTGCACGACCGGCTCTTCGCGCTGCATGTCGCGCTTTTCACCGATGCGTCACCCGGCCCGGTAAAATATGCGATGACGAAGGTACGGCCCGGCTTCCCCGATGGCCTGCGCCTGCCGATGACCTGGCCGTCCGAGGCGAGCCGGGCGGCGGTGGACGCGGGGCTGGCGGCGGCAGGACTGATCTGAGGCGCCACGTCTCCGCGCGTCGTGAAAGGCATTCGCCACGACGCGCCGTCCTCGACCGTGTGTCGAAAGCCCCTTTGCCCCGCGCTCATCCTGCGCCTACATCGCATCGGTATGCCGCGTCCCAAACCCGCCACCTTCGACAAGAAAAAGATCGTCGCCGAAAATCGCCGTGCGCGGTTCGATTATGCGATCGATACCACCTATGAAGCCGGCATCGTGCTCACCGGCACCGAGGTGAAGAGCCTCCGCTTCGGCGAGGGGTCGATCGCGGAAAGCTATGCCGAAGTGTCCGGCGACGAGGTGTGGCTGGTCAATTCGAACATTCCGGAATTCAGCCACGGCAATCGCTTCAACCACGAACCGAAGCGTCCGCGTAAACTGCTGCTTCACGAGCGCGAGATAAACAAGCTGCACGGGGCGGTGGCGCGCGAGGGCATGACGCTGGTCCCGCTGACGGTCTATTTCAACGGGCAGGGGCGCGCGAAGGTTGAGCTGGCATTGGCCAAGGGGCGCAAGGCGCACGACAAACGCGAGCATATCAAGGAGCGCGACTGGAAACGCGAGGCTGGTCGCGTCCTGCGCGACCACGGGTGACATGGCGTCGCGACCGATGACCGGCTGGGAACGGATCGCGGCGTGGAGCCGCCGCAATCTGCCGACCCGCGAGTCGATGGAGAACAGCCGGCTGTTGCGCCCGGTGGCGCATCGCGTGCTCGCCCCCGAATTATGGCGTTTCACGCGCCGCTCGGTGCCGCGCGGCGTCGCGCTGGGGATGGTCGCGGGGATCCTGTTTCCGGTCGCGCAGATCGCGATCGCTGCGCTGATCGCGCTGCCGTTTCGCGCCAACGTGCCGGTCGCCGCACTGGTGACGTTCATCACCAATCCGTTCACGACGCCGTTCATTCTCTTCGCCGCCTATCAGATCGGGGCATGGCTGCTTCGCTCGAACGCGCCCGCGGTGGCGCAGCCGGTGACGGAGGCGGCGACCGGGTGGTTGCAGTGGATCTGGGACGCGGGACCGCCGCTGGTGCTGGGCCTGCTGATCCTGACCGCGGTGGCCTCCGCGCTGGGCTATGCCGCGGCGGCGCTGGGTTGGCGGCTGTGGATTGGCCGCAAGTGGCGGCATCGTCACCAGCGGTGACGACCACGATGCGCGTTCCGTTGGACGGGTTCCCTCCCCCGTCGCCGCGTTCTAGGATGCTCGCTTTCGGGCGAGGGGCTTATGGAAGTGATGGGTTTTATGCGTCCCCACCGTCCTGCCCCACGGCCGATCGGCTGACATGCCGTTCAGCGTGATCCGCGGCAGCGAAGGGCTGCGCAACGGCCGGCGGCTCGCCTGGGCGGCGGCGATCGTCGCGGGGGCCGCGACCGGCGGCCTGATCCTGTGGTTGCTGGCCGACGTCGCGATCGCGGCGGGGTTTGCCGGAGCCACCGTCATATTGCTGGCGGTGCTAATCATCGCTTTGTCGATCCGTCGGCCCGTGGCGATCGATACGACAGGCGATCATGACTGGGAGTTGATCCGCGCCACCGCGGAGGCGAGCGGCGACGGTGTCGCGGTGACCGACCGTACCGGGCGGCTGGTGTGCGCGAACGACCGCTATGAACAATTGTTCGCCGGCTTTCCGACGCCGCCGTCGTTGCCGCTGGCGGGGGACGGCGCGGGGCAGTTGGCGGTGGCCGGGCGGTCGGCGTGGCGCGACGGCAAGGCGCGTGCGACATTGCGCGGCGCGGCGGGGCCGATCGAGGCGATCATCAGCCGCGCCGGGCAGCAACAGGATATCCTGATCTGGCGCTTCGCCAGCGGTGCGGTGCCCGGCGGGCAGCCGACCCGGCTGGCGGACGCGATCGACGGCACGCTCGGTGTTCAGCTTGGCGCGGCGGGGGTGATGGCCGCGCTGGTGACCAATGACGGGCATGTGCTGGCGGCGAACGCGGTGTTGCGCACACGCGCCACCGGGATGACCGACGGGATGCTGGCGGGCGAGGATCTGGCGCGTTTCCTGGTCGAGGATCAGGGCGGCACGGTCCGTTTCGTCGCGGAAGGCAATGGCGCCAATCCGATGCGGCTGTTGCAGATCCCGCTGGGCGACGAACTCGATTCGCCGATCCTGATCGCGATGGTCGATACCGATCCGGGAATGAGCGGCGGCAACGAGATCGACGGCTTGCTGATGCTGATGCCGTTTGGGGTCGCGCTGGTCGATCGGGAAGGGCGATTCGTGCAGATGAATCAGGCCTTCGCGCGCGCCGCCGGGGTGGAGCTGGGTTCGCCGCCGGTCTATCCCGGTGACCTGGTCGTGCGGGAAGACAAAGCGGCGGTGGCGGATGCGGTGCGGCGGTTCGCCGGGGGTGCCGCGCGCTCGACCGACCTCGCGGTGCGGCTGAAGGATCACCCGGACGAGCCTGTCGCGCTGACCATAGCCGGCGCGCGCGGGCTGGGCGATGCGGCGGTATTGCTCAGCCTGAAGGACAATAACGAGGAGAACCGGCTGAAGCGCGAGGTGGCACAGGCGACCAAGATGCAGGCGGTCGGCCAGTTGGCGGGCGGCGTCGCGCATGATTTCAACAATATCCTGACGGCGATCATCGGCCATTGCGACCTGATGCTGATGCGCCACTCGCCGGGCGACAGCGACTATGACGATATTCAGCAGATCCGCGCCAATTCGAACCGTGCCGCCAGCCTGACCCGGCAGTTGCTCGCCTTCTCGCGGCAGCAGACGTTGCGCCCGCAGGTGCTGCAACTGCCCGATATCGTCTCGGAGGTGTCGAACCTGCTGCGCCGACTGATGGGTGAGACGGTGACGCTGGAGGTGAAGCATGGCCGCGATCTGGGGCCGGTACGCGCCGATCCGGGCCAGTTGGAGCAGGTCGTCGTCAATCTCGCGGTGAATGCGCGCGATGCGATGCTGGCGAAGGGCAATGGCACCAGCGCGGGCGGCGGCAAGCTGATCATCCAGACCCGCAGCGTCCCGATCGCGGAACTGCGCCGGCGCGGCAGCGACATCATGCCGCCGGGCGATTACACCGCGCTGGAGATCACCGACACGGGCACCGGCATCCCGCCCGACGTGCTGCCCAAGATCTTCGAGCCGTTCTTTACCACCAAGGAAGTCGGCAAGGGCACCGGGCTGGGCCTGTCGACCGTCTATGGCATCGTCAAACAGTCGGGCGGCTATATCTTTGCCGACTCCAAGCCGGGGCAGGGCGCCACGTTCACCATCTATCTGCCGGTCCATACAGCGGGCGCCGCCGATGTGATGCCGGCCGCCGCCCGCCCGGCACCGCGCCAGCGCGGCAGCGACCTGTGGGGCACCGGGACGATCCTGCTGGTGGAGGACGAGGATATGGTCCGGGCGGTGGCGGAGCGCGCCCTGACGCGACAGGGCTATACCGTCCTTGCGGCGGAGAATGGCGAGGTCGCGCTCGACCTGCTGGCCGGGGTGGAGCGCCCGACGCTGGTGATCTCCGACGTGATGATGCCGGTGATGGACGGCCCGTCGCTCGCGCGGCAGGTGCGTCGCGTGCATCCGGATATCCCGATCCTGTTCATGTCGGGCTATGCCGAGGAGCAACTGCGCAAGTCGATCGATCTCGACAATGTTGCCTTCCTGCCCAAACCCTTCTCGGTCCAGCAACTGGCGGAGGCGACGCGGGACGTGCTGGCGGCACAAGCGCATGAGGCCGCTTCGGTACGATCCTGATCATTTGCGCGCACCGTATTGCACGCTATGGCGGACGGATGACGATGCGTGTGCTTCTCGTCGAGGACGAGCCCCTGATCGCGATGATGCTGGAGGATTTCCTCGACGCGCTCGACAAACGGCACGCCGGCACGGCCGACAGCGTCGCCGCCGCGCTGCCGATGATCGCGGCGGGCGGGATCGACGCGGCGATCCTCGACGTCAACCTTCGCGCCGGTGAGAAGAGTTTCGCCGTCGCCGACGCGCTGGCGGCGAAGGGAATCCCGTTCGTCTTCGCCACCGGCGGAGGGGGGGACGAGATCGCCGCCGAGTATCGCGATCGTCCGCGCCTGAGCAAGCCGTTCACGATGGACGGAGTGGAAAAGGCGCTGGCCGACCTGACGTGAAGTGGGTGCCATCCGCTCGGCCGTCCCTACGCGGCGGCGGAGCGAAGTGGCGTTTGTTCGTCCACTGATCGCTAATATCCTTGCGCCACCCCGCCTCTTCGCGACATAGGCGTGCGCGTTATGACCCAGACCTTCGACAAGAACCGCCTGCCGAGCCGTCACGTGTCGGTGGGCCCCGAGCGCGCCCCGCATCGCAGCTATTATTATGCGATGGGGCTGACCGAGGAAGAGATTGCGCGGCCCTTCGTCGCGCTCGCCTCGGCGGGCAATGACAGCGCACCGTGCAACACGACGCTCGACGCACAGGCCGATGCCGCGCGGCGGGGGGTGGAGCAGGGCGGCGGCATGCCGCGGCGCTTCAACACGATCACCGTCACCGACGGGATCGCGATGGGGCATCAGGGCATGAAGGCCAGCCTCGTCAGCCGCGAGGTGATCGCGGATTCGGTCGAGCTGAGCGTGCGGGGGCATTGCTACGACGCGCTGGTCGGCTTCGCCGGCTGCGACAAGTCGCTGCCCGGCATGATGATGGCGATGCTGCGCCTGAACATCCCGTCGATCTTCGTCTATGGCGGGTCGATCCTGCCGGGGCGGTTCGAGGGGCGGGACGTGACCGTCAAGGATGTGTTCGAGGTGGTCGGGCGCTACGCCGCCGGCACCTGTCCGATCGATGAGGTGCATGCGCTGGAGCGTGTCGCCTGCCCCGGTCATGGTGCGTGCGGCGGGCAATATACCGCCAATACCATGGCCTGCGTCGGGGAGGCGATCGGCCTCAGCCTGCCGAACAGCAATATGGTGCCGGCGCCCTATACGACGCGCGAGCAGATCGCGGTCGCGGCCGGTGCGCAGGTGATGGAATTGCTGGCGAAGAACATCCGCCCGCGCGATATCTGCACGCGCGAGGCGTTCGAGAATGCTGCCCGAATCGTCGCGGCGACGGGCGGCTCGACCAATGGCGCGCTGCACCTGCCGGCCATGGCGAACGAGGCGGGGATCGCGTTTGATCTCTTCGATGTCGCCGACATCTTCAAGTCGACGCCGTATTGCGCCGATCTTCAGCCGGGCGGTCGATATGTCGCGAAGGACATGTACGAGGCGGGGGGCACGTACATGCTGATGAAGACGCTGCTGACCGAGGGCTTCCTGCACGGCAATTGCCTGACGGTGACCGGCAAGACGCTCGGCGAGAACATCGAGCAGGTCACCTGGAACCCCGATCAGAAGGTGATCTACGACGCGAAGACGCCGATCACGTCGACGGGCGGGGTGGTCGGCCTGCGCGGGTCGCTGGCGCCCGATGGGGCGATCGTCAAGGTCGCCGGCATGCATCGCCTGCAATTCGAAGGGCCGGCGCGATGCTTTGATTGCGAGGAGGATACGTTCGCGGCGGTGGAGGCACGCCAGATCCGCGAAGGCGAGGTGATCGTGATCCGCTATGAAGGGCCGAAGGGTGGCCCCGGCATGCGCGAGATGCTGTCCACCACCGCCGCGCTCTATGGCCTTGGCATGGGCGAAAAGGTCGCGCTGCTGACCGACGGGCGCTTCTCGGGCGCGACGCGCGGTTTCTGCATCGGCCATGTCGGCCCGGAGGCGGCCGATGGCGGGCCGATCGCGCTGGTCGAGGACGGCGATACGATCCGCATCGACGCGGAGGCCGGCACGATCGATCTGTTGGTTGACGAGGCGGTGCTGGCCGCGCGTCGCGCGCGCTGGCAGGCGCGACAAAACAATTATGGATCAGGCGCCTTGTGGCGCTATGCGCAGAATGTCGGACCGGCCTATCAGGGGGCGGTCACCCATCCTGGCGCATCAGCGGAGCGGCATGTCTACGCGGATATCTAACCTTCTGCTGCTGCTCGCGCTCGGCGCGTGTCAGGAACCGCGTACCGATACCAAGGTGCTGGCGAAGGTGGAGGCGGCGCAGGACGATGCCGCCGTCGAGGATGGGCGCGTCAAGTGCGCGCTCGCCGGGGCGGCGGCGTTCCGTCGGGTCTGCACCGTCGATCGCGAACAGGGGCCTGAGGGGCTGATCCTGACGATCCACCATCCCGACGGCGGCTTCCGCCGCTTGCTGGTCACCCGCGATGGCCGCGGGGTGGTCGCTGCCGATGGTGCGCAGTCGGCGACGGTGGCGATCGTCGACGCCAACGAAATCGAGGTGGCGGTGGGTAGCGACATCTATCGCCTGCCCGCCACGATACGCGGGGCGACCGGGGCATGATCGCGCTCGACGGCACGCCTGTGTTGACCGTCGCGCAGATGCGCGCGGCGGAGGAAACCGCCTTTGCTGCTGGCACGCGCCCGATGGCGCTGATGCGGCAGGCCGGCGCGGCGGTCGCGGTCGCGGTGGGGCGGCTCGCGGGTGCGAATGAGATCCTGGTGTTGTGCGGGCCGGGCAACAACGGTGGTGTTGGCTATGTCGCGGCCGCTCGGCTGGCGGCGATGGGCAAGAAGGTGCGCGTCGCGGCTTTGGCGGATCCCGACAGCGAGCAGGCGTTGGAAGCGCGAGCGGGCTGGGCCGGGCCGATCGAACCGCTGGCGGACGCACGGCCCGCGCCGGTGGTGGTCGACGCGCTGTTCGGCATCGGCCTGTCGCGTCCGCTGGCAGATGAGCATCTTGCCGCGCTGCGTCGCCTCGTGGCGGCGGCGATGCTGTCGATCGCGGTCGACGTGCCGAGTGGTGTCGGAACGGACGACGGCACGGTGCCGGGCGATCTGCCCCGCTTCGACGTGACGCTGGCGCTGGGCGCGGCCAAGCCCGCGCACGTCCTGCAACCCGCCGCTGCTTATGCCGGGGAGGTGCGATTGTTGCCGCTGGCGATCGATGTCGGGTCGGATGTCTCGATCCTGTCGGCCCCGCAGCTGTCGCCGCCCGCCGTCGATGCGCACAAATTCTCGCGCGGGATGGTGGCGGTGGTGCGCGGACGGATGACGGGTGCCGCGCAGCTGGCGGCGGAAGCCGCGATGCATGCAGGGGCGGGCTATGTCGCGCTGCTCGGCGCGACGATTCCTGAAGCGCCGCATGCGCTGGTCCGGCGGCGCTTCGATCCGGCGGCGCTGTCGGATTCGAGGATCGGCGCGCTGGTGGTCGGGCCGGGCCTTGGGCGTGATGATGCGATACGCGAGGTGCTGGCCGCCACGCTGGCGACCGATTGGCCGCTGGTGGTGGATGGCGATGCATTGCATCTGGTCAGCGCGGAGACGATCGCGGCGCGGCGCGCGATGACGATCCTAACCCCGCACGCCGGGGAGTTCGCCGCGATGTTCGGCGCGGTCGAAGGATCGAAGCTGGCCGCCACCCGGGCGGCGGCGCGGCGCAGCGGCGCCGTCGTCGTCCACAAGGGGCCCGATACGGTGATAGCCGCGCCTGACGGTCGGATCATCTGCGCGATGGCGGCGAGCAGCTGGTTGTCGACCGCTGGTTCCGGTGATGTGCTGGCTGGCGCGATCGCCGCGATGCTGGCGGGCGGCCGTGATGCGATCGACGCGGCCGCGGCGGGCGTATGGTTGCACGCGGCGGCGGCGCAATATCTGCGCGGGCCGTTCATCGCGGACGATCTCGCGCGGGCGCTGGCGGCGGTGCGGGCATGAGCGAGGTGATCCGCCTTGCCGCGCGAGGTGACGGCGTCACCGCGGATGAACGCCATATCGCGCTGTCCGCGCCGGGGGATCGCGTCGCGGACGATGGCACGATCACGCCGGGCCCGCATCACCGCACCCCGCCGTGCCGCCACTTCCCGGCCTGTGGCGGCTGCCAGTTGCAGCATCTCGACGATCCGAGCTGGGCGGATTTCATCGTCGAGCGCATCCGTTCCGGGCTGGAGGCGCAGGGTCTGGCGAGCACGATCCGCCCCCCGGCGCTGTCACCACCACGCACGCGGCGCCGCGCGACGCTGCATTTCGATCCCTCCGGGCGGCTCGGCTTCGCGGTGGAGAAAAGCCATCAGCTGATCGATGTGCAGGAATGCCATGTTCTCGCCCCCGAATTGTTTGCGCTGATACGGCCGCTGAAGCGCCTGTTGCTGGGGCTGCGTGCCAAGCGGCGGCTGGACGTGGCGATGACGCTGGCGGACCAGGGGGTCGATCTGCTGATCACCGGGGCCGCGCCGGAGGGGCTGGCCGCGCATGAGGCGCTGACCGCTTTCGCTCAGGAGCACCGCCTCGCGCGGATCGCATTCGATGCCGGCATGGGCGCGGAGACGCAATGGGAGCCCGACGCACTGACCATCACGCTGGGCGGTGTCGCGGTGCCGTTGCCGCCTGCCTCGTTCCTGCAAGCCACCCGCGAGGGGGAGGCCGCACTAGTGGCGGCGGTGCGTGAAGCGGTCGGCGAGGCGCCGACCGTGGCCGATCTGTTCGCCGGGCTGGGCACGTTCGCCCTGTCGCTGTCGTCGCGAGTCTATGCCGCCGAGGGCGCACGCGACGCGATTTTCGCGCTGAAGGCGGCGGCGGGGCGGGCGCAACGCCTCGTCTTCACCGAGCATCGCGATCTGTACCGGCGCCCGCTGACCACCGCCGAACTGGATCGGTTCGCGGCGATCGTCCTCGATCCACCACGCGCGGGCGCGCGGGAGCAAGCGGCGCAGCTGGCCGCGTCACGCACGCCGGTGATCGCTTATGTATCCTGCAATCCCAGCAGCTTCGCACGGGATGCGAAGATGTTGTGCGAGGGTGGCTATCGGCTCGATTGGGTTCAGCCGGTCGGGCAATTCCGCTGGTCGACGCATGTCGAGCTGGCCGGGCGGTTCGTGCGATAGGCCGGCGCGCGGGCACACGGACCGCGAATGTCCTCCCGTCCAGGGGAGAAGTGTCGCGGGCCGCTGAACGGCGCGCCGCCGTCAATATCGAGCGTCGGTGAAGTAGAGCCCGTCGGGCGGCGCGTTGAGCGCCAGCCGCTGGCGATCCGCCGCGTGCAAGGCGTCCGCCAGATCGTCGCTTGTCCAGCGACCGAGCCCGACCATCGCGAGGCATCCCACCATCGACCGCACCTGATGATGCAGGAACGAGCGCGCCGCGGTGGAGACGATCACCCGGTCCCCGTCGCGCTGCACATCGAGACGATCCAGCGTCTTCACCGGGCTGGCCGATTGGCAGTGGACCGAGCGGAAGGTGGTGAAATCATGCCGTCCGACGAGCAACTGCGCCGCTGCGTGCATCGCGTCCGCATCCAGCGGCTGCGGCACCTGCCACGCCAGCCCCCTCGCCAGGGTGAGCGGTGCCCGGCGGTTGACGATGCGATATTCATACGCCCGGCCAAGGCACGAAAAGCGCGCATGCCAGTCATCCGCCACCACCTCGCACGCCAGGATCGCCACCGGGGCGGGGCGCAGACGGGCGTTGAGCGCCTCCATCAGGCGGAAGGGCGCGATCGGGCGCGCGATGTCGAGATGCGCGCGCATCGCCAGCGCATGCACCCCCGCGTCGGTTCGCCCCGCGGCTTGGCACGAAACCTCCTCCTGCACGATCGATGCGGCGGCTTCTTCGATTGCCTGCTGTACGCTGGGGCCATGCGACTGCCGCTGCCAGCCCATGAAGGGGCGGCCGTCGAATTCCACCGTCAGCGCGAAGCGCGTCACAGGCGCGTGCCCGGCGCCACCGGCATGCCGCGCAGCAATTCGTCGGTGGTCACCACCCCCCGACCGGCGCGTTGTACCAGCGTCGGGCGGATCGCCGCGGCGTCGCCGCAGGCGATCGTCAGGTGGGTGTCGATCACCGTGCCGGGGGCACCGCCACCCTCCACCACCTCGGCGGCGAGGATGCGGCAGCGCTCGCCGCCGATCTCGATCCATGCTCCGGGTGCCGGATTGAAGGCACGGATCGCGCGTTCCAGCTGAGCGGCATCGTGCCGGAAATCGAGCCGCGCCTCCGCCTTGTCGATCTTCGCGGCATAGGTGACGCCGTCCTCCGGCTGCGGCACCGCCGGATGTGCGCTCAGATCGGCCAGCACCCGCACCATCGCTTGCGCCCCCAACTCGGCCAGTTCGCTCGTCAGTTCGCCCGCCGTCTTGTGGGCGATCGGAATACGCTCCTCGCGGCGTACCGGCCCGGTATCGAGCCCGCGTTCCATCTGCATGATGCCCACCCCGGTGTCGGCATCGCCGGCGAGGATGGCGCGCTGGATCGGTGCCGCCCCGCGCCAGCGCGGCAGCAGCGAGCCGTGGACGTTCAGGCAGCCGTGCCGCGGCGCATCCAGAATCGTCTGCGGCAGGATCAGGCCATAGGCCGCGACCACCGCCACGTCCGCCTCCAGCGCGGCGAAATCGCTTCGTGCCTCGTCCGCGCGAAACGACACCGGGGTATGGACGGGGATGCCGAACGCCTCGGCACGGCGATGGACGGGCGTGGCCACCAGATCGCGGCCACGCCGTCCGCCCGGCCGCGCCGGTTGGGTAAAGGCCGCCACCACCTCGTGCCCGGCCGCGACCAGCGCCTCGAGCGTGGGAACAGCGAAATCGGGCGTGCCCATGAAAATGATCCGCATGCCTGCGCTTCAACGCGCTGGCGGGCGGCGGCGCAACCCCCTATCTGTTCCTGATGGCATCCCCCGAAATCGAGGCGCTGACCAGCGCGCTGGCGCGGCTTCCCGGCTTCGGTCCGCGATCCGCACGCCGCGCGGTGCTGCACCTCGTCAAGAAGCGCGAGGCGGCGCTCGCCCCGTTGCGTTCGGCGCTGATGGCGGTGGAGGAGCGGCTGTCGACCTGCTCGATCTGCGGCAATGTCGACACCAGCGATCCCTGCGCGATCTGCGCCGACCCCCGGCGCGATGCGCGCGCATTGTGCGTGGTGGAGGATGTCAGCGATCTGTGGGCGCTCGAACGGTCGCGGCTGTTTCCGGGCCGTTTCCACGTCCTCGGCGGCCGCTTGTCGGCGCTGGAGGGCGTGCGACCGGACGATCTGGCGATCGATTCGCTGATCCGGCGGATCGACCAGGGCGGCATCGATGAGGTCGTTCTGGCGATGAACGCGACGCTGGAGGGGCAAACCACCGCGCATTATCTGGCGGAACGGCTGGAGCGCTTCCCGATCCGGCTGACGCAACTGGCGCATGGCCTGCCGGTCGGGGGCGAGCTGGATTATCTTGACGAGGGCACGCTGGCGCAGGCGCTGCGCGCGCGCCGTCCGGTGGGGTGAGGCGCGGTCCGCTTGCTTGACGGGCAGCGTCACGACACTTAGCTCGCGCCGATGGCCATTCTTCCAATCGTCGAAGTTCCCGACGCGCGATTGCGCGAAACCTGTGCGCCCGTTGATGCGATCACCGACGAGGTGCGCGGCATCGTCGCCGACATGTTCGAGACGATGTACGATGCGCGCGGGATCGGGCTTGCGGCGATCCAGGTCGGCATCATGCAACGGATCGTCGTCATCGACCTGCAGGATCGTGAGACCGAGGAGGAGGATCCCGCCCCGGAGGCGGTGCGTGCGCCGCACGCCTATATCAATCCGGCGATCACCTGGGTCAGCGACGAGCTGTCGACCTATAGCGAAGGCTGCCTCTCGATCCCCGAGCAATATGCCGAGGTGACACGCCCCGCACGGTGCCGCGTGACATGGCTCGATCTGGCGGGGGAGCGTCATGAAGCCGAATATGACGGCTTGATGGCGACGTGCATGCAGCATGAGATCGACCATCTCAACGGGGTGCTGTTCATCGACCATATCTCGCGGTTGAAGCGCGGCATGCTGATGAAGAAACTCGACAAGCTGCGCCGCGGGGGGTGAGCGCGACGCGCGGACCATCGGCCTGACGCATATTGCATGCGATGCCCCGTTCGATCTATGTTCCGGTGATGGCCGACATTTTCCTCTTTGCGTTGCTGGCGCTTGCCGCCGGACTGATCCTGGGCTGGTTGTTCGGTCGTCGGGAAGCGACGGGGTTCCGCGCGGAGCGTGATGCCCATGCCGAGCAGTTCAAGCGCGCGATCACCGACCTTGCCGCCGCCGAGGAGCGGGTGCGTCACGGCGACGCGCTTCGGCAGGAAGTGGCGGAGTTGCGGCAAGAGCGGGATGCGGCGCGGCTGGATGTCTCGCGGCTGATGGCCGAGGGGCGCGCCGCGGAACAGCGTATCGCCGATCTCAAAGCCGCCTCAGACGAGATGACGCTACGCTTTCGCGAGGTCGCGCATCAGACGCTGTCGGATGCGCAAAAGGCGTTTCTGGAGCGCGCCGATGCACGGCTGCGCCAGTCCGAGGAAAAGGCGGGGCAGGGCCTGAAGGCGCTGTTGCAGCCCGTCAATGATCGTCTGCAACGCTATGAGGAAGGCGTGGCGAAGATCGAGGCGGAGCGGCGCGACGCCTTCGGTCAGCTGCACGGCCAGATCGAAGCGATGCGCGTCGGGCAGGAGCGCGTCTCGGGGGAGGCCGCCAAACTGGTCAATGCGTTGCGCAATGCGCCCAAGGCGCGCGGGCGCTGGGGTGAACAGCAACTGCGCAACGTGCTCGAAAGCTGCGGTCTTGCCGAGCATACCGATTTTCGCATGGAAGTGTCGGTCGCGGCGGAGGATGGGGGGCGGTTGCGCCCCGATGCGATCGTCCATGTACCGGGTGGCAAGTCGCTGATCATCGATGCGAAGGTATCGCTCAACGCCTATCAGGACGCGTTCGGGGCGGTGGACGAAGGAGAGCGGCAGATCGGCCTGGCGGCGCATGCCCAATCGATGCGTAGCCATGTCAATGCGCTGGGCAATAAAGCCTATTGGACGCAATTTGACGATGCGCCTGAATATGTGGTGATGTTCGTGCCCGGCGAGCATTTCCTGTCCGCCGCGCTGGAGCATGATCCGTCGCTATGGGATTATGCCTTCGATCGCCGTGTCCTGCTGGCGACGCCGACCAATCTGATCGCGATCGCGCGCACCGTTTCGGCGGTGTGGCGGCAGGAGAAGCTGGCCCGTGAGGCGCAGGAGATCGGCGCGCTGGGCAAGGAATTGTATCAGCGACTGGCGGTGATGGGTGGGCATGTCGCCAGGCTGGGCAAGAATCTCGATACCGCGATGGGGGCCTATAACGCCTTCGTCGGCAGCCTCGAAAGCCAGGTGCTGACCAGCGCGCGCCGGTTCGAGACGCTCAATATCGATACGGGCAACAAGTCGATCGACACGCTGCCGGTCGGCGAACAGGCGGTGCGGCCGTTGACCAAGCTGTCAGTCGTGGAGGATGCGGCGGAATAGCGCGATGGTGGGTCGCCTGTAACCGACAGCGGCGAGCGGATCGATACACACACGCGCCCACACATATTCTGGCGACAACCGCTGAAGGCCGGGGGCGTTGGTGGTACTCCAGCGATGGCCTTTCGGGCGGTCGGTCCCCAGCCGCCACTGGGGTTCGATGGGATTACCCCTTGTGGCGTGCCAGCACCTCATAGGCCATCACCGCGGTCGCGACGGCGGCGTTAAGGCTGTCGGCCTTGCCGCGCATCGGCAATTTCACCAGCAGGTCGCACGCCGCCTCATAATGTTCGGGCAGGCCCTGCGCCTCGTTGCCGGTCAACAGGAAGGTCGGCGCGGTGTAAGGCGCGTCGCGATAGCCCTCCTCGGTCTGCAGGCTCAACCCGACCAATTGCCCCGGCCCCGAGCGCAGCCACGTGATGAACGGGTCCCATGGCGTGCGCACGATCGGCACCGTGAACAGCGCGCCCATGCTGGCGCGCACCGCCTCGGTGGAAAAGGGATCGACGCACTCATCGACCAGGATCAGCGCGCCGGCACCGACCGCGTCGCCGGTGCGCAGGATCGTGCCGAGATTGCCCGGATCGCGCAGCCGCTCGGCTACCAGCCACAAGGACGCACGGCGGCGATCGAGGTCGGCCAATTGCGCCTCGAAGGTGGCGAACACACCGACGACCGCCTGCGAATTGTCCTTCCCCGATAGTTTGGAGAGGATGTCGGGGGTGGTCTCGATCGCCTCGCCGCCATGATCCTCCACCGCGGTGACGAGCGCGCGTACCAGGGGATGCGCGGCGCTGGCGGCGGCGAAGAACAGAAAGCGCGGGATGCGGCCAGTCTCCCGCGCCTCGGTGAGGATCCGCAACCCCTCGGCAAGGAACAGCCCTTCCTCGCGACGATGGCGCTTGTCGCGCAGCGCCTGCACCCGTTTGACGAGCGGATTCGAATAAGCGGTGATCGTGCGGGGCATAGTCGAGCGTCGGGCGGATCACTCCTCCCCGAACTTGCCCTCCACCAGCGCACACATTGTCGCCACCACATCCTCGGCGGCGTCGCCCCGCGCGCTGATCGTGATCAAGTCGCCCTTGGCGGCGCCCAGCATCATCAGGCCCATGATCGACGTGCCCGTCACCTCCGACGCGCCCTTCGCCACCTGTACCGGGATCGGCTGGCTGGCGGCCAGCGTCACGAACTTGGCGCTCGCGCGCGCGTGCAATCCGCGACGGTTGGTTACCTCGACGGTCCGCGAGACGGTCAAGCCGCGGCCTCGCCGAGCACCTCGGACGCGACCGAGATATATTTGCGTCCCGCCTCGCGGGCGGCGGCCACCGCGGCGACGACGGTCATCGCCTTGCGTGCCGATTCAAGCCGGATCAGCATCGGCAGGTTGATCCCCGCAATCACCTCGACACGGCCACGTTCCATCAGCGAGATCGCGAGATTGGAGGGCGTCCCCCCGAACAGATCGGTCAGCACGATCACGCCGCGCCCGTCGTCCACCTCGGCGATCGCGCCGGCGATATCGGCGCGCCGCGCCTCCATATCGTCGTCAGGGCCGATCGCGACCGTCCGCACCTGCTTCTGCGGGCCGACGACATGCTCCATCGCGGTCACGAACTCGTCCGCAAGACGGCCGTGGGTGACAAGCACCAGACCGATCATGGGTCCGATCATAGCGTTAGAATTTCCGTTCATTGACCCTGCGGCCGTTCCTCGATCGCATCCTGCGCATGGCCCGGCAGGTCGCGGTGCGTAATGGTGGGGGAAAATCCGGCGTTACGCAACCGAAGACCGACACGTTCGGCGACATGAACCGAGCGGTGTTTCCCTCCGGTACAGCCGAAGGCGATCGTCACATAGGGTTTGCCCTCAGCATGATAGCGCGGCAGCAGCAACAGAAGCAGATCCTCGATCCGCGTCAGCGCCTCGTCATAGGCGGGGTCCGACGCGATATAGTCCGCCACCACGGCTTCCTTGCCGGTGCGCGCGCGCAAACCGGGTTCCCAATGCGGATTGCGCAGGAACCGCATGTCGAACACGAGGTCGACCGCGGTCGGCACCCCGCGCGAGAAGCCGAACGATTCGACGATCAGCGTCGTCGTGCCGCCGCTGTCGCGCTCGAAAGCGCGGCGAATGTCCTGCGCCAGCGCATTCGCCTTCAGCCGCGTGGTGTCGATCAGCCGGTCGGACCAGGAGCGCAGCGGCGCCAGCAAGGTGCGCTCCTGCGCGATTCCTTCACTCGCAGGCCGGTCCTCCGCCAGCGGGTGACGGCGCCGCGTTTCGGCATAACGCCGCGCCAGTTCGCGCCCCGAACAATCGAGAAACAGCACCTCGACGCTGACGCCGTCGATCGTGCGCAACTGCTCCACGCGGCGGATCAGCGCCTCCGGGTCGAAATCGCGCGTGCGCGCACCGACCCCAAAGGCGATCGGCCGCATCGCGTGCTGCGACGGCTGTGCGTCGGGCCCGAGAACCACCCGCGACAGCAGGGACAATGGGATATTGTCGACGGTTTCCCACCCCAGGTCCTCGAGCGTCTTGAGCACGGTGGTCTTCCCCGCACCCGCCATCCCGGTCACGAGCAGCACTTCGGTCATGCGTGCGGTTCCTTCAGGTGGGTCAGCGCCCATTCCACCTTGATCGGGGCGCTGGGCCAGCGTGGGTCGATGGTGATCTCGGGCACATCGATCCCCACCAGCGTCAGTATGCGCGCATCGGGCATGCGTTCGTTCTCGACGCCGAGCACCACCGACAGCGCGACGGGGGCGATCACGCGATAGGGCCAGTCGACGATGCCGACGCCGCGCACCTCCATCCGGCCGGCGATCGTCGCCGGTGCCCCGGCGGCGAGTTGTGCGCCGTCGCGGGTGATGATCGTATAATCGTCAGCCACCAGTTCCGCGCCGCGATCGATCAGCCGCAACGCGAGATCGGATTTGCCCGCCCCCGATTCGCCACGCAGCAGCACCGCGCATCCACGGATCGCCACCGTCGTCGCATGGATCGTCACCGCGTCGTTCATACCGCATCCTGCACCGCCAGCGGTAAACGGACCACGAAGCGCGCGCCGCTCAAACGATCCTCGCGCGCCTCGACCACGATCTCGCCCTGATGCGCCTCGACGATCGTCCGCGCGATCGCAAGGCCGAGCCCGGAATGCTGCCCGAACTGCTCCTCCGTGGGACGAACCGAATGAAACCGGCGAAAGATCGCTTCATGCGCCTCAAGCGGTACGCCGGGCCCTTCATCCTCCACCCGCACCTCCAGAGAGCCAGATACGCGGCGCGCGGCGATCGTCACCAGCCCCCCGTCGGGCGAGAAGGAGATCGCATTATCGAGCAGATTGGCGAACACGCGCTCCAGCCGAGAACCTTCGCCGAGCGCCCATAAACGGTGGGGATCGCTGGCATCGAAATGCAGGCGAACCCCGTTCGGCAGGCCGCGCTCATGGCGTTCGTCGACCATCGCCCCGATCATCGCCTCGACATCGACCGGCTCGAACGTCGCGCGGCTAAGTTGCGCGTCGAGCCGCGATGCATCGGAAATGTCGCTGATCAGCCGGTCAAGGCGGTGGACGTCATCCTTGACGATCGCGAACAGCCGCTGCCGCAGGTCGGGGTCCGCCACCCGTTCCAGCCCGTCCACCGCGGAGCGAAGCGAGGCGAGGGGGTTCTTCAGTTCGTGGGTCACGTCGGCGGCGAATGCCTCGGTCGCGTCGATGCGCGCGCGCAATGCGAGACTCATGTCGGACAGCGCGCGGGCGAGCATGCCGATCTCGTCGCGGCGCGCTGGCAGGCGCGGCACCACCACCTCGCGCGCGCGGCCGAGGCGCACCCGCACGGCGGCACGCGCCAGTCGCCGTAGTGGCCCCACGATCGTCCGGGCGAGGAACAGCGACAAGGCGATCGAAATCACCGCCGCCACCAGCACGACGACGCTCAGGCGGAACCGCTCCTGCCGCACCCGCTCCGTGACGTCGCGCGCGTTGACCGTCGACATCAGCGCCAGGCCGGGGGCGAGTGGCGCGGCGGCGGTGATCACCGGGGTCCGATCGGGCGCGCGCCAGACCGTCACCGACGTGGCGCCGCGCCGCTGGGCCTGCGCGACATCGGGCCAGTCGCGGCCATCGCGTCGCTCGCGATAACCGGGGGCAAGCGGGGCGCGCACGATCGTGTCGATCGCGGCGTCCAGCCAACGCGCACTTCGTCGGCTCAGCCCGTCGTTATCGGGATAGCGCAGCCGGAAATTGGCGACGCCCAGCGATCGGCTGTCCGCCAGCAGCGCGCCCGCGCGATCGTAAAGGCGCAGCCGCGTGCCGGTATCGCGCGCCATTCGCGCGATCAGCGCCGCGCGCTGGCTGGCATCCGCCGCCGCCAGCGCCTCCGCCATCAGCCGCGCCTCGCGTTGGGCCTGGTCGGCGCGCGTGTCGAGGATACGGGTACGAAACGAATCGAGGTAGAAGAATCCTCCCGCCAGCAGCAACAGCGCCATAATATTGACGGCCAGGATCCGCGGCGTGAGCGAGACCCGGCCCGACCATCGGATCGCCGGCTCGACCGCGTCACTCCTCGGAGAAGCGATAACCGGCGCCATACAGGGTCTCGATCGAGTCGAAGGACGGGTCGACCTCTCGGAATTTGCGTCGCACGCGCTTGATATGAGAGTCGATGGTGCGATCGTCGACGTAGATGTCGTCCTGATAGGCCGCGTCCATCAACTGATTGCGCGTCTTGACGATGCCGGGGCGCTGCGCGAGCGTTTCGAGGATCAGGAATTCGGTGACGGTCAGCGTCACCGCTTCGCCGCCCCAGGTGACGCGATGGCGCGCCGGATCCATCACCAGCCGCCCGCGTTCGATCGGCCCCTGGGTTTCGATCTCCCCGGCGTCGCTGGCGCTCGCGATGTCCGTCCGGCGCAGGATCGCGCGGATCCGGGCGATCAGCAGCCGTGGGCTGAACGGCTTGGCGATATAATCGTCCGCGCCCATCGCCAGCCCGAGCGCCTCGTCCAGCTCGTCGTCCTTGCTGGTCAGGAAGATGACCGGCATCTGGCTTTTCTCGCGGACGCGGCGCAGCAGTTCCAGCCCGTCCATCTTGGGCATCTTGATATCGAAGATCGCCAGATCCGGCGGATTGTCGGTCAGCGCCTTCAGCGCGGTTTCGCCATCCGAATAGACGCGCGTCAGGAACCCTTCGGCCTGTAACTGGATCGATACCGAGGTGAGGATGTTGCGATCGTCGTCGACCAGCGCGATCGTGGCAGTCATCGTTGCTTCCGTCGGATCATGGCGACCCTTGCGGTAGTCCAAAGCTGGCACATGCTCAATGGCGCGCCTGCGTCACGCCGTGTTTAACATGTTTGACGGCAGGTTTACCGCCCTGTAATCCCGAAAAACGGATGCCGCCCGGCAGGGCGAAGGACAGAGGAAGAGGACGGACCATTGAGCGATCGAATTCCGCACGCCGGTCTCGCGGCGATGGGCATCGAAACCCGCGCTACGCTGCACTGGAATCTGGTGACCGCCCGGCTGGTCGAAGCCGCCGTCGCGCGTGGCGAGGGGAAGCTGTCGGCGGATGGCCCGCTGGTCGTCGAGACCGGCGACCACACCGGCCGGTCGGCGCAGGACAAGTTTACCGTCCGTGATGCCGAAACCGAATCGACGGTATGGTGGGGCAAGTCCAACAAGCCGATGGACCCGGCACATTTCGCCACGTTGAAGGCGGATTTCATGACCGCGCTGCACGACAAGGCGGACCTTTATGTGCAGGATCTCTTCGGCGGCTCGCAGCCGGAGCATCGCGTCCGCGTCCGCGTAATCAACGAACTGGCGTGGCACAATCTGTTCATCCGCACGATGCTGGTGCGGCCGGAAGAGCATGAGCTGAAGGGCTTTGCTCCCGATTATACGATCATCGACCTGCCCAGCTTCCGCGCCGATCCCGCGCGCCACGGCTGCCGCAGCCAGACCGTGATCGCGGTGAATTTGACCGAGAAGCTGATCCTGATCGGCGGCACCCGTTATGCCGGCGAGATGAAGAAGTCGGTGTTCGGTATCCTCAACTATCTGCTGCCGACCACGGGCGTGATGCCGATGCACTGTTCCGCCAACATGGGCGAAGACGGGCGCACCGCGGTGTTCTTCGGCCTGTCTGGCACAGGCAAGACGACGCTCTCGGCCGATCCGAAGCGCACGTTGATCGGCGACGACGAACATGGTTGGTCGGACGATGCGGTGTTCAACTTCGAGGGCGGCTGCTACGCCAAGATGATCCGCCTGTCGGCGGACGCCGAGCCGGAGATCTTCGCTACCACCAAGCGTTTCGGGACCGTGCTGGAAAACGTCGTCATGGACGAAGTGACCCGCCAGCTCGACCTCGACGACAACAGCCTCGCGGAGAATAGCCGCGGCGCCTATCCGATCGACTTCATCCCCAACACGTCCGACGAGAATATGGGCGGTACGCCCAGCAACATCGTGATGCTGACCGCCGACGCCTATGGCGTGCTGCCGCCGATCGCGAAGCTGACGCCGGATCAGGCGATGTACCACTTCCTGTCGGGCTATACCGCGCGCGTTGCCGGCACCGAAATCGGCGTGACCGACCCGGATGCGACCTTCTCGACCTGCTTCGGCGCGCCGTTCATGCCGCGTCATCCGTCGGTCTATGGCAATCTGCTCAAGGAGCGGATCGCCAAGGGTGGCGTCGATTGCTGGCTGGTCAACACCGGCTGGACCGGCGGCAAATATGGCGTCGGCCATCGTATGCCGATCAAGGCGACCCGCGCGCTGCTCGACGCCGCGCTCGACGGCAGCCTGAACAATGTCGACTTCCGCACCGATCCCAATTTCGGCTTCAAGGTGCCGGTGGCGGTGCCGGGTGTCGACGGTGCGATCCTCGATCCGCGCGAAACCTGGGCGAACAAGGCCGATTACGACGCCACTGCGGCGCGCCTCGTCGACCTGTTCAATGACAATTTCGCGCAATTCGCGGATCACGTCGATCCCGGCGTGCGCGACGCCGCCCCCAAGGCGGCGGCCGTCGCATAACGTTCAGGGTGCGGGGCGGCTTATCCGGCCGCCCCCACCTCGTTTATCAGTCCGCCACGCGGAACCGGGGGCCGTGGGCAAGTCCGGCGTGACGGCTAATGCTAGGCTGGCGTCACCGTCACCACGCCGTCTGCCACCGCGACGATCGTGACGATCGTGCCTGCGGGCAGTTCGGGTCCTCGCGCTGGCCAGCTGCCGTCGCCAATGGTCACCCGCCCGACGCCATGTTCGATGGCGGTTGCCAATCGCGCCGTCGTGCCGATCATGGCGCTTGCGCGGTCGTTGAGCCGATGGTCATCGCCGGTGACGGGAAAGTCGCGATACCAGCGCCGCCCGATCGCGACGACCACCGCGCTCCAGATCGCGAAGCCGAGGAACTGGAGTGGCACGGGTAGATCGCCGATCGCCACGGTCATCGCGGCGACGATTCCCGCCGCGATCGCAAGGAAGATCAGGAAGACGCCCGGCACCAGCAATTCCGCGATCGCCAGTGCCAGCGCGGCGATCAGCCATGCGCCTGCGGCGCCACCGATCAGATCGAGCGTCACCGGTCCTCCCGCGGCGGGGTATCGAGTTCGAACGGCCCGCGTCGTTCGCGGGGCGCGGGGGGCACGGGCGGGCTGGGGGCGTCAGACTTGCCGATCACGTCCCGGGCCAGCTCGCCGATGCCGCCCAGCGTGCCCATCAACTGGGTCGCCTCGACGGGGAACAGGATCGTCTTGGCATTGGGGCTGGTCGCGAACTTGCCGATCGCCTCGACGTATTTTTGCGCGACGAAATAGTTGATCGCCTTCGTTCCGCCGCGTGCGATCGCCTCGCTGACGACCTGCGTGGCCTTCGCTTCCGCCTCGGCGGCGCGCTCGCGTGCCTCGGCATCACGATAGGCCGATTCGCGGCGCCCCTCCGCCTCCAGGATGCGTGCCTGCTTCTGCCCTTCGGCGCGCAGGATCTCCGACGCGCGCGATCCCTCTGCGTCAAGGATATTGGCACGCTTCTCGCGCTCCGCCTTCATCTGCCGCGCCATCGCATTGACGATGTCCTGTGGCGGGCGGATGTCCTTGATCTCGACGCGGGTGATCTTGACGCCCCATGGCGTGGTCGCGTGATCGACGACGTTGAGCAGCCGGGCATTGATCTCGTCGCGCTTCGACAGCGTCTCGTCGAGGTCCATCGACCCCATCACGGTGCGCAGATTCGTGGTCACCAGATTGAGCAGCGCGACATACAGGTCGCTGACCTCATAGGCCGCCTTGGGCGCGTCGAGCACCTGGAAAAACACCACCCCGTCGGTGGAGATCATCGCATTATCCTTGGTGATGATCTCCTGTCCGGGGATGTCGATCACCTGCTCCATCATGTTCACGCGACGCCCGACGCGGTAGAAGAAGGCCGGGTAGAAATTGAAGCCCGGCGACGCGGTCCCGGTGTAACGACCGAAATGTTCGATCGTATATTGATAGCCTTGGCGGACGATCTTGATGCTGGACATCAGGTAGAAGATCACCAGCAGCAGAAACAGCCCAGCGATGATGGTCAGGCCCATTGCGCAATCCCCCTTCTCTCGGCGCAGCGATCCACCGCCCCTCGCTCCCGCGCGCACTATAGCGGTGTCGCACGCCGGGGCCTAGCGATCCGGGGCGGTTGCGGTTACATGGCGCGCCACTCCTCGCCCTCAAGGATTCGGCACCCTATGGATATCCGCCTCGGCCTCACCTTCGACGACGTTCTGCTGGTGCCGGCGGAATCGAACGTGCTTCCCGGCGAAGCCGATACGCGCACCCAGCTGACGCGCGGGATCGCGCTCAACATCCCCGTCGTCTCGTCCGCGATGGATACCGTGACGGAAGCGGACATGGCGATCGTCATGGCGCAATTGGGCGGCCTGGGGGTGCTCCACCGCAATCTCACCGTCGAGGAACAGGTTGCCGCGGTGCGCCAGGTGAAGCGCTTCGAAAGCGGCATGGTGGTCAATCCGATCACGATCGCGCCGGAGGCGACGCTCGCGCAGGCGCAGGCGCTGATGGCGGCGCATCGCATCAGCGGCATCCCGGTGGTGGAGCGCGACGGCAAGCTGGTCGGCATCCTGACCAACCGCGACGTGCGCTTCGCCGAAAACCCGCAGCAGCCGGTATCGGAGCTGATGACCCGCGACGATCTCGCCACCGTCTCGGTCGGCGTCGGGCAGGAAGAGGCTCGGCGCCTGCTGCACCAGCGGCGCATCGAGAAGCTGCTGGTGGTCGACGAGGCCTATCGCTGCGTCGGGCTGATCACCGTGAAGGATATCGAAAAGGCGGTGATGTATCCCGAAGCGACCAAGGACGCTGCCGGCCGCCTGCGCGTCGCTGCGGCGACGACGGTGGGCGACAAGGGGTTCGATCGTACCGAAGCGCTGGTCGATGCGGAGTGTGACCTGATCGTCATCGATACCGCGCACGGCCATAACCGTGACGTCGCGCGCGCGGTCGAGCGGGTCAAGAAGCTGTCCAATTCGGTGCAGGTGGTGGCGGGCAATGTCGCCACCGCCGCCGCCACGCGCGCGCTGATCGATGCAGGCGCGGACGGGATCAAGGTGGGTATCGGGCCGGGTTCGATCTGCACCACCCGCGTCGTCGCCGGGGTTGGCGTGCCACAGCTCACCGCGGTGATGGATTGCGCCGAGGAGGCCGCCAAGTCCGGCGTGCCGGTGATCGCCGACGGCGGCCTGCGCACCTCGGGCGATCTCGCCAAGGCGCTGGCGGGTGGCGCATCGACCTGCATGGTCGGTTCGCTGCTGGCCGGCACCGAGGAGGCGCCGGGCGAAACGTTCCTGTATCAGGGGCGGGCGTACAAATCCTATCGCGGCATGGGATCGGTCGGCGCGATGGGCCGTGGCTCGGCGGATCGTTATTTCCAGGGCGAGGTGCGCGATCAGCTCAAGCTCGTGCCGGAGGGGATCGAGGGACAGGTGCCGTTCAAGGGCCCGGCGCGCGATGTCATCCACCAGCTGGTCGGCGGTATCAAGGCGGCGATGGGCTATACCGGCTCCGCCACCATTGCGGACCTGCAACAGCGCGCCAGCTTCGTTCGCATCACCGGCGCCGGATTGAAGGAAAGCCACGTCCATGATGTCACGATCACGCGCGAGGCGCCCAATTACCCGACCCGCTGACCGGTCATGACGCCCGCCGCGCGCACCCAGGCCGCGATCGAGCTGCTCGATGCGATCATCATCGCCGCGCGCGAGGGCGGGGCGGCGGCGGATACGCTGATCGCGCGCTATTTCGCGACGCGGCGTTACGCCGGATCGAAGGACCGGCGGGCGGTGCGCGAGCTGGTCTATGCCGCGATCCGGCGACTGGGCGAGCGCCCGGCCAACGGGCGCGCAGCGATGCTGACGCTCGCCGACGAGGATCCCATCCTGGCGACGACCTTCGACGGCTCCCCGCACGGACCGGCACCGATCGGGGATGAACCTCGCGCGGCGCCTGGCCTGCATCCGGCGTGGCTGGAGGCGGCGCTGGCCGCGTCGGGGCTGGACGCGGTGGAACAGGCGGCGTTGATCGAGCGCGCGCCGCTCGATGTGCGTATCAACCGGCTGCGCGCGGATCCGCCCGCTCTGCCCGATGCGCAGCCGGTCCCCGGCCTGCCCGATGCATGGCGCCTGCCGGCTGGTGCGGACGTGTCGCGCTGGGCGGGCGTGGTCGAGGTGCAGGATGCGGGCAGCCAGGCGGTGACGCTCGCGGCGCGTGTCGAACCGGGCATGACCGTGCTCGATCTGTGCGCCGGCGCGGGCGGCAAGACGCTCGCGCTGGCGGCGATGATGCGCAACGAGGGACGGATCGTCGCGAGCGACGTCGATCGCGCCCGTCTGTCGCGACTGCTGCCGCGGGCGGCGCAGGCAGAGGTGGGTATCGTCGAAACGCGCCTGCTCGATCCGCGCCGGGAAGCGGCGGCGCTTGGCGATGTCCAGGCGGACGTCGTGCTGGTCGACGCGCCGTGTTCGGGAACGGGCACGTGGCGACGCAATCCCGAAGCGCGCTGGCGGCTCGATCCGGCGCGGCTGGAGCGCTTCGCGGCGACCCAGCGCGATGTGCTGACGATCGGCGCCGGCTGCGTTCGCCCCGGTGGGGCGTTGGTGTATATCGTCTGTTCGCTGCTCGATGCCGAGGGCCCCGCCCAGGTCGATGCGTTCCTCACTGCCCATCCCGGCTGGCGTGTCGAGATGCCGGCGCTGCCCCTTGGCCGGGCGCGCGGGCAGGGAATGCGGCTGACCCCGGCGCACGACGCGACGGACGGCTTTTTTGTCGCACGCCTGATCGCCGCGTGCTAATCCATGACGATCGTGTCGAAGTTGGAGCCGTTCATGCGTTTCACCCCGGTCGCCATCGCCGCCTCGCTTGCGCTGGTGTCGATATCGACCTCGCTTCACGGCCAGCGCCCCGACGATCAGATCGACGCGCGTAGTCTCGCGCTGCTGCAGCAAGGCAAGGCTGCCCAGGCGGCGGGCAATCTCGACGGTGCGACCGATTTGCTCGAAACAGCGGTGACGGTCGACCCGCGCAACCGCCAGGCGTTTATCGCGCTCGCCAGTGTCGCGGAAGCGCGCGGCCTGCCCGGCAAGGCGATCCGGCTGTATCGTGAGGCGCTGTTGCTGGAGCCCAATGATATCGATGCGCTGACCGGGCAGGGGGAGGCGATGGTCGCGAAAGGCGCGGTGGAGCGCGCGCGCCAGAACCTCACGCGCGTGAAGACCCTGTGCAAGGGCGCCTGTCCGCAGGCGACGACGCTGGCGACGGTGATCGCCAAGGGGCCGCCGGTGACGACCGCGCAGGTGGGGGTAAATACGACCACCGTCGGGGTTGCCGCGAAGGACTGACGCCCCGGCGCGAGCGCGACGTCAGGCGCTCAAACGACGCGCTACCTCGACGAATTCCGCGACCGAGAGCGTCTCGGCGCGGCGTGTCGCTTCCACGCCTTCCGCCTCCAGCGCCGCCAATGCCCCCGGCAAGCCGCGCAGGCTTTGGCGCAGCATCTTGCGGCGCTGGCCGAACGCCGCCGCGGTCAGCCGTTCCAGTGCCGGCAGCGCCACGCCCGCGGGAGCGGGCAGGGGGGTGATATGCACCACCGCCGACATCACCTTCGGCGGTGGGGTGAACGCCGAGCGATGCACCGGCATCGCGATCCGCGCCGCGCTGCGCCACTGCGACAGCACCGCGAGCCGGCCATAGGCATCGGTGCCGGGGGTGGCGACGATACGATCCGCCACCTCCCGCTGGAACATCAGCGTCAGCGACTGCCACCAGGGCAGCCATTCCGACGACAGCCAGCCGATCAGCAACGCCGTGCCGACATTATAGGGAAGGTTCGACACGATATGCGGCGCCCCTTCGAACAGGCTGCTCGCGTCGATCTCGGTGGCATCGCCCTCGATCACACGCAAGCGATCGGGATAGGCCGCCGCGAGTTCCGCGAGGGCGGGGATACAGCGCCGGTCGCGCTCGATCGCGGTGACGCGGGCGCCTTGGGCCAGCAGCGCGCGGGTGAGGCCGCCCGGCCCCGGTCCGACCTCCAGCACCTCCGCGCCAGCGATATCACCGGGGATGCGCGCGATCCGGCCGAGCAACTGGGCATCGAACAGGAAGTTCTGTCCCAGCGCTTTCGATGCGGACAGCCCGTGGCGCGCGATCACTTCGCGCAGCGGGGGCAGTGCGGCGGGATCGATCACAATGGAACGGCGCACCGCGCACGATGCGCCGCCGCCGCATCCGCCATCAGGATCGCGGCGATCATCGCGCCGGGATGCGCGCAATTCTGGCCCGCCAGCGCGAAGGCGGTACCATGGTCGGGCGAGGTGCGTACGATCGGCAGACCCAACGTCATGTTGACGCCTTCATCAAAATACAGCGTCTTCAGCGGCACCAGCGCCTGATCATGATAGCAGCACAGCGCCGCGTCATAGCGTTCCCGCGCTCGCGGGTGAAACATCGTATCGGCCGCATAGGGGCCGGTCGCGTCCAGCCCCTCGGCCACAAGCTGCTCGATCGCGGGCGCGATCACCTCGATCTCCTCTCGCCCGATCGCGCCATTCTCTCCGGCGTGCGGATTGAAGCCGGCGAAGGCGAGGCGGGGACGGTCGACTCCGAAATTGCGTTTCAGCCCACGTGCGGTCGCACGTGCCTTCGCGACGATCAGATCGACCGACAACAGCGACGAGACGCGCGCCAGCGGCACGTGCGTGGTGATCGGCACGACGCGCAGGCCTGGTCCGGCGAGCATCATCACCGCATTGTCGGGGGCGATGCCGCATCGTTCGGCGACGAATTCGGTCTGACCGGGGTGCGTGAAGCCGATGTCGTAGAGTTGTGCCTTGGATACCGGCCCCGTCACCAGCGCACGGCCGGCCCCCGAACGCACCAGACCGGTGGCGATCTCCAGCGCCCTCAGCGCGCAGCGCGCGCCGTCGCCATCGGGATGGCCCGGCACGATATCGCCGCCATCGGCGACGGTCAGCAGTGGCAGCGCGTCGGGGAAGATCGTCGATACGCTCGCCAGATCGGTGATCGGCGTGACCGGGCCGGACCAAACCTCGCGGATCGCCCGACGATCGCCGACCGCGACGAACGGGGGGAGCGCGCGATCGCCGCGCGCTTCCCACGCCTTCGCGATGATCTCCGGGCCGATCCCGGCCGGATCGCCCATCGAGATGACGATCGGCGCGGCGGGCGGGGCGGGCGGCGTCGGCATCGCGGCGGGATCAGCGATATTCGATCACCGCATCACGCCGCAGGTCGCGTAGCGCCTGTTGCGCGCGCAGGTTGACGCGCTGCTGTTCAAGCTGGCTCTGGATCTGCGCCGCGCCCGGCAACTGGCCGTTCGACGCTTCGTCGCGACCGCACAGCACCAGCGTGCGCACGCCCTCGGTCGGCGAGCCGAACGGCGGGGTCGCCTGACCCACCTGCAGTTTCAGCATGATCGCCTGCAGCGGTGGCGGAAGATCACGAATGCGGATCGAATCGTTATCGACCACCTCGGCATTCAGGCCGGCGGCCACCTTCTGCACCGAACCGCAGCCCTGCAGCTTCTGGATCGCCGCCGCGAAGGCGGAGGTGCGCGCGGTCGCCTGCGTCTGCGTCGTCCCCTGCGGGAATTTGATCGTCAGCTGCTTCAGGCTCAGCCGCGCGTCGCGGGGGTCGGCGGTCAACACCTGACGCTTGTCGACCAGATAGAGAATCGAGAAGCCGCCCGGTGTCGGCACCGGCCCGGCGACCTGGCCGACCTGCATGCTCAACGCCACTTTCGACAGTGATTCGGGCAATTGCGCCGCGCGCACCCAGCCGAGATCGCCGCCGACGCCGCGCGTTGAGGCTTCGGAGAAGTTGCGCGCGAAATAGGCGAACGGTGCCTGCCCCTTGCCGAGTTCCGCGATAATCTGCCGCGCATTGGCGAACACCTGCTGCTCGCGGTCCGGGGTGGCGGCCAGATAGATTTCGTTGAGGTGATATTCCTCGGTGCCCTTCGCCTGCTCCAGTCGATCGAGGATCGCTTTCACTTCCTCGTCACCGACATTCACGAACGGCTCGACGCGGCGGCGCAGGTAACGGCTCCACGCCAGCTCGCCCTCGATCTGGCGACGGATCGAACGTTCCGACGATCCGCTATCGCGCAGATAGGCGGCGAACTGTTCCGGCGTGCGATTAAAATTCTTGGCGACGCGGGCGTAGCTCTGGTCGAGCTCCTCCTTCGACACCGTGATATCGGCGGTCTTGGCCTGCTGGATCTGCAACGTCTCGTCGATCAACTGGCGCAGCACCTGGAAGCGCAGCCGTTCGCGATCCTCGTCGCTGAGCTTCACCGCGTTCGCCGCAGCGATCAGCGCAACGCGCTGGTCGACGTCGGTTTGCGTGATGACGGTGTCGTTGACGATCGCGGTGGCCTTGCGGATGTTCGGATCAAGCTTGCCGAAAATCTGCAGGTTGGCGGGAATGTTCAGCCCGGTATTGTCGGGCAGCGATTGATCGCTGACCGTCTGCGCGATGCCGGAGCCGACGATCCCCAGGGCCAGCGCCGTCGCCAGCGCCGCTTGTGCGAGGGGGCGGGTCAGCGACGCGCCTTTCCAATATGTCATCACGATTGTCTCGAAATCCCGTTGCCCGCGCTCGTCTCACGAGCGGAAGATGACTGGTCTACGACAGCTGAACCGAGGCTTAGCGACCGAGGTTCTTGAAGGAAAGTGTCAACAGATAGCTGTTGCCCGCCCGCGCGTCACCCGTCGTCTGATAATCGCGGCGCCACGTGATGCCCAAATCGACGCAATCGTCCTGATAAGCGACGCCGATGCGATGCCGGATCGGGGTGAAGCCGTCCGCCGCGGATAGCAACGGATCCTCCTCACGGTCGGTCAGGTCGATCAGCGCCGAGCCCCATATGGACCAGAAGCGACCGATGCCCACGCGGCCGCCGGCGCGCAGTTCCTCACGGTCCTGCAAGTCCTGGATATCGATATTCCGGTTCAGCCGCAGATAACCGATCTGCGCGTAGGTGCGCCGTGAGCCGATGGTCGCGTCGATCTCGTTGCGGCGCACCGCCAGATTGTTCTTGTCGAGGCGATAGCGGTGGGTGAACGTGACCAGATCACCGATACGGACGTTGGTGCGCCCGACGATATCCGACAGCCGGTCCGACAGTCCGGTGCCGTCGGGCAGGATCGACGGGCGTGCATTGAGGCGATAGCTCTGCCCGACATTGGTGGAGATCGATACGCCCGGCAGGTCGAGCGCCCAATCCGCGCCATAGGTGATCCGGCTCGAATCCTCCCAACGATCATAGCCGGGGAAGCGATTGAGCGCGAAGAGGTTCGAATCCTCCAGGTCGACCGCCCGGGCATCCTCGTTGGGAATGGCGAGATTGCGGGTCGGCGGGGTGACGACCAGCTGGACGCGCGGCGAGAAGCGCTGGAAACCACCGAACATCTCGCCGATGAACGGCCAGCGCACGTCCGCCGCCAGCGCCGCGATGCCGCGCGTCTGAAACCCTTCGAGCCCGCGATAGCTCGCTACCGTCGTCGCCGCGATATTGGTAGTGTTGTAGGCATCACCGCGGGCATAGGCGGTCAGCGTCACTTCCTGCCCCGCGACGGTGATCCCGCGCCAGTCCCAGCGCGCGCTGGCAAAGGCGCGTTGCGTGTCCTGTCCGGACTTGCGCCCGATCGACAGTGTGTTGAGCTGCAGTTGCAGCGTTCCGCCCAGCAGCGCATCGGGCACGCGGCGGCGATAATCGATCTCGGGCAGGGCGACGGGCTGCAAATCCTGACGATCGCCGACGCGCAACGTCTGCACCGCCCAGCCGCTGATCGCGAAATAGCTGTTGGTGTCGATCCGTTCGAGCGAGACCGTGCTGCGCAGCCGGTCTTCCCAGGAGATATCGTAGCGACGCAGGAAGGTGCGATCGGTGACGAGCCGCAACGATCCGGACAGGCTCCAGTTTTCGTCAAACTGGAACCGCCCGACGCCATCGAGATAGCCACGGAAGGCGCGCTCGGTCTCGGACGTGAAGCCTCCGCTCAGATCACGGCTGCGCCGGCTTGATGTCGCGTAGCCGGTGATCGAGAAGGCCCCGAGCTCGGTGAGCTGGCGATAGCGCGCCTCGATCATCGGCAGTTCGGACGTGAAGATATGCGGCGCCACCACCAGCGACTTGTCGGGGCCGAGCGCGAAGTTGACCGGCAGCACCACTTCCACCCCGTTGAGGCGGGTGATGTTGAAGCCGGGGGTCAACAGCCCGGTATCGCCGCGCCCGCCGATCGGCACGCTGAATCGCGGCAGCGGCGGGGTCGACACACCGAAGAGGTGGATGCGGGCGCCATCAAAATAGACACGCTCGCGTTGGGGACGATAGACGACGCGGATCGCGGTGATCTTCCACGTCGGTTCCTTCGGGCAACCGTCGCTGTGGGAGACCGCGCACGGGGAATAGACCGCGCGCTCGAGGAACAGCGTACCGTCCTGATTGCGGGTGCCGCGCACCGCCGCCATGCGTCCGCCCTGTTCGAGGACGACGAGCATGTTGTCGACGACGCCGTCCTTGAGCGAATCGGTCAGTTCGATCGAATCACCATAAGCGACATCGCCCTCGGGGTTGGTGACCGCGACATTGCCGTTCGCCACCACCTTGCCGGTCTTGCGGTTCCAGACGACCCGATCGGCCCGCAGCCGATCGCCCTCCCGCGTCATGCGCACCGCCCCGGTGGCGGTGACGATGTCGGCGTCGAAATCATATTCGAGCGTATCGGAACTGAACTGTACCTGGTCCTCGCCCGCTCCCTCGGCTGTGGGCGCGGTGGCAGGCGTGACGACCGGCACGGCGGGCGCCGGGGACGCCGGATCGACCGGGGCCGGATCAACGGGCGCGAGCAAGCCGGGATCGCGATCCTGAAGCGACTGTGCCGCCGCCGGGGTGGCCAGGAGAAGCGGCAGCGCGCATCCGGCAAGAAATTCGATACGCCTCACGTCGCTCTTGTCGCATCCCTTTTCGAGCGCGCTTCCGGCGGTCGCGCGCCGTGGCCCTATCGCATCGGTCGCACGCGGCTGCAACGCTTTGCCAGTCCACGCGTCGAGGTCTAGGGGAACGGACGACAAGACTAAGGAACGATCATGAAGATTGCGTTTGCCGCCTCCCGCCCTGCCGATGCCGCCGTCGTCGCGATCGCCGTCCGCAAGGATGCGCCGACCGCGGGGATCGTCGCCGGTGCCGACGATGTGATCGCCGCCGCCGTGGCCGGACAGCGTTTCGAGGGCGAGCCAGGCAGCGTCGCGGAAGCGTTCGTCGCGAGCGACGGTGCGGTCCGCCGCTTCCTGCTGCTGGGCGTCGGCACGGGTGACGATGCCGGGTTCGAGCGGGCGGGCGGTGCGCTGGTCGCGCGATTGCTGACGTCTGGCGTGACGCAGGCGGTCGCCGATCTCGGCGGTGCGGAGCCGATCGCGGTAGCGCGCTTCGCGGCGGGCGCGGCGCAGCGCGCCTGGCGGTTCGACGAATATCGTACCAAACTGTCCGACAAGCAGAAGCCGACGCTGGCGACGCTGACGGTGGTCGGCGACGATAGTGCCTGGGCGCCGCGTGAGGCGGTAACGGCGGGTGTCGCACTCGCTCGCCTGCTCGCGACGCTGCCGCCGAACATCCTCTATCCCGAGTCGTTCGTCGAGCGTGTCGTCGCCGCGACGGACGGCCTCGGGCTGGAGGTGACCGTGCTCACCGAGCGTGAGATGGGCGAACTGGGCATGGGCGCGCTACTGGGCGTCAATCAGGGATCGGCGCGCGCGCCGCGTATCCTGGCGCTGAAGTGGAGCGGGGGTGGTGACGCGCCGTTGACCGCGCTGGTAGGGAAGGGCGTGACGTTCGACACGGGCGGCATCTCGATCAAGCCCGCCGCTGGCATGGAAGACATGAAGTGGGACATGGGCGGCGCCGGTGCGGTCGCGGGGGCGATGCTGTCGCTGGCGAAGCGCAAGGCGAAGGCCAATGTGATCGGCGTCATGGGGCTGGTGGAAAACATGCCCGACGGCAATGCGCAGCGGCCCGGCGACGTCGTCACCAGCATGTCGGGCCAGACCGTCGAAGTCATCAACACCGATGCCGAGGGGCGGCTGGTGCTGTGCGACTGCCTCACCTGGGTGCAGCGCACCCACCAGCCGAAGACGATCGTCGATCTGGCGACGCTGACCGGCGCGATGATCGTCAGCCTGGGCAATGAGTTCGGCGGGCTGTTCGCCAACGACGACGCGCTCGCGGACAAATTGCTGGCGGCGGGGCGAGCCTCGGGTGACCAATTGTGGCGCTTCCCGCTGTCGCCCGCCTACGACAAGCTGATCGACTCGCCGATCGCCGATATGAAGAACGTCGGTCCGCGCGGCGCCGGCTCGATCACCGCCGCGCAATTCCTCCAGCGCTTCGTGGAGGAGGGCGTCGCCTGGGCGCATCTCGATATCGCGGGCATGGTCTGGTCGGACAAGGATGGCGCGACCTGGGCGAAGGGGGCGACCGGATACGGCGTCCGCGTGCTCGACCGCTTCATCGCCGACACCTGCGAAGCCTGAGGGTCGGGCGGGCAGCGCGGAGAGCGGGATGAAGGTCGATTTCTATCATCTGACCCGCATGCCGCTCGAACGCGCGCTGCCGCAGATCGCGGAGAAGGTCGTCGCATCGGGCGCGCGACTGCTGGTCGTGGCGGCGTCTGCGGAACAGCAGGCGGCGCTCGATCGGCTGCTGTGGACCTACGCGCCCGACAGTTTCCTGCCGCACGGCCGCGCGGAGGCGGATGGCGACGACAACGGCGCCGTTCTCGCGGCGCATCAGCCGATCCTGATCGCGGGGGCGATCACACCAGCGAATGGCGCGCGCCATATCGCGCTGGTCGATGGCGAATGGCGAGACGAAGCTTTGGCATTCGATCGCGCGTTTCACTTCTTCGACGAGGATCATATCGTCGCGGCGCGTGCCGCGTGGAGGGCGCTCGCCACGCGCGACGGTGTCGAGCGGCGTTACTGGAAGCAGAACGATGCCGGCCGCTGGGAGCAGGCGGCGGGATCGTGACGCAGCTTGCATCGCTCCCCGCCCGCGCCTAGGGGAGCGCCACTTCCGCAATCCCTTATCAGGAGCCCGTGACCGTCATGGCCGCGAACCGTACCTTTTCGATCATCAAGCCCGATGCGACGCGCCGCAACCTGACCGGCGCGGTCACCAAGATGCTGGAGGAAGCGGGCCTGCGCGTCGTCGCCTCGAAGCGTATCCAGATGACCAAGGAGCAGGCCGAGGGCTTCTACGCGGTCCACAAGGAGCGTCCCTTCTTCAACGACCTGGTCTCGTTCATGATATCCGGCCCGGTGGTCGTGCAGGTGCTGGAAGGCGAGAACGCCGTGCAGCGCAATCGTGACATCATGGGCGCGACCAATCCCGAGAATGCCGCGCCGGGCACAATCCGCAAGGAGCTGGCCGAGTCGATCGAGGCGAATTCGGTGCACGGTTCGGACTCCGACGAGAATGCCGCGATCGAGATCGCGTACTTCTTCCGGCCAGACGAGATCGTCGGCTAATGACGATCTCGCGACTGCGGCGTGCATCGGCGGACGATGCCGCCGCGGTCGCGCTGGTCGCGCAGGCCAGCTTCCTCGAAACGTTCGCCGGGGTGCTGGCCGGCGCGGATATCCTCGCGCATCTGGCCGCGAAGAGTCGTCCGGAGCATTTCGCGGCGTGGAGCGCCGATCCGCGCTGCATACTTACGCTGGCCGAACATCCGGTCGGCGGGGCGCCGGTCGGCTACAGCTTGCTGACCCCGCCGGAGGAGGTTGGCGACACCCGCGACGGCGATATCGAGCTGCGCCGTATCTACACTCTGTCGACGGCGCGCGGCACCGGGCTGGGCGCGGCGCTGATGACCCAGGCGCTGGCGGATGCACGCGCCGCCGGTGCGCGGCGCATGTTGCTGGGCGTGTTCGCAGATAACGTCCGCGCACGGGCCTTTTACGAGCGCCAGGGCTTCGCCGTCGTGGCGGAGCGGCGATTCAAGGTGGGGGCGACCTGGTGCGACGATCGCGTCTACGCGCGGGACGTGTAGCGCGATCCCTACGCAAACGAATGTCGTTTACGGCTTCAGTCGCGCCCATAGCGCGTCGAGGGCCGCCTGATCGCCGCAGCGCTCGCGCAATCGCAGCCCTTCAAGCTTCACCTCACGACCGCGCAGCATGCGCCCGTCGATCCGCCATATGATGTCATAGATCGCAGTCGCGTTCCGGGGCGTATCGCCATCGATGAAATGCACCGTGATCAGCACCGGCAATCGCCCGGTCCGGGTATCCGGGCCGCCGTCGGTCATCGTCAGCAGTTCATGCGCGAACCACGCCGCCTGGATGACCGGGTCGCCCGACGGATGTTGCGCTGGTATGCCGACAGGGCGTGGAAAGACGATCGTCGCCTCGCTGAGATCGTGCCGTTCGTCTCGCAGCGTCAGCGTTCGGCCGTCGTCCTGCGCGCTGCCGACCAAGTCGACGCGCGTGCGCTCGCTCCGGGAAGCCTCGCGCGCGGCGGCGGCAGCGGCCCGCTCGTCGCGCTTGTCGGACCAGTTCAGCCAAAGCGTCAGCGCCCCGATCAGCAGGCCAGCGACCGCGATCGCCTCCGCCAGCGTCACCCAGCGGCGGCGGGTGGCCGCCTCGCTGGTCTCGCTCATCGCCCGCCGGCTTCCAGCAAGCGCCGCGGGGCGGCCAGTTCCCAGCTGCGCGCGATGCGATCCTCGACCAGCGCCCAGTCGACATCCTCCCCGGCCAGGTTGACGCTGACCCAGCCCTGCGGGCCGAGATAGGCGGGTCTGCGATAGGTATCGGGGGCCGCTTCCAGCAGCATCGCCTGTTCGTCTTCGCCGCTGGTGCGGACGCACACGACGATCAGGCCATCGCCGTGATGATTGTCACGCAATTGCGCGAACTGCCGACCGGCGACGAAGAACGTGGGCTGGCCGTGGCTCACCCGCTCCTCCGCTTCGGGGAGCAGCAGCGCGATCGCGCGTATCCGTTCGAGTTGATCGGTCATCGTCTCACCACCTCCGCCAAAACGGCGGGATAGAGGCGGTGTTCCTCAGCCAACACGCGGGCGGCCAGCGTGTCGGCGGTGTCGTCGGGAAGGATCGGCACTTCCGCCTGTCCCAGAACCTCGCCGCCATCAAGCTCCTCGGTGACCAGATGCACCGAGCAGCCCGCCGACGCATCGCCGGCCGCGATCGCGCGGGCATGGGTGTCGAGACCCTTGTAGCGGGGCAGCAGCGAGGGATGGATGTTGACGATACGCCCGCGCCATTGCGCGACGAATTCGTCCGACAGCAACCGCATATAGCCCGCGAGCGCGATCCACTCCGCACCAGCGTCGCGCAGCGCCGCGTCGATCGCGGCCTCATAGGCGGGTTTTCCGATCCCGCGCGGCGACAGCGCGAAGGTGGTGAGCCCCTGATCGCGCGCCCAGGCCAGCCCCGCCGCTTCGGGCTTGTCGGAGGCGACCAGCACGATGCGATAGGCATCGCCCTGCCGAGCGACGAGCGACTGCATGTTCGATCCACGGCCGGAAATCAGCACCGCGACCCGTGCTGGCGCGGCGCTCATGCGGTATGCGTCGCGGTCCAGCCGCCGCGCGCGCTCCATGTCTCGTCGCCGCCGGTTACGGTGCAACCGCGTGCGCCAGCGTAGACACGACCGATCCGGTGAACCGTCTCGCCAGCGTCGGTCAGGGCCGCCGCGACCGCCTCGGCCTCGTCCGCCGCGACCACCACCGCCATGCCGATGCCGCAGTTGAAGGTGCGCGCCATCTCCTCCGGCTCGATCCCGCCCTGCGCCTGGAGGAAGGCCATCAATCGCGGTTGCGGCCATGCGTCCGCGTCGATGACCGCATGCGCGCCAGCCGGTAGCACGCGCGGAATATTCTCCAGCAATCCGCCCCCGGTGATATGCGCCAGGCCCTTGATGCGATGCGCCTTCAGCAACGGCAACAGCGCCGCGACATAGATGCGGGTCGGCGCCATCAGATGATCGATCAGCAGCGTATCAGGATCGAACAGCGCCGGGCGATCGAGCTTCCAGCCCTTGTCGGCGGCGAGCCGACGCACGAGCGAGAAGCCGTTGGAGTGGACGCCCGACGACGCCAGACCCAGGATCACATCCCCCGCCGCGATCGTGGCGCCCGTCAGCACGTCGCCGCGCTCGACCGCGCCGACGCAGAAGCCCGCGAGATCGTAGTCGCCGTCGGCGTACATGCCCGGCATCTCCGCGGTCTCGCCACCGATCAACGCACAACCGGCGGCGCGACAGCCTTCCGCGATCGAGGCGACGACGCTCTCCGCGATCGCGTTGTCGAGCTTCCCGGTCGCGTAATAATCGAGGAAGAACAGCGGTTCGGCGCCTTGCACGATCAGATCGTTGGCGCACATCGCGACCAGATCGATGCCCACCCCGGCATGACGATCCCATTCGATCGCCAGCTTCAGCTTGGTGCCCACGCCGTCGTTCGCCGCCACCAGCAACGGATCGGAGAAGCCCGCCGCCTTCAGATCGAAAAAGCCGCCGAACCCGCCCAGATCGGCATCGGCGCCCGCGCGACGGGTTGCCCGCGCCAGCGGCGCGATCGCGCGGACGAGCGCATTGCCCGCCGCGATCGACACGCCGGCGCTCTCATAGGTGTAGGGTTCGTTGCGTCCATCGGTGCTCATCAGCGCCGGTTAGCCATATCGTGCTTGGATTTCCACGTCTGGTTCGTCAAAAGACGCGCGACATGCGTCGCCGTCTTCCGATCCTTCCGTTCGCCGGGGCCATGGCCGCCGTACTGGTCGCCGCGCTCGGCACCGCCGCCGTGATCGCGCAGATCGAGGGTGGTGACCGGGGCGTCGCCGCGGTCGACAGCTCGAACGATTTCGAGGTTGCCGGAATCAGTGTCGATACCATCGGCGCCAATGCCGATGCGGCGCGGCTGGCGGGCTGGCGCGAGGCGCAGCGCAAGGCGTTCGTCCAGCTGTCTCAGCGGCTTGGCGCGGGCGGGGCGGGGGTTTCGGACGGAACGCTGGATTCGATCGTGTCGTCGATCGTGATCGAAGGGGAACAGATCGGGCCGACCCGCTATGTCGCTCGGCTGGGCGTGTTGTTCGATCGCGCGCGCACCTCGGCGTTGCTCGGTGTGTCCAGCTTCGTGTCGCGTTCGCCGCCGTTCGTGGTGCTGCCGGTGCAATATTCCACCGGGGTCGGCACCGTGTTCGAACAGCGTACCCTGTGGCAGGAGGCGTGGGCGCGCTACCGTACCGGCAACAGCACGATCGATTATATCCGTCCGAGTGGCACCGGTCCCGACTCGCTGCTGCTCAACGTCGGCCAGACCCAGCGCCCCGATCGGGCATGGTGGCGTGCGATCATCGATCAATATGGCGGCAGCGACGTTCTGACGCCGACGGTGCGACTCCACCGGCAATGGCCCGGCGGCCCGGTGATCGGCGTGTTCGAGGCGCGCTATGGCCCCGACAATCGCCTGCTGCGCAGCTTCACGCTACGCGTCAGCAACGCATCTGGCATTCCCGCGCTGTTCGACGAGGCGGTCAAGCGGATCGATGCCGCCTATCAGGACGGGCTGCGTGGCGGGTATCTGGTCGCCGATACGGGGCTCAATCCGATCATGCCGATCGCCGAGCCCGTGCCCACCGACGATGTCGGCGATCTGATCGATGATCTGTCGGCCACGCCGGTGATCGGCAGTACGATCACGGTGCAATATGACACGCCTGACGTGGGCGCGGTGACCAGTATTGAGGGTGCATTGCGTGGCGTGCCGGGGGTAAGCAATGCGACGACGACCAGTCTGGCGCTGGGCGGCGTATCATTGATGAGCGTGGGCTATGCCGGCCCGCCCGAGGCGTTCCGCGCCGCGCTGGAAGCGCGCGGCTGGCAGGTGTTCGGTGACGGCACGACGATCCGCATCCGTCGCGCACCCGTTGCCGAGCCGCGTCCGGCAGGAGTGCCGACGGGATGACCCAGATCGCGCTGCCGCTGGCGTGGGCCGCCGACGCGCGCGACGCCGAATTCCTCGTCACCCCGTCGAACAGCGCGGCGGTGGCGATGCTCGATCGCTGGGCCACCTGGCCGGTGCGTACCGCCATCCTCGCCGGACCAGCCCGTTCGGGGCGCAGTCTGCTGGGGCGCATTTTCGCGACTCGCGCGCAGGCGACGGTGATCGACGATGCCGCGACGTTGCCCGAGGCGACGCTGTTTCACGCATGGAACGCCGCGCAGGAGCGCGCTGCGCCGCTGCTGCTGATCGCGGACGAGGTTCCGCCCGCCTGGGCGGTGACACTGCCCGACCTGCGCTCGCGGCTGATGGCGAGCCCATCGGCGCGGATCGGACCACCCGACGATGCGTTGATGACCGCGCTGTTCGAGCATGGCTTCGCACGCCGGGGTCTTGACGCCCGGCCGGAATTGATCGCCTGGCTGGTCGCGCGGGCGGAGCGGAGTCATGCCGCTGTCATCGCGACGATCGATAGACTTGACCAGGCGGCGTTGGCTGGCCGGCGCCGCCTGTCGATCCCGCTGGCGCGGGAGACCTTGACGGGCGAAACTCCTGATGATCACGCGACGTTGATCGACCAACGCGAAAGGAACCCATGACCCGAACGCCGAAGATGGCGCGCCTCGACGCCGACGACGCGCTGGATCCCTTCCAGGATCGCGACGGCGGTCGCTATTTCAACCGCGAGCTGTCGTGGCTGGCGTTCAACCGCCGCGTGCTGGAGGAGGCGTGCAATCCCGCGCATCCGTTGCTGGAGCGGTTGCGCTTCCTCGCGATCTCGGGCGGCAACCTCGACGAATTCTTCATGGTGCGCGTCGCCGGCCTGAAGGGGCAGCAGACGCTCGACGTCGACGCGCGCTCGGCCGACGGATTGACGCCGGGGCAGCAGCTTGCCGGCATCGTCGCCGAGGCGGACGCACTGATGGACAGCCAGCAGTCGGTATGGCGCGATATCCGGCATGAGCTGGCGGAGGCGGGCATTTCGGTGTTGAGCCACCGTGCGATCGACGCGGCGCTGGATACGGAGCAGCGCCGGTGGCTGGAAACGCATTTCCACGAACAGCTTTTCCCGGTCCTGACGCCACAGGCGCTCGATCCCGCGCATCCGTTCCCGTTCATGCCGAACAAGGGCATGGCGGTGATGTTCGATCTGATCCGCCGGTCAGACCAGGAGCCGATTCGCGAGCTTGTGATGCTGCCCGCGGCGATCCCCAGGTTCGTGCGCCTGCCGGGCGACCCCGCACGTTACATCGCGATCGAATCGATCCTGAAGCGTTTTTCTGGCGCGCTGTTCCCCGGTTATGACGTGGTCGGCGCGGCCGAATTCCGCGTGCTGCGCGATAGCGATATCGAGATCGAGGAAGAGGCGGAGGACCTCGTCCGCTACTTCGCCAATGCGATCAAGCGGCGGCGGCGCGGGCGCGTGATCCGGCTGGAACTCGAAACCGGCATGGCGGAGACGCTGGCATCGGTGCTGCGCGGCGAACTGGGTGGGGCGGATGCGATCGTCACCGAAAGCGGCTCCTTCCTCGGCATCGGCGATCTGGCGCTGCTGGCCGATGAGGATCGGCCGGACCTGAAATTCGTCCCCTTCACGCCGCGTTTCCCGGAACGGATTCGCGAATTTGGTGGCGATTGCTTTGCGGCGATCCGATCCAAGGACATCGTCGTCCACCATCCCTATGAGACGTTCGATGTGGTGCTCGCTTTCCTGAAACAGGCGGCGAACGATCCCGATGTCGTCGCGATCAAGCAGACGCTGTATCGCGCGGGCAAGCAATCGGCGGTCATCAGCGCGCTGATCGCCGCGGCCGAAAACGGCAAGGCGGTGACCGCCGTCGTGGAGCTGAAGGCGCGCTTCGACGAGGAGCAGAACCTGCAATGGGCGAGCGCGCTGGAGCGCGCCGGGGTGCAGGTGGTGTACGGCTTCATCGACTGGAAGACGCATGCCAAGGTGGCGATGGTGGTGCGGCGCGAGGGCGGCGGGTTCCGCACCTATTGCCACTTCGGCACCGGCAATTATCACCCGGTGACCGCCCGGATCTATACCGATCTCAGCTTCTTCACCGCCAATCCGGCGGTCGGGCGCGATGCCGCGCGGATGTTCAACTATATCACCGGCTATGTGGAGCCTGCGGATATGGAGCAGGTCGTGCTCAGCCCGCGCTCGCTGCGCAAGAAGCTGATGGCGTGCATCGATGACGAGATCGCCCATGCGCGCGCCGGGCACCCCGCCGCGATCTGGGCGAAGATGAATTCGCTTGTCGATCCCATGATCATCGAGAAATTGTACGATGCCAGCAACGCCGGGGTGGAAATCGATCTGATCGTGCGTGGCATCTGCTGCCTGAAACCGCGCGTGCCGGGCCTGTCGGATAATATCCGCGTCAAATCGGTGGTCGGGCGTTTCCTGGAGCACAGCCGGATCGCGGTGTTCGGCAATGGCGCGGCGCTGCCGAACGACGACGCGATCGTCTATATCTCCTCGGCGGACTGGATGCCGCGCAATTTCGACCGGCGGGTCGAATATATGCTGCCGATCACGAACGAGACCGTTCACGACCAGATCCTCGATCAGGTGATGGTCGCCAACCTGATCGACAATGAGCAGAGCTGGGAGCTGGAACCCGACGGAAGCTATGTCCGCACCACGCCCGGCGATAGCAAAGGCTTCAACCTGCACCGCTATTTCATGGTCAATCCCTCGCTGTCGGGGCGTGGGGCCGCGTTGGAGGCCGGCGGCGAAGTGCCGGTCCTGTCGCTGCGCCGTAGCCAGCAGTGACGTTGTTGCCGCTGCGCCGTGCCCGAGCGGTGGATATGCCCGTGACCGATCCGCGCACCGCGATCATCGACATCGGATCGAACTCGATCCGGCTGGTCGTGTATCAGGGACCACGGCGGCTGCCCGCGATCCTGTTCAACGAAAAGGTGCTGGCCGGGCTGGGCAGCAGCCTGGCCGCGTCGGGGACGATCGACGACGCCGCGATGGCGATGGCGCGCACCGCGCTCGTCCGCTTCGCCACGCTGGCGCGCGAGATGGAGGTGGACGATCTGCGTACCGTCGCCACCGCCGCGGTGCGCGATGCCAGCAACGGCGCGGAACTGATCGCGATCGCGGAGCGGGCCGGCCTGCGGGTCGAGATCCTGCCCGGTGAGCAGGAAGCGATCGCCGCCGGCATGGGGGTGCTGTCCGGTATTCCCGATGCGGACGGAATCGTCGGCGATCTGGGCGGCGGTTCGCTGGAACTGGTGCGGGTGAAGGACGGGGCGGTGCATGCGTGCGCGTCTTTCCCGTTCGGGGTGCTGCGCATCGCCGCGCTGCGGGATGCGGGACGCCTCGACCGGGCGGTGGAGCAAGCGCTTGCGGCGACCGGCTGGATCGGGGCGGGGCGCGGATTGCCGCTGTATCTGGTCGGCGGCTCGTGGCGCGGGCTGGCGCGGCTCGATATGGACGTGACGCGCTACCCGCTGCCGGTGATCCACCAATATGCGATGTCGCCCGCCACGATCGCGCGGCTGCGGCGGACATTGTCGCACGTGGGCAAGGCGCGGCTGAAGGCGGTCGTTGGCCTGTCGAGCGGTCGTATCCCGACTTTGGGTGACGCGGCGGCGCTGCTTTCGGTGCTGCTGAAGCACCTTCGCAGTACGGGCACGATCGTCTCCGCCTTCGGGTTGCGCGAGGGGCTGCTGTTCGGCGCGCTGTCACCGGAGGAACGTGCACAGGATCCGCTGATCGCCGCCGCGCGCGACGAGGGGCGGCGTAGCGGCCGGTTCCCGGAACATGGCGACCTGCTCGATCGCTGGATCGCGCCGCTTTTCGCGGATCGGGCTGGTGACGCGCGGGTGCGCGTCGCGGCGTGCCTGCTGGCCGATGTGGGCTGGCGCGCCAATCCCGAGTTCCGCGCCGAGCGCGGGCTGGAGGTGGCGCTGCACGGCAATTGGGTCGGCATCGACGGGCGCGGTCGCGCATTGCTGGCGCAGGCTCTGTGGACCAGCCTTGGCGGCGCGCTCAGCAGCCCGCCGCCGTTGACCGGACTGGCGGGTGAGGCGGCGCTGCGGCGTGCGATGCAATGGGGTCTGGCGATCCGGCTGGGGCAGCGGTTGAGCGGTGGGATCGCCGGGCCGCTGCAACGCTCTTCGCTGGCGATCGACGGCGAGGCGCTGCGTCTTCACCTCGCGCCCGGTGACGCGGGCCTGTATGGTGAAGCGGTACAGAAGCGGCATCGATTACTGGCGATGCAGATGGGATTGAGCGCTGCGCTGGGGTGAGGCGGCGTGTTCGCCCCGGCCAGCGCTTCAACCGCAGCTCAGCTTGACGATCATCCCTCTGGCGTCGGTTTCGATATTCAGCCGGTCCGCGCGATAGTCCATCGTCACCGGCGAGCCCGTCACATATTGCCGGATGGTCGCCGCGCGGCTCAGGCGCTTCGCCTCGCCGCTGTTGTTGCTCGCGGGTTGCCCGACCAGTGATTGCGCGCGATCGGCATCGCATCGCGCTGCCGATGATGTTCCGGCAGGTCCAGCGGCGATCGGCGCACAAGCGGCGCCCAGCAACGCCAGCAACGGCGCGACACGCATCACGCGGCGTTTTCCTCGGCGCGGGTCATCTTCAGCCGGCCGTTCTGCACCGCGAAGCCGAGCCGACCCTCGACGAGGTCGAGCGCATCATGCCCAAACTGATCGAAACGCCAGCCTTCCAGGATCTGCAACCCCTGTCGCTGGCCCGCCGCGAGCAACTCCAGCTCGTCGCCGCGTGCCAGCAGGCGTGGCGCGACATCGATGTCGCGCGCGCGGATCTTGAGCAGCAATTTCAGCAGATCGGCGACCAGTGCGCCTTCCTTGCCCAGTCCCGGCTTGCGATCGTCGCGCGGCGGCAGTTCCTCGTCCGGCAACGGCTTCGCCGCCTCGATCGCCGCCATCAGCCGCGCGCCGATGTCGTTCCCCGCCCAGGTTTGGGACAGGCCGCGGACCTTGGCGAGATCGGCCTGCTTGCGCGGCGGATGCCCGGCGAGATCCGCGATCGTTTCGTCCTTGACGATCCGTCCGCGCGGCAGATCCTTCGCCTGCGCCTCCAGTTCACGCCAGCGCGCGATCGCCTTCAGTCGCCCGAGAACGTCCGCCTTCCGGCTGGCGATGCGCACGCGCTTCCACGCGCTATCGGGATCATTGGCGTAATTGGCGGGATCGCCCAGCCGCTCCATTTCCTGGTCGAGCCACGCGCCGCGCCCGGTTTTTTTCAGCCTTTCGAGCATCTTGGGGAAAATGCGCGACAGATGGGTGACGTCGCCGATCGCATAATCGACCTGTCGCTGGTCCAGCGGCCGGCGCGACCAGTCGGTGAAGCGCGCGCCCTTGTCGATCTGGATGCCCAGCCAGCTGTCGACCAGATTGGAGTAACCGATCTGCTCGCCCTGTCCGAGCGCCATCGCCGCCACCTGCGTATCGAACAGCGGGTGGGGGGTCTTGCCAGTCAGATTGTAGATGATCTCTAGATCCTGCCCGCCGGCATGAAAGACCTTCAGCACATCCTCATTGTCGACCAGCAGCGACAGCAACGGAGACAGGTCCAGATCGGGAGCCATGGGATCGATCGCCGCGGCTTCCTCGGTGTCGGCGATCTGGATCAGGCAAAGCTCCGGATAATAGGTGCTTTCGCGCATGAATTCGGTGTCGACCGTCACAAAGGGCGCGTCGGCGAGGCGCGCACACAGATTGGCGAGGGTGGCGCTGTCGGTGATGAGGGGGTGAACGTGCATAAGGTTCCGCCCTTATACCGGCGCGGGCGGGTTGACAAAGAGGGTTCGGACAGGGGAGGGCGCGCTATCGCCCCCGGGGCCGTCACCCCAGCGAAAGCTGGGGTCACATGTCGCGAGCGGGCGCTTGCCGCCGGAGACCCCAGCCTTCGCCGGGGTGACGAAACACAGAGAAGATCCATGCACGCCTATCGCACCCATCATTGCGCCGCGCTCACCGCCTCCGACGCGGGTACTGGCGTCCGCCTGTCGGGCTGGGTGCATCGCAAGCGCGATCACGGCGGTGTGCTGTTCGTGGACCTGCGCGATCATTACGGGATCACGCAGATCGTCGCCGATAGCGATTCGCCGGCGCTGGCGTTGCTGGACGGGCTGCGCGTGGAATCGGTGGTGACGATCGATGGCGAGGTGAAGCGTCGCTCGGAAGCGACGATCAACCCGAACCTGCCGACCGGCGAGATCGAGGTCTATGCCCGCGCCGCGACGGTGCAGAGCGTTGCCGCCGAACTGCCGATGCCGGTGTTTGGTGATGCCGAATATCCCGAGGAGATTCGCCTGCGGAACCGCTTCCTCGATTTGCGGCGCGAGAAGCTGCACGCCAATATCATGCTGCGCTCGGCGGTGATCGCGTCGATCCGTCGCCGCATGGTCGACCAGGGCTTCACCGAATTCCAGACGCCGATCCTGACCGCTTCCTCGCCCGAGGGCGCGCGTGACTATCTGGTCCCCAGCCGTGTCCATCCGGGGAAGTTCTATGCGCTGCCGCAGGCGCCGCAGATGTTCAAACAGCTGCTGATGGTCGCCGGCTTCGACCGTTATTTTCAGATCGCGCCCTGTTTCCGCGACGAGGACGCGCGCGCCGACCGTTCGCCGGGTGAATTCTACCAGCTCGATTTCGAGATGAGTTTCGTCACGCAGGACGACGTTTTCGCCGCGATCGAGCCGGTGCTGCACGGCGTGTTCGAGGAATTCGCCGACTGGCAGGGCAAGGGCAGGACCGTGTCCCCGTTGCCCTTCAAGCGCATTCCGTACCGCGAATCGATGCTGAAATACGGCAACGACAAGCCTGACCTGCGCAACCCGATCCTGATCAGCGACGTCAGCGAGCATTTCATCGGCTCGGGGTTTGGCCGGTTCGCGTCGATCGTCGAGGCGGGCGACGTGGTGCGCGCGATCCCCGCACCGGGCACCGCGGACAAGAGCCGCAAGTTCTTCGACGATATGAACGCCTGGGCGCAGTCGGAGGGCTTTGCGGGGCTGGGCTACGCCACGCGCAAGGGCGGCGAATGGGGCGGTCCGATCGCGAAGAATCACGGCGAGGCCAAGATGTCGGCGATGGCCGATGCGCTCGGCCTTGGGCCTGACGACGGGCTGTTCTTTGCCGCGGGCAAGGAGGCACAGGCCGCCAAGCTCGCCGGGCTGGCGCGTACCCGCGTTGCCGAGCAACTCGGGCTGATCGACGAGAGCCGCTTCGAATTCTGCTGGATCGTCGATTTCCCGATGTTCGAATATGACGAGGAGTCGAAGAAGATCGACTTCAGCCACAATCCGTTCAGCATGCCGCAGGGCGAACTGACGGCGCTGGAGAACCAGGACCCGCTCGACATTCTGGCCTATCAATATGACATCGTCTGCAACGGTGTGGAGCTGTCATCGGGCGCCATCCGGAATCACCGTCCGGAGATCATGTACAAGGCGTTCGAGATCGCGGGCTATAGCCAGCAGGACGTCGACACGAATTTCGCCGGGATGATCAACGCCTTCAAATATGGCGCACCGCCGCACGGCGGCTCCGCGCCGGGGATCGACCGTATCGTCATGCTGCTGGCCGATCAGCCGAACATCCGCGAGGTGATCGTCTTCCCGATGACGCAGAAGGCGGAAGATCTGATGATGGGTGCGCCCAGCTTCGTCAGCGCGAAGCAGTTGCGGGAATTGAACATTCGGGTGACCGCAGAGACGCCCAAGGACGCCGGCTGATCGTATCGCCGTCGCCCCTGTAAAGGCAGGGCGGGCCGGCGCGTGCGCCGGTCCGCCCTTCTTTCATCACGCCGGCTCGAACGTGCCATTCTCCTGCAACACGCGCAGCTTGCCGTCGGCGATCGCGAACACCGCGCCGTGCAGCGTGAGCGACCCGTCTTCGACGCGATCCTTCACGAACGGGAACGTCATCAGGTTGGCAAGCGACGTGCGCACGCCTTCCTGCTCGAGGGCGGACTGGCCTTCCTCGCCCTTGCCATGTTCGGCAACGACCTTTTCGCGCGCGTCGTCGAGCAGTTTGATCCAGTTGGCGACGAAGCCGCCATGGCCAGGCTCCGCGCCTTTCAGGTCGCCCGACAGCGCGGCCTTGATGCCGCCACACGCGCCGTGGCCGAGCACCAGGATCTCATCGATCTTGAGCACCGTGACCGCGAATTCCAGTGCGGCGGATACGCCGTGCAACCCGCCGCCGGTCTCGAACGGCGGCACCAGATTGGCGACGTTGCGCACCACGAACACCTCACCCGGGCGGCTGCCGAAGATGGTGGCCGGTTCGACGCGGCTGTCGGAGCAGGCGATAATCATGACGCGCGGCGATTGCCCCTCCGCCAACTCCTTCCAGCGGTCGCGTTCCTCAAGCCACTCGGTGCCGCGAAAACGGTAGTAGCCGTCGATCAGATCGCGAAACTTGCTCATTCGTCAAAAACCCTTTCGTTGTCTGATGGCGCCGCAATCGCTATCTGCGGCGTATGAACGAGATGACCCCGCTTTCGGCTCCCGTGCGTCAGCGCAAACCCGACTGGATCCGCGTCAAGGCGCCGACCAGCGAAGGATTCGCCGCGACCCGTGCCCTGATGCGCTCGAAGAGCCTGACCACCGTCTGCGAGGAAGCCGCCTGCCCGAACATCGGCGAGTGCTGGACGAAGAAGCATGCGACGGTGATGATCCTGGGGGATACGTGCACCCGCGCCTGCGCTTTCTGCAACGTCAAGACCGGGATGCCACGCGCGGTGGACCCGATGGAGCCGCAGAACGTCGCCGATGCCGCGGCGCAGATGGGGCTTGAGCATATCGTCGTGACCTCCGTTGACCGCGATGACCTGCCCGACGGCGGGGCGAAGCAGTTCGTGAAGGTGATCGAAGCGATTCGCCGGACCAACCCGACGACCACGATCGAAATCCTCACGCCCGATTTCCGCAATAAACATGAAGCGGCGGTGGAGGCCATCGTTGCGGCGCGTCCAGACGTATATAATCACAATCTGGAAACGGTGCCGCGCCTGTATCCGACGATCCGGCCCGGCGCGCGATACTATGCGTCGATCCGGCTGCTGGAAAGCGTCAAGAAACTTGACCCGTCGATCTTCACCAAGTCGGGCGTGATGCTCGGGCTGGGGGAGGAGCGGCTGGAAGTGCATCAGGTGATGGACGACATGCGCTCCGCCGACATCGATTTCCTGACGATGGGTCAATATCTGCAGCCGACCCCGCGCCACGCGAAGGTGCAGGATTTCGTGACCCCCGCGGCGTTCGATGCCTATGCCGCGATCGCGCGGGCAAAGGGCTTCCTGCTGGTCGCCTCATCGCCGCTGACCCGCTCAAGCTATCATGCGGGTGATGATTTCGCGAGGATGAAGGCCGCGCGCGAGGCGAAGCTTGCCCAAGCACGCTGAGACGCGCCACCTGCCGTACAGCCGGGAGCAGATGTTCGATCTGGTCGCGGACGTGCGCCAATATCCCGCCTTCCTGCCATGGGTCAGCGCGATGCGCGTGCGGCAGGACGGGGATAGCGAAACCGTGGCGGACATGATCGTCGGCTTCAAGGGGCTGCGCGAGACGTTCACCTCGAAGGTCAGCAAAACGCGACCGGAGACGATCCACGTCGAATATGTCGATGGCCCGCTGAAATTCCTGCACAACGACTGGCGTTTCCGCGACGACGGGGCGGGGGGGTGCTACGTCGACTTCACGGTCGATTTCGCGTTCAAGAACCGGATGTTCGAAATGCTGGCCGGGCAGGTGTTCGGCGTCGCGCTGCGCAGGATGATCGGCGCGTTCGAGGAGCGGGCGGCGGCATTGTACGGGACGGCGGCCACCGCCTGACGAAGGGCCGCATCCGCGGTTGGCGCCGGGGGCGACGCCGGCGTCAGAATTCCACGCCGCGCTGCGCCTTGATCCCCTGTTCGCGGAAGGGGTGTTTCACCAATTGCATCTCGGTCACCAGATCGGCGGCGGCGATCAGGCCGTCGGGGGCGTTGCGGCCGGTGATGACCACATGCGTCATCGCCGGTTTCCGCGCCAGCACGTCCAGAACCTCGTCAAGCGGGAGATAGTCGTAGCGCAGCACGATATTCAGCTCGTCTGCGATGACCAGATCATAGTGCGGATCGAGGATCATCCGCGACACCTCCGCCCATGCCGCGCGGGCGGAGGCGATGTCCGCGCTGCGATCCTGCGTGTCCCAGGTGAAGCCGTCGCCCATCGCGCGGAACTCTACCCCCGGTAGCGTTGCGACGATCGCTGCCTCGCCGGTCGTCATCGCACCCTTGACGAACTGGATCATGCCCACCGTCATGCCATGTCCCGCGGCGCGCACCAGCATGCCGAGCGCGGCGGTGGTCTTGCCCTTGCCAGCGCCGGTGTGGACGATGATCAGCCCCTTCTCGCCGTCGCGTTCGGCGACGATGCGATCCTGCACCGCCTTTTTCTTCGCCATGCGGACGGCGTGTTCGGCATCGGTTCGCATCGCTGTCTCCTGAGCGCATTTGTCGACCAGCCTTGCGGCGGTTCGTCGCGGTCCGCAACCGTCAGCCGGCGCCACGGATTCGCAGCGGCAGCCCGGCCACGACCAGATCGACGGCATCGCACGCCGCCGCCACCCGTTGGTTCAGTCGGCCCGCAGCGTCACGGAAGCGGCGCGCCAGCG
>Ga0233425_10000289_pt1 | contig 132929 bp, 117 predicted proteins | sample Watercolumn_Towu_2_FD_181712 | JGI IMG/M metagenome (GOLD analysis project Ga0233425, IMG submission 181712) | Freshwater microbial communities from Lake Towuti, South Sulawesi, Indonesia - Watercolumn_Towuti2014_140_MG | ecosystem: Environmental > Aquatic > Freshwater > Lake | place...
CCCTCTTCTTTATTCCTCCTACTTCTTCCATGATGACACCCCTTTCTCCCTCTCAGGAGTGTCACCCATTTTACCCTTCTCTTTTATCTCATGATCTGGTAGTTAGGACAAACAATTCCTCCCGGCCGATAAGAATCCGGTCCCCGTCAGAAAGGACCTTTCGTTCAACAGCGAACTGATTCACCCGGGTTCCGCTACCACCTCCCAGATCTTCCAGAACCAGGGACCCATTTTCCCGGCAGATAATAGCGTGAACCTTGGAAACATAAGGTTTTTCAATTTGAAGGTCGCATTGACAGTGTCGACCGATGATAGAAACGGTGACCTCATCTTCTATGGGGAATTTCTGCCCATCCTCTTGCCGGACCAACACTCCAAGGATAACATTACCCATCTGGTAGTCCCCTTTCTTTTACAGGAAACTGTTAAATTGGCTTCCAAATACTTCACTAATCCCCATTCAAGATCTACGCCAATGGATTAATTGGTCTTATTTTTGAAAATTAATTGATATCCTTAGAAATCTTATTATTTCTCGATTTCCCTCTTCCCCAAAAACGGCAATTATGGTATACCAATTTCACCGTTTATGTTAATTAAACAAAACGAACGGCATAGTTTGATCGGGAGAATCCTTATAGGAGGAGTCCATGGAGCCCGCAATCTCCTTTTTAGAGGCCCTCAATTTTTTTCAGAGGAAACCCATTGGCCCTGCCAACAGCCCGGAGTATGCTGCGGCTTTCTGTCAGCACCTGATCGGATCCGCTTCAGCGGATGCCGCCTCCATCTGGCAGATTGATCGGGAAGAACAATTGCACTTAATCTACAGTTCGGATATCCCCCAGGATCGGGTTAAGGATATAACGTTACGATTAGGAGAAGGGATTAGCGGGGCTGCGGCCTTGTCGCGGAAACCGGTTTGGATTGATAACGCCCAGAACCACAGTTTTCATGATTCGCGCGTTGATACCCGATTTGGCAAAAGAACCCATGCCATGATTTCCGCTCCTATCCTTTTTGAAGACCGTCTCTTCGGGGTAGTCAATATTCTGAATTTTCATTCGGACAGGATGTTTCCGAGGGAGTGGAAAGAATGGCTCTGCGCCCTGGCAGTCATGTATGGGGCCGCATTGGCCAAGGCGGGAAAATGTATCCCCTATCAATCCCCCTTAAAAAAAGGAATAAAAAGGGAAGAGCCCCCCACAGCTTTCTCCGGTGGAAAGACGGTTATCGTTGGAATCAGCCCGGCCATGCAAGAGGTCCTGCGCTTATGTCTTATAGCAGGGGAAACCAATATTCCGGTATTGCTTTATGGAGAGACGGGAACGGGGAAAGAACTGGCCGCACGCCGGATTCATGAGGCCAGCCCTAGCGCTCGCGGCCCCTTTCTGACGGTGAACTGTGCCGCCTTATCGGAATCCCTTCTGGAGAGTGAACTTTTCGGGCATGTCAAGGGGGCCTTCACCGGGGCAACGACCCATCGATTGGGGAAATTTGCCGCCGCTTCAGGAGGAACGCTCTTTCTCGATGAAATCGGAGAGATGAGCCCGGCCTGTCAGGCCAAAATACTGAGGGTCCTTGAAGAAAAAAAAGTGACCCCCCTCGGGTCGGATAAACCCCAAGCCTTCGATACCCGCGTGATTACCGCCACCAATAAAAATTTAACAGATATGATGATTGAAAAAAAGTTTCGGGAGGATCTCTTTTATCGGCTCTGCGGTATTGAAATCACGATGCCGCCTCTTCGGGAGCGGATTGAAGACGTTGAGCTCCTGGCGATTCATTTTTTAAATAAATCATCCACCTTGAGAGGGAAAACGCCTCGGCCATATCCCCTTCGCCTTTCACCGGAGGCCTTGGATCTCTTCAAGGCCTACCCCTGGCCGGGAAATGTACGCCAGTTGGAGCAGGCCTTATCCTCTGCCGCGGCCTTGTGCGGAGGGAGCATCATCCTCCCCGCTAATCTTCCGGCCTGGCTGCGCATGGGGGTTATCTCCGGCTTAAAAGGACAAATTGGGTACACCATCGCAGGACCTTCGCCTGACTCCCAGCCTGGGCCGGTAATAAACAATCGATTTTTAAAAGAGGAACAGCAATCCCGCTATTTGGAGGCACTAGAGGCAACCCAATACCGGGGGACCGGTCGTTGGAACGTGAGTGCCGCAGCCCGCCGCTTGAATATGCCACGAGAAACCTTAGTCTATCATCTTAAAAAACTGGGCCTTTTTCGATAAAACCAAAACGTCTCAATCGAGGACCTTTATCCCTATCTTTATCGGACTCTATTGAAAAACATTGGCCAATATGGGCTGATACATCGGGGTTTGAAATTGACGACAATAGGGGTGGCACTTGGCCAGAACCATAAAGGTTATATCCGTAGAAAGAGCTTTTTCTTCATCCAGGGTATCGAAATTACCGCCCCCCTTGGAGATGACCAGATCGGCCTTTTGGAACAGATCTCTGAACTCAGGGGAACAGCGGGAGAGAATGGTTCCCGGCACCGGCTCTTTCTGACCATTTTCGACAAGTCGAACCAGGACATCCATTCCCACTTGTTTGGCTTCCCGCATGGTCACATCATTTAAGGCCGGAACACCCCGAACGGCAAAGACGATCTCCGGATCCAAACGTTCCCGGATGGTTTCGATCAAGACCCGGTCGAAGACGACTTCTCCGCAATTATCGCCGACATAGATCAGCAAGCGGGCCTTTTTCAATTTCTCTTCAAACTCCAGGAAAGTCCTTTTCGAAACGGAAAGGCTATCCAGATCAGTTTCCAAGGTCTTGGACCGGTCAATGGACCGGTCGGAGATCATCAGGTCGATGAAATTGCCCATGACGGCTATTTTTACAGCCGTGAACAGAGGATCAGGAGAGGCCTTAACCAAATCCTTTAACGTTGGATAAAGCTCCCATCCCTTTCGGTTTTGTTCCGCTTTTAAGGCCTGAAACGGATCGGTGGTTTTGAAGGTATCATGGATGACCGTCAAGACCTCTTGAATCACTTCCGGGCTGGTGATATGCCACTCCCTCCCCTGTAAGGCCGGGATCCGGAGGATCCGGATAGTCAACTCCTTCAGGACCTCCTCTTCATCCGTTATGTTCCGAATGGCCCCTACGGACATCTTCATAATGCAGGGAAGGCAATCCGGTTTAAGCAGCATTGATCCTCCTCAATTCTTCCCGGGCCGAAGGCTCTCCGGATCGATCCAGTCCAGGCCAAGGTCGGCCAGTTTTTCCCGGGTCGGTATACCCTGTTCATCATATCCCATGGCGGCGTAATATTCATCCAGTAATTTCTCAAAGGACCGGTAGATCTCCCCGGTAGCCGGGCCGGCATTGCCTAAAGGTTCGGTGAGCATCCGTTTCGGCAGAGTATCCTCTTTTCGGGAAAACCCTTCCCGCACATTGAAACACCGTTCCAAGGTGACAATCCGCTCTCCGACTTTATCCAAGTAAGCCGGGTTGCCGAATTCCTCCCGGCCAGTGGCCGCTTTCAGCAGATCGGCCAGCCATTCGGGCGTAATCCCGGAATCGGCAAAATTGCAGAGGATGAGCACTTCTTCCTTGGCCTTGTTAATCTGATTAAACCCGGCCAGGTCTCCTTTCCCTTCATCGCTAAACCGGTCCACCTCCCGGGGGAGTTTATACCCGCTGATCTCTTGACGGGAATAACCGTACATATGACTGCCCCCGATATTGGAAGTGGCATAGGAGAGCCCGTGGGCCTTGGCCCCCCGGGGTTCGTAACCCGGCAGTTCCAGACCTTTGCAGTGGATGGCATAGTCCTCCGCCCCTCTCCCAATGATTTCAGCGGCCCGCCGGACCCCTTCTCCCAGAAGACGGCCCAGTCCCTGACGCCGCCCGATCATCTCAATTAACCGGACCATCGATTGATGGTTGCCCCAACTCAGATCCAATCCATCCACTTCTTCGGGTCTAAGAATCCCCTTTTCAAAGAGTTCCATGGCAAAGCCGATGGCCACCCCCGTGCTGATGGTATCCAGGCCTAAGAGATCACAGAGCCGATCCCCGGCGATAATCGACCCGATCTCGGTATTGCCTAAATCTCCCCCCAGGGAAAAGACGGTTTCGTATTCCGGCCCTTCGCTTTCGGCCCCCTGGTAAGGGCCGTCTTGGGCCTTAAAAACCTTGCCGCAGTGTACCGTACATCCGTAGCATCCGCAATCGGCGATCTTCAGCTTGGCAAAAGCTTCCGCCGAGATCTTTTCCACTCCGGGCAGGCGTCCTTCCTGAAAATTTTTCACCGGAAAAACACCCATCTCTTCCATGCGTCTGGTCATCAGGGTGGTCCCCAAAGCCGTCATCTTTTTATGCCGGGGATGCTCCTTGGCCCTTCGGGCATGGTCGGCCACCATTTTTTTGAATAGAGGGTCGTCGAACACCGGCGGGACCCACCGTTTCTCCGGGGCCAGACAAACGGCCTTGATCCGTTTGGAGCCCATGACCGTTCCCACACCGCAGCGGGAGGCCGTGCGCCATTCGTGGGTAATGGTGGCATAACGGACGCCCGATTCACCGGCCGGTCCGATAGCAGCTATCTGGGCCCGCTCTCCATGAATGGCTTTCAAACGCATTTGGGTTTGCTCCGTGTCCAGTCCCCAAAGATCTTCTGCCGGAAGAATTCGCGCCCCCTGCTCATCGATAAAAACATAGGAGGGCCTTTCAGCCTGCCCCTCCAGAACCAAAAACTCGAGACCACAGAATTTCAGGTAGGCCCCGAACTTCCCGCCGCCGACAGACCGGGCATAGCCGCCGGTTAAAGGACTTAGGGTTATGGCCATCCAACGGGAAAAACCGGGCACGGAAGTGCCGGCTAAAATTCCGGTGGCCAGGATCAGTTTGTTTTGCGGACCAAGGGGATCGATCCGCGGGACTAGATTCCGAAAAAGAAATTCGATGCCCAGCCCCCGGCCCCCGATAAACTGCCTAAAGGTAGCCTCCGGAATTTCTTCAAAGGAAAAGGCCCCGGTCCCCACGTCAATCCGTAAATATCTCCGACTGCTGCTCAACGTTTTCCTATGACCCTTTCTTTCCCCGACTGACTTTTAAAGCAGGTCGCTAATCTCCTGCTTCAAAAGGGAATGTTTATATCATTAACAGGGAAAAATTGCAATCAATTGAGGGGGTTTAATTAAGATTTCTTGTTAATTATTTCCATCATAGTGACGCTTAGTTCACTTTTCCCCCATTTCGAATTGCCGCACAACTTTTCTCTTGACAGAGAATAAGAATCGTTTATTATTGTGAATTATAATTCACATTGAAAAGGATTATGCGCGCCGAAAAACAGACCAGCAAAATCCGTCAGGAGCAGATCGCCCGGGCGACTATGGCCCTGATCGCCGAAGAAGGTCTAAGAGGGGTCAGCGTGGCCTCGGTGGCCACCCGGGTCGGTTTGGTCCCCTCGGCCCTTTACCGGCATTTCAAAGGCAAAAAGGAAATCCTCGAGGCGACCATCGGCTTAGTCCGGGACCGGCTCATTGAAAATGTCGGTAAGGTGCGCCAGCAGACTCCCCTGCCCTTGGAGCAGCTTCGGCTCCTGATGGTTCGCCATATCCGAACGATTCGCGAACTCCAGGCTATTCCCCGGATCATCTTTTCCGACGAAATGCTTTCCCCTCCCCACCTCAGGAAAACGTCCAGCTACAACCTCATTCGCAGTTATCTCGACCAAGTGGCCGAGATTGTGGCCGAGGGGCAAAGGCAGGGCCATATTAATCCCGACTTGAACCCGCAAACCGTCTCGGTTATTTTTCTGGGCCTGGTCCAACCGCCGGTGATCCTCTGGACCTTAAGCCGTGGCCAGTTCAAGCTATCCAACCACATGGGAAAGGCCTGGGAGTTTTTTAGGAAAACGATTACTCCCCATAACTTGAGAGCGCGTCCTTCAAAAAAGAAAGTAAAAGGATAACCCTTATGAAAAAGAAAATCATCCCTCTGGTGATACTCATTATTGCCCTGGCCATCGGCGGTTATTTCTATTTTAAGAAACAGCACGCCGAGGCCCCGGATAGGGTCCGGGTATCCGGGAACATCGAGATAACCGACGTGGAAATGAGTTTTAAAATACCCGGACGAGTGGTCCAACGGGTGGTCTCCGAAGGACAGGAAGTCCGGGCCGGGCAGATTGTGGCCCGTCTGGACAATCAGGACTTGGCCCAGGAAATCGCCCAGCGCAAGGCTCAAGCGGCTGCGGCCAAGGCCACTCTTCTGGAGTTGGAAACCGGGTCTCGCCCGGAGGAGATCGCCCAGGCCGAGGCCGTTCTGGAACGGGCCCGGGCCGATGGCCAGAGGGCCAAATTAGAACTGGAGCGGCAAAAAAAATTATATGACCGGGAAGTGATTTCCACCCGGGAATACGATCTGGCCAAAACCACCTATGATGGGACCGAGGCCCGCATCCGGGAGGCTAAGGAGATGCTCATTTTGGTCCGCAAAGGTCCCCGCCAGGAAAAAATAGATCAGGCCAGGGCGAATTTGGAGCAGGCCAGACAGGCCCTGGCCCTGGCCGAAACCCGGATGAGTTATTCTATCCTGATCTCCCCGCTTAACGGGATGGTCCTTTCCGAGAATATCGAACCCGGAGAGTTTGTCTCTCCGGGCACACCGATCATTACCTTAGGCGATCTGAGCCGGGTTTATTTACGGGCCTATATCAATGAAACCGATCTGGGTCGGATTAAAGTGGGACAAAAGGTGCGGATCATCTCCGACACCTTTCCGAATAAATCGTATGAGGGGAAAATCACCTTTATCGCCTCTCAGGCCGAGTTTACACCCAAGAATGTCCAGACCCAAAAGGAACGGGTCAAGCTGGTCTATCGCATCAAGGTGGATGTTCCCAACCCTCAGATGGAACTTAAGCCCGGCATGCCGGCGGATGGGGAGATACTCTTGAAATAAAACAGAAAAGGAATTCTCCTTTCTTAATACTGCCCCCCTTTTATAAAGGGGGGCGAGGGGGGATTTGAGAAAAGGCATCGAATGCTTCGATACTCGGCCAATCTAAAAACTCTTGCCCGAGAATTGCGCAAGAAACAAACAGATAGTGAAAGCCTCCTCTGGTCTCATCTTCGAGGGAAACAACTTATGGGGGTCCAGTTTTATCGTCAGAAACCGATCGGTAATCATATCGTTGATTTTTTCGCACCAAGTGTAAAATTAGTTATTGAAATTGACGGATCACAACATCTGGAAAATGAACAACTTCAAAAAGACAAAAAGCGTGACGCTTATTTTACCGGACACGGTCTTGAAGTTCTACGATTTGAAAGTCGTGCGGTATTAACCGAAACAGAGGCGGTTTTAGAGATTATTCATAGAAAAATGATCTCGATTTTAAATATTTGAACATAAATTATTAAATCCCTCCCAACCTCCCTTTTCAAAGGGAGGAGAAAGACTCCCCCTCAAAGGGGGGAGGAAAGGGAGGGGGTGAAGTTTTCACTGCATTCCCTGATCTAAAAGAATAATGACTTTAGTAATTAAAACTAAAAATTTATCAAAACATTTCAATTCGACCAAGGCTCTAACCGATTTAACCTTAAGTGTCGCCGAAGGGGAGATCTTCGGCCTGGTGGGCCCGGACGGGGCCGGCAAGACCACCACCATGCGCCTGTTGACCTCCATCATGGAACCTTCTTCGGGCGAGGCCTGGGTGTGCGGACATCACATTATAAAGGAGGCTGAACCGCTCAAAGAGGCCATCGGCTATATGAGCCAGCGTTTCGGCCTTTATCCCGATTTATCAGTCCTGGAGAATATTCGTTTTTATGCCGATATTTACGGGGTCCCCAAGAGAGAGCAGGAAGAGAAAATAAACCGGCTGCTGGGATTCAGCAACCTGACCCCTTTTAAAAAACGGTTGGCCGGAAATCTTTCCGGAGGGATGAAACAAAAATTGGGTTTGGCCTGTGCTTTGATCCACACGCCCCGGGTGCTCTTTTTGGATGAGCCCACCAATGGGGTGGACCCCGTTTCCCGCAGGGATTTTTGGCGGATCCTTTATCAATTGCTCAAAGAAAGGGTGACCATTTTTGTCTCTACCGCTTATCTGGACGAGGCCGAACGCTGTAACCGGATCGGCCTTTTATATCAAGGGAAACTCTTGGCCCTGGGCACACCCGGTGAAGTCAAGAATCTGATGCAGGGGACCATTTTGGAGATTCGCACCAACCGGCCCCGACAGGCCAAGAGCCTGCTCAGAGCGCATTATGCGCCGGAGGCTTTAGGGCTTTTCGGGGACCGGGTCCATTTGGTCAGCCGGGAACCGGACAAGGATAAGGAAAAGGCCGGCCGGATGGTCAGCGAGGCGGGACTGGAACTGTTGGGACTACGGATCATTGATCCTACCCTGGAGGATGTCTTCATCTCGGTAGTGGCCGAACAACAGAAGGGAATGAGCCATGGCCATGTCTAAAGCCGTTCCGGCCGTAGTCGTCCGAGAATTGGAAAGACGATTCGGCAGCTTTAAGGCGGTCGACCGCATCAGTTTCGAAGTGGGCCAAGGGGAAATCTTCGGCTTCCTCGGTCCTAACGGGGCCGGAAAATCGACGACGATCCGCATCCTTTGCGGAATTCTGGCCCCCAGCGGAGGATCGGGTTCCGTGGCCGGATTGGATATTATCAAAGATGCCGAACAGATCAAAACCCATATCGGCTATATGAGTCAAAAATTTTCTCTTTATGAAGACCTGACCGTCGAAGAGAACCTCAACTTTTATGCGGGCATTTATAATATTCCCGAGGCCAGGAAAAAAGAACGCAAAGAATGGGTTATTGAAATGGCCGGCCTCCGGGACCACCGCCAGGTCCGAACGGCCCTCCTTTCCGGAGGCTGGAAACAACGCCTGGCCCTGGGGTGTGCCATTCTCCATGAACCCCCGATCATTTTTTTAGATGAACCCACTTCCGGGGTGGACCCCATCAGCCGGCGCCGGTTCTGGGATTTGATCTATGACCTCTCCGGTCAAGGGGTGACCGTTTTTGTGACGACCCACTATATGGATGAAGCCGAGTATTGCGATCGGATCGGATTGATCTATCGGGGGGAATTGATTGCTCTGGGGACGCCGGAAGCCCTCAAGACCGACTTCATGCACGAGGAAATACTTGATCTGCAGTGCGATCGCCCTCAAGAGGCCATGGAACAAATTGAAATCTTTTCCGGGATTAAAGAAGTGGCCCTTTTCGGCAAAGGCCTCCATGTGGTCACCTCCCTGGAAGCCGAACGAGTCAGGGAGACCATTCAGCAGGGGTTGACGGATCGGGGATTTAAGGTTTTTCAGATCGAAAAGATCAAACCTTCTCTGGAGGATGTTTTTGTCTCCCTGATCGAGGCTCGGGATCGGGAGGAAGCCCCTCAACAAGAGGTGCACCGATGAAACTGTCCCGGATCTGGGCTATGGCCCGGAAAGAATACTTCCATATCTTTAGGGACCCCCGGAGTCTGGGCATGGGCATTGCCATCCCCATGATCATGCTCATCCTTTTCGGTTATGCCCTGACCTTGGATGTGGACAAGGTTCCCATGGTCATCTGGGACCAAAACCGCACCCAAACCAGTCGGGAGTTTATCAGCCGGTTTTTAGCTTCCCGTTATTTTTCTTTCCAGGGCTCGGTTGAGACTTATCAAGAAGTGGAAAAGGCCATTGATGTACGCCGGGCCTTGGTCGCCCTAATTATCCCGCCGGACTTTTCCGGTCGTCTGGCCGCCGGCCGGACGACTTTGGTGCAAATGATTGCCGACGGAAGCGACTCCAACACCGCGACGATTTCGTTGGGTTATGCTGAAATCATTGTCGGAACCTATTCGCAACAAATCGCCCTGGAAGAAATACGGCGTAAAGGCGGACGGGTGATGGCCAGCCCTATCGACTTCCGTCCCCGGGTCTGGTATAACGCCGATCTCGAATCCCGGAACTATATCATCCCCGGTCTTATCGCCGTCATCATGATGGTCATCGCCGCTCTGCTGACTTCTTTGACCGTGGCTCGGGAGTGGGAACAGGGAACCATGGAACAACTCATTTCCACTCCTATCAAATCTCAGGAATTAATTCTGGGAAAGCTGCTGCCCTACTTTGGTATAGGCCTCTTCGATGTCCTTTTGGCCGTCCTTATGGGTGAATTTTTATTCAAGGTTCCGCTGCGCGGCCAGGTGTTCCTCATTTTCGCCCAGGCGGCTATCTTTTTAATCGGGACGCTGTCCCTGGGCATGCTGATCAGTATCGTCGCCAAAAATCAATTATTGGCCAGCCAGGTAGCCATGGTGGCCACCTTCCTTCCGGCCTTTTTACTTTCCGGTTTTGCTTATCCCATCCGCAGTATGCCCATTGTGCTGCAGTGGATTACTTATATCATCCCGGCCAAGTATTTTGTTACTTTGTTGAAGGGGATTTATCTCAAAGGGGTGGGCCCCCGGGTGTTGGCGGTGGAGGGTATTTTTCTGGTCTTTTTTGCCATTATCATGTTTTCTCTAGCCAATAAAAAATTTAAAAAGAAGTTGGTCTAATCGTGTTTGAACGGATCAAACAAATCCTGATTAAAGAGTTTATCCAAATTTTCCGGGACCCCCGTGCCCGGAGGATCGTCTTTGTCATGCCGGTTTTTCAGGTCATTATGTTCGGCTATGCCGTAACCACTGATGTCAAGCATGTCCAGACGGCCATCTTTGATAAAGACAACAGTATTTACAGCCGCACCCTTCGTGATCGTCTGATTAAGTCCGGTTATTTTGAGATCAAAGAGGTGATCAGCGAGGAGCACCAGATCCGTGATCTTCTGGATCACGGCCGGGTCCAAGTGGTTGTGGATATCAACAAGGGATTCGGTCAGTCCTTGACCCATAGCGGAAAGGCCCCGGTTCAATTTCTGGTGGACGGGACCGATTCCAATACGGCGGCCATTGTTTTGAATTACAGTGGGAAAATTGTGGCCCAATATGCCCAGGAGATACTGGCCGAACGCTCGGCCCGACTCTTGGGCAGAAGTCTCCCTGTCGGGCAGGTGCAGATGGAGAGTCGGGCCTGGTTCAATGAAAACCTGGAAAGCCGTAATTTTTATGTCCCCGGAGTCATCGCCCTGCTGGTCATGGTTATTACCCTTCTCTTGACCAGTATGGCCGTGGTCCGGGAAAAAGAAATCGGGACCATGGAACAGATTATGGTCACTCCGATCACCGCCAAGGAATTTATTTTAGGGAAAACCACTCCCTTTGCCCTGATTAGTTTTGTCGATGTGCTGCTCATCAGCCTGGTCGGGGTCTATTGGTTTGACGTGCCTATCCGGGGAAATCTCCTGCTCCTTTTAGCCGCCACCGGCTTTTATCTTATGACCACCTTGGGCATGGGACTCTTCATCTCCACGGTCAGTCGGACTCAGCAGCAGGCCATGATGAGCGCCTTCTTTTTTCAATTTCCGGCAACGCTCCTTTCCGGCTTTGTCTTTCCCATCGCCAATATGCCCGAGGTGGTCCAGTGGCTCACCTATTTTAATCCTTTGCGCTATTTTCTGGTTATTATCCGGGGGATTTTTTTAAAAGGGGTCGGGGTGACCATTCTCTGGCCTCATTTACTGGCCTTGGCCGTCATGGGCTCAATCATCTTATGGTCGGCTTCAAAGCGGTTTAAGAAAACGATGGCCTAAAATAATTTCTGAATTACGATTGCGGATTGCAGAATCCAAGTAGGGAGATGCACATGTTGAAAATAAATTTAGGGGTATTGGTCTTTCTTAGCCTTACCTTCTACGGGACCAGTGGGGCGTTAAGCAGCGAGATCCAGACCGTGAAAGATCACCCCTTAACTTTAACCGAATGTATTCGGATAGCCTTGGAAATAAATCCCCTTCCCCAGGCGGCGACGATGGGGGTCCTGGCAGCCCAGGAAGCCACCGCCTCGGCCAAGTCCCCTTATTATCCTGATTTAAGTTTCCAAACGCGCTATGGCTACTGGCAGCAACGCGCTTTTCTGCCCAATGGGCTGTCTATCCCCGGCAGGCCCGTTCCCAGGCTCATCGGTCCCACCGAAGACTGGATGGCCGGCTTAAAGGCCCGATATACTCTTTTTGACAGCGGGGAACGACGGGCCCAATATCTAACCGCTAAGGCTAAACAGGGAGTGGCCGAAGAAGAAAAGACGCGGACTGTTCAGGATCTCGTCCTCGGCGTCCATCAGGGTTTTTATGGCTTGGCCGCCGCTTTGGAAACCCGTCAGGTAGCAGAAAAGATGCTTACCCAGACCAGAGAGCACCTGCGTCTGGCCAAAGAACGAAAAGCCGCCGGAGCGGTTCCTCTGGCCGATGTGCTTCGTGTACAGGTTGAAACAGCCAACAGCGAATTGACCTTAGTCCGGGCGGAGACCTTGGTCCGCATCTCCAAAGGAAATTTAAATACCATTATGGGTTTGCCGGCCGAATGGCCTGTACTGATAGCGGCCAAAGGAGAGGCCATCCGATCACCGGACCGGATCAATCTCAATCAGGCTTTTGAGCAGGCCATCCAAACCCGACCGGAAATAAAGGCCGCCTTGAAACGCATTGAGGTCTCAAAGGGAGGGGTTGATTTGGTCAAGAGTTCCTTCGGTCCGAAACTCCGTGCCGAGGGAATGTATGGCCGTAGGGATACCGAACCGCTTCCCAGAGATGACGAATGGCTCGCCGGGATTTCTTTAGAATGGCCCTTGTTCACCGGTTTTTATCGCCAGCACCAGTTGGGCCTGGCCAAGGCTGAAGTATCCAAAGCCGAGGCCGAAGTTAAGCAGCTTCTTTTAAAAGTTCGGCAAGAGGTTTGGACGGCCTATTCCAGGCTCAAAGAAGCCTATGAGGCCGTGCAAGCCACCAAGGCCCTGGTTGAAGACGCCCAGGAAAGTATGCGTTTGGCTAAGGAACGGTACGAAGTCGGGGCCGGAACCGTCACCGATCTTTTAGATGCCCAGACCGCCTTGACCAGGGCCTTGGGCACCCAGGTTGAGAGCGAATGGGATTACCATACCGCCAAAGCAGGCTTTCAACGATCGGTCGGCAGCATCCTCGAGGAAAATGGATCTAAATAAAAGGCTCTCATCGAGGCAAATTCGGAACTCCCCGTCCAGGAGGCTCGGGCACGTGTGGAATATCCCGAGACATTTTGTTGACCCTGAGGTTACGGATTGTCCCGCTGCATTGAACACCGTCAGGCAGGTTGATGCTCATCCAGATGGTGATGGTTCCCGAGGTCCCCTGGAGATGACCCCGCATATTGACCTGGAGCCCCCCGTAGGCCACATCCCGGGGTTCGACCTCAAAACCGCCTTCGAATCGTCCATCGGGATGAATATAAAAGGGAAAAGGGCTGGTTTGGGCCTGTCAAGGTGAATTTCCAACGTTGCAGCGATGACCTCTAAGGCGATCCTTAACACCCCCCTTCCTCAGTCTTGGGGATATTTATTGAATTCGGAGGGGATTGATCAACCTTCTTCTTGGGCCATTAGATTGGTTTTGCATCTTATCCGGAAACGAGATATACTTATTTAATCCGGTTGTATTATTTCCAAAGTGCAGAGAGTGCCTCTAATAAAAGGACCTCAAGCGGTATGCGACCTGGGCCGATAAAGGGGGAAAAAGTCCGGGTCCTACATTTTTAACCCCGAATCAAACCTTTCCGGAAAGGAAAATGTAAAAATGGCAAAAGAAGCCTTAATGGACCTCATAGCCAAAAAGTTTACCGAAATGGGCCTGCCCTATCAAACCGGACAGGGAACCGACCTTTCCCTTTCTACAGAACTTCTTGATGCCCAATGGGGGTCTGGAAAAAAGAAAATATCTTATGAAGCTTCTATTTATGCCGACGAAACATCCCTGACGGTATTTATGTGGGAAATGACCAAAGAAACCGGTTCGGGTTTTTCGTTTGGGGCTGCGTCCGAGACAACTTTTCAATCCGGAAAAACCGTATTTCGCAAAGTGAAGAGCATTCAGTATGGCCCGGATGGAAAGGCCTATGAATATACGCTCGACTTGGGGGCCATTCCCAAGGCCGTGAAAGAAACGGCCTCCAATCAGGGCTGGAAATTCAAAACCGTCTTAAATAAAAAAAAGGCACTATGGCCGGAGGGGTATTCCGGGACAAAGGGGCCTTCTCAGACTGATGAGCCCAAACAGATGACCTCTTCCCCGTTACCCCCCGTAGGGGGCGATATTTTTTGCACCCAATGCGGTCATGGCCTTTTCCCAGAGGATTTATATTGTCCCGAATGCGGAGCCAAAAAACAAATGGCCGGAAAGCCTCCGGAAAAGGATTATCGGCCCCAGACGCCCATGGACCATCCCATTGAAGATCTAAAATCCAGTGCGTCCAAAAAGGGAAAATCCGGTGCCCTGTTTTGGGGCTTATGGTCTTTCCTGCTTCTTATTGATCTATTGATGTTCATTGGGGGAAGCGGCCTCTTATTCATGGGCTTAGCGGCCGGTGTGCTGATTGGATTATTCGGCCTTCGCAATACCTTATCACAGAGTAAAGGCAAATTAATTGGAGCCTTTGTTGGCGCCCTGATTTTAACCTTTATTTTATTTGCCTTATCCGTTGGCGGGAATACCCCTAAAGGGTAAATGTTCCTCTTAGGCAGGGTTTAGACGTATAGGTCGATTGTCTGCTTTTTAGACGCTTGACCCCCGGCAGTTTTTTGGTATACATTCCTGGCCCATTGAGGGGAATAATTTCCCCAGGGCAGTTTAGGCCAAGATGGGTTACTCGAGTCAAATCGCTGCAGATTTTCAGAATCAAAGAAGGAGGTAATCCCGGCGGGCTTAGAGGTTCTCCAAAGCATCCCCGGTTTGGCGGAATCCCAGGCAGGAGGAGATGATTCCTCGGCCCTTCGCGGAAATCGATCATTCCGTTCTTTGATGGAGACACTCGGTGAACCGACGGGGACAAGAGGAAATTCCATTATTTCCAATCTCTAAAGCTTAACCGCTGGCAAGACCTGCTGGTTTCTGGAAATAGGTTAATCATTGTAATTATAATTACTTTTCCATGCATGTAAAGTAAAAATTTAGCGCCAGAGAATCTAAGTCAACAGCCAAAAGTCTAAAAGATATTTTTTTATTTTTGACAGCCAAAAAACAGGTTAAGGCCCTGTTTTCCATCTAAAAATACTTTTAGACCTTTCAAATGGAGAAGGAGCCCATTATGCCTCTCACGAAACCACTCCCCGATCATAAAACCAAAATTGTCTGTACCATTGGACCCGTCTCTCGCTCCAAAGAGATCTTGAAAAAATTGCTTAAACAGGGAATGAATCTGGCCCGGATCAATTTTTCTCACGGCAGCCTCGAGGGACACCGGGAAACCATCCGTTTGATCCGTTCTTTATCAAAAGAGATGAATCGTTCTTGTCCCATTCTGGTTGACCTCCCAGGACCAAAAATTCGTCTTGGCCGCCTATTTGCTGAACCGTTGACCTTAACAAAAGGACAGCGGGTTACCTTGACAACGACTACGGATTCCAATCAACCGACTTTAATCCCGGTAGAATACCATAAATTACCCCAGAGTGTCTCCAGAGGGAAAATAATCTATCTCAATGACGGCTTCCTTCAACTGAAGGTCCTGGGGGTTTCCGGTCGGGAAGTGGAGTGCAAGGTTCTGGTAGGAGGTCCTCTGCTCTCTCATAAAGGGTTGAATCTCCCCGGGGCCAAGATAGCGGCCGACCCGGTAACCGAGGAGGATTTAGCCTTCGTTGAATTCGGCTTAAAAGAAGGCTTGACCATTTTCAGTCTCTCCTTCGTTGAAAAGGCCGAGGACATTGTCAAAATTAAGGCCTTCGCCCAAAAAAGAGGAAAAAAGATCTCCGTCATCGCCAAAATTGAACGGGCCGAAGCCGTCAAGAATATTGAGAAGATCCTGAAAGTGGCCGACGGCATTATGATTGCCCGGGGGGACCTGGGTGTGGAGATTCCTATCGAACATGTGCCGGCTATCCAAAAAAAACTCATCTATCAAGCCAATTTGTTGGGGCGGCCGGTAATCACGGCCACCCAAATGCTCGAATCCATGACCGAGAATATCCGGCCTACCCGGGCTGAAGTGACCGACGTAGCCAATGCCATTTTGGACGGAAGTGATGCTATTATGCTTTCAGAGGAAACGGCCATCGGACGTTATCCCGTGGAAACCGTAGCGATGATGGCCCGCATAGCCGCTTCCATTGAACACCAGAGGCAGAAAATCAATCCATCCTCGCACACCTATGACTACCTGAAAACAGATATCGGCCAAGGGAAGGTGACCATCAGCAATGCCATTACCATGAATGTGATGGAGTCATTGCGGGTTATGAAAATAAAGCTGATTCTAACCCCTACGCACAGCGGGGTCACGGCTCGTCGTATTTCTCGATTCAAACCTGATTGTTGGATTTTGGCCTTTTGCCCGGATGAAGCGACTCGAGACTTCTTATCTCTTTCCAGTGGGGTGGCCGCTTTCCGACTGGACGGGAAAGACCTCTTTCACTATGAGAACCTGTTTAAATTCGTCAAGGAGGCCCGGTTGGCTCAAAAAGGAGATCGTCTGATCATCACTGAGATGGTCGCCCCCGGGCAAGCCGGCGGGATTAACTCCCTAAACTTTGCGACCCTGACCTGATAAAAACACAGGCATGAGGCTCAAGGGTTAAGGGATTAAGAAAAATCCAAGACCTTTTGCCTTGTGCCTTGCACCCCGTGCCTTTTTGATTAATCTCTTCTTCGTAGAATTTTCAGAACAGACGGGATGAGGCAGAGATTTCCCCCGATCCGGCCCAGGATGAGGGCGATCACCGCGGCCAAAGCTCCGATGGCCTTCAAATAGTGAATACCAATATAGAGGGCCAAAATGACCAGGGTCAGTTCCAGGCCGGTGGCCCAGGTGATCGGCCCGGTGTGACGGGCATTGACTAATATTGAGCGCTGAAAAGTCAGGAACATCCAAAGACCGGGCATGATGGCCAATATCTTTACCGGGGTCAGAGCGAATTGGGTTAGTTCCTCGGATAGGCCTGAAACGGAACGAAACCAGACATGAGATAAGGGCGTGAAACCAATACAGGCCAGCAGGACTATGGTAATTCCGCCCAGTCCCAAAGCAAAATTCCGCAACTCCTTAAAGTGTTGACTCCGATTCCCCATCAGGGCAATGCTGGCCTCGTGAAAAGACAATCCACAGCTCATAAAAATGAATACCAGCCCGTGAATGACCGGGAGGACGGCTAAGGATTCGATGGCCATTCGGCTTTTTCCAACAAAAAAAGTCACGGCCGGTTGGACCCCCAGGCCCAACAGAGAAGTCAAGGCCAAGGGAAGATAAAAGGTAAAGATCGCCCCATACGACAGATGCTCTTTTTTATTTGTACTACTCGGATCAGCCTCTTTCAGCAATTTCCTGATAATCGGGCCAGCCATGATCCGGCTGGAAACCGTCTCCAGAAGCACAGCACCGGTCAAAATACAGGCCCCAACAGAGGCTCCATTAAGGTTCGAGAAATGGTAAAAGCACAAACCAAAGGTAATTAGAGAGGTCAGGCGGATGGCCGTACCCATGGCCACAGAACGGGTCCGATTGTGACGGATCAAAATCCCTTGATTGAAACGGCGGGTCCCGATGGCCCAGGGAACGGGAATCGAAATCAGAACCGCCTGGTAGGTCAGTTCGGCCACTCTTTCCGGTAAATGAATTAATTGATGGGCCAGAAAATGAAAAACAGGCGGCAGGAGGATGATCCCCATAACTAGGGTGATGAGACCGATCAAGACCATGGTAAAACGCCGCAATTTTAGATAAGAATCACGGTCCTGAACCAGAGCGGTCGAGGCACTGATAATCATCAGGATTGGGGCCTCGATAACCAGGATAAAAGAAAAGGCCACCCCATAGGCGGCCAGATTGAATTTAGGTTCGGCCATCCTGGCTATTATGGCGCTGATCAAAGAGCTTTCCATGGCCATCATCAGCCAAGTGGATTCCAGGGGCAGCCAGAATAATAAAATGCGTTTATTGGTCAGCCTGGCAAATTCAGCAGTCATGAAAGACGGATAGCATGTTGAAATAAGGCAGGCAAGGAAATTAAATAGGGTGATAAGGACCGGATTGGATTTTTTAAAAGTCTCTCTGCCTTTTAACTTGCCTTTTTCCTTGTTAAATATTAAAACGTTACATTATTCTAAGGATTTTTTATGGCCCTGGCAAAAAAACCTTTAGCAATTGTTATCCTGGCCGCCGGCAAGGGGACTCGGATGAAATCCGCCCTGCCCAAGGTCCTCCATCCCTTATTGGGGAAACCAATGCTCGGTTATGTCTTAGAGACAGCGAAAGGACTGAACCCTTCTAAAACCTTTATAGTGATCGGTCACCAGGCCGACCGGGTAGCCGAATCCTTTCCGAAGTGGCCTGCCGTTTTTATTCGTCAAGTTCCTCAATTAGGCACGGGTCATGCCCTCCAGGTAACCCGAAAGGAACTGGAGTCCTTCAAAGGGACCGTGATGGTCCTTTCCGGGGATGTACCTTTAATCGAAAAGGAAACCCTGAAAAAACTTCTCCAGGTCCATGAACGCAGTCAAGCGGTTTTAACGCTTCTCAGTACGGAGTTGAACAATCCCAAAGGATATGGTCGGATTATCCGGGATGCTCAGGGAAACCTTCAACGGATCGTTGAAGAAAAAGATGCCGCCCCCCGGGAACGGCTCATTCGGGAAATCAACTGCGGTCTTTATTGCTTTAAAGCGGAATTTCTTCTTTCGGCCCTTTCCGGTCTGACTCGCAAAAATCGTCAAAAGGAATATTACCTGACCGATCTGATTCAAATAGCCCGAGAAACGAGTCAACCGATGGCCGCATTTTTTTATCCCAGGTCGGAAGAAATTTTGGGAATCAATGACCGGGCCGAGTTGGCACGTTCCAGTCAGATCCTGCGGCAGCGGATTCTCCATGACTGGATGGTCCAGGGGGTTACGATATTAGATCCCGTTACCACTTATATAGAAAGTTCAGTTCGCCTTGGGTCGGACACGGTCATCGGACCCTTTACCACTCTTTTAGGCAAAACCCGGATCGGCTCGCATTGTACCATTCAGTCTCACGTGGTCATTGATTCCCGGACGATCAAGGATGGAACAATCATTCCGCCCTTCACCTGTCTCCAAAGAATTCAAGGAACCAAGGATTGAAGATTAAAACTAAGCCGCCATGCCCCGCCTTTTGGGGCGTGGCACCAGCCGGTTGGCTTTGCCAACCTTATAGGCTTCCATCCGGAAGCCGTAATGAAAATAGAGATAGACCCATGAGAGGCCTCGAATTCTATTTACGTATTAAATAAAGACCCTCTTTGACAGGATTAACAGGATTGAGAAAGATTTTATTCAGGCTCCGGATGAGCCTGAACAATCCCCCTTCACTTTCAGCAAAGCTTAAAGAACCTGTCCACAGGATGATGCCTTTGGGCCGTTCTTCCGGACTGGCCCCAAAATCCGGCTTATCCTGTAAATCCTGTCAAGACATGTAAGGGAAGGATATTCTTATGTGCGGCATAATCGGATATGTAGGGCCTCAAAACCCGGTGGAGGTCATTTTCGAAGGGTTAAAAAAATTAGAATACCGTGGGTATGACTCGGCCGGAATTGCCGTGATCAATAATGGCTGCTTCGAGATTCGCCGCAGTCAAGGGAAGTTAAACGAACTGGGGCGTCTCCTTTCCCAATCCCCGATTTCCGGTCACATCGGAATCGGCCATACCCGTTGGGCCACCCACGGCCGGCCTTCGGAAACCAATGCCCATCCCCATGTCGTTGGTCGGATTGCCCTGGTCCATAACGGCATCATCGAAAATTATCTGGACCTTAAAAAACAACTGTTAGAAGAGGGACGGAAGTTTCTCTCAGAAACGGATTCGGAGATCGTTGCTCATCTGATTGACAAATTTTTAAAAGGACGCGACCTGGTCCAGGCCGTTCAACTGGCTCTGGAAAAGATCCGAGGGTCTTACGCCCTAGTCATCATGGACAGCCAAGACCAGAATCGTATCGTCGCCGTCCGCAAAGAATGCCCTTTAATTGTGGGGATAGGGGAAGGAGAATATTTTATTGCCTCCGATGTGCTGGCCTTTCTCCATCATACCAATCAGGTCATCTATCTCGAGGATGGGGAAATCGCTGTGATCGAGAACCCATTTCCCCGGGTGATTTCACCTAAAAAAGGAAAGATAACCAAACCCATTCAGAAGATTTCCTGGAACCCGGTCATGGCCGAAAAAGCCGGGTATAAACATTTTATGCAGAAAGAGATTTTCGAGCAACCCCAAGCGATTATCGACACCTTTCGCGGCCGGGTTTCCCCGGAAAAGGGGGAGGTTTTTCTGCCTGAAATCAAACTGACCGCCGAAGAGTTGGCCGAAATCAACCAGATCGAGATCGTGGCCTGCGGGACTTCCTGGCATGCGGCCTTAATCGGAAAATTTTTATTGGAAGAATATTGCCGGATTCCCACGGCCGTGGATTATGCTTCGGAATACCGCTACCGGAATCCCCTGGCCAATCCCCGCACACTGTTGATCCTGATCTCCCAGTCCGGAGAAACCGCTGATACCTTGGCCGCCCTGCGGGAAGGCAAAAAGAAAAAGGCCCGGATCTTTTCCATCTGCAATGTCGTGGGCAGCAGCATCGCCCGGGAATCGGACGGCGTTATTTATACCCATGCCGGTCCGGAAATCGGGGTGGCCTCGACAAAGGCCTTTACCACTCAACTGGTGGCCTTGTATCTGTTAACCCTTTATATCGGACAAACTCTGAAAACCATTTCTAAAAAAAATCGACTGGCCATGATCCAGGAGCTGCTGCGCATCCCTCACGAGATGGAACAGGTCTTGGCCGAAGAAAACCGGATTCAAGCCATTGCCCAACGGTATTTTCAGGCTCAGGATTTTTTATTTCTCGGTCGGGGGATCCACTACCCCATTGCTCTGGAAGGGGCGCTAAAATTAAAAGAAATATCCTATATCCATGCCGAAGGGTATCCGGCCGGAGAAATGAAGCACGGTCCCATTGCCTTGATCGATGAAAAAATGCCGACCGTTTTTTTGGCCTCTGAAAACGAAATCCAGGAAAAGGTCTTCAGTAATATTGAAGAGGTGCGGGCCCGGGGCGGAATTATCATTGCCCTGACCGACGGGAAAAAAGGGGCTCAAATTGAATCTAAATTTCAAGAAAGGCTTAAACTGCCCAAGGCTTCCTGGGGTCTTTCTCCGATTTTATACGCCGTTCCTTTGCAGCTGTTGGCCTATCATATTGCCGTCCTCCGAGGGACCGATGTCGATCAGCCGAGGAATCTGGCCAAGAGTGTGACGGTAGAATAAAGGCAGGTCCAAGGTTTAAGGTGCAAGATGCAAGGCAGAAAAAAGAAGCCCAAAGAAAAAAGTAAAGTATTACCTTCCTTTAACCTTGAACCTTATACCTTGAACCTTATACCTTGTCCTTCGAAAAAAAAGCGCTGTCCGGATTGCCATTATTGCCAGGGCTGTTCCCAGGATCGCTGCCGGCTTTGCCGGTCAACAAAAAAAGCAAGTCCTAAAAAGTTGTCTATGGCCGAGCAGATTGCTTTGTATGAACGATTAAACCGAAAGAGAGGAAATAAGAAAAAGTGAATAAAGCGATGAAAACGGCTTTTACCAATATATTGGAATTGATCGGCAGCACCCCTATAGTCAAGTTAAACCGACTGAATCCCAACAAAAAAGTCAACATCTGGGCCAAATTGGAATCCTTTAATCCGGGGGGGTCGGTAAAGGACCGCATCGCCCTTTCCATGATTGAGGCGGCCGAGAAAAAAGGGATCTTAACCCGGGACAAGACCATTATTGAAGCCACTTCCGGGAATACCGGCATCGGTCTGGCCATGGTGGCGGCGGTCAAAGGATATCCCTTGATTCTGACTATGCCGGAGTCGGCCAGTGTGGAGCGGCAGAAGATCCTTAAGGCTTATGGGGCCAAACTCCTGCTGACCCCAGCCCAACTCGGCACCGATGGCTCCATCGACTTGGTTTACCAGATGGCCCGTGAAAATCCGGATAAATATTTTTTACCGGATCAGTTTAATAATCCGGACAATATCGCCGCTCATTATGAAGGCACGGCTGTGGAAATCTGGCATCAGACCAAAGGCAAGGTGTCTATGGTCGTAGCCACCATGGGGACCAGCGGGACGCTCATGGGCCTGGCCCGAAGGCTGAAGGAATTCAATCCAGCCATAAAAATTATCGGCGTCGAGCCTTATCTGGGCCATAAAATCCAAGGCCTAAAAAACATGAAGGAATCATACAAACCGGGGATTTACGATAAAAACATCCTGGATGAAGTGATCCATGTGGAAGATGAGGAGGCCTTCGAAACAGCCCGGAAAATGGCCAGGGATGAAGGGCTTTTGGTGGGCATGAGTTCCGGAGCGGCCATAGCCATAGCCCTGGCCAAAGCCCAGCAGATCAAAAAAGGTCTGATCGTAGCCATTTGTCCGGATGGGGGAGAACGGTATTTAAGCACTACCCTTTTTAAGGAAAAGGAAAAAAGTGGGCTGGTTTTTTATAACACCCTGAGTAGAAAGAAAGAGCCCTTCATGCCCTTGGTGGAAGGGAAGGTTTCCATCTATTCCTGCGGTCCCACGGTCAACGAGTTGATCCACCTGGGCCCCTGCCGACGCTTTGTCGTAGCGGATCTGCTCCGCCGGTATCTGGAATTCAAGGATTTGGAAGTGTTTCATATCATGAACATCACCGACTTGCATGATCGAACCATCCATGGGGCCGAGGCCGCCAGGCAGCCGTTAAAGGAATTTACCAGCCATTATGCCGAAGAATTTTTGAAGGACATTGACGTCCTGAGGATCAAAAGGGCCGCCCATTATCCCAAGGCCAGTGAACATGTGGAAGACATGATCGCTCTGACCCGGACCCTGCTGAATAAAGGCTTTGCCTATGAAAAATTCCACTCCCTTTATTTCGACATCTCCCGGTTTAAGGATTACGGCCACCTTTCCCGGGTGGATCTTAAAGGAATCCAGGTCGGGAAAACCGTTGACCTGGATGAATATGAAAAAGATAATCCCCGGGATTTCACCTTGTTAAAACGCTCCAACCTGGCGGAATTAAAAAAGGGGATTTTCCTGGCCACCGAATGGGGGAATGTCCGTCCGGGTTGGCATATCGAGTGTTCGGCCATGGCCCTCAAATACCTGGGGGAGACGTTTGACATCCATACCAGCGGGGTGGATTTGATCTTCCCCCATCATGAAAATGAAATCGCCATCAGTGAGGCGGCCACGGGGAAAAAGTTCGTCAACACCTGGCTTCATAGCGAACTGGTCACGGTGGAAGGCAAGAAAATGTCCCGGGCCAATAATAATGCCGTGACCTTGCGGGACCTCCTGGACCAGGGCTTCAGCGGTCGGGAGGTCCGCTATTGGCTGATCTCCACCCATTATCGTAAACCCTTGGCCTTTTCTTTCAAGTCCCTGGAGGCTTCCCGTCGGACCTTAAAACGGTTGGATGAGTTTATCCAAAAGCTTTATACCGTTCAAACCGATTCATCCGAAACGGCTGACGTCGGAGAGGCCCTCTTTGTTTTTAAAACCCAGTTTAAAGAGGCCTTGGACGATGACTTGAATATTTCCCAGGCCTTATCCGCCTTATTCAAACTGGTCCGGACCATCAATCCCATCCTGGTGGAAAAAAGGATCTCCGCCTCGGAATTTCAGGAAATCGATCAGGTTCTCAGAAAGGTCGACTCGGTCTTGCAGGTTTTGGATTTTCCGGAAAAAGAATTGCCCTGGGAAGTGCAAACCCTTTTGAACCGCCGGCAGGAGGCCCGGAGGCGTAAAGAGTTCGTTGAGGCCGACCGGCTTCGGGATCAGATTTGCGCCCAGGGTTTTCGCCTTATTGATCTCAAAGATAAAACTATCTGCACCCAATGCAGCAAAAAGGAACCCCAATGCCCCGAATAGATGATTTTAAAAACACCCTGGAGATCGCCAGGGAGGCCTTCAGAAAAAAAGATCCCCAATCCATGGCCCGAAACACCGGAGCCACTTATCTGCCTAATGCAACGGGAGGCATCCTGGAACTCCCCTTGCTCAATCGGCTGATTACCGTAACCTGGCCCGCTGGGGAAGTGGGGGTGCCGGAAGGATCCAAGGAGCTTTCTTTGCAGGAACAGGGGCTGATTATGCACTATCTTATCCAGGCCTCAGGCGCCCCGCTGAACGAGAGCTGGATTACCTTTCGGGAAATTCCGGCCGGGGAATTTTACTACTCGGCCTTTGTCAAAAGGGCCAAAGATCCTTTGGTCCAGACCTTTGGCCATCGGCCGGAATTGCTCCTCGAATTGGGTCTGTCCTTAGGCGGGAGCCGGGGGACGGAAGGAGATGTCTCCCTTAAATTGATGGTTTTCCCCCAGGTCCCCATCTGCCTGGTCCTCTGGTCCGGGGACGATGAATTTCCTCCGGATGGCAACCTGCTTTTTGATGCCAGTATCGCTAAATCCTTATCGGCTGAAGATGTGGCCGTTCTCTCGGGAATGGTCGTCTATCCGCTGATCGGGATGGCCTATAAAAAAAATTAATAAGGATTCGAGGGGTCGAGGATTCAAGTGAAAAGCTTGGAAGTAAAACCACTTGAACCCTGGAATCCTTGAACCCGATTTTATTTTTATATTCCCTTCTGATCCATCAAGTTGGCCAAATCGGCTACCCGGCAGGAATAGCCCCATTCGTTATCATACCAGGCCACCAACTTAGCCATGGTTCCTTGAAGCACCTGGGTGAATTCTAGATCGACGATGGAAGAATGTTCATCCCCCTTAAAATCCATAGACACCAGGCGTTCCTCTTCACAGGCCATTATGCCTTTTAGTGGTCCCTGAGCGGCCTTCTTTAGAGCCTCCCTGAGTTCGTCGGTGGATATCCCTTTTTTTAATTCCACGGTAAGATCGACGACCGAGACCGTGGGTGTGGGCACCCGCAGAGAATAGCCGTCAAACCGACCAGCTAACTCGGGAATGACCAGAGCCAGGGCCTTGGCCGCTCCGGTGGTGGTGGGAATAATATTTTGCCCGGCGGACCGGGCCCGGCGCAGATCCTTATGCGGCAAATCCAGGATACGCTGGTCATTGGTATAAGAATGAACCGTCACCATCATGCCTTTCTCCACGCCAAAGGCCTGATGAACGACCAAAGTCGGAGGGGCCAGACAATTGGTGGTGCAGGAGGCATTGGAAACGATCTGATGTTTTTTAGGATCGTAAGCCTCCTGATTGACCCCCATGACTACCGTCAAATCAATCTCTTTGGCCGGAGCGGAGATAATGACTTTTTTGGCCCCGGCCTCCAGATGGGCTTGAGCCTTGGGACCGGTGGTAAACAGACCGGTACTTTCAATGACAAGCTGCACGCCCTCATCATCCCAGGGAATGGCCGCCGGATCGCGGTAGGCGAAGCAGGTGATCGGCTGGCTATCAATATAAAACCGGTCTTTTTCCACGGCTATCTTGGATGGAAACCGACCGTAATTGGTGTCGTATTTAAAAAGATGGGCGTTGGTTTCCGTATCAAAAAGATCATTGATGGCCACCACCTGTAAGGTTTTCGGATATCTCTCCAAGACGGCTTTAAGCACCTGTCGGCCGATGCGGCCAAAACCATTTATCCCAAGGCGTATCATAGCTCCCTCCTTTTTAACAGTTTACTCAAAAACTCATTTATGGCAGGTTGCTCAAAAAGGCTTAGATACAAGGCGACCGAAATCCTGAGGAATGAGGCGTATGTATAAATACGCCGCAATGACGAAGGATGAAGGCAACGCCGTAGATGGGCCTTTTTCAGCAACCTGTTAATTATCGTCCAAGCGGAACTTATAGGCGGTCAGTAAATCACACTCGGTCCTAATATTCTGATGGAGCCGCGCATTTTCAATAGCAATGGTGCTCAAACTGGCTACGGCCTCCAAAAACTGAATATCCTTTTCTTTAAACATATGGACTTTCCCGGTATAGACCCTCAAGACCCCGATAACTTTCTTTCCGAGGCCCAGAGGAACGACTAAGACCGATTTAATCCCTTCCTGCCTGGCCCGTTCTCCGTATTGGAAATTTTTATCAATCTGGGCATCCTCTATCCAGATTGATTTTCCCTTCAGGGCTTTCCGGTCCAACCCGCTTTTATCGACCATCACCGGCCCTTTCCGGAGATAGCCGTCGGTCAACCCATAGGTGGCGGCCAGAAGCAATTTTTTCTTTCGATGGTCTAATAGGCGCAAAGAACTGGCCTTGACTCCCATGGTCTCGGTAATGCACCGGACAATCTCTGATAAAACATTAGGGAGTTCCAAAGAGGCGTTAATGACCTTGGCTACATTGTATAAAGCCATAAAATAATCAATTTTTTTACTCGTCATAAACCTTTCTCCTTTCAGCCTTCATGGAGGCTCCCCGTATGAGTACCGTCCGCCTCCGGAAAACATTCTGGGCAAAAAAAATATGAATCCCCTTTCCCCATCTCACCCCTCAAAGCAGGGACCGGCCCCCCCTAAATCCCTTTTAAGGAAAAACAGGGAAGATACGTCTGATTCACCTTCAGGTCAACGGTGATGAAAATCTGTTTTCTTCAACAATAACCTTCCCGACCCGCACTTCAGAAAAAGATTGAGAACCTGACTTTCATTATGCTATATCATTAATATTAAGAATACGCCAAGGAATTTATACTGATTGGACCTTTTGGTGGCCAGGTGAGTATAAGAAGATTAATCCCTTTCGCGATGTTCTTTCTCTTGCTTATTCCCTACCCACTGTGGGGGCAGGAAAAGGAGCAAATCTTACCCCCTCTGCTAACCTTGGATCAAGCCGTTAAACTGGCCTTAGACCATAATCGACAGATAAAAAATGCCCGTCTGGAAGTGGAGAAATCCTCCCGTCAAATCGAAGCTTTCAAACGGCATTTTTTCCCGACCATTGATTTCAAGCTTTCGGAATCCTATTTGCTCACTTCTTCCGATTATCTCTTTAACCGAGGGATCTTCGGCACCTATCCCGGGGTTGGTCCGATCCCGGCCGAAGACACCAGGATTAGTTCCACAAAACGATGGAGCACGTTTCTTTCAACTACTCTTGCCCAGCCTCTTTCCCAGATTTATAAGATTGATTTGGGAATAGACTCCCTGAAACTTGGCCAATCCATTGCCCTAGAAAAACAGCGCGCCTTGAGCCATTCCGTCAGGGCTGAGGTAAAACGGCACTACTACGGGATCATTCAGGCCCAGAACGCTTTGGAGGCCCTGGAGGAGCTAATCAAGGCCTTAAAGGAATTGGAGCGGATAATGATTGACCAGACCCATCGGCAGATGGTTCTGGAGTCTGACCTGTTGGAGGCCAAGGCGCGTTTGGCTAAGGCGGAGTATGAGGCCCTGACCTTAAGAAATACCCTTACGGTGAGTCGACAGCATTTGAACGGCCTGTTGGGCAGAGATCTGGCCGAAGAATTCCGGGTTATGTCCATCCCCGAGCCGGTTGATTTTTTAATCGAAATGGCCACCGTAAAAGCCCGGGCAAGCGATCTTCGACCGGAGATAAAAGAGGCCCGTTTAAAAAAACGGCATGCCGAGAATGAGATTCGAATCAAAAAGGCTGAATACTTACCGGATTTCAGCCTGGTATTTAACTATTTTTCTCCCTTTGACAGCGATATCCTTCCCAGAAATGTAGCCACCATCGGCCTTCAGCTTACCTGGGATGTCTTCGATTGGGGCCGCCGAAAGCAGGAACTGGCCGAACGGATCGGGACCTTGGAACAGGCCAGAAATGATCTCAAAGAGACCGAAAAAGCCGTTACCCTGGATGTTCAAACCCGACTAAACAAACTTCGGGAAGCCGAACTGCTTATCAAGGCTACTCGTTTGGCCAAAGAAGCCGGGCAAGAAAAATTTCGCACTACCCTGAACCGCTACAAGGTCCAGGCGGCTTTATTCCAGGATGTCCTTAACATTCAAGCCTCCTTGGCTGAGGCGATTCATAATCATCAAAATGCCATGATTTCTTTTTGGACGGCCAAGGCCGATCTGGAGAAGGCCATGGGAGAAGAACCATGAGACCAGCGTGTAAGGGTAAACGGTTAAGAGAAGCCCCGTTGTCCCCTCCCAAAGGGAAGACACCTATTCTTCTTCACGACCCTATCATCAGAATTCACCCCTTTGCCCTCATCAAGAAACTAGGCCTGTTGGTAGGGGTCCTCTTCATCGGACCAATCCTTTGGAGTTGCAGCCCGGAGAGACCCTATGACAAACCGCCCACTCCGGTCAACATCCAGGCGGTACAAACCTATACCGGAGAGGACGGACTCCGGTTTTCGGGATCCATCAAACCGAAAACTCAAGTGGAATTGGCCTTCCGCCAAGGCGGGTATATCCAGGACATACTCCAGATTAAGGGACGGGAAGGGCATCCCCGTCCGGTTCAGGAAGGGGATTGGATTACCCAAGGAACGGTATTAGCTAAACTTCGTCAAGAAGATGTCCTTTCACGGGGAAGTCAGATCAAATCCCAACTGGCCGAGGCTGAAGCCTCCCGGGAAATGGCCCTGGCCCAATTGGCCGAAGTCTCAGCCGGACTAGAGGTGGCCCAGTTGGATTTTGAACGGGCCGAATTTCTTTTTCATCAAAAGAGTTTGATCAAACCGGAATATGACATCGCTAAAGGACGTTTAGAGACGGCTCAGGCCAAAATGCAGGCCGCTCAGGCCCAGGTCCGGGGAGCAAAAGCCAAGGTTCAAGGAGGAAGGGCGGCCTTGGAAGAAGGGGAGCTGATGATTAAAGATGCCGCCTTACAGGCCCCTTTTAACGGCATTCTCATCAAAAAAAATATCGAAATCGGTGGGCTGATCCAACCAGGGGTCCCGGCATTTATTTTGGCCGATATCTCCGCGGTGAGGGTCACCTTCGGTCTGTCAGACCTGACCATTGCCAAACTCCAAACCATATCGTCTTTAACAGTATCGGTTGAAGCCATCCCCAATAAAGAATTTAAGGGACGCATCAGCCGGATTTCCCCTTCAGCCGATCCGACCAGCCGTCTTTTTGAAGCCGAGATCACTATTCCCAACCCCGGCAATCTACTCAAGCCGGGGATGATCGCCTCTGTTTTAAGTCTCTCCCCAACCCCTTCAAAAGCCATTATGGTTGTTCCCCTCACAGCCATTGTCCGCCCGAAAGGGAGTCCCACCGGTTTTGCCGTTTATATTTGCCGGGAGACCTCCGGACGGTCCGAGGTCCACCAGCGGTCGGTCACTTTGGGAAAGTCTCTTGGAAATCAGATCGAAGTGCTTAACGGGCTACAGATGGGAGAAAAAGTGGTTATTTCAGGGGCTCAGTTTCTAGTGGGCGGTCAAACCGTCAAGGTCGTTCCCTGACGAATGGACCGATCCGTGGGGTTATTCAAAATAATGATTGCATCACTCAACAAACATAGTTCCTGGGTGGAAGGGAGGCTTTTTCTTTTCAACTCCAGGCGTTTAACTTTGGGCGATTTTCTGAAGAAATGAGTCACGGCCAAACCGACCAGGATTATATTCAAAAGACCAGGAATGTGGCCAGGTTCTTTACCGAATCCCGTCAGATCGCCTGGGTCCTTCTTTTTTCCACCCTCCTCTGGGGACTTTATTCTTATAATCGATTGCCTCAACGGAAAGATCCGGACATACCGGTCCGGCAAGCCATGGCCATTATCCCCTGGCCGGGGGCCAGTGCCGAAAAAATCGAGCAATTGGTGACCCGGCGGGTGGAAGAAAAAATTACTGAAAATGCCTCGGTAGAGAAGATCGAATCAACTTCGCAAACCGGATTTTCTTTGGTCTATGTAACCCTTACTGAAAAAATTGCCGAAACAGGCAAGGAATTTGACGACATTAAACTCAAACTGGATAGTCTCCAGGACCTACCCCAAGGAGCCGGTCCGATCCAATTCATAAAAGATTTCGGCGACACCGCCGCTTTGATGCTCACGGTGGCCAGTCCCAAGGTGGACTCCGCTCAGCTGGCCATCCGCGCACAAGAGATTAAAAAAGCCATCGAAGAGACCCGACGATCAGAAGGGAAGGAAAGGGTTTCCCTGATCGTCTGTTTTCCTCAAACGCTTCAACCAGAACCGATCCTTCGGAAAATGGATCTGTTTATCCGTCATGCCAGGGCGACCGGTTGGTTAAAAAATGTCCAGACCCTTCAGGGATCAGGATTTATTGGCTTGGATGCCCTCATCCATGGATCGGACGGACAGATCTTGGAATTTCTGGATCGCTTTGTCCGGGAAAGACTCCGTATGTCAGAGTTTCATCCAGATGTCTGGTCTCCCCTGGTCATCCGCAATCCGGAAGAAACTGAACAGAAATTGTTGGCCGGGGCCGGGGAAAAATACAGTTACGCTGAATTGGACCGCTTCACCAACCTTATCCGTCGAACCTTGCAAACCGTACCTCAGGTCTCCAAAGTCTCCCTGGTCGGTCTGATCAAAGAAAGAGTGTACCTGGATTATTCTCAGCAGCGGTTGGCGGCGTACGGATTTAAGGTCTCCAACCTCGATGATGTCCTCGGGGCCCGGAATATCACCCTCCCCGGAGGAATCCTTGAGACCGGTTCCAGAAATCTGACCATCGATCCTTCTGGAGAGTTCAAGGGGGAAAAAGAACTGGGGCAGGTCGTAGTGGCCGTGGGAGACACGGGTCAGCCGGTCTACCTCAAAGATCTGGTGGAAATCAGCCGGGATTATGACTCCTTTCCCAGCCTGCTCAATTTTTATACCTGGAAAAATCCCCAAGGCAAGTGGCAGCGCACCCGGGCCATCACCATGGCGATTCAAATGCGGCCTGGAGAGAAAATCGATCAGTTCGGGAAGATGGTTGATCGGGCCTTGGCCGGCTTGGGTCTGCAAGTGCCCACAGACCTGATCCTGGCCCGGACCTCGGATCAACCTCTCCAGGTCAAAGAGAGTGTTAATCTTTTTATGAAGAGTCTTTATGAGGCCATTTTTTTGGTGGTCCTGATCGCCTTGATCGGATTTCGAGAATGGCGTTCGGCCATGCTGATGGCCATTTCAATCCCCTTGACCCTGGCCATGACCTTCGGTCTGATGCATCTCTTGGGCATTGACCTCCAGCAAGTTTCCATTGCCTCCCTGATCATCGCCTTGGGTCTCCTGGTCGATGATCCGGTGGTGGCCGGAGACGCCATTAAACGGGAGCTGGGCAATGGGCATCCTCCGTTAGTGGCGGCCTGGCTCGGCCCGACCAAACTGGCCACGGCCATTCTTTTTGCCACCATTACCAATATCGTTGCCTACTTGCCCTTGCTGACCCTTTCCGGAGATACCCGTCGCTTTCTTTACAGCCTCCCGGTGGTCCTGAGTTGCTCTCTGATCGCTTCCCGAATAGTCTCCATGACCTTCATCCCTCTGTTGGGATATTATTTGTTGCGTTTGGGAAAAAGAAAGGAACTTACCATTGAGGAACAACGCCGTCAGGGGTTTGGGGCCGCCTATTATAACTTAGGCCTTTGGTCCCTGGAACATCGTTGGAAGGTCATGGTCTTCTCTCTGATTATCCTGGCCGTGGGAGCGTTTTTCTTGGTCAATCTAAAGACTCAATTTTTCCCCAAAGACCTTTCCTATCTTTCTTATGTGGATATCTGGCTGCCGGAAAATTCTTCTCTCGAGGCCACCTATGACATATCCCGGAAAGTCGAAAACCTTATCCAGACCCATGCCGCTGATTATGGGCGACTCCATAAAGATAAAAAGGGTAAGCCTCAAGATCTTCTGGCCTCTTTGACCAGTTTCATCGGGGGAGGTGGTCCTCGTTTCTGGTTTTCCGTATCACCGGAACAAGAGCAGACTAATTATGCCCAGACCATCATACAAGTTAAAAACAGCCACGACACACCTCACTTTATCTCCTCGTTACAGAAGACTCTCTCGGCGGCCGTACCCGGGGCCCGGATTGATGCCCGCCAGTTAGAAACCGGTTCGGTGGTCGGCATCCCGATTCAGATCCGGATTTCGGGCCCGGACTTATCAATCTTACGCCGGCTGGCGGAAGGGCTGAAGGAGGTCTTTCGGTCCCTTCCCCTGGCCGACCGGGTCAGGGATGACTGGGGAGCCGAGAGTTTTGTGGTCAAACTCCAGGTCGATTCCGACCGGGCGAACCTTTCCGGGATCTCTAATATGGATGTGGCCGCCTCTTCCGCCGCCGGAATAAACGGCCATCAAGTGACGGTGCTCAGACAGGGGGATCAGCAGATCCCCGTATTGGCCCGGCTTCGGATGGAAGACCGGGCTCAGTTGGCCGATCTGCAGAATCTTTATGTCTATTCTCAACAAGGGCCTCAGAAGGTTCCATTAGCCCATGTCTCGAAAATTGCCTATGAGTTGGAAACAGGGAAAATCCGGCATCGAAATCAATTCCGGACCATTACGATTGGCGCTTTTCCGGTTCCCGGGGTTTTATCTTCGGAGGTCTTGGAAATGGCCCGACCTAAATTGGCGACCTTTGAAAAACGCTTGCCTCCGGGTTATAACTTGATCATCGGCGGTGAAGAGGAGGAACAGAGCAAGGGATTCCAGGAGATGGCTATTGTCATGGTCATCTCCATCGGCTTGATCTTTCTGGCCTTAGTCTTTCAATTCAAGAGCCTTGTCAAACCTTTTATCGTCTTTGCCGCCATCCCCTACGGGGTAGTCGGATCTTTAGCCGCCCTCTGGCTGATGGGGACAACCTTTGACTTCATGGCCTTTCTGGGTATTGCCAGTCTGATCGGAGTCATTGTCAGCCATATTATTGTCCTGTTTGATTTTGTGGAGGAAATGCACGCTCAAGGCAAACCGTTTCAACAGGCGGTCCTCGATGCCGGCATAGCCCGTCTTCGTCCGGTCTTTATTACCGTTGGGGCCACAGTCCTGGGATTAGTCCCTTTAGCCCTTCATGGCGGCCCCCTATGGGAGCCTTTATGTTACACCCAGATCGGTGGCCTGCTGGTAGCCAATTTCATCACCAAACTACTGGTTCCTTCCGTCTACGCCATTTGTGTATTGGATTTAAAGATAATCAAGTGGGACGACTCAAAAGCTTCGGGGTAAACCCTTCTATGCAACTTAGGCTTACCAAAGAAGATATCATCCTTTTTCCCTTAAGGAGAAGATTATGAAAAAGACCATGTTCTTCATCATTACCCTCTTATTCCTTCTCTTGGCCTCAGGAATTCTTCCGGCCCAGGAAAGACAGATCTCCACCCAAAAAGATCAACAGGAACTGGAAGTGACTATTTACAACAGCAATCTCGGATTGGTCAAAGATCAACGGCTGGTGAAGTTGGGGAGCGGCCTCCAGGAACTGCAATTTATGGATGTGGCGGCTCAGATCATTCCCACCAGCGTGAGTATTAAATCCCTGACAGGAACTAATCCATTCCTCATCTTGGAGCAGAATTATGAATACGACCTGTTAAGCCCTAGGAAACTCCTGGACAAATATGTCGGCAAGGAAGTCAAGCTCTTTAGCAAGAATCCCTATTCCGAGCGGGAAGAAATGGTCTCGGCCACCTTGTTGGCCAACAACGAAAACCAGCCGGTCTTTCAGATCGGCCGGGATGTTACTTTCAATCATCCAGGCCGCATATTATTTCCCGAAATACCCAAAGATCTTATCTCCAAACCGACCCTGATTTGGTTGTTGAACAATCAGACCACTACCCCTCAAACCATCGAAGCCCTTTATTTGACCAACGGCCTCAACTGGAAATCGGATTATGTCCTGGTCCTTAATGAGCATGATTCCCAGGCCGGCCTCTCGGGCTGGGTGACCATCGACAATAAAAGCGGGGCCCCTTATCACAATACCAGACTCAAATTGGTGGCCGGAGATATCCATCGGGTTAAGGAAGAGGTCCTCAGACCTAAAAAACTTATGGCCGCTGCCAGGGAGGCGCCGGCCCCTCAGTTTAAGGAGGATTCCTTATTCGAATATCATATCTATACCTTGGAGCGGAAAACAACCCTCAAGGAAAATCAGACCAAGCAAATCAGTCTTCTCAATGTCCAGCAGATTCCGGTCAAGAAGGAATATATCTATCAGGGGTCCCAGTATTATTACCGCAGTAAACAGGGGGAGATGCTTTCCAATCAGAAGATCGGTGTGTTTATTCAGCTGACTAACTCCAAAGAAAACCAGTTAGGAATGCCTCTGCCCAAGGGAACGGTCAGGGCCTATAAACGGGACGGGGAGGGCAGCCTCCAGTTAGTCGGCGAGGATTCGATCGATCACACCCCCAAGAACGAAAAGATCAGGCTGAAACTGGGAGAGGCCTTTGATCTAAAGGCCGAAAGAAAGCAGATGAGCTGGGAAAAATTGGCCTCCGACACCTATGAGTCGGCCTATGAAATTTCCCTGCGGAACCATAAGAAAGAGGATGTGGTCATCCGGGTGATCGAGCCTTTACCCGGGGATTGGAAAGTCCTGGAAAACTCGCACCCCTTTACAAAATTGGATGCCTCCACTCTTGCTTTTGATGTGCCGGTTCCCAAGGACCAGGAAAAAAAATTAACCTACCGGGTCAGGGTGCGATTTTAAGATCCCGACCCGCTTACTTCTCCAAAAGCTCTTAAGCCTTGGCCGAGATATCGAGGACCTTGACCGGACCGGCTGGGACTGACCAGGCATGATGGGCCCCGGCAGGGATTACATATCCTTGGCCGGGGCCTAAGGATTGGGTCTCTCCGGCTATGGTCAGTTGGAAAAACCCTTCTAAAACCATGCCCACCTGTTCATAAGGATGCGCATGGCCGCTATCCGCCTTCCCCGCTTCAATGGTCATGACCGCCACAACCAGGTGTTGGCCTTGGTGAGCCCAACTTTTCACCCCCGGTCGAAAATCCTTAAGTTCCAAAGTAGACAGGTCGATAAAAGGCATGAATCCTCCTTGATCCGCAAGAGGTTATAAACGGTTAACCGGGATCCGGGCCAGGATTTCCTCCCATTGGTCATCCAAAAGATGTGAAAAGTCTTCAAGATTATACGAACGCCCGCACCGCGGGCACTTTAGGCAGATCCTCTTTCAGGTTTTCTGAAAGGTTAAGGGCTGATGACAATTGGGGCAAGAGATTTGGGACATGGCTTTTAATTTCAGCTTAAGCCGATTTCTTTATCGGTTAAATAACAAGCCGGGTCCGGAGCCCAAAGATCGCCTGCTGCGGCCTCGGCCCGGACCCGGAAATTTCCCCCACAGATCTCCAGCCAGCGGCAGTCGGCGCAGCGGCCGGTGACATACTGTTTTTTATCTTTAAGTTTGGCCATCAGCGGATTAGACAGGTCCTCCCAGATTTCACTGAAGGGCCGCTGATGCACATTTCCAAAAGAATAATGCCGCCAGAATTGATCGGCATGAACCTGGCCATCCCAGCTGACGCAGCCGATACCCCGGCCGGAACTGTTCCCCTCGTTCATCTTTAACAGGTCCAGAACTTCGGAGGCCCTTGAGGAGCCTTCTTTCAATAATCGCAGGTATACGTAAGGCCCATCGGCATGATTGTCTACGGTAAGCACTTCTTTTTCCTGACCGGCAGCAAAACAGTCTTTAGTCCGATCGATGATCAGATCAACGATATTCCGGGTCTCTTGATGATCCAGATCTTCTTGAATCAACTGGGAACCCCGTCCGGCATAAACCAGGTGATAAAAACAGACCCTGGGGATGTCTTCGATTTGCAGGAGATCAAAGATGGGTGAGACCTGATCACTGTTCAAACGGTTGATGGTAAAGCGCAGCCCCACCTTGATCCCCGCCTCCCGGCAGTTCCGAATGCCGGTTAAGGCCTGCTCAAAGGCCCCGGAAACCCCTCGGAACCGATCATTGACTTCGGTCAAACCGTCCAGACTTATGCCCACATACGACAGGCCGATAGCCTTGAGGGTTTTGGCCAGTTCAGGGGTAATCAATGTCCCATTGGTGGAGATAACCGCCCGCATGCCCTTGGACACGGCATATTCGGCCAGTTCGGGCAGATCAGGGCGCAGGAGCGGTTCCCCTCCGGAAAAAAGAATCACCGGCACCCCAAAGGAACTTAAATCATCCAGGAGAACCTTTCCCTCGGAGGTAGTCAGTTCATCCTTTGTTTTTTGGCTTAAGGCTTGGGCATAACAATGGCGGCATCTCAGATTGCATTGCCGGGTCATATTCCAGACCACCACGGGTTTTTTGTCCTGAGAAAACTGGAGAAGGTGAGAGGGCAACTGATCGGAACGTCGATGATAGCGCAAGGCATCAGAAGGCTCAACGGTTCCCATATAGAGTTTTGAAATGCCGATCATCGCTGTATACCCTTTTTTGAGTTAATGGTTAAGAGGGGAACAATCCTAGATATCGGTACCACCGGTGTTCTTCTTCAAAGGTTAGGTCTGGGCAGCCTTTGATTCTCCGTCCCGGTAATAGGTTCGAAGCAGTTTTTGGATATATCCTTCAGGATGGCGAATAGCTTCCGGTGTAATGACAAACCGAGCCATTCCGGTTTTTTCCTGGACCAGTTTAAATCCAAACTCAAAATCTTTAGATAAGCCTTCACAGATAGACCAGACGCTCACCTTAGAGTCCAGAGCCTTTTGCAGAACGGCATCGATTCCTTCTTCGGAAAACTTGAGGCTAATCCCGATCCGCTCAAAAAAACGCAGTTCATATTCCTGGACCTGATGAACCATCTTCCAGACTTCCTCATGAGCCTGAGGAAGATCCTGAACCAATTCCAGAGAACGGCGGGCGATTAGCTCACCCCGAAAATCCGTTAACGGACTATTATATTTTCCGCTCAATTCAGCGGTCTTTTCTTTAATCCTTTCCTTAAGGACCTCGATCTCTTTATCCCAGGCTGCTTGAAAACGATTTGAATAAACGGGATTCTCCGGATCATTCAGAAACACTTCAATCTCTTTTTGAGGATCTTGGACAACCTCCGGAGTAACCAAAAACCGCGGGATCTTCAGAGAAGGCAATTTCTTCTCAAATTTAATCAGGGCCTTTTCGACCACACTGACCAGTCCCCTAGCCCCGGTCTTTTCTTCAAAAGCCTTCAGGGCTAAAAGACGCAGGGCGTCCTCTTCAAAGAGAATATCAATCCCATAGGACTTAAAATCCCTTTTCTTACTCCGAATAATCGGATTGTTCGGGTTCTTCAAGATCTGGAAGAGATCCTCCTGAGATAATTCTTCCAGGACCACCGTCACGGGCAATCGTCCGACAAACTCCGATTCAAAGCCATAGGAAATCAGGTCTTCGGCCTTAACCTGAGGTAAGAATTTTTGAGTCTGTTTTTTGGATTTAAGGGATGACCGGAATCCTATCCCCTGTTCTTGGACCCTTTTTTGGATAATCTTATCCAGGTGATTGAAGGCCCCACTGACAATAAAAAGGATATTCCTGGTATTAACGGTTCTTTTCTCCTTTTTGCCGCTTTTTCTAAAATTTTCTATGGCCTGCAACTGGGAAATGGGGTCATGGGGCACCCGTAGGTCTACTTCGGTTTCCTCCATCGGTTTAAGCAAGGCCCTTTGAACCCCGGTGCGGGAGACATCCGGGCCGATCAAATTATTGCTGGAAGCGATTTTGTCAATTTCATCTATATACACGATCCCATATTGGGCCAGCTCGATATCATCGTTGGCCTCATAGACCAAATCCCGGATCAGGTCCTCAACATCCCCTCCTACGTAGCCTGTTTCACTAAATTTAGTGGCATCTCCTTTGACAAAAGGGACCCCCAGCTTTTTGGCTATTAATTTAATCAGATAGGTCTTTCCTGCCCCGGTCGGTCCAAGCATAATAATATTGTTTTTGATCATCCCCACAGAATGGGAATCGGCCATCTTTTCCTGCTGTTCCCAATATTTGATACGGTTGAAATGGGTGCATATTTTTGTGGCCAAAACGGCCTTGGCCTCATCTTGGCAGATAACGTATTCATTCAGATAGGCTTCCAACTCTTCCGGTTTTAAATTAAAATCAATCTTTGAACCTATTCCCTTAGGTTCTTTCGGGGGGACTTGGGTCTCCTGACTTTCTCCCTTAGGGAAGACAAAGGGGGTGATGATCTTCACCCGATCCCCATATTTTCTGGAGAGATAGTCGCTCAATTCCCTCTCCAGTTCTTTCTGGGTTGGGAGTTCCTGTTTTATTTTTTGGGAAAAACCATTTTCCTTCTCAGAAAATTCATTCATACATCCTCGGCCTTAATTTTGAAATTTATTGTTGACCTCTATTCTCCTTCAGGTCTACCGAAGTCGAATAACGTCATCCTTCTCATCAGTTACCTATGAATATAATGCATACCCCGGACCTTTTCAACTCCCTTCTCTTTAAAAGGCCGTTTCCTGGGAAAATCGCCTCCCGGCCCTTTGGGAGAAAAGGTCTTTGGGCTAAGGTCTTCACCTTTTCCAACAGAAAATCCAAGAAGGAAATTTGCCAATTTCTCCTCTTCAATCCCGGTTTCCTCAGATCAATTTCCCTTTCCGGGGAAAGATTGGATAAATTTTAAGAATTTCCAGCGCTAACCCCATTTTTTTCCTTGACAATCAGTGAATTTTCCTTATAGTTGAACGAAAGTGGGGAATTGTGGGGAAATGTGTAGTAATAAGACCTAAAAACTGGAGGGAAAAGTGTTTCGAGGACGGTCCACCCATTTAATTGATCTAAAAGGCCGGATAAGTATTCCGACTCGATTCCGGGACCTTTTAAAATCCAACGGGGATCCCCGTCTTATCCTAACCAATTGGGAGCAGTGTTTGGCGGCCTTTCCCTTAAAAGAATGGGAAGAGGTTGAAGCCAAAATGGGGGAACTCTCTCTGGTTGATAGGGATATTCGTTCTTTTAAACGGTTCTTCTTCTCCGGAGCTTGCGAATGCAGTTTAGATAGTCAAGGTCGCATTTTGATTCCCCCGGACCTGCGTGAATACGCCAACTTAAAGAAAGAGGTCATTCTGGCTGGCCAGCTCAAATATTTTGAGGTCTGGGACAAAACAAAATTTGAAGAAGAGTTGGCCAAAAATATAAATAACTTGCCCATCTTAGAAGACAAATTAGCCTCTTTGGGCCTTTAGGGAGTCACGGCATCGACTATCCATCAACCCATAATGGTTCAGGAGATAATTCAATATCTCCGATGCAGTCAGGGAGGACTGTTTGTCGATGGGACCTTGGGAACCGGAGGCCATACCCAGGCGATTTTCGAAAGCAGTCCGCCAACAACGCAGGTCATCGGGATAGACCGAGACCCGGAAAGTTTAGGTATAGCCCAAGAACGATTAAAACCCTTTTCGTCCCGGCTCCGTCTGATTCAGGGGAGATTTGGAGACCTCAAAGAACATCTCTCCACCTTGGGTATACGGACCGTTGATGGTATTGTCCTTGATCTGGGTTTTTCATCTTTTCAAATAGAAAGTCCCGGGCGGGGGTTCAGCTTTCAACAGGAGGGTCCATTGGATATGAGGATGGATCAGACCCAGGGGATCAGTGCCCAGGACTGGCTATCCCAGACCAACGAAAAAGAATTGCAGCAGGTGCTGGCCGAATATGGAGAAGAAAAATGGGCCAAACGAATCGCCAGAAAAATAATTTCTGTGCAAAGCCAACGCCCTATTCAGAGCACACGGGAATTGGCTGAGTTGATTGCCCGATCGGTTCCCGGAAGGTCCTCCCGGGTTCGAATCCATCCGGCCACTCGGGCCTTTCAAGCCTTGCGGATCCGGATTAATGATGAACTGACTCAACTGAGAAGTTTTCTGGAAAGTTTTCTCGAGACCTTGACCATCAGAGGGAGGGTCTGTTTGATCTCTTATCATTCGTTGGAAGATCGGTTGATCAAGCAGACCTTTTTAAGATTGGAACGAGGAGAGGTTGATCCCCTGGGAATCACCCGGCCTTTTTTTCCTCAAGGCCAACCATTTTTTAAACGGGTGACTTCCAAACCGATTGTTCCTTCAACAGAAGAAATAAAACGGAACCCTCGCTCCAGGGGGGCCAAATTACGGGTGGGAGAACGGAGAGGAGAGGTCTCTTGAACACCTCCATTAAACCCCAACCCCATTCCAGGAAAAAAAGACCCAAAGAAAAAGAGCCTTGGGGTCCGGTTAAATGGCTGATTATCCTGCTGGCTTTTTTTGTGCCCGGTGTTTTGGCCTATATCTGGCTCCATGTTCAGACGGTCCAATTCAGTTATGATATCGGCACGGCCCAAAAGCAAAAAAAGGAACTGCTGGAAACCAATAAAAAACTCCGGATCCAGCTGGCCAATTTGAAATCTCCAGAAAGGATCGAGCGAATCGCCTTGACTCAACTGGGCCTGAAGCCTCCGGAAAAGGGACAGATAGAAATTCTTAAATGATAGAACCGGAATTCAAATGGATTCGTTTTCGTTTGTTTTGGGTCTTTGGACTCTGCGGCCTTCTCTTTGTCCTGATCCTCAGTCGGGCCGTTCAGCTCCAATTATGGCAGGGCAACAAGCTGGCCAGAATTGCCAAGAGCGAGATAGAAAAAACCATCCCCCGGTCTCATAAACGAGGAGTCATTTCTGACCGAAATCGGTTCGAGTTGGCCATGACCATTGAAATGGAATCTATTTTTGCCCAACCCAAAGAGATTAAAAATATCCAAGAGGTCTCGGGTCACTTGGGTCCTCTACTCTCTCTGGATCGGAAGCGCCTGGCCGGCTTACTTAATCCATCCAAACCTTTTGTCTTTTTAAAGCGTAGGGCTACTCCCGATGAATGCGAGGCCATCCGGGCTCAGGGAGTCGAAGGCATCGCCTTTGTCAAAGAAGCCCAGCGGTTTTATCCCTACATGGATTTGGCCAGTCATGTTCTCGGATTCGTCGGAACAGATCCCAATGGCTTAGAAGGGCTGGAAAGACAATACAATTCATATCTTAAGAGTCCTTATCTTTATGAACCGAGCATACGGGACGCCTTGGGACGGGCCTTGTATTTAAACGGGATGGAATCGATTCAGGAAAATGAAGGGCTCAGTCTGGTCTTAACGATAGATAAAAACATCCAATATTTAGCGGAAAAAGAATTAAAAAAAGGGGTGCTCAAAACCCAAGCCAAGGGCGGTATGGCCATTGTCCTCGACCCGAAAACCGGAGAGATCCTGGCCCTGGCCAACTATCCTTCTTACAATTTGAATGCCTTTCAAAACGCCCCTACAGCCTCCCGAAGAAACCAGGCCATCACCGACACCTTTGAGCCCGGATCGACCTTCAAAACGTTTTTAATGGCTGCGGCTTTGGAGGAAAAAAAATTTACCATTAATGACATGATTTTTTGTGAGAACGGGGCCTATCGGGTGGCAAATCATATCATTCATGATGTCCACCCCCATGGCTGGCTTTCTTTTCAGGATGTTCTCAAGGTTTCCAGCAATATTGGAGCGGCCAAAATAGGGAAAAAATTAGGGGCCAAGACTTTCTATAGCTATATAAAAAATTTTGGCTTTGGAAAAGAAACCGGTCTGGATCTGCCCGGGGAAGTAAACGGATTGGTCTGGCCTCATCATCGTTGGGGGGAAGTTATGGCCTCCAATATCTCTTTTGGCCAAGGTATAAGCGTGACCGGGATTCAATTGGCCAGCGCCTTGGGGGCCATTGCCAACGAAGGCCGCCTGATGAAACCCTTTGTGGTGAAGCAGATTTTGGATCAAAAAGGGCACCCTGTTAAACAATTTTCTCCTCATTCGGTCCGTCAGGTGCTCTCCCCGGAAACAGCCCAGCAAATGTGCGCCCTCTTGGGTCGAGTAACCGAACCCGGCGGAACAGCCCTCCAGGCGGCCATTGACGGGGTTCAGGTTGGAGGAAAGACCGGTACGGCCCAAAAGGTCGCCCCGGAAACCAAGCATTATGCCGCCGGGAAATATGTGGCAACTTTCATGGGTTTTGTCCCGGTCGAATCCCCGGCCTTAGTCATTTTGGTGGTAGTTGATGAGCCCAAAGGGGTCCATTATGGAGGAGTAGTATCCGCCCCGATTTTTAAGGGGATCGCTGAAAACACCCTATCCATCATTGGGATAAGACGACCGGCTCAGATTGGGCCTCACCCAACTCCTCAAGAAAAGCCGGACATGACCCCCTGGATTATGGTCCAGAAAGCCAAGGAGGAAGAACGTGCCCTAGCCGCGGACCTCAAAAATAAACGCATCATGCCGGATGTCCGGGGAATGAGCATGAGAAAGGTCGTCGAACTGTTAAAAGAGTATGAAATGCCCGTTGATCTGTTGGGCAGCGGCAAGGCTGTTTCTCAACATCCCTTACCGGGAACGGTTTTGAGCCAGAAAACCCGTTGTCAAATCCAATTTCAACCGGTTCTCTAAAGCATCGGTCCTTCGTGGAAATGGGTTAGACTATTATCAGTTTTAGAAAGGTTTATTTGCAGCTAAGAGAGTTATTAAAAGTTTTGCCTGAGGCCAAAGTAGAAGGGAATAGGGACCTGGAGGTCACCCATTTGGCCTATGACTCCAGAAAGGTTGCGGAAAAAGGATTATTCACAGCCATATTCGGGCATAAAACCGATGGGCATCGTTTTATTGACCAGGCTATTCGGAATGGGGCTCAGGTCATCGTGACGGAGAAAGGGGAATACACGGTTCCTTCTTCGATCACCCAAATCAAGGTCAAAAACAGTCGGCAAGCCCTTTCGCGGTTATCGGCCTGTTTTTTCGGCTATCCGGCTTCCAGACTCTATTTGATCGGTATTACCGGCACGAGCGGAAAAACGACCACATCTTATCTGGTCGAATCTCTTTTAAGATCTGCCGGTTTTTCAGTAGGTGTCTTGGGAACGGTTTCGTATCGATGGGATTCCAAGATCCAGCCGGCCCCGGTAACGACCCCTGAATCACTGGACCTGCAGGGCCTGCTGGCTCAAATGGTCCATGAAGGGGTCACCCATGTGGTCATGGAAGTTTCCTCCCACGCCCTGGATCAAGGCAGGCTGGGCGAAATGGTGTTTGATCAGGTGGTCTTTACCAACTTATCGCAGGACCACTTGGATTATCATCAGGATTTGGAAGTTTATTTTCAAGCCAAGGCCAGGCTGTTTCGACAGCATCTCAAACCCAATGGCCTCGGTCTGGCCGTCATTAATCGGGATGACCCCTATGGTCAACGAATTTGGGAGGAATTGGACGGTCCCAAACAAGGTTTCGGAATAGAATCCAAGGTGGCCTATAGTCCTGTTGAAATCGATTCGGACCTGAAGGGGATTCGGGGAACGATCCAGACTCCTCAGGGGGTTTATACCCTTAGATCATCCCTGATCGGCGGCTATAATCTCTATAATCTGCTGGCCGCTTGGGCCATTGGAGAAGGAATTCCCCTAGGGGAAGAGATCATCAAAAAGGGCATCGAGTCGATGACCGCTGTCCCAGGCCGAATGGAATCGGTCTTAAATGACAAAGGGCTGACCATCCTGGTTGATTACTCTCATAAACCGGAGGCCCTGCGGTTTGCCTTGTCGTCTTTGAAGGGCTATGGCCGGGGAAGAATCCTGACTGTCTTCGGCTGTGGTGGCGATCGGGATCAACAGAAACGTCCCTTAATGGGCCGGATTGCCGGGGAATTAAGTCACATTACCGTAATCACCTCCGACAATCCCAGATCTGAGGATCCTCTGAAGATTATCAGGGAAATTGAGCAGGGGATTAAGGCTCAAGGGCTGCCTTATGTTGAGCCTGAGGGGTTAGAAAAACTCCCTAAGGCCCCGGGTTATACGATTCAGCCTGATCGTCGAAAGGCCATCGCCCTGGCTATTGGATTGGCCCAGTCAGGGGATGTCGTTTTGATCGCCGGGAAGGGGCATGAAACCTATCAAATTCTGGGAAATGAAACGATTCATTTTGATGACCGGGAAGAGGCCGGCAAGGCCTTAGAGGCTTTGGATGTTCAACACTGAAATGGTAAGTTGGCCGGAACTGATTGCCGGTGTGCACGGTCAGGTGATCCAGGGTCATCTGGATCACCCGGTCAAGGGGATTTCCACTGACACCAGGACCCTGCATAGCGACGATCTGTTCGTGGCCTTGAAAGGCCCCCATTTTGACGGCCATCACTTTGTCCTTCAGGCTTTCGAGAAAGGAGCCGCCGGCGTTCTGGTTTCCGAGGCGTTGTCCTCCGGGCTGATACCGGCAGGCAAAATTGTTATCCAGGTCGAAAACACCCTAACGGCCCTCGGCGATTTGTCGGCCCTCTGGCGGCGGAAGTTTCCCGTGACCTTAATTGGGATCTCCGGCAGTAACGGGAAGACCACCACCAAAGAGATGTTAACCTCCATCTTACAATTGGAAGGGCCGACCTTAAAAAATCCAGGCAATCTGAACAACTGGATCGGTTTGCCGTTGAGCCTTTTTTCTTTAAATGCCGAGCATCGCTTTGCCGTCATGGAAATGGGCATGAACCACTTTGGGGAAATCAGCCGCCTCTGTCAGATAGCCAAGCCGGATGTAGGGCTCTTAACCAATATCGGCCCGGCCCACCTGGAAGGCTTGGGATCCATAGAGGCCATAGCCCAGGCCAAAGGGGAACTGTTTAAAGCCCTGGAACCCCACAACTGGGCAGTAGTCAATGCCGATGATCCTCGGATTCGTGAACAGGCCCTTTCCTGTCGAGCTAAAAAGATGACCTTTGGTTTGGATCCGGAGGCCGCGGTCAGGGCCGATCAATTGTCCATGACTCCCCAGGGCCTTGCCTTTACTCTTTATTTTGAGGGAAAGGAAGAAGAACTTCTTATCCCCATTCCAGGAGCTCATAATATCAGTAATGCCTTAGGGGCTGCTGGTGCCGCCCTCTCACTCGGCCTACCCCTAGAAAAAGTTCGACAAGGTTTGAACCGCTTTAAACTTCCCGACCATCGCCTGCAATTTAAGAGGGGACTAAAGGGCATTACGTTGATTGATGACACCTATAACGCCAACCCGGCTTCCCTTAAAGCGGCCTTGTCTTTCTTTCAATCCTTCAGACAGGGGAAAAGGGGAGGTTTGATCTTAGGGGATATGCTCGAACTGGGGACCCAGTCCCGGCAAGCCCACCGGGAAATCGGCGAACACATCGGTAAGATGGGGCTAACCTTTCTTATGGGCCTAGGTCCCTTTACGCAGGAATTAATCTTCGAGGCTCAAAAAGGAATTCAGCCTCCTCAAAAGACGTTTTGGGCTGAGCGTCACGGGGAGTTGATCGAACAGGCGCTTCAGACCATCCAGCAGGGAGATGTTCTCTTAGTAAAAGGGTCCCACGGGATGAATATGGAAATCGTTGTCAAGGCCTTGGAGGATCAAGGATAAGCCATGCTTTATCATCTGTTATATGCCTTACATGACCAGATCTCCTTCTTCAATGTCTTCCGGTATATTACTCTCAGAACGATTTATTCCACCCTGACGGCCTTGTTGATCACTTTTTTGCTGGGACCCTATGTCATCCGGCTGCTGACCAAGCATCAAATCGGGCAATATATCCGAGAGGAAGGACCGGCTTCCCATTACAGCAAAAAAGGGACCCCCACCATGGGGGGTGTGCTGATCCTTTTTGCCGTCTTTGCGGCCACCCTTTCTTGGGCCGATTTGACCAATGCCTATGTCTGGCTGGTCCTCTTGGTTACCCTTTGTTTTGGAGGAATCGGCTTTTTGGATGACTACCTGATGTTAATCAAAAAGAAAAACAAAGGATTGAGCGCCCGGTCCAAATTCATTCTCCAGATCCTAATCGCCCTGATCCCGGCCATCTATCTCTATTTGAATTTTAAATACAACACCCGATTAAATATCCCTTTTTTTAAAACCATGACCCCGGACCTTTTTTGGGGATATATCTTTTTAGCCTTATTTATCATCGTCGGTACATCCAATGCCGTCAACCTGACCGATGGATTGGACGGTCTGGCAATCGGCCCGGCAACCATTGCCTTCGGGACCTTCCTGTTGCTCAGTTATCTGAGCGGCAATCTGAAGATCGCCAATTATCTCCAGATTCCTTATGTCCCCGGTTCGGGCGAGCTGGCTGTTTTTTGCGGGGCCATGGTCGGAGCCGGAATGGGCTTCCTTTGGTTTAATGCCTATCCGGCGCAGCTTTTTATGGGAGATGTGGGCGCCCTTTCTTTGGGGGCGGCCTTGGGGACCGTTGCCGTCATTACCAAGAATGAAATCTTGTTGATTATTATCGGAGGAATTTTTGTCGTCGAGGCCTTATCGGTTATCTTTCAAGTGGGCTATTTCAAGATGACCCAGGGAAAACGGATCTTCCGAATGGCTCCTTTACATCATCATTTTGAATTGCAGGGGTGGCCGGAGCCAAAAATAATCGTCCGTTTCTGGATTATTGCGGTGATCTTAAGTTTGTTATCGCTTAGCACCTTAAAACTCAGATAGGGGATTTTTTGGATCTTCAAGGTAAAAAAATTTTAGTGGTCGGGTTGGGGAAGACGGGGATGACTTTGGTCTCCTATTTCTTAAGCCAAGGGGCTTTGGTTAGGATCTCGGATTCCAGACCACTTCCTGAAATAGAAGAATTAGTTTCTCCCTTAAAAAGGAGCGGACCTCCTTTGATCCTCGAAGGATGGGGACACCGTATCCCTTTTTTCCTGGAAGCCGATATGGTCGTGGTCAGCCCTGGAATTCCTTTGGACCTGCCGGCCTTGCAGGCCATCGAAAAAAAAGGGATTCCCATCATAGGGGAAGTGGAGATCTTTGCCCGTTTAGTCCAGACACCGGTTGTGGCCGTTACCGGGACAAACGGTAAGACCACCACCACGGCCTTGCTCAACGAGATGCTGGTCAACTCGGGGAAAAAGACTTTTCTGGGAGGCAATATTGGCCGCCCTTTAATGGACTATGTCCTTAAAAATGAACAGACCGAAATCATTGTGGCCGAAATCAGCAGTTTCCAATTGGATACGACCACAAGTTTCTCACCACAGGTGGGGCTCCTCTTGAATATCACCGAAGATCATCTGGATCGTTATTCCGACTACCAGGCCTATATCAATTCCAAGGCCAGCCTCTTTCGCAATCAGGGAGAGAAGAACCAGGCCGTTTTGAACTGGGATGACCCGGTGGTCCGCTCCATCAGCGGAAAGCTGACTGGTCCGGTTTATTTTTTTAGTCGCACTAGGAATCTCGATCAAGGGGCTTATCTCGACCAAAACCAGGTCGTCGTTGGATTTGAATCTCATCGAGAGGTTTACGATCTCAAAGGCTTCCTCCTTCCCGGCGTTCACAATCAGGAGAATGCCCTGGCGGCCATCTTGGGGGCCCGTCTGATGGGGGCCACACCTGCGGCCATCTCACAAACGCTGTTAACCTTTAGAGGGTTCGGGCATCGCGTCCAATTCATTGGCGCGATTCAAGGGGTCCAATTTTTTGATGATTCCAAGGCCACGAATGTGGGAGCCGTCATCAAGGCCCTGGAAGGATTCACCAAGCCCATACTCTTGATCGCCGGCGGCCGTGACAAGGGAGGCGAATACACTCCTTTGAAGGAATTAATCCAAACTAAAGTCAAAGGATTAATCTTGATCGGGGAGGCCCGGGATAAGATGCAAGGGCAACTGGGCCATGTAACGAAAACCGCTTTGGCCGGCACCTTGGAAGAGGCTGTCGAACTGGCCTTTCAGCAAGCCGTGGCTGGGGATGTGATCCTCTTGTCCCCGGCCTGTTCGAGCTTCGATATGTTTCGGGATTATGGTCATCGGGGAGATGTTTTTCAAAAGGCTGTCCAGACCTTGGCAGAAGGACTCCCGGGAGGATTGGTAACCTGATGTTCCCTTTTTTCCAACGAAAAAAACAAACCGATTATTCGGAAAATTTCTGTCCTGAAAAAGTTAAAACCGATTTCAGCATCGACCCGGTCTGGTTGGGTGTAACCCTGGCCTTGGTTATTTTTGGGATTTGCATGGTCTATAGCGCCAGTTCTCAATTGGCCGCCCGGAAATATCACAACAGTTTCTATTTTGCCCAGAAACAGGTGGCCTTTGCCTTCTTTGGATTTCTGGCTATGATGGCCTTTCGTTTTATTCCTTACCAAAAATTTCAAAAATGGGCTTTTTGGCTCCTGGGCATTAGCTTCCTGACTTTAATTTTGGTCCTGATTCCGGGAATCGGTTCCAAGATGAACGGGGCTTACCGCTGGTTTCGCTTCGGCGGTATTTCCCTTCAACCGGCCGAATTTTCCAAATTGATCGTCGTCATTTTTTTAGCCTATTCCATGAGCCGGCATAAGGATCAGATGAAGGATTTAAAAAAGGGGTTCCTTTATCATATCGGATTTGTCGGGGGTTTTATCCTCCTCATCCTATTGGAACCGGACCTGGGAATGGCCATCACTCTGGTCTTGATCACCGGGATCATGTTGTTCGTTGGTGGGGTCAGGATGAAACATCTTGTCCTTTCTATCCTCCCCATGATTCCCCTGGCCTATTTACTGGTATGGAGGGTCCCCTACCGTCGGATGAGGGTCTTATCCTATCTGGATCCCTGGAAAGACCCCTTAGGCTCCGGGTTTCATCTCAAACACTCTTTTTTGGCCTTCGGCTCAGGAGGTCTGGGAGGACGGGGGATAGGTGGAAGTCAACAAAAACTGTTTTATTTGCCCGAACCCCATACCGATTTCATCTTCTCCATTGTCGGAGAGGAATTGGGTTTTATCGGGGTCTTCATCATAGCCGCCCTCTTTATGATTTTAATTATTAAATGTCTCAAGTTGGCTCTGAGGGTCCAAGACCGCTTCGGGCTCTATCTGGTAGTGGGGATTACCGTGATGATCGGCCTCCAGGCCTTTATCAATATGTTGGTGGTCATGGGACTTCTCCCCACCAAAGGGTTGACCCTGCCCTTCTTGAGTTATGGGGGGTCTTCGTTGTTATTGAATATGATCTGTGTTGGGATCCTGATGAACCTCACCGCCCAACACCATGGGGAAAAGGAGTGCGCGTCCTGATCGTCGGGGGTGGAACAGGAGGACATTTATTTCCGGCCATAGCCCTGGCCGAGGCCTTTAGAGATAGGGACCAAGAAAACCAGATCCGCTTTGTGGTTACGGAGCGGGCCCTGGATTCGCAGATATTGAGCGGCCGGGAGTTTTCTTTTCAAACGTTAAAAATGGCAGGGATCAAAGGGAAAGGGGTGATCGGCACGATAGGCTCTCTGGGTAAACTTCCTCGGGCCTTGGCTGCTTCCCTGAAAATGCTGAGGGATTATAGACCTGATATGGTGTTGGGAGTAGGAGGATATGTCTCCGGACCGGTTGTGCTGGGGGCCTGGTGGAAAGGATTACCCTGCGCTGTTCAAGAACAGAACTCGATCCCGGGGATAACCAATCGGTTACTGGGTAAGGTGGTCAACCGGGTATTTGGTGCCTTTAAAGAAAGTGAAGCCTATTTCCCCGGAAGAAAATTTCGTTTGACGGGTAATCCTATCCGTAAAGAACTCCGCAACGTGTCCGATCGAACGATCCCTGCTTCCGGCCCCCTGACCATTTTAATCCTGGGGGGAAGTCAAGGGGCTCACCGGATCAATCAGGTGGTTATAAAGGCCTTGGATGGGTTGAAACCTTTCAAAAAGGATCTTTCTTTTATTCATCAAACAGGAGAGAAAGATGCCCAGGAGGTTACTCGGGCCTATGAGGAAAAAGGGTTCCACCATCAGGTCCTGGCTTTTATCTCCGATATGGTCTGGGCCTATCAGCAGGCCGATTTGATTATCGGACGGGCCGGGGCCATGACCATATCGGAGATTACGGCCTTAGGCAAACCGAGCTGTTTGATCCCTTTTCCTTTTGCCGCCAATAATCATCAGGAACATAATGCCCGGGCCTTGTTTCAAGCCGGGGCGGCGGAGATGATCCTGGAAAAAGAATTGTCCTCGGACCTCTTGGTCAATCGAATTGGCAGTTGGCTCACCGACCGCGGACAATTAACCCGTATGAGTCTTCAGGCTAAATCATTAGGCCGCTGGCAGGCGGCGGCGGAGATCGTTGATTGTTGTTATGAACTCATTTCCAAGCCCCAAAAGGATGTTCATTAAATGTACCCCCGCTTTCAGCACATCCATTTCATAGGTATCGGCGGCATCGGCATGAGCGGGATTGCCGAGGTCTTGTTGAATCTCGGCTATCAGGTCAGCGGCTCGGACCTGCGAGAAACGGAGATCACCAGCCGTTTACAATCCTTAGGCGGGAAAATTTTCTTTGGGCATAAGGCTGAACACATTCAAGGGGCGGAAGTGGTCGTCACCTCTTCGGCCGTACGTCCCGATAACCCGGAAGTCCTGGCGGCCAGAGAGGCCCTCTTGCCGGTCATTCCCAGGGCCGAGATGTTGGCCGAACTTATGCGACTCAAATATGGGATTGCCGTCGCCGGGGCCCATGGCAAAACCACAACGACTTCCATGGTAGCCCATGTCCTGGCTCATGGAGGACTCGATCCGACCGTGGTCATCGGGGGCCGGCTCAACAGTTGGGGGACCAATGCCCGTCTAGGACAAGGGGCCTTTCTGGTCGCTGAGGCCGATGAGAGCGACGGATCTTTCCTCCACCTTTCCCCGAGCATCGCCGTGGTCACCAATATCGATTTGGAGCACCTGGATTTTTATCAAAACCTGGAGCATATCCAGACGACCTTTTTGGATTTTCTGAGACGCCTGCCCTTTTATGGATTGGCCATCCTTTGCCTGGATAATCCCTATCTGCCCTCTTTGATCCCGAAGATAAAAAAAAGGGTGCGGACGTATGGGCTGACGGCCCAGGCCGAAATACAAGCCCGGGAAGTCAAACAAATCGGTCTCTCCAATCACTACCGTCTTTTTCTTGGGGGGAAGGAGTTGGGAGAAATATCTTTCAACCTTCCCGGACTTCACAATGTTTATAACTCTTTGGCGGCTGTTGCCGTGGGCTTGGAATTAGAGATTCCTTTTCAGCGCATTCAGGAAGCCTTCACTACCTTAGAAGGCGTCCAAAGGCGATTCCAAATTAAAGGCGAATTCCAAGGGGCTATTGTCCTGGATGATTACGGCCATCACCCCACCGAGATACGGGCTACCTTAAATGCCGTCAGGGAAAGTTGGCCGGAGAAACGGATTGTCGTCGTTTTCCAACCCCACCGGTTCAGCCGGACCAAGGCCCTTTTTGAGGAATTTACTACTTCTTTCTATCAGGCCGACATCCTCTGTTTATTGCCCATTTATCCGGCCGGGGAAGATCCGATAGAAGGAATCGATTCGGAAAAATTATTCGAAGGGATAAAAGAGAAGGGACATCACGGGGTAAGGTTTTATCCTCAACGTGGTGAGGTCATCTCGGCCCTTCAGGAGTTTTTGAGGGAAGGAGATGTATTGGTTACCTTGGGGGCCGGAGACGTCTGGAAAATAGGGCAGGAAATTGTCTCGACAACAGGGGCTTAGGCATCTACTGGAAAAGATTTGCCCGGGACGGGTTAAAGCCAAAGAACTTTTAGGTCCCTATACCACTCTTCAAATAGGCGGAAAAGCGGATTGGTTCATACAACCTCAGAACATATTGGAAATAAGGCGGCTCCTGGAACTTGTGCGGGCCCACGAGATCCCCTGGTTTGTTTTGGGACAGGGCAGCAATCTCCTGGTCTCCGACCGGGGTGTCCGGGGGTTGGTCATTCATTTAACCTCTTCCCGTTTGCCGATAAAGATGAGCCGCCAAAAGAATGGGCGGGTCCTTTTGGAGATAGAGGCTGGGGTTCCCCTGGCCAGGGTGGTTCGCTTCGGGATCAAGCATCAGCTTGAAGGCCTGGAGTTTTTAGCCGGTATTCCCGGATCCATGGGCGGCGCTTGGGCCATGAATGCCGGAAGTTACGGCAAGGAAATAAAGGATATCACCGCTTATTTGAAGATGATCAACGGAGAAGGCCGGTTGGTTCGCAAAGGGAAAAGGCTGCTATCTTTTAGTTATCGGAAATTACGATTAGAACCCGGTGAACTGATTCTTTCAGGAGGACTTACTATTTCCACCGGTGAGGGACGGACGATTCAAGAAGAGACCCGAAGGTTGTGGTCCTTCAGGAAAACCGCCCAACCTCTAAATTATCCCAGCTGCGGATCGGTCTTTAAAAATCCGCCGGGAGATTTTGCCGGCAGGCTGATTGAAGAAGCAGGGTTGAAAGGTGTTAGTAAGGGAAAGGCCCAAATATCCAGTCGCCATGCCAATTTTATTATTAACCTGGGCGGGGCCCGGGCTCAGGATGTCTTGAGTCTAATGAATTTGATTCGGACCCGTGTCCGCAACCAATATGGGCTCCTCCTGGAACCCGAAGTGCATTTATGGGGTTGTGCCCTTAGGGAGATCGATTAAGGCCCTAATATAGGTTTAAGGAAATGCTCAAAAAGGATGGCCTCCAGGGATTTGGGTCTTGTGACTGGGGCCACCTTAAGAAGTGAGAGAAGATTATGTACTTAGGAAAAACCCGTCTGGGGAATATGGGACGCAATTATTATCGAGAATCCTTGGCCAGCTCCGATTTATCCTGGTTTGAAAGGCTCTGGCGTCATTTTTGGGTCGGTTCTTTAATGATTATGGTTCTCTTGGGAATAAGTATCATGCTCTTAATCGGTTATCTGGTGGCTTTGTCTACACCTATTTTTAAATTGGAGGATGTGGGGTTTCAGGGGATAAAGCGGGTTTCTCAGGCCGAACTGTTGCACCAGGGGGGGCTCGAAAATAGGGTGAATCTCTTGGCCTTGAATTTAACCGAGGTTAAACGAAAAATGGAAGCCCTTCCCTGGGTGAAAAACGTATATCTCCACCGAATATTTCCCAATAAACTCCAGGTCATCATTACCGAACACCAACCGATTTCCCAGGTTTTGAACCAGCAGGAACTGTATTTTTTGAACAATGAAGGTTCTCTCTTTAAAAAAGCCGAGACCAAAGAAGCGGGCACCCTGCCCCTTTTAACCGGCTTGGGGAAGAAGGATTGGACCCCTGATGGACGACTGAGGGCTCCCCTTCTCAAGGAACTGGTTTTACTCCAAACCTATTTGAGTCAAGGCAGAGACCCCCTTTACCCAGCCAAGCTATCGGAAATCCATTATGACCCGGAGTGTGGTTTTTCCTTATTTACTTTGGAACGAGGCATTCGGATCACTCTCGGAAAAGAAGAGTTGGAGACCCGGATTAAAAGGTTGGAAAGGGTTTGGGTGGAGATTGAAAAGCGACCAAATCTGTTTGCCTTAAAAGGGATTTCACTTCAATTTGGACAGAAGGTCATTGTCCATGGACTGAAGCCAAAGTCTCTAAAAGGCGTTTAATGGGGAATCGGATCAGGGCTCTTTCCGGATCAGGTTGAGATGGGCGGGTTCAAGCCGTCCTGAAAAGAGTCAGGATCAACGGATTCCAGAAAAAAAGGAAGGAGGTGAGTGCTGGTTGGAAGATAATTTGATTATTGGACTGGATATCGGCACAACTAAAATCTGTGCTGTGGTCGGAGAGATTTCTCCTAGTGGAGTGGATATCGTCGGGATTGGAACCCATCCTTCAGTCGGCTTGCGCAAAGGGGTGGTGGTCAATATTGAAAGTACGGTGAACTCCATTAAAAAGGCCGTGGAAGAGGCCGAACTCATGGCCGGTTGTGAGATCAGGTCGGTCTACGCCGGAATCGCCGGGGGACATATCAAGGCCTTCAACAGTCACGGGGTGATCGCCGTAAAAACACGAGAGGTGACCCGGGGGGATATTGAAAGGGTGGTTGAGGCCGCTAAGGCCATAGCGATTCCTTTAGATCGAGAAGTCATCCATGTTCTCCCTCAGGAATTTATCGTCGATGATCAAGATGGGATTCAGGACCCCCTGGGCATGTCCGGCGTAAGACTGGAGGTTAAAGTTCATATCATCACCGGTGCGGTTACCTCCGCCCAGAATATTATTCGCTGCGCCAATAAATCTGGTTTGGATGTTTCCGATATCGTTTTGGAATCGATCGCCTCCAGTGAAACGGTACTCACTCCGGAAGAAAAAGAGTTGGGAGTGGCCATTGTCGATTTTGGAGGAGGCACCACCGATCTGGCTATTTTTTCCAATAACTCCATTAAACACACCTCGGTCTTGGGATTAGGAGGAAACAATCTGACCAATGATATAGCCATCGGTCTACGGACGCCTCATCAAGCTGCCGAACGAATTAAGCGCGTTCACGGATGTTGCCTGACCTCCATGATCAACAAGGAAGAAACCATAGAGGTCCCCAGCGTCGGAGGCCGGAAACCCCGGACCCTTTCTCGGCAGATTTTGGGGGAAATCCTTGAACCGAGGGTTGAAGAGATTTTATCTTTGGTCAATAGGGAAATTCTAAAATCAGGGTTCGGTGAGGCGATCGCCTCCGGGGTTGTCGTTACAGGGGGAGGATCGTTATTGGAAGGGATCCCCGAGCTGGCCGAACAGATTTTCAATCTGCCCACCCGGCGGGGCTATCCCCAGGGATTCGGAGGCATTATGGATGTGGTCAATAGCCCTATGTATGCCACAGCCGTAGGGCTGGTCCTCTATGGAGCCAAAGCGATTCCGAAGAAAAAATTTCGGATTCGTGATCAAAATATCTTTTTTCAGGTTATGGAACGAATGAAAAAATGGTTTAGAGAGATGATGGTTTAGGCCGCAGCAAAGTCAGGCGGTCTATTTCCAGGAAGATCGAGAGTTCAAGAAAGGCTCCCCAAAGGTTTGAAACAGTTTTAAAAGAAAAGATTTTAAATAATTTTTAAGGCCGAAACAGACGGATCATCTTAAAAAGGGAGGTAAGAAGAAATGAAAATTGAAATGATCGAAGTGAAGGAGGAAAGACAACACGGGGCTAAAATTAAAGTCATTGGAGTCGGGGGAGGAGGGAACAATGCCATTAACAATATGATCAAGTCCCATCTTCTTTCGGGAGTTGAATTTATTGCCGCCAATACGGACCTGAAGGCCCTCTCTGCCTCCCTGGCGGATACCCACATACAGCTTGGGACCAATTTGACTAAAGGTTTAGGGGCCGGGGCTAACCCCCAAATAGGCCGAAATGCTACCTTGGAGGATGCCGACAGGGTCCGTCAAGAATTGGAAGGCAGTGACATGGTTTTTATTACGGCCGGAATGGGGGGAGGAACCGGAACAGGCGGGGCTCCTATAGTAGCCCAGATTTGCAAGGAGTTGGATATCCTGACGGTGGCCGTGGTCACCAAACCCTTTCATTTTGAAGGACCGGTCCGCTTAAAACAGGCCAATGAAGGGATCAATGAGATGCGGAAGGTCGTCGATAGCCTGATAACCATTCCCAATGATCGTTTGATTTCCTTGGCCACCAAGAAGGCCGGCTTTTTAGAAATGCTCCAAAAGGCTGATGAGGTCCTCCTTTATGCGGTTAAAGGGATTGCTGACCTGATCGTGGCCCCGGGTTTAATCGTTCTGGACTTCGCCGATGTCAAGACGATTATGTCCGAAATGGGAGTGGCCCTCATGGGCACAGGGATTGCGACGGGTGAGAATCGGGCCTTGGAGGCGGCTCAGCGGGCCATTTCCAGTCCTTTGTTAGAAGATATTTCTATTGCCGGGGCCCGGGCCTTATTATTGAATATCACCGCCAGCTCCAACCTCGGTTTTGAAGAAGTCATCGAGGCCTCCACCCTCATCCAGAAGGAAGTTCATGAAGAGGCCAATATTATTTGGGGAACAGCCATTGATGAAAGTATGGGGGACGAACTTCGGGTAACGGTCGTGGCCACGGGGATCAATCCCAAGGAAGAGCGGGTGGTCATGGACTTGGATAGGATGGGAGCCAATCTCCCGGATTATAAAATCGATCGAGATCGAGATGAGGATCGGGAAACCCCGACCTTTATTCGCAAAAAGAAAGAAATCGACAGCTATGGCCCTAGAAGACCGGCCAAGGCCCCGGAATATTATTTTGACGAGGAAGAATTGGAAGTTCCGACTTTCATCCGTAAATTAGCCCAATAATTAGGATACAGAAAGCGGATAGCCCTCCTGACAAGAAATGAACCCTGTTGGCCCGACGTATACTTTATGGCAGGAAAAAGAACCGGAAGGTCCTCTCTTAATCTATGATAGTTTGTTTGATTTAGTCCAATTACTAAAGAAAGGGGAACTGGAAAAAGGATTTATAAATGTTAAAAAAATCGTTCGCCAAAAGCTGATTGACCAGCTTCATTCTATTAATTTTTCCGAAGGGGAAATTCGAGTGGTTTTCAGCCACCCGAAATACGAAGAAATTGTAACCCGCCTGGTCACTCCTCAGCCTTGTCAGCAAGAAACCGTTTTCGGCTGCTGGAAAGACCCCAAAGACCTTACCGAGCCCCTCAGGGATTTTGAGATCCTTTGCTTCTTAATCGAAAGCAGAAGAGAATTTATTTTAGTTCCATCTCACCGAGTGGGAATAAGCGACCAGGGAATAGGGCTAAACTTACCGGAATTCGGTTCTGAGATCCATACACGAAAAACCAATCGCTATCCCTGCCAGAATATTCAGGCCCAACTGATCCAAAATGGCATATTATTTTCCGGCCGCCTGTCCGTCTTCAGCATTCACTCTTTTCAAGTGGAGATTTTTTTCGAGGAAGGCATCTCTTTAAAATGGATTAATAAGGAAACCCCGGGACAAATCATTTTCAAAGATGGAACAGAGATTGTTTATTCGGGAAAATGCCGGATCATTAAGCAGAGAGGCAATCTTCAATGCAAGACCTTAATTCTGCAACCCATCTCTGAACCCATCAATCGCTTCAAAAAGAGAGAGTTTCGGGCCCCTCGGCAAACACTTCACCCCTCTCCGGGAATTCGTTGCCTTCATCCCTTAACCAAAAAAATGATCCGATTGCCAGTCGGCGATTTATCCACCTCCGGTTTTTCCGTTGAAGAAGAGAAGGAAGATTCAATTCTCCTGCCGGGAATGATTATTCCCGATGTTCAGTTGGACCTGGCTTACACCCAGACTTCGTCCTGTAAGGCCCAGGTTGTCTACCAAAACACCACAGACGAAACAACCGTTAAAAGCGGCTTTACCGTTTTAAATATATCCACCGAGGCTTATCTTAATTTATCCAATCTGATCAATAAATCCATTAATAATCATTTGGATATTTGTGGAACCATTGAATTGGATGCCCTTTGGGAATTTTTTTTCAAGAGCGGTTTTATCTATCCCAAGAAGTATCACTATATCCAACAAAATAAAAACCAGTTTAAAGATTTATACCGTAAAATCTATAACAGCCCTGTAGAGATCGAACGGCACATCACCTACCAGGAAAGAGGTGAGATCCTCGGCCATCTTTCCATGCTCCATATCTATGAAACGACCTGGATGCTCCACCACTATGTAACCTCACCCAAATCCAGATATAAAAGAATTGCCATGACGTTGTTAGAGAATATTGAACGGTATATCATGGATTCCCATTATTTTGAATCTTCCCAACTGGATAATCTCATCTGTTATTTCCGGCCCGATAATAAATTTCCCAATCTTGTTTTCGGCGGAGCAGCCCGAGTTTTGAAAGACCCTCAAATTTGTTCCTTGGATCGTTTTGTTTTTATTCCCTACCCCATGCTCCTGGATCGAATCGAAGGTGAGCTTCCCCTATTGTGGGAGCTGACCCCTGCCGAGCCGGAAGACTTGATGGAATTAGCCCATTTTTACAATCATACTTCCGGAGGGCAGATGATCCAGGCCCTGGATTTGCTGCCGGAGTGTTTAGAAAAAGGGTCTTTAAGTCAGACCTATCATCGGCTGGGCTTCAAACGAGAACGTCGTCTTTTGTCTATTCGAAAAAGAGGCAAGGTTAAGGCCATTATCAGCCTTCTGCAGACCGAAGAAGGGTTGAATTTATCGGAATTGACCAATTGTCTGTCCGTTTTTGTCCTGGAATCGGACGATTTTCCTTTTGATATTTTCTTGAGATCTTTGTCTCAGATGAGCCGGTATGATGAACGTCGCATGATCCCCATATTGCTCTATCCTTTTGAATATGCTGAACGCTATGCCCTGGCCTATGAACGGATCTACGATCTCTGGGTTTTTGTCATCGAAAACAGCGATGCCTATTTTAAGTACATGAACAAACTCTTTGCCCGCCTGCTTACTTAATACCTTCGGGATTAACAACCTACCTTTGACCCACTTGTCCCCATAAATTACCTCCCCCCAGTAATTATTCCCCTTCATGTCAGGGTGTAAGGATAACCCTTCCTTGAAGTTTTTTTAAAAGCCGAATATTGATGCGGTCCCAATCCTGCTCTCCCTTTTTCCCTTTGGGGGTTTCCAGAATAAAAGGTATGCCGGCCAAACGGGGATCTTGGAAAAAACGTTCGAAGGTTTTCAACCCTAGATATCCCAGACCGATTTGCTCATGACGATCGACCTTGGAGCCCAAGGCAGCCTTGGAATCGTTGACATGCACACACTTCAGATGTTTTAAGCCGATCAGTTTCTGAAAAGACCGAAAGAAGTCTTCATACCCTTGAGCATCGGCAATATTATAACCCCCGGCAAAAACATGGCTGGTATCCAAGCAGATACCCAGCTTTTTGGAATGGTTGTTCAAGGCCATGATGTCCCGCAAATGTTCCAGACGTCCCCCCAGCTGACTTCCTGAACCGGCGGTCGTTTCCAGGAGTATGTGGGTCTGAAGAACCTCGGCCCGGTTAAAGGCCTGATCGATTCCTTTAGCCACCCATTCAAGGCCTTTTTTCTCTCCCCTTTCCCGGTGGCTACCGGGATGGAGAACCAACCATTCGATCCCCAGACGGGCCGAGCGGACCAGTTCCAAGGCCAGCGTCAGGATGGATCGTTTTCTAAGCTCCTTCTCGGGAGAGGCCAAGTTTAGTAAATAGGAGGCATGAGCCACAACAGGCCCGATGCCGGTCCGTTTCTGCTGTTCTTTAAAACGGGCAACCTCTTCCAGGGACAATTCCCCGGCTTGCCATTGCACATTGGGTTTGACAAAAATCTGTAAGCAATCTCCGCCTACGGCCCGAATACGCTCCAAGGCCTTCTCCATCCCTCCGGCAATGGACATATGGGCACCGATGGGATTCATCAAGAGTCTTCCTTTTCGGGTCATGTATACTATCCCCCCTTCGTTAAAGGAAAGTCCTGCCGGGCTTTTTCTTTTTCGGCTGTCTTCTTTGACATGAGTTTATAGGCGACAAAGTATTTGTAGATATTACGGACATACGTTGTCGTTTCTAACCCAATCCTTTCGGTGGACATTATTTCGACATTATTAAACCATTTGTTTGGGTCTAATCCCCGCTGTTTGGCCAGCTTCCGAACGGTTAAGATTTTCGCCGGGCCGGCGTTATAGCTGGCAAAGGCAAAAAGGGTTCGTTCCTGTTCATCGAAATTTGACCCTTTAAAATAGAGAGACATTAGTTGATCCATATATTTTGTTCCGGCATGGATGTTAGGCTCTAGGAGTCTAATATTACCGACATTCATGGAAGCACCGGTCATCGGCATGATCTGCATAACCCCAATGGCGCCGACGGGGCTTATCTTCTGCTGGTCTAGTGTAGACTCCTGATAGCCCTGGGCGGCGAGCATTAATGGGTCGAAATTATATCGATGCCCATATTTTTCAAAAAGGGCAATGGTCTGTTCGAACCGTTTCAATTCAGTTTTTTCAGTGGGATCTTTGATTTGTTTGAAGCGTCTATATATTTGGGCTAAACGAATTTCCCTGATACTGTGTTTCTTTAGATAGTTTTTATAGAAATCCAGCCCTTCGGCTTCCAACTTCGGGCTCCCCTTGCGGATAGCCCAACCGATCTGACCTCTTTTCCGGAGGACAATGTCCTCTCGAACTTTGATCTTGGGCAGTATTTGGGCCCATAGCTTTGCTTTCCAACTATCGACTACCAGAAATTCAATGATCCCGGCGTTGAGCATCTCCAGTAAATCTTCATCCTCAAGGGCGTCCGGAACAAGGACCATATTGATCAAAGCCTTTTCTTCTAGTTCAAAAAGCCATTGGAGGGGGTTAATGCTTCTAAAGAAGGCCATAAACGATCCCTCTCTTTCCCGGTTAAGCCTTTCGTTCAAAGACAGAAGACTCTCATAGTAGCTGGAGGTTTTACGCACATGGATGTTCTTCCCCGAAAGATCATCAAGACTATTAACTGGCGGCGATTTCGGACCCGTTACCAAAATCTCGGATACCGGCGGTAAGTCCTTTGGCACAATAAAGTCCACCATTTTTTGGCGTGTTTCCGTTACCGTAATGCTGCCGGCGGCAATATCGCCAAAACCATTGGCCACACCTGAAAGCAAGGCATCACGGGTTTCGGGAATGATAAAAACAGTCAATGGCTGATGACCGAGTTGACGGGAGTATTTTTTGTTGAGGTAGCGTTCGAAATCCCGGATCGTTTCCCCCATCAGTCCTCGCTCGTGACCTCTGTCATTAAAGTAGAGAGTGCGACTGTGCGGAAGAAGAACCCGGATCTTCCGATTAGCCAGCATCTCATCGAAATCTCCTGTCCATTGGTAACTTCTATGATCCAGGCTGCGAAGGGCCCGCCGATTTTCGCGGTCCGGCTCCTTTGGCCTTTCTCGGGGTTCCATTTTGGTTGGGAGATCTGTCGGTAATTGAGGCGTGGGAATAGCGACCTCTCTCGACTTGTCTACTGTCCACTTAACCTTCATAAGCAAGAAGGAGACGGATATCAGGACGATCAATCCTAGGATCAAAGGATAGAAAACCCTTTTTTCTTTCTGGGGGTACTCAGGCCGTTCCCCTGAATCTACTCCCAATCCCCTTTCCTCAGGAATCGGCAGAGATGAATCCAAAGGCGGGGCGTCTTTCGTCTCTTCTGCTAACTGACGTTTCCATTTATAGTAGGTCGAACTGGAAATATGGTATTGGCTGAGACCTTCGCGGAACGTTGAACACTCTTGTATTCCTCTGACGATGGCTTCTTTTTGGTCGAGGGTAAAGCCTCGTCTTTTTTTTGTCTGATTGCCATCCTCCTCTATTTCTCTTTCCTCCAGAATCGGAGGAGGCGCATCCAATGGCTGGCCGACTGTACGCTCTTCAGCGATCTGACGTTTCCATTTATAGTAGGTGGAACTGGAAATATGGTATTGGCTGAGACCTTCGCGGAACGTTGAACACTCTTGTATTCCTTTGACGATGGCCTCTTTTTGGGCGGGCGTAAAGACTCGTCTTTTTTCTGTCTGATTGTCATCCTCCTCTATTTCTCTTTCCTCCGGAATCGGGGGAGGCGCATCCGGAGGCTGGCCGCCGGTCCTCTCTTCAACTATCTGATCAACATCGACCTCCTTTTCCTCCAGAATCGGAGGAGGCGAATCCAATGGCTGGCCGACTGTACGCTCTTCAGCGATCTGACGTTTCCATTTATAGTAGGTCGAACTGGAAATATGGTATTGGCTGAGACCTTCGCGGAACGTTGAACACTCTTCTATCCCTTTGACGATGGCCTCTTTTTGGCCCGCTGTAAATATTCGTCTTTTTTTTGTCTGATCAACATCCACCTCTTTTTCCTCAGGAATCGGAGGTGGTAAATCCGGAGGCTGGCCGACTGTACTTTCTTCAGCCAGCTGGTCGGCATTCCCCTCCTTTTCTTTTTCCTCAGGAACCGGCAGAGATGAATCCAAAAGCGGGGCGTCTTTCGTCTCTTCTGCTAACTGACGTTTCCATTTATAGTAGGTGGAACTGGAAATATGGTATTGGCTGAGACCTTCGCGGAACGTTGAATATTCTTCTATCCCTTTGACGATGGCCTCTTTTTGGTCGAGGGTAAAGACCCGTCTTTTTTTTGTCTGATTTTCATCCATGTTAGTGTGATACTTTTTCGGCTTATTAGCGAAACCCACTGGATGCGTTTTTGATTTGAATGTATTTTAGGCAGGATGGGGGTCTATGTCAACTGTATAGTCAGATGAACAAAGACTTCCTAACAAAGGAATTCAGTTTCATTTTTGGAGAACGATGTCGGCAACTTCCTGATTTCAATTAGCCCAATTTGCGAGAATTCAAGGTGAGCGGGCTCATTCATCAACGCAGACTTTTGACAAATTCGCTAATCGCACCGCTTCCCTGACTCTCGACAATCCGGATCATCTGGGACCCGATAACGGCAATATCGGCCTTGCCCTTTAAGAAATCAATGTCCTTTTTGTCTTTGACCCCGAAACCCAAAGCTAGAGGCAGCGAAGTAGCTCGCCGGCAGCGAGTTAAATAAGCGGCCAGATCACTGGAAAAACGGGTCGCATCACCGGTGACTCCTTTCCGGCTCAAACAATAGATAAACCCTTGGGCCAGGGAGGAGATGGTTTTCATCCGACTATCGGGCGTTGTGGGGGAAAAGAATAGAATAGGTGCACGACCGAACCGCTTCATCTCCTCGAGATAGTCCTGCCCTTCTTCGGGAGGGAGGTCGGGAATAATGGCTCCCTGGAGACGGCTATCTGCCAGAGTCCGAGCGAATTGCTTAAACCCGTACTTAAAAGGAATATTGGCATAACTCATCACTAAAAAGGGCACCTCAAATTGTCCGGCCGCTTTGCGGGCGAAATCCAGGCAAGCATCAACCGTCACCCCATTCTCCAAGGCCTTTTGATTGGCCCGGAGGATCACCGGCCCATCGGCCATGGGTTCGGAAAAAGGGATTTGCAGCTCTATCAGATCCACACCCGCCTTGGCCATGGCCTCAATAACCTGGAAACAGGTGGACCAAGAGGGGTATCCCATGACCAGATGGGTCATCAGCAGGATCTCTTTTTCCGAGAGTCGTTTCTGCAGATAGGTTTCAAACGGCATATTCATGGGCTTTCTCCCGAATAAAGGCCTGCCAGTCCGGATCGGCTAATCCTTCGGCAATGGTGAAAATGTCTTTGTCGCCGCGTCCTGACTGGTTGATCAGGACTAAGTCATCCACTTTTAATTTTCCGGCCTCCTTGAAAGCTTGGGCAAAGGCATGGGTCGACTCCAGGGCGGGTATCAAGCCTTCTTTCTTCAGAGTAAGGGAAAAGGCTTCGATCACTTCCTGGTCGGTAGCCGCTTCTATCCGCACCCTTCCCGTTTGGAAAAGGTCCGCCATAATCGGTGAGACCCCCACATAATCCAGACCCGCGGCCAGGCTGTGGGTCTCCTTCATCTGTCCGTCCAGATTTTGGAGGAAGAACGTCTTATAGCCCTGGGCGATCCCCATCGAACCGTCTCTTGAGGCCAGACGGGAGGCATGTTTCCCACTATTTAAACCTTCTCCACCGGCTTCCACTCCAACCAACTCTACCGGGTCTTCTAAAAAGGCCTTAAACATTCCCAAGGCATTGGACCCGCCTCCCACACAGGCATAAATACGTTTGGGAAGCTTTCCTTCTTGGGTCAGGATCTGTTTCCGGGCTTCTTGGCCGATGATGGATTGGAAATAGGAGACCATTTCCGGAAAAGGATGAGGTCCACAGGCTGTTCCCAGCACATAATGGGTAGTATCCATGTGAGTAATCCAATCCCGAAAAGCGGCATTGATGGCATCTTTAAGGATACCGGTCCCGTCAGTGACCGGAACGACCTCCGCCCCCAGACGTTTCATCCAGAAGACATTGGGGCGTTGTCTCCTCACATCCACTTCACCCATATAAATGGTGCAGGCTAAACCGAATTTAGCCGCCATGGTCGCTGTGGCCACACCGTGCTGCCCGGCGCCGGTTTCGGCAATGACTCGAGTTTTTCCCATTCGTTTGACCAAAAGCCCCTGCCCCAAAACATTATTGGCCTTGTGGGCTCCGGTATGATTCAAGTCTTCTCTTTTAATATAGATCCGGGCCCCCCCGAAGTGCTGGCTCAGATTTTCTGCCAAGGTCAAGGGAGTGGGCCGGCCGGAATAGACCGCCACGAGATCCAAATAATCCTGCCAGAAGCCCGGATCCTGTTTCGCCCGAGCAAAGGCCTCCTCAAGTTCTTCAAAGGTAGAAAACAAGATCTCCGGAATATAGGCCCCTCCGAAGTCTCCATAATAGCCGCGATTAATCATTTGGATTTACTCCTTTAATTATTTCGACCAATTGTCTCATCAATTCCGCATCTTTTTTACCCGGACGCACTTCTATGCCGCTGCTCACATCAACGGCATAGGGATGAACATCTCTAATAGCCTGCCGGATATTCAAATGAGTCAAACCGCCGGATAGAATAAGGGGTAAGGAATAGGCTTTTGCCTCTTTGGCCAAATGCCAAGGGAAGGTCCGACCGGTCCCTCCAAAAAGTCCTGTTTGAAAAGTGTCCAAATGAAAAGCCCGCACCTGATCCCGATACGCCGAGAGGGAGGACAGATCCGAACTCTCCTTAAGACGAAAGGACTTGATGGCCCTGGGTTTAAATTTCCCGCAAAATTCCGGGGACTCGTTCCCGTGGAATTGGAAAACCTGTAGACCGCAATAGTCAGCAATGGTCAGCAGGTGCCTTTCGTCTTCATCCACAAAGACCCCAATGATTGTCACCAGTGGAGGAAGGGCAGCGATAATCTTCCGGGCTTTCTCCGGAGTGATTCGCCGTGGACTGGGGGCGAAGATAAAACCCAGAGCATCAACACCTAAATCCACGGCCAGAGCCGCATCCTCATAATTGGTTATTCCACAAATCTTCACCTTGACCATATAGTTGGGTTCAAGGTTTAAGGTATGCGGTTTAAGGTGAAGAACAAGAACAAACCAACAGGCCAGGACTTGCCTTCAACCTTAGACCATATGCCTTAAACCTTTCTTTTATCCTGCCAGGACCAGCTCCCTGGTCTTTTTTAATATATTTTTACTTTTCATCAAAGTCGTCCCGACCAGAGCAGCCTGGAAACCGATTTTCCCTAATAGACGTATATCGTCTTTATTTTTGATGCCGCTTTCACTGACTTTGATTATTTCAGGGGGAATATGCGGAGTCAGGTCCAGAGTGGTCTTAAGGTCAACCTTAAAGGTATCTAAATCCCGGTTGTTGATACCGATGATCTCGGCCCCACAGGCCAAGGCTTTTTGAAGATCCTCCCGATCATGTACTTCAACCAGAGCCGCCATTCCCAGACGACGGGAAAGGTCAAGCAGGACGGCGAGCTGTTTTGGATCTAGGATGCGGGCAATGAGCAGGACCGCATCCGCCCCAAGCTTCCGTGATTCCCAGAGTTGAACTTCATGGAGGATGAAATCCTTACGCAATATGGGCAAGGAAACGGCCTCTTTCAGAAGGGGCAACTGGGACCGGTCACCGCCAAAAAACCGGTGATCCGTTATCAACGAGATCGACTTGGCCCCGGCCGCTTCATAAATTATCCCAATCGAAGCGGGATCTATTTGTTCACGAATAAAGCCGGCCGATGGAGAAGCAAATTTTATCTCGGCGATCAGACTGGTTTTCCCGGGCTGATTGATGGCCTGCTTAAAATCTCGAGACGGTGTTCCCAAGTCTTGATCGAAAAGATCCTTCCTTCTTTTTTTCAGTTGTTCAACCTCTTTCTTCTTTTCTGTTACGATCATTTCCAATATGGAATGCATGGTCTATCCCTATAAATTCTTGCGGACAAAAGGCTGGCACTGCTGGGTAAACGTAATCAGCTGTTCAAGCTTCCCCTTGGCCCGGCCGGAATCAATGGATTCTTGGCCCCTTTTGATTCCGGCCTTAAAGTCATTATCCAGGCCAACGGCCATAAAGGCCGCGGCAGCATTTAAGAGGACCATTTCCCTTTTAGGGCCGGGCTCACCATTTAAGAGGGTTCGGATAATCTGGGCATTCTCATAGGCATTCCCGCCCGTAATGGTTTCCGGATCAGCCTTCTGAAAACCCACCTCTTCCGGAGAAAAGTCATAGGTATTGATCTGCTCATTTTTCAAATGCGAAATGTGCGTCGGTCCGCAGATACTGATTTCATCAAAGGTTCCTTTGCCGCAAACGACAAAGGCCTCTTTGGTCCCTAAGCGTTTAAGGACCTGGGCCATTTTATCAGTCAATTCCGGTGCATAGACACCCAAAACCTGGGCCGAGGCTCCGGCGGGATTGGTCAGAGGCCCCAGGAGATTGAACATAGTTCGAATCCCTATCTCCTGACGTGGTTTAGCCGCATACTTCATGGCCCCGTGAAAAAGGGGCGCAAAAAGAAAGCCGATCCCGATTTCCAGGATGGATCGTTCCACATCGGTGCTGGTAATATTCAAATTAACTCCCAAATTTTCCAGCACATCGGCACTGCCGCACAAGCTGGAAACGGCCCGATTGCCGTGTTTGGCCACCTTGACCCCTGCCCCGGCGGCCACAAAGGCGGTGGCCGTGGAGACGTTAAAGGTCTTGGTGTTATCACCTCCGGTCCCGCAGGTATCCAGAATGGTTTCTTCTTCAATGTTGATCTCATCACGATCAATGTTAACCAGGTTATTTTTCGGGTTGATGCGGATGGACTTGGCCCTCATAGACCTGGCTGCCCCGGTCAACTCATCTACGGTTTCCCCTTTCATCCGGAGGGCCGTAATTAACGCCCCTATCTGGGCCTCCGATCCCAGACCGCTCATGATTTCATCCATGACCATTTCCATTTCCACTTCGGTCAAATCCTCTCCCCGGACCACCCGGGCAATTGCCGTTTTAATCATCTTTCTTTCCTCCTCATATCTTGATTGGTTGTCGTTATTACTTAGAAGCCTGCCTCCACACCAGGCACTACGAATCCTCTAAAGGATTTCTCCATACTGCCCAATTAATTCTCCTGACGTTTTGATCGCTAATGAGGTCCGGCCCCATTCCCTTTCCCATACAAATCCAAAAAATTCTCAATCAGCTTATCTCCCATAGGGGTCAGGATGGATTCGGGATGAAACTGAACCCCTTCCACCCGGTTGAAGCGGTGTCGCAGACCCATGATCTCTCCCCGGTCGGTCCAGGCACTTATTTCCAGACACTCGGGTAGGGCCTCCTTTTCCACAATCAGGGAATGATAGCGGGTGGCTTCAAAGGGATTGGATAAACCCTCAAAAATCGTTTGACCGTCATGATAGATCGGGCAGGTCTTGCCGTGCATAATGCGCTTTGCCCGTACTACCGGGGCACCATAAGCGAAGCCGATGGCCTGATGACCAAGGCAGACTCCCATGATGGGGATGGTTGAAGAGAATTCTAAAATCACTTCTACGGTAACGCCCGCTTCCCTTGGAGAACAGGGACCGGGGGAAAGAAAAATGCAATCCGGGGCCAATTCCCGGATCTCCGTAATGGTGATTTCGTCATTTCGTTTGACCAATAAATCACTATCCCTCCGGGCGATGGTCTGGACGAGGTTATAGGTAAAGGAATCATAGTTATCAATCATCAAGATCATAAATTCAGCCCCTTTTCCGCCAAGTGAATAGCCTGGAGCATCCCTTTGGCCTTGTTTAAGCACTCCTGATATTCAAATTCCGGGTCGGAATCGGCCACGATGCCGGCACCGGCCTGAACAAAAATTTTCCGACCTTTGAGCATAATGGTTCGAATGGTAATGCAAAAATCCAGATTGCCGGAAAAACTGAAATACCCTACGGCTCCGCCATAACACCCCCGGGCCGAGGGCTCCAATTCATGAATGATCTCCATGGCCCTGATCTTGGGGGCACCGGTTAGGGTCCCGGCCGGAAAAGTGGCGGCTAACACATCGAAGCCGTCTTTACCGGGAGCCAAATCGGCCTGAACCTGGGAGACCAGGTGGATGACATGGGAATAGCGCTCAACAACCATCAACTCCGGGACGTGAACCGATCCTACGGTAGCAATCCGGCCCAGGTCATTCCGGCCCAGGTCCACCAGCATGATATGCTCGGCCCGTTCTTTGGGGTCATCAAGCAACTCCTTCTTCAGCCGTTTTTCTTCCTGTTCATCCATCCCTCTTCGGCGTGTCCCGGCAATGGGCCGGACTTCCAACCGGCCCTCTTCCAGCCGCACTAAAATCTCCGGCGAGGAGCCGATCAAAAAAAGATCCTGGAATTTCAAAAAGAAAAGATAGGGAGAGGGATTGATGTATCGCAAGGCCCGATAAAATTCCAGGGGCTCCAGATCATGTTCGCCTTCGAAGCGCTGGGAAAGGACTACCTGAAGGATATCCCCGTTAACGATATACGACTTGGCCTTCTTGACCATTTCCCGGTACGTTTCCTGAGACAGGTTCGATCGCAAAGAAGGAATCGATAGGAAAGGCGACTTGGAGGATTCTTTGACCAAGGGGGTTTTCAGCATTTCTTGAAGGGCCTTGATTTTCAGAAGCCCTTGCTGATAAACCAAGGCCGGATCATCGCCTTCCTGGACATGGAGGCAGGCCACCAGTTTCAGGGTGTGCCGGAGATTATCGAAGATAATCAGGGTGTCGGTGATTAGGAAAACGGCATCTTCCTGGATAGCGTTCAACGGATGGGTCGGAAGTTTTTCAAAATAGCGGACCATCTCATAGCCTAGAAATCCGACGGCTCCTCCGTAAAAGCGCGGCAGTCCTTTTACTGGAACAGGTCGATAACCCTCCATAATCTTTTTGAGGATATTTAACGGTTTTCCCCGGTGCCGGATCCTTTCTTCATCCCCGTTGCGGGAAATCAGACATTCTTCCCCCAAGATTTTAAAGGTAAGGGCCGGGTCCGAACCCAGAAAAGTATAGCGGCCCCACTTTTCTCCTCCTTCCAGGCTTTCCAGGAGGAAGGCATAAGGACTGGAACGAAGTTTCATCAGGACCGAAACCGGGGTCTCCAGGTCAGCCAGAATTTCCTCATAGATAGGGATCAGGTTTCCCTGCTTGGTTAATTGTTCAAAGGTTGTAAAATCAGGGGTAATCATTCAATACTCCTCGTTTTGAATTAGCCACGGACGCACACAGACCTAAAGATTCGGCCAAAAAAAAAGCCGTGTGCATACACGGCTTTTTCGGGTAAAAAATAAAAAAGCCGTGGAGACCCGGAGCGGCTCTCCACGGCTTGATGTTCAGAATGTCAGTTTAGCGGTGGATAGACCCCTCCCTTGAGCTCTGCCACCACCACCAGTTATTCAACGATAAGTAAATTATGTTTGCCATTTATAATTCCTGAAAAATATTGGATTCCATAATAACAGACCCTGGATTCCAGGTCAATCATTTTTTTATGCCGGCGAATTTTTTCTGATCTCTTATAATCAATATGTCCACCGAGTACGCAAAATGTCATCCCCCAGGTAACAGGCCGCTTATTAATACCTTGTGAGATAAAAGAAAAAGCCTGGACTTCGCCTTCTTTACTAATTCGACAATTCCCAGGCGGCCCGGGCGCCTTCTTCAACCGCCTCGAAGATCCGGCGGGGGCGGCGGGCATCACCCACCACCACATAAGGAATCTTCAGGGTTTCCAGGGCCTCCTTCAGTTCATCCCGGGGCTTCAATCCGACGGCCAGCACCACCTGATCGATGGGAGACAGGGTTGCACTCTGTCCGTCGGTTTCAATCTCTACCTTCCCTTCGCCGATCGCCTTTAAAGTGGTGCTGAAGACCATCCGACATTTTTTCTCACGCAGACGGGTGTGGACCATATAGCCGTGGGAGGTGATCTTCTGGACCGGCGAGCGTTTGAGGATTTCGATTAAGGTTACTTCACGGCCCTGTTCGGTTAAAAAATCGGCCGTCTCCAGGCCAATCAAGCCCCCGCCGACTACTAGAATTTTTTCTCCCGCATTAACCGCACCACTGAGGATCTGCCAGGCATCGCAAACCTTGGGCCTTTCAATTCCCGGTATCTCCGGGATGATCTTCCGGCCTCCGGTGGCCACGATCACATATTGAGGCCGCTCCTCTTCCAGCATCTTTCCCGTAACCGTGGTGGCTGTTCGAATCGCTATCCCGGCCTTTTTGATCTGACCGATCTGCCAGTCGATCCACTCACCATAACCTTCTTTGTAAGGGGGTTTTCGGGCATAACGGAGCTGACCGCCTAGATCATTCTCCTCTTCAAAGAGGATCACCCGGTGCCCCAACCGGGCCGCCTCAGAGGCGGCTATCAGACCGGCCGGCCCTGCCCCAATCACCCATACCTCTTTGGGATCTTTGGCCGGTCCCAGAGGGTAAGTGGTCTCCTGACCGGTTTCCGGATTGATGGAACAACGGATATTTCCCTCGCCCAGCATCTCCCGTTCGATGCACCCCTGGTTGCAGGCGATGCACTTACGGATGTCGGCTGACTGGCCGGCCCTCGCTTTCAGCAGAAAATCAGGGTCCGCCAGAAATTGACGACCGAAGGCCACCAGGTCGGCCTGCCCGTTTTTGATCACCAGGTCGGCCTGGGCCGGATCAGTGAACCTGCCTACGGCAATGACCGGGACGGCCACAACCTCTTTCACTTTCTGCGCCAGCCAGGCCTTGAAACCCGGTCCGTATTCCGGCGGGGCCTGAGTAATCCCGGCCGGACTGCCATGGGTCCCAAAGGAAGCGTGGATGATATCCGCTCCGGCCTTAACCATATCCGGCAGGATGCCTTGCATATCCTCGGCCGTATAACCGCCACGGATCGATTCTTCCATTGATATCCGCAGGGAAAGGGGAAAATCAGGACCCACCCTGTGTCGCACCTCTCGGATAACCTCCAGGACGAACCGGGACCGCTCTTTAAGGGTGGCCCCGCCATACTCGTCTGTTCTTCGGTTCGACAGGGTGGAGAGAAACTGGGTCAGCAGATAGCCGTGGGCGCAGTGAATCTCCACGGCATCAAAACCGGTCTCTTGAGCCCGGAACGCAGCCGCCCCGAAAGCGCTGATGATCTCCTGGATGTCCTCCGGGGTCATTTCCCGGGGTGTCATCCGAAAAACGATACTGGGAATGGCTGAGGGCCCCATGGCTTTCCCCTGGCTTAAAAGGAAAAAATTCTCCCGGCCGGCATGATGGATCTGCAGGGCAATTCTGCTCCCGGTCTCGTGGACAGTAGAAACCAGTTTCCTTAAGCCGGGGAGGAATCGGTCATCATAGACGCCCAACTGATTGGGACTAAGAATTCCACTGGGATGAACCCCGGCTATTTCCGTGACAATCAACCCCGGAGCTCCCTTGGCCCGGCGCTTCAAATAGGCCAGAGTTTCAGCACTGACCGTCCCATCACTATTCCCCAGATTAGTCCCCATGGGAGGCATGACGACCCGGTTGGGCAGGGCCAGGGATTTGATGGTCAGGGGCGACCAAATATGGTTCAAGGCATTCATGATTATCTCCTCTCTCCGGTGTTATTCAAGATCAACCGCCCGTTTTGGTTTCGGCCTCTGAAAATGATTCAAGAAGAGCATGAATTCAAGGGTATGGCCTTTTTTATATTCAAAACCGGCCAGAGTGGTCAGAGGACTGCGCAGGTTCAGGAACATCTCCTTCCAGGGCTTGGATTCGGCATAGACCAGTAGGTCGAGGTCGTCCAACAGCCTCGGCCGGATTTCGGCGACCCCCCGCCGGATATGGATGGTATAGGCCTCATCCTTATCCCTGAATTGTATACCCGCTTTTTTATTCACCGTAAGACTGGCCTTGGAGTCCAGGCCGGCAGCCAGGAAATCAAAAAAGAGAGACAGGGGAAGGCGATCGGCCAGAGAGGAGTCCAATTTGACTTTTGTCAGGGCGATAAAATCGGAGCGCAATTCTTCCGCCTCGGTTAAATAATAATACCGGGCCGGGGCATTGGTCTCCCGCTCACCCAGGGCCGTCAGGGCCTTGACCCGCATCTCTCGGGCCTCTTGATTTTTTGGATTCAGCCGGAGGAGGTGCCCGGAGAGCTTCAGGGCCGTCTGAACATCGCCTTTTTCCAAATAACGCCTGAGGTGCTCCAGGAGTTTATCTTCTCCACCGGCAATCTCGGACATCCTTTTGGCCTCTTCTTTTCTGGACAAAGGTTGCAGATCCGCCGAATCGCCGCTGAACCAGCCCAGGTTGCCGAAAAACATCGAGCGGGCCGACCAGGAGACCTTGCCGTAAAATTCCTGAAGATAAGGCGATTGGGCCAGATGGTCCGGCAATTTGACCAATTCCACCAGATCATCGGCGGTCATCCCCTGATTGATTCCCCGCAGGGATTGATCATGAACAAATTGAATCGCATCCCGGTAGTCGGTGGCAATCCGGTTGATCTCCTCCGCTCCGACAATGGGTCTTCCATGACAAGGGATCAGAATATCCGGGCGCAGGTCGCGGATGATATCCACCGATTGATACCAATTTTTCAGACTGCGAAACCAGGTCCCCCGAATGGTGTACAGATTGGGGAAAGACTTATAGAGATTATCGCCACAGATCAGAATCCTGCGGTCCGGGAGCCAGACATAGATCTGATCGTCGGTCTCCCCCGGGGCATGGATTAATTCAAAATCGATACCGGCCACTGTCGCCTTGAGTCGGTCCTTGAACGTCTTGGTCGGGGGTAAATAGCCCAGGGTGGATTGACTGTCAATACCCAGAAAAGGACCTATACCTATGTTCGGGACTTCTTTTTTATCCAGGTAATTACCATACATGCGCATACTGCGGGCACCGATGATGGTCGAAGTCTCCCCGTTGAAACGGTTGACCAAACCATCGAGGGTTTCATGGGCATAGATCTCCGTCCCCTCCTGGACAAGAACGGCAGCCCCGTTTATATGATCGGCATGAAAATGGGTATAGATAAGGGCCTTAACCGGCAAAGGAGTTATCTTTCTGAATTCTTCCATAACGGCCCGGCCTTCTTCATTGGACTCCATGGTATCGATAATAATCACCCCGTCCCGTCCTTTCAGCAGAATGGAATTGGCCGCCCCGAAACCGACAGCCGAGTAGACACCCTCGGCTACTGGGTAGATGCGTTTTTCAAATTCCCTGGAATGGTCAACCAACTTTTGCTCCGCTTTCAATGCGGCAGGCCGACGATCTCCTTTGACGGTGCTGCAACCGGCCGAACACAGAACAGCACAAATTAATGCCAATAAAACCATAGAGGATTTCATTAATCCGTTCTCCTTTGGAATGAATGCCCTTGCTCTTTATCGGGGCGGATGATCTGACTGTGGATGAAAGAGGGGGGTGCTGTCAATCAATTTTTGCAGCTTCCGGCTGTTCTTGCGAACAATTAATTCTTTCAAGTTGGAAAGGGTTCCCTGGTATTCTCGTAGAATATGATGGATGTGGGGATTTTCCGTGATGATCTCGGAATAGAGCCGTGACTCGCGGCCGAATAGTTGCTTCAGGATATCCAGTTTAGTTTTAAACATCGGCGTGGCATAGATCTCCAGTTCTTTGAGATTTAGGTTGGACCGGTCTAAAACCAAACCCATGGTGATGGAGTTCAGATGATTTAATCCCTGGACCACGGCCATCCATTTATCATGCCGTCTGGGAGTCGTTTCGATAACCACAGCCTTAGTTTTATGGAATAGGTTTTTTACCCAGGGAATCCACTTCTCCCCCCGGGCCGGGCAGATAACCATACCGTGACCGGCTATGGACTTTGTCCTCGGACCGAAGAGCGGGTGAAGACCGATGACCTCGGAACAAGAGAATTTGAGCATGGCCTTGATCGGTTTTTCCTTAAGGGAGGTGAGGTCCATCAAGAGGGATGCTTCAGGCATAAAAGGACCCACCTGCTCGATAACCCGGGAAGTCACTTTAATCGGCACACTGACCACCACCACCGGGCATTGCCTGACCAAAGTCGCATAATCCGGCCCGGTGTTTCTTCCGGTGACTTGAACCGGATAGCCCTCTTTTTGAAAAAAATCCACAAACCAGCGGCCAATGCCTCCGGTTCCTCCGATGATCCCGATTTGCGGCTTTTTCACTTGGCCACCGCCTTTTGACGAAGCAGATGGTCAGCCAAGACCAGGCTGACCATGGCCTCACAAACCGGGATGATCCGCGGGATGACGGCGGTATCGTGCCTTCCCTGGATGATCAGCTTGATCGGCTTCCCTTGCCGATCGATGGTCTGCTGCTCCATTCGGATAGATGGGACCGGTTTACAGGCCACTCGAATAACCAGTTCATCCCCATTGGTTATTCCGGCCAGGATTCCTCCGGCCTGATTGGTCAAAAATCCCTCCGGGATAATGGGATCATTACATTGGGATCCGGTCATCCGGGCCGCCTCAAATCCGGCCCCGATCTCGACCCCTTTGACGGACCCGATACTCATCAGGGCCTTAGCCAGATCGGCATCCATCTTATCAAAAACCGGCTCTCCCAGACCGGGCGGGCACCCTTTGACCTTGATCTCCACAACTCCGCCTAAAGAATCCCCTTGTGAGACCGTCTCGCGCAGGCGTTCCGCCATTTTTTCGGCTGCCTGGAGATCAGGGCAATACAGATTGTTCTTGGAAATATCTCCCAGAGAAAAGTATTCAGCCTTGATACCGCCCAATTCCAGAGTATAGGCGATAACCGAAATCCCCTCCTGGGCAATGACTTTTTTGGCGATCGCCCCGGCCGCCACCCGGGCGGCGGTTTCCCGGCCCGAGGCCCGGCCGCCTCCCCGGTGGTCTCGGATCCCGTATTTTTTAAAATAGGTGATATCCCCATGACCAGGACGAAAAATATCTTTAAGGGCATCATAAGCGCTGCTATCAGCATCTTTGTTGCGGATCAGCAGGGAAATGGGTGTACCGGTAGTCCGGCCTTCGAAGATACCGGAAAGGATCTCCACTTTGTCCTCTTCTTTTCGGGAAGAAGCGGAATGAACCAATCCCGGTCTCCTCCTCTTAAGCTCTTCTTGAATATCATCTTTATTGAGAGGCAGTCCTGGCGGACAGCCTTCTACCACGGCCCCCAACGCCGGACCGTGGGATTCTCCCCAAGTTGTCACTTTAAAAAACAGGCCGAAAGAACTGCCAGACATAATAACTCCTTTTTGATTGCCGATTTCGGATAGCGGATTTTGGAACCATCAAACCTTTTTCTTGGGTTCTTAGTCCTTTAAATAGTATAACCAATCTTGATTCAAAAAAGCTTCGGTCCTGGTTTACACCAGTGTACTTTCCGTCATGCCGGAACCGATCCGGTATCCAGAGATATAAATAATTTCATTAAACTGGATTCCGGCGTTCGCCGGAATGACGATTAGTGATTATACTTCCCCGCTTTTCATTTGAATCCTTGATCCTTCAAATCCTTCTATCCCACCTATTTCCTCAATTATATCCTCTATAGTCTTTCCTTGTGTATCAATTTGAATATCAGCCAAGGCCTGGTAAAGCGGGGTTCTTGCGGCCAGGGTCTCCCGGATTTCCGTCTCTTGGTCTTCCGCCGAAAGCGGTGGCCGCTGGCCCTCGGTCAAAGAATCCGATCTCATCCTCTTCAGGATAGTCTGCACATCTGCCTTAAGCCAGACGACCAGTCCATTTTCTTTTATGATTACCCGATTTTCAGCGTCCAGCACCGCCCCCCCGCCCAGAGCGATAACCCCGGGGGGCCAACTAGAGATTTTACGGATGACTGCTTTCTCAATCTGGCGAAAGGATTCCCATCCTTTTTCTTCCACCCATTCTTTGATTGTTTTTCCTGCCTGCTCGCCAATCAGGACATCGGTGTCATAACAAGGGAGTTGCCTTGCTAAGGCCAGTCTTCGGCCCACCGAGGTCTTTCCCGTACAGCGATATCCGATTAAAAAAATGTGGTGCATAATCAGCAGACACAACTTGACGGATTATCTTGATTGTTCAGGCTCCGGACAAGCCTGAACAAAAAGATGGACAACCTGTTCATCCTGTCGAAGAATAAAGTTTTCATAAAGAGGTTACAGTTTTTCCAACTCATTCCAAAAGCCCGGAAAGGATTTTTGGACACAATCCGGATCCAGAATTTTGATCCCTGGAACGGTTAATCCGAGCATAGCAAAACTCATGGCCATGCGGTGATCATTATAGGTTTCGATCAAGGCCCCCCGCGGTTGGCCTCCTTCAATCTTGAGACCGTCTTCGATTTCTTCGGCTTTAATTCCTGTCTTTTTTAATTCCGTGACCAAGGCGGCCAGACGATTGCTTTCCTTTAAGCGCAGATGGGCGACATTTTTTATGACCGTTCTTCCGGGACGACTGGCGGCCAGGATGGCCAGGGTAGGGACCATATCCGGCATATCCCCGAGGTCAAACTCATAGTTTCCAGTTTCCGGCTTTCCCCCTTCCACTTCCACCCAATCATCACCCCGCCGAACCCGGCAACCGAGTGTTTCCAAAATTTCCAGAAAACGGATGTCTCCTTGCAAAGTTTGGGTCAAAACAGGCTGGACCTTTACCCTGGCCTGACGCAAGGCCGCCGCCAGAAAAAAGTAAGAGGCGCTGGAGGCATCTCCTTCGATCCGGCAGACTCGCCCTTTATACCTTTGATTCCTTTTTATCATAAAATGATTAGGAGTGTCTCGGACAACTTCCACGCCGAACAGTTTCATCAAAGCCACGGTCATTTCCACATAGGGCCAGGAAGGAACCGGACTCTGCAGCCGGAGAGAGAGGCCATCCGTAGCATAAGGTGAGGAGATCAGCAGAGAGGAAATATACTGACTGCTTTCTATGTGACCAAGGCTGACTTCCCCGCCCTGAAGGCCCTGTGCTTTGATGCATACCGGAGGGAAACCATTTTCTTCCAGGCTGCCGGCCTCAACCCCCAGATTATTCAAGGCCACCAAGAGAGGTTGAATCGGTCTTTCCAAAAGGCGAGGAGCCCCGGTGAGACAAAACTCACCCTTTCCCAGGCAGACCACGGTCGTCAACAGACGCATGGCCGTCCCGTTATTTCCCAGATAAATATCTTGTTGGGGATTAGTGATCCGTCCCTTGGTCCCTTGAACCCGCATATCTCCGCCCTTAATTTGCACACCGGCACCAAGCAGTGTCAGGGCTTCGAACAGATAACGGCTGTCTTCCGACAGAAGGGGGCCTTGCAACCAGGAATCCCCTTCAGCCAGAGCGGCCATAATCATGGCCCTCTGGGTGTAACTCTTCGAGCCGGGCACATTTACTCGGGCCTGAAATTGGGCTCGCGGTTTTATTTCAATTATTTTTTTCAAGCGCTCTCAAAACCACTTCCCGCATCATATCGCGGGGGGGTTCCAGCCCGGTCCAGATCTTTATTTGTTCCGCCCCCTGATGGACAAACATACCCACTCCGGAAAGGGTTTGGCATCCGCACTCTTCCGCCTCTCTGAGCAGTTTGGTCTTTAAGGGATTATAGATGATATCGACCACCCAGGTAAACTGCTTTAAATATTTCCGGGAAAGGGGAGAGATGTTTGTCTTAGGGGCCATCCCTAAAGAGGTGGTATTAATCAGACAGTCCGCCTCGATCTGTCCTCTTTCTGAAAAAGGCCGAAAAGGGCAGTTAAAACTTTTGGCCAAAGCCTCCGCCTTGGAATGGGTCCGGTTGAGGACAAGGGGAAGTCCGCCGGCCTGGATCAAACCATAAATAACGCCTTTGGCCGCCCCCCCGGCCCCGAGTACGGCAAAACGCTTTCCTTTGATCTCCATCACTTCTTTCAGGGCCCGAACAATCCCGATCCAGTCGGTATTGTAGCCTTTCAGGATACCCTGATGATTCCAGATCGTATTGACCGCCCCGATCTCCCGGGCACCCTCCTCTAATTCGTCCAGATAATCGATAACCTCCTCCTTAAACGGCAGGGTAACACTCACGCCTCGAATATCCAGTGCCCTGATCCCCTGAACCGCCCCTTTTAAATCTTGAACACAAAAGGAAACATATCGGGCCGAAAGATTCATCCGATCCATAGCGGTTTGGTGCATAAGGGGTGACAGACTGTGGGCGATGGGATTGCCAAAGACGGCATAGATATTTAAAGGAGCATCCAGCATGATTAATGGACTATCCTGAACACCTGCTTCAACTCTTTAATCGTCATTTGCCCTGGGGCCGCCTCCATCCCCTTAGCCCAGGCGGCATAAGTCAGGTAGGAACCCAGCCAAGGGGCCATGATTCGGCTTATCTTGCCTTTTTCTCCCATACAAAAAGCGATTACCTTTAAACCTTTATTCCGGGCATAAGGGATCAGCCGAAGCATTTCAAGATTATCGGCCATTTCTCCGGCCAAGGAAACGATCTTTATGATATCGGCACCGGCCTTACGACCCTCTTCCAATTTCTTTTTTAACCCCTCAAAGCCCGGGGTTGTTTCCTGATTGTGATAGGACAAGATCAATTGAGTTCCTGCCCCTGACGTATCAATGTGCTTCCTTAGTTTCCTAATCAAAGAGGCCTCGGTCCCCATCTCCAAATCCACATAGTCCGCACCCAAGGTCACCGCTTCCAGCAATAAGGCCACCCTTTCCTGTTCACTCTCCCTAAAGAAACCACCCTCTTTCTGAGAACGATTGGTGATCAGGATCTCGCCTTTTTTTTGGGCCATCAGTTTTTTTAAGTTAATCCTGGGAATACTGTCAATCCGTAGTTCTATAATAACCTCCGGCTCGAGAGGCTCAGCCATTCGACGAAGGGCCTCCTGATTAGTCCGGGCCAACAAAGAAACACAGAATCTGGGGAATGGTTCTTGACTCATGACTTGAGCAGTTCGCCACAGGGATAGGAACCCAGGACTTTAATAAACGTGGTAACTGCTACTAAATCCTGCAGACACTTCCGGACTTTCTCGTCTGCTTGATGACCGGAAAAATCAACAAAGAACAAATATTCCCAGACCCGGTCCGGCAAGGGATAGGACTCGATCTTGAGCAGATTCAATTCCTCCCGGGCGAAATGCTCCAAGACCCGGGAAAGGGCCCCCGGTTTATGAGGGGTTCCGAAGAGAATGGACGTTTTATCTTTTCCGGTGGCCTTACTTTGCCCATTGCCCAGGATAAGAAACCGCGTAGTGTTTAGAGGATAGTCCTCGATTCGGTCAGCCAGGATGTGCAGTCCGTATAATTCGGCCGCCGGCAAACTTCCGATGGCCGCCCCTTCCTGATCCTCCAGTACCTGTTGCACAGCCAGGGCCGTATTCTCCTCTTTGACCAAAAGGCACTGGGGCAAATGGCGTTCCAGCCAGTCCTGACATTGGCCAATGGCCTGAGGATGGGAATAGACCCGTTTAATATTTTCCATTTTTTCCTGGGAGGACAGCAGATAATGAGATACCTTTAAATAAATCTCGCCCCGGATGGCCAGAGAGGTGGAGATCAGCCGGTCCAAGGTGGGCTTAACCGAACCCTCACCGGAATTTTCGATGGGCACTACGCCATAGGTATTTCTCTCCCTTTCAGCCTGTTCAAAGACCAGAGCGATGGATTTTTGAGGGACCAAGCGGACCTGATGTCCAAAATGCCGTAAGGCCGCCAAATGGGTAAAAGAGGCCTCCGGACCGAAATAAGACACGCTTATCGGGCCCTGAAGGACCCGGGAGGCCGAAATAATCTCCCGGAATATGGCCTGGAGGGCCTCCGGAGATAGAGGCCCTTGGTTGATTTGAGCCAAATACTGATAGATCTGACTCTCCCGGGAAGGGTCATAGACATTCTGCCCGGACCCGTTTTTAACCTGGCCGACTTCCAACGAGAGTTTGGCCCGTTCGTTCAAAAGGATCACCAGTTCCCGGTCCTTTTCCCTGATTTCTTCTCTGAGCCTTTCTAGGGAATTCTCTTTCATTGTTTCAAGGCCTCAATGGTTTCCTGAATAACCTCTTCGGCGACGGTCCCATTAATAAAAGGAAGTCCGATTTTCTTAAGGAGGACCAGAGGGAGTATGTCACCTTGTTTCTTTTTGTCCTTGCTCATCCGGGTGAGCAGGGCCTTGGTCTCCAGATCCTTAGGAATATGATGGGGCAATCCGACGGATCGAATCAGGGCTTCAATCCGATCCCTTTCTTTCTTGGATAAATGCTTTAATTTTTCAGAGAGGGCTGCGGCACAGACCATGCCGATGGCCACCCCTTCGCCGTGAGATATGGCATATCCGGATTCGGCTTCCACGGCGTGACCAATGGTATGTCCGAAATTGAGAATCCGTCGGAGGCCGCTTTCTTTCTCATCCATTTCCACAATCCGTTTTTTTATCCGGCAAGACTTGGTGATAATCCTTTCTAATAAAACAAGTTCGCGCTGCCGGATAAGGGGGATACCCTCTTCTATGGTTCTAAACAGTTCCAGATCTTCAATAATGCCATATTTGAGGATTTCGGCCAACCCGTTGTTGAATTCCCGATCATTCAGGGTTTGAAGAAAGGACAGATCAATAAAAACCGCCTGGGGTTGATAGAAGGTCCCCAATAAATTTTTCCCCGCCGGCAGATCAACCCCCGTCTTTCCGCCGATACTGCTGTCAACCTGGGCTATGAGGGTCGTCGGGATCTGGAAGAAAGGGATTCCCCTCATATAGATAGAAGCAATAAAGCCCGTCAGATCGCCCACTACCCCTCCTCCCAAGGCGATCAGACTGGAAGCGCGGTCCGCCCCCAGGGCGATCAGTTTATCGACTATCCGGAGGCAGATTTGAATAGTTTTTGAAGATTCTCCGGCCGGGAATTCAATCAGGTCAACCTTTAGGTCCATCTTCTTTAAGGCCTCTAAGACCCTTGCCCCGTGCAGGGAGTTGACCTGATCATCGGTCAAGATGACCAAGTGTTTGGTCCTCTGGCTTTTATGTAAAATGACGCCAACCCGATCCAGGATATCCTGGCCGATGTAGATTTCATAGGATGAAGAAGACCTAGTGTCCAGATTGACCCTGATCCGATTCATTGGACCACCTCGGCCTTGGCCCTGAGTACGGGCTGCATGATCTTTAATTCCTCCATAAGCTGATAAAATTTTTCCGGTTTAAGGGATTGGCTGCCGTCGCAGAGGGCCTTCTCCGGCTGGGGATGGACTTCAATCAGCAAACCGTCCGCCCCGACGGCCATAGCGGCCTTAGACAAAGGCAGGACGTATTTCCAATGACCGGTGGCATGGCTGGGATCGACGATAACCGGAAGATGGGTCAATTCTTTTAACACCGGGACAGCGCTGAGGTCCAAAGTATTGCGGGTCGCCGTCTCGAAGGTTCGAATGCCCCGTTCACACAGAATGACCTGATCGTTGCCCGATGAAAGAATATACTCGGCGGACATAAGCAGTTCTTCAATCGTGGTCATCATCCCCCTTTTCAGAAGGACCGGTTTTCGGGACTGTCCGACCCTTTTTAAAAGGGCAAAATGCTGAATGTTCCTGGTCCCGATTTGCAGGATATCGGCATATTCTTCCACCAGTTCCACATCCAGAGAACTCATGACCTCCGTCACCACCGGTATCCCCATCTTTTCCCGGACTTTTCGGAGCAGTTTCAGCCCTTCTTCCTCCAGTCCCTGGAAACTGTAGGGAGAAGTCCTGGGCTTATAGGCCCCACCGCGTAAAATCTGGGCGCCGCCTTTTTTGATGACATAGGCACTTTCCATCAATTGTTCTTCGCTCTCCACCGAACAGGGGCCGGCCATAACCACAAATTCCGGGCCTCCGATGTCCAGACTGCCCACCGAAATAATTGTGTCCCCTGCTCTGGACTCCCGGGAGGCCAGCTTATAGGGCTTGAGGATCGGGACGGCCTTTTCCACCCCGGGAAGGTATTCCACTGATTTTAGCTGGGCCTTTCCGCGGTCATCTCCCACAACCCCGATAATGGTCTGTTCCACTCCCCTGGAAGGATGGGTCTGGTACCCGACCGACTCAATCCAACTGATAACCTGGTTAATTTCATCCTCGGCGGCATTTTTTTTCATAACAATCACCATTGGCGGCTCCCTTCAATTGCCCGGGGCCCGAGCCCACTCTCCAGGGCTTAAAAATAAAAAAGCCATGGAGAGCATCTTCTCGTCTCCCCATGGCTTTTTTTGATCTTTTTCTTTTAGTTAGGCTTCTTTAAGTCTTCCAAAGAGATGGGCAGACGCATGGATAGCTATAATAAAAGCCGTACCAATAATTAAAGTTAAATGATCTGCTGCCCATCATGTTGCTCCGTATAATAACCATTTATGTTAGTTGCAATAAACCCCCATGTCAAGAAAAAAATCCAGGCAGAAAATTTGCTTGTACTCTCTATTAAAATTCATTACAAAAATTCTAATTTAATCGCTATTCCCCCGAAAGGATAACCCCATGACGAATCCGGGACAACCTTCACGATGGGCTCGTTTTATCCACATTGCCCAACCCTACTTTTTCCCTACCATTAAGGGAGGAAGCTGGACCCTGCTTTTTTTACTAATCATGCTCATGGTCTTTCTTTTCGGCCTGCTCTTCCTGATTGTTACGGGTATCGCCCTGGCCGGAAAGCAGTTTGCCCCTGACCTGGTGACCAAAATCTCTCCGACCTTTGTCCCTTTCTTGGAACACATTTGGGCCTCCAAAGGGCTGCTGATCGTGATAGCGGCCATCGGTCTTCCCCTGGCCTGTTTTGCCTTTTGGAGACGCCAGCTTTGGAGTCGCCGTCAGGCCTGGATGTTACTCGCGGTGGTTCTTTTCCTCTCTGTTTCGGTAACCGGGATCAATGTCCTCTTCAGTTATATCGGAAATTATTTCACCAACGCCTTGGTCAAGAAGAATCAAGATCTGGCCTATTTATTTGTGGCTGTCTATTTTTCCGGTTTTATGATCGGCATTCCCATCGTGGCCTTTTACAGTTACGTTCAGAATGTCCTGGGCCTCCGCTGGCGGGAATGGCTGACCCAGGATTTTTTAGGCCGTTACTTTTCCCATCGCAAATATTATGAAATCGAAACCTTCTCCCAGATCGATAACCCCGATCAACGAATAACCGAAGACATCCGTTCCTTTACCCGCACAACCTTGACCTTCTTATTGATCATCCTGGGATCCCTGATGGACCTGGTTTCTTTTACCGGTATCCTCTGGTCAAAATCACAACTGCTGGTGGTGGTGGTCCTGACCTATTCCCTGATGGGAACGACGCTGACGGCTTTAATCGGTCGGCGTTTGATCCGCCTAAATTTTAACCAATTGCGCTTTGAGGCTGACTTCCGTTATTCCCTGGTCCATGTGCGCGACAATGCCGAATCGATTGCCTTTTATCAAGGTGAAAAACCGGAGGTTAACCATATCGGTGAGCGCTTTCGGCAGGTCTTAAAAAACTTCAGCCTCCTGATCGGCTGGCAACGGAATCTTTCCTTCTTTACTACCGCCTACAGTTATATTCCGGTCGTTCTGCCCTTTCTGGTTTTATTCCCCCAATACTTCAGCGGGACAATCGAATATGGGGATATGGTCCAAGCCAATTTTGCCTTTTCTCAGGTCTATGCCGCCCTCTCCCTGATCGTCTCTCAGATTGAGAGTCTGACCAATTTTATGGCCGGCATTGAACGGTTGTCGACCTTTTCCGAATCCATGGTCCCCGGCGTATCAGCCGGTCCCCGCATTGAAAGCCGGGAGGCCGATCAATTCGCCCTGAAAAAAGTCACCCTGAATATTCCCAACCAGGAACGGACCCTCATCAACGACCTCACCCTGAATCTGAATCGCACCGACAATCTGGTCATCGTCGGCCAGAGCGGGGCTGGGAAGAGTTCTCTCCTAAGGGCCATTGCCGGACTTTGGACCCAAGGGGCCGGAGAAATTGATCGGCCTCCTTTGCCGGACGTCTTCTTCCTTCCCCAAAAACCCTATATGTTTTTAGGATCTCTCCGTGAACAATTGATCTATCCCCACTCGCAAGATTCCATTTCCGATGCGGCCCTCAGGACGGTACTGGCGGAAGTCAATTTGCCCGATCTGCCGGAGCGGGTAGGAGGCTTTGATTTAAAACTGGACTGGGCCGATGTCCTCTCTCTGGGGGAACAGCAACGGCTGGCCTTTGCCCGTTTACTGATCAATAAGCCGCAATTTGCCGTTTTGGATGAGGCCACCAGTGCCTTGGATTTGCCGAATGAAGCCTATCTCTATAACCGCCTGCAGGAACTGGGCATTCACTATATCAGCGTGGGGCATCGCCCTAGTCTTTTGGATTATCACCAGCAGGTCTTGGAAATCCAGGGGCCAGAGATGTGGCAGGTCAAATCCGTTCAGGAGCACCGCACACAAACAAAAACGCTATCCTGAAATGACTATGCTCACATGAAAACCAGATTACGAATACAGGCTAAATCCCTGACCTTCCAATATTGGCGATTACAAGCTGAACCGCTATGCCCGCCAGGGGTGTGGCACCAGCCGGTTGGCTTTGCCAACCTTTTGGGCTTCCATTCGGAAGCCGTAATAGCGGACCATTTGTTCTCTCTGATTCGGGATATGGAATAGGGTGATCATGGCTGGCAACCCTGTTAAATAGATTTAACTTCGGTTAAAAGGACTATGGTATCATAAAAAAGGTAGGGGTTTTGACAAAAAAATAAACACCTATTATTTAACAGGGCCAGACCGGCCTAAGGCGTCGAAGGTCTTTCTTTGGCGGTTATCCTTGGAGCGCTAGTTGAATTCTTATTGTCCGGTCGCCTCAGGAAAAATCGACCTTTTCTTCAGCACCTTGATATGAACCAACCCTGATCCCTAAACCGTCTCGAGTTTATTGACCTCATGGTCAAGTTATCCAACCCTTCTCATTGGGCGCGGCGCAGGACCATGCTGCCCCTGAATTTGCCCGAGGCCGCGACCCACTCCCCGGTCATACCACGGCCGTCCGGGGAGACGGTAAAGATGTGCGTGCCCTCGGCCTCCCAATCAGGCGGATACTGACTGTGCCGATAGCGGTATTCCACTCTGTTGCCTTTTACCGTGCCTTGGCCGGTCCAGGCCACGGGTTTACCCTTGTGCATATATTGGCAACTAACAGTAATGCGCTCGCCCTGCTGCGTAAAGACAATGGCTACCCCCCCGTCGGTCAGCCAGCGCCCGCTTATATCTACTGCCTGCGAAGAAGGGGGAGCGGGTTGGGTAGTGGGAGGAGCGGGCTGCCTGTGCTGGGCCTTGATTAGGGCCTCGCGCTCTTCTTGTTCGGCGCGCCAGGTCTGCATAAGGTTTGCCGACTGACGGAAATAGCGGGTGTGGATTTCCACCAGGCGTCGGCTATGGGCAATCTCCAGACGGGCTCTTAGATCATTTACCTGGGCCTCGACGCGGGCCTCAAAGTCCTCGTATTCCTTGGAGGTGCCAAAAATGGTCTTGAGATCCTGTTCGCCAGCTGCTAAAAGGCGCTCTTTAAAGCGGATCAGCCGTCCCAGCTTGGCTTCCATCTCTGCATTAAGCCTGGCCAATTCCTGCTCGTTCTTTTTTTGCAGGGCCAAAAGGTCACTATAGGCATCGGCCCCAGCCGATGGGGGGGCCAAAAAGACCAAGGCCAGTGCCCAAGCCCACCAACAGCGTCTACCCAAGGATTTCCTGTCCATGTCCCACCTCCCGTTGGGGTTTTGATTCTGTATAGTCCAATAGAAATGAACTTACTTTTTCAAGAAAGAGTATAAAAAAAGGAAAAAATGAAATCAATGAAAAAAAAGGGCCGAAAGCAGGCGCGCCGAGGGGGTCCACTTGAAGAAAACACATTGCATTGTTGGGGTCATTGACAAAATAATCTGGACATAGGTATCAGGAATTGATTTCTGTTATTTTATAATAACGGGATAATTGAAGTTATTTCTTTAGACACCAGAGCAAGATCCGGGGTGGCTGGTTCTACGACCGTATCCCCGCTGTCAACAAGTTTGTGGGGACCAGTATTATCGTACCGAAAAACAACTTTTTCGTCTTAAGCCGCCATGCCCCGCCTTTTGGGGCGTGGCACCACCAAATATGAAAATAGAGCAGGGATGACGAGTGACCTCAACGTCTATTTTCGAACTAATTCCCATGCCCCGCCTTTTGGGGCGTGGCACCACCAAACATGAAAATAGGCTCAGAAGGCTCCGAAGCCTATTTTCGGATTAAGTTAATCCTTAAATAAAGCCTCTTCCATAGTTACTGTCAATCCGTCACCTTCTGACAAACGGTTCAGCAAACCCTGAATTTTAGGCAGTTCATAATGAAAGAAAAAACGCATCGTATAAAACTTGCCGTGATAGAAGCGTGATTCCATATCCGTAAGGGAACCATCAAAGGCCTTTTGAATAGAGATCCCTTGAAGAAGCCATTGCCAGGCCACGGCAACGATCCCGAAGAGTTCCAGATATAAGGTGGCATCGGCCAAGAAAAGTTCCGACTTCCCGCTCTGGGCTATAGTAACCAAGCGGCCGGTCACCTCGATCAAAGATTCCAGAGCCTTTTCCATTCTCTGTATATACCCTTTCAAGGCCGGAATCTCGTTGGCCAGGGCAATGGATTTTTGAACTTCTTTCAAGAAAAGGAAGAAGGCCTTCCCCTCTTTCATGATAACCTTACGACCCAGGAGGTCCAATCCCTGGATACCGGTGGTCCCTTCATGAATCGGGTGAATCCGGGCATCACGATAAAATAACTCCAGCGGAAACTCATCGCAATACCCATATCCGCCCAAGCACTGAAGGCCCTGACTGATCGAGAGGATGCCCATTTCCGAAGGATAGCTTTTAGCTATTGGGGTCAGCAGGTCCAACAGTAAATGATAGTCTTCCTTTTCCTCACCTTCGGCAACCCGCATCAGATCCACATAACGGCTGCACTGCAGTAACAAGGAAAGAGATCCTTCCGTTATGGCCCGTTGGAAAAGTAACATCCGTTTGATATCCGGGTGTTCAATGATCGGGACGGGAGGCAGGTTCGGATCTTTTTCAGAGACCTTTCTTCCCTGAAGACGTTCCCGGCTGTATTCCAAGGAGGCGTAGTAGGCGGCTGAAGCAATACCGGCTGCACCCAGACCGACATCTATCCGGGCCTCATTCATCATCTGGAACATATAGGAAAGCCCCTGGTGAGGCTCCCCGACCAGATACCCCCGGCAGTCATCGTTCTCTCCCAGACTCAACTGGGTGAGGGGTGTTCCACGGTAACCGAGTTTATGGTAGATCCCGGCCACTTGGATATCATTAAAAACCAGATGATCCGGTGCTTCGACCCTTTTCTTGGGGACAACAAAAAGAGAGATGCCTTTTACCCCGGCCGGGGCGCCCTTGATTTTGGCCAGCATCAAATGGATGACATTCTCCACCCCATCATGGTCCCCGGCGGATATAAATATTTTTTGACCTTTCATTCGATAAAAACCCTGATCGGTCGGCCAGGCCGTGGTCAGGATGTCGGAGAGCGAACTCCCCGCCTGGGGCTCGGTCAGGGCCATAGTTCCCTGCCACTCCCCGGAAAACATCTTGGGGACGTATAATTCCTGCAATCTTTCAGAACCGAAGGACAAGATAAGATGAGCGGCCCCGGCGGTCAGTTGGGGATAAACACTGGCCGAATAATTGGCCGCCGCAAAGATATATCGGCAGGCGGTGCCGATCATTTGAGGAAGTTGTTGTCCTCCCCAGTCAAAGGAAAAGGGGGAACTGATCCAGCCTCCTTCTCCGCTTTCTTTCATAAAGGTCCTGACCGTCGGATGGACTTTGACCTCTCCGTCGATCAAATTAGGTGGATTCTGGTCCATGGGACGCAGCGCCGGCCGCAGGAGATCGGCCCCTATTTTATGAGCTGTCTCCAGGGTCAAATCAAAGATCTCTCGGCTGTGCTCCTGAAAATAGGGATAGGGCAGGAGATCCTCAACCCCAAACACTTCATAAAGCAAAAATTTCAAATTGCGCACACTGACGAATTGATTCATTAAAAACCTCTCTTGGACACCATTTGGTGGGGCTATTTTTCTTTCGTCTGAGTCTTTCGGGCCGGTCTTTTTTTAGGATTTATCCACGGGGGAGCCTTTGCCCCCTCCGGCATTCTCACCCGCTAAAAATCAGCGGGTGAGCTGCGGTTTCCCCCATGGATAAATCCTAAAAAGACAGCGCCCTTTCGCCAATGACTTCAGAAAAACAGCCCCACCTGCTTAAAAGGCTGTTGAGATTAGTATGACCGTTACTATCATGACGATACTTAGCAAAAGGAGGAAAAAACGTCTATTAACTTTTGGACGCACCCACGACCGGATTGGTCAAAACGCCGATTCCCTGAATACAGCATTCCACGGTCTGCCCGGCCTTAAGAAATACCGGAGGAGTACGGGCAAAGCCAACCCCGGAGGGTGTGCCGGTTAAGATAATGGTACCGGGTAGCAGGGTCATGTTTCTCGACAAGAAAGAGACGATCTGTCGACAGGAAAAGATCATATCCGAGGTATTGGAATCCTGCATGACCTGTCCATCCAGACGGCAGGAGAGATCTAGATTATCGCCATCCAGACCTGTCACAATGGCCGGGCCGATGGGACAAAAGGTATCATGACTCTTCCCGCGGCACCATTGTTTGTCTTTAAACTGGGCGGCCCGATTGGAGACATCATTTCCGATCGTATAGCCCAAGACCACCTTGGGGACCTCCTCTTCGGAAATATTCTTGGCCTTTTTCCCGATAACCATAACCAGTTCGACTTCATAATCGATTTGGTCCGGGTAGTCTTCAGGAATAACGATCGGGTCTCCCGGGCCGGAGAGGGCCGTTGTCGTTTTGAGGAACACAAGCGGCTCATCGGGATAGCGCATGCCGCCCTCATCGGCATGTTTTCGATAGTTAAGACCCAGACAAATGATATTAGGCGGTATGACCGGGGCCAGTAATCGAACCGCACTCAGATCGATGGCTTTCCCTTCTTTGGTGAGTTCGGTAAACGGATCGCCGGTCCAGGGAATGACTCGGTCTCCTTCAAGGATCCCATAGCGGGTTTGTCCTTCATACAGATAACGGACGATATGCATAATTGATTCCTCCTTTGGTGCGCGTCGGTTTTCCCACGAGCTTTTAATATCGATTAATTCTGATCTTCCCGTAATCGAGTCGGCTCTCTGGAACCGGCGTCTTCATCTCTCCGGGATAACCAAGCCCGATGATGGCCTCGACTCTCAGGTCCTTGGGGATTCTCAAAAGTTCCTGGACATAGTCTTCGGAGCTCTTTTCGGCCGAATGGGCCCTGTTTCTGATCTGGATCCAGCAGCTCCCCAAGCCTAAAGAGTGGGCGGTCAGATGGGCCACGACCGCGGCAATGGAACAATCCTCAATCCAGACATCGGAAAGAGTTTCATCTCCACAGATCACAATACCCAAGGCGGCATTTTTAAGAAAAGCAGAACCGTGTTCCTTGGCCTCGGAAAGCCGTTCCAGCAATTCCGTCTCATCGACAAAAATAAACGTCCAGGGATTGATTCCTCGCGAGGATGGACAGCGCAGCAAGGCCTCTTTGATAATTTCCAGAGACCCAACGTCAATGGGTCTTTTTTCGTATTTTCTAATACTCCGTCTTGTGCGTAAGATCTCGATCATTTCCCCTCCAGCCGGTAAACCGATGCTTTAAAACCAAACAAATGTAATATGAAGCCTTCTCGCCTGTCAAGGATTGTTTCCGGAGTGAACAGAGACCATACTGGCGGCGAGGAACCTTACTTTGGGCTGGTCTTTAAGCTGCTCTGATAAAGGTTTTGACTAATAGTCTATGAGGACATCGGCTAGGTTTCGGGAAGTCCGCTGTAATGTCCTAAGGATATCTTTCCATAAACCTCCCAAAAGGTTGGAGGTGACCAGGAGTTGGTTTTTCGTCGCCCCATCCGGGGGAAAAATAGCTCTTGTTCCATCAGGAACTTTGAGATTGTTTCGGTATCGTTCATTGGTCAGCACATAGATCAGATAATCGTAAGCGCTGTTGATTAATTGAAGCTCCCGGCCCGGGCCATAGGACAGATTTCGCTCCGGCATATTCCAAATGAGGGAAGAAAGATCATAACCGGACAGGCCATTTTTCTCCTCGGCATCAACCAGCAGCGACTTAAGCAATCGGATCAGTTTTCTGATCGATCCCTTGGAACGCTGATCTTTCTCCTCGATTAAGGCATTGTGAATAAAAGGGGATTTAAAGACCCGCTTTGCCTGATGGATATCGAGCATATTGAGGCCCCGAAACGATTCATCCTGACGGGTGGCATATTCGTTGGTGTTGTACCAATTGGCAAAGAGAAGTCTAATCTCCCGTCTCAAGCCTCCTCCTGAGAGCAAAACACTGAGGGCCTCCGAGGTATCCATCTTAATCTCCGGAAAGCCGGACTCTACGGCCTTAATGGATAATTCCCGTAAGGCCCTCAGGTCTTCAACCGGGTTTTCTTCATAGGGGATGACGGCCTTTTGGGGCGGTTCTAAGGTCGTAAAATTCGTATCGATGACCAGGATTTCCATATCGCAGGAGACCTCTACGTGGGTGTCGTTGGTCAGCGAGCCTTGAAATCGAACTTCGGTGGGGATACCGGCGATCCCGACCGCCGGTTGGATAACATTTTGAATGAGCAGGCTTTCAGCAAAAAAGGCCGCCGTATAGTCAGGATCAATCGGCTGCATAGACCCGATGGCGTAACAGATGCTCTCATCATCCTGAAGACGATCGTAAACCTCATACCTTAACTGAGCGGAATGGATCAGGGGATCGAGGCGACGGTTTCGTAGCCGTTCCAATCTGGTCATGGCTTTTTGGCGACCTCTTTCCAGAACATCTTATACCGAGGCACTCCCAAAGAGTGGTTTCGAGCATTCCTAACAGATAAGATATCGTGATTATAGGATTAATATAGAATAAGCCCTCATTACGGTCAAGCCCAAAAATAGATGGTTTCCCGGTTGATTCGGGACTCAATTTTTACAGGGGGTATTTGAAGGGAGGAGATGTTCAATATGTTCTCTCTTTTACTCTTTTGGAGAAAGAACGGGCCTCGAAAAGAAAGGAGAAGGGCATCAAAGAAAACCGAAACGGCTCGAGTTGATACTCTTCTCTCCTTCTTGGCTATTTTCAGATAATGATCCTTTTAAAAATTAGGAAAATGGCGGTTATCCTCCGACGAGTTAAGGCATCAGGATTTTGGCCACAGCCATATAAGCCGGTAGGGTGAAGGGGTCGTTGGCCACATTCCCGGCAATCGGATTCGAGGCGTAGCGAACAATGACCATTTCCGCATTGGGATCGATGTAGATGTTTTGCCCGTGAATGCCCCGAGCCATGAATGCCCCATGCTCATTGTGGGCTATCCACCACATATTGCGATAAGACCACCCCGGCAAGGTAGGATAGCCGGCTTTGGCGAAATGGGTCTTATCCGCTCCTTTGCGGATATCCTCAATGACCGCAGTCGGGATGATTTGCCGGCCGTTGAAAAACCCTTTCAATCTAATCATTTCTCCAAATCGAGCCAGGTCTCGGAGGCAGGTGTTCAGACCGCCGCCGCCGGATTCGGTCCCCACACTGTCCACCTGAAAATAGGCGTCATTTTCCGCCCCCAGTTTGGACCAGACCACCTCCGAAAATAGATCGGCCAGAGATTTTCCGGAAACCCGTTTAATAATCCAGGCCAGGATTTCGGAATTGACGGTCTTATAGGCAAAAGCCTCGCCGTGCCGGCCTTCCTTTTTCAGTTTGACCAGAAATTCGTAGAAGGTCCTCGGGCCTTGATAATTCGGACCGAACGGCAACATCCCGCCGGCCCGGGCATAATCAAACACCTCCGCCTTGGGGTTGGCATAGTCTTCGGAGTACTGGACGCCAACGGTCATATCCATCACCTGCCGGACAGTGGCGTCCTCATAGGCCGTTCCCTTCATTTCGGGCAAATATTTGGTGACCAGAGCCGCCGGATCCAATTTCCCCTCAATCACCTGCAGGGTGGCCAGGGTCCCGACTATGGACTTAGTGATGGAGAAGGCTGAATGGGGGAAACGGGGTTCCAGGGCACCGAAATATTTTTCATAAATCACTTTACCCTGATGTAAAACCAAAATGCCGTCGGTATAATTACGGGCTAAAGATTGAGCCCAGGTCATGGTTTTTCCGGTCATATCGGTAAAGGTGAGGTCGTCGAGCGGACGCTCCGCTCTGGGTAAAACCGACACCGGACCTTCCCCACGCCAGATATTCTTGGTCGGATTCAGTTCTCGTATGTGACTGAACGACCAGCGCAAAGCCGGAAAGCGATAATAGCTGCCGTTATCAAACCGAATGGTTTTCTCCGGAGGCGGAGGAAAGCCTTGCATCCAGCCCAAGTCTTTGGGGTTGGAGGCCGCCGCATCAGGGATGGCCGGCGGTTTTGTTTGGGCTTGGGCGGTGAGACTCACAACCATCATGGTCACTGCAAACCAAAGAACCTGTTTAATCCCTTTCATATGCTCCCCCTTTTGATGAATTTTTTTAAAAATCCTAAATGGGCCGCGGCTGTTTCGCCGGGTCTTTCCAACTTGGGCAGGTGCCCGCAATCTTTGATGATCGCCGTTTGGTGATTGGACAAGCCCCTTTCAAAAACCGGCACACAGGAAACATCTATGACTTTATCCTGATCCCCCCACAAGATTAAAGCCGGCGTCTTAATTTTCGGCAATTCCTTTTCCAGGGAAAGGGCCTCCGGAGCACACTCCTTCAAGGCCTTTGCATAACAACGGCGGTTGGCTAAGGCCGAATGGACCATCACCTTTTTAAGAGGATAAGGTAAATAGGGGGGGTGACGAAAAGGATGCCCATCATTCGGGATAGATCATCGCTGTCTTTCAGGAGCAGGAGGTTGACCCCTTAGCCCCTCTTTTTTCTGACCAGCCCCTCTTTCGGCTCTTGAACACCACCGGCATCAAATAAGCCCAGGCTCAGGATATCCTCGGGAAAGCGGACCGCATACATTCCGGCAAAAAATCCGCCCAGGGAATTCCCGACGATCTGAAATTCTTTCAATAAACTTTCTTTTATTTAGCAGCCGATGAAAACGACACCTCCCCCTTCATCGTCGAAGGACCTTCGTAAAATTCCAAATATTTCTGATTTCCTTCGGGAGTTTCCGGGTGATCCGGTCCCCGCCACCACTTGTTGGCCAGGAAATTCTTCTTGGCTAATTCCCAGACATCCGGAGCCGCCGGGACGGGCTTGACTTCCCACCTTAAATTTTTCGGCGTCATCTCGTAGACCGTATACCGCATGGGATAGGTCGAAATGGCCGGGTGGATAAAATGATACATATCGGCTTCTTTCTGGTAACGGGTGGAGATGTGACGATGGCCCGAGAAGATGACCTTAACGTTGTATTTTTTCATCAGCGCCAGGACATCATTGGCATTATCCATAGTGAACCAGCGCCAGTAGTTATGATTGGCCTTATCCGCCTCGCTCCAGGTTACCGCGCTGTGATGGGTAAGAATGATAATCGTTTTTTTCCGATTTTTTTTCAAAATGTCCTCCAGCCATCGCATTTGACCGGGATCGACCGATCCGCCGTAATCATTAAGACCGGCCTCCGGCACAAAGACTTGGGCCCGGGACGTATCGAGGGTGACCAGAAGGAGATCCTTGTCGATCTCATGGGCATAATAAGTCATACCTGGAGTCATTCCTCCTGACCGTCCCATAAAGGCGGCCGCCACGGTATATTTGGATAGCGTAACCGGCTGATCCTTCTTCTCGTGGGGGACTAAACTCAAATCGTGGTTTCCCAGGGTGACATAGTAAGGAACTTTCAACCCATCAAGAATCGTTCGCAGGGCGTCGATGTTCCAGGGCTCCGCATCTTGGGTCAAATCACCGGCCACCAGCACAAATTTGAGATCGGGAATCTTGTTTATTTCGGCCACCGTATTTTCGGCCAGCATCTGAGTTTTAAGACCCAACTTAAAGCCGTCGGTAACCCCTTTTTGCTGAGGAATGGAGATATGGGGATCGGAGATGACCACAAACTTGATTTTCTCAAAGGCGTAACCATTATTACCTACCGACAAAGCCAACAGGATCATGATGAATAGACCGACACTTACGCTTCTCTTCATGGCGTACCTCCTTTAATTTTTAAGATTCGGGCTGGGAAGTTAAGTAGGGATAGATAAAATTTTGTTATTTAAGGGTTAATATAAAATAGGCGGAAATGGCGGTCAAGAGGAAAAAAGGTTTATTTCCTTGACCACGGCCTTTTTATTCTTTTATACTCTTTTCTAATTGCAATACGAAAGAGAGGAAAAATCTAATATGATGTACGACTTTAACGCCGACGATATTTTTGCTATCGCCGAGCAGTTGGAACGCAACGGCGCCCAATTCTACCGGACTGCCGCCGGGTCGGTAAAAGACCATAACACCCGTGATTTGTTAGTCTCTTTGGCTGCCATGGAAGAGGAACATGAAAAGACCTTCGTCCGCATGCGTTTGCAACTGACCGAATTGGAAAAGAAAGCAACCATTTTCGATCCTCAGGGTGAAGCGGCCGGCTATTTGAAGGCCCTGGCCGACACGCGGGTCTTTTTCGAAAAAAAAATCGACACTTCTTCCCTGAAAGCGATCCTGAAGGAGGCCATTACGGCCGAGAAGGATTCCATTGTTTTCTACCTGGGAATGCGGGAGGCGGTGCCGGAAAATTTGGGTCGAGGCCGTCTCGATGAGGTGATCAAGGAAGAGATGGGGCACCTCCGGCTCCTGAGTAAGGAACTGGCAGCCCAGAAAAAATAGAATATTTTCTTGAAAAAAATCTCTTTTTCTGGGGGAGCATTTAAAACAAGAAAATGATTAGGTGGACAGCCAGGAAGGCCAATACCTTTTTCCCCTTTTTAGATAAAGCCGGTCTGTTCCGCTTTTTCTTTTTCCCTCTTTCCTTCGTTTAAATCGACCCGCATAAGCAGCAGTAAACCCAGGGCGAATAGAATCCCCAGGGAGAGGATCCCCCAGCGCAGGCTGCCGGTCAATTGGATCATCAGTCCGTAAATCAAAGGGCCGAAGATGGCTGAAAATTTTCCCACCACCCCGAAAAAACCGAAAAACTCGGCACTGGCGTTCAAGGGGGTCAATTGACTTTGTAAGGCCCGGGAGGAAGACTGGCTTCCCCCCAGGACCATTCCGGCCAGAAAACCGAGGAGCCAGTATTCTTTTTTCATGTCTCCCAAAATCCCCAGGAAAAAGGCCCAGACGGTGATACTCAACCAGACGATTAAGGTTGCCGTGATGGCCGGTTTATTTCCCCAGACATCGGACAACTTACCGATCAGAAGGGCTCCGATAAAGGCCGTGGCCTGGATAAACAGGAAGAAGAGGATCAGTTCCGGCTGGCTGAATCCGACGATCTCGGCTCCAAAAATGGAGGCCATGATGATGACCGTTTCCACCCCTTCGTTATAGCAAAGGTAGGCCAATAAAAAGCGAACCAGTTGCCGAAATTGTTTTATTTTTTTCAAGGTCTGAAAAATTCGGCTGAATCCTATGCGTACATAATTCCCGGTTCCCTGCAGGGCAGGACTTGACGCCTGGTCAGACCGCTCCCTTACCCAGATCATGGTGGGAAGGGCAAAAAGGGCCCACCAGACGGACACCGAAAAGAAGCAATCCTGGACGGTAAAAAAGCCCTTGGGAAATCCGAGCCAATGGGGATATTGGAGCATGACCAAATTCAAGGCCAGAAGAAGACCTCCGCCTAAATACCCTACGGCCCATCCCAGGCCGGAGACCCATCCCAGATGCTCTTCCGGACAGATCTCCGGGAGAAAGGCATTATAAAATACATTTCCGGCGGCAAAGCCGAGGTTGGCCAGAATAAAAAACAAAGCGGCCCGGAGATAGGTCCCTTCGCCGACAAAATAGAGCAGGGCCGTAGCCGTTACACCCAGGGACCAAAAAAAGATCAGCATCTTTTTTTTAGCCCGGGAGTAATCGGCTATGGCCCCCAGGACCGGTGCCAGAAAGGCTGAAATGGCCAGGCTGACCGAGACAGTAAAGGTAAAAAAGGAGGCCCCATGGAGATGCAGGCCCAAGATGGTCACGCCTTTTTCTCCCCCGGCAATTTTCAAGGCAAAATACTGATTGAAAATAACGGCCAGGATGGTCGTGGCAAAGGCGGAGTTGGCAAAATCATAAAGGGCCCAACTATACACTTCCCGGCGATTGTAGGCTGGTGCGGACATGAGATGTTTTCCTTTTCAACTGTTTTTCGAAGTTCCCATTACGACATACTAGAAACTGGATACGATATACTAAATACAGCCTTATGGTTTAAAACAACGACAACTGTTTCTTCCTGGGCCGACTGGGTGTTTGGGACCTTTCAGGGCCGACCGGGTGTTTTAACAGGGATTCGATATCGTCTAAAAAAGGAGAAGGGTTCTGGTTCAGATGCTGCCCGAAGAGGATTCTTTTTTTGGCCCAAGTCAGGACGACCTCCTCGCCGGCCCTGGTTAACCCCACATAGAACAGACGCCGCTCCTCTTCCGGATCGGATTCTTTCAGCAACGTAAGGGGCAGAAGATTGGCCTCACACCCGGCGATGATGACTACCGGAAACTCCAGTCCTTTAGCGGCATGAAGGGTCAGGAGTTTAACGGTTTCCTGATCGGGTTCATAGGTGTCCAGGCCGGTCTGGACGGAAAGGTTTTCCATAAACTCGTTCAGAGTACCCCTGAAGGCAGCCGCCCAAAGCCGAAGTCTTTTCAAGGCCTCTTTGCCCTCAACCCCGATAGTCTGGTGATTCATTTCTTTTCCCGAAAGCACCTTATCCACTGCTGCCAAGGGTTTCATTTTCAAATCGGGACTGAGCGCAGGACCTTTATTACCCCTCGGATCTCCGGCCGTTCGGCCCAGTGAATTTCCTGAACCTTTTTAAAGGGAATCCCTTTTTTTAAGAAGATCTTGGCCAATTGATCCCCCTGGGCATGAAGCCGATATAGAACGGCAAAGTCGGCAAAACTGCGGGGACGGCCTGAATTGGACCCGGGACCGAGGCCCTGTCCTGGATAATCCAGACTCAGCCCCCCCATGGCCCCTTCGATGACTTGGGTAATATATTCCCCTTCTTCCTCAGCTGTGGCCAGGGCGGCCACCGGCACTCCGGGCTCTCCCTTTTTGGAAGAGATCAAGGGAAGGGCCTTTTTTTGAAGCGACCCTTCCAGGACTTGGGAGGCAACGGCCAAAACGGTTTGGTTTAAGCGAAAGCTCTCCCGAAGTTGGATAGCGGCCAGGGCCGGACAATCCTTTTGCAGACGGGAAAAGAAATCGGCACGGGCTCCGCGGAATCCATAGATCGCCTGATTAGGATCGCCAATAACCATCCAGTTTCCATCCCGGCTGGTCAAGAGCTGAAAAAGGCGGTACTGGATCGGATTGATATCTTGAAATTCATCAATAAAGACATAGGGGAAACGGGCTTGGAGTGAGTCCTTAAGGTCCGGTTTTTTTTCCAGGAGGGTAACCGTCTGCAGAAGGAGTTCATCGAAATCCCAACATTTTTTAAGAGCCAGTTTTTCCTGATACGCCTTATAGGTGGCCGCCCATTGAGGATAAGCTTCCCTCGGAGGCGTTTGTCCTGGAGCATCAGTAGAAACCGAGGTATTTTTGGCCCAGGAAATACGGCGGGCCAGTTCTTTAAGCAATTGGGCGGATACAGTTCGAGTCTCTTCCCTGACCGTTTCTTTAAGGATGATGAAAGCCTCCTGTTCGGATAAGAGTTGAAAAGGAGGATTAATCTGCTCTAGAAGGAAACCGTAACAGAAGCCATGAAAAGTGGTTATCTTCGGAAAGGATCCGATTTGGAGCCCTCGGCAGATCGGATCAATTCGTAAAGCCATCTCTTCCGCCGCTTTATTGGTGAAGGTAAGGGCCAGTATTTGATCCGGGCGGGCGACCTTTTCGGACATCAAGAGGGCCAGGCGATAGGTCAAGGTGCGGGTTTTTCCGGTACCCGGCCCGGCCAAAACCATTAGAGGGCCTCCTCGATAGCAGACCGCCTGTTCTTGAGATGGGGTTAACAACGAAAGGTCCATTATGGAAGTACTTGTACTATATTCTTGAATCAGGACACAAGTAGATTTATACTCCTGCACACCAGGTTTAAAGGAATCTTTGATGGCCTTGAAAATCTCCCGAAAAACGGATAATGGCCGGAAGACCCTGATTGTTGGCCTGACCGGAGGGATTGGAACCGGCAAGAGTACGGTCAGCCGAATGTTGCAGTCCCTGGGGGCCCGAGTGGTGGATGCGGATGAGTTAGCCCGGGAGGTGGTCCGGCCCGGGCAGCCGGCCTGGGAAGAGATAAAAAAAGTCTTTGGGCCTAAAGTCATCCACACCGATCAAACGCTCAACCGACAAGCCTTGACCGATCTGGTTTTTAATGACCCCAAGTCCATCGAACAATTGAACAGGATGACCCATCAGAGGATTTATCGTCGGATGCGTTCAGAAGTTTTGAAGGGGCTGAGGGATCAGGTCCCGGCTATAGTTCTGGATATCCCGCTCCTCTTGGAAGCCCCCCAAAAGATGTCCCTGGACCTGATCGTGGTAGTCTATTGTCCCAAGACCCTTCAGATCAAACGGATTAGAGAAAGGAACGGGTTAACCCTTAAAGAGGCCAAACAACGGCTACAAAATCAAATGCCGATTTCCCAGAAAAGAAAAATGGCCCATGTGGTGATCAACAATCGCGGTTCACTGGAAGAGACCCAAAAACAGGTTCGGGGTCTTTGGGAAAGGGTGACAAAAAAAACAGGCCGGGATAGCACCCGACCTGTTAAAAAATAAAACCGTAAAAACTATACTTCTTTTACAGTAATGGCACCGGTTTCACAGACTTCGACGCAGCTTTCGCAGCCCAGACATTCGTCCATATTCACGGGCACGGCTTTGTTGTCCTGAAGTTCAAATACGCTTACAGGGCAGGTATCCACGCAATTGGAATCCCCATTGCATTTGTCGGCATCAACCGTAACTTGGAACATTGATTTTTCCTCCTTCTTCTTAAAGTTAATTTTTTACCAAAAAACGGCTGGTTAACCGTCTTTGGGAGTAGCCCTAAATAGATTTTTGACTATGAGCCTTTTAAATAAGTGGGGAGATTAGAATATTTTTCTCCAAAGGTCAAACATTTTTTTAGAGCCGGAAAAAAAGAGGGGCCGTAATTAAAAAATAATATTATTTCAATAAGTTAATCCTTGACACCCTCAAGCTTAATCCAAACGGTCTCGTCAAGCCGAATAATTTGGCAAAAAATTTGGGTGGAACAAAAAGATTGACCGTTATAGGGCCTGTGGTAGACTAAAAATAGGATAAAGGCTAAAGGAAAAAGACTATCGGTTTTTCCCCCTGCACCCTGAACCTTATGCCTTGGACCGGCTTTTTCTAAAGGAGACTTCCCATGCTGGATGACCAGGAAACCAGACGGTACGACCGCCAAATCATGATTAAGGATTTTGGAATTGAGGGCCAGGAAAAACTAAAAAATAGTCGAGTCCTATTAGCCGGTGCAGGGGGCCTGGGGTCAGCGGCTTCCTATTATTTGGCCGCAGCCGGTCTGGGCCATTTACGGATCGTCGACCAGGATCAGGTTGAACTGAGCAACTTAAACCGTCAGATTCTTCACTGGGAGAAGGATATCGGCCGAGACAAGGTGGAATCGGCTCTGGAAAAGTTATCCCAATTGAACCCTGACATAACGGTTGAAATCCGCAGAGAGGAGATTAATGACGATACCCTGCCTGAATTAATGGCCGGGTGTGATCTGGTCGTAGATGGTTTGGATAATTTTCCAACCCGTTATTTGATTAATGAACAGATTTTTCGTCAGAGAATACCTTTTATCTATGGAGGCATCTTAGGCCTAATGGGGATGGTTACGGTCATCCAGCCCGGGAAAACACCCTGTTTGAAATGCCTCTTTCCTCAAGCCCCGCCGCCCCAGAAATTTCCCGTATTGGGGACTACTCCAGGAATCATTGGCCTCATCGAAGCGAATGAAGCCATAAAATATCTCGTGGGATTGGGAACCTTATTAACCGGCCGCCTTCTGGTTTATAACGGCCTAGAGATGCATTTTTCCGAAGTTCAGATAGAACCCAATCCGGAGTGTCAAGTCTGTGCCTTAAGCCGAGAAAGCAAAGCATCTGAACAATCCGGTTAACCCTGTCGCCCAGTATGGCTTAACCCATATCCTGGGAATTTTTTTGACTTTTCCTTTTCCAAACGTTTACATTGGGCCATACCCCTTAATTAAAAAGTAATTTAAATCACCTCTTTCTTTATAGATAGGGAAAGTGACCATTCCCTTACTTATTAGGGAAATTTTCCGGTTCAACATCCGGTCGATGTGATAGATCTACTCTTTGATCGTTTGTATTCATCCTAAAACATTCCGGACCCAGTACTCTCTAGAGTGATGACGGTTGTGCCTGGATCATCGTTTTGGAATCTGAACCTTTTTCTTTTATCAACCCTTATATCAATCCTTATTTTTAGCAAGTTATATCGTTCCAACGGATAACCAATAGAAAAGGAGGCAATCATGATTTCATTGAAGGTCAATGGTAAAAAGGTCAAACTTGATCTCCCCAAGGACTCCATTTTGCTCTGGGTGCTTCGAGACCATTTAAAGCTCACCGGAACCAAATACAGCTGCGGAATAGGGGAGTGCGGGGCTTGTTCGGTCCATGTAAACGGCAAGGCCGCCAGATCCTGTACCCTTACTCTGGGAGAAGTCCAAGGCAAAGCCATAACGACCATAGAAGGTTTGCCGGAGAGCCATCCGGTCAAAAAGGCCTGGATCCAGGAGCAGGTAGTCCAATGCGGCTACTGCCAGCCGGGGATTATTATGCAGGTAGCGGCCCATCTGGAGGCGGAAAAGAATCCGACTACGGACAAGATCATCACCAAAATGGATGATGTGATCTGCCGTTGTGGGTCTTATCCGAGAATCAGAAAGGGTATCCAAACCGCTGTCCAATTGAAAAGAAAGGAGGTCCGGAAATCATGAGTACCGACATCTCTCGTCGAACGTTTTTGAAAGGTTCACTGGCTGTCGGCGGCCTGACCATCGCCGTATCTATGGGGCCCCTCGGTACCCGGCTGCTTAATGCCTCTCAAGACCCCCAGGCCCTGAAGGTGTTCAATCCAAGCATCTGGTATAAAATCACGCCGGATAATATCTTGACTACGGTTATCGGAAGCTCGGAGATGGGGCAGGGTGCCCATTCGGCCCTCTCCATGATCCTGGCCGATGAACTGGAGGTTGATTGGAAACAGGTCCGGACCCAGCAAGGTCCGGCCGCCAAGGAATTTATCAATCCCTTTTTCAAACTCCAGATTACCGTCGGCAGCTCTAGTGTTCGGGCCTTTTATGATACCCTACGTCAGGCCGGCGCCGCCGGACGGTCCATGCTGGTCCAGGCCGCGGCGGCCCGATGGAAGGTTCCGGAAAGTGAATGCTCGGCCGAATTAGGAAAGGTCAAGCATGGGAAAAGCGGGCGCAGCCTTACCTATGGGCAAATCTGCCTCGATGCCGCCAAACTCTCCGTGCCGAAATCGGCCCCCCTTAAGAAGGAAAGTGAATTTCGTTATATTGGAAAAGTGTTGCCCAGGCTCGACATACCGGCCAAGGTGAGCGGGAAGGCGGTTTTCGGGTTGGATGTGGACCTGCCCGACCTGCATTATGCCGTGATCGCCCGACCTCCGGCTTATGGGGCCAAGCCGATCTACTTCGATGAGAAGGCGGCGGAGAAGGTCAAGGGGGTGGTCAAAGTGGCTTCGATTCCCATGGGCATTGCCGTGTGTGCCAGGACTCTGCAGGCCGCCTGGCAAGGGAGAGACGCCCTTAAGGTAAAATGGGATCAAGGCACGCACCCCCAAATGGATAATAATTTCATCGAAAAGACCTTTATGGAGGATCTGGATAAGCCCGGCTCCAAAGCCGCAGGTAGCGGGGATGCGGCCAAAGCCCTGGCCGGCGCTTCTCAAAAGGTGAAGGCCACGTATTATGTTCCTTTCGTCGCCCATGCCACCATGGAACCCATGAACTGCACCGCTGAACTGCACCGCTCTGGTCACCAAGGATCAATGTGACATCTGGGCTCCAACCCAAGGCCAAACCGTGGCCCAAATCGTGGCCTCCCACATTTCCGGGTTTCCCCCGGAGAAGATCAATATTCATACAACCAATATGGGCTGCGGACTGGGAAGGCGGGCCGATCCGGATTTCATAGCCGAGGCGGTTGTGGTGGCCAAGATCCTCGGCAAACCGGTAAAAGTGGTCTGGACCCGTGAAGAAGACACCAAGTTTGGTCTCTTTAGAGCCGCTACGGCCCAACGGATCGAGGCCGGCCTGGATGGCCAAGGTGATCTTACGGGATGGTCCCATAAGGCCGTGGCCGGTTCCCTCCTGCAGCGCATCAATCCCAAAGGGGTTCAAAACGGCGTTGACATCATGAGCCTCTGGGGCCTGATGGATTTTCCGGGCTCTCCGGATGGGAATAAAATCCTTTATGAGATCCCCGACTTTTACCTGGAGTTCCTGATTTCGTCTTTGCCCGTGCCGGTGTGCCCCTGGCGCTCGGTCCAGAACGGCCCAAACGCCTTTGTGGTGGAATGCTTTATCGATGAGCTGGCTGCAGCGGCAAAAAAAGACCCCCTGACTTTTCGTCTGGGGCTTCTGAAGGGCAGCCCCCGGGCTCAGAAGGTCCTGCAGATGGCGGCCGAGAAGATCGGGTGGGGAAAGTCCCTGCCCAAAGGACGAGGCTTGGGAATCGCCCAGCACCATTGCTTCGGAACTTTCGTGGCCCAGGCGGCTGATGTCTCGGTGGCTGAAAAAACAGGGGCCTTGAAAGTCAATAGAGTGGTGGCAGTGGTGGACTGCGGGATGGCCGTTAGTCCCGACAATACCGTCAGGCAAATCGAGGGGTCCATCATCAACGCCCTGAGCACGGTCTTCAGGGAAGAGGTGCTCTTTGCTAAAGGCGGGGTGAAATCGGCTAATTTCGATGATTATGGATTAATTCGGATGAGCCAGGTCCCCGACATCGAGGTGCATTTCATCAACAGCAAAGAACCGCTTGGCGGCATCGGAGAACCGGGTGTCCCGCCAACCGCGCCGGCCGTGGCCAATGCGGTCTTTCAGGCCACCGGAGCCCGGATCAGGCGTATTCCTTTAACTCCAGATCGGATACTAGCGGCCCTGGGCAAAAAATAATTGTTCTTCCTTGGGGATCAATTCTTGGAACCTGGTGATCCCTGAATTGATCCCCAAAGGCCTTTCTTTGGCCTCAATTTATTAAACAGGATTGTCGGCCTTTAAAGTAAACCGCCATTTGCAGAATAACTCTTTCGGATGTGGATCAGGGGGGGCAAACAGGCATTCCACCTGAATTCGGGGATCGATCTCCCGGGCAAAGCTGACGAATTCTCCTTTATGCATATCCTTACAGACAAATTCATCCAATCCCCGCCTCAGCCTGGCCTCTTGGGTGGCACAGTGCGGCACGGTGATGATGACCTCGTCTGCCTTTTCTTCGATTTCATAGCCGATCAGGATGGTCCAGGGGAAAAACCTTAAGGCCTGGACAAAACCTTTCAGCCCCTTTTCCGTAATGTCAAATCGTTTCAGGAGGTCCTTGGCCGCCATTTGAGGAACTCTTGCCCAGACCCTCTCATTAAGCCTCTCTGCCGTGGGTTGATCAAATTTCTCGGCCACGTACAAAAACCAAAAGGCATCGATCACCCGATAATGCCAGAACAAAAATTCCAGATAACTTCGCAGCTGCGGGGCTTCCATAGTCTCAAACACCTTCATGTCCATATGGACCTCCTTTGCCGGCCGAAAATTAATAATTTGACTTTTCTTAACAAAATACAATAAATAAAATTATCGGGTCAAGCCAAATGATCACCTTTCAAGAAATTCCCATTCAATCTACTAAATTCCTGGGGTCGGATATTTATCTCCTAACTTTTTCTTCCCCGGCTATAGCCTCCCAGGCCCAACCGGGACAGTTTCTTATGGTCCGGCCAACTAGATTTTCAGAGCCTCTTCTGCCTCGTCCCTTCTCTATCCACCGCCTAAAAGGAAATCGGGTCGAGCTTCTTATTAAAATTGTCGGACAAGGAACTCGGCTATTAGCGGAATTAAAAAAAGGGGACCTCCTGGAAGTAAGAGGGCCGTTGGGTCAAGGCTTTTCCTTTGGCCCGGACCAGGAACCTATTCTAGTGGCCGGCGGTATGGGCGTGGCCCCTCTCCTTTTTTTGGCGGAAACCTGGGGACGGGCTTCGCTGAAACGATTAAGGAAAAATCTTCAGCTCTTTATCGGCGCCCGAACCCAAAATGAGCTGCTTTGTATAAAGGAATTTAGGCAAACCGGAATAGAAGTATGGGCAGCCACCGAGGACGGATCCTATGGTGAAAAAGGGCTGGTCACTAAGCTGCTACAGAAGAAACTCCAAAAGCCTTCTCCCAACCTAGCCTTATTTGTCTGCGGCCCTTCTCCCATGCTCAAGGCAGTCGGAACCTGGGCGATTAAAAAGGGAATCCCCTGCCAGCTCTCCCTGGAAAGACACATGGCCTGCGGCCTGGGGGCCTGTCTGGGATGCGTGGTGGCTAAAAAAGAAGATGCCGGATTCAGGTATGCCAATGTCTGCCAGGAAGGGCCGGTCTTTGAAGCCCGGGAGATCCTCTGGGATGAATAGATTTCCCCTTCCCGATTTATCCGTCACGATTGCCGGCCTGACCTTGCAAAATCCGGTCATGACCGCTTCAGGAACCTTCGGGTACGCCCAGGAATACCAGGACCTGTTCGATTTGAACCTCCTGGGTGCGCTCATCACCAAAGGGATCTCCCTGAAACCGATGGCCGGAAATCCCCCGCCCCGGATCTGCGAAACCCCTTCCGGAATGCTTAATGCCATTGGACTGCAAAACGCCGGGGTGAAGGCCTTTATCCGGGACAAGCTTCCTTTTCTCTCCCAACTCCGTATTCCGGTCATCGTCAATATCTTGGGCCACTCCCTTCGGGAATATAGTGAAGTGGCCAGACACCTGGACAGCCAACCCGGAATTGCCGCCTTGGAAGTCAATATCTCCTGTCCCAATGTGGCTCAGGGAGGCCTAGCCTTCGGGGCCCAACCCCGCATGGCGGCCAAAGTCCTGGCGAAGGTCCGTAAGGCAACTTGCCTGCCGTTGATCGTCAAATTGACTCCCCAGGTTACCGACATTACCGTTATCGCCAAAGCCGTGGAAGATGCCGGAGCCGATGCCATCTCATTGATCAACACCATACCCGGCATGGCTGTGGATCTACCAGCCAGGCGCTCCAAACTGGGCCGTCTGAGCGGAGGTCTGTCCGGACCGGCCATTCGGCCGGTGGCCCTGCGCCTGGTCTATCTGACCGTGCAATCGGTATCTATCCCGGTCATCGGTTTAGGCGGGATCCGCTCGGCGGAAGATGCCTTGGAATTTCTGATCGTCGGGGCCAAGGCCGTTCAAATCGGCACGGCCAATTTCGTTCGACCAACCGCTGCCGTCGAAATTATTGAGGGGATAAAAACCTATCTGCACAAAAATAATATTCCACGGTTGACAGATTTTATCGGCACATTTATTTCTTAGTTAATGCATACTTCTTTAATCCATTGTAATGATAACGGCCTTTCTTATTATCAATTCTCCCTTTTTAAACTCATTCCGGGATTGATCCATGGGATCTTCTCCCGACACGGAGGGATCAGCCAGGGTCCCTATGGCGAACTGAATTTGAGCTTTTCCGTGGGAGACGACCCTCAAAAGGTGATTCACAACAGAGCACGGGTCCTCAAAACATTAAGCCTCCAGGTTGTTCAAAGTCTCAAACAGATCCACGGCAAGGACACGGTGGTTATCTCGGAAGCCCTGAATGTTGATCCATCTTCCTCTCCGGAAAACCATTCCGGAGATATCCTTATGACCCGTGTGCCCGGCCAAGGGCTGATGATCAAGCAGGCCGATTGCCAATCCCTGCTCTTTTATGATCCGGGGCATAGGGCTATAGCTAATATTCACTGCGGTTGGCGGGGTAATGTGAGCAACGTCATTGGAGAGGCAGTCAGACAGATGCACATAACCTATGGGACCGAGTCTTCGGACCTGAAGGTTGGTCTTGGACCTTCCCTGGGCCCCTGTTGCGCCCAATTCATCAATTATCAGAAGGAAATTCCGGAAGAATACTGGACCTATCAGGTCCGGCCTTATTATTTTGACCTTTGGTGTTTGAGCCGGGATCAGTTACTGGCTGCCGGGGTTTTAGAAGACAACATTGAAATCGCCGGCATCTGCACCTCTTGTCACACCGACCATTTTTTCTCTTATCGAAAAGAAAAAATCACCGGCCGCTTTGCCACCCTTATTGCCCTGCTGTAAATGTTCACCCTGTCCCTCAACCTTAACAAAGCATGATTCTAAAAAAAGATCTGTATGAACGATTACACCCGGATCAAAAATAAGATAACCACCGTGCTCTTCCTTTCTCAGGGTCTCAGTTCTGCCGGGTTTATCGCTGCCTTTACCGTTAATGCCCTGGTAGCCGTGAATTTGAGCGGCAAGACGGCCATGGCCGGATTACCCGGTGCCCTATATGTTCTCGGACAGGCTTTTGGGGCGTTGATCTGGGGCTTGAGTATGGAGCGGACCGGTCGCCGAAATGGCCTGGCTCTGGGACAGGTCATCGGGGTGATCGGGTCAGCCTTAGCCATGAACGCTATCTTCAACCGCTCTTTCCTCTTTTTTCTGGTGGGCCTTGTTCTGGTGGGTATTGCCAGGTCGGCCGTCGATCTGGGACGTTTTGCGGCCGCCGAGGTTCACTTACCTGCTGAGCGGGGAAGAGCCATTTCCAGAGTGGTTCTGGGGAGTACGGTGGGAGCGATAGTCGGGCCTTTACTGGTGGCCCCAACCGGAAAAATGGCCCTGACTTCCGGATTCCCCGAGCTGGCCGGCCCTTACAGCGTTGGCTTTTTAGGTTTAATTCTGGCTGCGGGATTAATTTTTTTCGGCCTGCGGCCGGAGCCTCGGGATATAGGACGTGAGATCTCCCGATTGCACCAGGACCCCCTTTCAAAGAAAACGATCCGCCCCCTGCCGGAGATTATCAAACAGCCGGGGGTTTGGGTGGCGGTGATCAGCATGGTTTTCGCCCAGATGGTCATGGTGGTTCCCATGTCGATCACCTCGGTTCACATGAAGGCCCACCATCATCCCCTGACAGCTGTGTCCGTGGTGATCTCCGCCCATACCCTGGGGATGTTCGCCTTTTCCATCGTCTCCGGAAGACTGACCGATAAATGGGGTCGGGGCCCGGTTATTATCCTTGGGTCAGCCATGCTCATCCTTTCCTGCTTACTGGCTGCCCCCTCAGAAAATTTCCTGCCTCTGGTCATCGCCCTTTTCTTTTTAGGACTGGGGTGGAATCTGGCTTATGTGGCCGGATCCGCTTTGCTGGCTGATCAACTGGCCCCGGAAGAGAGGGCCAAGACCCAGGGATTTAATGATCTGCTGCTGAACCTGGGTTCGGCTGCCAGCCAGGTTGGAAGCGGTGTCGTCTATGCCTACGGAGGCTACGGGGTTATGGGATTAGCCGCAGCGATTCTGGCTATTGCTCCGCTGTTGGCGGCCCTATGGTGGCAAAAGGCGAATGTCCAAAAACCTGGACCAGAAGAATATGAACCCCAATAAGGCAGGTCACCCGGCACCCTGAGATTTCAGATGGATTACGGGGCTTCCAAACCCCCTTTCTAAAAAAACGGAGCATTGGCCTGTACCGATGAAATCCAATGAAGTCGTTTTCGGTTATCGGTCCTTTTCTCTTTTCTTTTCCTTCTCCCGCCTGGTTACGGAATTACCCTTGGAGCCTTCTATCCTGCCCCGACAGTTCGGGGTGTTACACCGACAATCAAATGCTTTCATATCTTCATTGCAGACGGCCGTATAATCCAGGGTCAATTCTTCCCCGGAAAGGATGGGACGAAGGGCCACCAGGTCCAATCCGTCAAAGACCGTGTTAGGCTCACAGGAATGGTTTTGCGGGGCCCACTCCGCCGGATCATCATCCCAGAGGAGAAAAACTTCATCGCTTACAGGATAAGCATACTTTCGAAAAACCTTCTGTTCTTCTTTGGTCCAATTTCTGTTCACATGGGAACGGGTTATCAGGCGCTGAGGCCTTCCTTCTCCCGGGAAAATGACCTCGCCTTTTTCAATATCAGATAGGGCATAGAGACCGTATCCAACAACCTCCTTAAAGCGTCTGGCATATTTTTTCTGTTTTCGCCTGTGGCGGGATATTCCCTCTTTGATAATGCTCCGCAAAAAACCGGATTGTCCCGCACCGTCATATTTCAAGATATAATCGGCTGAACCCTCATGGCCTTCCGGATAAAAAACGGAACAGGTAAAATTGATCTCCAGAAAAAAAAGGGCCCCCTCCTCGTTAACCCGGAAATCGATCCGGGCGTACCCGATACCTCCGTAAGACAAAAAAATCTTCCTGGCGGCATTCCGGAGTCTTTGGTCCAAAACAGGGTCTGAACAGGGCACATTGTTGTCCGGCGAATGTTTTTTGATCTTCAGATCATAAGACTTGTACATCTGCCCATTCCCAAAAACAAATTCGAGAGGTCTATAGACGATTGGTTTTCGAAGATCATCGGGATTACCGACCAGAAGGACTGTGAATTCCCTTCCCTGAATGTATTCTTCAATGATCGCCTCGTCATAGTCCCTGATGATCTCGGATACCTTTCGTCGAAGGGATTGAGGGGAGTCCACCAGGGAATAGTAGTCGATACCGAGACTGTCTCCGTAGCCTTCGGGTTTGACAAAGAGAGGGAAGGACATCTCCTCTAAGATCCGATGGAGATCAGCCACCCTCTCCGCCGTCATGTACTTAGGCGTAGCCACCCCTTCCGTGTAGGCGACATATTTCATGAGCGACTTGGAGTGGAGGGTATAAAGCCTCGAGGTAGGCCCGGTAAAAGGCAGGTTGAGCTGCTCCAAGGCCAGGACAACATCAACCGAAGGCACATCCCAGTCTAAATATCCTTCGCAGAGGTTGACGAAGATGTCGTAACCTTGGCGTTTCAGATCCCTTAAGCGGCGATAGGTGTTTACCTTCTGCAGAAAGACATGGTCGACGTCATCATGAGGGAGAAGGGAAGACAAATCGCGGGGGGGATCATAGTTTTTATAGTCACTCTCCGATCCGCTGTAATCGGGTTGAAGAATACAAATTTTCATTGTCGGTCAACTTCCCCCTCATCCTGCCGCCTCAAAGCCTCATCCAGGATCTCTCCCAGCAAGTGACTGAAAGAACCTCCCGAGAGCCGGAGTATCTGCCCTACCGAAGTCTGGTTATCCGATGATATCCCGCAGTTGGCATTTACTTCCAGCACATATAGCTCTCCTGTTTCCAGATCCATCCGGATATCGACCCTCCCGTATCCGCATCCCCCCACAGACAGGTAGGCCCTTCGGCAAAGATCCTCAATTCGTTTCTTGAGGGTTTCATCCCCTACCAGTCTGTAGGTATAAAGAGTCGTTCCGGAAGGCAGCGGCGGTTCTTCATCGTAAACCCCCCAATATCTCTCGAAGGAAAGGAGGCGTTCGATCAATGGCAGCTCATTGTTAAATACCCTTTCCACAGGAGGATAAACCTTAATCTTTTCGGCTTTTCGCGATGATCCGACAAGCAAGGCCGTGAACTCGGGACCGTTGATAAATTTCTCCACAAAGATTGTTCCCTCCAAAAAAACACAACCATGCCGTCCCTTTAATAACCCTTCAACTTGTTTGCCGATTTCTTCATCGGTATGAACGATCGATTTGAGGGTAATGCCCCAACTCGCCGCCGATATGGCCGGTTTGACAATGAGCGGGATTCCTAAGCGCCCGCAGAGACCGGCGACACCATTTTCCTTCTCATTGATAACCCGGTATGGCGGCGTAGCTACACCGGACCGGTTAAATTTTTCTTTCATCAGGATTTTAGAGGTGGTCGTCTGGTAGTAGGGCGTATCGGCACCGGTGAAGGGAATAGCGGCCTCCTCCAGCTTCCTCACTACCGATAGGCCGGGAAAGCCGTTTATCTCGTCCCCGTCGCAGAAATTGAGTGCCAGGCTTTCCTGGAAAGGTTTCTTGGACTCCATTTCCCTGATAACACTTTCAAGGTTTTCAAAGGTTATGGGCTGCCACTTCCAGGGAAGGGAGAGATGATCGAAGGCTCTGGTCAGTTCTTCCCTCGTAGCCGGCGTATCGTAGTCGGGACTTTCCGCCCGCCCATGTTTCCGGCAATAGGGAATGAAGACATAAACAAAAGGCTTATGACCCCTATTGGCTTTCGATCTTATCGGTTTCATCTTTTTTTTCTGACCACAATCTGGCATACAAACCGTCTTGATCTATGAGCTTATCGTGGCTCCCCGAGGCAACAATCCGCCCTGCCGAGACAACCAAGATATGATCGGCCCTCCGGGCCATATGGAGTCGATGGGTCACGGCAATTACGGTACTTTCTCCCGAAAGACGACCTAAGGTCTCAAAAATCCCGGCCTCGGTTATGGGATCGAGGGCCGAGGTCGCCTCATCGAGTAGGATGACGGCGGGTTTCCTGATCAAGGCACGGGCCAAGGCGACCCTTTGCTTTTGCCCTTCCGATAGCCCTCCTCCGCTTTCACCTATAGGCGTATCGTAACCTGAGGGAAGGGCGGCAATAAAATCGTGAATTTCCGCTTTTCTTGCCGCCCACTCCACCTCTTCATCGGTGGCATTCAATTTCCCCAATCGGATGTTTTCCTTAATGGTGGCCTCAAAAAGCGTTACGATCTGAGGGACAAGACCGATCTGCCGGCGGAGAGAAACCTGCCATACCGTTCGGATATCATTCTCATCAAAAAATACGGCCCCTGAGTCGGGGTCATATAACCGGCAAAGGAGATTTAGAATACTCGTCTTCCCCGATCCACTTGGCCCAACAAACACGGCAAAGGAATTTTGGGGTATGCTGAAGGAGATATCCTGAAGGGCTTTACGGCTTTGGTCATATCCGAAAGAGACATCCTGAAAACGGATGCTCCTTTTTAGATGAGACAGCTCTTTTGCTCCAGGGACATCCCTGACAACAGGCTTCTCCTCAAGAATGTTGTTTATCCTCTGGAAACCGGCTTGGGCTTCAACGATGCTCGGAGTGATCCAGGTAATGTTGGCTATGGAACTACTCAATCCCAGAGAAAGTATCTGATACGAGACCAGGGTGCCCATGGTAATAGTTCCCTTATAGGCCAAGACGGTCCCGAAGCCGAGAATAATCAGGGCCAGGATAATGAAAAAAACATTCGGTATTCTTTGAAGAAAATAGACAATAAAATTGGCTCGCACAGCCAGGCGGAGAAGTTCTTTTAATTCTTGGGCCAGATCCTTGGAGACCTTACGTTCCAGGTTGAATGCTCGTATGATGGAATGGGAGACAAGATTCTCCTGCAATCTCCCGGCAATTTTCCCCTCTTTCTGCCGGAGGGCAAAGCTTCTTTGAACCGCGCTTTTTATGAAAAACCGGGGGACCAGAAAACAGACCAGGAGACCGGCCATATTAAAAAGGGCAAGCGGCCAGTGGAGGGAAAAAAGCATAACCACCGAAACAAGGATACTGCCCGCACCTAAAAGGGCATAGGGGATGACCGTTGTCAGACCGTTTTCAATAGTGGCTGAATCGGATAAAAAACAGTTTAGAATATCCCCGCTGTTACGGCGCCGGAAAAAATCTTCGGAGAGGGCCATCGTATGGTCAAACAGATTCTGACGTATATCATTGATAACGATAATGCTGAACCTGGCCCAAAACAGGTCCCCAATAAGACAAACCAAGGAATAGAGAATAACTCCGGTCCCTAGTATGAATAAAATCAGGATCAGATAGGAAAAATCTCTCGGCACAATGGCCTTATCGATGAGAAACTTGAAACTGTAACGAATGACCGGCTCAAAGGCCGCTTCGAAAAGAGTACAGCAGAGTAAGACGACCGCCATTCCTTTATAGGGCAGGATATACTTTTTTAATAATTTCAGAAAAGTAAAAATGGCTTTCCCCTACTTAGAGGACAGGGGCATCTGTCCGAAAACCTTCGTCTGGTTAGCTCGAAAATAGAATTCGGAGTTACTCGTTAATCCCCTCTATTTTCATCTTTGGTGTTGCCATGCCCCAAAAGGCGGGCATGACGGATTAATATGAAGATACTTCTGTTGAATAAACTCGGACAATTGGTATTTTCCCAGGACCATCGGCGGCACATACTGCGCACCTCTGATATATCCGAGGCAGGTCGGCGAGCCGCACTGGCAATAAAAGGCCTGCGACATAGACCATTCCGTCGAGGGGTAGAAAAAGGTTATTTCGTCATCTATAGAAATGGATCGTAGGCAGATGATCGCCATGTTCGGGAGATCAAAATAGATATTGGGCCGGCAACTATGATTTATGTATTGAAGATGTTCGGGATCAAGAAGGATATGTTTGTTCTCTCCCATCTGGACGGTATACCGGTTCGGCTCGGATAAATATCCTTTGGCCTGAAATCGGAACAGCGTTTCTCCCGGGTTGAACGGCCTTAGAGCATGAAGCGATTTTTCGCCGGTCACCTTAGAATCTCTCAACTCGGCCATGACCGTGAGATTCTCTTGGACGAGGTTCTCCTGATATTCCGGGGGTAAGATTTCGCTTTTCATGATAGTGTGTATTTTTTTAATCGTCATATCCCCTTGGGATATGGCCATACTTCCTCTGAAAAGAGGAGGCGGCCCGGGACAACACTCGAACCCTATTTTTAATTTTCGATTACAGTGAAGCCCCGATACTAATGTTAGAAAGCTGGTCTTTTGCTGTCAAGAGAGATTTTACTTCCTCCCCGGATTCTTCTGGCGGTGTACTCAATCGAGCGTAGGGTTCAAAATCCGCAACGATCTTGCCGACGAACGCCATTCCGAATGTACCTGAGTCCTGGGGCTACAGGAGGAGTTCAAAGAGGTGCATGTCCTCTTCCGGGAAGAAGCGGTAGCCCGCCTGGAGAAGGGCCGCAATGATCAGCGGATCGTCCCGGACCATTCCCTGGACCGGACACTCTTCGTCGGCACCGGCCTTGAGGGTAGAGACAAGACGGCGCAGATGACGACCCAGCGCCTCAACGCCAAAAGCCGACCCGTCAATACGGGCGATGAACAGCCAAGTGTAGTCAGGTTCCCGATCCTGGTTGGCGAGGGCGAGTCCCTCGATCCGGCCTTTATCGTAGCAGGCATAGATCGTTCCCTTTTCAAGTAGAGAGCGCAGAAAATCCCTGGTCACATCCTCCCAGACCCATACGCTGCAGGCGGTACGATGGCCGGCACGCCAGCCTTCAGAGGCACGCAGAAAACCTTCGATCTGATCGAGATCGGACTCCTCGAGCGAATGGACGGAGGGCTGTACTTCGTCCGGTCCGGTCAAGGGGCCGGCACAGACATACCGGTGGCGAGAAAGGGTGAGGAAACCCTGTCGTGCAGCCATGTGGTGCATCGGCTTGCTGTCACAGCTGGCACCAAATCGTAAACGCGAGAATCCAAGCCTCCGGGACTCTTCGATGAGATGTCCGAGTAGTCGAGTCGCCAGCCCAAGACGTTGATAAGCCGGGGCGACCCGCAGGCCATGCCACCAGGCTGTGTTACCTTTGAACTCCAGGAAGGAAACAGCGACCACCTGCCCTTCGACCTCGATTACGCGGGACAGCGTGGCCGGATCAGTCAAAAAACGTGACCAATAGCTGGGCAGGTGATCCGTCTCAGGCCAGATCTGGTGGCATAGTTCGATTACTGCCTGCTCATCTTTGACCTTAGCCTCCCGGAGAATCATAGCAGGGACTCCATGAAGTCAGATTCCTACCTGGCCGTTTTCCCGGCCGGGAAAGCAGCGGTCAAAACAGACGCCGAGTATCTCGTACCAGAGATCGGCGAAAGACTGGTTGCGCATGGCCGCCATGGCCACAAAGGCCGAACCTTTGTACACACCCGGGAGTGAGTTTCCATCGATTAGTTTGACCACTCCGACCCGGTCACGACGGAAGTCGAAGCGGGCATAGTCGCGGCAGGCCAGGTGTTCGTAAGCGGCTAGGGCGTAGTCCCTGAGGTTGCTCAGCTCCTCCGGAGAAAGGTCTGCCGGAGCGTAACGATTCGCACCGTTGCCGGCTCCCTGTCTATTGATCGGGACCTCGGCGCTGTTGGTATAGGTAAGAAAAGGAACGAACGCCTCTAACTGTCCGATGGGAAGCACATCCCGGCTGGAACCGTTACCGACAATTGCGACCGAGAACTCGGGGCCGGGCAGGAATTCCTGGAGCAGCCACTCGTCCATGTTCTCCCCTCGTAGATCATCGGCGCTGAATCGGGACAGGACCTTTCGCAGGTTCCCCGGAAGCGCCTCTCTGCCGGCGATGATGTTGGCGGAACCGGAAATGCCTACCGACCCGCCGTTCAACCTCGTCTTGAGAAAGCCGGGAAAGCGAAAGGACTCCGGAATAACGAACCGGTTATTCAGAATATCATCGCGATGAAGCAGGACTTCTTCGGGAACCGGCAGTCCGGCTGCTTTGAGCACCTCATTCAGGAAATGTTTGTCCGAAGAGAAAACCATACCGCGCGGCCCGGCATTGGAAAAAGGGACGGAGACTTGTTCGAGCAAGGCCGGTATCTGGCAGCAATAGAGGGAGCGGCTCCCTTTCAGCCCGTATTCGGCCAAATGCAGCACAAACTCCGGTCTACGGCTATGTATCCGGGTCGGGAGATCCGTATGGTCGGTAATGAACTCTATTTCATTAAACCCAACGACGCGGAAGGCCTCGTCCAAGTCATTTTGGTAGGATTCGATCTCCCAGCGATACTCATCGCTATCCCCGGCGCTTAGGTGATCGAGGAGGACCGTCAAACGACGGATGGGGGGGGAAGAAATCCGATGGAAATAACTTGAACGCATCGCCCTGCTTCTTTCTAGAAAGAGTAACTTCTTAAATAAACTAGCATCTATGGTAACTCCTCCCTGGGAATTCGTCAAAAGGAAAATACCTCCTGATTTTTCACTTTATCCTGTTGATCTACCGGATAATCAAAAGGCCTTTGCCTGAACAGAGAATAAGGAGGCCTTCCCTGGTACCAAACCGGTATGGGGATTTCCAAATTCTGTTTTGGAATTTATCGACAATTCCTTGACGATATGTTATAAATATTAAATCTTCGTAAAATTATAGGGTACTGATCGAAAAGAAATTTCTACATAGAGAGGAGAAGAAAATATGAAGCTTTTGGAGAGGACCAAACGTTTTGGATCTTTTTGGGCGCTTATTATCGGAGTAGGGATATTCCTCGGGGCCTGCGCCCCGACGTACAATTACACCTATGATCCCAAAGGGGATTTCTTAACCGGAAAAAACTACACCTGGGAATCAAAAATGGTTTCCTACCGCCAGGATCTCCTCATTGAGAAAAATATCCGCTACTATACCGACCAATCCCTCAAAGATAAAGGGTTCACCCTGAACCCGGACAAACCTGATTTTGTCATCATGACCAATTACGAGACGGAATATTTTGATCCCTACAAATTACGGGTCCTTAACCTATATGTCTACAAGACCCAAAGCAAAGAAATAATCTGGCAGGGTTCCGCCAGGGGTCTCCTCAAAGCCGATGCCGATTCATCCGACTTGGCCAACGCCGTGAAGAAAATCCTAACCAATTTTCCGCCTGTTCGGTAGTACCTTTTAGATAACGTTAATCAGTTAGACCCATTGGGTCCAAGATTCCAGGAATTTCCCGGGAGCAATCTGATTTAATTCCCGGGAAATTCCCTGCCCCTTTGCCAATCGAAAAGCATCCTCCTGTTACATCAAACCTTTATAATATCCCCCGTCTACCTGTACGGTCGCCCCGGTGATATAGGAGGCCCTTTCAGAGGCCAGGAAAGTTACCAGATCAGCCAATTCTTCCGGCCGGCCCAAACGGCCCAGGGGGATTTGGGCCTCCCATTCCCCAATCAATTCTTCGGGAAGAATGTTTCTTCGCTTGGAGACTACTTCGGCTATTTCCTTAACCCGTTCGGTCAGGGTGTATCCTGGACAGACATTGTTGATCAAAATATTATGGGGGGCATAAGAAGTGGACAAGGTCTTGGCCAAGCCGATCAATCCGGTCCTGACGGCATTAGACAAGATCAATCCCTCCAGGGGCTGCTTAACGGCTATCGAGGTGAGATTGATGATCCGTCCGAATCGCTGAGTTATCATCCGGGGCAGACATTCCCGGATTAAAATAACCGCACTCATTAGGGTCAGTTCAAAAGCCGCCTTCCACTGCTCATCGGAGATCTCGTCAAAAGGAAGAGAAGGTGGACCTCCGGCGTTGGTGACCAAAATATCCACTCGGTCATAGTGGTTCAGGGCTTCTCGAGTGAATCTCCGAGCCTCTGAAGCCTTAGACAAGTCAGCCGAAATCCCCAAGCATTCCACCTTGGCGGTATCGGCAATCTCTTCGGCAGTCTTTAATATTTCTTCTTTGTTGCGGGAACAGATTGCCAGCCTGACCCCTTCCCGGGCCAATCCCTGGGCCACCGCCTTCCCTAATCCTTTACTGGCCCCTCCTACCAGGGCAACACGATTTTTCAGACCTAAATTCATACCCCCCCCTAAATTAGAAAAAACAGTGCATCTTCAATGAAGCTCGTGGTTGTCAGTCTACACCCTGCAACTCTTTTTTAAATTGTAACTGGTACAACCTGTAATAATAACCTTCCTTTTGCATCAGATCCTCATGGGTCCCATCTTCCACTAATTGGCCTTCATGAATAACCAGGATACGTTGAGCCTGACGAAGAGTGAAGAGCCGGTGAGCAATAATCAAAGCCGTCCTTCCGGCAAGCAACCGGCTTAGGGCTTCCTGGACCAGTCTTTCCGTATAGGCATCGATCTGAGAGGTCGCTTCATCCAAAACCAGAATAGCCGGATCTCGGGCCATGACCCTGGCCAAGGCTACTAATTGTTGTTCCCCGGCAGAAAGAGATTTATTCAGGTTTCCCTCGTTACGATCCAGAAGAGACCCCAGGTGCATGGTTTCAGCTAATTCTTTCCAATTCCTTTGAGCGGATTCTCTTGAAGTCAGGAGGACATTTTCACGAAGGTTACCTTCGAAGAGAAAAGTTTCCTGAGGAACCAAACCGATAGATGAACGAAGGACCTGCTTGGGAAAGGTCTGAATATCCCTGTCATCAAGGCATATCCGCCCGCTTTGGGGTTGATAAAAGCCTTCCAGGAGACGGATCAAAGTGCTTTTACCTCCGCCGGTCATTCCCACAATGGCCACGGCTTCTCCCGGATGTATAACAAAAGAAAGATCCTTGATCACCCAGTTCTCAGAGTCATAGGCGAAGCGAACGGCTTGAAACTCAATTTTCCCTTCCACTTTGGGCTGAAGCAAGACGGCCGATTCTCTTTTCTCTTCTTCCGCCGGTTCGTCCAGGAGCTCAAAGATCCTTTCCAGCGAGGCCATGGCCGATTGCATGACGCTATATTTTTCCGTCATTTCCCTCAATGGTTTAAAGAACATCTGAATATAAGAAAGGAAGGCGACCAGCGTACCCAGGCTTAACGTTTTCTGAACCACCTGCCCCCCCCCATACCAGATCAAAAGGGCGATCGCCGCCACGGAAATCAATTCCATTAAGGGCAGGAACAGGGCAAAAACCTGAATCTGTTTCATGCCGGCCAGATAAGTCTGATGATTCACCTCAACAAAATCAGCATACCGTTTTTTCTCCCGCACCAGGAGCTGAATCAAGGCCATCCCTCCCAGGCTTTCCTGAATAAAGGCATTTAATTGGGCAATTCTCCCTCGCAGATCGCGGAAGGCATCCCTAGCCTTACGGCTGAACAGGCGGGCGCTGATAAAAATTAAAGGAATCAAGGTGAAGGTCACCAGGGCCAAACGGAAATCCAGAGTCAATAAGAGACCAAAGATGGCCAAGGTCAGGAATACATCTTTAAAAAGAGTGGCCAGGAGAGATTTGACCATCTCATTAAGATTTTCGATATCGTTGGTCACCCGGGTGACCAGCCTCCCGACAGGGTGGTGTTGGAAGAAGGAAAGAGGCAGGGATAAGATATGAGAAAACAATTTCAGCCTCAGGGTATGCATGACCTGTTGTCCCAATCGTTCCAGGACCATGACCTGGATGTATTGAAGGCCGAAGTTAACCGATAAGACCAGCAACAAAAAGAAAGCCAGCGAACCTAACCCCTTCATTTCCCCGGTTAGGATATGCTGGTCAATGGCTTGTTTGGTCAGGAAAGGAGGGATCAGATCCAGAAAGGTCAAGCCTAATGAAATCATCAGGCCTAACATCCACCGATAACGCCAGGGCCAGAGATAGGGGAAGAGTCTTTTCAACAAACCGAGATCATACGGTCGGCCTAACTGTTCCCCTTCGATATATCCAAAATCTCCAAAGGCCATTTAAAATATCCCCTGACGCAATTCCATTTCTAAGCGCTGATATTGGTATAGCTGATAATAGAGCCCTCTTTCCTTAAGAAGTTGCTGATGGCTCCCGGATTCCACCAGGCTCCCCTCTTCCAAAAGGAAAATGGTCTCGACCCCTTCCAGTCCCAGCAGCCGATGAGAAATATAAATCGTCGTCCGGTGTTGACGAAAGGAAATCAAGGATTCTTGAATGAGCCGTTCCGTGTTCAGATCAACGGCCGAGAGGGTATTATCCAAAATCAAAATCGGCGGATTTTCCAAGAGAGCCCTGGCCAGACAAAGCCTTTGCTTTTGACCGCCGGAAAGCAAAACCCCTTTTTCTCCCACCACCGTATCCAATCCTCGAGGGAAGGTGTGCACCTCCTCATGAAAGGAAGCAACGGTTAGGACAGTCCAAAGTTCTTCTTCGTCGGCCTCCGGTCGGGCCAAAAGCAAATTGGCCCGGATAGTCTCCGAAAAAAGAAACGGTTCCTGGGAAACCAGAGAAACGGTCTTGCGAAGCTGCCCTAAAGGGATGGAATGGATCTCCTGCCCGGCTAAAAATATGGTGCCCGAAGAGGACTCCAATAGCCGGACCATAAGCATGGCCAAGGTTGTCTTACCCGATCCGGTTTTCCCGGTTATAAGGTAGTTTTTATGGGGATGGATTTTCAGGTTAATTCCCTGTAAAACAGGTCTTTTTTCATTAAAATAGGAAAAAGACAGCTCGTTGATTTCCAGGGAAAAACGTTCAAGAGAGAGCGAAGACAATCCCGGGAGATCGGCAATCTCCGGAGACTCTTGGAGGATGCGCTCAATCCTTTCCAAAGATACAGCCCCTCTTTTGATCAGATTGATCACCCATCCCAGGGCCATAACCGGCCAGGAAAGCAGTCCCAGGTAACTGATAAAGGCCACAAAATCACCGGGAGTAATTTCTTTAGACAGCACCTGCCTTCCACCTATCCAGAGCACAGCGGCCAGGCTCAGATTGGTCATCAGGACCGACAAGGGGAATAGGGTCCCCATAACCCGGGCCAAAAGGATATTTTGATCCTGATACTGCCGACTGAAACGGGCCAGTTGTTCTTCTTCCCGATTCTGAAGGCCATAGGCTTTGACCACGATTATCCCAACTAGGCTCTCCCGGACTTTTTCCATAATCTTGGAAAAGGTTCCCTGAACGGATTCAAACCGATGATGAAGTACCTTGCTTAACCGTTGAGTCAGGAAAGAGACTACGGGCATGGGCCAAAGAGAGATAATGGTAAGCTTGAGATTAATATAGGCCATGAAGCCAATGGCCGCCGAACCCAAGATCACGGAATCGACCAAGGAAACCAAGCCCATTCCCAAAGCCATGCGCACCGCTTCGATGTCATTGGTAGCATGGGCCATCAAATCCCCTATAGAGGTTCGCTGATAATAAGAGGGAGGAAGCCTAAGGAGATGTTCAAAAAGCCGGCTGCGCAAGGCCTCTTCAATCCGGCGGGCCTGGCCGAAAATCAGACGACGCCAGATCAGACGAAGGGCAAATATGAGCAGAGCCGTCCCCAAGATCAAAATTAGGTATTTAACCATTTCGGAGGCCAAGGCTTCCCTGACTGTTAGATCATCAATCGCCCCTTTAATAAATCGAGGGATTAAGAGTTGAAGAAAGTCCACCGCCAAGAGCAACCCTATACCCAGGGAAAGGGGAACCAGTCCTTGGCGAAAATAAGGAAAAAGAATTCGATAGGATTTCATGAATAGTCCGGATTGTTTACCATAAAAACATTTTTCAAATCTTAAAATAAATAGTATAGAATCACAGGTCAATTAAAAACTAGAGGGGTTAGGGATATGCTTAATGTCATTTGGATCCTTTTGATATTGATAGGGACCTTGGTTGCCGTGGGCCGAGATGTATATGATCTTTCCATCGACCGTTATCAAAACCACAAAGAAATAAGAGTCTTCCTCCTGATTGATTCGCCGGAGGCCGGCCCTCTACAATCTTCCCGGCGTTATCCCTGCAAAATTCTAATTGACCCCAACGATTCGGCTGAGAAGACCGTCCTGGGGACCGGACCTATGGAACAGAAAGGAGAAATTCTTCCCTCCGAAGGCACCACAGGGCGTCTATACTTATTTATTGATGACCAAACTCCGCCCCTATGGAAAGAGAGGGGTAAAATCCAAAAAAATTCCGGATTTCTTTTAGCCAGGGTTCGTTGGGAAAATCCTCAGCAGATAAAAGGACCGGCCTATCTTTCTTTTGATCCGGTGCGGTTCGTTAAGGTGCAGGCCATTACCAACGAAGGTCTGATTCATTATGCCAAAGTGGCTGTAGAGTTGGCTATTGGTTTAATCGGTATTATGGCCTTGTGGCTGGGTTTGATGAAGATTGCCGAAGAGGCCGGACTGATCGGTCATTTGGCCGCAGCCCTGAAAAGAGTAACCACCCGTCTTTTCCCGGAGGTGCCTGCGGATCATCCGGCCATGGGGGCCATGATTATGAATATCTCGGCCAATATGCTCGGCTTAGGAAATGCCGCTACGCCCTTCGGTTTAAAGGCCATGGAAGAGCTCAATAAACTGAATAAAAGACCGGGGACGGCCACGGATGCCATGTGCACCTTTTTAGTCATCAACACCAGCAATGTTCAACTCATTCCGGCAACGGTCATCGCCGTACGGGCCGTGGCCGGATCGGCTAATCCAACAGAGATCTTGGGACCGGTGGTTGTCGCCACTACCGTTAACACAATTATCGGGGTCTTGGCCGTTAAATGGATGGCTAAAATGCCTTTTTTCAGAAAACAATTACAAGGAAAGGAAGAATAATCCATGGAAACCCTAGCCGCTGCCATCAATATCCTTTCCATTATAGCCATTCCCCTACTGGTGGTAATCATTTTGATATTTGGCCTGGTCAAGAAAGTAAAACTCTATGAGGTCTTTATCGAGGGGGCCAAAGAAGGATTTCATGTCGGGGTCCGGATTATCCCCTATTTAGTGGCCATGCTCATGGCCATTGGGATCTTTCGGGCCAGTGGGGCCATGGAGATCCTCTCTAACGGGGTTGCTCCCTTAACCAATTTGATCGGCATGCCTGCCGAGACTTTGCCCATGGCCCTGATCCGTCCTCTTTCCGGAAGCGGAGCTCTGGGGGTCATGTCCGAAATCATCAATGCCCATGGGCCGGATTCCTTGATCGGACGCATGGTGGCGGTGATGATGGGCAGCGGCGAGACGACCTTTTATGTCCTTGCCGTTTACTTCGGATCTGTCGGCATCTCGCGAACCCGCCAGGCAGTCCCGGCCGGTCTCATCGCCGATGGGGTAAGTATTGTAATGTCCATCTGGATCGTTCGACTTATGTTCGGCTGATCCCTTTCGGAAACGGACAGAAAAGAGTGTGTTCCTCTTTTCTGTGCTGAAGTGGCAGCGATTCTTGAGGGATTTGGCCCATCAGAAATTTATCAATCACCTCCAGAAATTCTCCAAAAGTCTTTTCCTCTAGAGCACAAACCGGAATAGCCCGATAACGGAGGCACTGAGTACGGGCATATTCCTTAGAAACTAAATCGACTTTATTGAAGACCCGGAGCAGGGGGATATGGAGAAGTTCAAGCTCTTTTAACAAATCCTCGACCACCGTTAAATGCTTTTCGAACAGGGGATTACTGACATCAACCACATGCAACAACAGATCAGCGTCCTCTAATTCTTCAAGCGTTGCTCGAAAGGCCGTGAGCAGATCTCTGGGTAAATTCTCAATAAAACCTACTGTATCCGTAATAATGACTTCCCTTTCTTTTGGAAGCCTGAGCCGGCGGCTGGTCGGATCTAGGGTGGCAAAGTAACGGTCTTCTGCCGAAAGCCGGCTATGGGTCAGGCTATTTAAGAAAGTGGATTTCCCGGCATTGGTGTAGCCGACAATGGAGATAACCGGCAACTCCCGGCGGTTTCTCTTCCCTCTCCTTTGTCTCCGTTGCGTCCGCAGGGTATCCAATTCTTTCTGCAGACGATTGATTTTTTCTCGGACCCTACGGCGGTCGATCTCCAATCTGGTTTCACCCGGTCCCCGTCCTCCTATACCTCCGGACAATCGTGACAAGGCATCATCTCTCCCTTTCAGTCGGGGCAGGACATATTTTAACTGGGCCATTTCCACCTGGAGTCGGCCTTCTCGAGTCCTGGCCCTTTGGGCGAAAATATCTAAAATCAACTGGGTTCGATCAATAACCTTGAGGTCCGTGAAGTCGGTCAAGGAAGCGACCTGCGAAGGGTTCAGATCCTGGTCAAAGACCAACAAAGTCGCCCCCAACTGCAAGGCCCGGATGGATAAACTGCTCAGGCGATCCTTACCCATAAGAAATTTTGGGCTTATTTCTTTCCGAAATTGAAAGGTTGTCTCCAGGATTTCAATACCGGCCGAACGGGCCAATTCCTCCAATTCTTTCATGGATTCCTGAGCCGTAGTCCTGGATTGAGTGGTCACACTGACTAAAATGGCCCGTTCTTCCTGGGAGTTGATCCGTTTAGAAGAAATTTTTCTCCCCCATTCTTCCTCCAAGGAACGAATTAATCCCCTCACATCCACCTGGGATTGGCCCACTTGTTCCGGCTCCAGGATCATCACTTGTTTCCCTTCCGGATTATCCGGCAACAAATGGGCCGTATAAAGCCATTGAGCCTGACCATGTTTATTTAGGCCGAGGGCGGTAATCATATCCAAACGCAGGAGAGCCAAATCCATTTTATCTTCTTCGCTGATCGGCTCCCCTTTCAAATGGGTATGGAGAAATCGCAGACCTTTCAAACGGCCCACCCCGGCCCGGTAAGAAGAAAGCTGGGGAATAACCAGGGACTGGTCATTGCCCAGGACAACGGTCTCAACTCCCCCTTTACGGTTAATTAAGAGGCCGATCTGACGGTTGAGTTCAAAGGAAAGTTGGGCTAGAAAATGCGCCAGTTCCGGGGAAACAAGCTGGGAAGGATTGAGTTGGCGTCGATAGATGAGTTCGAGTTTTTTTATCTGCAGGGCCTTTAGGCCGGAAGTCTGTCCAACAAGACGGCTAATCCTATTTTCCTCTTAATAGGGTTCTTCAACCCCTGTGGCTAGCGTTTCAAAGCGGGTATATTCATTTAAAAAAGTCAGCAAGACGGATCCGGTTGGTCCGTTTCGATGCTTGCGCAGTAAAATTTCGGCGATCCCTTTTTGTTTGGAATTCTCTTCATACATCTCTTCCCGATAAATGAAACAAATCACATCGGCATCTTGTTCAATGGCTCCGGATTCCCGGAGGTCGGCCAGAACCGGTTTTTTATCATCCCGTCCTTCCGGTCTCCGATTAAGCTGAGACAGGGCGATTACCGGGATATTCAATTCTTTGGCCAGGGCCTTCAGGGATCGGGAAATTTCCGATATTTCCTGTTCCCTTCTTTCCGAACCTTCCCGGCCTTTCATTAACTGCAGATAATCGACCAGAATCAGACCCAGACCTTTCTCTGATTTTAACCGTCTGGCCTTGGCCCGCATTTGCAAGACGGTCATGGTTGGAGAATCATCAATAAAGATTGGGGCTTCCGAAAGTGTTCCGGCGGCAGCGGTTAATTTGGCCCACTCTCGCTCCCCGATAAATCCCGTCCGGACCCTATTGGAATCGACTCTTGCTTCGCTGCAAAGCATCCGGATAGCCAATTGCTGCCGGGACATTTCCAGGGAAAAAATGACTACCGGCAATTCGAAATCAACGGCAGCATTACGGGCGAAATTTAGGGCCAGGGCCGTTTTTCCCATACTGGGACGGCCGGCCACAATGATTAAGTCCGAATTCTGAAAACCGGATGTAAGTTTATCTAATTGGCTAAATCCGCTGGGGACTCCGGTTACGGTTTGTTTCCGGTCATACAAATGTTCGATCGTGCCGATGCTTTCTTTGATGACTTGATTGAGGGGATAAACTAAAGGATTAATTTTGGCTTCGGAGATTTTAAAGATGGCCTTTTCCGCCTCATCTAAGAGATCCTCGGCATCACCGGAAAAGTTGTATCCTTTGCTGGCAATCTCAGTGGCCTGGTTGATCAATCGTCGCAGGATGGATTTTTCGCGGACAATACGGGCATAGACATCAACATGGACAGCCGAAGGAATGGCGTCGGTCATCGAAATCAAATAACTCGCCCCACCCACATCTTCCAACTGACCTCTGTTTTGAAGGAATTCGGACAGGGTGATCAGGTCCACCGGGATCCCTTTTTGATACAGATCCACCATGGCCGCAAATATCTTACGATGACCTTCCCGGTAAAAATCCTCTCCGCTCATCACCTCCAGGACCCGAGAAAGGGCCTCCTGTTCCAACAGAATACCTCCCAGAACCGATTGTTCGGCTTCCAGGTTCTGAGGAGGTATTTTCAGGTTCAGGCCATTCGGACTGGTCATGAGAAGACCTTATTTATCTTCGGTCACCGAGATCTTCAGGGTAGCGGTAATCTCCTGATCCAGTTTAAGGGGCACCTCAAAGGTCCCCAAAGTCCGGATCGGTTCTTTTAAAAGAATTTTTTTCTTGTCGAGATTGATATGTATTTCAGCCAATTTTTCCGCCAAGTCCTTGGTCGAGACAGACCCGTAGATTTTTCCTTCCTCAACCACCTTACGAGGCAGCTCCAGGACAAGAGATTCAAATTGACCCGCCAGACTTTGAGCGGCCTCCAGATCTTTGGCTTTTCGTTTCAAAAGAAGGCGTTTTTGTTCTTCTAATTGTTTCTGATGATGAGGGGTTGCTTCCAAGGCCTTCCCTTGAGGAATTAAAAAATTTCGGGCGTAACCACGTTTGACTTCTACTAAGTCCCCGACTTTTCCCAAGGTGGCTATATTTTCTTTTAACAATACTTTCATAAGGTGGACCTCCTGAAAATGATGGAGTAATTTTAGCTGACTTTTTCAGCTAAGGCAAGGGGAAGGACTAAATGTGTTCGGGCTAGGAAAAAAAAGGCTCTATCCCTCTTGCTAATTTAAAAGCCTTTTCCCCGGGTCCGAACAAGCCGGACAGGGAAAAGGCTCTCTCGACATGTTTGGCGAAATTAGTTCAATTAATGCTGAATAGAGGAGGCCAGATAAGGCAACAGGGCAATCTGTCTGGCCCTTTTAATAGCCGTTGTGAGTTCCCGCTGGTGTTTAGCACAATTTCCGGTGATCCTCCTGGGGATGATTTTTCCCCGTTCCGTCGTAAAATGTTTTAAGGTTTTGGAATCCTTATAATCTATGGTCAGGGAATTATCGGCACAAAAACGGCAAACCTTGCGGCGGGGGAAAATCCTTTTTTTCCTTTTTTGCTGAATCATGGTCTACTCTCCTTCCTTATCTGAATCATTTTCTTCCACCAAGGCCTCTTGAGCAGCCACGGGCTCAGATTCATCGGGGATAATCTGGACTTCCTGAAGGAGTTCTTTTTTCTTTCGTTCTTCTTCCAGAGACTCGGGATTAAAAGGATCTCTTGTTTTAACTGTTAGAAATTTCAAGATATTGTCATCAATCTTGAGATTCCGCTCAATTTCATGAATCATCGAACCTGGGCCATAGAAATCGACCAGGACATAGGTCCCCTTGGATTGTTTGTTAATATCGTAGGCTAAACGTCGTTTACCCCAATCCTCGATCTTAATAATGGACCCCTTTTGGGCCGTGATAATTTGCCCATACCGATCAGTAACGGCTTTGGTTTCCTCTTCGCTCAGGTCCGGCTGAACGATAAAAATTAAGTCATATCTCCTCATAGTTCCTCCTTTTGGATTATAAAGCCCCCTTAAGGGAGCAAGGGGAAATTATTATTAATACTTCCCTTTTTTTATTTTGTCAAATTAAATTTTTAATTCTATTCCAAAACTCTGCTAAATTACCTTGACAGCTATCAGGAATTTTCGATAATGTTTCCGGAAAAATTTGCTAATCTTGTAAGGAGAATAGGATGGAACGAACCTTATCAATCATTAAACCCGATGGCGTGGCCAAAGGGCTGATCGGGGAAGTTATAAAACGTTTTGAATCAAATGGACTAACCATACGGGCCATGAAGATGGTCTCTTTGACCAAAAAACAGGCCGAAGGCTTTTATGACGTCCATCGCCAAAAACCTTTTTTTGACAGCGTGACCAATTTTATGTCATCCGGTCCCTGTGTCGTCCTCATCTTAGAGGGAGAAGGGGCTATTGAGAAAAATAGAAAATTGATGGGGGCTACTGATTTCAAAAAGGCTGAACCCGGAACCATCCGAGCCGATTTCGCCAGCAGTATTGAAAGAAATATTGTCCATGGATCCGACGGACCGGAGACCGCCCGCTATGAAATCGGATATTTTTTTGATGCCCTGGAAATAATTGATTAAATTAATTTTGACCTGATCGATTTCATCTTTTATTTCATGGGTTGGTGCTTTTGATATATTTCCTAAGTCTAAAAAATAAAGCCCAGGTGAAACATTATTTTATGCCCAAACAAAAAACCACTATCACCCGCAGCGGATTCTGGATCTTCAGCCTGATCCTCGGATTGTCTTTCCTCTGGGGGAGTCCGGCTTTGGCTACCTATTACACTTTTCCGACTCCCTTGACCCTTTGCAACGAGCCGGTTCCTCTTTCAGACCGAAGGATCTGGGAACGGATGGACCGGGAATTTACGCTAAACGTCTATGACCGGGGCCAGGTTTATTTATGGTTAAAAAGGAGCAAGCGCTATTTCCCTTATATTGAGATGCGCCTGAAAGAAAGGGGCATGCCCGATGACCTCAAGTTTTTACTGGTTGCCGAAAGCTCTCTCCGTTCTCAGGCCCTCTCTAATAAGGGAGCTGCCGGCTTCTGGCAATTTATTGAAAAAACAGGAAAAAGGTTCAGTCTGCAAAAAAAGCCCTGGATCGATGAACGGCTTGATTTGGTCAAGTCTACCGATGCGGCGATCAATTATCTAAAAATCCTCTATGATCTATTTGGAAAATGGTCTTTGGCCATGGCCGCCTATAATTGCGGAGAGGAAAGGGTTAAGGATGAAATTAACCAACAAGGGGAGAATGATTATTATCGTCTGGCCTTACCCCAAGAGACCGAACGATATATCTTTCGCATCCTGGCCGCCAAAATCCTCTTAAGCGATCCCAAACGATTTGGCTACGAATTACCGGAAAAAGAAGGCTATCCTCCGCTGGAAACCGAACAGGTTACCCTGCAACTAACCCGTTCCATGCCCCTGCGGGATATTGCTAAGGTCTGCGGATCCTATTTCAAAGAATTAAAAGAATTAAACCCCGAAATACAAGGCTACAACTTGCCAGCCGGTGTTCATCAGCTAAAAATTCCCTTGGGGAAAAAGGCCCTCCTGGAAAAAGGCATGAAAGAATGGCAAAAAACCACCCCTTAAATTCAATCTTTCTGACCTTTTACCTTCTTTTTTTCATTGACATACAATATATTGTATAGTAAATTTTCTTTACCTACTATATAAAGAAATTGAGGGGATTAGCCCCGAAAATGTCCCAGACCTTTAATGGGTCGGATTTTCCATTGGATGGTTCCCTCAAACCAATTCCACGGGTATTTCCCCAAGGAGGGGTAATGGAAGAAAAATTGGAGGAAAGAGAATATTGTTATAATGTAAAGCTTCCCGATCCCCACTGTCAGCATTGTATCTGGCTGGAATGGAATACAGCCACCTTGACCTGTTCAAACAGAAAACGAATGATTTGCGACCTGTACATTGAAGAAGTCTTTGGAAGTTTTATTTCCAAGACCTTAAATTAATAATCAGAATCGATATTGGAGGACAATAAGGACCGGCTAATATCCTAACTGCCGTATCCTTTTTTCAGAAAAACCAAAATGGTGGGCTATTTCGTGGACCAGGGTTTTTTTGATCGAGGCTAAAACCTCTGGCCTAGACCGACAGGAGCCTACGATCGAATTACGAAAGAGGGTTATTCGATCAGGAAGGCTCATTCCCTGAAAAGTACTTTTGTCCGGCCGAGGAATTCCTTGATACAAACCAAAGAGCACGTCTCTCTTCCCCAACCCCAACTCGAATAAAAGATCTGGAGAAGGTTCTTCTTCGACGACAATTTCCAGATTTTCCAACTTTTCCAAGAATTCTTCTGGAATTTCCGCTAAGGCCTGGGTAACGAGTTTATTAAACTGTTCCAAATTTAAGTGGATGGGCCTGCCCCTCCCTAACAATAGAAACCAAAACCATTGATTCTCATCTTTCTTGCCACGGTAAAGGTATATCTAAATTGTGACCAAATCCTGTTTTTCTAGAAAAATTTTTTCTTCTCCCCGAATTCTGCATGGTCAGAAAATAAGATATTGCCCTTTTAAATAGTTATAGCCGCTCTTGATGGATTTTGAAAGAAATTAGTATTAAAAGTTGGCCTCTTATTTATGGTAAGCCTTCCCTGAATCTGCATCCTTTTGATTGAGATTAACGAACAATCCTTTCCCTTCGGTAAGAAAATTTTTCCCGCCCCCCAAGCCGAATAATAGCGACGACCTGGAAATGGTTTGGCGACAAAGGGAAATTGGCTTCACTTCAGGTTCGGAATATTATTCCCATAAAAAACATAACAATTCGAAATGTATTATTTTTTCATATCAAATGGACTAAAAAGTTATTTTTAAACGATCCGACCGACTTCCAGGCCCAATTTGGTATGGTTTTTGATAGATAGGAGCTAAACGGGAAGAGGTATAATTTTTTAACAAAAGTAAGGAGGAGGCGGAACAATGAATGCCCTCAGCGCGGTAAGCTCTTGGCTTACGTCCCAAAATGTGTTTGGGGATTATGACAATGTTCAAATCAATAACGATTTAAAAACGGAGGCAAGCTCGGAAACAAATTCATTTTTATCAATTCTTAAACTCCTGGATACTAATGCTGATGAAAAAATAGGGACCGATGAACTGAAATTCGGTGCAGGGTTTATGATCAACAGCTTCCTTTACGGTCGGGATGTGAACAGAGATGACCTATTAAGCGCCGAAGAAGCAGGCGTCTCCCCGCTCGTCGTTGTGGCTCTTGACACCGACAATGATCAAATGTTGAGTGCCGGAGAAATAATAACCCCGGCCGGTAAGATCATTGATGGATTGGTCTCGGTTATGGACCTAGACGGCGACAAGGCCCTGTCTAATCAGGAACTGGCTATCATTGAACTCCTTTTCAGCGCCATTCCCTCAATAAGTACCGACCAGACCTCCAGTTCCGAGAGCCCGGATCAGGCCTTTGATCTGGACACCATCCCAGACCGCATGAGACAGGCCGGTTTTGAAGGTACGGACAACCAACTCTATTATGCCTTAGCCAGCACCTACGCCGAGCAACCGTGGCAACCTGACCCAAATGACCCAACATTTGTTGCCCTTTCGGATCAAAGGGACGATATTTATTCCTGGTTTGACAATATTGTGATAAACGTGGCGGATCAAATGGAAGCCGACCCAAACCTTACGGCCATGGCCATTATTCATGATGGACCGGACAGGTTGGGGTCTCGGCTCGGTGATGCCATCATGCAAAAATTGGCAAAATACGGAGATCGGATACAAAGAGGAGATGCCTATGAAGAGGTTGGTTAAGTTATAGGATAACCGCCAGCTTCTAAATTAAACCTCTTAAAGACTTTCAAAAATAGAAAAGCCCGTTTTCAATCAATTATGGGAAACGGGCTTTAAATAAATTTCCAGCACTATCCACCTCCTTCTATCCCCGACAGCGGAACTACCGGAAAGGTCCATTGGTCCCGAAAAGTTTAACACAACGATTCGAGAGGCAATGGAGAATGATCCCTCCTCCCTCTCTTACCGGAAATGGATAGATTAGCAGTTTGCGGAAAAACCCTTTTATTACAGGTTACTCAAAAAGGTTCAGATACAAGACGCCCGAAACTAGGGACCCGTCCCGAAGGGATGGGCCTAAGCATCCATCGGATGCGAAGAAATCTTGAGGAATAAGGCGTATATAGAAATACGTCGTCATGACGAAAGATGAGGGCAACGCAGTAGATGAGCCTTTTTCAGCAACCTGTTAGTAAATAAGTTGTTGATAGCGGCTTGGATAAACGCTAATATTAAATCTCCAAAACAGAAAATTTTTTTTAAAGAGAATTGCATATCGTCAGATCATCCTTAAACACTCATCCCCTTTCCCCCTTCGAAAATTCAGAACAGCCGAAGGCTCGTCTCTCCTTATTGGGCTTGATTGCCGTAACTTTTTTTTGTGTAGCCGGAGGAGCCTTCGGCTTGGAAGATGCCGTCCAGGCGGCCGGACCCCAAATGGTTCTCCTAGGCATTCTCCTTTTGCCCTGGATTTGGAGTTTTCCCATTGCCCTTATGACTGCCGAACTATCCACGGCCATTCCGGAAAATGGAGGCTATGTGGTTTGGGTAGAGAAGGCCTTCGGCCGGTTTTGGGGTTTTCAGGAAGGATGGTGGAGTTGGATGGGCAGTCTGGCCGATAATGCCCTGTATCCTGTCTTGTTTTTAGATTATCTGGCCTATCTTCGGGGAGACATGTCCGCCCTGGAACGCTGGGGAATCGGCCTAACGCTTATTCTGATTATCACCTTTTTAAATATCCGCGGGATTCACCTGGTGGGATTTATTTCGATTCTTTTTATGTCCTTTATTATCGCCCCTTTTCTCATAATGGTCATATACGGGGCGCCGCAAATGAACCCGATTCACTGGCTGGCCTCTCACGAACAGGTCAACTGGATTTTACTTCTTACTGTTCTTTTGTGGAACGCCAGTGGCTGGGATAATGTGGGTTGTTGTGCGGGGGAAGTCCAAAAACCGGGGACTAATTATCCTCGCGCCCTGGCCATTTCTGTTGTCCTGGTTACTCTGATCTACTTACTTCCCCTTGCTGTCGGAGTCAGTGCCTATACGGATTGGTCTCACTGGCGAGAGGGTTCATTTCCTAGAATCGGCGCTCAAATCGGTGGCCCCTGGCTTGGTCTTTGGCTGACCCTCGCCGGATTAATTAGCGCAGCCGGGATGTTCAATGCCCTCCTGTGCACCTCTTCCCGTGTTCCTTATGCCCTGGCCAAACGGGGCATGCTCCCTGATTCATTCGCCCGCCTGCATTCTATTTATGGCACCCCCTGGTACGCTATCCTTTTCAATATCCTGGCCGTTTCCGCCCTCATCCCCTTTTCTTTCAGGGAATTAATTGAGTTAGACATGTTTCTCTATGCGGCGGCCCTTATCCTTGAATTTTGTGCTTTGTTCCAACTTCGACTCAAAAAACCGGACATGCCTCGCCCCTACCGAATCCCCTTTGGAATGGTCGGTGTCGCGGCCCTCAGCCTCCCTCCGATCTGCCTCTGTTTTCTGAGTATAGGGATTTCCAACCTGACGACAAAGCTTGCGGGTATGGCTGTTCTCATTATCGGAATTTTTATCTATTTTTGGTCGAAACGCTCTTTTCGTTTCTCTTAAGGCCATAATTTCAAATCTTCTGATCGAAGATAAAATGATTGACCAGCATCGCGGTAAGTCTGCTATAATCCCGAATGATAGGGTAACTTTTACTGTTTATCTCGAACAAAACAGGAGAAACCATGAAAAACATCTTTGAAATTATAAAAACAACATTAAAAGGAGGATTTCTTTTTTTAGTTCCCTTTTTTGTAGTGGCATATATCTTGACTTTAATCTTTTCCAAACTCAAAGGAGTGCTCGAAAGTCTTTCGGAAAAATTTTCTTTAGAACCGTTATTGGGAGATCACATTCATTGGTTTCTTATTCTGGTTTTTTTATTATTGATCTGTTTTCTGATCGGTTTGTTGGCCAGGGCCAAAACAGCCCAGCAGTTGCTGGGGAAGATCGAAGACTCAGTACTAGGCCATCTCCCCGGATATTCAATTCTGAAAAATGCCAGCGAATCCATTCTAAATGATGATTCCGGGTCCGCTATCAAAGTCATTCTTTTAGATGGAGGGGATACCCAGCAGATTGGTTTTGTGATGAACGTCATAGATGAAAACCAGGTCGCCCTTTTTATCCCTGACGTCCCCAATCCCATGAGCGGCGGGTTGGTGTTTGTTAAAAAAGAAAAGATTAAGGAACTGGACCTGACTTATAAGGCCGCGATAGATATCCTCAAAAGCGTGGGGACCAACTCTTCAAAACATCTGTCCGGAAAATTGAGCTAACTGTGGAATTTTGTAACATTCAAATTTAGAAATAAATTGGTAACGTTCAAAAGTGTTTACATCAAGTTTATGATAGCCCAAGTATGGGGACAGAGGAATCTCTTTTTCAGGGATTGTCCAAAGGGACCCTTCTGCCCCCATCCCGGCCCAACGACTAAGTTTATTGGGAGCAGGGCTTTCACCCAAGCCTATTTCAAGCTTTTGTATCGGCCTGCCCCTAAGCAAAATTCTAAGTTTGGCCCGGCAAAGAGACTCAGAGGAAATGGTGGACAACCCTAAAAAAGAGACTCCTCTGTCCCTAGTCACTATATAGGCTCAAATCGAAACCC
>Ga0233425_10000290_pt1 | contig 132730 bp, 99 predicted proteins | sample Watercolumn_Towu_2_FD_181712 | JGI IMG/M metagenome (GOLD analysis project Ga0233425, IMG submission 181712) | Freshwater microbial communities from Lake Towuti, South Sulawesi, Indonesia - Watercolumn_Towuti2014_140_MG | ecosystem: Environmental > Aquatic > Freshwater > Lake | place...
TGGAGATGTTTAAGCGTTCTGCCGATTTCGCGGTAGCCCTAGCAGAAAACGCCTGTACACGTTTTCCTCTTGACTGGCTTTGGACAGGGGATGACGTTGCCGGCCAGGGAGCCTTGATGATGGAGCCGGCCATGTGGCAAGATCAGATCAGGCCGCATCTTCAGCGCGTCTTTAACGTCAGCAAGGCTGCCGGCTTATGGCATGCTCATCACTGTTGCGGGGCGATGAGGCCAATCATTCCCGATCTCATCGAGATGGGGCTCGATGTCCTGAACCCCATTCAATGTAATTGCCCAGGCATGGATCCACTGGACTTGAAGCGCGACTTCGGCAAGCACATTGCCTTCATGGGGGGCGTTGACACGGTTGGGGTTCTCCCCGATGGCACCGTCGACGAGGTCCACCGGTCGACAGCACGACTCATCGAGGGCATGACGGCCGACGGCGGAGGATACATTCTTGCAGCGTCGCATACAATTCCTCCCGAGACACCGGATGAGAATATATTTGCAATGTACGAAGCTGTCGGACTGAGCCGGGAAGAAATACTTGATTCGGCCGCGGTTATTCGGCAAAAGCTAAACTGATCCCTGGTGATTCTTTGAGCCGGTGTCGGGAGTTCGGTTCATCCGTGATCTTCATCATCTCCCGACACTTCCCAGCCCTGGCCTTGACCTGTTCGTGTCAGGACGTCCGCCACAAAGAAGGCGGACAAACAAGTCCTGACACCGGGAGAGGAAACAAGCCAAGCCGGTGTCGGGAGTTCGGTTCATCCGCGATCTTCATCGTCTCCCGACATTTTCCAGCCCTGGCCTTGACCTGTTCGTGTCAGGACGTCCGCCACAAAGAAGACGGACAAACAAGTCCTGACACCGGGGGAGGAAACAAGCCGAGCTGGTGTCGGGAGTTCGATTCATCCGAGATCTTCTTGATCATCTCCCGACACTTCCCAACCCTGCCCTTGACCTGTTCGTGTCAGGACGTCCGCCACAAAGCAGACGGACAAACAAGTCCTGACACCTGGGGAGGAAACACGCCGAGCCGGTGTCGGGAGTTCGGTTCATCCGAGATCTTCTTGTTCATCTCCCGACATTTTCCAGCCCTGGCCTTGACCTGTTCGTGTCAGGACGTCCGCCACAAAGAAGGCCGACAAACAGGTCCTTACACCGGGGGAGGAAACAAGCCGAGCCGGTGTCGGGAGTTCGGTTCATCCGAGATCTTCTTGATCATCTCCCGACACTTCCCAGCCCTGGCCTTGACCTGTTCGTGTCAGGACGTCCGCCACAAAGAAGGCGGACAAACAAGTCCTGACACCGGGGAAACAGCTCATTGAGCAACGCGGTTCTCGGGTGTCGCTTTCTTGACAATACCGTGAACTTTTGCTATAGTAAAGCAGAATGAAACACGATCAAGCATATCTCCCGGTCACGGGATACTGGTGGTGGCGCTGGCAATAGCCCGCGCTTCCGTGCTTGTCGTGTGTCTGTAGTACTCTGACTACAATACAACGGTGGAAACGCGGGTTGCGGCGTTTTCACCGTTTTCGTTTGTACCCTCCGAAGATGATGTGAACCGCCGCCTCACATTTCACCATCAACTCACTGCGATCAGGGAAGAGAACCACAACAGGGTAAGCCCATCTGAATCATGCAACTTTATGTGTATGGCGAAGAATGCTGAGATTTCAGATTCTTCACTTCGCTTCCCTGCCGGCAGGCAGGGCTTCATTCAGAATGACGCTTCCTTTTTTTTGTGGAGGCTCTTCAACGAGTCGCAAAAACACAGGAGGTTCACATGCAACGCAAGTTCACACTCGAAGAGAAGGATATCCCAACTCATTACTACAATATCCTTCCCGACCTGCCGACACCGCTTCAACCGCCTCTCCATCCGGGCACCAAACAACCGGCAGGACCGCAGGACCTCGCTCCGATCTTCCCGATGGACCTGATCTTGCAGGAGGTGAGTCAGGAGCGCTTCATAGAGATTCCCGATGAAGTCCGGTCTGCATATGCGGCTTTTCGTCCGACACCGGTATGCCGCGCGACACAACTCGAGAAAGCTCTCGACACGCCGGCACAGATTTATTACAAATACGAAGGAGTCAGCCCCGCGGGAAGTCACAAGCTCAACACAGCCCTCCCACAGGCATACTACAACAAGAAGGCAGGCATCAAACGCCTGACAACGGAAACCGGAGCTGGCCAGTGGGGGAGCTCACTCAGCCTTGCCTGTGCCATGTTCGGCTTGAAGCTGAAGGTCTACATGGTGAGGATCAGCTACGAGCAGAAGCCCTATCGCCGCTCGATGATACGGACATGGGGAAGCGAAATCGTTGCAAGCCCCAGCGACGACACCAACGCCGGGAGGTCGATTCTGGCAAAGGATCCCAACTCACGAGGGAGTCTGGGCATTGCCATCAGCGAAGCCGTCGAAGATGCAGCCACACATGACGACACAAATTACTCCCTTGGAAGCGTCCTGAATCACGTGCTTCTTCACCAGACCATCATTGGTCAGGAAGCAAAGAAACAGATGGAGAAGGCAGACGTGTATCCAGATGTCGTGATCGGCTGTGTCGGGGGTGGATCAAACTTCGCCGGCCTGGCACTTCCATTCATCAAAGACAAGATCAGCGGAAAGAAACTACGAGCCGTTGCTGTTGAGCCCGCTTCCTGTCCTTCGTTGACAAAAGGAGAGTTTCGGTACGATTTCGGCGACACGGTCGGCATGACGCCTCTTCTGATGATGTACACACTCGGTCATGAGTTCATGCCCCCAGCCTTGCATGCTGGCGGATTGCGCTACCACGGCATGGCCCCGATCATCAGCCAGCTCTATAAGGACAAGCTGATCGAAGCACAGGCGTACGAACAAACCGAGGTGTTCGATGCTGCGGTGCTCTTTGCACGCACAGAGGGAACAATCCCCGCGCCTGAATCATCGCATGCAATCAAAGCTGCCATCGTCGAGGCCCTACAGGCGAAGAAGGAGGGAACAAGGAAGGTCATCCTCTTCAATCTCAGCGGCCATGGGCACTTTGACATGAGCGCGTATGATGCGTTTTTATCAGGACATCTTGATGCGAACGGAAAGGGGTGATTGGATTGGGGATTGCGGATTGCGGAATGGGGAATGGGGAATGAGAAGATAGAAGTCAGGAGTCAGGGGTCGGAAGACTGAAGTGAGTGCGCCCCGAGCGAGCTCTATTTCCCTTTCTTCTTTCTGTTCATAATTCGAAACACGACGGGGATGAAGATTGGCACGTAGCGGGCAGCTGTAGCATTGATGAACGCGATGGGGATGACGAGCGCGAAGATACCGGTAATGACAATTGCTCTTGTCTTTGCTGCTTTTGTGATCTCGGGTGAAAGGGACGCGTCGCTCAGATTGTTCGTGGGATTTCCAACGTAATCCCAGAGGAAGAAAAGCATCACTCCGGAGAAGCAAAGGTTTGCGACATATAATACGAGCGGTGTCACAAAGTGCATCGTGCTCGGTGTTGAGTACTCTCCAAAGATTCCCGTGCTGAACGGCATCAACACCACAGAAAGGAGAAAGAGAAGATTCAACCAAAGTAGTTTCGGTGAATAATCCTTCACATATCCAAACAGAAGGTGATGTCTCGTCCAGTAGATGCCGATGAGCATGAAGCTGATCAGGAATCCGAGGAATTTTGGGACAAGGTGTCCAATTGCCCGGAGAAGGTCCATCTCGCTTGCTATGCCGTCGTGGATGGAAGGCACTTTGATTTCAATGACAAGAAGCGTGATGGCAATCGCGAAGACTGCATCGCTGAATAGGATCAGCCGTTCCAGTTGAAATTCCCTCCGCTTATCGCGGTGACCTGATGTCATCCGTAGTCTCCTGTGGGGTTTGCCAGCACGGTCACGTACAATGAGGTCACAAAATACGAGAATCATCTCCAAGACACAATGGCCACTCATTGAATCCCATCCCCCTTTTCTTTACTTTTTCTCTACCACCCTCACACACTTCAAGGACTTCTTTCATGACGCTCTTTCTCCGACCATTACTTCTTGCGTCCGTTTTCCTCCTCGCTCTGTCGACAGCGTCCTCTCAGCAACAGATCACGCCAAGCCGCGGCTGGCTTACTGTCGATACGATTATGCGAGACCCGGCCTGGATTGGCGTCTCGCCAAGCGGAGTATTCTGGTCCGAAAACGGAGAGCAGGTTTTCTTCAACTGGCGCACGCAGGGTGACAAAGATGATTCCCTCTATGTTGTGAGCGCAAAGGGTGGTACACCACGACGGGTGACTCTTGAAGAGCGAAAGAACCTTCCGGGCCGCGGCGGTTTCACTACGAAGGACAAAACGAAGAAGATCTACAGCAAAAGTGGCGACATCTTCATTCTTGACATCCGTTCAGGTAAAGAGACGCAACTGACGAACACCATAGCAGCGGAGTCGGGACCACGCTTCTCGTTTGATGAGCAGAAGATCGTATTCGAGCGGACCGGAAATCTCTTCCTGCGAGACCTGAAGACGGGGACCGAAATTCAACTCACCAATCTTCAGACTGGCGGATCAGGCGAGGGGCAGACAACCATTGCGCAGGTTGGCGGAAGAATGCGTGAGGGACAAAGCGGTGGTAGCAGCCAATTCGGTACCAGTAGCCGCGACGGACAGCGCTCGACCGCGCAAAAATTGCTTGAACGAGAACAGCTTGACCTGTTCGATGTTCTCAGGGAGCGCAAAGAAGAGCGAGAAGCGGCAAAAAAACTTCAGGACGCTCTTGAGTTGAAACGACCGAAGGCATATCCGCTGGGACAGAAGATGCCCGGTTCGTTTGCCTTGTCTCCAGATGAGCGCACCATCACCTTTACATTCACGCAGACGCCAACCGACGCAAAGCGGACTATTGTGCCGAACTATGTCACAGAGAGCGGTTTCACAGAAGATATCCAGGGTCGCACAAAGGTTGGCGAACCCCAAAGCACAAGCGAGTTCTGTGTGTATCATATCGGTCTCGATTCTGTTATGGTCGTGAGGCCCGACAACATTCCGGGCATCATGGCCCAACGACCACCGGCAGATACCGGTCGATCAAGACCAAGACCGCGGGCTGTGTTCTATAACGGCCCGTACTGGTCTGACGATGGCAAATCGGCATTTGTACAGATATTCTCGCAGGACAACAAAGATCGCTGGATCGTGCTCCTGGACGTTGAGAAAGTGAAATTCAGCACCGTGCTTGAACATCAGCACGACGAGGCCTGGCTCGGCGGTCCCGGGATCAGGGGTTTTGGATTCTCATCGACTGTTGGGTGGCTGCCTGACTCGCGACGGATTTACTTCCAGTCAGAAGAGGACGGGTGGTCCCATCTCTACACCGTCACGATCGACGGCAAGGTCAAGACACAACTGACAAAGGGGAAGTTCGAAATCTACGAGCCCCGGATTTCAAGAGACAAGAAACGGTGGTTCTTCAGTTCAAATGAGGCCCATTTTGGGGAGCGGCATTTCTACTCGATGCCTCTCGAGGGAGGAGCGCGAACCCGCATCACGACTTTGGAGGGGGGAAACGATTGCACGCTGTCGCCGACAGAAGATCGTATTGCGGTGCTTCACTCCTTCACCAATAAAATGCCTGAGCTCAGCATTATGGATGCTAAGCCTGGCGCGAAGGCTGTTCAGGTCACGTCGTCGCCCTCAGATGAGTTCCACAGGTACGACTGGCGCGCGCCCGAAGTGTTGACCTTTCAAGCGCGTGATGGATCAAGCGTTCCGGCACGACTCTACAAGCCAGAACGGCCAAACGGCGCCGCAGTTATCTTCGTGCATGGAGCCGGGTACCTCCAGAACGCTCACAAATGGTGGAGCAGCTATTTCCGCGAATATATGTTCAACAATCTCCTCGCTGACAAGGGTTACACTGTCCTTGATATGGATTACCGCGCCAGCGCGGGACTTGGCCGCGACTGGAGAACTGCGGTTTACCGTCACATGGGAGGAAAAGATCTTGACGATCAGGTCGACGGCGCCAGGTGGCTCGTTCAAAATCAGGGCGTCGATCCGAAGCGAATAGGATTGTATGGAGGATCGTACGGCGGATTTATCACCCTGATGGCATTATTCACTGCGCCAGATGTTTTCGCGGCGGGTGCCGCGTTGCGTCCAGTCACCAACTGGGCCCATTACAACCATGGGTACACATCAGCCATCCTGAACATCCCGCAGGAGGATTCGGTTGCATACCGGCGCAGTTCGCCGCTTTACTTTGCCGAGGGGCTCAAAGGGGCGCTTCTCATCTGTCATGGTGTTGTCGATGTGAATGTTCATTTCCAGGATGCCGTCCAGCTCGTGCAGCGGCTCATCGAACTCAAGAAAGACCGGTGGGAGCTTGCGATCTATCCCGTGGAGGATCATGGATTCAGGGAGCCTACCAGTTGGAGAGATGAATACACGCGGATTCTCGGGCTCTTCGACACGAATCTTCTCTCTAATAAATAGCAGGTCAAGAAGATAACCGCCAAGGAATGCACTGAGCCATTGCTGTCCGGGTAGTTGCGGTACTGTGGTGCATCCTTGGCGCCTTGGCGGTCAAACCCACCATGAGGAACGTTCTACTATGAAACGAGCTCAGAAACAGCAAGCACCGCTTTCAATTGCCACGCGTGCAATTCACGGACAGAAGCTGTATGCATTCAAGGGTCCGGTTGCCACTCCGATCTATCAAACATCGACATACCGCTTTGAATCATCGGAAGACGCCATCCGATTCGCGAAAGGCGATCCCTCCGTCTACGTCTACACACGATACCACAATCCTACGGTTCATGACGTCGAAGAGAAGCTGGCGCTCATGGAGGGGGGTGAAGCTGCCGCATTGTTTTCGTCCGGTATGGCAGCAATTACAACTGCGATTCTTGCCGTCACAAAACCGGGCGATGAAATTATCAGCACGCCTGCTCTGTACGGAGGAACATACCGCTGGTTCCGCGATGAATTGCCCGGCAGCAAGATCACGGTGAAGTACGTCCACCCTGACCGCTTGACCGATATCGGGAAGCTCGTCACGCCACGAACATCCATCATGTATTTCGAGACACCAACGAATCCAACGCTTGATCTTGTCGATATCGCCGATGTTGTGAAGGAGGTCCGCACTGCGGAACGCAGAGTGGGGAAGAAGATCCTCATCATGATTGACAACACGTTTGCATCTATTCTGAACCAGAATCCATTCTCATTGGGAGTTGACACCATCGTTGAGAGCGCAACAAAATATCTTGGCGGCCACAGCGACATTATCGCAGGTGCCGTCATTGGCTCTCAGGAGTATGTCAAGCGCGTGAAGGGACTTGCCAAGCATCACGGGGGGTGTGCTGATCCATTCGCAGCGTTTCTGCTTTCCCGGAGTCTCAAGACATTTGAACTGCGTGTCGAACGACAAAACTCCAACGCTCTCGCCCTCGCAAAGGCCCTGGAACAGAACAAGCGCGTGAAGCGGGTTCTCTATCCCGGACTCTCTTCGTTTCCGAAGCATCAGCTTGCGAAGAAGCAAATGTGTGGATTTGGAGGGATGGTGACCATCGAGGTGCGGCCGTCAAAGGGACGTTCACCCGTCGAAGCAGCTGCGCGTGTGTGTGACAATCTCAAAATCGCGGTCAATGCCATGTCGCTGGGCGGAGTGGAAACGCTGGTGAGCATTCCGGTCTACTCATCTCACATCTTCATGTCAGACACCGAATTGAAACAGCACGGAGTGACACCCGGGATGATCCGGATTTCTGTCGGCGTCGAAGGAATAAAAGACCTGATCGCTGATTTTGAACAGGCGTTATCGCTCGCCTGAGCGAAGGATCTTGAAACACAACACGAGTACAACAGAAAGGGAGACCGGTGGCCTCCCTTTTGAGTTTCAAGTTTAGAGTTACAGGTTACAAGTTTTTGTACGTCTACCGTCTCACCCTTCGACTCGCTTTCTACTACTTACTCCTTAGATACACCTCCGCTGATGGCTGTGTACTTCCCTCAACAGGTTCCAGCGTCAGTATGAATTCCTCTATCTGCTTTCTTTCCCCAACAGGAAGATTCAGCGTCTTCACGAGGGTGGCCCCGGCACGATCAACACCGAATGGTTCACCAACGGTGAAGTATTTCTTTTCTTTCATGAGCCAGAGTTGATAGACCTTTCCTTCTGGAGCAGCCGGGAGTCCTGAGATCTGCAGCGCAGCGCTGCGGCTGGAAGAATCCCACAAAATCTTTCCAAAGAGATTCGATCCTGCCTCATTCGCGGCAAGGGACACCATTTCGAGCTGTTGGGCTCCCAGCACCGCAAGTACATCTTCCTTCTGCTGGAGTGCAGTCTGAAGCTCAGCGATTTGTTTTTCCTGGTTCGCCGTCGTCCCGGCAAGTTGATAGACGAAGAACGCCAGTGCAACAATGAGGAGAATACCGATCACAGTCGCCGCGAGAGGATACCAGGCGCGCTCCGGCCGGGTTGCCGTCGTCACGGGTGCAGAAGGCGATTCTCGTTGCGTTGTACTACGCTCAGAGCGGGGTTGTTCCGGTTTCCGCGATGATACCCGTGAGAGAATTCGTTGCCGCAGGCCGGCCGGCGGGGCTTCCTGGCGCAGGAGAAGTGGCAAGATCGCCGTCGCTTCGTACAATCCGGAGAGTTCCCGGATACACTGCTCACACTTCGTGGCCAGATGGGCTTCAAACTGTTTTCGGTTGCCGGGATTGAGCCGTCCGAATACATACGGGATACAAAGCTCGAGTTGTGCGTGTCGTTCTTCTGGTTTGCCGGTCATTGGGCCTCCGCCGCCGATATCTGGCGAAGCTTCTGAATTCCCCGGCGCATCTTGGCTTTAATCGTGCCAAGAGGTATTCTCAACATACGCGCCAGATCAGATTGGCTCTGACCCTCGTAGTAACTGAGTTCAAGCAGGCGAAGCTCCAGCTTGGAGATCGACTTCAGTTCGTTTCGCACCTCTTCCGTGTATCCCTTCAAGCTCACAATAGTCTCAGACCCGGATGGATTCGCTTCGGCTCCGCTCCGCTGTCCGGCACCTTCGTGTTCCTGCTTCCGTTTTTGATTCGCGGCGCGTTTCTTTTCCAGCGCCTTCACACGGCCGAGAGAAATCAGCCAGGCATAGACGGATCCATGCTGAGGCGCATAGGTCGCAGCTTTCTCCCACACGTGCATCATGACATCCAGCACGACTTCTTCTGCCGCCTCGTGGGAACCCGTTACACGGACACTGAATGGGTACAGCACTCCCGCATAGCGATCATAAAGCGATGCCAGGGCTTTTTGATCGGTTCGCTGTATTCGTCTCAGCAGGTCGGCGTCTTCCCGATCGGCTTGCTGACGCTGGGCTACGGTGTTTCGTTGCACAAAGTCCTCTTCGTGGTCAATATTCCCGGCCATTGTTCGTTGGCCGGACTGCGTGAATCTACGCAGAACACCCTCTAAAAGCAACCATCAGGGCCAGTGCACCATGAGCCTTTCTGACTAATGTCTCGACTCGGTTCCAAAGAAGAACCTGAGCGCTTCCCCAACGCGAGCACGCCAATTCCCCCAACTATGTCCCTCATGGTATTCTCGATAGGTGAAATCATATTTCTGAGCTTCCAGGATCGGAACAAACTTCCGGACCAGCTTTATGAGAACGGGGATGTCGTATGTTCCAAGATCGAGGTACAGTCGAAGCCCGAGCTTTTCGCCAGACTGAAAGCGGTTCATCAGCCACGGCACGATATTGCTTGACTGGGCGCCCACATTTCCAAAGACGTGAGGATAGTGGGACCCAAGCCAGAGAGAGATGTTGCCGCCGTTCGAAGCTCCTATAACCGCCCGGGCGGATGGTGTTTTCAGAGTGCGGTAGGAAGCGTCGATTGCGCCGATAACATCATGAACGATGAACTCTGAGAACTCTTCAGTCTGGTCATCGACATACTCGTCCGTTCGGTTCACCGGCGGTACAAACACCGCAACGACCGGCGCAATGCGCTTCAGCCAGATCAGGTAATCGAGCGTGTTGTTCGCCTGCGCGAGCGTGATGTACTCTAATCCGTCGTGAAACAGGATGACCGGATAATTCTCCTTCGATGTTTCATACCCGGGTGGCGTGTAGATTCGCACAAGCCTTGAGTTTCCCAGGCTCTTGCTGTGAAGCGTTGTGTCGTGGAGGGCGCCGTGCGGAATGTCTGGATAGAACTGGGATTCCGGGTTCTGCACATAACGGGGCATTCTCAATTCGGAATTCGCTCCGAAACCGCCTGTACATGTAAGGGGATTGCGGTCATCAAGAACCCAATCGGTTCCATTGACAATGTACTTGTAGTCCACGCGAGCATCGGCTTCGTGAATTCTTCTGTAAAACCAGAGGTCTGTGCTCCCGAGCCGGGTCATCGCGACGCCCTTGGGATTCCAGTTCATCGCGTCTCCCGTAATGCTGACGGTCTTCGCCGCTCGTTGAATGATAAAGACCACGGTTGTGTCGTTCTCAACGACGGGGAACGTGCGTTGCGACCGCATGAAGCTGTCGACAGCGGCCTGCTGTTGTTGGGGAGGGAGCGATTGGACCATCGAAAAAAACGGTTCAAGGCTTTGGCCCTGAGCCATCGCAGTGAAGAGTAGTAACAACAGGGTGATTCCTTGATAGTTCATAGTTGAGAGGGTTATGATCGGCTTCGTGGTTCGTTTTCGTTCTCCGCACCTTCGGGGAGTTGTGGATTCACAAAAACCAACTTCTCGCGCTCAATGACTACCGTGCCGGCTGGTGCTCCGCGGGGCTTTCGGACATATTTCCGTTCCGTCATGGCAACCGGCACATGCTTTGCCGTTTTCATTTTGCTGTAGAACGCCGCAATCGCAGCTGTTGCCTCAATCGCTTTCTTGCTTGGCTCACCTTTCCCGGTCCCCAACCTCAAAATTACATGCGAGCCGCTCGATCCCCGCGCGTGGAACCAGAGATCCGACGGTTTTGCGTACTTCATCGTCAGGAGGTCATTGTTCTCACTGTTCTTGCCAACCCAAACCTGAAATCCTCCGGCCACAACGAATTGTCGGAAGGGAACTTCCACTTCTTTCCGTTCTTCGTCGCCCATGAGTCCTTTGTACCCCAGCCGTTTCAGTTCTTCGCCTTGGGTGCTTGAAAACTCGGCGAGTTGATTGTACGTCTGAAGGTCGGACACGCGGTCAAGGAGTTCTTTGAGCTGCTCCCATCGCGCCCGGACATCACTCTGGTGGCCAAGTTTTTCCTGAATGCCGGCGCGCGCCTTTTTTGCTTTGTCAAAATAGAGCTCCGCGTTCCTCGCCGGAGTGAGCTTCTGGTCGAGACGTATGACGACAGGCGTCCGGTCACGACTGAATACGTCTTCGAGCTCGATTTCGGTCATCCCTTTATGAATGTGCACAAGGTTTGCCATCAGCAGCTTTCCAAAGAGCTCGTACCGCGTCGCCCGCTCGAGTGCTGCGGTTTCCTGTTCCATCTTCTGCAACGTACGTTCAGCCTTCTCAGCTCCCTGTCTCAAGAAATGAAGAAGTGATTCTTTTTCCTGCAAAAGAGATTTTTGTCTCCGGTCGCTCCCGACAAACGATCGTATGGCATCGTGGATCGATTCAAATTGCTCCTCACCGGCGCCTGCAAGATGTTGAAGGGGAAGAATTGAAAAGACCGGCTGTTCACCGGCTCTTGTGTACAGACGCGGTTGCGGTTTGCCCTCAAGTTCTGCAGCCATTGTTTGACACGTATCAAAGAGCCGCGTGAGATCTTCGTCGCTCAATTCAGCCACAACATGGTGCTCGCCTACACGCGACCGCACGCACGCTTCCCTGATGAGGATTGTGTTCATCAGCGGAAAAGTCTTCTTCAGCACCGCGGGAAGGGCGATCGAACCGATGGAACGAACGTGCGTAAGGAACTCACTTGTATTGCGAGGGCTTGACCGGGCGCCAGCGGCGCGGTGCAAGACTGTGGTCCCTCTGAGTTCTTTTGCATTCAAGAAGGAATCAACAACGACGTCGTTTTCATTCACAAGGAGTACATTCGATTTCGGTCCAAAGAGCCGGACAACAAGCTGCATGTCGCCGCTCAGATGAAGACAAAGCTCCCGATCAGCCGGCTGAATGGAGACGGAGCGGATGAATCTGCCCGGCAGTGTCCTGAACACATCGATCGAGTTCTTCTTCGCCCGATGGACTTCGCCGCGGAGAAACAGAAAGTTCATTGACGGCTCGCATGAGATCACGAGTGTCTGGAGCACGTCTCCATGCCTGACAGAGAGAAGGAGTTCATTCTTGTTCTGACAGTATGAGTCCTCAATCGGGCATTGTTGAAGGCGGGAGTTGAGATCGACTGCAAGAAATCGGAGGGTGTAGTAGTTACTCAGCATTTGTTGTCCACACTTCAAGAAAAGGTTGAGAAAATTCGACCCAAAATCAATTTAACAAGAACTCGTAGTGGATAACGATGTGGAAAGCTTGTGCCGAACTTTTCCTTGCCCGCCCCTCAAAATTTCCGTAAATTTCATTGAATTTGAGTTGTAGCGGGATGAAGACGCTCCTGCGAAAGAACACGAACACCAACAACGGAATCGCGCTTTGATTGCCAGTATGACAGGATTTGGCCGCGGCGAGATCGCCCGGCGGGGAATTACCGCTACCGTAGAGGTCCGCGGCGTCAACAGCAGATACCTTGACGTGACCACAAGGTTACCGCGACTCCTATCGCAACGCGAAAAAGATATCAAAGAGATTGTTCGTTCGTGTGTGAACAGGGGAAGTCTTGTCATTTCCGTAACCGTCGAGGAGGAAGATGACGGCCTTGCACCGATGAAGGTCAACAAGGCCGCTGCAAAAGCGTATGTCAAACTTCTCAATGATCTCCGGAAGACGGCAAAGATGAAGGAAGCCGTTCGATTGGAGCATCTCCTGAAGTTCTCCGAGGTCTTTGAGGTTCCCCGCGATGACGAGTCAGACGAACGTGAATGGAATGTTGTCAAGGAGGCTCTCCGCGCGGCATTGGACGGTTTCAACACGATGCGCCGCGATGAGGGCGCTGAGCTCTCCAAAGACCTGGAGCGCCGGCTCCGCTGGCTCAATCAGACCGTTGAGGGGATTGAGCAGTTGTCCCGCGATCGGGTGCCAGAGGAACGCAAAAAGCTGCAGGAACGAATTACGCAGCTTGTTGAGGACAAGTCCATCATCGACCAAAATCGGCTTGAGCTCGAGATCGCCATCCTGGCCGACAAGCTCGATGTAACAGAGGAGTGTGTCCGTTTCCGCAGTCACACGAAGTTCTTCCTTGAGACTATGGCTGCACCAGAATCCGCGGGTCGAAAGTTGAATTTCCTGGTTCAGGAAATCAACCGCGAGGCAAACACCATCGGCTCTAAAACCAACGATGCAGAGATTGCTCACCGGGTTGTGCAGATGAAGGAAGAGGTGGAGAAGATCAGAGAGCAATTGCAGAATATAGAATGAATTGATCGTGCCATCTGGCGATCGGCCATCGGGTGATCGAGTGGTAACATGATCACCGATGAACCGATGATTCAATGACCCGATTCTACTGAATGTCACGCGGCCACCTTATTGTCGTCTCCGCCCCGAGCGGATCAGGAAAAACAACGATCGTCAGGGCGATTCTGGCGAAGTATCCGTCGATGCTCTTTTCGGTTTCAGCAACGACACGGCCGAAGCGCGATACGGAAACAGACGGAAAGGACTATTTCTTCCTCACGCGGGCCGAATTCGAACGACGCATTCAGGCCGGGGAACTTGTTGAGTGGGAGGAAATCTACGGCAATCTCTACGGTACGTTGAAGAGTGAAGTCGACAAGGTTTTGACAAGCGGCCAATCGATGCTATTCGATATTGATGTGAAGGGCGGCTTGTCCATCAAGCGCCATTATCCTGACGATTCATTGTTGATTTTCATACGGCCACCGAGCGTTGAGGTTCTGGAAGCGCGATTGCGCAACAGAAAGACAGAGGACGAAGAGACCTTCAGGCGCCGGATGGCACGCGTGACGATGGAGCTCGGCATGGCGTCGCAGTTCCATCACCAGGTTGTCAACGATGATCTGGAAACCGCCATCAGGGATGTTGAGCGGTTGATCCTTACGCGGACGGCGCAACGCAAACAAGTGTTATAAAACAATTACATCACACTCAGAAGGAGTACATTCAGTGCCACTCAAACCCGTCGAGATCGAAGAGTTCTCCAGCTCCGCCCAGGACGTCTACGAGGCAATTGTGATTGCCTCCAAGCGTGCCCGGCAAATCCATCAGGATATCAAGGTCGAGCTGAATCAGCGCATCGAGACGCTCAACCAGCTCACGAACACACCGGAGACAGAGGAAGAAACCGACGTCGCGGCCAATCCTGATCAGTTGAAGATCAGCCTGGAATTCGAAAAGCGCTCAAAACCCACCGACCTGTCGGTCAACGAAACCCTCACCAAGAAGGTGAAATGGCGGTACAAAGTCGTTGAGCAACCCGAAGTGAAGGCTGAAGAGCCCGAACCAGAAGAGTAGGCCCACGCGTGCTTCGCGGAAAGCACATATTGGTCGGTGTGACCGGCGGAATCGCCGCCTACAAGGTATGTTACCTTGTACGCGACCTGCGAAAGGCCGGTGCCGACGTGAAGGTTGTGATGACCGAGGCCGCGGCAAAATTCGTCTCCCCGCTCACATTTTCTGCTCTGTCGGGACACAATGTTGAATCGGATCTGTGGGCTGTCAACCAATCAAGTGGTTCTGACATTGCAACGCGCCATATTGATCTCGCAACGTGGGCCGACGCGTTTGTCATCGCCCCCGCCTCCGCGAACACCATCGCGAAGCTGACGTATGGCCTCTCGGACAACCTGCTTACCATCATCGCACTCGCGAGCCGCTGTCCCATCCTCATCGCTCCAACGATGGACGCGGATATGTACATCAATCCCGTCACACAGCAGAATCTCAGCCGGCTCCAGGAGCGCGGGTATGTCGTGATTCCGCCCGACGAAGGAGAGCTGGCCAGCGGGCTCAAAGGACCGGGTCGGCTTCCGGAAATTCAGGTCATCATCGACGCTGTCGAGCAGGCGCTTACCACGTCGTCCCGCGATCTGAAGGGCAAAAATATTCTCGTCACCGCCGGTCCAACGTTTGAGCCCATCGATCCGGTACGATTCATCGGGAACTGGTCTTCCGGCAAGATGGGGTTCGCCATCGCGAGCGCCGCTGCACAGCGCGGCGCGACGGTAACGCTCATTTCGGGTCCTGTATCACTCGAAACACCCCGCGGTGTTCACCGCATTGATGTCGGTTCGGCTGCTCAGATGTATGACGCGGTGCTTGCTCACGCTTTGAAGACTCACGCCATCATCATGGCTGCCGCCGTTGCTGACTACCGCCCGGTTGCGCAATCAGAACAGAAGATCAAGAAACAGAGCGATCCTCTCACCCTTCAACTCACCAACACGCAGGATATTCTGTTCTCGCTCGGGCAGAAGAAGAGAAAGAACACCGTTCTTGTCGGCTTTGCGCTGGAGACAGAGAACGAACTTGCGAACGCACGTGAGAAGTTGAACAAGAAGAATCTGGACTTCATCGTCCTGAACTCTCTCAAGGACAAGGGAGCGGGATTCGGCGGGGACACGAACGTCGTCACGATTGTTCCGAAGCGGGGGAAGGCCGAGAAATTGCCCCTGATGTCAAAGTTCGACATCGGCAACGAGATCCTGAACCGGCTCAAGAAACTGTTCTAACCCAGACCAGGATGTGGTTGAAGTTCGATGGCTGCTTTGCAGCGAGAACAACCGCATCCTTTTTTTACCTCATCGCCGCGTCTTCCACACTATGCCGGAACATAATGACGAGCTCCGAGAGCTCTTGAGCGACATCCAGCGCGTTCTCATCCAACAGAAAGAAATTTCAGGCGACGTACTCTTCGTCGATCCTCACCCGCCTGCACCCGTGCAGGAGACCTCCGCTATGGCCACACATAAGAAAACGCCTCCTTCTGAGGAGGGTCCCGACTTATTCGGAATCGCCTCTCCCGCAGAGAAGAAGCACGCTCATCTGCCGTCATACCCTGACGAACCGTGGGTTTCAACAACAAACCTCTCAGAGCTCAACGCGGCCATCTGCAACTGTGTGAAATGTCCTCTCGGTCAAACCCGGACAAAATTCGTGTTCGGCGTCGGAAATCCAAAGGCCGATATCGTTCTCGTTGGCGAGGCACCGGGAGCAGATGAAGACATGCAGGGAGAACCGTTTGTGGGACGAGCCGGCCAGCTGCTGAACAAAATACTGGAAGCCGTTCATTTCAAGCGCGAAGAAGTATACATCTGCAATATCCTGAAGTGCCGTCCGCCGAACAACCGCGAGCCCCAACCCGCCGAGATCGACCAGTGTGAACCGTACCTCTGGCGACAGCTTGAACTGATCAATCCAAAACTGATTGTCTGTCTGGGCCGGGTTGCTGCCCAGACGCTTCTCCGGAGTACCGACTCTCTCACGAACCTTCGCGGCAAGATCCACAGCTACCGCGGCATTAAGCTTGCGGTCACCTTCCATCCTGCCGCACTTCTCCGGAATCCGAACTGGAAGAAGCCAACCTGGGAGGATGTCCAGTGGATCAGAAAGATGCATGACGAGATGAAGGGGGGATAACCTTCCCGCTCAGCTTGGAGGGCAGATCCCGCTTCAAAGCAGCGGGATTCTCATTCCGACTATGCATTTAGCTGCGCTTCGCTTGCTAAACGCAGTCGGAATGGAACCTGGGAGGACGTCCAGTGGATCAGAAAGATGCATGACGAGATGAAGGGAGGATAACCTTCCCGCGCAGCTTGGAGGGCAGATCCCGCTTCAAAGCAGCGGGATTCTCATTCCGACTATGCATTTAGCTGCGCTTCGCTTGCTAAACGTAGTCGGAATGGAACCTGGGAGGATGTCCAGCGGATCAGAAAGATGCATGACGAGATGAAGGGTGGATAACCTTCCCGCGCAGCTTGGAGGGCAGATCCCGCTTCAAAGCAGCGGGATTGAACGGCAGTCGCCCGATGAATCTGTAAATGGACAAGATCTTCTACGACATATTCCATCCGTTGCCGCGCCAAGGTCCCGGTTCAACAGAAGCCACACATCGAGCATTGTCCCATGTACGGTTCACCGGTTCACATCCGGTCGTCGTAGACATCGGGTGTGGTACCGGGGCGCAGACCCTGGACCTTGCAAAGCGGATCGACGGGACAATTATCGCAGTAGACAACTATCAACCTTTCCTGGATACCTTGCATTCCAGAGCGACGGCTGTTGACCTTTCTTCGCGCATTGAAACTCGTTGCATGGATATGCGGGTGCTGGACTTCCCCCCGGCATCATTTGACCTCGCCTGGGCAGAAGGATCGATCTACATCGTTGGATTTAAGCGCGGGCTTGAGATTGTAAGGCCCCTGATCAAGGACGGCGGCACGGCGGTGTTCAGCGACATGAATTGGCTGAGGCCAAACCCTCCTCAGGAGGCTTTGGATCTCTTCAGCATCGAATGTCCCGAGATGATGGACGTCGGCACAAACATCGAACTCATTGGTCGGGTGGGATATCAGCTGGTCCATCACTTTCAGCTCCGTGTCGAGGACCATTGGGAGTCTTACTATGCGCCTTTAGAGCAACGCGTACGAACAATGCGGGCCGAATATGAAAACGACAAGGCCACGCTGGCGTTGCTCGACTCTCTTGAGAACGAGGTGGATGTGTACCGGCGCTGTTCGGCGTACTTCGGATATACCTTTTACGTTATGAAGATGTCCTGAGGACGCTTCATCGAAAACCGGGACGCACTGTTGTTCTCTCCCGCAGAGGCGAAAGGCAAAACCACGTTGCACAAGAGGCTTGAACCAATACTGCTTTCCGTTCTTCGCGAAGGATACACGAAGCAGCAACTGCGTGCAGACATTATTGCCGGCGTCATTGTTGGCATTGTCGCATTGCCACTCGCAATTGCATTCGGACGCGACAGGCGTGGACAAGCAACTACTATCTCACACTTCACATATAGTACTATGAGACTTCGTTCCTTTCACTTTCCGCTGATCTTCGCTGTGCTTTTGCTGACGCCACTGCTTCACGCGATCGCTCAGCCGAATCCAAAAGTTACTGATGCCTACGAAACTCTGATACAGGCCTGGCACGACAAACGGGTGGCAAGTCTTACACGGCCGGTCGGATGGCTCTCGCTCGTCGCGCTCGATTGGCTCAATGAGGGAAGGAACACGGCACAGTCTTTCGGAACCATTACCCTCAGCAATGATACGCTTTTCTTTGAGTCGCTCCCCGATGCCAAGGTGACGATGCAGGGTGCACCGTTCGCATCCGGCGTCATTCTAGCGGAGAGGGACCGCATTGAGGCGGGTTCCCGCGTCTTCACTGTCATCAAGCGAGGGGGCCGCTATGCGCTTCGAATCTGGGACCGCAATGCAGAGATGCTCAGGAACTTCAAGGGTATCCAGCGTTTTCCCGTCTTAAGGCAGTGGAGGCTTGAAGCGCGGTGGCGTCCCTACGCCTCACCAAAACCTGTCAAAGTTCCATCTATCATTCCTGGAATGGTGGAGGATGCCAACATACCGGGCGTCGCCGAATTCACGATTGACGGAAAAGAATACAGGCTCGAGCCTCTCGAGTCGGGCCCCAACGGCCTCTTTTTCGTGTTCGCCGATGCAACGAACGGGCGGGAAACGTACGGCGCCGGACGATTTCTCTATACCGATCCGCCTGCGGGGGACACACTCATCATCGACTTCAACCGAGCACAAAATCCTCCGTGCGCATTCACCAACTACGCGACGTGCCCCCTGCCGACTGAATCGAACCGACTACCGGTGCGTATCGAGGCAGGCGAGCTACGATATGGGGAACATTGAGATTTTTTGTACATTGATGTAAAGGAGTGAATGTATGTCAGATCCTCGACGAGCTACAAATGTCGGGCAGCCCGACTACGCAGGCGAAGGCCGCATTCCGCCCCAGGCCACGGACGTGGAGATGGCTGTGCTCGGAGCGATGCTTCTCGATAAGGGCGCGATCGCAAAGGCGATTGAGATCCTTGATGAGACGTCATTCTACAAGCCGTCTCACCAGCGCATTTTCTCTGCGATGATGGCTCTGTTTGAACACAGTGAGCCGGTTGATCTCATTACGCTTGTTGAAGAGCTGCGTCGGCGAGGAGACCTCGAGAAAGTCGGCGGTGAGTACTATCTCACCGAGCTGACAACCCGAACCACCACAGCAGCAAACATCGAGTATCATGCTCATATCGTGCTTGAGAAGGCGCTGATGCGGCAGCTTATTTCTGCGTCGACTGAGGTTGCCGGCCGCGCCTTCAGCGAAACGGAAGACGCGCTCGACCTTCTCGACGAAGCAGAGCAGAAGATCTTCCAGATCTCCGAGCAGCGGATGAAGAAGAGCTTCGTCTCCATGAACGTAGCCGTCCATCATACGATGGAGATGCTCGAGAGCATTCACGGCAAGCACAGCGGCATCACAGGGGTTCCTTCGGGATTTACAGAGCTCGACAATTTCACCGGCGGATTTCAGAAATCTGACCTCGTCATTGTTGCAGGCCGCCCCAGCCAGGGTAAGACGGCGCTTGTGCTCTCTATCGCGCGCAACGCGTCGATTCTTCACAATGTCCCCGTCGGATTCTTCAGCCTTGAAATGTCAAACCAGCAATTGGTGCTGAGGCTTATTTGCGCCGAAGCCCGGGTCGATGCCCACAGCGTCCGCACCGGCCGGCTGCCGGAAGATGAGTGGCGCAAGCTGAGCACCAGCGTCGGGAAGCTCTACCAGGCGAAGATCTTCATCGATGATACGCCCGCCCTTTCCGTTCTTGAAATCCGTGCAAAGGCTCGCCGCCTCAAGGCCGAGCACAACATCGGCCTTGTTGTTGTCGACTACCTGCAATTGATGCAGGGGCCGAAAAACATTCAGAGTCGCGAGCAGGAAATCTCGACGATTTCGCGATCCCTTAAGGCTCTTGCCAAAGAGCTGAACATTCCGGTGCTGGCGCTTTCCCAGTTGAATCGTGCTGTCGAGTTACGCGGCGATAAAAGACCCGTACTTGCCGATCTTCGCGAATCAGGAGCCATTGAGCAAGATGCTGACGTGGTCCTCTTCGTGCATCGTCCGGAAATGTACGGCATCAACGAAGAGAACAACGAGTCAACAGAAGGCATCGCGGAGATCATCATCGGCAAACAGCGAAACGGACCGACCGGAAGTTCACGGTTGGCATTCATCAAGCAGTACGCTCGCTTCGAAAACCTGACCCGGTTCCGCGAGGCAGCGTTCCTGCCATCTGAGCCTGTCGATGAAACGCCATTCTAGGAGCGAAGGTGCACGCGGATACTACCGCCGTCTCCTGCTTGTCGCGTTGGCTGCCGCGTCCATCGCCAATCCACTTCCTGCGCAGCGCCATCCCTGGTCTGTGACCGGCACAGCCGGCGTTGCAGCCCTTCAACTGGATGCTGTCGACAAAGACAATGCCGCAGATGCAGAGGGTTGGGCACGCGCTGGATTTCCAGTCTCTGCTTTCCCTTCGCTTCGAACAGCGCCGCTCTACACCTTACGGGTGGGATACCGGCAAGACAGGGATCTGGCCTTCTCCCTGCGCGCACACTACTCATCAAAGACGGTAACGGCATCGCTGCGTTCCTCTGATGGAGATCTGGATCTGACGCGCGGCGTTCGCTCTGTCGACCTCGCTCTTGGGATATCATACTACCCACCGCTCCGTCTCTCTTTCCTTGAGTGGTATTGTGAGGCAGCCGTGGGCGTTACAGCAACGACCGCCAGGGCGACAGCCGTCGGTACGCAGTATGTCAAAGTGGGAAATACACCTACTCCAGCTCCTCTTGTTGATACCGACGCGAAGTTTTCCGCTTCAAAGGCATCTGTCGGCGCAGGACTGGGAATCGATCTTCCTCTTGCTTCCCGTCTCGCGCTACGCGCAGAGGCGTTCTATCGCATCGCACAATTTGGCAGGTTGGATGGCACGGTGCGCCGATTCAACGAACAGGCCGACGCCACCACAACCGCAGAATTCAATTACTCCGGTTTTCTTCTTAGCGCCGGTCTACGATATGACTTGTAGGAGGAACGTCTGATGCAACGTAGAGATTTCTTGAAATCAACGCCGATCCTGGTCGGCATCCCCTTCCTCTGGTCTGATTACCGCTTCTCCGGATGGTTGGACGAAGACGATGCAGCGCTTTGCTCAAAGAAGTTTGAGCTTGCCGCGTCCTTGCGTCTTCGCGAGAGACCTCTCAGCGACGTCATTATTGCGATCGGCAAATCGTTCCTTGGCACAGACTACGTTGCTCACACGCTTGAACAGCCCGGTGAAGAACGCCTTGTCGTCAATTTGCGCGGACTCGATTGTGTTTCATTCTGCGAGAACTCGCTCGTGTTCGCCCGGTGCATTAAGAAAGGAAAGACCACGTTCGACGATTACAAACGCGAGCTCCAGTTTATCCGTTACCGCGGCGGCATGATCGATCGGTACCCCAGCCGCTTGCACTATTTCAGCGACTACATCGCCGACAACGAATCAAAGGGTGTGTGGAAGAACGTCACAAAGGAAATCGGGGGTGAGCCTTTCAGAAAGAAGATCGAATTCATGTCAACCCACCCCGAATCCTATCCCCAGCTGCTGCACGATCCGGAATTCATTGAGCTGATTCGTAAGCAGGAAGAAATCATCAGCAAGCGTTCGATGTTCCACATACCAAAGAAACGAATTGATGCTGTTGCCAAGAAAATCCATGACGGCGACATCATCGGCATCACGAGCGACATTCCCGGCATGGACATCGCGCACACCGGTATTGCAATCTGGCAGAAGGGCAACCTCCACTTTATGCATGCTCCCATTGCCGGATCTAAAGTTACGATTACGTCGAAAACGCTTTCAGAGTACCTCGCCGGCAACAAGAAACAGCTCGGTATTATGGTCGCGCGACCGCTGGAACCGTAGGGCGCTTGCACGCTGCACCATTTTTCTGTAAGATTTCCTCGTCACTCACAGGTGTGTTTCTTGAAGCGCTCTTCACTCACATATCGACGACGCCTGCTTTCCTTTCTGTTTGGTGTGCTCGCGCTCGCTGAATGCAGCACGGCACAGCAGCCCCCCGTCGTGCCCCGTGATTCCACAGAGGTATGGATCGCGGGGAAGCGGATTTGCATCAGCTACGGACGTCCGTCCACGCAGGGGAGGAGAATTATGGGCGAGTATGTTCCGTACAACCGGGTGTGGCGTACGGGAGCAGGAAAATCTACAACGCTTGTAACCGATGCAGACCTCGAGCTTGGAGGGATGGAGATTCCAAAGGGTTCCTACTCGCTCTATACCTTTCCCACAGAGGCGCAGTGGAAGCTCATCGTCAACAAGCAGACCGGTCAATGGGGAACGGTCTATAGTTCACAACAGGATCTGGCCCGCATTGCGATGGAGAAACGGAGCCTTTCCTCTCCCATTGAGCGACTTACCTTTGCCCTTGAGCGAACGAGCAATGCCTCCGGAGTCCTGCGGCTTGAGTGGGAGCGCATGTCGTTGTCTCTTCCGTTCAAGGTCAGCCCCACTCCCATCGTGGCCAGCCCCCGCGATTCATCGACAATGTTTCTCAGCGGCAAAATGGTTACTGTGAACTATGGCAGTCCCTCGGCCCGCGGCAGGAAAATCATCGGCGGCGTTGTCCCATACAACAAAATCTGGCGAACCGGTGCGAATGAGACCACGACGTTCTCTACGGCGGCGGACCTGACCATTGCCGGCGTGACAATTCCGAAGGGCACCTATTCTCTCTACACGCTGCCCTCCAGGTCTTCATGGCAGCTCATTGTCAACAAGAAGATACCGCAGTCCGGCCTGGATTATGACCAACGCTCAGACCTGGCTCGCATCAAGTTAAAGACCAAAAATCTTCCCTCCCACGTCGAGCGACTCCGCATCAGCCTGAAGGCCACAGACAGCAACAGCGGAATCCTGACGATCGCATGGGAGAAGACATCTCTCTCTGTTCCCATTTCTCTCAAAGGCTCCTAAGAGAAAGCACTCTCAACTGTTCAAGACAGGAACCAACATCATGCCGACGAAGATTATCGTGAAGTCGAATGGCAGCATCAAAGTTGAGGGGGACTTTGAACTATTTGATCAGAATGGCGGGAAGTTTGACCTCAACGGGCGGACAAGAATCTCTCTCTGTCGGTGTGGTCAGAGCAAGGACATGCCATTCTGCGATTCAACGCATCGTACCTGCAATTTCCAGTCTGAGATCATCGCGGGGGTGCTGCCCAAGCCGTCAGCCTGATCCTCCGCCCGCATTGTCTTCTCTCCGTTCTCTCTGCCGCGACGCTTCGTACAGAACAACAGCCGTCGCGCTGGCAACGTTAAGCGAATCAACACCCTCCTTCATGGGTATGGCGAAGTGCTCGTCGCAGGCCTCGAGAACTGCGGGGGAAATTCCTTCGCCTTCACTTCCAACGACGATGCAGCAGTCGCTTCTGAACGAGGTGTGCTGAAGGGTGTGGTGTTCCGAATGTGGATGCGCCCCAAGGACGCGGTGATGGGACTTTCTTAGATCGAGAAGGGTCTGCGCCAGATTCTCAACGTGCACCACCGGCAGGTTGAAAACGGTGCCCATCGAATTGCGGACAGCCCGCCGAAGGTACGGGCTGCTTGATGTTTCTCCAACAATGAGAGCATCAACGCCGAATGCTGCACAGTTGCGTACGAGGACCCCGATATTCTCGGCGTTCGTCAGGCTATCGATTGCCACAAGAAGCCGCGGCGAACGCGCGGCAGTAAGAACATCTGACAGCGCCATGGGAGCGGGAATGCCAGCAACTGCCATGATTCCCTGGTGCAGGTGAAATCCAACAATCGACTCCAGCATCGGCTTCTCTGCCACATAGACCACGATCTCGGGGTGTGATGATTCAAGCTTCACACGATACACGTTGAGCCATTCCGGCGTCATCAACGCGGAATGAACCAAGAGGGCGCTGTCGAGAAGTCGTTGCACAACTTTTTCTCCTTCCGCAACGAAGATCCCTTCCCGCTGATGATCCACCGGACGTCGGAGCGTCCGGTATGGCTCAAGGCCTTTCTCGCTGAGGTCAGCGACCGGAATGATTTTCATGGAAGAATGATACAACGAGACTCGCTGGGAATCAATGCTATGTCAGTTCTTCATGGATCTTCTGCACTCCAACGGTGAAATGTGCCAGTGTTGACATTCCGTTAAAAAGGCAGTACCATTTCTGCCGAGTAGGCCTGCTTCCAAGTTCCTGCAATGTTGTTGCCGATCCAGCCAGACCGGCCAATCAATCTATGGAGATGTGTGTATGACAATCAAAGAGAAGATGCACGGCGATGTTGCCGTTTTGACCTTCAAGGGCAACCTGATGGGCGAACCGGATACGACTGAAGTCCGAGAAAAGATTTACGGCCTCTTGCAGGAGGGATTCGCCAAGATTGTCCTGGATCTGGGTCAGGTTAAGTGGGTCAACAGCTCGGGTCTCGGAACACTGATTGCCGCGATGACCTCTGTGAAGAACAAGGGTGGAGAGATGAAGCTTGCCCGTGTCACGGATAAAGTGGAGAGTCTCTTCGCTATCACTCAGCTCATCAAAGTGTTCAAGACCTACGAAACCGTTGACAGGGCGGTTGCCAGCTTCAAGTAACAGGCCCGCACTTTTCAATGTGCGCCATCCCTGCGTCGCCGCGGGACGCTCTCTAAGTTTGTAATTCTCAGGCGACGTCGCCATACACATGGGCGGCGTCGCTCTTTTTTTGCGGCAGGCCACCACCGACGGAGCCTGCGAGAAGCGATGCAGCTCTCTACATACGCCAGAAATCCTCAGGAAGAATGATTAGCACACGCACACCTCTTGTTCTTCGCTACTTCATCTGGGGCATGCTCATTTTTGCCATCTCGACGAGTTTGTGGGGATTTCGCGTTTTACGCTCCCTTGAACTGACAACGTTGAGTCTCCCCCTTCCGGGACGACATCTTCAGTCATATCGCTATCTTGAAGAGGTCGAGATCCCGTTCGTGACAATCCCGGTGTACGGTGCCTGGTCCGATCAAGCCTATTTCAACATCGCACGGGATATTGTCCGACGCCTCAGCCAAATCGGTGCGCGCGCGGTGATCATCCCATTGCCGTCGGCCTTCGGTGCCACTCCGCAGGCAGTAAATACCCTCAGGGCTATTGCCCGCGACAGTATCGCAATTTTCGGGGTACAAAATCCGATCACAACCGGATTCCGCCCACAAATTACCAGGGGGTTCCATCGCCAATCCCACTGGTGGGTCGAACACCCATTCTACAACCAAATAAAGGTGCAATGGGGAGTGTTGTCCGCATATGCCGATTTGGGGAGTCCTGTTGTTCGATTCATTCCAGCTGGATGGCGCGAAACAAAAACCGGCACACCCGTCACAGACGTTACACTCCTTGCCCTCCGAAAGTACCTCAACCTGACAGATGAGGTGACACAACAGGCGTACGCGTCACGCATTCCATTGGGACCGTACCCTATAGCTCTTGCGAAGGACAGAATTTCGTACCTCCGCTATGCTTATCGCGCAAAGGAAACTTCCATTCTTGTCGGTACAGCCGATCCCTTGTCCGATTCCATACGCTACTTCGCCGACTGGAGCCGGGGAAATTCCCGCCTAGAATCACTGGAGCAACTCTGGTCACAACACAAAGACAAGATTGTTTTCATTGATTGGACAGAAATCCGCGGAGGACAACTTCGCAGCAGCGGCTGGCTGTACACCCAGGTATTCGCCTCGGTGTTCAAACGGTCGTTTGTGAGCGTCCACCAGGAGTGGAACGTCCTCCTCATCACGACACTTACGATCCTTCTCTCCGTCTTCAGCTATACGATGCGCAACGGTCTGACGATTGCTCTCTCCTTCGCGCTTTTTGTGGCATCGATTTTCATAAGCAGCTGGCTTTTCGATTCCTACAACGTCCTGTTCGATCCTCTCTATGTCCTTGTGCCTATTCTTCTCTGCGGGATTGTCTTGCCCATCGTAAAAACATCTGGTGAGAAGAAGCTTGCAGAAGCCGCTATTAAAAGTCTTGAGGAGGAGAACAGACGTCTTTTGGAGCTCCAGCGCCGCTCAACACACGATCCACGCGTGTAAGCCTATCCCCTATGGAACCCATCTTCCTCGTCTTCGCGTGCTTCGCGGCTTCCTACCTCATCCTCCGCCAGATTTGCCTGTCAACCAGTGGAAAAGCCCAGACGCCGACGATGATTCTCGCTGCCGGTATTGCATCGTGGTTTTTCATTCTCATGACGGCGGCATGGATCCTTCTTCCTCTTGTCTTGATCTACTTAATGCTATTTGAGGGCGTCTTCGCGGCTGTGAGCGGTCTCGTCTTTATCATTCTTTTTTCCGGACTTGCTTTCAGGTTCAAGGAGCTGCTCGATGCCGGCGCTGTGATGTACTACTTGCGCGACACGGCATTATTCCGCCCAATGAGGCCAAGGGTGATGCTCGTCCAGGAGGAACTCGACAAGAAGGAAATCCACGATGTACACCGGCAAACTTCTGATGCGCCGTTTCCAGTGCAGAAAACAGCGAAGCGAGTTTTGACGGATGACGAAATCAAGCAATTGCATCGCGACCTGCATCTTCAGCAAAAGCGACCGACACGCTCGAACAATTTCGATGAGGAACTATCCAGCCTAAAGTCGGGCGCTATGACCAGTCTTACCGACCCATGGAAAGTGTACACCTTCACCCGCAAATCACACGATTGGTATGACGAGATGTCGGGGGTAGAAATCAACCCTTCTACCAGGGTGCTCTCCTTCCGCGTGAATGTCCCCGGTGCATCCGAGGGGGTTCTCCGGGATCCCCAATTCCTGTTTCGCATCAAACAGGAGCTTTACCAGCTATTTCAGGTCCTTAACACCGACCCCTGGCTGGCGTGGTACAATCCGCACGTCGTTAGCTTCTCGGCAATTCTCTACGGAATCGAATCCGACAGCTTTGGACGCACACAACTGTTTCCGTTCATGAAGGTTGATATTGTACGCTCTGTGTTGAAGGAGCGAGAAGCATCATTCTTCAACGCGGCCGATCTTCACAAGATTTCCACCATCGCCTTTGACAACGGCAATCCGCTTCGAGACATCGCTCCGTAGTCATCTCCAGCCTCTCCTCTTTCCGTTACCGACGAGAGTTCGGCAGTGCCCTGTATTAGGGCGGACCGACCCCGATCCTTGACAATCAAAGACCGGTACCGTACGTTGTACGTGGACGCATTGACGCAGCACCCTCTTTGACGCATACAGATGTACAGGTCATGAGACGCTTTCTCCTCATAGCGCTCCTTTTCTCCGGCTGTGCAACGGTTCAGCGCCCGGATGCACCCGACATCCTCCCTCGTCTAGTCTACCAGGCCCCCCTTCCGCCATGGCCCACCATGGCCTTTGCTCAGGGATTGACTCTCGATCTGATGATCCGCGTTTCAGCGTCTGGCTCCGTAACAAAAGCGGCCCTGCTGACTCCCAGCGGAAATGCTGTCTGGGATTCTCTCGCCCTTGTTGAGATACTGCGGTGGCGATTCACACCGGCTAAGCAAGGCACAATTCCCATCGCAACCTGGGTGCAGCAGCGGGTCCGGGTGCAGTTCGAGTCTCCCCTGCTGATGGTATTGTCAGAGCTCGGGTCTCCGGACCGATCCTTGATGGATTCGCTGTACTCCATGCTTCAGGCTGGTGCCTCCTTCGATTCGCTCGCGCGGCATTATTCGGTTCTCGAATCACGCTCGAACGGTGGCTATCTCGGCGAGGTTGACGCCCGCGCATATCCGGCGTATGTCCGACGACAATTGAACGATCTTCACATCGGAGAGATGACGGAACCGCTGGTCCTTGGCGAGAATTTTGTGATTTTCAGGCGCACTGACCGTTTCAATCGATAACCGGCTGCCGAAATTTCCGAATTCTGACAGTGCTCACCACCAGCCTTCTTCTCAGGGATCGGTGCAACTTTTTCCTCTCCTGTGCTGTTCTCTATAGTATCCCAGAATCTCAGTCATGACAATTCTTCTTCTCACTCTTACACTGTTGGTGCACGCTCCACAGGAGCGCGGAAAGGCTGTTCATATGGAACAAGTAACGTTCGGCGCGGGATGTTTCTGGTGCGTCGAAGCTGTTTTTGAGCGACTCGACGGAGTTACCTCCGTTGTTGCCGGCTATGCCGGTGGGACTACGGCAAATCCAACCTACGAGGAGGTGTGCACGGGAACGACCGGCCATGCCGAGGTCGCACAGATCACCTTTGATCCTTCAAAAACCAGCTACGAAAAGCTCGTCGAGGCGTTCTGGAAAAGCCACGATCCAACAACGTTGAACCGACAGGGTGCGGATGTCGGAACACAGTACCGATCCGTCATTTTCACTCACAACGAACAACAGAAGCGGACAGCTGAAACATCAAGGGCCGCGGCGCAAAAGGAGTTCGACGATCCAATCGTCACGGAGATCCAGCCACTGAAGGTTTTCTATCCGGCTGAAAATTATCATCAAGACTATTACAAGAATAATCAGAACGCCCCGTACTGTGTGTTCGTCATCAAGCCGAAGTTAAAGAAACTGAAGCTCGAGTAAGTGCGGTGCAACTGGTCCACCAGGCCGGCATGGACTTTTCCCCTCGAAGATTCGGGAATATTTCCTACATTGGTTCGTGCCTACGCTCTCATCACACCTGACCATCCTTGAGCGCGACCGTGAGTTTGCCAGCAACCTGCCGATATATACCGTCGTCGGCGCTTCTGCGGGATCCGGCAAGACTCGGGCACTGAAACAGCGCTTCCTCCAACTCCTGCTTTCCGATACCATCCCACACAACCGTCTGCGGAACGTTCTCGCTATTACCTTTACAAACAACGCAGCGCGGGAAATGAAGCAACGCGTCCTCGGCTCGCTCAAAGCGGCTTCCCTCGGAGACGCTGAAACCCTCGAAGAACTCAGCGCCATCGTGACGATGACTCCCGCACAACTTCAGCTGGCCAGCGGGCGTCTTATCGACGAGATCCTGGACAACTATTCCGATTTCCAGGTATTGACGATCGACAGTTTTCTTTCGCGCGTATTCAAATCATCTGCTCTTGAACTCGGACTGCCCCCTGATATCGAGATTGTACTCGACAGTGACGCCATTCTTGATGAGGCATTCAATCTCCTTGCGCGAGAGCTGAGCCACGGGACTGATTCGGCAAGACTTCTGCGCGACCTTCTCAACCTCCTGGGTGAAGGGCAGGAGGCGGCTGACCGTCATATCTGGAACCCATACCCCTATTTGGGCGAGAAGGTGAAAGATCTCTACAAGCGCCTCATCCTGATCTCAAAGGAACTGAAGCGAGAAGACCATTCGGCAGAGATCAGGCACCTGAGCGCGCAACTCATGGAACACGTGCGACGTCTTGAAGCGCTTACTGACCGTGACGGCCTCGCCAGAAACGACCGGTTTGAGAAGTATCTGGAACGCGCAAACGCGGGCGACGTTGACGGGCTTCTCCATCTGCAGGTGCCCGAGCCGCCTGTGAAGAAGAGCGGAAGCAACGCAGCCGTGTACGAGGAGGCTGTTGCAAGCTGTCAACCGGTCTGTGAGGCCGCAACCGGCGTTCGCCAGAGGCTGATCGCCCTCAAGGCCCGACAACATTTCCAGCCATATGCGGAGGCTCATGCACTTCTCGGGCGGTGGATCGACGCAGTCAAGCGGGAACACGGCCGGGTGGATATCGGCGACGTTTCAAAACGCCTCGCCGCGTACCTCAAGCCGGGCATTGTGCCTGAAATCTACTATAGCCTTGGCGACAGGCTCGCACATTATTTGATCGATGAATTCCAGGACACCAATCCTATCCAGTGGGAAACCCTGTTTCCACTCATCGGAAATACGCTTTCAACAGACGGAAGCCTTTTCGTTGTTGGCGACACAAAACAATCAATCTACGGTTTCCGTGGCGCGGACTGGAAGATCATGAAGCGACTGCAGACGGAAGATGTCTTTCCGTCCGCAAAGAAGGATCTGAAAACACTCGAGGTCAACTACAGGAGCTTTGAGAGGATTCTTTCCTTCACGAATACCGTGTTCCAGACCATTGCGCCGACGAAGGTGTTTCCCGGCGCTGCACAGGCAAGCGGTCTTGCGACCGACCAGCAAAAGGTCCGCAAAGAGCATGTTGGCAAGGGATACGCCGAACTTGTCACCGTGACTCCTGATGATCTGGAGAAAGAGCCCGGAATCCTTCCACACAAGGACCACCTGCTCCTGACAGTCGCCGATTGCATTATGCGAGGCTACCGTCGATCTGATATCACCATCCTCTCTCCCAGAAACAGCGACATTATCGACATCAGTGACTGGTTGAACGAGAAGGGCATTCCGTTCATTTCTCACAGCAGCCTTGACGTCCGAAGCCGCAAGATTACGGCAGATATTCTTGCGCTTCTCCAGTTTCTCGATTCACCTATTGACGATCTTGCATTTGCGACGTTCCTGCTCGGAGACATGTGTACCGCACAACTTCACCAGCGTAACGCGCCGATGGATCGTCCAGGCGTTCACGAATTCCTCCTCTCACACCATCCCCGGCGTCGGGTTGATCATCCCCTCTATGTTCAGTTCCGCAAGAGTTTTCCGGATTTGTGGCAGCTGCTGTTTGAGGAGCTGTACAATGTTGTCGGCTATCTGCCAGTGTACGATCTCGTCTCGGAAATCTTCAAGACCTATAATCTCTTTGAACTGTTTCCGACGGAAGAAGCTTCTCTCGTCAAGATTCTTGAAGCGGTGAAGGATTTTGAGGATCAGGGAGAGAATAGCCTCAAAGCCTTTCTGACATTTGCCGAGACCTCCTCGGAAGACGCAAACTGGAACATCAATATCCCTGCCGACGCCGATGCTGTGCGCCTGATGACCATCCACAAGGCGAAGGGTCTCGAAGCGAGCGTTACCATTGTCCTTCTCTATGACGCGCCCCCGAAACGGGATAGCCTCTACTGCGACGATGAAGGAGATGAGGTGCGTCTGGTGCAGGTGAACAAGGACCTTGCCGGGAAGTCACCGGAGATCATGTCCTTGTACGAGAGGAAGGAACTCGGTCACGTTGTTGATGAATTGAACAAGTTGTATGTCGCTTTGACGCGCTCCGAACACGAACTGTATGTCATCAGTGTAAAGGGGAAGCGTGGAAAGATGCCCTCCGATCTGCTGCCAGATGGGTATTCACCCGACAAGAAGCCATCTGTCGCTCCGCGAAGGGTTGTGGTTCCTGCGGCTGTGACGCTCAGCCACGATCTACCCCATAGAGCATTCGCACCAGTCGATTATGACACCATCGCGGTCCGTGAAATCCGGAGGGGAGAGTTTGTTCACGCTGTTTTGCAGGAGATTCTCTACGTTGGCGAGGATCTGGACCGACAACTGGACGAGGCCCTTGCACGTGCACGGCTAAAGATCCCACTCGAAGGAGATGAGAAACAGCTTCGTTCTCTGCTCGTTTCCGTTCTGACGTCTGCAGACATTCAGCCCTATTTCGTGCGCCGCCCGGGGAGAATGGTACTGAACGAGCAGGAGTTCGCTATGTCGGACGGATCACTCACGCGAATGGACCGGGTTGTCGTGGATCCTCACACTGTCGCCGTCCTCGACTATAAAACCGGTGACGAGAAGCCCGGCTACACCGACCAGGTTGCGAAATACATGAGTATTCTGAGAGATTTCTACAAATCCCGGGCAATTGAAGGCTTCCTCGTCTACGTCGACCACAACCTTGTTCGTCCCGTGCGATGAGCCGGCACCTGATCATACCACCCACCAGCAGTCTGATCGACGAAATCGCTTCCCGGTTCCCAACCGGTTCTAATGACTTCTCCAAGATGATGATCGTTTTTCCCGGCAAGCGCCCCGCTCACTTTGTGCGCCGGGCTCTTGCTGAGCGCGTTGGTGGTAGCTTTATCCCACCGCGCATTTTTTCCATCGACGCGTTTGTAGATTTTCTCGTCGCCGAGCGCCTTCAGAACCAGCAACGGTCTCTCGATCCACTGGACGCCGTGGCGTTGTTGTTCGACATTCATCGAGGCCCGCCGGCACAAATGGGGGGAGACTATTTCAGCACGCTCGATCGGTTCATCGCTCTCGGGCTGAAGCTCTATGCCGAGCTCGAGGAACTTATGATGGCCGATGTGACTCCGCGACGCATCCGCGAAGCATTGGGAAATGTCCCGCTCGGAAGGGTCCATGCACTTCCCGAGTACTTCGAACTCTTCTACGAAACGGTGCAGCAGAAGAACCTGAGCACGAGGTCGCTTCGATATCGGGCGCTCGCCGACGCGATTGAGAACCTTGACCTTTCCCAGGAGCAGGAGATTATCCTGGCCGGATTCTATGCCTACACTCGTCTTGAACAGCGTCTTGTCAACTCACTCGTTAAGCGCGAGAATGTTACATTCATCGCTCAACAGGGACCGGGACTCCAGAAACATTTGAAAAGTGTCGGAATCAGCGCGGAATCTTCGGGGCTGCCAGCCAACACACACACACCTGCCATTCACTTCATCGTCTCCCCTGATACCCATGGCCAAGTGTTTGCTGTGACAGAGCGAATGAAGAATTTATTGGAAGCCCGGGGTTCTTTGAATGAGAGGACTGTCATTGTTCTCCCAACGTCTGACGCTCTGTTCCCCATCGTTCATCATACTCTTCCGCTCCTCCCGCCGGATGGATACAACATCGCTCTTGGATATCCGCTTCCGCGGACACCGCTGTTCGGATTTCTGACAAACCTTCTCACCCTTGCGACTACTGCGCGCAACGGCAAGGTGGCGACGTCAGAGTATGCTGCATTCATTCTCCACCCGTACACCAAAAACATCCTCTTCGGCCACCGTGCAGATGTCACCCGCATCCTCTTCCATGCAGTAGAGACATTTCTCGCTGATCAGCGGCCGGGTATGTTTGTCGACATCACTTCTATTGAAGAAGAGAACTTCATTTTTGACAACGTAAGCCGGCGGCTCGCTGCAACCGGCATCGATGTTCTCGCTTCCGAGCTCAAGAAACACCTGCGGACAATCCATGATCAGACCGTTCGGACGTTCTTCCACATTGACTCCCTGAAGGACTTTGCGGCGAAGGGAATACGCATTGTTCAATATATTCACAAACACAGTACGGCAACGCGCCACCATCTTTTCCGCCAGTACGCAGAGCGATTTCTGGATCTTTTCGCAACCGTCGAATCATCGCTCCTTGCTTCTTCCTCGTTTGCCGATCCGGCATCCTATGCGGTCTTTCTCCGCCACACCGCTTCAGGCGAAGAGGTTCCATTCCCCGGCACGCCGCTCAGGGGTGTGCAAGTCCTTGGTTTGCTCGAAACCCGCAGTCTTGCGTTTGACACGGTATTTCTTCTTAACGCGACAGACGATGCCATCCCGGGCGGTCGAAGTCACGATCTCCTTCTGCCACAAGCCCTGAGGGAGGTCCTCGGGCTCGAAACCGCAAAAGATCGTGAACTGCTGTCTGAATACTATTTCAACACCCTCGTCGCGGGTGCGCATGAAGTCCACTGTTTCTACACAGAATCAGGAAACCACGAAAAGAGCCGATTTCTGGAGAAGCTCCAGTGGGAACAACAAAGGAAGCGCCACCTGACAAATGCGAATGATCTCGTTCAGGTCGTGCGCTACAACATCCAATTGTCAACGCAGCAGCCTGACTCGGTCAGGAAATCACGCCCTGTCATCGAGTTCCTCCGCAAGTTTGAGTTCACAGCAACGGCTCTTGACACGTATCTGGCATGCCCGCTGAGGTTTTACTATGCCCACGTTTTGAAACTTGTTGAGAAGAGCGAGATTGTGGATGACGTCGATCAACGCGAGATAGGAACCCTTGTCCACACGGCGTTGAAAATGTTCTTTGATGGGAAGACCGGCAAGGCCCTTGCGCGGACAGATCTCGAGCCGGACCGTCTGCGGAATATTCTTGACCGCGTGTTCGATGAGCAGTATGGCGCGGATCTGGTTGGACCGGCATTTCTCGTGAAGCAGCAGCTGATGCATCAGCTTGAGGCGTATCTCACGGGATACCAGATCCCGAAGGCGTTACAGGAGAACATTATTGTCACAGAACTCGAGCAGGAGCTTACTGCGGCCTTTGATCACTACCGTTTCACAGGCCGCGTGGACCGGATAGAGCGGCGCGGAACCCGCCATGTGATTCTCGATTACAAGATCGGACATAACGACGATCGCCTTAGAATCAATCTCTCCAAGCTCGATCCCGATGATCGCACGACATGGAGTACGTCGATCGGGTCGTTCCAGCTCGTGATGTACATGCTTCTCTACTCGCATGCCAGGAGAGTCTCACCCGAGGCGATTGAGCCCGCATATCTGTTCCTCGGACGCAAGGGTATCGATCCATCCATCGAAGCGCCTCTTGGAGCGGGACAGTTGCCAGCGTCCGACGTGTACCGCGGCGTTCAACCTATCATCCTGAAGCTCATCGATGAAGTTCTCGATGCCTCTATAGACTTCACACCCGCGGACCGACTCGAAAAGGCCTGCCCGACTTGTCCCTACCGTTCGATTTGTGGCACGGTGTGGGTTGATGCACGACCATACTAGACAAGGAGTTTCCATGAGACCGCTCGTCCGTCGAACGCTCGTGATGATTCTGCTGATGCAGATGGCGACTGCACCCGGAACCAGCCAGGTTCGTCCCTCTGCTTCTGCGAAGGCGCCGCATTATCTCAATGCCGATCTGCCTCTTGAAGTGCGCCTCAATGATCTCATCTCACGCATGACGCTTGACGAAAAAGCTGGTCAAACCTTATATAATGCACCCGCAATACCTCGCCTCCAGATCCCTGAATACAATTGGTGGGGTGAGGCATTACATGGTGTCGCGCGCGCAGGCAAAGCCACGGTATTCCCACAGGCCATCGGACTTGCCGCCACGTGGGATGCCCCGCTTCTTCAACGTGTGGCAACGGTGATTTCCGACGAAGCGCGTGCCAAGTACCATCACTCGTTGCGCAACGGGCGGAGAGGAATCTACGAGGGACTCACCTTTTGGTCTCCCAACATCAACATCTTTCGCGATCCCAGATGGGGGCGCGGCATGGAAACGTACGGTGAGGATCCATACCTCACCGGGAGGCTCGGCGTGGCATTTGTCAAAGGAATGCAGGGAGATCACCCCGCGTACCTGAAGACTGTTGCCACTCCGAAACACTTCGCCGTCCACAGCGGCCCTGAACCTGACCGTCATGTCTTCGATGCTATCGTGGACGAACGTGATCTGCGCGAAACCTATTTGCCGGCTTTCAGAGCCACCGTTGTTGAGGCAAACGCTCAGTCCGTGATGTGTGCGTACAACCGTTTCCGCGGCAAACCGTGTTGCGGCAGCAATGAGCTGCTGGAGAAAATTCTCAGGCGGGAATGGGGATTCAGCGGCTACGTCGTTTCCGACTGTTGGGCAATTATGGATTTCTACACATTTCACAAAGTAGATAAAACCGCCCCCCAGGCTGCTGCGCGGGCGCTGATTTCGGGCACAGATCTCAACTGCGGTGTAACGTATGACAGCCTCGCGGTCGCCGTTCGCCAAGGGCTCGTGAGTGAAGCACTCATAGATACCGCTGTGAAGCGTCTGTTTCGCGCCCGATTCAAACTTGGGATGTTTGATCCGGACGACCGTGTGCCGTACGCGCAGATCCCCATTTCCAGCAATGATTCAAAGAAACACCGGCAGCTTGCCCTTGAGGCGGCACAGAAATCTATTGTGCTCCTGAAAAATGATGGAGACCTCTTACCGTTACGCAACGACATACGCACTCTTGCGGTCATCGGTCCAAACGCGGACGACGTAGATCTCCTCCTCGGAAATTACAATGGCCTCCCCTCTCAACCCGTTACCCCTCTTGAAGGGCTGCGGAAGAAGGCGCCTCGCGGGGTCTCTGTGCTTTACGCCCAGGGCTGCGATCTGGCGAAGGATGTTCCAACGTTTGAGCTCGTGTCAGCGAAAGTTCTGTTCACATCACACAAGGGCGCACGAACACCGGGCCTCCTCGGAGAATACTTCAGCAATCACACATTTGAGGGAAGACCTTCAGTTCAGAGGGTCGATCGAAACATTGATTTCAACTGGTGGGAAGATTCACCTGCGAAAGGTGTGCGCTCAGACAGTTTCAGCGTACGGTGGACCGGGTTTCTGGTTCCACCAATTTCAGGCCGGTACACGTTAGGCGTGCGCGCTTTCGGCGGTGCTCGTCTGTGGCTTGACGACTCGCTCCTCTTCGGGGAATCAGATCGGCACTCTGTCATGACACAGTGGAAATTCGTCCACCTCGAAGCTCGCAAGCCATACAAGATCCGGCTGGAATACTGGGATCGACGCGCAGACGCGAGCGCTCAGCTTGTCTGGTCACCTCCCAAACCAAACCTCAAAGAAGAAGCTCTGGCTGTTGCCCGAAAGGCCGATGTTGTCGTGATGATGCTGGGACTCTCGCCACGTCTCGAGGGAGAAGAGATGAGAGTGGAGGTTCCGGGTTTCAAAGGAGGGGATCGGATAGATCTCGGCTTACCCCGCGAACAGGAAGAACTTCTGAAGACAATTGTCGCGACGAAGAAACCTATCGTCCTTGTGTTGTTAAATGGAAGTGCTGTTGCCGCGACGTGGGCAGCGGAGAATGTCCCCGCAATCCTTGAAATCTGGTATCCCGGTCAGGCGGCGGGATTGGCTCTCGCCGATGTGCTGTTTGGCAATGTAAGCCCTGGGGGACGATTGCCGGTCACCTTCTACAAATCCGCCGACCAGCTTCCCCCGTTCAGCAATTACAACATGGAAGGGAAGACCTATCGGTACTTCAGAGGAGAACCTCTGTTTCCTTTCGGTCATGGGTTGAGTTACACACGGTTTGAGTACAGTAATCTCCAGCTTCCGTCCGCCGTGCGTGCAGGAGAACACATCAACCTTTCCGTCGACGTGAAGAACGCCGGTACCCGGCAGGGCGATGAGGTCGTCCAACTCTACGTCACGCAGGTTGGTGCATCCGTCCCTGTGCCCATCCGGTCACTGCAGGGGTTCCGGCGAATCACGTTGAAACCGGGTGAGCGAGCAACTGTGCCGTTCACGCTGACACCACGCCAGGTTTCCATGATCAATGATCAGGCGAAGCGTGTTGTGCAGCCCCAGGCAATTCAGATTTCAGTCGGAGGTAAGCAGCCGGGCTTCAAGGGAGCCGCAGATACGCGAACTTCCGGGGTGCTCGACGGTCGGTTTACGATCACCGGAACGCCTGTCGAGCTCGGCGAAAGAGAAGACTGAGCACAATCAACGAAAGGAACTACAATGATTGGAATACTGAACCATTGGATCTTGCAGACCGAGATTCCCTGGAGGGACATCGTCAATGCCGTATTGGCGTTCCTCTATTCGCTGGCTCATTACGTCGGGATGCTCGTTGTGTACCTTCTCGGCCGTGTTCTCCCAACGGCACGAGTGCCTGTAGATTTGATCGATCCGATTGGATATCTCGCAATTTTGACAGTCTTTTTGGTCCTCGTCCAAGTCGCGAAGAAAGTAGCATGGATTATCGTTATCGCAGGCTGGGTTCTGATTGCGGTGAGGCTTTTTCTGGGCGTAGCCGGCTTCTAGCGTCCCGCCCCACCAACAGAGGTTTCCCCCACCCGGAGGATGCTCCGGTGGAGGAAACCTCACTGATGTTATTATGTGCTCTCAGCTTTTGCCATCTCTTTCGGCTTCATGGCAAACACCATCGCCAGCACAACGCCTGCAATCACGTACTCAATCACGCCATACAAAAACCATTGGAGGGCGAGAGAGTAGGGAATTGCGATCATCCCGTACGTTCCGTAGGCATAGCCGATACTCATCCACACGCCAACGTAGAATCCATAGCGCACGCCCTCGGCGATCCCCTTATTCTCATATCCCTTCGAGAAGACAAATGCAAAGAAGAAGGAGCCGGTCAGTGTCACAACGTGCATGATCCACATTTTCTCATTCATATCCGGCCGCCACAGAGATTGCAGCGAGGTGTACGTCGAGCCCAGAAGTACCCCATGAATCAAAAAGTTGAGAACTTCTATCGTGATGAATGCAGCGACCCATCCCAAAAGCACCTTCTTGGTCATGATGCCCTCCTTTCGGAAAACAAGTGGCAAGTGAACCCGTGAGTACAGCTACGTGTAAGGCCAGTTCATAAGTGAAGCTTCTCTACGTCGCTGAGTGAAAACTTGACAAGCTTGACAGCTCTGGCAGTACGTCTATGTGATGTCGGAACCACCAAGAGGGCTTGGCCTGCATTCTCAGCGTCAATCGTGACCCACCCCGTGTGGTCACCATCCATACATCCCCAATCGAAATGAGTGATGTACCCCGCCGCGTAGACATCTTTGATCGCTTGCTTGCAATCCTGTTCTGTATGAGGAGAAATTACAAGGTATCGGTCCATCTTCCCTCCGACTTTAGTGAGCGTGCGACAACCGTTGTCAGGCCCAAGGGGCCGGAACCCACACGAGATCAGTCGACAATGGTGAAGATCTCCCGATACCCCGACTCCACAAGCGGAGTGAATTTCTGATACCAAGTCGAGAAGTCCGCTGAACCCATTGCTTCGGATTGCTCTTTGTCTAACTCAGTAAGACTTGTGTACGTCGATTCAAGCACGAATGTGTAAAACGGTCCGGTGAGATCCGTGAGATAGCGCGTAGGCCGATTACCGTACTTTTTGAAGAGGGCTTTGCTTTCCTCTATCAGGGCTTTCGCTTCTCTCGCTTTTCCGAATTTGAGTTGGAAGACATTGCGGACGAGAATCATGGGAGACCTCCTCTACAGAATGTAAAAGGATGAGTGAGTTGAACAGCCTCCCGTGGAACGCTGGTGGATTTTCTTGGACCTGCGCGTGGAGCAACCGGTGGCAGATTCATCATCAGCGCCTAATCTTAAAAATGGCAATTATCCACGTGAGAGTCAACCACGATGTTCCAGCACCAGCCACCGTGCGCCGGACTGTTTTGTTCCTCTGGTCTTTTTTTCTACCTTAAAGAAGTTATTCAACGTTATCCGCAACAACAGAAGATGACTTCTCTCCTTACCGAACTCACGCTCCCTGCAGTCCTCGACAACAGCGCCCAGCTGCATAAAGAGCGTTGTGCGCTTTCATTCACCGATGAAGCTCCCATAACCTACGAGGCATTCCGACACGAGGTCGAGCATCTCGAGCAGTTTCTCAAAGATCAGGCGGTTGTTCATGGAGATCGCGTCGCAATACTGGCCGAGGGAAGTCCGCACTGGGGCATCGCATTTTTTGCCATCACGTGTATGGGCGCAGTAGCAGTACCTGTGCTCCCGGAATTCCACGTCGCCGAGATTCATCACATCCTGCGGCAGTCCGGCGCCAAGGTGGTCTTTGTCTCGGAGCGCTATTATCACAAGATCGAAGATTTCGACCTCACCGAGTTCCAATGTGTCGTCCTCCTGAACGATTTTTCAATCATCAATCCGGCCACGTCCAAAGCGACGCTTCGGCAACTCATTGCCGATGGGAGCAGGGAGCTTCGGAAGATCAGAAATCTCGCACTGCGCCTTGTCGGCCGAACTAGTACGAAAGTTCAAGAAGATGATCTGGCGAGCATCATCTACACTTCCGGAACTGCGGGGCATTCGAAGGGAGTTATGCTGACGCACAGGAACATCGTGTGGAATGCTCGGGCGTCTGCTCTCCTTCCCAACATCAATGAGAATGACAGGATGCTGTCGGTCCTCCCGCTCGCACACGTCTACGAGTGCACGCTTGGCCTTGTCTTGCCAATCTTGCGCGGGGCTGCCGTCTATTACGTCAAAAAACCGCCAACGGCTGCTGTCCTATTGCCGGCCCTCGAGAGCGTACGGCCAACAGCGATGTTGACGGTGCCGCTCATCATAGAGAAGATGTATAAATCACGAATCTTGCCTGAAATCAAACGACGCGCGGTTGTTCGGATGGCCTATACCATTCCTCCGCTTCGAAAGCGTATCAACCGCATGGCGGGCCGAAAACTGATGCAGACATTTGGAGGCGCGCTTCGCTTCTTCGGTGTGGGAGGGGCATCTCTTGCACCTGACGTCGAGAGATTTCTGCGCGAGGCACAATTTCCGTACGCGATAGGGTACGGCCTGACCGAGACGGGTCCCCTCATCGCAGGATCAGACGCGGCACACACGCGGTTCCGTTCAACGGGTCCGGTTCTTCCCGGCGTTGAACTCCGCATCGAGGATCCCGACCCGAAAAGCGGCATCGGAGAAATTGTAGTTCGAAGTCCAAGCTTGATGAAGGGCTATTATCACGATCCGGAGCGCACAGCAGAGGTCATTACGCCGGAGGGGTGGTTTCACACTGGTGATCTTGGCGTGCTGGACAAAGATGGATACCTCTATATCCGCGGCAGGAAGAAGAATGTCATTCTCGGTCCGAGCGGGGAAAATGTCTACCCGGAGGTCGTTGAGTCGGTGATCAACAGGTCAGATATTGTGCTCGAGTCGCTGGTTCTGCAGGACCAGGGACAGTTGGTTGCCCGCATTTTCCTTGACTACGAGAGGCTCGATGCGCAATTCGCAGAAGCTCACCTGACCGAGACACAGGTGAAGGCGCGCATTCAGGAGCTTCTTGAATCAATACGGCGTCAAACAAATGAACAAATATCATCGTTCTCGCGTCTGGCCCGCACAATCGAGCAGCGAGAGCCGTTCGAAAAGACCGCAACACAAAAGATAAAACGCCATCTCTACACAACAGAATAGTCGGCAATCCGCACTTACACTCTCCCCGTGCATTGCTGCCTAGCGGGGTGCGGAAAAACCAAATTTCTAACCACAAAGTCACCAAGACACGAAGGACCAAAATTCTTAATAGATGATTTTGGAATGAATCGGCCGTTCCTCAAAAACGACTTCGTGACTTTCCCGTCCCGCTGTACGGGATCCCGTACCACGGGACCCGCCCGACCGGCGGTCGGGCGGGGTGCCTTGGTGGTGATTATTGTTTCTGTTTTTCAGCATCCTCCTAGAGCTCAGCCTTCAGGCTCACCGAGGCCACCAGGCTGCGCGGTAACCCTGGTTCAATATACATCGGCTTGCCCTGGCTGTTGAAATCCGGATTGATCCAGGCCGATCCCACGTACTTCCGATCGAGACAATTCTGAACGCCCAGGAATCCCGAAACGCTCACCGGGCTCTGACCGATCCTGAGGTTCTGAATGCTCAGCATGGCGTTGAGCGTATACCACGATGGCGCTTCATACAGATTGGGATCGTCGACAAAGTAGGAGCTCGTACCCTGTGCGCTCAGCCGCAAGGATAGCACATCCGCAAACGCAGGGCTGTACCTCACCGCAATATTGTAGAATGTCCCCGGCACGCCTGCAACGTGGTTGTCTTTATAGTTTGCGAAGATGTTTACCTTTGAAGAATTGTAGTACACCGAATCGATCTTGTATTCCACGTATCTGTTTTGTGAAATCGTCAACGCACCCTCAACCAATAAACCGTTTACCAGATCAACCTTCCCTCCAAGTTCGACACCCATGCGACGCGTTGTTCCCGCGGTGAAGTAGAAACGTCCGTTTCTGTACGGAATGAGATCGTTGTTTACCTGGAGCCAATACATGGCTATATCATACACGAGGGTGCCGCCCCAGTTTCCGGACCCAATCTCGAGGAGTTGCTTCGTTCCGACTTCAAGTGTCGTGGATGTAGCAGGATCGAGAAGGAGGTTGATTGCGTGAAGTGTGTCGGGTGGAACCGGATCCGTTTCGTTCCCTGCTGGTACTTCCACACCGCCACCTATGTTAATGTAGAAACTGTGCGTCGGCGTACGTCGATAGGTGACCCCGCCTTTGGGTGTAATGTGCGTGAACGAACGGCTGTCGTTCAACCACGATTTGATGAAGCTCTGACCATAGTACGTCACATTGTCGTACCGTCCGCCAAAGAGGATGCTCCACCGATCCGCAACCATGATCTCGTTCTGAACAAAGATGCCAACGTTGTTCGCTCCCTCCCTCTTGTTGTCCGTGAGCGTAGATCCGCGACCACCGCTCGGAGATAGTGAATAGAAGAGAATCGCTCCGTCCTGATACGCTTCGTCCATTCCAAGCAGCAGCATGTTGCGGGTCCCCGGCCCAAGGTCTGAGGCGTACTGATACGCGAAATTGCCACCGATGTGGTAGCGCGTGAAATCTCTGAACGTGTTACGCTCAGACCTTTGAAGGTATTTTGGATTTACGAACGCGGATGCAGAGATGTGATGTGTCTTGCCCATGGAATGAGAGAGCGTCACCCCAAGCCGTCCCAGCCGATTGAACCGGCGTTCGTCACGTCGGATGTACAATGAATCTGCCTGCTGCGCATTGAGATCGTACTGAGCTTGCGTCAGAGGACCGGGAATCCGAAACAGGTTGCTTGCCCCCGCCAGATAGATTCCTAATGTCGTCTCGTCACCCAGTGAAGAAACAAGCGCGGTGTTGAGCAGAGCCAGAGAGCTGCGCGAGTGCCACCGCCATCCATCCGCGTTGGTATTACTGAGAGACACCGACAGTTTTCCGGTACCAACATTGGCACCCACCTGAAGGAACTCCTTGTGAAATCCAAAACTCCCGAAGGCTGAAGAATACAGAGCAAACGGCTGCTCAAAACCCGTGTTTGACCTGATATTGACAACGCCGCCGGCAGCGTTTCCCCAAAGGGATGACGCATTTGAGCGGACGACTTCTATCAATCCCGCACCTGATAGATCCACAAGATCAAACGCTGTTCTCCCATCTGGCTCCGTCTCGGGAAATCCGTCAGAGAGAATTCTGATACCTCGCGATGTCCCCGAGTTTGAACGCTCACCTGCCCCACGCGCGCCAAATCCCCGAATGGTGATGCGGACATCCTGATTCCCATGACGGCTGAGCACCAACACACCCGGCACTCCGCTCAGCGCTTCGTCAAGCCCATATCCTTTCGTCAGCGCAATGCCGCTGCGTGGCAGCACGGTCAGCGCGAGCGGGACCTCAAACCACGGCTCAGAAAGCCGCGTCCCGATCGTTGTGACAGCGGGGAGCCGATATTTGACGCTATCTGCTGCCGGTTGCGCATATAGGCCGGTTGCAAAAGCAAGAGTGCCCAAGAGCGTCATGCATGACATGATTCTCAATTGACAACCCATGAGATGGCTGTTTTAAAGGATGGTCCCGTGTAACATGGCAGAAAGGATTATTGACGCTGAATTCTCTTTGAAGGTAATGGTGAATGAGAAGGGATGCAAGGTCGCAGCACCTTTATATCAAACACTTTCTTATCTTACGACTGCCTCATCGCCCAGCACTTGAACCGCATCACGCACTGAGGCTGCAGTTCTTCCGTGCCAGCCACTTCCTGAAAAACGAACAGATGAAGATCTTGAAAAACCTGATAGTTCTCACTCTCTTCGCCTTCTGTTGTACCAATCACGGAATCGCTCAGTCGTTTCAGTCGATTGAACGCATCGCTCACATCCTTGATCGACTGGCGGGAAGCATTGAAGGATATGCAGAGCCCGTCAGCGGTGAGCTCATTGATTACCCGCGCATGCGGGACGACCGTCCCTTGGCGCTTATTACGCGTGCCACCACCGGAGGTCACGCAATTGAATGGAAGTCCGCAGCAGCACCGACGAAGACGGGCTCCTCTGAGCTCTCATTCGTCGTTCACGCAGGAATTCTCACCCGCCCGGGTGCAACATTCAGATTTGTCCTTTTCATCAACGACTCTGCACATGTCGCGTTTTCAACGGTGGATACCATCTCGTGGGAAGCCGGCCAGCCGGGTGGAGTACGGCTGGTCTTCCACGGAGCATTGCGTGATCAACACACCGATGCGTTCGGGTTCTTACAGATCCTCGTTCCGCAACAATTGATCACACCGGGTGAGTCGCTGCGCTTCAGAGTGGTAGGAGATAGCGCCGGTTCACGTGCGTGGTTCATGGTCTTTCGGGATCCGGATATCCTTGGCTACCTTACAGAACGAGTCGCGAGCGAGTCTGCCTGCACCATACGTCTGTCAGCTCGTGGTGAGACATTCGCAGGTATGCTCTCCGCCCCGCGAACATGGCTGCAAAAGAACATTAGTATTACCCTCGGCGGGCTCGCGCCGTTACCACTCTCCTTGCTGAGCCGAAACGATACTGCTGTTGCGGCATTTTCCCTTCCCGCCCGGGGAGGTCTTCCATTCAGACTCCTTGCCGACGGTGAACCGCTTGTCGATGCTCCCACCGTGTATGGCAGCGTGTGCCAGCAGATACTCCATCCGAAGAAGATTGTTTCTCTCGATGGGCACACCACAGCTACCGGAGAGTGGTTGCTCAGTCACAGAGCAGTATTCGCTCCTCACGTCGCGCCCATTCTGAGCTCTCTCTCCTCTGCTCCAAAGAAGAGCGATACGCTGCACCTCATTCTCTCGACCCACCAGGATATTGCCTGGATGGATTCACCGCAACAATGCATCATCGACAGGGATGAGAAAATCCTTACCCCGGCACTCGAGATTATGAAGACAGACCCGGGGTACCGGTTTGACCTCGAAGATGTCCTGTTTCTTCGGGAGTATCTGGACCGACACCCCGATCGGAAAAGCGAGTTGCACGCGGTGATTGCAAACGGACAACTTGGCATCGGCGCGAGCTACAATCAACCATACGAGGATCTTGCGTCGGGTGAAATGCTAATTCGACAGTTCTACGCCGGACGAGGGTGGCTGAAGAAGAATTTCCCGGGCTGCGATTCGCGAGTCTATTGGAATCCTGACGTGCCCGCACGATCAGCGCAAATGCCGCAGATTATGCAGAAAGCGGGAGTGAAGTACCTCTTTATGAGTCGCTTCGGCAGGGGCCTCTACCACTGGCTGAGCCCTGACAGCTCCGGCGTACTGGCAATGAGTCCGGGTCACTATGGGGACTTCTTCGAGCGCGTCGGCAGAAAGGGCTTCCCCGAAATGGCGGGGTTTATCGGCACATTTGCGCGAGAGTGGAGCAGTGAGATCCTCAACGGGAGTGCCTCCGTTCCCATCGTGTCCATGACGGATATGGGCACACCGGTTCGATACAACGAGCTGATCAATACGTGGAATGGATTCAAATCGGTTTCTCTGCCGGCCGGAGGGACACAGCCACTTCTGCTCCCAACGATCCGCATCTCAACAGCGGAGCGGTTCTTCAACGCCGTCGCGGCTGAGAACCTCTCTCCTCCCAACCTGCTGGGAGAACGACCGAATATCTGGCTCTACATTCATGGCCCAACACATCATTGGGCAATCTCGGCCAAGCGAGAGGCAGATTTTTATCTTCCGGCAGCAGAGACATTTTCAACTGTGGAGGCGCTGCTTGCGAAATCATTCAATCGTTATCCACAACACGAGCTTACCGCTGCCTGGGAAGCGCAGCTCTATCCCGATCATGGTTGGGGTGGGAAGAATGGCGAGACTACAGATAGCACATTCCGCGCCAAGTACGACTATGCCCGTGATACAGGCAGACAACTCCTCGGTTCTGCCGCCGGCTCCATAGCGGCACGAATCCGGACGTTTCCATCGAAGGGCTTACCGCTTGTCCTGTTCAACAGCCTCTCATGGCGCCGTTCGGCTCCAATCCAGACCACCGTCACTTTCGCGCCCGGTGAATTCAGGCAAGGACTTGCCCTCTACGATGCATCCGGTCGCATTGCACCACTGCACATTCTTTCAGTGGCACGACACTCCGACCAAAGCATACAGTCAGCGGAAATCGTCTTTATCGCTCACGACCTTCCCCCTGTTGGATACACAACATTCTACCTTCGGCGTGCGCCCCATGTTGTTGTCGCCGACACAACTTCTCAACCGCTTGGATTTCTTGAGAACCGTCACTACAAAGTCACATTTGGTGCGGGCGGTGTTCGGCAGATCTTCGACATCAAGTTGCAGCGCGATTTGCTGACGTCGGAGAAGTTCCTTGGTGGAGAGCTCTTTACAATGCAATCTGTCGGTGAAGACGCGGGCGAGTGGTCTGAACCCCAGCAGCCCACGATGGAAGGGTTTGACAAACTTTCCCACCACGCGCCTGAGTGGCGGCTTGTTGAGTCCGGACCCGTCCGCCGGGTGGCGGAGCTCCGCCAAGAGATCAATCATGTGACTGTCGTGCAACGGGTGATACTGTACGCAGAACTGAAGCAGATTGATTTTGAGACCGATTTACTGAAGTGGGATGGAGAAAAATACCGCGAGTTCCGGCTTGCGTTCCCCCTCAACATGGATCGGGCACAGATTTCATATGAAATCCCGTTCGGCACTGTAGTCGTGGGCAAAGATGAAATGAAGGGACTCCCGGGAGAACGGTATCTCAAAGAAGCTTCGACGCTGCGACCAAGACCAATCCAGAATTGGATCAATGCTTCGAATAATGAGATCGGTGTCACGTTCAGCTCGAGCGTCGCTGTCTGGGACTTTCAGGATCCGACCGACTCGCCAATCTCTTCTCCCTTGCTGCAACCGATTCTTCTTACGTCGCGAAAGAGTTGCCATGGCCTCGGCAATTGGTATCTGCAGCAGGGAGACCACTTCTACCGCTTTTCTATGACTTCGCACAGGCCGGACTGGAAGAACGGAAGACGATTTGGCGTCGCGTCAAACGCGCCCGTTCAGGTGATCTTCAATCCTCGCCCCTTAACAACGCAGAATCTCCCGGAGACAAGGAGCTTTCTCTCCGTCGGTGCGGACAATGTTGTCCTGAGTACAATGAAGAAGTCCGAAAATGACGACGCTGTTGTTCTTCGGTTCTACGAAGACGCCGGCGTGAATGTAGCCACACGGTTGCGGTTTATGACCGTTCTGCGGGAGGCGCAGAAAACAAACATCATTGAAGAAGATGGAGCGCCGATTCCCTTCCGGGCCGATGAGCTCCCGATACAGCTGAAGCACCATGCAATAGAGACGTTCAAGCTTGTACCCCGACGCTAAGCCTTCACATCGGTGAATGAATCGTGAACCCCTTACCTAACAGACGCTCGATGAAAAAGAACAAGGACGGCCCGGCAGATCTTCCGTTGTTTTGCGATTTCAGTTGTCGGCATGCCTCCTTTGGCAAAAAGGATGTCGCCGGCGCATGCCGCAGAGAACAAGCGGTGTATTGTACGCTTCTGAAGAAGTATAACAACAAGAACAACCGCTGTCTTGCGCGTCCAGTATAGCGTATCACGATTGTACTATGTGAGCCCGCAAAAAGGCCGCTGCACAGCATGTCGTTGCGTCACCCACCTATCACATGGGACCGAGGTACACCATGAACCGCCTATCACTCTTCTTGTATAGTCTGGTGGCTGGACAACTGTTGATGAGCATTCCGGTAACCGCCCAGATGTTTCGGCAATCCTGGCCCATCGTCAGGCATTACGATCGGCAGCATCTCGTTCACATCGCTCTACCATTAGGGGGCATTGGGACGGGCACCGTTTCTCTCGGAGGCCGGGGCGATTTGCGAGACTGGGAAATCGTCAACCGGCCTGCAAAGGGTTTCAATCCTGGCGCTCCCTTTTTTGCGCTCCGCATAAAGAAGCCCAACAGCGCACCGGTGGTGCAGGCTCTTCAGGGTCCAGTCGATGAACATCTTTACCAGGGCGCCTTCGGAGTGAAGGACGCCACGAATCCGGCGCTTCCGTGCTTTTCCGAGTGCAGCTTCGACGCCGGTTACCCGTTTGGCGTTGTCAACTTGTCAGATCCAAAAATCCCGGCCCAGGTTCGCATCAAAGCATTCAATCCCCTCATCCCCGCTGATCCCGACGCGAGCGGCATACCGATTGCCGTGCTCGTGTATGAGGTGAAGAACACCCACGATGAATCTCTTGACGTTTCCGTGTGCGGGACAATCGAAAACTTCATCGGCAATGACGGTGTCAAGAACGTTTCGTCTCATAACAAAAACACATTCCGGCGGGATTCCGGCTTTCAAGGAATCTTCATGACATCCGACAGCGTGAAACAGGACGATGAGAGGTGGGGAACCATGGCCCTTGCCACATCGGCGCAAGAAGGTGTTTCACATCGCACGGCGTGGCTGAACGCCGGATGGGGCACTCCCATCCTGGACTTCTGGGACGACTTCAGCGACGACGGGGCTCTCGAGAACAGAACAACCACCATCGCAACTCCAAGAGCGTCCCTGGCGGTTCGCGGAACGCTCAAGCCGGGAGAGACAAGAGAGTTTACGTTCTTCATCACATGGCATTATCCGAATCGCTATGCATGGTCACCCAAACGGATCGGCAACTTCTATACAACACAGTATCGCGATGCGTGGGGTGTTCTGGAGAAGACCGTTCCTCATCTGAAGCGTCTGCACGGAAAGACACTCGAGTTCGTTGACGCGTTTTGCAGAAGCAATCTACCGGCTGTTGTGAAGGAGTCGGCTCTTTTCAATCTCAGCACTCTTCGCTCTCAAACCTGTTTCCGCGCAGAGGATGGCCGGTTCTTTGCCTGGGAGGGCTGCGGTGACAAAGACGGCTGTTGCTTTGGAACGTGCACGCATGTCTGGAACTACGAACAGGCCGTTGCGTTTTTGTTCGGCTCTATGGCTCGATCAATGCGGGAGGTCGAGTTTGCCAAGGAGACCGATGATGCCGGGCTCATGAGTTTTCGCGTCAAGCTTCCGTTCGAAGACGGACAATGGGGCAAGGCCGCCGCAGACGGGCAGATGGGATGTATCATGAAGGTGTACCGCGACTGGCAGCTCTCGGGCGACAACAAGCTGCTCACCGCCCTTTGGCCGAACGTCAAAAAGGCGCTTGAGTTTTGCTGGATCAAAGGGGGCTGGGACGCGAACAAAGACGGAGTGATGGAGGGGTGCCAGCATAACACGATGGATGTGGAGTACTATGGGCCAAATCCACAGATGGGGATCTGGTATCTGGGCGCGCTGCGCGCTGCAGAGCGCATGGCGCTCTTTATGCACGATGAGGCATTTGCCAAGACCTGTGGTTCTCTCTTCGCCCGCGGAAGCCGCTGGATCGACAGTGCGCTCTTTAACGGAGAATACTACATCCATCAAGTGGTTCCTCCACGTGACAAATCCACGATCGCCCCGAGTTTATTGGTCGGAATGGGCTCCAGCGATTTCTCCAATCCCGACTACCAGCTTGGCAATGGATGCCTTGTCGACCAGCTCATCGGACAAATGATGGCGCACGTCTGTGGACTCGGCTACCTTACAAAACCGGCACATGTGCGCACGACTCTGCAGAGCATCATGAAGTACAACTATATGGAATCGCTGGCTGATCATTTTAACTGTCTCCGGACGTTCGCGCTTGGAAATGAATCCGCGCTGCTCATGGCAAGTTATCCCAAGGGCCGTCCCAAAAATCCATTTCCATATTTCACCGAGGTCATGACGGGATTTGAATACACCGCCGCCATTGGAATGCTTTATGAAGGACAAACCGAGAACGGTCTCACCTGCATTACCAGCGTCCGCAACAGATACGATGGCCACCGCAGAAATCCGTATGATGAAGCCGAATGTGGCCATCACTACGGCCGCGCAATGATCAGTTGGGCTGAGATTCTTGCGCTAACAGGCTTCGGTTTCTCTGCCGTGAACAACGACATCATCTTCGCACCGCTCGACGGCGAGTACTTCTGGTCTAACGGTTCGGCGTACGGAATGGTCTCGATGAAACGCACGGGCCGCTCCGTTTCAGTAACACTCTCATCCCTCGGAGGGGAGCTTATATTCAAGTCCCTCGTGCTCCGCGGATTTGGTAGGACCGTGTTAAGGTCGCCGGCAAAAATTCCCGCGGGCACACAACAAACATTCGAGGTTACGTCAAACGATCCAAACGCCGGCATGCCGGCATATGATCTCTAGCCAGGAACAGCCAGCCCGGCCAGCATCACATTCACTTCTTTTCATGGATCTTGAAAACCGTATGAACATTCTTCGCTTCCCATCCCTCGGACCCTTGTTGGTCCTCTCTGGCATCATTCTCGCGGCGCTCAGCGGATTCCTTCGCGCCCAGACTCCGCCAGACTCCGCACAAAGCACTCTCCGGCTGATTCCGACTCCTCAGTCAATCGCTCCTGGGCGTGGACAGTTCAGCATCACGCGCGACATCAAGATCGTTGCCGAGGGCGTGAAAGACACCGACGATCAGTTTGCAGCGACTCAGCTTGCGGATGAGATACGTGCCGAATTGGGATTGAACATTGCTGTAACCAAGAATCCGCGCGGCAAGAGTGTTCTTCTTGGTCAACCAGCGAGGGACAAAGCGCTGCGCAACGAGCTCAAGGCGTCAAAGCTCCTTCTCCCTGCCAATCTCGGAAAAGAGGGGTATCTGCTTCACATTGCACCGACGAAGATCCTCATCGCAGCAAACACAAGTGCTGGTGTGTTTTACGGAGTGCAAACATTGAAACAGCTGATCAGATCTAACCGGCAAGGAAGTGCCATTCCGTGTGTGACAATCGTCGATTGGCCGGCACTTCAGTACCGGGGGTGGATGGATGATATCAGCCGCGGACCGACCCCGACGATGGTGTATCTCAAAGACGTCATCAAAACCATGTCGGAATACAAGCAGAATTTCTTCACGCTCTACACGGAGCACGTGTTCCGCCTGAAATCTCATCCCGACATCGCGCCCGCCGATGGACTTACCACAGAAGAGGTTGCAGAACTGACCGCCTTCGCGGGGAAATACCACGTTGAGCTCATCGGAAATGCTCAGTCCTTCGGGCACATGGAGCACATGCTGCGAAGCCCGTTCTATAATAAGATTAGAGAAAACGCTTCGGTGGTGACACCGGCCGTTGAGGAGACGTACCAATTTCTCAAGCAGGCGTATGACGAAATCGTTGCCTCGTACAAGAGTCCTCTTTTTCACATTAACAGTGACGAGGTCTATGGGCTTGGCGCGGGCCCAGCCCGGCGTATGGTGGATTCCCTTGGGATGCCCGGTGTCTACGCATATCATATCAATCGTATCAACGATTTGATCAAACCGCACGGCAAGCGCATCCTGATGTGGGGGGACATTGCAGCACAGAACCCCGAAATCATTCCAAAACTGCCCAAGGATCTGGTGGTCATTTCGTGGGGATATCATCCCGCAGAGAGTTTTGAGGCGGCCATTATTCCTTTCAAGAATACCGGGTTTGATTTTATGGTTGCACCCGGTGTCAGTTGCTGGAACGAGGTCTGGCCAAACATGTCTGTCGCCGTTGTGAACATCTCCAATTATGTCCGGGACGGCGCCAAGCTTGGGACACTTGGAATGATGAATACGGCGTGGGACGATGACGGCGAGAACTTCTTCAACTACAACTGGCATGGCCTGCTCTGGGGCGCCGAGTGTTCCTGGCGTCCTCCCCTTCCGTTGTCGGGTGACGATGCTGTCAGAGAGCGGGAACAACGGCTGGCTCAGTTCAACCGCTCATTCGACAACCTTTTCTACGGGATTTCCGATGTTGCCCTGACCCTCTTTCGATTCGACTCCCTTCGCAGCATTCCGGTGCGCTCTATCCTTCGAGATGCTGGTGTTTGGAGCCCTATGCTCTCTTTCGACCCAAAGGATGTTAACGACGAGACTCTGGCCAACAACGATCGTGTGGTTGAGGGAGCAAAGGAACTCGTTGAACGACTCACCGCATTTCGACATCAGGTAAGGCGCAATGCCCACACCCTCGACTATGCTCTCTTTGCGGCCAATCGTGTACTCTTCACGGGACGCAAAAACCTCATCCGCGCTGCATTGTCACATGCGATGCGGTCGGGTGACCCAGACGAGATTTCTTCTGTTCGCGGCGCGCTTTCTCTCCTTCTCGATCAGCTCCATGCACTGAAGGCAGAATATGTTCGTCTCTGGAACAGAGAGAATCGCGGTTGGTGGCTCGATAGAATCCTTGAGAAGTACGATAGACTCGGTTACCAGCTCCTCGATCTCGACAAGACCGTCATCGTTGAACCTCTTACCACGTCCCCCGACGGACGACGTAATGTTTCTCTCAGAACCGCATTTAACGATCAGGCCATTCATTTCTCCATCGACGGCTCCGAACCTACATTGCGGTCACCACGCTACACGGTACCGATTGAGATCGACCGTCCAACCCTTCTCCGTGCACGTGTATTCGTTGACCGTCAGGCATATCCGATGGCCGAGAGGTTCTTCCTTGTCCACAAGGGGCTTGGGTGTCTCTTCAGGCTGAACTCTCGCTACAGTCAGTACAATCCGGCATATGCCGCCGGAGGTGAACTGGGACTGCTCGATGGCCTGCGCGGTTCAGAAAATTTCGCCGACGGCCGCTGGCAGGGATATCAGGGTCAGGACCTGGATATTATCATCGATCTCCGCAAGCTTACATCTGTGAAATCTGTGACCGTTGGATTTCTGCAAAACAGTTTCTCGTGGATATTGATGCCCGAGCGTCTGCAAATCTGGACCTCGAATGACTCAGCCAATTTCACTCTCGCAAGGGAGGTTGTGAACATCGTGGATCCTCGCGAGGAGGGCGTCGTTGTCCGCGATCTCAGCGCGGCATTCGCAAATCTCTCAACACGGTTCATCAGGATTGTAGCCAAGAATCCGGGCAAGCTGCCGTCGTGGCATCAATCCGCGGGAAGCGAATCATACATTTTCGCGGATGAAATTGTTGTCGAATAATTGCAGAAATCCCTCTTTAGGAAAGTCATCACAATGCTGAACATCCAACATCGCTGGATTCTGTTGTCTTCTCTCGTCGCATCTCTTGTCGTTTCCTCCTTCGCACAGGAAGAACGGACATCCGTTCTGCTCCAACCCGGCGAGTCTCTGGATAACATTGTCAGGAAGGCCGCGACCGTTGTTCCCTCAGCGCGGCAGCTTGCGTGGCAGAAGCTCGAGTTCATTGCGTTCATCCACTTCGGCATGAATACGTTCATGGATCAGGAGTGGGGAAGGGGGACCGAGGACCCGCGGGTGTTCAATCCGGCCGACCTCGACGCACGGCAATGGGTGCGCGTCATTAAAGAGGCGGGAATGAAGCTCGTGATTCTCACAGCGAAACATCACGACGGTTTCTGTTTGTGGCCAAGCAAGTTCACCGGGCACAGCGTCAAAAACAGCCCATGGCGCAAGGGTAAGGGAGATGTTGTCCGCGAGGTGTCCCGGGCATGTCGGGAGGCGGGATTGAAATTCGGCGTCTACCTATCTCCCTGGGACCGCCATGAACAGAGCTATGGCGATTCGCCCTCGTATAACCAGTATTTTCTCAACCAGCTTCGTGAGCTTCTGACTGGCTATGGTGAGATATCTGAGGTTTGGTTCGACGGGGCAAACGCCGAGGGACCCAATGGAAAAAGACAGATCTATGACTGGCAAGCATACTACGGGCTCATCCGCGAGCTGCAGCCAAACGCTGTTATTGCCATCATGGGTCCTGATGTCCGCTGGGTCGGCACGGAATCCGGCTACGGACGAGAGACCGAGTGGAGTGTTCTTCCCAATGTCATCCAGGACATTCGATCACTGGCCGATACTTCTCAGCGCGCGCAGCGCAATACTCTCTTTGTTCCGCGCGATATGACTGACGAAGATCTCGGCAGCCGTTCCCGGTTGGCAACCGCCACATCGCTCACTTGGTATCCCGCGGAAGCTGATGTGTCCATTCGGCCTAGTTGGTTTTATCATCAAAGCCAGGACAACCTTGTCAAGTCGCCGGCCAAACTCGTTGACATTTACTACAGCTCTGTCGGCCGCAATTCCGTACTTCTTCTGAACATCCCTCCCGACAAGCGCGGCCGCATTGCGAAACCCGATATCAACAGTCTCGTCGGAATGAGGAAGATCCTGGATCAAACCTTCAGTGTGAACCTTGCCCGCGGCTCCCGTGTTTCCGCGACAAGCGAAGCACCGCAGCACCCATCAGCATCAATTCTCGATGATGATGTCAGCACGTACTGGACAACCGCATCCGGAGCAGAGACCGCTGTCATCACCGTCGATTTGCGATCGGCAAAGACCTTTGACCGCGCACTGCTTGCTGAAAATATCGCAGTCGGTCAACGCATTGAATCGTTTCACCTCGAGGCTTTCCAGAGTGAGGAGTGGACAGAATTCGCGCGGGGCACAACGGTCGGCTACAAACGTCTGCTTCGCTTCCCCACAGTTTCAACACGAAAGGTTCGTATCGTCATTGAGGGCTCCCGCCTGAATCCGACCCTTTCGTCCTTTGGGCTCTACAAATCACCTCCCGTTGTACGTATCGAACCCGCCGAAGGGTCTTTCGAGAAAAGCCTCACGGTTCACCTCTCTACCGAGACGCCCGGCGCGGCCATCTACTATACGCTGGACGGCACCTCGCCAACAGAAACGTCTACCAGGTATGATGGACCGATTGTTCTGACACGATCAGCGACAGTCACTGCGGTGACAACATCAGATACATCGTTAAGTGCCGAGACCTCGGTAGCCCGGTTCGCGCAGTGCATTCCTCTCCAGTCGGCCTCGCTCACAATCCCGCCCAGCATAAAGTATCCCGGCGATGGTACGAGAACCATTATCGATGGCAAGCGCGGTTCACTTGACTTCCAGGACAAGCGCTGGCTCGGTTTTCATGGTGATAACGTTGATGTTGTGGTTGACCTTGGCAGGGAGCGCTCGTTGCGGGAACTGACAATTGGCTTTCTGCAACAGCAGGGATCGTGGATCTTCCTGCCGAAGAGCGTACGGATGTTCGTATCATCCGACAGCCTGCAGTGGAAGTATGTTGCTGATCTTGACAACCCGCTCGTTCAGTCGGAACGAGTGTTCGTCAAAGATTTTTCCTTCAGATCATCTGTGCTTCGTGGCAGGTTCGTAAGATTCACGGCATCGAACATTGGAACTTGTCCATCCTGGCACGCGGGATCGGGTGACAAAGCGTGGTTGTTTGTGGATGAAGTGCTCGTGCGGTAGGGCTGGGGAATCAAGCCTGCGCCGGAATCATTGGCTTTTTCGACAATCTCCACGTACATTGCTAAGAGTTAGAAGGAGATTTCGTCTTGTCCAAGCAAGTAAAATCGGTCGGACAGATTGAAGCCGCCATCAGCGAGGCGATCATCAAGTTTGAGCGAGAGCATATGGGGCGCGGACCAACGAAAACGCGGACCTACATGCTCGACGACCTTGTTGTGGTCCGGCTTGAGGGGGTTCTCACCCCTGCCGAACAGCAGCTGGCGAAGGATTCTCAAGGGGTAAAACTGCTTAAAGAAGTGCGCTGCAACCTCATCGAGGGAGCCCGGGAGAGGCTAAAACAGATGGTTTTTGAGCATACCGGGCGGGAGGTAATCAGCATGCACTCAGATATTAGTGCAAAAATGGGCGAAAGAATCATCGTTTTTACGCTTCAGTAGTGGGAACTCTCCGGTACCCCCTGGTGTTAAGATAACGTGGCTGGCAAGAAGTGCTGGAGAATGTGGAGGGATGGAGAGAGATTTGACTGGGGGGAACGCCAGCCCAGACTTTGAAAGACGGAAGACTTGCTGCGACGCAGGCTTGTAACACGAGAAGGCGTGGCAGTATGTAAGCCGACACGAATGAATCCTCAAGGATCCGTGTCGGCTTTTTGCGTTTTAGGAGGGTCCTATGCAACCATTGAAAGAGACAAAAGGTAAGAAAGCACGCGGTGATCGCGCCCGTGTTGCTCAACACGCGGTCAGAGATTTCCTCGCGGGCCATTTGGGCACAGCTCCACAGAAGCTCACGGTTGTCTTGTCTGACAACTTGATTCTCGTCAGGGCGTTTCGTCCTTTTCCGGCGGCCGAGGCCCTGGTGCTCTCGAACCACGTGAACGACACGTTGTATCACCAGTACTATGAACGGCTTTTCCATTCTTCCCGGGACGTATTGAAGCAGCACCTTGCCGGACGTTTGAAGTGCGACATCCAGCAGGTTCATCACGTGCTGCACGCTGATGCTCAGGAGCTTGATGTCATTATTACTCTGAACCACTCATCCGCAAATGTAACAGAGGAGCACATACAATGAATACGATGAAAACTGTGTTGTTAATGTCTGTTCTTACAGTTCTTTTTGTGTTGTTGGGTAATTTTCTGGGCGGTCAGGGAGGTATGCTTCTCGCGTTCTTCCTTGCCGTCGCCATGAATTTCGGCACATATTGGTTCAGCGATAAGGTCGTTCTACGGATGTACGGTGCGCAGGAATTGGATCCGGGCCGCTTCCGTGACATCTACCGCATGACAGAAGAGTTGACCCAGCGCGCCGGCCTGCCGATGCCGAAGCTGTACATGATCAATGGTGATCAACCAAATGCGTTTGCGACCGGCCGCAATCCCCAGAACGCCGCTGTTGCTCTCACGGAGGGGATTGTGAGACTACTTTCACGCGACGAGCTCCGCGGCGTTATTGCGCATGAGCTTGCCCACATCAAGCACCGCGACATTCTCGTGGCGTCCATCGCTGCAACGTTTGCTGGTGCCATCAGCATGATTGCAAACATGGCGCAGTGGGCCATGATCTTCGGCGGCGGACGGAGCTCCGATGAAGAAGGTGGATCTCATCCGATTGCTGGCATCGTCGCGATGATCGTTGCCCCGCTCGCAGCAATGATGATTCAGATGGCCATCTCCAGGTCGCGCGAATATCTGGCAGATGAAGGTGGCGCTCAGATGGCCGGAAATCCGCTCTCTCTTGCGAGCGCTTTGAAGAAGCTGCACACTCGCTCTGCAGAGATTCCCATGGAGGCATCGCCGTCTACGGCGCATCTGTTCATTGTGAACCCCTTGTTTGGCGGCGGCTTGATGAAGTTGTTCAGCACGCATCCGCCCATGGAAGAGCGCGTTGCACGGCTTGAGGCCATGGTTTATGGACAATCCCTGCAAATGAACTAAGTCGTTTTATAGATCGAGAAGGGAGCGTCTGCTTTGACATTTGATCTGTTTCCATTTACCGATTATTGGTGGCTCTATGCATTATTCACGGGATTTGTGTTCTTTTTGCTTGCGCTCGACCTCGGGGTGTTTCACCGCAAGGCGCACGTCGTCTCCTTTCGCGAGGCGGCCACGTGGAGCGTCATCTGGGTAGCTCTGGCCCTCGCATTCAACTACGGTCTCTATCAGTATTCGCTCTGGAAATTCCCCCAAGATCCCCGTTTGTTGGCACTTCCGGGATTCAATCCTTCGGCAGCCGCAGAGCAGGTGGGTCTTGAGTTTCTCACCGGGTACCTTGTTGAAAAAGCACTGTCTGTCGACAACATTTTCGTGTTCGTTGTTGTCTTCAGCTACTTTGCCGTCCCGCCGGTTTATCAGCATCGCGTGCTCTTTTATGGTATCATCGGCGCGTTGGTCTTCCGCGCTATTTTCATCGCCCTCGGCTCAGCGCTGCTGCAATACGAGTGGGTCGTCTGGCTGTTCGGCGGTATCCTGATCCTGACGGGCATCAAGATGATGTTCGGACCCGAGAAGCCCATTGAACCCGACAAAAACCCTGTCATACGGCTCTTCCGAAAACTCGTTCCCGTTACGTCAGACTCGCACGGCGAGAAGTTCTTCATCCGGCAGCGTGGCGCTCTCCATGCGACGCCCCTGTTTATTGCCCTGCTTTTTGTCGAACTGACAGATATCATTTTTGCTGTTGATTCGGTGCCTGCGATTTTCGCGCTGACGAAGGAGCCGTTGATTGTTTTCACATCAAATATTTTTGCCATACTGGGATTGCGTGCGATGTATTTTATGCTCGCGGGAATGGTGGATAAGTTCTATCTTCTGAAGTACGGTCTTGCGGTCGTCCTGGTGTTTGTTGGTTTGAAAATGGTGTGGCTGAATCACGCGTTCGGCGGGAAATTCCCGATTGAGTGGTCGCTTGGGATTATCGTGGGGGTGATCGCGTTCTCTGTGATTGGATCGCTGGTGTTTCCCAAGAGAGCATCTGCGGCCTCGTGAGCAACCCGCACCGTCACGTCGCCAAAGAAAGGAGGTTGAATGAAATCTTCCAGATCGTGGATTGTTATCCTCCCCTATCTCTTCCTCGGTGGGCTATTTTCTGTTGGACCCACTGGCACGCTCGCACAGCAAGGCGGCACGCGCCTTCAGCCCATCAAGAATCCACAATCGTACGCTGACGGCCGGCCAGCCGCGCGCTACCGCCTCGCAGCAAAGGATCACGGCGTCGTCCTGCGGCACGGATTTGCTCCTGACGGCTACGATTCGCTCGGCGCAAGAGACGTCTGGGTCTGGAAGCACAAGGATGTCTTCTACATGCATTACGACGGTGCTGGAAAACGAGGATGGGTTGCGTGCCTGGCGACAAGTACGAATGGTGTAGATTGGAAAGTGGCGGGACCAGCCCTGGAATTCGGCACACCAGGATCGAGCGATGCCGCTTCTGCATCGTACGGCGTCACGTACCTTGACAAAGGGAAATGGCACATGTTCTACCTTGGCACACCCAACACTTCCCCTCCGCCGGACCTTGTTCCCTCATTCCCCTACCTGACGATGAAGGCCGAAGGGTCCTCACCCATCGGACCCTGGAAGAAGCGCTACGATATTACTCCATTCCGACCTCAGCCGGGTACTTACTACTCGGCCACAGCGAGCCCCGGCCACGTTGTGCCGAAAGGGAATGTGTATCTGATGTTCTACAGCGCGTCGACCGATCAGCCGATTCTCCGCACGATTGGCATAGCTCGCACGCCGGATCTTGACGGCTCGTGGAAGATCGACCCGCAGCCGATTGTGCCTCCCCAGGAGCAGATTGAGAATTCTTCTCTTTATTATCAGGAGGCGACGAGAACATGGTTCCTGTTCACGAACCATGTCGGACTGAAAAACGGTCTGGAATATACGGATGCAGTGTGGGTCTACTGGACGCAGGATCCCGAGCGCTGGAACAGAGAGAATAAGGCTGTGGTCCTCGACGGCTCAAACTGTCGATGGTCGAAGGAGATCGTCGGTCTGCCGTCGGTGGTCAGGATCGGCGCTCGGCTTGCGCTGTACTATGATGGGTATGCGGGGACGGGGATTCCAGAAGGAGCGGCGAGTCATATGCGCCGCGACGTCGGGCTTGCATGGCTCAAGCTTCCGCTTAATGTCACAAAGCAATGAGTTCCTGGCAGAACCTTTTACCGGTCACGCCTCAGAACCTCACCCGAAAGATGCTGTGCTTCTCAAGGATGATTGGATGAACAGATTACTTCGCGTTGCATCAAGGGACGACATCCCACATGAGTACCAAGATACACCTATCGGACTTCTCCTTGAATACCATAACCTCGCTCGTGCACACGATCCTTATTCCACCGCAAGGTTATTGATTGGGATGTGCATGGATAATCGAAAGCACCTTCACATTCCCGACAACTTCGCCTTTATCATTCGGGCGGGGGGTGCAAACCTCAGATACAGTGAATTTAAGGTCTCATATGCAATCGGCGTTGGTGGCGTCCGGTGCCTTGCCCTCATCGGACATAATCAGTGTGGCATGGTAAATCTGCTTGCCCGTAAAGATCAGTTTGTTCAGGGGCTGGTAAACACTGCGGGCTGGGAGCGATCATCGGCCGAAGAACATTTCGTTCAGTTTGCCCAGATGTTTGAAATCGGCAACGAGATTGATTTTGTTCTGAGTGAGGTCAGGCGACTACGCGTCCGATACCCGAAGATTCTAGCAGCTCCGTTGCTCTATCGTGTTGAAGATAACCTTCTCTATCTCATTCAAGAGAGTACGCAAAGCGGTAGCTAACGGAGCCGGATTTGTTGCCATGCGAGATAGCCGAAGAAAAGAAGGTGGATGATAACTACGGGTGTAGCCGGCTGTACATGAGAAAACCTCCTCGCTGCAAGTTAAATGCGGGAATCTTTGTTCCCATAAGTAACGTCGGGCTCGTGTGGCCCAAAGTCCCGTTGAGGCGGGACACTCACGCGGCAAGGAGGCTTTCCACCTGTAACTTAGAGAACGATATCGGGAAAGGCAAGCCCCGGGCTTCTGAAACCGCTTTCAGGGTATCACCTTTTTTCGGTGAAGCCTTGAGAATGCGGAACGGTTTGGATATATTTCTAGAACATATCACGCGGGCGTAATTCAGTGGTAGAATGCCAGCTTCCCAAGCTGGACGTCGCCGGTTCGACCCCGGTCGCCCGCTCCCAAAACGCGAAAATGACTGGGGTTAGCGTTTTGTGCTAACCCCTTGTCATTTTCCGCGTCCCGACGTTTTTAGTCGGGACCTGAAAGATCGCCGCATCGACTCTCGCTCGCGCTTTGTGCTAACCCCTTGTCATTTTCCGCGTCCCGACGTTTTTAGTCGGGACCTGAAACGAGCAACTACGTGTGTCTGTAACTTCCCACCGTTGAATCTTCTTCACCAATTGTCTATTTTGCCGCTACCCTGGGCACCGGGTCTTTCATCTCTCCCAAATCCACGGCGATCTCCCATGCAACACGGACGCTGGCTTTGGCCACCCTTCAGGATTTTCCTGTTGCTGCTGATTCTTCATCCGACAGCCCCCCTTCTTGCGCAGCATCACGCGGGTCAAGATTGTTTCACCTGCCACCCGACATTGAAAATGGGCGGGACTGTGTTTGCCGACACGCTTGGCAGGATCATTGCGCCGGGCGTTCCCATTTCGCTGACCGATCCGGCCGGCAACACGGTCACGCTGAACAGCACCAACACTCACGGCAACATAGTTGCTTCGTCGGTCCAGAATGGGCGGTATCTTGTTCGGCTCGGCGGAATGTCAAGCCGAACCTGGCACGAGTTTCCGCAACGTCGTAGCTGCAATCCCTGCCATCTTCTCGGCGGACGATACTCCTTCACGGCAACGAAGCGGTTCCCCGCGGCACACACCGCCTTGCCTTCCGATAATCAGTGCACCCATTGTCACCATTTCCCCGCGAGCATGGTAATGGAACAGCTCTCGAGCTCCGGTGTCTTAACAACGGCTCGCGCGGCAATCCTCCCTCCGGGCTCCTACGTCATATTGGGTGCCGATACAACGAGGTTCGACCCCCGACAGTATTCCATCACAACGCTCCGCCCGGATGTTTTTGCGCCGGGGTACTTTTCGATGTTCGACGTTATCCTCGCTGTCGCCAGGAAGAAAAACATTGCTCTCGAGTACATCTGGGATGACAGCTGCAGGACCCATTTCATCACGAAGGTGAACAACAATCCGGGAAACTATTGGTTTCACTTCTCATACGATGCATCAAATGGTTCCTCGGCAGGGAGTGGATCGAGGGGTGAGCTGAATAACCACCGCGCCAACCGATGGGATGAGGTTCTGTGGAGACCGGGCGTGTGGATCAGACTCGACGCCGACGAAAACGTGGCCGAGCTACGGAGTTACTACATCAGAGAGATCATGCGTGAACACGGCGGCGGACACGTCATCCCAACAGTCCAGTTCAGCATTGCGCCCGACACAGTCAACGGGAATCCACCGGGCTCTGGCAGAACGAGAGTGAACATACAATTCACAAATGTTCAGGTTACGGCTCATAATCTCAGGTCTGTTGGCACTCAGAGCCCGTACTCGAAACCCTTTCAGCCCGGCGTCACCACATCGCTTGACATCCCGCTCAGTCTTAGAGATCAAGGAAAGCTGGACGTTGTGACCTCCGTGTTCTATGATTTTTTCGCGAACAACTACGTCGACAGCTACTACCTCGTCGAACTCGGCTTCCCTGGTGTCGGAAAGGTCCACTCGTCAGGCCGTCAGGGCATTGTTTACACGACCGACAACGGTGAGTTCAGGAACGGAACCATCATTAAGTTGCCGAATCAGGCCAACCAGCAACACCACATCACCTGCGATATAGATGTCATTCATGCGCCTGATTTCTCGCGCTGGTCCTGGGCCGACCTTGGGAATCCATATTATGAAGGCAAAGATCCCACCGTCACCAGCGTTCTTGAACAATCGGTTCTCGAAGACTACGACGCCATGGCGCGCGGATTCAATCTACACGCTCCTTACCCCAACCCCTTTAACGGATCTATCGGCATGAGTTTCAACATTTTCAATCCTGGAAAAGTCTCGGTCATCATCTACGACCTCCTTGGCCGAAGGGTAGCTACGCTGGTCGACAATGAGCACCGCGACCTGGGGATTCATCTCCTGCGCTGGACACCAGGACAGAGTCCAAGCGGAGTCTATTTTGTTGTGATGATGCATGAGCGCGATATGCAGGAGAGATCAATATCATACGTCAAATAGCACCCCTAAAGATTCTTGAAGATTGTCCCTCCATTCATCACAAACTTCACATCCCGCACGACGGTGATATCGCGAACGGGATCACCTTTTACGGATATCAGGTCTGCATACAGTTTCGGCCAGATGTCGCCGAGTTGGTCTTCCATGCGGATGATCTTCGCATTGACTAACGTAGCCGCCTGCAATGCCTGCGTCGTCGTCATTCCGCCACGCACTAGCCACTCGAACTCGCGGTAGCTTGTACCATGAGCAAAAACTCCCACATCGCTGCCGAGACCAATCGTCACGCCGGCATCAAGTGCCAGCTTGAAGGCGTGCAATGCTTGCTTCATCCCTGGCGACAGCGGTCCGCCCGCTCTTACCTGTAGAGCAAGCCGACCACCCTGGTTGGCTTGTTTGTTTCTAAGCCTCGGGTGTCTGCTTCTTCGAAAATCACCCACGAGCGTTTTTTGCGAGTGGTTGTGATTTTGAGAATCCCGCCGTTCTTTGGCGGGACCAAGTCCCGCCCTCAAAATAACACGAGTTGGCGTTTTCTGCTAACTCGTTTGTCGTTTTGAGGATGTTGAAAAACATAAGCAAGAGTCGCCACGAAGGCCTGCCCGACTTTGGAAGACTAACGAGGCAGGCGGGCACGAAGTCCTGCCTGACGGCAGGCAGTCTCGAAGTCGTTTATGAGGGGCGTCCGTTTCTTTCAAATATGTTCAGCAACAATCCCCTCCTCCTTGCGTAAGCTCCTATGTCTGTTACCTCATTGCTTATCTCCAGGAGGTTCTTATGAGACCCATCATCTCCGTGCTTCTTCTTACGCTCTGTTGTGTTCTCGTTACGTGGTCGCAAGACAACCCGGCTATTGAGAAAGACAAGGCCGCCATCAAACAAGCAGCTCTCGATTACGCCGAGGGATACTATGAAGGGAGTGGCGAACGAATGGAGCGGGCGATTCATCCGCTCCTGTTCAAGCGAGGATTGGTCGTTACGGCTCCCGGAGCTCCTCCTTTCCTGGTCTTCATGAATTCTCAAATGCTCATCGAAGCAGCGCGCTCTGGGCGCGGCAAGGTTGATCCGGACAAGCGCAACATTTCTTTCGCGGTCCTCGATCTCAACGAGAACACTGCAACCGCGAAGATATTTACTGTCGGCTTCAATGACTATCTCCATCTGGCCAAAGGTGACGGGCAGTGGAAAATCGTGAATGTGCTGTGGTGCCCACCCGCTCAGCAACCCTCGGCAGATGCTGCCAGGGAACGCGATGCTGTCAAGCAATCACTTTCAGAGTTCCTCGCGGCAGGCAACAACAAAGACCCAGAAAAGGCGCGGGGGTACATTCATCCCGAGATTATTCGCCGCGGCTACGTGCCGGCCGGCCCGGGCGGAAAGCTCATCCTGCAGGATGCTACCGGGGAGACGCTGTTGCAGATGGTTCGGATGGGACGCTCTGTTACTCCAAAAGACCAGCCCGCCCCGGAGATCACAGTTCTCGACCTTTATGAGAACATGGCTTCAGTGAAGTCTGCAAGACCGAACGGGGTTGATTACATTCACCTCGCGAAGCAAGGCGGGAGCTGGAGAATCGTGAACTCGTTGGGGACAATGTTTGCACAGCCGGCGACAGCGAAGTAGGATTACGCAGGTGGGTTTGTTGACCGACGCCCATCGGTCAAAGAATCAAAGTCCTTTGATTTCAAATTGCGAGCTGGCGTGAACTCCTGATTGCCGACATGAATGGGTCCGCGCGTCTGACGGACCCTTTTTCTTTTCACCGTTTAGATACCAGTAATATTCTACTTCAGCTCGGGGAACACCGACAGTTTTATGAATCGCTCTGTAGTGCTGATACGCATCCTCGCAGCTCTCAGTGTAAATCCCTTCGTTGTGACAACCACGTTACGATAGAGGCCTTCACCGTCTTTTCCCTCTGATGTGAGACTCATGTTCGTCTCTTTGTCGTCGTCGATCCACTGCACGGAACGGGTTGTTTCCACCAATACGGGTGTCACCGATGTTTCGAAGAGTAGATTGTGAATCTCTAGGCGTTCAAGTCCTTCGGGACAATAGATTTTCGTGCGCTCATCATATGAATACGAGGACCCCCGCGGCACAAGGTCGAGATGCCCCATCCGGGAAAGGTCCAAAACATATTTCCTTCCCCTCCTCGCTTCCATACCCTTAACAGCACTTTGCCCCTCTGCAATGAAACGTTTATGCTTCTGCTGAAGAGTCAACAGATTGTACGTCTTCTCAAGGCGCTGTTCGTTTTCCGTTGCGGATGTCGAGTCGTATTGGATCGCCGTCTTGAGCAGATCCGAAAGAGAAGATGCACTTTCCAGTACCCCCTTTTTCCAGCCGGGCACGAAGCGATCCAGCAGCAGCGCCTGATAGTATCCGTAGACATAGCGTTTCGTTACCATATCCATCGTCTCTTCTCTGCACCTTCGCAAGGTTTCCAGCTCAAGTTCAAGGAAGTAGTCGGCGTCTCGAAATTCAAAATACCATGGATCGTTAGTCCATTTTGGACGGCACACATTTCGCCTGCGAAGATACTGAAGAATCCCGAGCTCAACGTACGTGCATAATCCTTCCCTTCGTTCCCAGTGTGCTTCCGCTGTCCTTGCCGCCGCAGACATCGCTCTTTGCTTTGCATCCCTCGCGGCCAGAAAGAGCTCAACAAACCGTCTCGACCGTTCACGATTCATCTCAAGAAACGCCTGCTCCAGTGCGATTCCTTCGATCTCTGAATAGGCGGCATAGACATCACTCAGGTTTCCCAACGAATACGACTCCAGCTGTCCGGGAAACTTGTTCTCGAAGACGTGAAACAATTCGTGAATGTAAGTAAGAATCTGTCCATCACTTGTATGAACCAGTCTAAAGGATTCACTTGATGGAAGCTTCTTCTGTTTGTGCCAATCCTGCAACCAGCGCGCTGAAAGCGTTTGAGGCGGATACTCAATCAGAATGAGCGAGCCCCCAAATCCCGGGTTGTCCGTGACGCCGCCTCCAACAAACGGCAACCTCACAGGAAAAGACGTCTCCCCATCCGTTTTGACGTAAACTTTCAATCCGGGAAAGCGATCGTCGTGCGCAGCCAAATAGCCGACGGGGGTGTCTTCCTGTCCAACGAGCATCTCCAGCTTGTTTGGGTACACAAACCGAAACTTTGCATCCCGGTATCCATTCCATCCCGGCCAAAGAGAGTCGACGTACGTATCGAGAATACAATGGATCATCTCGATCCGTTGAAGATCAATCACCATATAATCGGTCATCCGGGCATCTGGTGTCGTTTGCCCGGGAGACACCGCGTAGCCGAGGAGAACTACCACCATGACAAGCGAACGGCTCATCTTCGCTCCTTGTTGTCGGATGGCGCCAGGACCGCGCCCTTGGGCGGCTCAAATTGTTCTCCGGATGATTCAACGACTTCATAACGCAACAGCCTAAACGCATCGCGAGCTTCTCCGCCGTTAGTGGACCACTCAACAGAGACAATCACGCTTGTCGTCAATAGTGGATCCGTTTTGCTCAGGAGCGTCCATTGATCCTTTGTCATCCAGAACGGCAGTAACTGGGCGTTACAGTACTTCGCAAGAGAAGAAGGAAGGGTGGGCGCGACTCTGGCACGAGCTTCTATCTCGTTGCGTTCCGTCTGACCGAGAAACTCATAGACCCTCATAGGCAACGCCTTCTGTGTCGAGTCCACGCCAAGAGGAGAAATGCTCCATTCATATCTCGTTGAATCCTTCAGGTCCGCCCCGAAAAGATTCGAATCGGTAAGTGGACGCTCTCGGTACTCTGATCCGCGCACACCGAAAGTGTAGGTTTTCCCCAGGTCGATACGCCAGACGGCAGCAGAACGGCCGTCATCCATTCTTAGTTTGTCGTTGGTAAGCCACACGTTCACTTGTCGCGGCGGCGGGATCCTCCCGGAGAAGAAGGCGCTGCGTTCGAGAATAAGGTGATGTGCGACCTGGGTCTGGGCAAAGACGCTGGTAGAATCCAGAATGCTCAACGCGGCTATTACCGTAGATACGAAAATGCTGAACGAGGCGGTGATTCTTGCGTGCGGCTGTGTCATGGTGGCCTCCTGGCGGTGAACATTGGCCGTGCTTGCGCTCGCGGGCTGAATTGCGACGCATGGGGTAATGAGCAACCTCTGGTGTCAGAGGTGTCGAGAGTCAAATGAGGAGGTGCTGAAAGGTAGCCCGGAACGATCATAAAGGCAACTCTGTCGCCGATCCCGCCGTATATATACTGCTTGCTATTGTAGCGTGACTGCGTATCCGCAATTGACTTCCGGCTCTCTTGCCGCTTGAGAACAAAAATCACTAGATTCCAACACCTATTCTTCTAACACACATCGGAGGACTCATGCTTCGACGCCTTGGCTTGTTTGCTATCCTTCTTCTTTCGGCCTCTTTTGCGGCTGGTCAGGAGGCTCGTCTTCTGCGCTTCCCCGCTATCCATGGAAACCAAATTGTCTTCACGTACGCCAGCGACCTCTACACCGTTTCCGCTACGGGCGGTGTTGCACGAAAACTCACGACCGACATCGGCTATGAAATGTTCGCCCGTTTCTCGCCCGACGGCAAACAGATCGCATTCACCGGACAGTATGACGGAAACACCGAAGTCTACCTCATGCCGGCAGAAGGCGGCATCCCCAAACGGCTCACATTTACAGCAACGCTCGACCGCGACGACGTCTCCGACCGGATGGGTCCCAACAACATCGTAATGACATGGAAAGACAACAAACACATCGTGTACCGCTCGCGCCGCATCGAGTGGAATGACTTCCGCGGACAGCTCTTCCTGGCATCCGTCGACGGGGGAATTCCCGAACAACTTCCACTTCCGCGGGGAGGCTTTTGCTCCTTCTCGCCCGACGGAAAGAAGCTTGCATACAACCGCGTATTCCGGGAATTCAGAACCTGGAAGCGCTATCGCGGCGGACAGGCTGATGATGTCTGGATCTATGACTTCGACACAAAGAAGCTGACCAACATCACAAACAATCCGGCCCAGGATATCATCCCGATGTGGCATGGTTCGACGATCTACTTCGCTTCAGATCGCGACGAGAACAAGAAAATGAACCTTTATGCGTACGATCTCACAACGAAGGAAACCAGGAAGATCACCTCATTCACCGAGTACGACGTAAAATTTCCATCGCTGGGTGATAACGCCATTGTCTTCGAGAACGGCGGCTATATTTACAGATACGACTTCGCAACCGGGAAGCCGGAAAAGGTGACAATTGTTATCAACGAGGACTTTGATGGCGGGCGCGGTGGGTTTGTGGATGTCAGCAAAAGCATCTCTAACTATGAGATCTCACCTGATGGGAACCGCGCACTCTTCGGAGCCCGTGGCGACGTATTCACTGTCCCCGCAAAATATGGCAACGTGCGGAACCTGACAAAAACCCCGGGTGTGCATGAGCGAAACTCAAAGTGGTCTCCTGACGGCAAAACAATCGCTTACATCTCAGACGTAACCGGTGAGGATGAAATCTACGTCATGCCACAGGATGGAGGCGGGTCGCCGACCCAGCTCACTACAAACGCGGATGTGTATAAGTACGACCTCGCATGGTCGCCGGACAGCAAAAAGATCATGTGGGCGGACAAGAAGCAGCGGCTCCAGTACGTAGATGTTGAGTCAAAGAAGATCACCGTTATCATTCAGTCGGATGTCTGGGAAATCACAAACTATGCCTGGTCGCCCGATAGTAAGTGGATTTCTTTTGCCAAGCCGGGCGCTCAGACAATGACGAAGGTCTGCCTGTACTCGCTCGCCAACCAGCAAACAACTGAGGTTACTGACGGGTGGTTTTCATCGTATGCACCCATGTTCAGCTCGGATGGCAAATACCTCTTCTTCATCTCGAACCGTAGCTTCAATCCGTCCTACAGCCAGACAGAATGGAACCACGCCTACTTCGATATGGCGAAGATCTATTTCGTGACGCTGGCAAAGGACACCAAATCGCCCTTCGAGCCAAAGAGTGATGAGGTGACAATCAAGAAAGACGAGAAGCCCGCTGCCCCGAAAGCCGACGCAGACAAGACAGCCCAGAAGAAAGAGGACAAGCCGGAGAAGAAGGAGCTCGTTGTCAAGGTGGATCTTGATGGCATCCAGAGTAGAATTGCCGTGCTGCCCGTTTCACCATCGGGGTACCGCAACGTGCAGTCCGTTGGCGACAAGGTCTACTACATCCGCAACGGCATGAGGGACGAGAAGTCGAAGCTCTTCCTGTATGATCTTGACAAGCGAAAGGAAACAGAGCTTGGTGATATCAATGGCTATGAGATTTCCGCGGACGGCAAGAAGATGCTCGTCTCGCAGGATGGATCGTATGCGATTATCGATCTTCCATCCGCGAAGATCGATATCAAAGACCGTTTGAATCTCGCCGATATGAAAGTGAACCTTGACCGACGGTCGGAGTGGAAGCAAATCTACGAAGAGTGCTGGCGCCAGATGCGCGACTTCTTCTACGCTCCCAACCTGCATGGCGTTGATTGGCCGGCAATGAAGAAGCGTTATGAGGTGCTTCTCCCCTATGTCAACCACCGGGCCGATCTGACCTATATTATTGGTGAGTTGATTGGCGAGCTGACAACCGGACACACCTATGTTGGCGGCGGCGAGATGCCAAAACCGGACAGGGTTCCTCTTGGATTGCTGGGCGCATCGGTCGAGCGCGATCCGAAGACCGGGTATTACAAAATCACCAACATACTCAAGGGGCAGAATTGGGATCAGCGCCTGCGATCGCCGCTGACCGAGATTGGCGTCACGGCAAAACAAGGCGATTACATCATTGCCGTCGATGGCAAGCCGACAAATCAGATGGTCGACATCTACGAGGCTTTTGTGAATACCGTTGGGAAGCAGGTGACGTTGAAGCTAAATGCCGAACCAAAGGAGTCCGGGGCTCGCGAAACGGTGGTTGTGCCCACGGGTAACGAGCAGCCGTTGTATTACCTTAATTGGGTTCAGGAGAATATCGAGAAGGTTTCAAAGGCGACAGGTGGAAAGGTCGGCTACGTCCACGTCCCCGATATGGGCGTGCCGGGTTTGAATGAGTTCGTGAAATACTATTATCCGCAGTTGCGGAAAGAGGCGCTCATTGTCGACTGCCGCAGTAACGGTGGAGGAAATGTCTCTCCGCAAGTGATCGAACGATTGCAGCGCGAGATTGCGATGATCGATATCGCCCGCAACGGAGCACCGACTATTGATCCGGGTGGAACAATTCTGGGTCCGAAGGTATTACTCATCGACGAGTTTTCTGCTTCAGATGGGGACATCGTCGGTTACCGCTTCCGCCAGCACAAGCTGGGCACAATTATTGGCAAGCGTTCGTGGGGCGGCGTCGTTGGTATTCGCGGATCTCTTCCGCTGCTTGATGGTGGATACCTGAATAAGCCGGAGTTCTCGCGCTATGATATTGAGGGGAAGGAGTGGATTATGGAGGGTGTCGGTGTGGAACCCGACATTATGGTCGACAATGATCCCGCCAGGGAGTTTGCGGGAGAGGATGAGCAGTTGAACCGCGCAATCCAGGTGATTCTGGAGCAGATGAAGACGAAGCCGGGCAAACTCGCCCCGCCTCCGCCATGGCCGGACAAGCGTAAGTAGGGATGCTCGTCACAACTGCAAGGCCTCCTTCTGCCGGGTAACCAGAGCCGAAGGAGGCCTTCGTATGTCTCACACACCTCATCATTCATTATTGGGTGTTCGATATTCGACATTCACCAAGCTGATCCCGTTTTCGTCCCCGGTGAATGTCGATCAAGGAACACTGAATATCGAATGATGAAGTTTCATCTTTCGAGTCCCGGTGTCAGGACTTTTTACCCGCCATACGGATCGGCGGGCAGGCCCGCCGCGCCCTGTGGCGGGTCGTCCTGACACTGCGTGGGGTGCGCGTGTAAGCAGTCACCGCGCTGTCGGGCAACATGTGTCGGGAGGTAACTCCCGGCACCAGCTCGTGGATCATTGCTCTGAAGGGACTACTCTGTAGCTGTAGTTGTAGTTCTGATATGGCAGCCGGTACTGTTCCAGCGGCAGTGAATACCAGCTGTCAATGCCGGCAACGCCCATCTGTTGATAGTCGATGTCCAGGTGAATGAACGCGTCGGGCTTGAGCTCGAACGAGTGTGTTTGCTTTTTCGTTTCACCAGGGTAGAGCTGCTCGGGACTGTACGGGAGCGCGTTGACATTCAACAAGCCATCAATAAACCGGATTTCAAATCCCGAACCATCTCTCCGCGTCAGCTTCGCCCACCGCACGTCTGTCTTGTTTCCACTCTCCTGCGGCCGAACATACGGATGATATTGATTCTTGATCGGACCTTCATAGAGACCGACAAACGCCGAGGCTTTCCGGTCCCAATACGACTCATGCGGGCCGCGGCCATACCACTGAATCGAAGTAAAGTCGGTAGGCAGCAACAGGTGGTTACCCACCTTGAAGAGATTGGCATGTTTTCCGCGAAGGGCAACAAAACTGTTGCGAACCGTTATTGATCCGCGTCCATCTGCTACATACTCCGTAACCACAAGCGCATCATTCTTGAGGAGGGGTACCTCGACTCTGATTTTTACTACCCCATCCGGATTGTCCTCATCCCGCTCGACAAGTACTCGTTTCGCCCGATCTGATTTCCCCACGTCTTTCCATTCTCCCATTGTCCTCTGAGATCCCGCTCCGAAATCATTGTCGTTCGGGGGCCGCCAGAAGTTCGGGCGCGGGCCGTGAGACCAAAGTTCTTTTCCCTTGACGATATACGAGCGGATTTGTCCCGTCTCTTTGCTGATCAAGAAAGAGAAGTTCTTGTTGCTGAGCTTGATGTTTCCGTTTGCATCGTCGATGTTCACCGGCGTGCGATCAGCCGAAAAGGCTGACGGTGCGGGGAAACCGGTCATAACGAGCTCTTCTTTTGCCTGTTCGTGCCCGGCTGGAATGAGGCCCTCCGCCGTCTTTGTCACGGCGGCAATGTTCAGGTGATATTCCCCTGCGGCTGTTCGCGGGAGATTCAGCCCCAGATCAATCACGGTGGCCTTACCGGGGAGGGCTTCAACCGATGCAATGGTGCCGCTCTTCACCTTTGTTCCATTTTCGAACAACGTCCATTGAAGTGCGTAGTTTGAGAGATTGCGGAAGAAGAAGCCATTCTTGACCTCTATACGTCCCCGACCTGCATCGAGCAAACGGAATTTGATGTTCTGATACATCTTCTTCATTTCGTACGCCTGTGGACCCGGCGTTCGGTCGGCCATGATAATGCCGTTGCACATGAAGTTATTGTCGCTGGGCGTTCCCGGCGGACCCCAATCACCGCCATACCCGAAGACTTTCACTCCGTTTTTCTCCAACCACACACCCTGATCGACCCAGTCCCAGATAAATCCGCCCTGAAGAGCCGGATACGACTCAATGATTTCCCAGTACTCTTTGAAGTTTCCGAGCGTGTTGCCCATCGAGTGTGCGTATTCACACATGATGAGCGGCCGCGTGGGGTTCGAAAGTGAATACTGAATGAGAGAGTTGGGATGCGGATACATCGGGCAGTAGATGTCTGTGTTCCATTCCTGAAGCGCCCGTTCGTATTGCACTGGACGCGTCGCATCATAGTTCTTGATCCACCTGTAGCACTCGTACATGTTCACACCATTGCCGGCTTCGTTGCCAAGCGACCACGTGATGACCGACGGATGATTTTTATCCCTGATCACCATCCGGCTTGCGCGTTCAAAGTGTGCCTTGAACCAGAGGGGATTGTTTGCCAGCGTCCGGTTCAGATCGTACCCCATTCCGTGTGATTCGATGTTCGCTTCGTCGATCAGATAGATGCCGTACTGGTCGCAAAGGTCATACCAGAGCGGATTGTTCGGATAATGGCACGTTCGCACCGCATTCACGTTGAACATCTTCATCAGGCGGATGTCGTTCTCCATCTGTTCCCGGCTGAGGACGTGAATGGTCTCAGGATCGTGTTCGTGGCGATTGACTCCTTTAAAGAAGACCCTTTTTCCGTTGACGAGCAGGTCCGCCCCCTTGATCTCAACCGACCGGAAACCGACATTCTTCGAGGTGGCCTCCTGCACGGCGCCTTTTCTGTCCAGAAGGGTGATGTCGAGCTTGTAGAGATACGGAACTTCTGCCGACCATTGCCTTACAGAGGGTAATCGATCTGCCAGGTGAAGGAAGGCGGGTTTGCCATCTTCGATCCCGGAGAATGTCTTCGATTTCTTTAGAATCTCATTACCTGAGGCGTCCCTCAGCGTGATCACGCATGAGTAGTTATTGGCAGATCCCTCCGCAGATAGAAGTTCTGCGTCAAAACCCAGGATTCCGTCTTTATAGAGATTGTCGAGAACTGAGACGATTCGAATGTCGTAGAGATGTGTTTTGGGTCTGGCGTAAAGAAAAACGTCGCGCTCTATCCCTGAAACCCGCCAGAAGTCCTGACACTCAAGATACGCGGCATCGCTCCATCTGTACACCTCGAGCGCTACCAGATTCTCGCCCTTCTTCACGTACTGTGTGATGTCGAATTCCGCTTCAAGCTTGCTATCCTCGCTGTATCCTACTTTTTGTCCGTTGACCCAAATGTAGAAGACCGACTTCACGCCGCCGAGATGAATGTACACCTTCATGTTCTCCCACGTCGCTGGCAGCGTGAACGTCCTGCGGTAGCTGCCAACGGGATTCAGAGAATCAGGAATATCGGGTGGCTGAGGATTGCTAACGTTGAATTCATACGGTAGGTTCACGTAGATCGGCACGCCGTAGCCTTTGAATTCCCAATTCGACGGTACGGGGAACTGTGACCATCGCGAATCATCGTAGTCTGTTCTGTAGAAATCCTTTGGCCGTTTGTCGGGATGGTCAACCCAGGAGAATTTCCAGATTCCATTGAGCGAGAGAAAACGCGCGGACAAAGAACGATCTCCTTTCTGAGCCAGCGCCAGAGACTCAAATGGAAAATAGGAGGCCCTCATCGGCATCCTGTTGATCGAGACAACTTCCGGATCTTCCCAGTCGGGATGTAGAGTCTGACAGAGAACGAATGATTGTGATCCGAAAAGGATCGCTGCGGCAAGAAGAATCTTCTTCATGGCTTTTCCTGGTCGGGTGTGTGCTGGGTGCGACAGAGGGGAATCGGTGAGAAAAGGTAGGCAGAAGGCCGGTGTGATGCAACACAATCAGGGGCGTCTGGCAGCTAACGCAATCCGAGTCTTCTCTCCGCCTCCACGCCAGCCTCTTCCACGCTCACGTGCTTGCACTCCAGTCTGCTATACTTCTGAGAAGGAATTGTGCCGACGGGATTGTATTTGTATGTATCGATGCCGCGACAGAGATAGGTTCTGAAGTGAGGATTAACAGAGAGATCGCACTTGACGATGGTGCTTGAATAACGAATCGTCAGCCCTGCCCGTCTGCGATCGGAGCGGTTTGCCGGAGACCCATGTACAATCTTATCATCGTGAATCGAAATCTGTCCAGCTTTCAAATTGAGCGATGTTGCAGAGTCCTCTCTGAACTGACCCCCTTCTAACTCAAGTGTCAGCACGGAGTCTGTATCCGTTGAGCGCGCGTGTTTCAGCAGGCCGGCCTTGTGAGATCCGGGAACAACCCTCATCGCCGCGTTTTCCTCATCGACATCTTCAAACGCCAACCAGACCGTGGCAGAGATCTTGGGATCGACCGGCCAGTAGTATGTATCCTGGTGCCAGCCGACCGTAGAGCTGCTGTGCGGTGGTTTAATGAAGAAGTTCGAACCCCAGAGATAGAAATCGGGACCGAGAATGTCCTCCACATAGTCGAGAATGGTCTCGTTCATGCAGATGTCGTAGAGGAATCGACTCGATTCATGCCACTCGCGGATTTCTTTCGCGTCCTCTCCGGGCCGGAGGAGCTTCAGAAGCTCGTTCAATCCCCTGTTCAGCTCTCTCACCTCGGTGGCATCAAAAACCGGCGGAAGGCCAACGATATAGCCGCTGGCGTGGTAGAATTGTTGTTGCTCAGCTGAAAGTCGTTTGCCCATGATGTGTGGTCCGTGTGGTAGGAATGGCGCGTGATGTCTCTTATAACAGCGGTAGGCAAGATTTAGTTCGCTGTGACAACTGCCGTTATTGCTATATGTTGGTGGGTGTCTCACCCATGTGTCTGTCGAGGGAATCCATGTACCGTCGGTAGAGAAGGAGAAACATGAAAGCTCCAAAAACACTAATCGCAGCAAGGACAGCCCCTGTCAGGAATCTGCCAACATAGAAGTCCGACAGCGCCAACACTCCGCAGGCAACCCACGCAATACCCAGGAGCGAGAGTCCCAGCCCGAGCAGAATCAGTGATCCGCCACCCTTTTCTTCTCTTTCTCCGGTCAACCGCCTGATTGGCCCCCACAATCCAAGAGGCTTGCCACGAATGTAGAATTCTTTGAGCGCTTCTTCGTCGTCCGGCCGGGTCACGAGTGTTACGATACACCAGCTCAACGTTGTAAAGAGAATCGAGAGCAGCACATGCGCGTACTCCCCTGCGTCGGGAAAGAAGACAAACTTCACCAACACAAAGATCAGTGGTCCCCCGAACGACGCTGTGACACGTCCCCATTTATTGAACCGCCACCACCACCATTGAGCCCAATTCGCCGCATACTCTGCCGAGCTGAGACCAAGCATGAAGACGGCTAGGGTAATAAGGCTTTCAGCGTTCCAGGCAACAAAGATCCCGACACCCATGATGAGTACCATCATCCAGCGTCCAACGCTCAGATAATGTGCTTCGCTTGCGCCTTTCCGCATGTGCCGGCGGTAGATGTCGTTCACAAACACTTGAGCGCCGAAATTCAGATTGCTGCTGACGGTTGACATCACCGCTGCCAGCATCGCTGCTATTTGAAGACCGAGCAGGCCCGGTGGCATGTACCTGGAAAGGAGTTGCCCGAACACCATCTCACGTTCTCCGCGTGGGGCTGTCAGCAACGATGGCTCGTGCGCCAGGGCGCCGAGCGCGGGCAGCGTGATGACAAGGAGCATGAAGAAAAGGGCGATCTCGCTCACGATGTACATTTTCGATGCCTCACGGGCAGATTTGCATGAAAGGATACGCTGTCCTTCCACTGCGCCGGCCATCGGTGCGGCATCCCCTCCGTAACCAACACTCGTTCCAACAACCCACGCCATGATTGCCACCAGGCCAAGTTCCGGATGATCAATCGGCGGCACGTTGCCAACCACCGCTTCTCCGGCGTTTCGGCTGAGTTGTTCCAGGAGTTGACCCGGTCCACCAAAGTCCGCCAGCACAGCACCACAGAGAACGAGTCCCCCGACAACAATGATCACTGTTTGAAACACGTCTGTCGCGACAACCCCGAGGTATCCCGACATCAAAACATACGTCATGAGCACAGGCACAAACACGAGCATTGTTTCCAGCTTGCTCCAGTGCAGGATGGGGCCAAGAACTTTTGTAATTCCAATGAGGCCCGCTCCCGTCCACGCGACAATTGCGATGAACGCGCTTCGAACCGCAATCCAGCTTCGGAGCACGGTACCAACATTCCCGCGAAACCTGATTTCATAGAATTCCGGCGAGGTGAAGAGTCCAAGCCGCCGCCAGAAGACCGCAAACAGGACGGCACCGATCATCAGCGCCAGTCCAAATCGGGAAAAATAGAGCCAGGCAACACAAATGCCGGTTCCAACCGTCCACGCGCAGTATGCAGGAGCGACATCGGTGTTGATCATTGTCGCAGCGTAGGAAATTCCATTTGCCCATCCGGGCATCTTTCTTCCGGCCAGAAAGAAATTTTCCAGACTTCCAGCTGCATACCGGCGCAGGTACGCGCCCATCGCTATGAGAGAAACCAGATAAATGACGATGATTGTTATGTCGAGGGTGTTCATGAGAGATGTTGGCAAAGGATGGTGCAACGCACGACGCGCGCTTGTGTGAAGATAGAAAGATGGTTCACGAAAGAAAAGCCCCGCCGGCAAAACGCCGTTCTTGCCGCTTGATGTTTCCGTGTGCGAAATTCATTAGATTCCCATTCAGCTCAGCAGACTTCCGGCTCTCCAACCCGCTGCCGTGAGGGACTTGGCATTGCTTGGAGAAGTCCGTTTCGCTGATGGCACAGAAATCAAGCCTCACCGCAACATAGAAGGGCCAACCACCCACGGCAAATGGTCCCTCTGTTTACTATGCCGTCGTTACCTACGAGGTGCCGAATGAACAGGATCTTTCTTTGCCTTCTTCTCGTCGCCGCCTTCGCTTTCCCTGTCGCTGGTCAAACCGACCGAATGAAGGAAACTTTCAAGCACCCGCCTGACGAGGCGCGACCATGGGTGTACTGGGTTTGGATGGACGGCAACTTGACACGCGAGGGAATCACCGCAGACCTGGAATCGATGAGGCAGGCTGGAATCGGCGGAGTCATTATCATGGAGGTGAACGTCGGAATTCCGCGCGGACCCATCGCGTTCATGAGCACGGAGTGGCGCTCTCACTTCAAGCACGTCGTAGCTGAAGCCAAACGGTTGGGATTGGAAATCACGCTCATGACCGGACCGGGCTGGGCCGGAAGCGGCGGGCCATGGGTCAAACCGGAAGAGTCGATGGTACACCTCGTCGCCAGTGACACCACGGTCTTGGGTCCTCTTCGATTTGACGCTACGCTGCCTCGGCCTAAACGGTGGCCCGCCTTCTTTGGTGACAGACACCTGCCGGCCGATATCGAGAAAAAGAAGAACGAGTTCTACCGCGACGTGACGGTTCTTGCCTTTCCAGCAACAGAAGGAAATGAGAGAATTCAGAACATCAATGAAAAGGCATTGTACGAGCGAGCACCGTATTCATCACAACCAAACGTGAAATCATTTTTCCCCACATCCGTGGCCTTTCCCAGGGCTTCAGATGCATCTGTAATCGCCCCCAGCGGAGTCGTTGATCTTTCTGGTAAAATGGCCGCCGGAGGTAAACTGATGTGGGATGTTCCCCCGGGCCGCTGGACGATCATGCGTTTTGGAAACACAAGTACCGGCGCAACCACTCGACCCGCGCCCGTTCCCGGACTCGGACTTGAGTGCGACAAACTTGATACGACAGCGTTGAACAACCACTTTGACGCGTTCATCGGAAGTCTTCTGCAGGACATCGGCCCCGACAAAGCCAATAAGAACGGGGGGTGGAAGTGGATTCACATGGACAGCTGGGAAATGAGTGCGCAAAACTGGACGTATGCATTCCGCGAGGAGTTCCGGCGACTGCGCGGGTATGATCTGTTTCCTTATCTCCCGGCAATGACAGGGCGAATTATAGGGGGAACAGAGACCTCCGAACGATTTCTGTGGGATCTCCGCCAGACGGCTCAAGACCTTCTTCTGAACAACCACGCACATCATCTCAAGGAATTGGGTCGGCGCAATGGATTCCAGCTTTCCATCGAACCGTACGATATGACACCGTGCTCCGATATGGTGCTGGGCGGCGTTGCCGATGTGCCCATGTGTGAATTCTGGATGTATGGATTCAACACGTTCTACTCGGTCTTCGAAGCTGCCTCTATCGCTCACACGAACGGAAAGAGCGTTCTCGCCGCCGAGGCGTTCACCTCGCTTGACACTGAACACTGGTTTGCATACCCGGCAAACATGAAAACTCTGGGCGATTGGGCATTCAGCTCCGGCATCAATCGCTTCGTGTTCCACCGCTCCCAGCACCAGCCCTGGCTCAATCTGGTACCGGGTATGACCATGGGTCCTTTTGGTGTTCATTGGGAGCGAACACAGACCTGGTGGCCGATGGCCTCCGGTTATCACTCGTATCTCACCCGCTGTCAGTACATGTTGCGCCAGGGACTTCCTGTCGCCGATGTTTGCTTCCTTGTTGCAGAGGGGGCACCGCACGTGTTCCGGCCGCCGAGTTCAGCAACAAAAGGGAATCCGCCCGATCATCTCGGCTACAGTTTTGATGGCTGTGCACCCGATGTCGCACTTTCAAAACTGTCCGTCCGCGACGGTCGGCTGGTACTTCCTGATGGCATGAGCTATCGCGTCCTCGTGCTGCCTGAAATTGAAACAATGACGCCGGCGTTACTGAAAAAGGTGAAGAGTCTTGTCGAGGCGGGAGCTACAGTTATCGGGCCGCGTGTTCTCAAATCCCCGAGCCTCTCGGATTACCCGCGGTGCGACGCCGAAGTGAAGAAACTTGCCGATGCCCTCTGGGGATCTATCGACGGCGTGAATACTATGGAACACCGCGTGGGCAAGGGTCGGGTTGTCTGGAAGAAATCCGCTTTGACCGACTCCTTACCATCTAATAAAGACACGGCCGCGAGCCCCGAACAGTATGGTGACTTCGCTGTTGTCGTGTCGACGTTAAAGTCGATGGGTGTTGTGCCCGATTTCGAGTCCGATGCCGCTCTCCGATACATCCACCGCAAGGTCGGTACTAAAGACGTCTACTTCGTGGCAAATCCCGCCAACGAAGTTGTTACTGCACGATGTCGCTTTCGCGTCACCGGCAAGGGTCCCGAGTGGTGGGATGGCACAACGGGTGACATACGCGCGCTGCCGGACTTTTCGGAAGATTCAGGACAAACCACACTTACACTTCGTCTCGAGCCAACACAGTCCTGTTTTGTCGTGTTCAGTCCGCGGTCTGGAAATTCTCCGGTGAGGGGACACAACAATCCACCGCTGATTGCGGCAAGTGTACTTGATGGATCGTGGAGTGTTCTGTTCGATCAGAAACGCGGCGGACCTGGTTTGGTGATGTTTGGTTCTCTTGTTGATTGGACCTCCCGTCCAGAACACGGGATCTGTTACTACTCGGGGATTGCTACATATTCTACCTCGTTCGAGCTACCCGGCAATCCCAAGCTTCGGCGGTGGATCGATCTCGGAACGGTTTACAACATGGCAAGGGTTCGGGTAAACGGTCGGGATTTGGGTGTTGTCTGGTGCCCGCCATGGCGTGTTGAAATCACGACTGCGGTACAGGGGGGTGTGAACAAGATTGAGATTGATGTCGCAAATCTCTGGCCCAACCGTCTTATCGGTGATGAACTCCAGCCGCCTGACGCGGAATATGGAAAGAACGGCGGCCTTCTGCGCTGGCCCGGCTGGCTCCTGAAGAACGAGCCTCGCCCGTCAACAGAGCGCCGGGCATTTGCTACGTGGAAGCACTTCACGAAAGACACACCGTTGCTTCCGTCTGGATTGTTGGGACCAGTGCGTGTTATGAGGGAAGAGTAGAGATTAGCAGTTGGCGGTTTGCGGAAAGCTGAACGCTTACAGCCCTGCTATTTTCTCTTCACGGTCTTTCGCGTCGGCGCCGCGGTCAGTGGATCTTCAGGCCACGGATGTTTGGGATACCGTGCACGCATCTGTTTGCGGAATTCCGGGTAAACCGTCTGCCAGAAACTGCGCAAATCTTGGGTAACAGCGAGAGGTCGTGCGGCTGGCGACAACAAATGAATTGTAATTGGGATTTTTCCACCGCCCACGGTGGGTGTGTCGACAAGGCCAAAGAGTTCCTGGAGCTTGACGGAGAGCGCTGGGTTTGCGGCGGCACCATACTCCAGCGCGATCTTCGAGCCACTTGGAACAACGATATGCGACGGTGCCAGCCGGTCAAGTTGCCGCAATTGTTGGTGACCAAGGCGCGATTGAAGAATCTCGGTAAGATCGAGGCGTTTTAGCTGCTCAAGCTTTATCATTCCCCCCACAAATGGCATCAACCACTCTTCAAGCGAGCTTATCAGCGCTTCATCGGAAAGCGCTGGTAGTTCAGATAATTCCATCAGTTCTCTCTTCGCCCACTCAACGCGTTCCCGGAAGCGAGCAGCATCCTTGTTCCACGGCAGACAATTGAGTCCGTTGTGTCGCACGCCCTTCAGAAGTGCTCTCGCAATTTCATCCCCTTCGGGTTCAACTTTTTGCTCAGCAAGGACAACGGCTCCAAGCCTCCGGACTCCTCGGACAACGACTCTCGATTCTCCGCTGTTCCATTCAATGCTCCGCTCGTTCACAATTTCAGCGCTGAATGTCTTCTCCAGCAAGTTGGGATTCAGCGGCGCGGCGAGGAATATCTTGTTCGCCCCCGTTGCCGCTTCAACATCGGCGACGGCCAGGAATTCTTCTCGGTGCAGCGTGCTCCCCTGGGGCAGGAGGGCCGTGGTACCGCTTGCCAGTTGGTACAGTCCATGGCGCTCCGGTCGTCTGCGTGCTATCCGCTCAGGATAGGCAAGCGCGACTAAAATGCCAACATCGGCCTTTTCGCTGTCGGCCTTCTTGACTCCCAAAGAATCTCTCAGTCGCTGGACCTGAGCGGACACTCGCTCGCGAAGAGTTCCTGCGGCACCGCGGCCCGCAAGGAAATCCTCCACATACGGAGAGATGTCTGCATCTGATTTTTTGCCCCCCGTCACAAACTCCCGCTCTTCGAGCAGGGCGGCAACCGCACACGCGGTGCTGCCCATGCCCAGTCGTTTTCCTTTAATAATCATATGAGCCAGGCGAGGATGAATCGGTAGCATTGCCATTTCCTGGCCGTGGGCGGTCAGCCGTCCGTCTTCCTTCATTGCACCCAGGTTCCTCAGCGTGTTCTGTGCCTGCAGTAAATGTGCTTTCGGCGGGGCATCAAGAAATGCAAGGCCGTCTCCGTTTGGCGTGCCCCACCTCGCCAGATCAAGAGCGGTATGGGCAAGATCAGATGAACGGATTTCGGGAATGGGATATTCTGATAATTCCTCGTGCTCCTTCTCGGTCCATAACCGGTAGCACACGCCGGGAGCTTGCCGTCCGGCCCGGCCGCGGCGTTGGTCAGCGACCGCCTTTGACACTGGCACCGTGATGAGTCCCGACATTCCCCTGCGGGGATCGAATTGTGCCATACGGGCAAGCCCGGCGTCGACAACAATTCTTACTCCGTCAATAGTTAGGCTCGTTTCTGCAATGCTTGTGGAGAGAATGACTTTCCGTTTTCCGCTCGGCGCCGGCGAGAGCGCCGCCTCCTGGACTGCTGGGGCAAGGTCTCCGTGGAGCACGTGGACAATCACATCGTCCGGAGAGAGTGCCATGAGTTGTTCTTCCGCACGACGAATCTCCCGCATACCCGGCAAGAACACAAGTATGTCGCCATCACTGGCCTTCAGCGCCCGGGAAACGGTATTGGCAATTCGTGTCTCGAGCGGTTTGTCAGATGAAAACCGAGAATGATTTGTTTCAATCGGAAAAAGTCTGCCTGAGCTTTCAATGATGGGGGCGCCGCGGAGCAGCTCCGCAACGCCAACCCCATCTAGCGTTGCAGACATGACAAGGATATGAAGATCGGGCCGCAGGTGTTCCTGCACATCAAGAGCAAACGCAAGCCCAAGATCGGCGTGAATGCTTCGCTCATGGAACTCATCGAAAATTACAAGTCCAACATCGGGCAGATCCGGCGCTGAGTGCAACATTCGTGTGAGAATCCCTTCCGTCACCACCTCGATTCGCGTCTGGCTGCTCACGGCGGCGTCGCCGCGGATGCGATAGCCAACTGTCCGACCGACGCGTTCCCCCATTTGTTGTGCCATATACGCGGCCGCGCGCCGGGCGGCGAGCCTTCTTGGTTCAAGCATGACGATTCTCTTCTTGTTCAACCATGGGGCACGAAGAAGAGCGCGCGGAACACGCGTCGTCTTGCCGGCACCCGGCGGAGCGCTCAAGACCGCACGGGTCGCGCGTCCCAGCGCCTCAACGAGATCCGGAATCACCTTATCGACAGGGAATACGTCAACAAGTCCTTCCATGGCACCGAATATGCAAAATCTGCGTCAGGTTTCAAACCCGAAGCCGACAGCTTGCAGCCGCTGGTTTTGTTCCGTTCCCAAAACCGGTTATCTTGCTCTTCAGACCTGTCTCCTTTTAACCGTTTCTGCTCTCATTCGTATCATACTCAGTGAGAGACTCCGTGAACGACGTATCACGATCAACCGGCGAACCCAAGCCCGGCGTTTCTGGCGCCCCTTCTGTTGGCGGTTTTGATTCCTTTGAGGATCTTGTGCAGGCTTACCAACCATATGCATATTCACTCGCCCTGAAATTTCTCTGCGATGAGGACGAAGCTATGGATGCCGTGCAAGAGGTATTCGTGAGGGTGTGGAAGCACCTTGACCGGTATGATCGCAACAAGAAATTCACGACGTGGCTTTATACCATTGTCTCCAACGTTTGCGTCGATCGATTTCGATCGCTCTCAAGGGCCAGATCGCTGTTCCGTTCAGATGAAGGAAATCGGTTTCTTGAAGACCTTCCGGACGAAACCGACTGGGCGACTCTGCATGCCCGTGGACAACTCGTAGAAATCATTAACGTGCTTGCCCGCGGTCTTTCGAAAAAGCAGCGCCTTGTTTTCACTTTACGGGACTTGCAGGATCTTTCTGTGGATGAGGTTGTCGAGATTACTGGCCTGTCTGTTGGGAGCGTCAAAACAAATCTCCACTATGCCCGGGCATGGATACGAAACATGCTGATCCGTCGGTATGGGGTAAAGGGGGAAGACCTATGAGCTGCAAACGTTTCCAACGCTTGCTTCATCTGAATCAGCCGGGGGAGATCTCTCAGCGGGAGGCCGAGGAGCTTCGCCAGCATCTTCGTCAGTGTGAACCGTGCTCGCTGGAGTACCGGCGAATTCAACGAGCAGATGGTTTTATCGATGAGCTTCGATCATTCGCGCCAACTCCGCGAGATCCGAACCAACTAACGGCTGGCATTCTACGCAGGATCCGCACAGAGTCTGCACCTCGATACACCATTGGTCTTGTCGATCGCATTCTCGGTGCATTCCTTCAACCGTCTGTTCGCTTTGCAGCTCTTGCTGTCATCCTGATTCTAGTGTCGACATTTATGATTCAATTGGTGGGTGTTTTGGGCAGCGTTTCTGCTCTCGAAGTGAAACTTGCGTCCGGGCCGCCAGCCTCACGGGTTGCCGCTGAGCCTGTTTATACCGCTCAGTCGACGACACTTCAGAAATCTGCCCGGCCGGAGGATTTACGGTCGCTCCCCGGTGTCATCCCGGTAACCGTGGAATCTGGTCGCTTCACGGTCCCGGCAAAGGACGTTGAATCCATCCTCTCTCATTACACCATAGAATCTGTAGCATCGATGGTCGGTGCCTCCGCGTTACGCGTCGACCGGACAACCATCGAAAAGATCATTCACGAACTACGATCGACGGTTACCTTGACATTCCGCGGTGGCCGCGAAGGAGCTTAACATATGCAACCCAGGAGCGTTTCGTTCATCCTAACCAGCTGTGTGATAGCATTCCTGAGCCTCAGCGGATGCCTTGACATCACCACCACAAGCCAGGTTTATTCCGACGGCAGCATTGAGCGGTCGATTACCATGACCGGGGACTCAGCAGCGGTCTACGGCGGACGGTATCCGCTTGATCTCGACTCAACGTGGACGAGAACCTACGCCCCGGTCGAGGGAAAGCCGGGAAAGTACGCGTTGACCGCCAAACGGAAGTTCAACGACGTTGAGGAAATGAATAGGGTTCTGGGGGGAACGTTTGGGAAAACGCTCCAGTACCGGTTTGAACTGGAAAGATCGTTCCAATGGTTCTTCACTGTCTATCGTTACAAAGAAATCAACCTTCCCACAGAGCAATTCACTTCTCGCCCGATGACGGAATTTCTATCGACGGAGGAGATCGCCTGGGCCACCGAGCGATTGCTTGATAAAGAGGAGGCTGGGCGCGCTCCTCTGACACGAGGAGACAGTCTCGCAATGCAGGCGATGACTCCGCGCTTTGAGGAATACACATCGCGCAACAGATTCGAGCCCATATTCGAAGCGTTTCTCGGCGGCATTAGAACCATCAACGATCCCTCCCTTTCAGTAGAAAAAGTACTGCCGCTCAAGGATTCCCTGTATAGCAGGTCGAGGGATCAACTGAACAAGGGTAACATTGACACGCTTCGGATAATCTTCGCGCGGGTGTTGCGAACATCGCTTGTCGAAAAGGCCTGGAGGGCGAGCACGCGAGATCTCGAAGAGTTCGAACGTAAACTTAGCTTCGAACAGGACGCGAATTCTCATTCGTACGTCACGAATGTTGTCATGCCCGGACTCATTACGGGTTCAAACGCGACCACGATTCAGGGAGCGACGGCGACCTGGAAGGAATTCAAGGATCGTGCACACTATTTCGGATTCACGATGTGGGTAGAGTCGCGGCAGGTCAATTGGTGGGCGGTGGGAATTGCATTTGTTATTGTTGTTGCGCTTGCGATATTTCTTGTTCTCGCTGTTGCACGTCGTCGCGGTGTCGCACCAACCAGTCCGGTGCATTGAAGCGTCCGGCATAGGCCCATATCGGGCTCTCGTTCGTCCGATCAATCGCTCGGTACAATCCATTCCGGCGCGATCCCTATTCTCTTGCATCTTTGCGCTGAGATGCGTATGCTATAAGAGAGGGGTATCGTAGCAGTGTTTGCCAAAACCAGACATATTGTCACCTGTCTTCTCCTTACGAGCTACATATTCGTAGGTGCCGTCGCACATCTAAAGGGTTTTGGCAACCTCTTCAGCTTTGACTCCAAGCCCCAGAAGGTCGAACAATCCAAGTCTGCTCCACCCTCTCCCGTCAGGGTTTTCTGGACACAGCACAAGCACATTCCCTCTGTCACCAAGGCACTCTCCGCACAGCCAGCTCTTGTTACTTTCTACGAGTGGCCTCAGAACGAACGCGTCTCTCATTTCTTCCCAGTTCCAGTAACTCGTCCCTGTCTTTCCCCTGAGATCGTTCATCTATTCCCCCGCGCTCCTCCGTTTTCCTCTCCCGCCTACTCCTAATTCCTCGGATTCTTTACCAATTGTGGTTCTTCGGTGCCGGGACGCGGCCGCCTCGCGATCTGCTTCCCCCCTGATCCCACGTTTCTGGCCGCAACGAGGATACCGGGTAATTTCACTGTTGCCCGGTCTGCCATCTTCAACGGTGAGCCATCGTTGTCGACAAGTTCCGGCATAGAATATGCAAAGCGGAGAGGAGAAATCTCTATGAACACCAAGAAAAATGTTCTGTTCTTTATCTTTGTCTTCCCTATTGCTCTTGTGATTGGAATTCTACTGAGCCTCGCTCTCAGCCTTCAGTTTGAGGAAGACGTTCGCATTAACTGGTTCATCGCCGTGGCGGTGGGTGTTCTCCTTGACCTTGTTCTAACCTGGAGGAACAGCAACGATGCAAAAGAGCGTAGCGGTTCCAACTAGCCGCGCGCGCCAATATCACCTCTTTCACCAGTGCGAGGGCACGATATGTTGACAGCGTCTGCGATCGCCTCTTGCTCGAGCACCCGAGGGGACACCATGCCTGAACAACTTGAACTGAAAGATCTTGAGAAGGGGGTGAGCGTACGATCTCTTACAATCGCCGACTACGATGACGTTGAGTCGCTACAGCTGAAGTGCTTTCCCGGAATGAAGCTCTAGACAAGAGAGCGGTTCTCCAGCCAACTTTCGATCTTCCCCGAGGGGCGGATTGCGGTTGAGTTTCGCGATCAGCTCGTTGCATCGTCCAGCGGTCTCGTCCTTGATTTCGAACTTTATTCAGAATGGCATTGTTGGCGCGAAATTGCTGACAACGGTTTCATTCGAAATCACGATTTGACTGGAAACACGCTCTACGGCATTGAAATCATGGTCGATCCTGCGCCGAAAGATCCATCAATAACGCGCTTGACGAGAGACCTTGCTCGGGGTGCGCGATGCTCTGCATCAGGCGCCTTTCACGAACACGCGGACGTCGCCAAATCCCATATTCAGCCGGTACTCTTTCTTTGCTGCTCCGCCTTCGGCGGGAGCCATCGGCTGTGTGAACTTCACCATGCGCTCACCCGCATCTGACGCAACAATCATCGCCGCGCCTTTCGTAGCCCGAACGTTGTCGGGCTTCGTACTCCACATTCTAACGCCGGCCTTTTCTGCAATCCAACGGAGAACTTCCACGGGAACCGGCCCGGCGCCCACATAGTACGATGTATAGCCGTTGTGTTCCCGGCTCGCGAAAGCAATCTCACCGTTATCTGACCATTTTCCATGCACGCGTACTCCCTTATCGTCTCCCGCCACAACGGCGAAGCGGGGATGGTGGGCCTTCTTCACTCCAAAGTCGCGGAAGAACTTTGTCCCTCCATCGTCAATCAGGCAGCGGATCATCATTGGGCCCGGATCGTCGAGTCGTTTGAACTTGAATCCTGTCAGCCCCTCCATCTGCGTCGGTTCAAACCGCTCGGGACCAATATAGCCCGGCGCGTAGAACCAGACGACTGTCGCACCGCTTCCTCTGAACAATGTCTGTAACTGTTCCACCTCGGCTGATGTCAGGAAAAATGTGTTGACCATCAGAAATAGCTTGAAGCGTGAGCGATCATCGGGCTTCAGGTCGAATCTGTATACAAAATCGGTCGGGGCGCCAATGCGGTGGATTGTCCGCGCCTGCGAGTTCACCATCCAGTGCCCGATGTGGTCGCTGATAATGATGCCAAAGTTCTCCCATGGCGACTCGGCCCACCAATGTTGAGTTGCGAGCCAGGATTTTGGTTCATACACTGCCGCAATTTCTGATACGGGGCTGGTGTCCAGCCTCGGCCGCTCCGCGGCACCGAGCTTCAGAAACTTCTTGATGAGCTCTGTCATCGGCGGGTCATCGAACCAGCTCTTGTTCGCCTGGAATGGCGGGCTGTAGTGGCCAAAATCAAAAAGCCACCCGGCGTGTCCGGTAGCAAAGACCTGACCAAGGTCGCGCTGGAGGATTTTGAGCGTTCCCTCCACGGTGTCCGATCCATCGCCCCCCTCGCTTCTTCTGTGTGGCTCTACATAGGTGCTCGGATCCATTTCTGAAATGAACATTTTTCCGTTGCGCCGAATAGATTCGGTCAATACACGATAGGCTCCGTCGCCACCAACACCACGAGCACGACCAAGCCAGTTTCCAGCATCATCAATAACATCGCTGTTCCACCGTTGATTGCCGGGCACGTTGCTTCGTTGATACGCGTAGGGCGTGGCAATGTAGTCAATGTCCGGAGATGTCAGAACGGGCTCGGGGACAAGGTGACCGGCCTCCTGAATCATCACGTTTTCCAAAACATAACAGAAAAATGTCCCGCTGATCACCCGCCTGTTTGTTTCTTCTTTGATGATTTTACAGAAGGCGGCAACGGTTTCCGCCGTGTTCTTGTGATACTTGTAGAGAAAATCGATGACATCCCGGTCTTTCGCCGGATCACGCACCAGTGGTCCGCCTTTGTCGATGCGTTTGTCTGTTGATGGGATTGGGCCGGCGAGCTTTTCCATTGGCGCACTGTAATCGGGCATCCAACGGCAACCGAGGTAGTGCCATTCACCGGTGTGCATCCCGGAAATCTGATACCCCATCATCCGGCTTTTGAGGGGCGACCCCTCCATGTGGCGCAGGAAATCCCGCAGCATTGCATACGCATCTCTTTTATAGATATCCGACGCAAACGACGGCGCGTACGCATCGAACATGGCGGTCCAGTTGAACCCTCCTTCGATCACCTGCGCTGCTGCTTTATATTGTCCGGGATCAATCGGCAGCCCGCATTTAATGAGTTCGTCCGGGTGCGATTCCTTCCACCAGTTGGGCGCGTAGGGGTGAAGGCGCGGAAGCAGAAACGCGTCTGGAACAAGTTCAAGGAGTTGTGCAAAGTATGTTTCGAGCCGCGACCAGTCATACTTGCCCGGACCAATCCACCCGTCTTCCATTCCGATAAGCGGGTGAAGGAACCTGATTCCGGCCTTCCGATAGCCTGGAGCAGTCCGAAGAAGGCTCGAGCTTACTGCAAGCAATGGATATTCTTCTTTTCCGTTCAGATAGAGGCGGGCGCCGCCGCGCTCCATGCGAACAGAACACCTGCAGGGCGGCTCTTTCAGAAGCCGGTTATACAGCTTTGGTATGTCTGCCGTCAAGTCTGCGGATGCGTGTTCAAAGGGACTTCGCCCTGAGAGATATGAGAGGGGGAGCGTGGCAAGCGCTGTTCCTGCCAGCCTGATCGCGTCGCGGCGTCTCATGGGTAACCTGCGCGTGTGGAGGTTCGGCGCTTACTGCGGAGGAGTGTATCCAAAGATTCCGTGAAAAGAAATGGAAACCATGTACCGTTTTCCAGGCCTAGTGCTGCAGCGATCTTAGTGTTGCCTTGAGCTTTTCTGCAGATCGTCGAAATCCCTCCTCCTCTTCGGGGCTCAAGTTCAAAGCGAGGACTTCCTCTACGCCGTTCGCTCCAACAACACAGGGAAGGCTCATGCACATATCCGACACACCGTATTGACCAGTCATCAGCGTTGAGATAGACAGGACGCTCCGGTAGTCACCGAGAATTGTTTCCACAATTGAAACAAGGCCGAGGCCGATCGCATAGTACGTCGCCCCTTTCCTCTTGATGATTTCGTACGCGGCATCGCGAACGCTCACAAAGAGCCTATCCATTTCCTGCTGGTCATATTTTTTGCTCCGAAGTGGGGCGAACTCCTGCAGGCGTACTCCGCCGATATTTGCAAGGCTCCAAAGCGGTATCTCACTGTCACCGTGTTCTCCTACAATGTAGGCATGAACACTCCGCGCGTCGACCCCATAGTGTTGGCCCAAAAGAAACCGAAACCGCGATGTGTCCAGAATGGTACCCGACCCGATAACCCGTCCGGGGGGCAGGCCGGATCCTTTCAACGACGTGTAGGTGAGAATGTCCACCGGGTTTGTTGCGATCAGGATGATGCCACCGGGATTGTGTTTCACAACTTCTGGTACGATCGCGTCGAATATCCTCATGTTCTTTGCCAGCAAATCCAACCTTGTCTCGCCCGGCTTCTGCGCTGCGCCCGCAGTAATCACCACAACCTGTGCGCCGCTCAGGTCGGCGTAACTGCCGGCGGTGATCTTCACCGGCTTGCTGAAGGAGAGTCCGTGATTGAAATCCATCATTTCGCCAACAGCTTTTTCGCTGTTGACATCAACGAGCATAATTTCCGTCGCTATCTCACGGATTATCAACGCATAGACAAACGACGAGCCAACAAGACCCATGCCGACGACACCAACTTTTTTCAATTTTGTCATTGTTCTCGCTCCCCATTTTTCCCCAACAACCACGTTGCCCTAATTCCCAACGGCCTTTCGTGCGTAATGCTTTCACCGGTGCACATTCATGCCCATAGCTCACGGCTTCAACTCTGATTGCATCATCGGTAGAATTTTGTTAAATTTCATCTAGAGATATGTCAGCTAGTCGCTGAATGCTGACAGCCACCACGAGCCGCCCACCAGGTTCCTTTGAGAGGATTTGTTGCGTGGCTCGCATCGTTTTGTTTTGCCGGGGAGGCGGAACTGATCCGCCTCTTTTTTCGTCTAACACAGACGCAGAAGCATAAGAGATTCAATGACTTAGGAGGAAGCGTGGACATCAAGACTATCAACGAGATGATACAGCGCGAGAGCGCATTCGTCGACAATCTGAGTGCCGAGGTTGGCAAGATCATCGTTGGCCAGAAGTACATGGTCGACAGGCTTCTCGTTGGCCTGCTCTGCAATGGCCACATTTTGCTCGAAGGTGTTCCCGGGCTAGCCAAAACTCTCACCATTAAGACGCTTGCTTCCGCGATCAGTGCAAAATTTCAGCGCATTCAGTTTACACCAGACCTCCTCCCCGCTGATCTCATAGGAACTATGATTTATAACCAGAAAGAGGGAAAGTTCTTCACCCGGCGCGGCCCCATCTTTGCAAACTTCATCCTCGCAGATGAAATCAACCGTGCGCCCGCGAAGGTCCAGAGCGCCCTTCTCGAGGCAATGCAGGAGCGTCAGGTTACTATCGGCGAAGAAACGTTTAAGCTCGACGAACCCTTTCTCGTCCTCGCCACTCAAAATCCTATTGAACAGGAGGGAACGTACCCTCTGCCCGAAGCGCAGGTTGACCGCTTCATGCTGAAGGTCAAAATTGGTTACCCTTCACGCGATGAGGAGCTTGCCATTATGCGTCAGAATGTTCTTGGAGACCAGCGTGACGTCAAGCCGGTCGTTGCTCCCAAGGACATCCTTGCCGCGCGTGAGGTTGTCAAGAACGTGTACATGGATGAAAAGATCGAGCGATACATTCTCGACATCGTCTTCGCAACACGGCAGCCAGCCGAATTCAAGCTGGACAAAATCGCCCCCATGATCAGCTACGGCGCATCACCCCGCGCCTCGATCAACCTCGCCCTCGCGTCAAAGGCTCATGCGTTCATCAAGCGCCGCGGGTATGTTATTCCGGAGGATGTTCGCGCCATCAGCCTCGACGTTCTCCGTCACCGCGTTGCGGTCACATACGAGGCAGAGGCAGAAGAGGTGACATCGGAACAGGTGGTGCAGGAAATCTTGAATCGCGTGGAGGTACCCTAGCATTGTCGATTGTCGATTTTCGATTGTCGATTATCCGGATTCGCTGTTCAGAACTCCAGACCTGAAACTCGAAACTTGAAAGTCTCACTTAATCGCCGTGGAAACTAAGGAGCTACTGAAGAAAGTACGTCAACTGGAGATCCGCACACGGGGAATGGTCAACCAGATCTTCTCCGGCGAGTATCACTCCGTCTTTAAGGGAAGGGGAATGGCGTTCTCTGAGGTCCGGGAATATCAACTCGGCGATGACGTGCGAACGATTGACTGGAACGTGACGGCGCGGTTCGACCATCCGTTTGTCAAGATCTTTGAGGAAGAGCGCGAGCTGACAGTGATGCTTCTCGTCGACCTGAGCGGATCGCAGTTCTTTGGCTCTCAGGGGCAGCTGAAACGCGATATCGCAGTTGAAATTAGCGCCATTCTCGCGTTTTCAGCGATGAAAAACGGCGACAAGGTGGGGGCTCTTCTCTTTTCAGATCAAATCGAGAAGTTCGTGCCGCCTCGCAAGGGTCAGTCACACGCGCTGCGGATTGTACGCGAACTCATTTCGTTCGAACCAAAGCGGACCGCAACGAGTATCCGGGGTGCATTAGAGTATCTCAATCATGTTCTCAAGAAGCGAAGCATTGTGTTCGTCATTTCCGACTTCCTCGACAGCGGCTATGAGACTGCTCTCCGTATCGCGGGAAAACGGCACGATCTGATCGGTATTCGACTCATTGATCCGCGGGAACAGGAACTGCCCAAGGTGGGATTGGTCGCCTTCCGCGATGCCGAGACGGGCACCCAGCGCTGGATCGACACAGCAAACCCACAAATTGCAGTGGCGTACCAGGCATACCGTCGGTCCATTGAAGATTCGCGTCGATCGACGTTCATCAAAGCAAAACTCGATAATATCGACATACGGCTTGACAGGCCTTATATGAAGCCCCTCGTTGACTTCTTCAGGCTTCGCGAGAGGCGGTGGTAACGGGGTGTGCGCTTTTTGACATGAAGCAATCGGTCCTCATATCGCTTCTGCTGGTTCTCTTCTCCCTGGCATCCGCTCAGGAACCGAAGATTACCGCCCGCACTGACTCGGCCCAATATAAGATTGGTCAATGGGTTCTGCTCCGCGCAGAGGCTCAGTTGCCGCCAGGAATTGATTCCCTTGTCGCGGTTCCCCGCGACAGCGTCGGCCCGTTCGAGCTCCTCGCTCTCGAATCTTCTGCACCCTCTGATGGGCGCCAGACCTGGACCTTTCGCCTGACCACGTTCGATACCGGGGATGTCTTCATCCCCCCAATCGCGTTCGCCTACAGGACGAGCACAGATACCGCCTTTCGCATCGCGTACTCCAATCCGCTTCCCGTCTCCATTGTTGGTATTCCCATCGACGTAAAGGGAGACATCAAAGACATCAAGCCGCCTCTTGATGCGCCATGGAGGTTTGAAGATTTCTTGCCATACCTCATCGTCCTCGCGCTTGTTCTTCTTGGTGCTCTCGCATACTACTATTACCAGAAGCGAAAGAAGCGGCAAGTGGAAGCTGCGCTGCCTCCCAAGCCGAAGATACCACCCGGACAAGCTGCTCTTATGGCGCTGCGCATTCTCGAGGATAAACATCTCTGGCAACAGGGGCGGGTGAAGGAGTACTATTCTGAGGTCACCGAGATTGTCCGGCGCTTTTTCGAGGACCAATTTGGCTTCCTCGCCCTCGAATCGACATCTGACGAAATTCTGGACGAATTGCATCGTGTTCCAAGTGCGGCGCCTCTCATCAGCCAAACCCGCTCTTTCCTGACAACGGCCGATCTCGTCAAGTTCGCCAAGTACCAGCCATCACCGGATGAACACGAGAAAGAGTTGCGCTCGGCCTACGAGATTGTGCGCGCTCTCACCCCGACGCCATCACCGGAACCTGAAGAGGAGAACGTAGAAAATGTTCGGTGACGGTTTTGCATATCCATGGGTCTTGTGGGGATTATTGCTGATCCCCCTCCTTGGCTTCCTGTACTGGAGGCGGCAACGCCGTATGGTTACAGAGTTGACATTCTCATCTCTTCAACCATTTGACCACATGCCCCGCGCGCTCCGGGAGAGGCTGCGCAATGTTCCCCTTGCGCTTCGCCTCGCGGCGCTTGCTCTCTTTGTGGTTGCCCTCGCCCGCCCGCAGGCAGTCTCAAGCAAGGAGAATGTATCAACAGAGGGAATTGATATCGTTCTGCTTCTTGATATTTCAGGAAGTATGCTGGCCGAAGATTTTACACCAAATCGGCTTGTTGCGGCCAAGCAGGTTGCCGAAGAGTTTGTTGACGGGCGCACGAACGACCGTATAGGACTCGTGATCTTTTCCGCTGAGAGCTTTACGCAGTGTCCGTTGACTACCGACTATCCCGTTTTGCGGTCCCTTCTGAGAGAGGTAAAGAATGGGATGATTGCTGATGGCACTGCGATCGGACTCGCCCTTGCAAACGGCGTCAACCGCCTGAAAGACAGCCAGGCAAAGAGTAAAGTAATGATTCTGCTGACGGACGGCGTTAACAATAGGGGTGAGATAGATCCTATTACGGCGGCCAAGATCGCAGCAACGTACAATATCCGGGTTTACACGGTGGGCGTGGGGGCGCAGGGCGAGGCTCCCTATCCTGTCGAGACGCCCTTCGGTGTTCAGCGGCGGCTCATTCCTGTTGACCTCGACGAGAAGACGCTGACTGCGGTTGCCGGCATGACTGGTGGAAAGTACTACAGGGCGACCGATAACCGAAAGCTGAAAGCGATTTACAGAGAGATTGATCAGCTCGAGCGATCCAAAATCGAGGTCACGGCATACAAGCGATACACGGAGCTCTTTTACAACTGGCTCGCGGCGGGATTGTTGCTCCTGTTTGTCGAGATTGGTGTCTCATCAACTGTTCTCCGGAAAATCCCGTAGCCCTCAGCATTCAGCTTTCAGCTTTCAGCGGTCAGCGGACAATTCACGGTCGGAGAATACATGAAAGATTTCCGAGATCTCGATGTCTGGCGTAAGGCTCACAGGCTGGCTTTGGCTATTTATGAAATCACCGCTGGCTTTCCTAAAGCTGAGCTGTATGGAATAACCAGCCAAATGCGCCGAGCCGCCTCATCTATAGCGGCAAATATCGCTGAGGGTTGTGGCAGAAAAACCGATGCAGATTTTGCACGGTTTCTCCAAAACTCTTTCGGATCAGCCAGCGAGCTAGAATACTATCTAATTCTAGCGGCTGATCTTGGCCTGATCAAGGAAGTGCAGCGGGATCGGTTGACAAACGATGTTGTAGAAATCAAGAAGATGCTCTCTGCTCTCACTCGTAAGCTAAGCTGAGTGCTGAGCGCTGATAGCTGAAGGCTCTTATGCTTCGATTCGCACATCCAGAATATCTGTGGGCGCTGCTTGTGGTTCCGGCGCTGGTGATTGCCTTTGTTCTGGTTCATCGGCGGAGGCAACGCCTGCTCCACCGGCTGATTGCCGAGCCCCTGGTTGCCACCCTCGCCCCGGATACAAGCACGGCAAAACGCACGCTGAAACAGTCTATCCTGCTCCTCTCGGTGGTGTGTTTGATCCTCGCGGCTGCAAACCCACAAGTGGGGACCCGGCTCGAAGAGGTGAAGCGGGAGGGTATCGACCTCTTTGTCGCTCTCGATGTTTCTCTCAGCATGAAGTCTGAGGACATCCGCCCCAGCCGGCTCGAGAAGGCCAAACGCGACGTCTCTGACCTCCTTCGCAAATTGCACGGCGACCGAGTTGGCCTGGTTGTCTTTGCCGGCGAGGCGTATGTACAGTTCCCGCTGACCGCTGACTACTCCGCGGCCGATCTCTTTATCAACGCGGTCGATGTCGATGCCGTCCCCACGCCGGGAACGATGATTGGCAATGCTCTGGGGGTAGCGTTGAAATCTTTCCGCGATGATCTGCCCACGCAGAAAGCTATCGTCGTTGTCAGTGATGGAGAGAACACCGAGGGAGACGTTGCCAGCGCCGTTGAGAAGGCGAGAAAGGCCGGTGTCCGCGTGTTCGCGATCGGCATGGGAACGCCCGACGGCAGCCCCATTCCTGTTGGTGGCGCAACCGCGCAAGGTTCCGACTATAAACATGACCGGGCGGGCAAGATTGTCCTTTCGCGCCTCGACGAAGCATCGCTGCAGCAAATTGCATTGTCAACCGGCGGATCGTACCGCCGTGCAACAAACGCAGGAAATGAAATCGACGAAATCTTCACAGAGCTCTCCTCCCTCGAGAAGACAGAAATGGCAAGCCTCCAGGTGACCGGGTATGAGGACCAATTCTTCTATCCGCTTGCTTTTGGACTTCTTTTGCTCGCATTCGAACTTTTCCTCTCCGAGCGTCGCGGCCGCTTCCTCAAGCGCCTCTCTCGTCTTTTCCCTGCGACCGGCCTGCTCTTCGTCGTTCTGTTTGTCTTTTCCTCAGCAGCACACGCACAGACCGTTCGTTCGCTGGTCAGCGACGGCAACGACGCATACCAAAAGGGGCGCTACGCCGACGCGGAGACCGACTACAAGAAAGCTCAGGAAAAAGATCCTGCCTCCCGCGAGGCCCAGTTCAATCTCGGCAATGCGTACTACAAACAGCAGCGGTCTGACGAGGCGCTGCGGCAGTACTCGAACCACCTGGCGGGCGCCAAGGATCCGACCGACCAGTCGATGGCGTACTACAATCTGGGAAACACGCTGTTCAAATCCGACAAGCTAGAGGAAAGCCTTGAGGCGTACAAGCGCACATTGAAATTGAATCCAGATGACGAGGATGCAAGATACAACTACCTCCTGGCAAAGGAGCGCCTGAAACAGGATCAGAAGAAGCAAAACCAACAAAACAAGCAGGATCAACAAGACAAGCAAGACCAAAAGCAACAGGACAAGCAACAGGACCAACAACAGAACAACCAGCAGGATCAAAAGAAGGATCAGAATCAGCAGCAACAGCCTCAACAGCAGGCAAAGCCCGATCAGACAAATCAGCAACAGCAGAAAAACCAGATGCCGAAGCAACAGGCTGATCGGATCCTCGAGGCTCTCCGCAATAATGAAAAGGAAGTTCAGAAGCAGCTCCGCAAGCGTGCCGCGGCGCGTGTGTATGTTGAGAAGGATTGGTAATGACTCGCTTCCTCCTGAATATGGTGCTTCTCGTTGTCCTTGGCGTCCCGGCGGGTGCACAGGATGGGGTCTTCACAGCGACCGTTGACAGAACTACGGTGGCCGCTGGTGAACAGTTTGCTGTGTCATTCACGGTCTCCGGCTCAGATATGAATTCCGTCCGGAACCTGAAGCCACCCGACTTTTCGTCGTTCGTTGTCATGAGCGGGCCAAACCAATCAACCAGCATGCAGATTGTCAACGGCCGGGTCTCTGGAACTGTAACTTTCACTTACTATCTCTATGCCCGACAAGCGGGGAAGTATACGATTGGATCTGCGTTGGTTGAGTATAAGGGCTCCCAGTTACGCACACAATCGTTACAGATCGAGGTTGCCGCCGGCAAACCTCGGACCCAGACGAAAGAGGCTGAACCGGGACAGGACATAGCAGAGAATTTGTTTATCCGCGCGACGATCGACAAGCAGCGCGTGAAACAGGGTGAACCCGTCACCATCACCTACAAGCTTTACACCAAGCTCACTGTGTCGGGTTACGATATCGCCAAGGCCCCTGTCTATCAGGGTTTCTGGGCGGAAGAGATCGAGCAACCGAAGCAGCCCAGCGTCACGGCGGAGACGTATGAGGGCAAGCAGTATCGTGTCGCGATGATACGCAAGACCGCCCTCTTCCCAACCCAGAGCGGCCGTCTTGTGATCTCCCCGCTTGAAGTCCGCTGCGCATTCCAGATGCCATCGAAGCGAAAGAGCAACGATCCTTTTGATTCCTTCTTCAACGATCCGTTTTTCTCGCGCACGCAGTCGGTCGAAGATGAATTCAGGTCCAACCCTCTCACGGTGACCGTCGACCCTCTTCCAGGAAATGCTCCCGCAGGGTACAGCGGCGCGGTGGGTCGTTTTACTTTTGCGGCAACCGTTGATTCACGCGAGGTCAAAACGGGCGACCCCATCACTCTCCGCCTTACAGTTTCCGGCATCGGAAACGTCAAGCTCCTGACTCCGCCGAAGCCCGTTCTCCCGGCTGACTTTGAAGCATACGAGCCGAAAATCTCAGAAGAGATATCACGCGACGGAGGGGTCATCAAAGGAAAGAAGGTCGCCGAGTATCTTCTGATCCCGCGCAACGCAGGCACGCGCACCATTGAACCGGTTGTCTTCTCGTACTTTGACCTCGACCGCAGTGCCTATACCCAACTCCGCTCACAACGCTTTGATTTTACCGTTTTACCCGGCAGGGATGTAAGCGCTGGCGCATCCGTCGCGGCGAAATCCGATGTGCGGTTGCTCGGAGAAGATATTAGGTACCTCAAGCTGGATCTCGGCGAGGTTGTGCCTCTGAGCGCGTCTCCGTTCACCAGCGGGTGGTTTCTCCTGCTGCTTGTGTTTCCACCAATATTGTCTCTGACGGCTTTTGCGTACCGCCGGCGCCAGGACAAGCTGTTGGGGAGAGCCGATTGGATCCGCGCCGCGAAGGCCGGCAAAGAAGCTGCTCGCCGGCTCAAACTGGCGAAGAAGCTTCTTTCTCAGGGAAACACGGAGAGCTACCATGCAGAAATCTCCAAAGCCCTCATGGATTACCTGAGCGACAAACTTCGCATTCAGAAGTCTGTGCTGACCCTGGATGATGCGGCGCTGTTGCTCGAGCAGCGCGGTGTGCCAAGTGAAACACTTCAGCTTTTACGGTCATGCATCGAGAGGGCTGAGTTCGCCCGGTTTGCCCCGGCCGCCGACACGCAAGCTGCCCGAACCGAGCTTCTCGGCACAGCAGAATCACTCATTAACTCGATAGAAAAGAGTTACTCGGGGAAACGAGCATGACTCGACGACTGATTGGTCTTGCTCTTACGGTCTTGGCGATTGTTTCCGTTGGTTTTGCACAAACGGCTGTGGATGAGTTCGAACGCGGGAACGCTCTCTACCGTGAGGGGGCTTTTGAGCAGGCTGCGGCTGTGTACGAGTCGATTCTGAAGCAGGGAATCACAAGCGCCTCCATTTATTACAACCTGGGCAATTCATATTACAGGCTCGGAAAAGTTGCTTCTGCAATCTTGTCGTTTGAGCGCGCGCTTCGCCTTCAACCGAACGACCCTGACATCAAACACAATCTCAGCCTTGTCAACCTGAAAACTGTTGATCGGATTGAAGCACTCCCGGATGTTTTCTTCGTTGAGTGGCTCCGGTCAATCTCTGCGGTTGTTCCCCTTCACACCACGGTATGGGCGTTTGTGGCAGCGTGGGCACTCCTCTTCAGCGGTCTTATCGTGCTGTTTCTTTCTGGCCGGGCGTCCTTGGTAAAACTTGCCCGTCTTGCAGTGGTCGCCGCGTTCGTCGCTCTTGTTCCTCTCACCGTTCTTATGATTGCTCAAATTGCCGATTCCCGCTCTCACGACGACGCTATCATCACCGTGAGTGTGGTTACGGCGAAGACGTCCCCTGACGAGCGTGGTGTGGATGCCTTTGTTGTTCACGAGGGCCTGAAAGTCCGGCTGAGTGATTTCCTCGGCGAGTGGGTAAAAATTGTACTTGTGGATGGCAAGGTCGGCTGGGTTCGCTCTTCCGAATGTGAGCGTATCTAGAGGGGTAGTTTCGGCTTGCAGAACAACGATCGCCAGTCACGCTGGGTTCTCGACTCAGAGCTCTGTTGACGCAACGCACCTTTCTGTATTCTGGAGGCCTTTTCCGTTCTTTTGACGGAACCGGCGGCCTCCATCCGCTGTTCTACCTTATGTAATCGCTTGTCCTTTTCTGTCCTCCTTTTTCATCCAGTATCTGTATCGAGTCCTATGGAAAATCAGAAAGCAGATCTCTCAGGCCTGCGTCTGCGCCGCTCACCCGAACAGGAGTCTTCGGGAACCGGGTCGGCCCTGTCTCGCCGTCTCCTTTTCTCGACGTTGGCCGTTCTCATCATCAGCGCTGTCGGTTATTTCGCATTTTCATTCTTCACAACCGGGGCAATTCAGGTTCAGCTCGCCACGGCCACGCTCTCTTCGCCTTCGCAGGCTGATGCTGTTCTCACCGCAAGCGGTTATGTTGTCGCCCAGCGCAAAGCTGCTGTTGCATCAAAAGCCACCGGTCGCCTGCAGCAACTGAATGTTGTTGAGGGGGACCATGTCAGAAAGGGGGATGTCCTCGCCCGCCTCGAGGATGCTGACATCAGGGCCAATCTCGACCAGGCGCGCGCTGGCTTGAAGGTGAACGAAGCAGACTTGAAGGATGCCGTCCGGTGGATGGGCAGGGCAAAGACTCTCCTCGAGCGCGGTGTTTCTACGCAGGCAGATTATGATAATGCAGAAGCCCGATACAATCGCGTCCTGGCTTCTATAGAGGTGGCTAAGGCAACCGTCACCGCGGCGGAGGTTGCTTTGGAGAACACGTTGGTTCGTGCACCGTTTAACGGTACGGTTCTTACAAAGAATGCCGATGTCGGAGAAATGGTAGCACCAATGGCGGCAAGTGTGAGCTCGCGCTCCGCGGTCGTTACCATGGCGGACATGACCTCCCTCCAGGTCGAGGCTGATGTTTCTGAGTCCAACATCGAACGCATTACGGTTGATCAGCCGTGTGAGATAACCCTTGATGCTTATCCCGAATCCCGCTACCAGGGGTTCGTCGCCAAGATCGTGCCAACCGCCGACAGGGCAAAAGCAACGGTTATGGTCAAGGTTGGTTTCCGCTCCTACGACAGTCGCGTTCTGCCGGAAATGAGCGCCAAAGTGCTCTTCCTGACAAAAAAGACCACCGCACCCAAAGAACCCACCCGCGCGGTTCTCACTGTGCCCCTGAGTGCGCTTGTCACGCGGAACGGCAAGAGGGTTGTCTATGTTGTTCGGGAAAACAGGGCTGTCGAGATTCAGGTATCCACGGGCAAAGAATTCGGCTCACAAACAGAGATCCTCAATGGTCTTTCGGTTGGCGATCGCGTCATCGCAAACGTCGGTGACCGCATCGCAGATGGAACAGCTGTGAAGATTCAGTAACCTCGCCCGACGACGCAAAAGGAAAGAAGGAATGGATCCGATTATCAAGGTGCAGAATGTCTCCAAATCGTACTGGAGGGACTCGTTTGAGATTCCCGTGCTGAACAATATTTCCTTTGATGTCCCCGAGGGGGAGTTCCTCGCGCTTATGGGTCCGTCGGGTTCCGGGAAGACGACGCTCCTCAACCTTGTTGCAGGTATCGATCGGCCGGACAAGGGTGTTCTATCGGTCGCCGGCACAGATATCGCGAAGCTCAACGAGTCCCGGCTTGCCAAGTGGCGTTCTACACATGTCGGTTTCGTCTTTCAGTTCTACAATCTGATGCCGGTGTTGACCGCCTATGAAAACGTCGAGCTCCCGTTGTTGCTGACCTCCCTTTCCAAGGCTGAGCGCCGACGGCATGTTGAGACCGCGTTGACTGTTGTTGGTCTGGAGGACCGCATGCGGCATTACCCCAGGCAGCTGTCGGGGGGACAGGAGCAGCGTGTTGCCATCGCGCGGGCAATCGCGACAGACCCGACGCTCCTCGTCGCCGATGAGCCAACGGGTGATCTCGACAAGCGCTCCGCCGACGAGATCCTGACGCTTCTTGAGCGACTCAATAAGGAATTTAAAAAGACCATTGTGATGGTTACTCACGATCCCCGCGCTGCCGAAAAAGCGCACGTCGTGCGTCACCTCGACAAGGGTGAATTCAGCCAAAACTAGCCTGGCTCATGAAAGTCTTCAAGCTGATATTCAAGAACGCCTTGCGCCACAAACTGCGCACCGCACTGACCATTATGGGTATTGCGATTGCCGTGATGGCGTTCGTGCTTCTCCGGACGGTGGTGACGGCCTGGTACGTCGGTGTCGAAGCTTCAGCCGCAAACCGGCTCATCACGCGCCAAGCAGTTTCGTTCATCTTCCCCCTTCCTTATGCATATCGCGATCAGATTGCGAAGCTGCCGGGTGTTGAAAATATTACCTTCGCCAACTGGTTCGGCGGTACCTACATTGACAAGAATCAGTTCTTCGCGCGCATGGCTGTTGACCCCGAAACAATGTTTGACATCTATCCGGAGTTCGTGGTTGACCCGGCCGAACTGGGAGCGTTCAAACGGGAACGGAATGCATGTATTGTCGGATCTGGGCTTGCCCAGCAATACGGCTTCAAGATTGGCGATGTGATCAACCTCGATGGCGACATTTACCCCGGCAAATGGGCTTTTGTGGTCCGCGGCATCTACAAGCCTCGCGACAAAACCACTGATGCAAGCCAGATGCTCTTTCACTGGCAGTACGTTGACGAGCGCATGCGCCGGGACGACGCGGCTCGTGCCGGTCAGGTCGGATGGTACATTGTTCGCATTTCGGACCCCGCTCAATCGGCATCAATTGCCGAGCAGATTGATGCGCTCTTCAAAAATTCCCGGGCCGAGACAAAGACCGAGACGGAGCGGGCGTTCCAGCAGGGATTTATTGCCGCGGCTGGCACGATCATCGGCTCGATGAATTTCATGTCGTTCGTCATTATCGGTATCATCATGCTCGTTGTTGGCAACACAATGATCATGTCGGCGCGCGAACGGACAAGCGAGTATGCGGTGCTTAAAACGCTTGGATTCTCCGCGTTCCACCTCGTTGGCCTGATCTTTGGAGAGTCCCTGTTGCTCTCGTGCCTCGGAGGCGGCATTGGTCTGGCAATGTCTGCCCCTTTTGTGGCCGGCTTCGAAGCGGTTATCCCCAGGGGGTGGTTCCCGGTTTTCATTATTGAACCGATTACGATTATCCTCGCTGTGTCCTCAGCCCTGCTTGTGGGCGTCCTTGCTTCCGTGTTTCCGATCCAACGGGCGCTCCGAACAACAATTGTAGACGGACTGCGGCATATCGGCTAGTCAGATTTTCTCAAGGACGCTTCAGTGAAAATTCCGCTGAACTATATTTTCCGAAATCTCGTGACTCGACGTCTGACCACCGGCATTACGGTGCTCGGCATCGCCCTGGTCGTTTTCGTCTTTTCAGCTGTTCTCATGATGGCGTATGGTGTGCAAAAGACCCTGATTGCGACCGGGGCGGAGGACAACGTCCTTGTGGCTCGCAAGGCTTCAAACGGAGAGATCTCAAGCATTGTTGATCGCGAGACGGCGGCGGTAATTTTCACCCTGCCTCATATCGCGAAATCCCCCGAAGGAACGGCTATTGCGTCCGGCGAGCCCGTCGTGGTCATCAACCTTAACAAGGTCGATGGGGGTGTCAGCAATGTGACGGTTCGCGGTGTCTCGACTCAAGCGTTCACGCTCCGGCCCCAGGTGAAACTCAAGGCCGGCCGTATGTTTAACTGGGGGTCGAGAGAGCTGGTTGCCGGTGCCGCGGTGGAGCGACGCTTTACCGGCGCGAAAATCGGCGACGTTGTGAAGTTCGCCGGCGACAATTGGGTTGTTGTAGGGATTGTTGATGCGGGAGGATCGGGGTTTGATTCCGAAATGTGGGGTGACTCCAACCAGCTTCTTGATGCATTTAACCGCAATGCGTACTCCACGCTCACGATGAAGCTCGACCGCCCGGAGGCATTCCAAGATTTCGTGGCGGCGTTCAACCGGGAACCCCGCCTTCAACAGTTTGAACCAAAGACGGAGCGCCGCTTTTTCGAGGAACAGTCAGAGCTTATGGCAATGTTTATCCGCATCCTCGGCATTTTCATTACGGTCATCTTCAGCGCCGGGGCTACCATTGGCGCGATGATTACCATGTACGCGGCTGTTGCAAACAGGACCGTCGAGGTTGGAACCCTCAGGGCGCTTGGATTCCGCCGCAGGAGCGTGCTTGCGGCGTTCCTGACAGAATCATTGCTGCTGTCCCTCATCGGCGGACTTGTGGGGCTTCTATTCGCCTCTTCCCTTCAATTTGTCACCGTGTCGACGCTGAATTTCGGTTCTTTTGCGGAGCTTGAGTTCTCGTTCGCCCTTTCACCAACTATCGCGATGTCTTCGCTTCTCTTCGCGCTCTTGATGGGTCTCCTCGGCGGTTTTCTCCCTTCCGTCCGCGCCGCCCGGCTTAACATCGTCAATGCACTTCGCTCAGCCTAGCGCCGCTTCTCAAAGAGAAACCTCCTGACTTCGTATTCTCCCAGAAATCGCGTTTTGGGACTTGATAGAGTGCCCGCTGCTTTCTATTTTCCGTGCAGTACAACAAGCCGGGTACGAGATCGCCGCGCTTGTTCCCCCCTCAGACCGTGCACAACCGCCATCACCAACTCATCGTTCACAAACAACACAAGGATACAAACCTCCGCTTCGCGTTCAAGACCATTGGCGTTTCCCGCGACGCTTGACGGGTCTTCGCCCGTTCCGCTTGAATCCCGCCTCCTCTTCCCGTATCTTTCCTTGTGTCTCGGTATAAGCACCTCACGACATAAAACCGAAAAAATAGACCGCCGGTTCTGCAGATGTTCTGGCTCAAAATCCTAAAAGATTTCATCCAGATTCTCCGATCGGGCCAGACGCCCGCTCAAATCGCGGGCGGCTTCGCCCTTGGCGCAATTGTTGGCCTCATGCCCATCTTCACCCTGCGGGGGGCGTTCCTCTGGCTCGTCATCTTTATCCTCAACGTCAACCTTACCGCCGTCTTTCTGTCGCTGACGCTCTTTACGTTGATTTCTTTTGTCTTCGATCCAGCTATTCATGCGCTGGGGTATTTTCTTCTTGTGGATATTCCATCCCTGCAGGGATTCTGGACCTCGCTGTACAATGCTCCTGTTGCACCGCTTACCCGCTTCAACAATACCGTTGCGCTTGGCAGCTTTGTTGCGGGCTCCATATTATTCCTTCCGATATATCTCGGCATGAAGCGGTTCGTGGTGGCGTATCGAACCCACATTGGCGCGTCGGTAGAGAAGTGGAAAATCTATCAGATTGTGAGCAAGAGCGCTCTTGTGCGATGGTATGATAATATCAGGAACCTGGGATCGTAGCCATGAGAAAGAAATTCATCGCCTTTGTCCTGGTTCCCGTTCTTGCGCTCCTCGCGATTATCTATGTATTCATAGACGGTTGGGTTGAGTCCGCGCTTGAATCGGCCGGTGAGGGTGTCACCGGCGCCAGGGTTGAGATAGACCGCTTGAGTGTATCAATCTCCCCCATCGCTATTGAGTTTTCTCGCCTTCAGGTTGCTAATCCTCGCGACACGTGGAAAAACATCTTTGAGACGGGCAAGGTTCGCTTCGCCCTCGACGCCGGGCAGCTTCTGAGGGGGAAGTACATTATCGAGACGATGGAGGTGAACAATCTCGTTGTCGGAACGAAGCGGTCAACAGATGGGTCGCTGCCGAAGAGAGCTTCGTCGTCCGAGGAATCGTCGATCTTCTCAGAAGCGACCGCCACGCTGGTTCGGGAAGCACAGAAGGCCCCGGTCTTCGATCTCGCAAAGATTAGAAAAGAGCTTAAGATCGATAGTCTGTTGAACTTCCAGAATCTTCGCTCGGTCCAATACATCGATACGCTGAAGGCTCGGGTCCAGGAAGCAAGTGAGCAATGGCGGGCAACGCTGGACGACGTTGAGAAGTCAAAGCAGCGCGTGGCGGAAATACAGGCAAACATTGCAGCGATTAACCTCAACGAACTCCAAACAATTGACAAGGTCACCGCGGCTCTCAATAATGCTAACAACGCATACAGGGGACTCGCGGAGCTGAATGAAACGTTCAAATCCCGCAAGACGGCGCTGACAGACGAGGTCACGAGACTCTATGCTGCCGGGGCAATCGTCGACGATCTCGCCAAGGCTGACTATGAAACTGTTACGCGGCTTGCCCGGCTCCCAGACCTCAGTACCAAGGGCATGGCCAATCTCCTGCTCGGCCGTGAAATCCTGCAACAGGTTTCGGACTATCTTTCGTGGATAGATTTTGCCCGCACGAATATTCCCAAATACATGCCCAAACCGGCATATGAAACATCACGCCGATTCCAGGGCCAGGATATCGAATTCCCCCTCGAGCGCTCGTATCCGAAATGGTGGATCCAGAAGGTTCTCATTTCTGGTGGTGAAACCAGGGACCAGCGGGAGGACTATCTCACTGTTCGGGGTGAGGTTCGAAATATCACGAACAACCAGACGCTGACAGGCCTTCCTCTTACGGTCGCCCTCTCAGCTACGCGATCCGGCGGGCGTTCCTATTCGATCGATGCATCGTTCGACCGCCGCACAGATCTTCCCCTCGACAAGTACAAGGTCACGGCGTCTGACATCCCGGTTGGCGATGTGCCATTCGGCCAGGCCGACTTCGTCCCCTCAAAAATCTCCAACGCGGCAATGAATGTCCTTGCCGAGGCCGAGGTTCCCGCAGCTCGCTTTGACGCGTCCATAAGACTCCTGTTTAACCGTCTCGCGTTCGTGTTCGAACGCGATCCCAAGAATGACATTGAGCGCATTACCCGGTCCGTTCTCGCGTCGATCAGCGGTTTTTCCGTGGGGTTGCGTCTGTGGAACACCTCTGGCAATCTCAACATCGCCCTCAGTACCGATCTTGACAACCAGCTTGCAGCGCGCACAAAGAGCGTGCTTGGGGATGAATTGACAAGAATACAAAACGAAATTCGCAGCAAGGTGAACCAAAAAATCGCCGAGCGGCGAGCGGAGTATGAGAGGTTGTTCAACCAGAAGAAAGAAGAGGCCCTTGGCCGGCTTCGGGCCTACGAGGGTCTCCTCGGTCAAAACCTCTCGTTGCTCGATTCAAAGAAGAAAGATCTTGAAGCCCGCATAGAGCAGGAAAAGAAGAAACAAACCGACGCCGCGAAAAAGAAGATTGAAGATGCGGTAAAGGGATTATTCAAGAAGCAATAGAAGCGCCGCCGGAGATTGCGTCCCCTATGAGCAGAAAGCAGAAACAGCCTCAGGAACAACCACGCACAAAGAAGAAATCTCAGCCCGTTGCCGTCATCGTCGGCACGAGCATCTTAATCATCGCCCTCATAGCTGTCTTCGTCTATCAACCGCCCAGAACGACCGTGCCCACAACGACAACGCCTTCTCAGCCGAACCAGCCATCAGCGTATGAGTTCACAAAACAGGGAGAGGTGCGGTTTATGACCGCCGGGCAGGCTTTTATTACGGCAATTGATGTAGAGCTTGCGACGGACGAGGCGGAACGACAGATGGGGCTCATGTACCGCGACAAACTTGCAGAACATCAGGGGATGTTGTTCGTGTTCGACGATGAGACGATCCGGTCCTTCTGGATGAAGAACACGGTGCTTGCGCTGGACATGATTTTTGTTAATGGAAAGAATGAGATCGTGACGATCCACAAATCCACATCACCGTACTCTGAGGCGTCATACTCATCCACAAAGCCGGCAAAGTACGTCGTAGAGGTGAATGCGGGATTTACCGACAAGTACAAAATCAGCGTCGGAGACAGGATTGTGTGGCGGGCCCTCTGACAGCTGGGCATTCTCAAGCGCGGGGTTGCGCGGCGGCACGCCTCTTCACCGCGCCCTTACTTCTTTTTCGCCCGTTTCCCCTTTGATGCTTCCTTCGCAGGTGCCGGTTTCTCTTCTACTTCTTTTGTTGACTCGGCGATCGGTGCATCAGCTTTGGCGTTCTTTGGTGTGCTGATCTTCTGCTCTGTTTCCTTTTCAGCAAGTTGCTTCTCTTCCTCTTCTTCCGCCATGACGATGGCGACGTCTGCAACGGCGTCCCCTTCTTGCAGCCTGATCAGTCGCACTCCCTGGGTGTTCCGGCCGGCAACCCGAATGTCTGAGGCGTGCTGGCGGATCACCATCCCGTTGGTCGTCACCACAACAACGTCGTCTGTATCCACCGCTTCTTTCACCGCAACCATTTGACCGGTTTTATCAGAGGTTCTCACGGTAATAATTCCCTTACCACCGCGGTGGCTCACCCGATATTCGTCCTCCTCACTCCGCTTCCCATACCCCCCCTCTGTGGCGACAAGAATCGTGGTTCCTTTGCGGCGGAGGTTGACCACCCCAACCACTTTGTCTTTCTTGCCCAGGTTGATGCCTCGCACCCCGGCTGCTGACCGTCCCATCGGGCGCACTTCGTTTTCGTGGAAGCGTATTGCGATACCATCCGTTGTGCCGATGATAATGTCCTGGCGGCCGTCTGTCAGCTTCGCATCCTTCAGTCTGTCGCCCTTTTTCAGGGTTGTTGCAGTAATTCCGCTCTTGCGCGGATTGCTGAACTCCGACAGCAACACCTTCTTGACAAGGCCCGACTCGGTTACCATGAAGACATAGTGCTGATCGTCAAACTCCTTCACGGCGATGAACGCGCTGATCGTTTCTTCCGCGCTCTTGCCCAGCAGGGAGTTGATCGGCTTCCCCTTGGCGGTCCGACCGCCCTCGGGGATCTCAAAGACCTTCAGCCAGTAGCACCTGCCGGCGCTTGTGAAGAATAGAATGTAGTTGTGCGTGCTGGCGACAAACATGTGCTCCACAAAGTCATCCTCTTTCGTCGCCGCTCCGGTCACTCCGCGCCCACCACGAGATTGCCGCCGGTATCCGGACACCGGGAACCGCTTGATCAGTCCCTGGTGGCTGATCGTGATCACGACCTCTTCCTCGGCGATCATATCCTCGATGCTGAATTCCTCAGCCTTGTACACAATCTCCGTGCGCCTCTCGTCTCCATACTTCTTCTTCAGCTCCAGCAGCTCTTCCTCGATGATTTTCATCTGGAGCTGCCTGCTCTTCAGGATCGCTTTCAGTTTCTCGATCAGCTTGATCGTCTCCCGGTACTCATCTTCGACCTTCTTCCGCTCCAGGCCTGTGAGCTTCTGGAGACGCATGTCGAGGATCGCCTTCGCCTGGATCTCCGACAGCTTGAACTTTTTCATCAGTCCAAGCTTCGCCGCTTCAACGTCTTTCGACTGCTTGATTAGCCTGATGACAGCGTCAATGTTGTCCAGCGCAATGATATATCCTTCGAGGATGTGTGCGCGCTTTTCCGCCTCATCCAGCTCATACTTTGCACGACGGACAACGACATCGTTGCGATGCTCGATGAACTTCTGTATCATCTCGCGCAGCGTTAGCACGCGCGGTCGGCCCTCTACAAGCGCCAGCATGATGATACCGAAGGTTGTCTGCATCTGCGTGTGCTTGTACAGATTGTTCAGCACAACCTCGGCGTTGGCGTCGCGTCGGAGTTCTACAACAACGCGCAGGCCGTCGCGGTCCGACTCATCACGCACGTCCGAGATATCATCGAGCCTCTTCTCGTTCACCAGGTCTGCTATCTTCTCTATGAGCGCCGCCTTGTTGACCATGTAGGGCAGCTCGGAGATAATGATCCGTTGCCGGTCACCTTTACCGGTTTCTATGCTGGCCCGCGCCCGCACAAGAATGCGTCCCCGCCCGCTTCGGTACGCCTCCTTAACGCCTTCATACCCGTAGATAATGCCGCCAGTTGGAAAATCGGGAGCAATAATGTGTTTCATCAGCTGGTCGTTCGTGATATCCGGGTTACGGATATATCCGATACAACCATCTATGACTTCTGAGAGGTTGTGCGGCGGAATGTTCGTCGCCATACCGACCGCAATGCCGCTGGCTCCGTTGCAGAGAAGGTTGGGGAAGAGCCCGGGGAGAACAGTTGGTTCCTTGAGGGTATCGTCGAAGTTTGGAGCAAAATCGACCGTGTTCTTCTCCAGATCTCGAAGCATTTCTTCTGCTATCTTCGAGAGGCGGGCCTCTGTGTACCTCATCGCTGCCGCCGAGTCGCCATCAACAGAGCCGAAGTTACCCTGCCCGTCAACAAGCGGATACCGCAGAGAGAAGTCCTGCACCATGCGCACCATGCTGTCGTACACCGCGGAGTCGCCGTGCGGGTGATACTTACCCAGGACCTCTCCAACGATGCGTGCGCTCTTCTTGTACGCCCGGTTGCTCGCAAGGCCGAGGTCTTGCATCCCAAAGAGCACCCGCCGATGAACCGGCTTTAGCCCATCCCGCACGTCCGGCAGGGCGCGCGCAACGATCACCGACATCGAATAGTCGATGTATGAACCCTTCATCTCCTCTTCGATGTCAACCGGCACTATTCGTTCGTTTACTGTCGCCATTCCTTTTCCTGTTCCGTCCCTTGGTTTCTGCTCTCTTGCCTGCGTGTGTTACACGTCGAGGTTCCGCACGTACTTTGCGTTCTTCTCGATAAACTCCCTGCGGGGCTCCACTTCGTCTCCCATGAGGATTGAGAATGTCCTGTCCGCGTCGGCCGCGCTTTCTATGGTTACCTGCAGGATTGTGCGCGACTCCGGATTCATCGTCGTCCCCCAGAGCTGCTCCGGATTCATTTCACCAAGGCCCTTGAACCGGGAGATGACAATGCCGTCGCTGCTGACAACCGCACCTTCTTCCGTCACTGCAGCTCCCTCTTCTTCTTCCGCTTTCAGACCCTTTGCTGACTTCTTCTCGCTGCGGAACCGCTTCACGATTTCATCCCTTTCATCCTCATCGAACGCATACGCTTCCTGTTTTCCCTTTTTCACTTTGTAGAGCGGCGGCTGTGCGATATAGACATGTCCCAGCTCGACAAGCTCCTTCATATACCTGAAGAAGAGAGTAAGAAGGAGCGTGCGGATGTGGGATCCGTCAACGTCCGCGTCGCACATGAGAATAATCTTGCCGTACCGAATTTTGGATGCGTCAAAGTCCTCACCCACACCGGCACCGATTGCCGTAAAAATGGCGCGAATTTCATCATTCTCAAGAATCTTGTGGAGACGGGCTTTCTCCACGTTCAGAATTTTTCCCTTCAGGGGGAGAATTGCCTGGAATCTCCTGTCGCGTCCCTGCTTCGCGCTTCCACCAGCCGAATCTCCCTCGACCAGATACAGCTCACAATGTTCAGGATCGTTGATGGAACAGTCTGCCAGCTTTCCGGGTAACCCTCCCCCGTCAAGAGCGTTCTTCCTCCGGGTCAGATCCCGGGCCTTCCTTGCAGCCTCGCGAGCTTCTGCTGCGCGCAGTGTTTTTTCAATAATCCTCTTCGCGTCCGGCGAGTTTTCTTCAAGCCACGATTGCAGCTGCGCACCCACAACAGACTCTACAATGCTTTTCACCTCGCTGTTGCCAAGCTTCGTTTTCGTCTGTCCCTCGAACTGCGGCTCCGGCACTTTCACGCTGATGACTGCTGTGAGCCCCTCGCGGAAATCGTCGCCAACAAGCTGAACGCCCTGTTCCTTGATAAGCCCGTTCTTGTAGCCAAAGTTGTTGATCGTTCTTGTCAGCGCGGCACGAAAACCAATAAGGTGTGTTCCGCCCTCGTGGGTGTTGATGTTGTTGACGTAACTGAAGACGTTCTCACTGAATTGGTCGTTGTATTGAAACGCAACCTCTACCTCTACCATCCGGCCGCTCTCGTCTTTGTCCTGCCCCTTTGCATAGAATTGCTTCTTGATGATTGATGGTCGTGTCGCATCGATGTACCGCACAAACTCCTTCAGCCCGCCTTCAAAGTGAAAGATTTCTTCGTCGCCGTTTTTCGTACGAGCGTCCTCGATCCGAAGAACCACGTCCGGATTGAGAAATGCGAGCTCCCGCAGGCGCTCCGCAAGCGTCTCAAACTTGAACGTCCGGTTTTTGAAGATCGTCCCGTCGGGCAGGAATATCACCTTCGTGCCCGTTTTTCCCTTCTCCGCCTTCCCGGCAACCCTAACGGCAGCGACCGGATCACCCTTCTTGTATTTCTGATAGAAGAGCTTTCCGTCCCTGGAAACTTCTACCTCCAGCCACTCGCTGAGCGCGTTCACGACCGACACACCCACTCCGTGCAGGCCGCCCGATACTTTGTACGTATTCTTGTCAAACTTACCGCCTGCGTGGAGGACGGTCATCACAACCTCGAGGGCGGATCGCTTTTCCTGAGGGTGTGTGTCCGTAGGAATTCCGCGCCCGTCGTCCTCAACCGACACCGAACCGTCTCCGTTAATGGTAACGGTGATGTTCTTGCAGTACCCGGCAAGCGCTTCGTCAATAGAGTTGTCGACGACTTCATATACAAGGTGATGAAGGCCGCGCGCGCTCGTATCACCAATGTACATTGCGGGCCGACGCCGAACCGCTTCCAGACCCTTCAATACGGTGATGTCGTCCGCGGTGTACGCTCCCGTGCCCGACGTCCTCGGATCCTTCGACCCTCCGTTCCCCTTCGCTTTTCCCTCTTTCATTCCTTCTTTTTTTCCTTTGGTCCGCTTTGTCTCGACGGCCATGTGTTATCCTATTGAAATTTTATGTCCCGTACCAGTTCTTCCCCCAGCGACTCGTTGAGTCGGTCCACAATTTCCCGCCTCCGCATCGTCAGCTCGTTTCTCCACGGCCCCGTCTTCACGCTCACCACAAGAGTACCCTGGACTATTCTCATCGGCTTCGCGACTTTTGCTATTCTTTCACCGACGACGTCTGCCCAAAGCGCAAAAACCTCTTGCTCACGAAGCTTCTTGCGTATCCCCAGGCTTTCGATGAGGCTGTCAAGCGCGTCGCCCAGCGCTGTTGTGCGCGACATCTGCCGGCTTTTCATCTTCGACCGTTCCTTGTTTCACAACAAAACGTTTGTGGCTTCCCGACCAGTCGAAATCGGCCGGGAACACGCTCTCGTTCGTCGCAGTAATAAAAACTTGCCCGGCAGACTCTATCAGCGCGAGGAGCCTGCTGGCCCGATGCGTATCCAGTTCTGTAAACATGTCGTCCAGGAGAAGGATGGGGCGCTCGTTTTGTTTTGCCTGCAGATAGAGAAACTCGGCCATTTTCAGCGCTACCAGAAGCGTCTTGTGTTGCCCTTGTGACGCATGAGAACGAACGTCCAGCCCCTGGATCTGCAGCTGCAACTCGTCCCGATGCGGCCCAACAAGCGTCAACCCCAACTTGCGCTCTTCCCCGGCTGTCCTGCGAAGTTCTTCTTCAAACTCCTCCCTGATCTGTCCCTCGGCCGCGTCTGTCGTGTGCTGCACTGACGGCACGTACCTGATTGACGGGCTCTCCTCCTTCCCCGCCACTCCGGCATAAGCTTCACTCACGAGTGGTTGCAGCTCTTCCAGAAATACACCGCGTCGATGCGTAATCCGCACCCCGCGATCTATAAGCTCCTCGTCCCACGGTTCCAACAACTCCGTACAGTCGCTCCGACTCACCTTCCCGTCAAACAACACCTTGTTCCTCTGCCGCAGGACCCTCCTGTACTCCAGCAGGTCTTCCAGGTAGACCTTGCTCGACTGCGAAATAACAAAATCGAGGAACTTTCGTCGGTCCGCAGGGCCCCCTGTTGTAATCGCACCTGATTCCGGCGATAACACGACAACGGGAAAGTTTCCAATCACCTCTGAAAACGATCCAACGACCGCGCGGTTAATGCTGAATCTCTTCTCTCCTTTTAAGCGATCATACGTTGCGGCGATTGTATACCGGATGCCGCTTTCTGCCTCCAGCTCTCCCTCCAGCTCAAACCGATCTTCCCCGACCTCAAGAACGACGGCGTCGCTGCTTCCAAAGAAACTCTTTGTGAGACAGAGGTACGAGATTGCTTCGAGGAGATTTGTCTTCCCTTCGCCGTTCTCCCCAAGAACGGCATTGATCCCCCCACCAAAAACCGCGTTGCTTTGAGTGTGGTTTCGGAAATTCCGTACGTGGATACTGTGAATTTTCACTGGCTCTGGTGGTATCTACAATGCGATAGCCCCGCTCCCGCTATGCAGGATGGGGCTACCGTCACACATCCTCGGGACCGATCATGCTTCACACTCAGGTGTTCAACCTCATGGGCATGACGAGCATGAGTAAATCCTCGTTCGGCTTTTGCTGAGCGGGCGTAATCACCGCTGCTCGCACCGATGTGCCAAGCTTGAATTCTGCTTCTTCGCCGTCGAGGTGCGAAAGAATATCAATGAGATACGTTGAGTTGAATCCTATCTCCAGCTCTTCCCCGCTGTAGTCGCACGGGACCTTCTCTTTCGCTTCTCCGCCAAAATCTATGTCCTCTGCCATCACGCGCAATTCGTTCTTCCTCAATGAGCACCGTACCTGATGTGTTGTTGAGCTTGAGTACAGCGCTACACGCCGAACAGCGGCGAGGAGGAAATCCCGCCCGACGGTGAGCCTCTTATCGTTGTCGATAGGAATAACTGACTCGTAGTTCGGATAGCTCTCTTCGATCACCCTTGACGTCAGTGTCGACGTACCAAATGTGAACTGCACGTGGTTCGCGTCTACAGCAACGGTGTTTGTTTCGTCCTCAACGGATTTTGAAACCAAATTGAGCGCTTTTGCGGGCACAATAATATCCCACTTCAGCTTTGGCTGTTTCATCCCTTTATACTGAAGCCGCACGAGTCTGTGCCCATCGGTCGATACTGCTCTCAGTTCGTTATCACGGACCTGGAGCAGCACACCGGTCATTGCCGGCCGCAGTTCATCACTGCTCACGGCAAACGCAGTCCTGTGGATCAGTCCTCTCAGCATCTCTCCGCTGAGCGAAATCTTATCATCGCCCTTTACCTGCGGAATAGTCGGAAACTCCTCGCTGGATTCTCCCATCAACACATATTCGCCCATTTCGGTTATCATTTTCACCTTATTGGACGACAAATCCGCATTGAAAACCAACTGGATATCGGGCAGTGCACGAATCGTTTCCATCAACCGCTTCGCCGGCACGGCAATGGATCCATCCTCAGATCCCTTTACGTCGAGGAGAGCTGACATCGAAACTTCAAGATCCGTCGCCGCAAGTTGAAGAATATTCTTTGATAGCTTAAAAAGGATGTTTTCGAGAATTGGGAGGGTTGATTTCGAGGGTACAACACCACTGACTTTGGCAAGTGCCTTTTGTAATTCGTTGCTCGATACCGTGAATTTCATTCCTATCTCCTTCTTGGTCGAGATGGGCGATCTTCCTTGATTAGGAAAAATACCAAAAAAATAAGGGATTTACAACTATTTCTATTGACAAGTTGAATGAAGGTGTTGGCTTTTAGTAGTAGTATATATGGAAAGATAAAGAGAGTAATATTACTAGTGCTGTTGATAGAGTGGATAATGGATTATAGACACCGATCAATTCCATATATGTTGATGATTTATAGAGAAGGACAAAAACAACAGTGTTTATAAGTTGTTGAGATGTGAATGGGTATACACGTACAGGAAAAAGAGGAAAACGAAAGTTAAGAGGATCAGAAATAAACAACAACGAATAAACAGTAATGCACACCTTGTCAGAACAATTGTTAACAAGTCCCGGGCGAACAGCAACGTGTGTTACCAGAGCGGCCAGGAGATAGAACGGATCACAGAATAATGGAGAATTAGAGCCGTCAACGGGTATTTAGCTCGATGCGTCGACGCAGTTGCTCCAGCGCCTGTTTGAAAGAGGAGTCGGTATTGATTCGGTCCTGGATAGCCTGGCAGGAGTGAATCACGGTGCTATGATCCCGACCGCCAAAGTGGAGGCCTATTGTCTTGAGGGAAGAGTTGGTCAGTTCTTTTGAGAGATACATTGCCACTTGTCGGGCATTAACGACCTCCTGTTTGCGGGTCTTCGCTCGGAGGAGATCTTCAGGAATGTCGTAGAATTCGCAAACGACACGTTGAATTTGATCAATGTTTATGGGGGATTTTGAATCGTTTATTACCATTCTGAGAACGTCACGGGCCAGGTCAACCGTAATTTCCCGGTTGTCCAGAGAGGATCTGGCTATGAGGCTGATGAGGCAGCCCTCCAGTTCCCGAATATTGCTGGTGACGCTTGCCGCAATAAAATCGACTACGTCCTGTGGGAGCTCAAAACTGTTGTCCTGACTCTTTTTCCGGAGGATCGCTATTCTGGTCTCGAGATCAGGGGGCTGTACGTCCGCCGTGAGTCCCGACTGGAACCGCGAAATCAGCCTCTCATCAAGGCCCTTGAGCTCCTTAGGGGGCACGTCGGAAGAAAGGACTATTTGTTTCCCCAGCTGGTAGAGAGTGTTAAACGTGTGGAAGAAGTTGTCCTGGGTCTTTTCTTTTCCTGAGAAGAACTGGATATCGTCAACGATGAGGAGATCTACGCTGCGATAGAAGTAAGAGAAATCATTGACCTTATCAGACTGGATTGCATCAACGAATTCGATGGTGAACTTTTCACTTGAAACATACACCACCCGCTTGGCCTTCCCAATTGTAATGGCGTGGTTGCCGATAGCGTGCATGAGGTGTGTTTTTCCGAGCCCGGTTCCGCCGTAGATGACAAGCGGATTGAAGGATGTGCCGCCTGGATTGTTGGCCACCGCAAGCGCCGCCGCGCGGGCCAGCTGGTTGCTATCACCCTTGATGAAGTTGTCAAATGTATAGCGGGGATTGAGATTACTCTGGGCAACCGGCTGTTCAGTCGGTCGGAAGGCAGCCCTGGGGGCAAAGAGAGACTGCGTTTGCACGGTTGACGGCGCCGATTGTCGGTTTGTAGCGCCGGTTGTGAAGGATGAGGCCACCCCAGGGGCGATGTCGAGCTGCGGTTCGGACTCCTCGGACGCAATAGAGTAGTACAGTTTTGCACCATCGCCAAGCACAGAACTGATAGTCTCCCGAATGAGCGCGTTGTAGTGCTGATCCACCCAGTCGTAGAAGAACTGGCTCGGAACCTGAACGGTGATTTCTTTACCCGCCAGCTTTATCGGAATGATGGGCTGAAACCAGGTTTTGAAGCTCAGGCTCGTGACACGGCTCTGAACTGTTTCCATGCAACGATGCCAGACGCTTGCAAGCTCTGCGTCGATTGTCTCACTTCCCGGCAAGAACTGCGCTGATTCCATTGACTCTTTTGGCTGCACAAAAATTAGTTGTTTTTAACGTTGCCTATAAACAAATTATCAACACACGTAATAACAGGTGGCAAGACCCAAAACAAAAGATCTTATGCGCCACAAAGACTTGTCAACATAAAAGAACGCGTACAATACCTTATGGGACAAGGCAATTTCATTGTTAAGAACATACTTATCAACAAGCGAGCGGAGCGTTTCTTGGCTGTGAGATTTGGGTGAAACAGGCTGGAAAACCACACCAAACGGATTGTCAACAAATTATCAACATTGTCCTGGGTGGAGGATCTCCAAAGGATTATAATACGCACAAACGCGTTCCGCAAGGAAAAAAAATACAAAACGCGAAACGGGCCACGCGACAGAAACCAGGATGATGCAAAATTGGTAAAAGCCAGCAAGGCGCAAGGATTCGTTGAGGTTTGACTAAAAAGGTTGTACATTACAAAGCTTTGCAAATAGCAACAATTTAGAGCGGAGTGTAGACGTGAAACGTACGTACCAACCGCATCGGCGGAAACGTAAAAACACACACGGATTTCGGGCCCGGATGGCGTCCAAAAACGGGCGCAAAGTGCTTTCGCGGCGCAGGGCACGGGGTCGCCGCCGGCTAACGGTAAGCGACAGCAGGTAACCCAGAGAGAGGTTGTGAGAGAAGCGCGCTATTCCCTGACAAAGCAAGAAATCCTTCGGGGGTATCGAGCGTTTTCACACACCATTTCATTCGGAGCGACGATTCAGCGCGGGCCGATCCGCTGCTTCTACAGGGCTACTCGTACGCGTGGCGGAGCTCTCCGCGTCGGGTTTTCCGTGAGCAGGAACATCAGAGTCGCGGCCGCGCGCAACCGGATACGACGATGGATGAAAGAGGCGTACCGGCTTCACAAGGGCATTCTCCTTGAGCCGCCAGTCGACACAACGGGCCGGTTTGATGTCGTGTTTCTGTTCAGCGCACGAACCGCGCCGGTCATAAACCACAGCGTCCGCGAATCTATCGATCAGGCAGTAACCACACTGCTGAAAGAGCTGCGCCGAAGGTTCTCAGACCTACGATGAAACACTTCTTTGTGACATTGGTACGGATGTACCAGTTGCTGCTCTCCCCCCTTCTTCCGTTTAACCACTGTCGGTTTTTTCCTTCGTGTTCCCAGTATGCTGTTGAAGCGCTTGAGAAACACGGCGCTCTCAAGGGCGGATGGTACTCTTTGAAACGAATCGCCCGGTGTCATCCGTTTCACAAACACGCCGGCTACGACCCGGTTCCTTAATGTAATTACCCGGTGAGAGATCGCATGGATCGTCAGTCAATACTCGGCTACATTCTTATCTTCCTCCTTCTCATCGTATGGATGTGGATGAACTCGCCACAGCCATCGCAACAGACATCGAACGAGCAAAAGTCAGTACAGACAACCCCACCAGCAGATTCGGCAAAGAGGACGGAACCGAAGCGCACCGTCGTAGACACGGTGGTGCAAGCGGACCCGCTTGGCAAGTTCTTTGCCGGAAGAAACAAGGGCATCGCGAAGACGATCACCATCGAGACAGATCTGTTTGTCGCGGAGGTGTCGACAAAGGGAGGCCTGCTCACCCGCTGGGAACTGAAGAAATATCTGACGTGGGACAAGAAGCCGCTGCAGTTGGTAGATTACAAACATGGCGGCGACTTAAGCCTGCTCTTTGGAACATCGGATGGCAGGCTGATCAATACACACGACCTGTACTTTGACCTTGGCACGGCGGGAAGCGCATACCAGGTGTTATCTGGGATTGATGAATACAGCGTGAAGCTTGTGTTGCCTACAGCGGGCGGCGGAAAGATCATCAAGACGCTCAGGTTTAAGAACGGCGAGTATGGATTTGCAACAGATGTTGAGTTCGAAAACATGGGCGGGGTCATCGCGAACTACGAGTACCAGGTGGTGTGGGAAAGCGGATTGCGCTATGCCGAGCAGAACAGCGTGGACGAATCGGGGTTTGCAGCTGCGTTCGGATTTGCAGGGAAGGAGCTGACGGAGATTAATGCGGTTGACGCGGAGACGCGGCCAGAAAAAAATCTGTCGGGTGTTGTTGACTGGGTGGCGACGAGGACGAAGTACTTTGCGCTGGCGCTGATTCCGGAAAAAGGAACGAGCGAAGGAGCATACCTTGCGGGAAGCATGACTCCGGCTCCCGACAAAGGCGCCGTGGAAACGTACACGGTTGCGTTGAAAATGCCATTCAAAGGAACAAGCCAGGAAAAAGGGGCGTTCAAGGTGTTCTTTGGTCCGGCCGACCTGAGCCTGTTGAAGGCATATGAAATAGGTCTTGAGAAAATTGTTGCGCTTGGGTGGACGTGGCTCATCCGGCCGATCTCAGAGTACATCATGTTGCCGCTGATGAGTGTCATTCATTATGCGGTACCGAACTGGGGCCTGGTGATCATCGTGTTTTCGATCATCATCAAAATAGCGTTGCACCCGTTGACGCGCAGCAGCATGCGGTCAATGAAAAAGATGCAGGCGTTGCAGCCGCTGATGAACGAGATTCGAGAGAAATACAAAGACGACCCGCAGAAGATGAATCAGCAGGTGCTGAACCTGTACAAAGAGTACGGCGTGAACCCGGCGGGCGGATGTCTGCCGCTGCTTCTGCAGCTCCCGATCCTCATAGCCCTGTACAATCTTTTCCTGGCGACAATTGAATTGCGGCAGGCCGCATTCGTGTGGTGGATTACAGATCTGTCTATTCCAGACACACTCTTTTCGCTGCCGTTTGAGATACCGTTCTTCGGCATTCGCAATGTGAGCGGCCTCGCTCTTGCCATGGGAATTACAATGTTCATTCAGCAGAAGATGACCGTCAAGGATCCGCGTCAGAAGGCAATGATCTGGATGATGCCGATTCTGATGACGCTGCTGTTCAACAGCTTTCCGTCTGGCCTGAATCTGTACTATTTTGTGTTTAACCTCTTGTCAATCGGTCAGCAGCTCATGATTAACAGGCAGGCGGATGAGGAGCCGCTGCGGAAGGTTGAGCCAAAGAAAAAACAGTCGGGTGGCATCTTCGCCAAGATAGGAAAGGATCTTCCGCGTCTGAAGAAATGACAGAGAGTTTTCCGTCGAACGGAGGCCCCGCGGAACACCCGCGGGGCTTTTTTGTTGATAGGGAGTCGTTTGTAAATCGCCCTGCGATTTTGTACATTTCACACCTTCTTTCAAGCATCCAAGAGAACGCGCATGCCACTTTCCCACGAGGTCGATACCATTGCTGCTATTGCGACGCCGCCGGGTGACGGCGGAATCAGCGTCATTCGCGTCAGCGGAGAAAAGGCGGCCGAGGTAGTGGAGAAGGGATTCCGGGGGCGCGCAAAACTTGGAGAGTCGTTATCCCATGCAGCGCACTACGGAAGCTTTGCGAACGAAGCAGGCGAAGCGCTCGACTACGTTGTTGCCCTTGTGTATAAAGCCCCGCACTCCTATACCGGTGAGAACACCGTGGAGATCAGCTGCCACGGCGGGCAGTACGTAACAAAAAGGATTTTAGAGTCTTTAATCCGATTTGGAGCACGACCCGCTGAGCCTGGAGAGTTTACAAAGAGAGCGTTTTTGAACGGTAGGATGGACCTTGTCCAGGCCGAGGCTGTTGCGGACCTTATTCACTCAAGATCCGAGAAGGCGCGGCAGACGTCGTTGGCGCAGCTTGAGGGGGTGCTGTCAAGGAGGGTCACAGAGGTAAGGGACCGCCTGGTAGAGAGCATCGGTTTGTTGGAGCTTGAGCTCGACTTTGCCGAAGATGGATATGAGCTTGTAGACAAGGAGAAGGTTGCCAGCCTACTGAGGGGTTCGCTTCAGAAACTGGATACCTTGCTCGCGACGTATTCGATAGGCAAGGTCTATCGGGACGGGGTTCGGGTTGCGCTCGTTGGGAGCCCGAATGTTGGGAAATCGAGCCTCCTAAACGCCCTGCTGAGAGAAGACCGCGCCATTGTAACGAGCATCCCCGGGACGACCCGAGACGTTATCGAGGAATCAATTACCGTAGGCGGGTTGTTGTTCTGTTTGAGCGACACAGCGGGATTAAGAGAGACAGAAGATCCTGTAGAAAGGGAGGGTGTGCGGCGGGCAGAAGAGAGGCTGTTCGGCAGCGACGTCGTGGTCATTGTTGTGGATGGAAGCAAACCACCTGGCCAGACAGAATCTGACCTGGTAAGAAAAACAGCCCAGGCGGCCGAGGAGTCGGGAATCAAGTGTGTGATTGCGATAAACAAGATTGACCTAAGGCCGCACGACGAACGCGAGGTCGAAAACCTGAAAAGCCTCATCCCGGGTCACAAGGTCGTCATAGTATCGGCCAAAACGATGGAGGGCCTTGATGGGCTCGAAGCGGCAATGTTTGAAATAGCAGCGGGAGGGGAGGCAAGCGTCAGAGAGAGTGGGATTTTGGTAACGAATTTACGCCACTATTCGGCGCTTCAGAGGGCCAGGGATGGCCTTTGCAACTCGCTAAAAACAGTCGAATCTGGAGGAAGTAGCGAGTTTGTGGCTGTAGACCTAAGAGTTGCGCTGGATGCCCTGGGTGAGATTACCGGCGTCGTTACCACCGAGGACATACTGAACTCGATTTTTTCCAGATTCTGCATTGGCAAATAGGTATGTTTCACGTGAAACCAGGCAGCTCTGTTGGCTGAAAGCATCGAAAATATCGAAATCGTTGTTGTTGGTGGCGGACACGCAGGAATCGAGGCCTCCCTGGCCGCAGCAAGGATAGGTGTAAGGGTGCTTTTGGTTACAATGAGCAGGGAAGCGATCGGACGGATGTCGTGTAATCCGGCCATTGGGGGAACCGCAAAGGGACACCTCGTAAGGGAAATCGACGCCTTGGGCGGCGAGATGGGAAAGATAGCCGATGCAACCGGGATTCAGTTTCGACTTCTGAACAAGTCGAAGGGACCAGCGGTATGGTCGCCAAGATGCCAAAGCGATAGGGAGTGGTACGCCAGAGAGGCTCGTCGAAGGGTAGAGGCACAAACAAAGCTTTCCATCCTGGAAGATACAATCATCGCCGTTCACACCGAAGTGCCTGCCGCAACCTCCCAGCCAAGAGTTGTCGGCGTTACAACGGGCCGAGGAGTAAAGATAGGTTGCTCGGCTGTCGTACTTAGTGCTGGGACTTTCCTGCGCGGCCTGATGCACACAGGACTCAACAATCGTGAGGGTGGCCGTTATGGGGAGCCATCCTCAATGGATCTCACGGAGAACCTGCAACGCCTTGGCTTTCAAAGCGGACGCCTCAAAACCGGCACCCCGCCACGAATAGATCTGGAATCCATAGACCTTTCAAGAACAGAGCCGCAACACAGCGACGATCCACCTCAGCCATTCTCCTACTCAACCCCATCGATAACGAACCATTTGATTCCGATGTACCTGACACATACAACGGAGGAGACTCACAGGGTTCTCAGAAGGGGCTTTGACAGGTCGCCACTATTCACAGGCCTTATCAAGGGCGTTGGTCCACGATACTGCCCATCTATCGAGGACAAAATTGTTCGGTTTGCGGACAAAGAGAGTCACCACATCTTCCTGGAACCGGAGGGATACGAGACAAACATTGTCTACGTCAACGGATTCTCTACAAGCCTGCCAGAGGAAATTCAATTTGAGGGCCTGAGAACAATCCCGGGACTTGAAAACGTCAAGATGTTGCGTCCCGGGTATGCTGTAGAATACGATTTCTTTCCGCCTCACCAGGTGAAGTTGACACTAGAGACTAAACTCGTGAGGGGTCTCTTCTTTGCCGGCCAGGTAAACGGCACATCGGGATACGAAGAGGCAGCCGCGCAAGGTCTTATTGCAGGCATCAATGCCGCGCATCTGGTTCAAGGAAAACCGCCATTCACACTGAAAAGGTCCGAGGCGTACATTGGCGTACTCATCGACGACCTGGTGAACAAGAGCACAGATGAACCCTATCGCATGTTCACATCCCGCGCCGAGCACCGCTTGGTCTTGCGTCAGGACAACGCGGACCGGCGGCTGATGGCAAAGGGGTTTGAGGTGGGGCTGGTTGATCAGGAGGCGATAAAGAGGCTCAGGCAGAAAGAAGAGTGGGTTGATGCAGCCATTAAGATGGCACAAGAGTATTCGTTCTCACCAGACTCTGTGAATCCATATCTGGAGGAGGTTGGTGAGGGAAGGATAGGCGAGCGAGAGAGGCTGGGAAGACTGCTGAAGAGACCGGCCGTGCGCCTGGAGGGCCTGCTGTCCAAAGATTCGCTCGCCAGAGATCCGTTGTTCTCGTCCATCCTGGAAACAGACGACGTGCGCTTGAAGAAGGAAACACTTGAACAAATTGAAATCGAGCTCAAGTACGAAGGATACATCCAAAGGCAATGGGAGCAGATAGAGAAGTTCGATCGCTATGAGGATCAGAAAATCCCGGTCGACTTCAACTACTCAAAACTCAAAGCCCTGTCAACCGAAGGCAGGGAAAAGCTAAGCAAGGTAAAGCCGGAATCGATCGGACAAGCATCGAGGATAAGCGGCGTAACACCGTCAGATATTTCCGTTCTGATGGTTTCGCTTCGTTAATGGCGGTTTCACGTGGAACAAGCGCCGTAAGTCGTTACAGCACAACAAGTTATGGAATCACAGACCAACGCCCTCTGGTTTCGCACGGTATGTTTGCAAAACGGCCTGCAGCTTTCTGATGCAATGCTTGAGCAGTTTGAAGCATTCGTCGGTCTGCTGAAAGAGTGGAACGCGAAGATAAACCTGATCTCGCGCCGCGACGAAGAGAGTATTTGGTCTGCTCACATATTGCACAGCGTTTCGATTCTCTTGAAACTAAACATTCCGCTCAACAGTCGCGTGCTTGATCTCGGTACCGGCGGTGGTCTTCCAGGACTTCCCCTCAAGATCGCGCGCCCGGATCTTCACATAACCCTTCTTGACTCTACCCAGAAAAAAATAAATGTTGTCAATGAAGTTGTGAGATCGATGAACCTGACGGGAGCACAGGCTGTCTGGGGCAGGGCCGAAGAACTTGGAAAGCAACCCGAGTTCAGCAAAAAGTACGACATTTCCGTTGCAAGGGCCGTCGCGCCATTGAAGGATCTCGTGCGATGGTCTGTCCCATTTCTGAAGCCGCAGCGCAAAGCAGACGGCAAGAGCAATCAACACCCATCATCGAAGAAGATGGAAATTGTACCGCCGGCCATTGTTGCACTGAAGGGCGGAGACCTGGACCAAGAGATCAGGCAAGCGAAATCCTTGTCTACGATCAAGAGCATAGAAGTCGTTCACCTTACCCTCGAAGGTTCCAACCAGCTTGAAGAGGGGGAAAAGAGAATTGTGGTTGTCAACCCGCAGCACACACACGAAAGAAAGACGGGCAAACAGTGACCGATCAGAAAAAACTCTTTGAGCAGCTGACTCGCCTCAGTACCGAGCAGCGAAATCCCGCCAGCATGGACATAGACGCCCGGCCGATCGACGAGATTCTGAGCATCATCAGTAGCGAGGACAAAAGGGTTGCGCAGGCCGTAGAGCAGGAGCTTCCGTACATAGGCAAAGCCGTCGAGACTGTGGTAAGAGCGATCAAGCAAGGCGGACGACTCCTCTACATTGGTGCCGGCACAAGCGGGCGCTTGGGGGTCCTCGACGCGGTGGAATGCCCACCGACGTACGGTACACCACACGGACTGATTCAGGGAATTATTGCTGGCGGTGAAAAGGCAATGTTCAAAGCGCAAGAAGGAGCAGAGGATAAAGAAGAAAACGGAGCCCGGGATATTGACGAACAAAGGATTGGGGACAAAGATGTCGTGTGTGGCATCGCGGCCAGCCTTCGGACCCCGTACGTGATCGGTGCCGTGAAACGAGCCAAAGAACTTGGAGCGAAAACACTGTATGTAACCACAAATCCGCGGAGCAGACTAGATTCGCCAGAATTTGCGGAGGTAGCAAAAGCAATCGATATAGCTATTTGCCCAGAGGTGGGCCCGGAGGTGATCATGGGCTCGACCCGAATGAAATCCGGAACCGCTCAGAAGCTCGTCTTGAACATGATTACCACCACCGCCATGATTCGCATGGGGAAGGTGTACGAGAACATGATGATCGACCTGCAGATGACAAACCTCAAGCTGAAGGAGCGGGCAAAGAGAATTGTCATGACGATAACGGGCGTGGACTATGATGCAGCCTCGGACTACCTCGAAAAAGCCGGGGGACACGTGAAAACCGCGCTCGTCATGATCAAGGCAAACGTAAGCAGAGAGGAAGCAACGGATCGACTCGAGAAGGCAGACGGATTTGTCCGGGCAGCCATCGAGGGGAAGGCATACAAATCCCTATAGGAGGACCTGGTGGCAAAACTCACAATGAGCAACCTGGCAGACGTAGATTTCTATCCTCCGTTTGATGGATTTCCCGCGGAGGGGATTGCTTTCCTCAAAAAGCTGAAAAGGAACAACAACCGGCGCTGGTTTGAGAAACACAAAGACGAGTATGAGTCGCACGTGAAGCTTCCCATGCAATCACTCATTGCTGCGCTCCAGCCACACTTCGAACGATTTGCACCAGAATTCGACATTAATCCAAAACGCTCCCTGTTCCGGATCTATCGAGACGTCCGTTTCAGCCCCGACAAGACCCCCTACAAAACACACGTTGCCGCACACTTTGTGCTCCGGGGGAAACCGAAGGGCGTAGAAGGGTCGGGATACTACCTGCACATTGAACCGGGACAGGTGTTCCTGGGCGGCGGTATCTATATGCCGGACAGCGAGCAACTAAAAAGGATCAGACGGGCAATTGACGCGAGGGCCGATGAGTTCCTTTCGATCGTTCGCAGCCGAAAATTCATTGCGACGTTCAAGAAACTGGAAGGCGACAAGCTTCAACGGGTTCCCAAGGGCTTCTCGCCGGAGCATCCGATGGCCGAGTGGTTGAAACAGAAACAGTTCTTCGTGTGGGTGGAGTGGCCCGAGGCAAAGTGTAGAAAGGAACAACTTGTGAAGGATGTCGCGTCAGTGTTCGAGGCCTCCACACCTCTCGTCGGGTTTTTGAACAACGCGATGAGTTGACGGGCTAAATCGCCACACCGGCCCGTTCTGGGAATTCCCCACCGCCGCAGCAACCACTGCGGCGTCTTTGTGTCCCCGTGATCATGCGACAATTGTGCGTTGAGACCGTACCCAATCGTGCACAACATTATGAGATACAATCAGCCGCTCACTCGCCGAACACACAAGCGCGGCAAACGCTGCGAGGGACCAGCGGGAAGCAACACGAGTCGTTGCCTTGATTCTCCTGCCATTTGTGGGTATATTTTCTAACAGATGAACGTCCCGAAACCCGGGACTCTTTTTATTTTAGGGATGGACAACGAGGAAGTTGAGGTTTATGAGCGAGATACCGATAAAATTTAGTGACAAGACGGTGGAAACAATCGACAACATCCCCACGGTGTTGCCGGTTCTGCCGTTGCGGGACGTGGTGGTCTTTCCGTACATGATTTTTCCTGTGCTTGTGGGACGAGAAAGCTCCTTGCGCGCCGCAAACGAAGCCCTGGAGCGAGGGAAAAACATCTTTCTCGTCGCGCAGAAAAGCGCCTCGACAGATGAACCCACAGTGGATGACGTCTATCAACACGGCACGGTGGCAAAGATCATTCAGATGCTGAAGCTGCCGAACGGGCTGATGAAAATTCTGGTTGATGGCGTTATTCAGGCGTCGGTGAAGAAGTTCCTTCCGACAACAGCATTTCTTGAGGCGGAGATTCTACTCAACCGCGCTGAGGCGACGACCGGACACGACATAGATGCCCTCGTGCGGCACGCAACGACACTTTTCCAGGAATACGTAAAACTAAGCCGGAACGTTCCACCGGAAGTCCTTATGGCGTTCGAGGGGATCAAAGAGCCGCACCGGAAGCTCTATTATATGGCGGCCAATCTCGTGCAGAGCGTTGATATCAAGCAGCGCATCCTTCAGACGCAACATCTGCGGGAGCAACTCTATGAACTTTCGAAGATCCTGACAACCGAGATCGATATCCTGAAAATAGAGAAGGAGATCGATACCAAGGTGCAGGACAATATTCAGAAGTCGCAGCGGAAGTTTTTTATCCAGGAGCAAATCCGCATTCTCCAGGACGAATTAGGAGAGGACGAGGCATCACCGGAGCTGGCAAAGCTGAAAGAACAGCTGCAGAAGGCGAAGATGCCCAAGGAAGTTGAAGAGAAGGCGATGGAGGAGTTCAACAAGCTTAAAAAGACCCCCCCGATGTCGCCCGAGTTTACGGTGACCCGGAACTACCTCGACTGGCTCATAGCAGTTCCATGGTCGAAACGGACAAAGGACAACCTCGATGTTGGGCACGTCAAGAAAATCCTTGACGAAGATCATTTCGGTCTTGAGAAGCCGAAAGACCGCATCCTTGAACACATTGCCGTGTTGAATCTTGTGAAGGAAATGAAGGGCCAGATCCTTTGCTTCGTGGGGCCGCCGGGGGTGGGAAAGACCTCCCTTGCGAAGTCGATCGCCCGCGCCCTTGGCCGCAAGTTCGTCCGCATCTCGCTGGGGGGTGTGCGTGATGAGGCGGAGATCCGGGGCCATCGGCGAACATACATAGGATCAATGCCCGGAAAAATCATCCAGTCGATGAAGCGGGCCGGCGTTATCAATCCCGTTCTCCTCATGGACGAGGTTGATAAGATGAGCATGGACTTCCGGGGTGACCCATCGGCAGCGCTGCTGGAGGTGCTCGATCCAGAGCAAAACAACACATTCAGCGATCACTACCTGGATGTGGACTATGATCTTTCAAAGGTCATGTTTATCACAACGGCAAACATTCGCTATGCAATCCCGCTGCCGCTCCAGGACAGGATGGAGATCATTGAACTGCCCGGATACCTCGACTACGACAAGAGAGAGATTGCGAAACGGCACATCATTCCAAAAGAGCTGAAGGCACACGGTCTCACCGAGACGATGTTGCGTTTCACGGATGACGGGATAGACAAGATTATCAACGAGTACACCCGGGAAGCCGGCGTGCGCAATGTGGAAAGAGAGCTGGCATCCATTTGCCGGAAGGCAGCAAAGGAGATCGTGCTTGGCAAGAGGAAGAACGGGCGCGGGAAAAAAACACAAGGCATTGTTGTAGGAGCCGATCGCATTGAGCACTATCTTGGTGTCCCAAAGTTCCGCAAGAAAGCGGCAGAGCGGAAGGCGCGGGTCGGCTCGGTCACAGGTCTGGCCTGGACCAGCGTCGGTGGGGACATTCTCAACGTGGACGTGACCATGATGTCGGGGGCGCAGAAGCTGACGCTCACAGGCCAGCTTGGAGATGTAATGAAAGAGTCTGCGCAGGCGGCGTTGAGTTATATCCGGTCGAATGCGAAGCAATTTGGTGTGAACCCAGAGTTCAGCAAAGGGAAAGAAATTCACATTCATCTACCGGAAGGAGCGATTCCAAAAGACGGACCGTCGGCCGGCATTACAATGGCGATGGCGATTATCTCTGCGGCGAGCAACAAGCCAGCGCGTAACGATATTGCGATGACGGGTGAAATCACGCTGCGCGGAAACGTTCTGCCAATCGGTGGTCTGAACGAGAAACTTCTTGCCGCACAAAGGAGTGGCATTACGACCGTCATCATCCCAAAAGAGAACGTAAAGGATCTGACGGAAATCCCGGCGAAAGTGAAAGAGGGATTGAAGATCATTCCCGTAGAGACAATAGAGGAAGCTGCGCGACTTGTGTTTGGCAAGAAAGGCCAGAAGTAATGGCGGGAGATCCACACCGTCTGCGGCCCGGTTTCCTTTTTACAGTTAACTTCTTACCTTCGATTCAGTATGTCCTATCAGGTTACAGCCCGGAAGTGGCGGCCGCTGGTGTTTGACGACGTCGTCGGTCAACAGCACGTCACAAGCACCCTTCGCAACGCGATTGCATCTCATCGTCTTGCGCATGCGTACATTTTCAGCGGCGCCCGCGGCACGGGAAAAACAACAACAGCCCGGATCCTGGCCAAGGCCATCAACTGTACCTCACCGAAGGAGACGAACCCGGATAACGAGTGTGAGATGTGCAAGGAGATCACAGCGGGCCGCAGCCTGGACGTCATAGAGATCGACGGTGCTTCGAACCGCGGCGTTGAGGAGATTCGCAATCTCCGGGAGTCGGTACGGTACACGCCATCGCGAGGCCGCTACAAGGTGTACATCATCGACGAAGTTCACATGTTGACGAAAGAAGCGTTTAACGCTCTTCTCAAAACACTTGAAGAGCCGCCCGAACACGTGATCTTCATCTTCGCTACAACAGAAGTCCATAAGATCCCGATGACCATCATCTCCCGCTGCCAGCGGTTTGATTTCAGGCGAATTTCGGTAGAGGAGATTGCGACAAATTTGCGGGAGATTTCACGCGAGGAAGGCGTAACAATAGAAGAAGAAGCGCTCATGGTCATCGCCAAGAAGGCGGACGGGGCGCTGCGCGACGCGCAGAGCATCTTCGACCAGATTCGGTCATTCTGTGGGAACCAGATCACCGCGGCCGATGTGCTGAAGGTTCTAAATGTCGTTGATCAGGAACTGTACTTTCGGGTAACCGATCTCATCAAGGCCCAGGATGCCAGAGGCGGGATTCAGCTTGTTGACGAGATTGTGAAGGGGGGGTATGATCTCCGCGAGTTCCTGGGGGGCCTGGCAGAGCACCTGAGAAATCTTCTCATTGTTCTGACCACAGACGCGACAGAGCTCGTTGAGACCTCTGAACCGTTCCGTAAGCGGTATCGTGAAGAGGCAAAGCACTTCCGCCAGGGAGACATGCTGAGGCTGATTCGAATCGTGAATGAACTCGAACAGTCGATACGCTGGTCTGCGCAGCCAAGATTCAAGCTTGAGGCGGGACTTCTCCAACTGATCAGGCTTGAGCGGTCGGTGCAGATCGATGCATTGCTGGGTCAGATTGAGGAATTGAAAAAAAAACTGATCTCGGGCGGTAGCTCAGTACCGAAGCAAGTCAACACGCCTGATGAGTCAACAAGCGGTGTGCGGGTTGTCGGCCAGGTGTCGGCAGGACGCTTGCGGAACTCACCAGCGGCAACAGAACCGCCACAGGTCAAACCATTTCAAGACCCGCAGAGGCCCGAGACAGGTACAACGACCATCAATGGCAGCTATACGACGAACGACCTCGCGGTAGCGGCTGTCACGGTAGCGGTCTCCGCACCGGAGCCGATGCGACAGATCAGCGCGCAAGAGGCGTACGAACAATGGCAGCGCTGGGTGGGGGAAGTGAGGAAGACGAAAATTGGTATCGGGACAATTCTAGCCGAAAGCAGACTTCTCGAGGTTATTGACGGAACCCTGCAGATAGCATGTCCAGACGATTATCACGTTTCCTCCCTTAAACGCCACAAAGAATTTCTCGTTGATACATTTGAGAAGCTCACCGGCTATAAGCTTCGTATAGAGCCAATCCTTCAACCCAACTCCAGGACTCCCCGTGTAGCAGAGAACATGGAAACCCATCTTCCACCCACCCCTCCATCCGTCTCATCGCAGAGCGGTGGGAACGGATCCACCGAAAACCATCCTGTAATTCTTGCCATGCGCCGCGAGCTGGGCGCAGAACCAGTCGAGTAACACGTCCCCCTCCGCGTGGTAACACTTTCTGCCAAGAAATATCGCCAATTGAATATCCGCAAAAAGACAGATTCATTCCGCAAAATTGCTTGACAGCGATTCCGAAAAGAGTTAGATTTCGCCGCGAGCCCCCCGTTACCAACAACACAGAAACGCATTCTCCACTATGAGGGAGATCCGTTTCTGACAGCACCTCACAACAACGCGACAGCGCAATCCACCAAGAGACCTGGAGCCGAAAAACTCATCGGCACCATGAAGCTCTTCGCTATCATACTTTTACCAGCCCTCTTGCTTGTCTTGTTGCAGAAGGTCTCCATCCAACAACCCCTCAGGGCAGGTGACGCAGTGCCCGAGCAAATCCTGAACACGACTCTCCCGGGAAACCACACACTGAGAGATTTCTGCTCCCCCGGAGCGGTAGTGATCTTCTTTAGTGCGGGGTGTTGGCGCTGCACGGGTGAGCTCACAAATATGAAGGAGCTTCAGCGCGCCCTCGGATCCAGAATCCAGTTTCTGCTCATTACATCCAGCAACCGTCTGGTTGCGCAGTTAATGATCGACTCGCTCGGGGTGGGGATTCCGGTAGTAACAGACGAGGATGGAAGTTTGCGGCGCGCTTTCGGAGCCTATACAGTGCCAGCGATCTTTCTGGTGGACCGAACGGGGACCGTTTGGCAAACATCTTTCAGTGAACGCCCTCTTGAGGTGCGTAAGCGGCAACTGGAGGAGTTTGTGCGGTTTGTAACACCAGCGACCTCGGCGCATCATAATCCACAGGGAATCGGACATGATATCGCGAAGTAAGGCGACGAAGCTGATGGTCACAGGTCTTGCCGGTTTTTTCGGCATCGCGTGGTGGACGAACGACAGGCTCTGGCGAGATTCCGTTGAACAGGGACACGTCGGTGAAGAAACCGGTATCGCAAGGAAAACTCAAATGGTGTATCAAGACAAACGAAATAACTGCGGTGCGACGGCCCTGAAGATGATACTGAATTACTACGGGCGTAATTACTCATTGCGGGATATTGAATCGAAGTTGCGGCCATCACGCAAAGGCGTAAGCTTTCTGCAGCTAGAAGAGGCAGCGAAAAAGTGCGGCATGACGGCCACAGCAATGAAGTTGACAGCGAAAGCGCTGAACAACATTCAGTATCCAGTGATCATGCTTGTGGACAGAAGCCATTACATTGTGGCGGACGGGATAAGCGTCGATAGCTGTGTTACCGTGAGGGATCCAGCAAAAGGTAAAATGAGAATACCCCTCGCAACACTGTCGAAATCATGGACGGGGGAGACCCTCTTACTTAGGCCAACCGACCACAACGGGAATCACTCGTCAGACATAGGAAAGTAGAACGGAGATCATCATGCTCGCTGGTCTCCTTTTGGCGATCAACGGTGAATCGCCCAGCCGGCCCCTGGGCGCGAATCCGCGGATCGTTAAATGGTGACGGGCCGCAGCGGGCGACCCAATCACAACCGTCACTTAAGGAGGTAGTCATGAAACACCTTATCATTGCGGCCATTGTGTTGATAAGTGTTGGTGTTCAGCCAACGTCGGCTCCGACGCTTGAACCCCAATCAATGCAGAACGAGCAAATCCTCAAGGTCTCGCCGATAGACGAAGTCAACCAGGCGCTGAGCGCACCAGAAATGGCAACGATCGTCGGAGGAGACAATCTCACAGGCTGTTGGGATTATGTCGACGCAACCGGCGACCTACACATCATCTGCTGCCTTGACCTGTGGATCTTCTCCATTTGCGTTGATACGAACGTAGGCCAAATCGGGCGTTGGATCGGTGAACTCTTCTAGCATCGACCGCAAGTCACAGCAAGACCCAGACTCTGGTTTCCGGCAGAACACGATTCGAACATATTGGCGCCGCTGCGAACAGAGTGTGGCACTCTAAAACAACAAGATGGTGGGGGGCATTCAGCCCCCCCCCATCATCCGCATAGACCAACCATAGGCTCCGAGGATCAGATGAAAAGGATCTTGATGGTGCTTTTTGTGACAACCTCTTCGGTCGCACAGGAACAAGTACTCAGCGGTGACCAACAGTTCCCCCTTCTTCGGGAACTTCGCTGGGGCATGACAAGGGCAGAGGTCGTTGCTGCGTGTGCCGCACGAAGCGTGTCGGTGAGCGAAGATGACAGCAGCATAACGCTCGATGCAGCGTTGTTTGGTGCGCCAACAAAGACGACGATGCGGCTCAAAGGAACAACAAAGCGTCTGGGGCAAGTAGATATCAGGTTTATAGATCGCTCTCAGGCGCTGGCGGATACACTCACGCGGCGGCTCACGCGGTTCACCGGTGATTCGCCAATGAAGGTGGAGAAGGAGAAAAGCGTGCTTCTGTTTACGCTTCGCATGGAGATTTCGGTGTGGGAAACAAAAACAGAGAAACTCACACTTGTTGTCGGAAAGAAGGGACGGTCGATCTTTGAAATCAAACTTCTGGTCCTGCCCCTGAGGACGCACACAGAGAAACAATAGAAGGGAGAGCCCCACTTATGCCGTCATCACTTGTGGTTCTGGCAGAGCCCGAAGAGGCTTTTAGAGATGTCAGGCAACGCGCGCCATGGTTTACACCCCTTTGGTACTGCACCCTGGTCTTCTTTCTCATCATATGGCTCGGAGGGTGTTGGACTGACATCAGAGAAGGACTGCGTTGGTCGTCTCTTCTTGTGCCAGCGGTGGCAGCCATTGTCATTGTCTGTGTTCTCGGTGCGGCGAGCACGCTCCTCTTGTACGTAGGGCATCGCGTCATTCACGGGGCGAGATCGGAAGAGCCGCGTTATCGAACGCTCTTTTCTCTCAACATGCACTGTGCGATCATCCTTGTCTTGGGCGAGCTTGTGAACTTTCTCCTTGTTCACACAGGAATTGCCCCGCCCGAAAATCTTCCTCTCGCCAACCGTTTTCCGCTTGGTCTTGACCTCTTGCTTCTTGGTGCAAAAGAACCGAATATCTACCTGACGATTCTCCTGCACAGCACCAGTGCGTTTACTGTGTGGTATTTGGTCATTCTTGCGCATGGACTCAGAGACGTTGCGCACCTAAGCACCGCCCAGGCCGCCGCGGTAGCACTTACTCTCTGGCTGGTAGGTGTTGGCGCCATCCTGAGCGTTGTGTACAGCGCAGGAGGAGGAACAGTGTTTCGTGTCGTTGTTTGAAGAGAACAAGCGGAGGACCCATGAATACACCAGAACGAGGGCAGAGGGGCGCGTTCCTGTTTCTGTGTAGCTCGATGCTGGTGGCAACATCCTTGATTCCTTCATGTACTCCGTCTAAAGAAGCCGCGAGCAAACGAGCCATCATTGTATTCCAGCCATCCCACCAGACCGATACAGGCACGAACTTCAACGAAGCGCTGGTCTGCAACGGGATTGTGGAGGCCGCATTGGCAGCCTCGACAGGCG